>Ga0209373_10000014_pt1 | contig 486311 bp, 420 predicted proteins | sample Higcelweek5metaG_FD_187173 | JGI IMG/M metagenome (GOLD analysis project Ga0209373, IMG submission 187173) | Freshwater pond sediment microbial communities from the University of Edinburgh, under environmental carbon perturbations - High... | ecosystem: Environmental > Aquatic > Freshwater >...
ATGTTGCCGTGGCAAACGAAAAGTATTTTTATCATCCCTTTAAAATCCTCATTTTCCTTGTATTTACGGGCTTTGTAGCCCTTTTGTAAAAAGCGTCTTGGTGGCATATTTTAGTATAATTTGGCATATTTCAGTCACCAATCGGTATAAAAATCGGTATAAAAATTTTCATTTTATACCTCGCCTTTTTTCGTACGTTAAATTACTTTTAGTCTAGCCATCTCTTCCTTTGCATCCTCAAACTTAACATGCGTATAGGTATTGAGTGTCACACTAATATCAGAATGCCCCATACGGGTATTAGCAGTGAGTGACAACTACCCTAACTCAGAGGGATCATCCTCCATATATCAGAAGAAAAATACCTATGCTCAACCTCAAAATTAAGAATCCAATTTAATATCTTCTCGGTTATGAAAATCAAAATTATATCGAACGAATCAGCCCTACAACTTCAAATCTACTGTTCTATTCATTCCAATAATCTATTGTTTCCTGTGGTGTGGTATCAACTTCAAACAACCGCAACATAAAATCCTCTTTTTTATGATAAAGATTGATTATTCGAATATATTTCTCTTCAATTCTATAAAACACATAATTTTCAGACACAAATATGTACCGATAATCTGACACAATGTCAAACATTTTCGATACCTCTGGACCCTTTTCTTCATAGTCACAAAGTCCTCTAATTGCATCTGTGATGCTCTTAACTATTTTTTTAGCACTATCCGAACCATATTCTTGTGATATTGCCATTTTTAATGCGCGCAATTTATCCGCTGCATCAGGAGTATATTTTATCTTTTTCAATCAATTACCCCAATTTCCCTCTCTAAATCATCTGCATCAATCCAACCTTCAGCTTTAGCTCTTTCTTCTGCTCGTTTTAAATCAAGCATAAGCATTGCGATTGCCTGTTGCTTCAATGCCTCCTTACTATTTTTTGTAACTATAAAAGGAAGACCTTCAACATTTAACGACTGCTGGATAAATGTATTAAATGCATCTGTCAATGTCATTCCGGTTTTTGCATAAAGATCCTCAACCGTTCTCTTGATTTCTGAATTTATTCTTACTTGAAAGGTTGAATCCTTTGGTGCAATAGCAACATTCAAATTTGTATCCATAAACATACCTCCTTACGTTTTCTATATCATAGCACTTCTTATGTTTGACGTCAATACATTGTCATTACACGCTTAATTGTGATACATGGCTTGTATTTTATCGAAGTTTAATCTGAATCCAATACATCCAGCAAAAGTCTCAAGAAATTTAAGGAACTGTTTCCAGATAAAGTCAAACTCCGTGTTCGCTTTTCTCTGGATAATTTAAGACTTGACGACGATTGTTTAAATATTCCTTTGTTTATTGCGGATCAAGCAGACCGATTAATAGGCTTAGCATTGGAGCAAGTTGTGACCACCTGTTAGTAGTAGAAATAGTAGTAAACTAGGAATGCTTATTACTAAGTTTCTAATGGATATACAACTTTTACTCTACGTCCTTTGAAATATTTTTTTCAAATCATTCGCAGATTTGCGTTGCGCGCTCATCATTGGCCTCGTGATCTCCTTGTATCCATATTCACTTACATAATCGCGATATGTTTTTATCAGTTTGCATTTCTCGGTATTTTTTCTTTTTTTACCTAGTTTAAGAAAGATACAGTTTAACGATAATACACTTTTAACGATACACTCACTACTATGCTGAAACCATTCATTATACATATATCACTTTTTCAGCATATTTTCATAATGCTTCACACCTTGCAACACCTCTTGTTTCGGAACACTTGATGCCTAAATATGTCATTATATGCAAGCATAGTGCGCCCTTTATTCTTCGTCACCTTTTCTTCCTTAAATATATACTTTTTTGCAAATTAATTCAAAACAAAGCAAATTGATAACGTCTGTAGTAGAAAAAACGTAATAGAAAAGCAGGCGTATAAAATAACGAAAGGGTATGCAAATAAACACCCTTGCATCCCCATTCGTTAATGAAATGAATTTTCAATTTTTCTATCGTTCAAACCAGCTCGACAAACCGGAATTTGTTAAGGTGAATAAATCTTAGTTTTCAGAAACAAATCTATTTTTCATTTCTACTATGGGCACTCTTTAAAATTACAATAAGACCAGTTATTATTGTTCCCATTGACAACGCATACATTGCCTTCGTTTCCAAAATATCACCAAGGTCGATATATATATAAATCGCAATTACTGCCATTCCTAATCCCAAAACAAATATAACTACACCCAATAGATTCTTTTCGTTTTGTTTTTTTATGTCCTGAGTTGTCTTAACCAAATCAAGTATCTGCTCTTCATCGTATACTCTAATACTTTTGGGCTCATTGTCTTCAGCATCCATAAGTTCGGAAACACTTATCCCTAATTCTTCACATAATAATGGAATCGTAGCATAATCAGGCATACTTTTACCTGTTTCCCACTTGGAAATTGTTTTATTTGATACCCCGATTTTTTCAGCAAGCTTCTCCTGTGTCAGGTTTTTCTCTTTTCTTTTTTTCGTAATGTAATTCCCTATCTTAATCTGGTTCATTTTTGAAACCTCCTTCGCTTTGATATATCCAATCTATACACAAAGCTTAGAAATTCACATCCCTCATTCGTAGAATTTAAGTGGAAAGGAAGAAAAATCATCTTCAATAAAAACGTTGTTCCACCGCTCAATCAAATCTAAGTCTGTCATTTTTCCATTGTTTAAAATACATCCTTTTTATATCTTTTTTCACTCATAATCATACCTACCATTCTTCAATACGGCGTCTTCTAATTTTAATATGACTGCCGATGTCCATTAAAAAACACCTAAAAACAATTGTTCTTAATCGCTTTCTCTTTCATTATGTGGTTTCAAATAATCATTGTTTGAATTTTGTGATTTCTCGTGTTGTCATAAATATATATTACAAGAAAATTTCACTATTATTGATTATTCTGACATTAGATATGTAACTTTATCAGACTCTATTCCATCAAACGATAGTGATTTTTCCTTAAGATATTTATCAAAAAATGTAACATGACAATAAGATAAATGACGAAACATTTCTTCTGAATCAAATTTTCCAGAAAGCATTTTTATTGGAATATAAAACTTTGCATCTGTAAATCCCAAATGCTTCATATCATCAAAAACAACCTGATAGGTATCAGCCGTAGTCCCGACAAATGGTCTTGTTTCCACATTAATATTTTCTCTACAACTAATTTGGCAGAACGGTTTTTCCATGATTTTATCTGGATACTCTCCAAATAATCCACCATCAATATTAATTCCACACTTAAATTCTTCGTTATACCTGCACAAATAATATGCTAAACATCCACCAAGTGAATGTCCCGAAGCACCAACACCATTCCTTAAATCTAAACTATCTGAATATCTGAGTTTCACTTCCTCCAAAGCTTTTTCTATATCCACTTTCCATTCCATAACACGATTCTTAATGTACGGCGTATATTTATCCTGAAATGCTTCAAAAGCTTCTAGCGCTGCTTTAGAATCAACCTTTGCCTTAAGTAGTTTTCTCTGTGCCAAAATTGCACCCATCACACTAGTATACATTTTCTTACAACAGAAGCAATTACATATCCATGACTTGCTAGATTACACAATAAGTATGTGTTGGATTCCACATAAGAATTATATCCCATGCTAAACATGATAAGAGGGAATTTTTCACCACTTACAATTGATACATCCTCATAATAATTTGCGTAATTCATTTCATCCGTCACATTTTTTATATGAAACGCCTTCATAATTGCAGCTTTTTCTTCTCGGAAAAAATAGTTGCACATTGCTTATCCCCAACATTTGCTTTGTCAACTGGATAATACATTCTAACCGCTATCTTTCGTGCTCCATTTTCATCTCCAAGTATTTCACCACGTTCTTCATCTACAAATGAAAATCATTTTGTACCAACCGCGTATTTTCCTGATATATAGTTTTTCGGATAACATCTGCCTTCTTTTTTCATTATGTTCACCTTTATCCTTTAACAGCCTCTTTAGCAGTAACTGAGCACATCTTTTTGACCATATAAATTCATTATAGTATTGATAGGAAAATTATAACTGTTTTTCTTATAGCCTGCAAGACAACACCGTTCTACTGTTCTATTCATTCCAATAATCTATTGCTTCCTATGGTGTAGTATCAACTCCAAACAACTGCAACATAAAATCCTCTTTTTTATGATAAAAATTGTTTATTCGAATATATTTCTCTTCAATTCTATAAAACACATAATTTTTAGACATAAATATGTACCGATAATCTGACACAGGGTCAAACATTTTCGATACCTCTGGACCCTTTTCTTCATAGTCACAAAGTCCTCTAATTGCATCTGTTATGCTCTCAACTATTTTTTTAGCACTATCCGAATCATATTCTTGTGATATTGCCATTTTTAATGCGCGCAATTTATCCGCTGCATCAGTACATTGTCATTACACGCGTGGTTGTGATACATGCTTTCGTGAGTTTGACACTTGAATGGTGCAAACAGTATGCTGCCAAACGTTCCTCTTTACAGCTACGCAACAATTCATTGCAACCTATTCATTAAAATACAAAAACTATCAACAGACTATTCGTGAACATCAGTTGGAAAGATCTCGAAGCTTTGTGAACAATCCTTCCAAACTAAATAAAAAAAGACTACAGATCCGAAACGATTTTTGGATCAGGACCACTGTACAGAAGATGGGAAATTGAAGAGTGCATCAGAATTATGAAAAGAGAATTCAATGCACGACCAGTAAAATTCAGGGGCGATTCCCTTTAGGAATCTCTTGGCATTTTCTCCTTCTCTTAAAAAACACTAGGTCCATAACAATCGTATTACTTAAATTACCTGTACACCATTTACTTTTCTTTCACATATTCATGTGGACGTTCCACATAATCTTTAACTTTATATTCTCCAATGCTTTCATAGTTTCCAGCGACAGTAGCAGAAACATCATCCTTATTGAGGCTTTCGCCTAATATTGCATCAATCCAATATGATTTCTAATCATAAAACACTTGTAATAATGTGATTGATTATTTTTATGTATATGGATATAATAAAAATGTGATTATATATCACTAAATTATTAATAAAAGTGTGAGGAGGGTATTTGTGGAAAGATTTATCTTACAGAAACTGCTAGATTGGAAAAATTCTCCCTATCGTAAGCCAATGATTCTAAAAGGTGTACGACAGGTCGGCAAAACATGGATTCTAAAAGAATTCGGTAAACGTTACTATGAAAACACTGCATATTTTAACTTCGATGAAAATGAAGAATATAGACAATTTTTCGAAACCACTAAGGATGTGGATCGCATCCTCCAAAATCTAATATTCGCAAGTGGTCAAAAGATTATACCAGATAATACACTTATTATTTTTGATGAAATACAGGACTGTCCCAAAGTTATTAACTCCATGAAATACTTCTGCGAAAACGCTCCACAGTATCACATAGCCTGTGCAGGTTCGCTGCTTGGAAATGCCCTTGCAAAACCCTCCTCTTTTCCAGTTGGAAAAGTAAATTTCATTCAAATTGATCCTATGACGTTCTCAGAGTTTCTGTTAGCCAACGGTGATGAAAATCTGGATACTTATGCAAAAAGTGTAAATACCATTGAACCTATTCCAGATGCTTTCTTCAACCCTCTTTATGAGAAGCTGAAGATGTATTATGTTACGGGTGGTATGCCGGAATCTATCTTGATGTGGACACAGGCACGGGACGTACCTGCCATGCAAGAATCTTTATCTAATATTATTAGCGCCTATGAGCGTGACTTCGCTAAGCATCCAAACATAAGCGAATTTCCGAAAATCTCTATGATTTGGAAATCTATCCCCTCTCAATTATCTAGAGAAAACAAAAAATTTATCTACAAAGTTGTCAAAGAAGGGGCTAGAGCACGTGAATATGAAGATGCTTTGCAATGGTTGGTAGATGCTAGACTTGTACACAAAATCTACAGAAGCTCCGCTCCCGGCCTCCCTCTTGCTGCTTATGATGATCTTTCAGCCTTCAAAATATACCTTGTAGATGTCGGTTTGCTCCGCCGCCTAGCGCAATTGGCTCCAACTGCTTTCGGTGAAGGAAATCGTTTATTCACAGAATTCAAGGGTGCATTGACTGAAAATTTTGTACTTCAAAGCCTGAGTTCTCAGTTTGAAGTGGTACCCCGCTATTGGACACAAACAAATCCCCCTTACGAGGTGGATTTCCTGATTCAACGTGATAATGATATTTTTCCTGTCGAAGTCAAATCTGAATCCAATACATCCAGCAAAAGTCTCAAGAAATTTAAGGAACTGTTTCCAGATAAAGTCAAACTCCGTGTTCGCTTTTCTCTGGATAATTTAAGACTTGACGACGATTGTTTAAATATTCCTTTATTCATGGCGGATCAAGCAGACCGATTAATAGGCTTGGCATTGGAGCAAATCCAAACAAAATAATATAAAAGCGCCCATCAGCTTTATGCCAATGAGCGCTTTTATCATTACTTTGCCGTGTAATGGCATAATTGAGCAAGTTGTGACCGCCTGTTAGTAGAAGAAATAGTAGTAAAACAGGAATGCTTATCACTAAGTTTTTAATGGATATACAACTTTTACTCTACATCCTTTGAAATATTTTCTTCAAACCATTCGTAGATTTGCGTTGCGCGCTCATCATTGGCCTCGTGATTTCCGTCTGTATTGCGATCATGTAAAGTAAGTATCTCAATTTCTTTAGTCCTATTGTAATAAATTCCATACCAATAAATATTAACGTCTGGATCTGTAATCTGTTCTTCTGGATATATAAGTTTATAATTATCCATTTTAGATATTTTACATAGTTTTCGATAGTTCTTAAATAATTCATTCACATCACAAGTTCCTATAAGTGACATTTTATTATCGTATTTTCCTTCTTTAAATGCTTTTATCCTATCCTCATATCCACTTTCAAATACGTCTTGATCATTCGAAAAATATATGTTTCCCTTATTATCAAAAAACACTATTTCATAAATAACATCACCTTTTTCAGCTACTTCACTATAGTCTGTAACACACGAAAAAACGATTTCTGGCATATCTTCTGGCTTATAGATTGTTTGTGCATAACGACTTGTATCCTTATCATTTGCACATCCAGTAAATATCATTACTAATAAAATATTTATGAACAGGACTTTTTTTAGTTTTGAATATGTAATCATTTTACACCCCCGCGCTTTTACTCAATAAAAATACGGCAGTGTGTACTTTTCAACCGTGTACGAACCTTATCTGGATTCTGGGCAAAAGTATCCTTGTCTATTGTTCAAACGTGAACATTGCCTTTTAACACCGAAAAATCGTTCTAATCTTTTAAACACCCCAAAGGAATATTTTTTACACCTTTATCAGTCGTACATCTCATCAGCGCGGTTGCACATATTACTATTAGTGGAGACGGTTCCCTATTTACACCCGTTTTAATCTCTATCAATGCATATCTGCCATCAGCCGTTTGATATACAGCATCAGCCTCAAGACCTGTATCATCTGCATAGTGGAGAATCCGAGCATTATGTGCCTGTGCATAAACAATCAAATCACGCAAAACTAAATTTTCAAATACATATCCAAATAGATCCAAGTCGTTATTAAAACAATCGGGATTTATTCCTAATTCAGCTATTCCAATTGATGGATCAACAAATATATGTTTCTTGCCACTTCAAGTTTGTTTTACGTTTTTCGAAATTAATTTCTGTTTACAGTCCGAACGATTGTACAAAAATCGGAACTTAACTTTTGTAATCTTGCATATAATGTCGATAGCTTTCGCTTTTTTTCTCTTGATCTTCCTTCATTTTCAAAAAACCAATTGATATAAAAAGAAGTCAATCCATCCAGTATTATCAGCATACCAGTTTTGTGTTCCTCGTTTTGTAAATCCGCATTTCTCATACAATTTATGTGCTGGTTCATTACAACATAAAGCATCTAATCTTATTGCTTTCATTCCAGTACTTTTAGCCAATTGAATTATGTCATTCACAATGCTTTTGGCAACGCCACGATTCTGTATCATTGGATTCACACAGAGAATATGAACTACCAAAACCTCATTATCCATAAGATTAACACCCCAATCAATTGGATGATAATCCTCATTTTGAAATGGGGTTAATGCTACAGCAGCTATTATTTTTCCATCCTTTTCTTCATAATACATATGTTCATTATCGGCATATCCTTTTATCATTTCATCTGTCGGGTGTTGGTTATATCTCCAGCGAGCGTATTTTTCTATCTCATTCGTATTATCAATTACATATCTATAAAAGTTCGCTATTCTTTCATATTCATCTGCATTACATTTTATTAGTTTCATTTTCTTCTCCTTCATATGATGCTTCAAAATCATTAAAAAAACTTTTCTCTTTATAAGGTAATTGCCAAAATCGATGCAATCACTGTAATAAATTGAATAACAAGATTCCATACAACATGCATAATAATTCCAGGTACAATACTCTTTGCCTTAATGACCAACCACCCTAAAATTATTCCAAATATAATAGCCGTGAAATGCTTTGGATCAAAATGTATCGCATAAAAAAGAATTGTCGATACAACAATCGTAAACGCATTTCCATGCTTTTCCTTCAAAAGATCAACTATAATTCCTCGAAATATAAGTTCTTCTATAAAAGGCGCTATACAGACTGTTGCTATAAAAATCTGAAAATTAAAATCATATGATTCTATATGTCCCATTTTTAAACGAGCTGTTTGAATAGCCACCGCTAAAACAATCATCAACAAAATCAGAACCCATGACACAATGATTCTTGGTATTCCCCCAACATCAGGAATTCTTAACCAATCATTCCACTTCACTTCATTATACATACTGTATATATTTATACCTATAATAAGTATAATATAGTAAGATAATGAGTAAGATATCATTCCATATGTAATAAAATCAATTCCTATCCCTAGAATATTCGATACAACAAAAATCAATAGCAATTGTAATAATCTATACTTTTTCATTAACATTTGTTTTCCTCACTAAAACACTTTCTAAAATCAGACGTAAACATAACCGTTCCAATCAACTGTACTTATTGCTCGAAATTACGATAATACAAAAATTCAATGCTCTGGCGAAAATTTGTTTCAACATCATCTGAACACCCTTGGCTTTTAAGATACTCTATATATTCGTCTGCGCTGTCTTTGGATTGGCATTCAATTGCTGTAGCAATTGCATTAAAACCGCAATAATCAGTGGTATTTACATCTGCACCCGCTTTCATCATTGCCTTTGTTAATTCCAAATCACCTTTTCTCACAGATAATAAAAATGGAGTGTAACCACATTCATCACTACCTGCATAGTAATCGGACTCAATTTGGTAGAAATGTCCTTCATAATCCTTTTCATGACCACCTACTCTATGGTTTGGATCAGCCCCATGCTCTAACAAAAAGTTAATCATATTTTCGAGTCGTTCTGGCTCTTCCTCATAAAAATAATAACCATGCCGATCTCCACCATCCAAATACAAGAATCCACGGTCACACAATATGTAAAGCAATGTTTTCTCCCCCTCTTTTGCTTTATCATTACTATCCAATGTACAATCTACCTGCGCTCCATTTTCAAGTAATTGCTCCGCCTTTTCATAGTCTTCCTCCATTACATAATACGCTAAGGAATCATGATATTTCACCCACGAACTAACAATTGACCACAAAATCAGTAGCACAAATAATAAATCCGGAATGAAAAATATAATAGCTACTACTCTTATAACAATGTATTTTTTGCTTTCCTTCTTTTTTAAAATATGCGAAATAACCAACAATATTACCGCACATATTGTTGATACGCCCAGAATAATCAGTATAAACAAAATTGTAATCATTAAAATCCCCATAAACGCCATTGTAAAATTCCCCCTCTTACGCTAATATGCAAAAAAGCATATATACTCTTCCTCTATATTGTAATATATCCCACTATAATAATGATCACCATGACCATTCTCCTCGGCTAATGTCATAATAACACAAATATTTTTCTTTTCATCATCGGGGATTTCACTCATCCCAGGAAAAAATGTCAGTTCTTCATCTTCACTAGCTATCCACCCACAATTTGCTTCTCTATATTTGTATATGCCAGAACCCAAACTGTACTGTTCAATAATATCACCAATATACGACTCATCTATATGGAAAAATAATGTTTCATAGTGCGTCCCTTGCATTAGACTAGGAACACATCTGAATTCCACTTTTGTAGCTGATTTTGGAATCATATCCGGAAAATGCTTGTGGCGCTGTGGGGTTTCTGCCTTCAGTTCTTGAATATCCTTCTTATACTCATAGGGCGCATGATAAGGATATAAAATGTTTAAAGGAGAGCCCACATACAATAAAACTATGATTAGTAATATCCCGCCGATTGTTGTATCCCAAAACGATTTGGATTGGAATTGTTTGCGTGCAAAAATCGATTTTAAAAACAGCACAAAGCAAAAGATAAAGATGAATCCATAGTGAATTCTTGGATGCATTATTGTAATTGCTAATGAAGCGAGCGACAATATACCCCATAGCATAATAGAAACTATTTTCATTTTCTTGCTTAACATTTGTCTTCCTTTCAAGAAATCATCCTTTTTCCGTTGTATTCTTCCCAAACTGATATTAGTTGAGAATAATCCAAGTGGTTTTTATACTATAAATACTGTATAATTACAGCAATTAAAACTTATTTAATCTAGAATTAGATAATAACTTGCAGGAGGCACTGTTATGGAACTATCGCAAATTATTTTTGCCGTAATCTTTGGTATGATTTCAATGTTATTGTTTACCTATTCTTTTTTTACCTCAAAAGAAAAAGGTCCAATACTTACAAACGATTATCTTTTGGCAACAAAAGAAGAACGAGAAAAATATGATGAGTCAGATAAGTCAGCCTCATATCACCTTGTTACAGTAATATTTGGCATCGCTGGAATGGCATTTTTACTAATTAGCATTTTTGCCTTAACTTCATGGGCATGGATAAACTATATAGTTGTTATATTATTAATAATTGATGTTATTTATTCTATTATAGCGTCGATTAAATCAGAAAAAAATAATAAGTAGCCATTAACAAACCTCCGTTCGCAGAGTTTTATTACTTCCATCAACTTTTCCTACCGGAAAACCTGTTTTAGAATGCATTTTGATTCCTAATAAGCTCCCTGCTACAATAATATGATATTCTCTTGCATCTTCACAAAAATACTTTAATGCCGTAAGACCTGGAGGTGATTCCTGTATTTCATACAAAATAATAAGCGTTTCACCAGGAACAATTACTTCTTCTGTTATTGCCAAAAATGCTCGTATTAACCTATTTGTATCAAAATCCGAAAAAATAGTTTTCATACTTGCTATTTTGTCGCAGTTTATATATGCCACATTTTCATGAACGAAAGTCAATGATTTTTTCACACTTTTATAAAAAAATCAAGTGGCACTGATTTTTGTCACCAAGTAACATCCATTCAATATTCAATATCTCGATATGCGGGATCTTCAATACAAATTCCCAAACCCACAAGAACTCCATTATCATCGAAATCAAATCCAATACACACATAGTGTTTTCGGTAATTGAAGGTATTTTCAGGTGCAGATGTCCGTACATATCCTTCTGCAATCAAAATATCATTGGCACTGTCCACAGTATCACCCACAGAAATTCCATATATATCTGCATCCGCTGAATACAAGTTAATTGCAGTAATGGGGCTTTTTCCTCTATACTGGAAACACATATAATAATCCTCTGTATCTTTTCTAATGTCAACCATCAATGAATCCGTTGAAGGCTCTGGCGCTTCACCAAGTAATTCACAACCCAATAGATTACTGTTCGCATTCACTCGAGCAACTTCTTCTTCCGTTAACTGATAAATCTCTTCGTCACCCTCTGGTGGGATGTATCGATTATTCTTACGCTCAATCATATTTACTATGATTATTGTACCAATCAATAGTATAATTACGACAATTAAAATAATCCAATTTTTTTTCATTCCTTCTCCTATATCACCCAAATCGGAACACTTCAAATTTGAATGGTTTAAATCTATAATATGTTCTTGACACTATGTTGAAAATTTGCAAAACATATATTATTATAATTGTGAAGATTATCAATATCACATTAGGGGGATTTATTATTATGAAATTACGAAATGGAATTATTTGTGTGCTTATTGTTTTAACACTATCTGCTTGTGGTAGTAAAGATCGTAGCGATACCACCGACACTAAGGCTACGGACGGTAATCCTAGCATGACTATGGATATGATTGAAAATTCAGATGGCTCATCTTCTACCATTCGAAATGGATCAGAGCAATATTTTTTCACTGTTGAAGATGGTGAAACGGTTGAAGTGGAAATGACTTTCGACAATCAAAAAGGTACCATCGATGTTTATGTTGCAAAAGATAGTGTAGCAGACAACGCGGATTTTAAAGAAGAAAATTTATCGAGTGGTAGCTACTTCGTTACCATATCCAAAGCAGGTACCTATCAAATACTATATACCTGCAAGGATTACATCGGTGAATATTCTTATTCCGTAACAAAAAAATAAGGTGGCAACAAAAGATTTATACTGCAAATTGAAACCCTTCATTTTTTACCATTTGAATATCCAAAAAACTGTCATGATGGATACATATGACTTTATCTCTTAATTCTCTTGGTATTATTTCACATAGTTTTCGAAAAGAAAGATGTACATTTCCATCGTAATCCAAGCCACAGGTATCTTGATAAATATAATCTAAGTGGCCCTCATTCAGCATCTTTACTATATTGATTGGGATGTCATTGGCATCACCACTATAATAAATTCTGGAATCCTTTGATGTTAAGATAAATCCATATGCAGGAATTACTGGTACATGCGAAACTGGCATAAAAGACAACTCTAGGTCACCAAACCCTGTATCAATAACAGTCTTTGTCTCGGCAACTAATTCATACATATTTGATTCAACACCAATGCATGCAAAATAATTATTTAATAATTTCATATCAGGAAAGTAGATTCTTGGAGTTATTTTTAAGACATAATGGGCATAAAAAACAACCTCACCCAGACTCCCGATGTGATCTGGGTGAGTATGCGTAATAATAATATCTAGTTGTGCTAATTCATCTAATAATTTCAACTCTCTTAATTGATGAAAAACGCTACCCCCACAATCAATTAAGACCATTGAATGATGGTCCAAAATATATGCGCTTGTATTTCCAAGCCTCGTGTTAAAAGCACTTCCTGTTCCGATAAAATGAATCACTTCACAACCTCCTCCGTGGCCACTCTGCCTTTTCTCAATGTAACAAAAAACACAATTGCGCTTACAACATCTACACAATATATGAAGCTCGAAATTGCATATAACAATGCCATTTTCTTGCTTAACATCCCCTCTTTTCTAGCGCAAACACTGGCACTAATTCCGATCATTCCAGTTAGTCCAATCGTCATCAAATCAATGAGAACAGCCCACAGAATAAAACCGATTCCCCATACGCTTGCTAATAGTCCTAACATCCCTAATGCGAAGTGAATCATATATGCTGGAATATGAACTAATTTAATAATCATATTCGTTTTAACTAATTCTATAGCATTGTATTTTCCTTTGATCGCCATAATTAGATTTACTACAACTACAATTAACGAATACAGATTGCATACAATTGCTAGGATGAACATAATAACCATACCGTTTGACTGCATTTCCATCGAATTATCAATATTAGAATAAATATAAACATACATCGCCAAACAAATCATATATATGTATGGATAGAACATTACTGGTAACAATTTCAAATTATTTTTCATGACTACAGATCTCCAATCGTTCAAACTAATACAAAGACAAACGAATCTAGTATTACTCCTATATTTACTTTTCTTCCAAAAACCGCTTAGGAATATATGCTTCCATCATACAAGAAGATGGAATTACTTTTTGTGGGTCAATCTCACTAATATCGTACTCAAACTCAACCTTTCCATCTTGAACTGTAACATTTGTCACATTACAGCATGCCCATTCTGAAGTATCTACTCTACAAAATTTAACAGCAACAGAAACATTATCAAAATCTGTACCACTATCAACATCAAGTGATACATTTTCTGGTAGAGATATCCCCTTTGCCATATTCAAAAACCTATCGTATTCTTCTCTCGAAGTCAACACATATGTTTTGTCACCATAGCATTCATATAGTTGCGTCCCCTCGATTCCAATATAAGCTGCATAACGAAAGCCCAATGATTGATTAATGTCATTGTAGTCTGGGTAAACCACATTTGAAAACACTTTATCTTCTACGATTTCTTTCTTAATTGCTGCCATGTGATAAAATCCATCCATGCATTCCGGTACATACTCATCCTCAGGTTCAATTTGCTTATCATAGTGAAAATATATATTATCTTGTTCAATAATTACACGATCCGCGTGGTAATCATAGCCACCACAACTGAATTCATCATATTGAATTAAGTAATTATACTCTGAAATGGGAAATGATTTTATCATCTTTTGGAATTCATTTACAACCGATTTTTCAACATCTTTTAATGGGAATCCATTGTCATATTTATAAGCCAACCCATATCGTTCTTGAGCATACTTTAGCTGTTCTTCATTGGCAATGAAGATGGGCATATAATTAAGTCTATTTTCTATCGAAAGATATCCACAATTAAAGCTATACACATGGGCATCGTCTAATGTTAGGACTGTTTTAAAATCACTCTTTAAGTTATTTTCTTTGCATCCAACCAAACTAAATATCATTACTATTATAATAAGTACAACCAAAATTTTCTTCATCATTTCCCCTACAGCCCACAGACTTCTTAATCCAATCGTTGTTACAATCCACGCAGAAAAAATACAGATACTATAATTGCATGGCTTTATTGATTGCAAGTTCATAATCATCCTCTATCAAAATATAGTCTAGCCCATTCTGAACACAACCCATTTTATACCTTTGATTCTCACTTTTAATCCGTTCCATTGTGCAAGATTCATCCTCTAACCGCGATTCTATACATGAAGCATAGTTCTTGATGTTATGAAAATTGTATTCAATATACTGGTCACTCATACAAAGACAAATGAATCTAATATTACGGCTATATTCATCTTCAAAATCCGCTTTCCAATGAAGCGGAAAATAACAGCCTTCTATTATCAGATTTTGATTGTTTTCAATAGCAGTCTTTGCCATTTCTCTTGTAATTGGCCACAGATACTGTTCTAGTTCTTCATCCTCTTCAGGTGTCAAATGAATGCAATTGCTTCTAATCAGGCCCATCTTTATGTGATCCTGACATACATATGGGAAATGATACTTTTCCATCATTTTCTGCGCAAGATTTGTTTTTCCTACATGTGTTGCCCCACTTATAAAAACAACCATCCCTCAGTCCTCCAACAAATCAGCCTGTTTTAGCCACTCTGCTCTTGTTATAGCATATACTTTTGTCTTCTCGTTTTCCTCATCTTCATATTCTTCTACTTGATGACACCCCCACGACATTGCAGTTCTTGCGGAAGGAACATTGGTATATTTCATATAGGAAGAAATCTCATTAAATGTCGTATTCTCAAAGGTCCAATCTCTTACTGCCGATGCTGCCTCTTTTGCGTATCCATTATGTTGCATATCTTTGCGTATATGGTACCCAATTTCTGGCTTAATGAAACCATTCACATTCTGCATCGTAAGCCCGCAATCACCAATCATTTCTCCTGTTTCTTTCAGACAAACAGCCCATAACCCAAACCCAAAGATTCTATACCTCTCTATATTTCTTGTAACCCAGTTCCTTACTCTTTGTTCATCAAATGTATATGGGTAGTGTTGCATAATATCTGAATCTGCCAAAACCACATATAGTGCATCATAATCATTCATATTCAATTCACGTAACACTAATCGTTTTGTATTAATCATTTATATCAGCTCCTTATCTAACCCCTTTTTCATTTTTCTATCATAACCAACTGAATTCTATATGTACCAGTACGGTATTTGTAGAACATTGTCTCTAAGTGCTCCAGGTATTGGACACATACAGACCACCCCGCCCATTCCTCTTTTCTTATCCGACAGTTCATCTAAAACCTTAAAAGCAGATGTCATGTCTGCAGTTACTTTACTGCTTTGCTTTATTTCAATAGGATAAATCAAACCATCTTGCTCTATAATAAAATCAATTTCAGCTTCTTCTTGGATAATCTCACCATTTTTTTTAATTCTCTTCTTATCTTTCCCTCTATAATAAGATACAAAATAGCGGTAATCCAATCCCCTATTTGAATAGCTTTTCAATATTTCTGATATAACAAAGGTTTCAAAGAACACACCACTCATTGCACCATTTGCCAACGTTTCTGCTGAAAGCCATCTACATAAATAAGAAGCTAATCCTGTATCACGAAAGTATATTTTAGGTGTTTTTATTACTCTTCTTAATGCACTATCCGCGAAGGGTTCTAAAATATAAATAATTCCTGATGATTCTAATATTGATATCCATTTTTTTATTGTATTGGCATCCTTTCCAACTTCATCCGCAATATTGGAATAATTAAGCATTTGCCCTGTCCTTGCCGCACATGCAACCATAAATCGTCTAAATGTATCTAAATCCTGAACAGCGGCCAATTCTCTAACATCTCTTTCTAAGTACGTCTTTATATAGCTTGAAAAATACACTCCCCAATCCATATCTGGATTTTGCATTTCTGGATATCCACCACGATGAATTATTTTCCATATGTTTCCAGGGTTTTTAGCTTCGTTGTTTCGCTTTTTTATATATTCCATCGTCGGTAAAAATGGTGTTTTACAATCACTTTTCATCAGTTCTCGCAATGATAAAGGGGCTATTTCAATAATAGCAACACGTCCTGCTAAAGAATCCGAAGCCATATCCATAAGTTTAAATGGTTGCGAGCCCGACAAATAGAATAACCCCTTATCATTATGATTATCACATGATATTTTTATATGCCTGAATAGCGATGGAACATACTGTACCTCATCGAAAAATACCGGTGGCTCATTAAGCATCATAAACATATCTGGATTATTCTTTGCCTGTTCTTCTATAAAAGGGTCATCAAATGATACCTCCTTTACATTTGGAAACAAATGTCTTAGGAGGGTTGATTTTCCAGTTTGCCTTGCACCCGTAACAAGAACCACCTTAAAACTATTTGCACTTTTTTGCAGTAGATCTTCAATTCCTCTTTCTATATAATTCATTATACCCTCCAATTTTCAAATGTGACTAATTCGGAATACAGTTCCGAATTAGTCACATTTTAACATAATTGAAATACTAACTCAATCGTAAATCGATATAAATCAACTCTGACCAATCTACTCCCCAAAACAGTTTTGAAATGAACTTACATTCTTCCCATTTTCTGGTCCATAGATTGCAAAACAAACTTCATCAAAATACTGGCCATATCCTTCTTCTAGTAGTACTTGTTTGAAATAACTAGCTACCGATTTGGGATTATTATAAAATGCACCACATCCCCATGCTCCCAATATTAAATTGCGGTACCCCCTTGTGTATGCGATCTGTAGCATAATACGAATTCTTCTTAACATCGTATCTGCAACTTCTGCATTGGAGGCAAACATCGCTGCTCCAATTCTGTTTGGGGCCGGTACTGTAATCACACTCGCCATAAAAGGCTCGCTCACTAGTTCACATTTTTCATTTCGAAATACACATACCTTGGACAATAGCATATAATCTGATTCCACCTTGGATAAATGTGTATTGTTATACTTATACATCCTCGCTGCTTCTTCACTGATTAAAGACTGATATAGCGTACTACATCTACAGAGTGCTTCCTCTTGAGCCGTTGATCCTAAAAGAAATCCCCCACCTGGATTATGGGCATTTGCAAAATTCATAACAAAGGGATTCTCATACTCTTTAGCCGCCTGAAAGGAATCTTTCGTGTTGATGACAATTTTACACATCGTTCCCGTGCTTTCATTCTTGTTATCATCTTTGTAATCCTTTAGAAGTTCTTCCCCGTCTTCTGGTGAGTAGACAATCACTTCACTGTAATCATATTTTGGAAGCTGAATAGTTATTCCATCAAGATCATATTTCATCTCTTTTGTTATTTTAATTGTTTCTTTTGCAATCGTAATATTATTCATACCATTATCCTCACCTAGTTCCAATAAACACCTGCACCCAGTAAAGTCTTCCTCCACTGATATAGCATCCAACCCCCATGTGCGTAAAATTACTGTTCAAAATATTGCTACGATGCCCAGGTGAACCCATCCACCCAGCCATTACAGACTCCGGATTTGAATAACCATAGGCAATGTTTTCACCCGCCGCGCGGTATGCAATATTGTTCTCTCCCAGTATTGTAAAACAGGATCTACCATCCGGCCTTGTATGATCAAAATGAATCGTTGTCTCTCTTGCTCTTACGAATGCTGCTGACATAAGTTCTTCACTCACTGAAAGTGGTTGTAGACCAGCTGCTATACGTTCCTGATTAACAAGTTCTACAACGCGTTCTGAAGATTCTCTGTTTTGGATTACGATACCTTGAAAAACTACTTTTGCAGTAACTTTTATTCCGTATATCTTCATTGCCTCAGAATATGCCGCTTTCGCGGATTCTTTCGTTTCTCCATTCGCAGAATCCAAAGTCAATTTCAATGCATCTAACGTTTCTTTATTTGCCTCATACGTATTATCTGGAACAAAATAGACTGTCACATAATTGTTCCCAACCTTTGGTTTATCATCCCCCGTCTTTGGCACTAATGTGAGTTTACTCGTTCCATCACAGGCAACTTCATACCTTCCGCTTGTTGCAACTGCATGAATGATATTCACGACCTTCCCATCTGCATATGCTTTTATATCCGTAGTTTGACTGGCATCTTTTACTTTTGCGCTACTCAACGAAAATTTGCGGATACTGTTTATCAGGGTGACTTTAACCTTGAACGTTCCGATTTGATCAAAGTAACTACCATCACTCTTTCTCACGGCTACTTTGTAATCAATATAACCTGAGCAATCACTAGAAGCTGTTGTCGCATTGATATAATCCAACTGCTCCTGGGTCAAATCCTCTTTCACTCTCAACTTATTTCCATCTAGTTCAAAATAGGTACGAAATGCATTTGGCAAACCATTTACATTTGCATTTCTAATATTTGAATACACTAATGTATCCTTTATATAACGCGTACCAACACCCGATAATGTAGCTGAACCGCCTTCCTTTATTGCCATTTTATAGCTCGAATTCGGACTAAAAGACCCCTTTACAACTTGGACTTTTTGCGCTTTCAACCAAACTGCTTTTGAAGCTGTATCAGCTCTGAAGCGTCCTTCATCATCCAGTGTTCCAAACGTAAACCAAAGTTTATAATCTCCTGCTGGCAATGGTTTCGACGTGTCTGACAAAAATGTTAACACAACTTTTCCATTTTCAATTGGATAATAACTAGTTCCACCAAGTACTTTTTCAAACGCATTGTAACGTGCCAAATTACGATCCGACTTATATTTATCTGCATAATCCAAGGTAAGAAGTGCAACTTTTCCAACAGAATTATATGCAAAATCACCGTTTTTTTTCAAATTGTACGTTATCATTTGCTCACTCTTATACGCGACTGCCTTTAACGTATTTGAAGTTACTATCAAAGGATTTTTTCCACTTGGAAATGTCTGATTTTGGAGTGTATACCTATACTCCAACTGGTTCGCTTTGTCGAATAGTCGAATAGTGAGTATCTCTTTGCTTGTATTGACTAAATAGCATTGTTTACACGTTCCATTTACTTTGATAATGGTACCATTACTTACGTTCAATGAATGGTTTACATAACTTTCAATTTCTTCCCATTCCTCATTCACATCCGCTCTTTCCATGAGCGTCAAAAGATAACATGCATTTGCATTTGTTTCATTGTTCAATGTTGTGTTACTAGAAAGAATTTCTCCGATTTCTTTTTTCGTCCCATCGGGCATCATCATTTCAATTTTCAAACCTAAATGAGCAGGTTTTGAATATACAATTGTAAGTTTATTTAATGTTGCATAATTTCCACTCTGATCCTTTGTGCGAACATTGATTTTCACATTCTTAGCAGTCTTTAATGCCGTAATCATACCATTTTGATCAATTCGGATTGCTCCATCACTCGCTTGATAACTAAGATACTTTGGTACAAATGTCCATTTTTGCAATTCTTCTAAGCTATAGCTCTCCTGAATTGGTGCGTCTGTACGAAACACACGAATGTATCCTAGTTGATCTGAAGTGATAGAAGTATTACTTCTTGCAGTCACAACCGCATTCCCCGACAGATCCATTTTGACAATGGCAACCTCACCAAGTTTTTCGGATTGCGAAACCAGGTCAACTAGTTCGCTCGAACTACTAACTACATTTCCATTGTAATCGGCGGCTGTAGCTTTTACCATGAACTGATTATTTGGTTTGTCATCCGATACAATATAGTTCTTTTTTACTGTAAGAATCCCATTTTTAATTCCAATCATTCCGTATAGAGGATCTTCCTGTGTAAATGCCTTACCATCACTCGATAACACGTCCCACACAACCACTTTTCTACTCGGGCTTATCCCCGTGTTAAAATCACTGGTAAATTGCGCTTTAAAGGTAAGTGTTGCTGTCTTCCCAACCGCTTTACAAAGTTGATTGGATGGGGTTATTACAGAAAGCATCCCTTCTTCAATTCCTTGAACCACATTGACTGTAATAAAAGCTTCCGACGCATACATATTTTCGGGAGCACAAGCAGTCACCCTAATTCTATGCGTTCCTAGTGCCGTATTTGCACTTGCAGATGCATATATTTTCAAATCACTACCTAGTTCTTTAAAACGAAGTGCGTATTGCTTGTTTTCTTCTGTTGCATAGGTTAAATCTTCAATTTTTACAAGGTCCTTCTCAGTTGTTTTTGTACTAAATTGGAGTGTCGCAATTGGGACATCGGATTGCGTTGTATAAATTTTCTTAACTCCTTCAATAAGGGAGAGTTTATTTTCATAAAATGGAATGACTTCCACATCCCTTAAAAGCTCAACTTCACTTATATTTGTAACGGATTGTTCAATCTCATTATTCGTTTTCCACACTAAAGAAACTTGAATGTCATAGGTCCATTTTTCTCCCGCTTTAATGGTTCCCTGATTCATTTGAATCATAACATCTTGAGACTGCGAGGCCTCCTTTTTGAAAAAATACTTTTGCGCTTCTATTTCTTCCAAATTATTTTTATTCGTCTTCACTTCGACCGCATAATATAAATTCTCACTGCTTTCCAAATCAACATCCCCTCGAACACCTAGGGTAAGCGAAAGATATTGATCATAGGACTCCTTTACAGTTGCATACGGCTGCATTGTATCTAAACTAGTTTCTACACTCTGTGCATTCACCACCATGGGCGAATTCATCTGTGGCATCATTGTAATCACTAGAATTACGATTAAATAAAGTGAAAAAGCTCTTGTCTTATGTTGAATCCATTTTCTCATGCAACTATTCTCCCGCAGATTTATTTAGTGATATTATACCATCATAAGGCACTTTCTGAGTACATAAATTCGTAAATTTAAAACCAGAACAGGTCACAAAGTATCTACTCTGTGCCCTGTTCTCCTTCGCTTATTATTCTTTTTAATAAGTTCTACTCTTACTTTTCACAATATATCTGAATTGCCTTGTCCGTAAACTCTGCTGTTCCCACTCCACCAAAACCGTCAATATTGTCTGTAAATTCACCACCGCCAGCATACATCTTCCCCAAACCTGAAAGAATCTCATTCGTACAGTTGTAAAAAGTCTTTGTTATATAATCCTGCAGTTTTTTTACCTGCACTTGAACGATGTCTTCTTTTGGATCCAAGGATTTCATTGCTCCAAATTCACCAAATAATTGCATAAACTCATTTGCGATTACGCCATCCTCATCGTTTGTTCTTTGTTTTGCTTTTTCTTCGTATTCTTTATACGCTGCTGTGTTTCCCCACTGCTCTTTTGCTTGTTTTGAATACGCGTTGATTTTACTCGTATCAAATGCTGAAAAATCCATTGTTTTCCCTCCTATTGCTTTTATTCCACGGGCAAAATTAATCAAATTATCCAGATGCTCCTTTTTCATAGTGAGCATTTCAATTTGTTGCAATGTTTCTAGAGCCGTATCGTCATACAGTCTATATCCAGATTGTGTAAAATTCGTTGGTTTTAACAATCCAATTTTGTCGTAATATTGAAGAGTGCGTATACTCACTTTCGTCAATTTACTTACTTCATTTACTGTCATCATTTTGCATTCCCTCCTCTCGTGTAATGATAGCATAAACTATTACGTAACGTAGGAGTCAATAGGTTTTTTCGATTATTTATTTCTCTAAGCTTAACAAGTATGTCTTGATGTCTTGACTCATTTTGACATATTCATGATCATGAACATAGTGTGGTGCATCCAATTCAATTGAATCACCATTTTGAATTGTTTCAAGAAAATTAAGCTGATGCGTTTTCCACTCCTTGGCATCCCAACCCGTGCCCGTTCCATTTGAAATAAATAGTAAAACCGGAATTTCAAGCGGCTTCTTTGCGTTCTCCTGCTCAACCAATTTAGCACCCGCTTTTATTGATTCCACTTCTCGTATCATCGTAATCGTCGCCGTTTTCTGATAAAAAATGGCTCTATATTGACTCTTTTCGTCCTCACTTAACGTTCCATAGCGAATTGCCTCACTCTCCGCTATATTGGGAATGAGTCTTGTTATTCCGACAGTTTGTGCCCAATTCCCTAGTTTAACAATTGGCATAGATATCTTATAATCCTCATATGCCTTCGGGACTGCCATATCTAGACCAATGATGGCAGATACTTCTTGGGGATATTGATTCGCCCAATGAAGTGCTTCAATCCCTGACATAGAATGTGGGCACAGAATATAGGGGCCTTCCACTCCCGCCTTGATAAGGGCCTCCCTCGAATTTTCTAAGATGGTATCAACATCCCTCTTCTCATCAATCACATCGCTAAATCCATAACCAAATTTCTCAATCACCACAATTCGATAATCGTCACTTAATTGGGAATAAAGAGATTTAAAATCAAGAATTGGAGAGCAGGTTCCCCCACCAGACATAAAAACAATTGTTTTTTCTCCACTTCCCTCTGTATACACACTCATCTTGTGTCCATCCACTTCAACAAGCTGGCCCATTGGCACTAATAGTGTTCTTTCTTTTGCTAACTGAATTCGGTGATTTATGAACGAAATTCCAATAATTATGAGGATTATCAAAAGAATTGCTACAACTATTTTTATCATTTTTTCAATCCTCTTTTTCATTCTTTTTGCTCCATCTTCCTTTGAACCAAAGTTCCCAAATTTGTAGTATTCCACTCCCCACGCCATAGCACAGAATGTCTTTATAGTCAAAGGTTGTTCCAATGATTACACGCGCCAGTCTACTTTGTGAAAGACCTAACCACTCCACAATACTTAGGTACTGCAACACTTCAATTCCTGCCGCAAAAACAAATAATATACATGGTAACCATTTACCTTTTTGTGGTATGAAAATCCGTACTCCAAAATACATTAAAACAATCACCAATACATCTCCAATATATGGTCTTACAAAGGAATCATTCACAAATAGCGCAATTACGATTTCTATTAGTAAAACAATCGCAAACACAATCAGATACTTCATTCTACTTTTCATTAGTCTCCCTTTTCTGATTGCCTCTCATAGCAAAACATCCACATATGTGGGACTATACTCAAGATGCTTTAAAAACAATGTCAAAAAATCTTCTGTACCCATAAGAATGGACGCCGTGTTTACACAGGGGTGAAAATAAATTTTATCCTCAGATAACAAATCTCGATCGATTAATAACTGAACCTCTTTTTTTGTATCAAATATAAGCCCCATAGGACTAACTGCCCCTGGTGTCACATTTAGAAATTTTTCAAGATACTCGTCTTTGGCAAAACTTAACCTCGCTTTTTGAATTTGCTTCGATATTTCCGCCGTTCTAAACTTTTTATCAAATCGTACCAGCAATAAATAGAATTCTGTTTCCTGTCGATTGCACAAAAACAAATTCTTGCAATGCACACCATTTCCCAATTCTTTGACAATATGTTCACAGTCAAGAATGCTATGTGCCGGTTCATGATGTATTACTTCATACTGTATATTCAGTATTTTTAGTAAATCATATACTTGCTTTTCAACTTCACTCATTCCGTCTTCTAGCATATTCATATTTCCTTTATTCTTTTACATTTTTCTCATTTTAACTTATAAACCATTTTCTATCAACCACCTAGTGATTCCCTCTTCTCTATTTTTTAGAGCTTCTGAGGTTTTTTCTTCTGAATCAAACTTCTTTTCTGCAATGATTTTGCCATCCATCATAAACAATACCCGTTCACTATGAGCAGCTACTTTCGCATCATGTGTTACTAACAAAATAGTGGTTTGATTTTGGTGGATTTCTTCTAAAATTGACATGATTTCAGATGTTGCTTTTGAATCAAGCGCTCCAGTTGGTTCATCACCGAAAATAATATCTGGGTCATTCATTAGAGCTCTACAAATTGCGACTCTTTGAAGTTGTCCCCCCGAAGCTTGGGTGATTGAATTATTTGCAAGCTGATCAATGCCCGTCATCTTCATTAATTGATTCGCCTTTTCATAGAGTTCTTCTTTTTTCTTATTTTTTGCAACAAACGCTGGAAATACGATATTGTCAATTAGTGACAAGTTTTTCAACAAATTAATATCCTGAAAAATAAATCCCATTTTATCTAATCGAACCGATGCTAATTTCTCTTCCTTCATCTCATTCAATTTGTCTTGATGAAAAACCACTTCACCCGATGATACCGCATCCATCCCACTGATATTGTATAGGAGCGTTGTCTTTCCACTTCCAGACGGTCCCATAACTGCAATAAACTCTCCTTTTTCAATGGTTAAATCTACATCCTTCAAAATGTGTAATTCATTATTTTTTTCAAGTTCAACTTTTTTATTTATTTTTTTGGCTTCTAATATTGTATTCATATTCAATCCTTACCTTTCATGAGTTTTTTCATCTGTTTACTGTTATTTAGCCCTTTAACTCCCTTGACAAATCTCTTTGCAATGACAGTTTACTACTAAGCTGTACACTGATTCCTGTTACGATCCAAAATAAAATTGGAAATGCTATAAATACTTGCCATCCCTTTATAATAAACTGAATCTTTGAAGCACCCATCATTCCCATTCCAACGCCCATGAGTAGTTCTCCTAACGTTTCTACTAAGATTAGTCCCAACACAATTCCTATAAATAACGAGCACAAAACCCCTGCCTGATATCGCTCTTTAATCTTCCTGATACTAACACCAAGACTTCTCATAATTCCAATCTGTGTCTGATCTTTTGCATACATCATTTTCAAAAACAGTGTAATTATTAATACTGCAATTGATACTGCAACAACAGTGCTCGCCCAAAAAATAAGTCTTAATTGTTGATTCATATTTCCCATTGTCTGTGTTGCATATTCTTTGGCATCATTGATTTGTATTTTTTGAAAACTTGTCTGGTACTCATGCATCTTTTTCTGCAGTGAAACTCCCCTATTTAGATTAAGATAAATAATGTACCACTGCGCTGTCTTTTCATTAAAAGGAAAACTCTGATCTACTTTTGCTGTCTTTCCACCATTTGTAATATCTTGATATATTCCTGTAACCGTTAACGAATACTTTTTGTCGCCGATTTTAATGACCACCGTATCTCCAACTTTTTTATCAAGCGCATCGCTTTTTGCGTTTGCATAAGACAATGCGATTTCATCTTTGTTTTGAGGTTGCCTTCCCTCTAGGTATTCAAGTGGAAATACATCATGATCTCCTGACTCAACAGGAATACTTTCCCACTCGCCGTCTCTATTTAACACTTGATGCGCACAGGTTCTATATGCAGCAAATCGACTGATTTCCTTATCCTTTTCCATAGTCTCTAGAACCACTTCAAAATCTTTTGAAATAGACTCACTTCTTCTCAAATCAACTCTCAAATCGCAGGCTCCTACTCCCATGTAGGTTAACAGTTTTGGTGAATTCATGGTATTATAAATATTGAGTGGAAGGATTACTAAAAATGTACAGGCAATGAAAATTCCGATTAGTAATCGATACAAATAGAATCTTTTCTTAACATCCATTAATCCAATATAATACTGTAACGAAATGTAGTTGTTCTTATTCAAATCTATCGTTTTTGATTTTTTGGAAATATGATTTTCCTTTAAAGCTTCCACTGCCGTTATTTTTTCAATGGTCTTTAACACTCTTTTGCAATATAGAATAATCATTCCATATACAACTATAGGAGCTAACATTGCCAAGAGATATTTCATGGTCCCATCTAATTTTGTAGAAAAGTATAATTTTATATTCGAGCTGAAAAATCCAACCACAATAAATGAAAGGGCATATCCAATTACTCCCGCAATAATGCAAAGCACTCTATACTTTGTTAAATACACTTTTTGTATTACTTTCTTGCCCATTCCAAGCGCTTTCATAACTCCAATTTCTCTTAAGTCTTCCTCAATCGTTGCAATAAAGATCAATCTGATACAAATGGAAGCAATCAAAATTAGTAACAAACTAATAATCATAATCATCAATGATAAAAGTGCATCTGATAATCCATTCAGTATTTGGAAAAAACTGCCCTCTATTGTTGGACCATTTGCTGGTAGTTTTTCATCTATATAAGCTTGTTTAATAGCTGCAACATCTTCTTTATTCTTTGTCTGAAATTGTATTAAGTATTCTACTTCTCCAACTCCATTTTCCAGTAATTCACAGTAATCTTTTTGGCTTAATAAGAATCGCTTAGACGAGGTAAGGGAAGTACTCATTTCATAATCTCTTACATAATCGGATATTATGAATTTCTTTTCATATTGATCTTTTCTAATCCAAAGTTCATCTCCAACCTTAAGCTTATACTCTTGCATAAAATAAATTGGAACTCCAATTTTGCCATCTTCCATCCTAATTATTTCATTTTCAAGATTTAAAAGAAAATCAAATTTCTCATTTTGAACAACAAACCCCATATCCTGTATCGTCGTTGCAAAATTCCTTTGATCCTCCAACTCTACATACAGTCCCTCAATGTTTAGTAATTTTACGGTCTCCTGATTTAAAATGTTACCACTATGATTTTTTACAAATTCATCTATTTTGTTCTGATTTAGCTCTCCCGAATGCATAATTGCCAAATCTGCCGCACTAGACGCCACCTTTAAATCCGACATAGACTGTATCAAATTTGCAATTATATTCATTCCACTTGCCCCAAATACAGTTGCTAATGTGATGAATATAAAAACTGTCACTGTAATTATTTTTTTCCTCAAAAAGTCTCTTTTTACCATTTCTAAAAACATAAATCAGTCCCCTTTCTTTATGCGACCGACGGTCGGTCGGTCGCATAAAGAATATCATATCCATTTCATACTTGCAATAGTTATTTCTAAAAAATAAAAATCCACCCTATTCTAATCAATAAAGTGGATTTCTATAAAATACTATTTTCCATTTGCAATTTTCTATTCCTCTCAAATAAACTCATTCATCATAGTCTACTTTCCTCTTTTCCCTCGAAATTCCACCATTCATATGATCAAGCTTCTCCTGATTTTATCCATTGCCTGATCTAATCGCTCTAGTCGTTCATAATTCATTGAATCAAAAAATGATATCTGCCTACAATTCTCCTCTTTGGATATTCTGGCAGTCTGAATTCCTAATAATCGAATTGGCGTTCCATCCCACATCTCATCAAACAATGCACATGCTTTTAGATAGATTTCACTTGTTATACACGTTGCATTTTCCAACACGCTTTGATGAGAAACAAAACTCAGATTTGTAAATCGTATATTAACAGAAACTACTTCTATTTTTACATCGTCATTTCTTAACCTTCTTCCAATTGTTTCTGCTAAAGAAAGTAAGACGATTTTCGCCGTATCTGAATCTGTTACATCAAATGCCAGTGTCGTGGAATTGCCATATCCTTTTAGAGCACTTGGCTCTGAATCTACAATTGTAAAATCCTTTCCATTCGCAAAATTCCAGATTGTCTCTCCTTGCTTTTTCAGATAAGACGTTAATAAGGTATGCACAAGATTAGGTTTTTTAAAGTCACTTGCCATCTTGGCTAGCAATTTATTCGAAGATACTCCAACATTCACTGTGAATCCGAGGGTCTGATAAATTTCATCTTTGATTCGATTAGCTGCAACTACAGGCTCCCCAAATAGCATCTTCGTTCCCGTCATATCCACAAAGGCTTCATCAATACTATATTGTTCTACTAGATCTGAATACTTGCGTAAAATAGCAATAAATGCTTTTGAACTTTTCTCATACAATTCATAATGTGGCTTCACCAAAACCAAATTCGGGCATTTTCGCACTGCATCTACAACAGGCTCACCTGTCTGAATCTTATATTTCCTGGCCTAGATGCTTCACTCGATAAACGGCTTCCCAACTTAAAAATGCACTATTTACATCAATATGAAATATCACTCTTTCTTCCATTCAAACACAACCTTTTTATGGAAACACTTCAAATAAATTATCCATCAATTGCCCAATAAACTCAGGTACCGCATCTTGATAAAGTAATTCCCTGGCACGAATCGGATAGTCTGTAATAATTCCATTTACCTGATAGTCCTTCATCATTAATATTTCTCTTTTATTATTTACCGTCCAGACATAGAGTGAATACTCACTTCGATCCTTTTTTAAAAAAGAATCCCCTGTTGTATATTTGGCATTGACACTAATACTATCAACCATTTCCTGCTTATAAACAGGTCCTAAAGAGAAACTGGTGATTAGGCAGGTAATGATTTGCGGATTCTTACCCTTTACTTCTGCTAATACTTTGCTCGAAAAAGAAGCAACAATAATTTCAGCCTCCATATCATAACGCTCTATTAATTCTGCAATTTCTAAAGCGTATTCCTGTTCTCTACCACCCACTTCTTTTAACTCTAACATTAGGTGAATCTGACCTTTACTTAGTTCAAACACCTCTTCTAGCAATGGGATCTTCTCACCTTTATAACTTGGTGAAAACCAGCTCCCAGCATCTAGTTTTTCTAATTCGGAATAATCAAAATCCTTTACACGTCCTTTTACATGGCAAGTTCTTTCAAGTGTTTTATCATGCATTAGTACGAGTTGCCCATCTTTGGTCATTTGAACATCAATTTCTGTACGATCTGCGTGTACCCCTATTGCTGACTCAATTGACACAAGTGTGTTTTCTGGAGTAACGGAAGAATTACCTCTATGCGCAATGATTTCTGGTTGCTCTAATCCATTTTGAAATCCCATTTGCAAACGAGTTTTCATTAAGAAGTCGCGATTGTTAACCAAAAAAATACAAAATAGAAAGAGTACAACTAACAGCAATGGTTCATATATTTTTTGACCTTTTTTGCTCACTAATTTTAACTGTTTCCATTTTCCCTTTTCTCTATTTTGAAGCCATGTGATACTATGCTCAATACTATTTGTCCGTCTAGCAATTTTAGAGAACATGACAACAATGACGAACATAATCACCAATACACAAATATGATAAAAGTAAATGAAACTTCTATTGATTGCATCCATAATGGTTAACCATTGTCCATATCTTAGTATTATATCTTTTGAATTATGTAAAATCAGAAATCCGGAAATCATCAAACACAAATAGCTTCCTGCAAATAGAATACTTGCATAGAAGTAGCTTTTAACAATTGTAAAAGTTAATACTTTCCAATATTTTCTAATTTTTAAATAGGTGACATAAATTGCTTGTTTTAATTTTCTATTTTCCATAAAAAATTCATACTCAACAAAAAACAAGAACATTCCAAATAGGAAAATCAGAAATATAATAAACCCATACAAGATATTTCCCAATGTGCCATTCGAAGATCTGCTCTTAAGAAATGATAAAATTTGGAAATTATCCATCATCAACTTTAAATAAAGTGGATGAAATACAAATGACGTAAGAAATGAGGATGCAATCAATGCAAGACCTTGTAACGACAATATTTTCTTAATACTTTCTTTTAAACGCTTTCTTTTCTCAACACCCTTGCGATCACAAATAATAAACAATAATAGCACTTCTTCTATCAAAAAGAATAAACTTATAACCAATACAACAAATCCCAGTCCAAGTAAATGGATGGGATTTGTAAGTGCTCTTTTTAAATTAATATCCGTTATAACTTGGTAGCCTGAAAGCTTTAGCATCAGTCCCATGAACTTTTGTAATACTGGAAGCAAGATATATGTCATGAAAAATAGAAACAAGATTTCAACTGATAATGCACGCATCCAAACACTTAAAAATTTATCTCTACATTGAAAATAAAAGGATCTCATAAATTACCTTCTTTGTCTATTTATTCCAAATCCTATTATAATCCCAAAGTGCTAAATAAACAATGACATATCTGATTCTTCAGCATGTGCAATCATGGCTGCAGCTCCGCCTGCTATTACACCATCAATTAACTCTTCCATCTGTATTCCCATAACGTCCATGCTCATTGTACAAGCAACTAATTCAACACCATTTGCCTGTGCTGATGCAATTAATTCTTCTAAACTATTAATGTTTTTCTCCTTCATAATACCACGAATTAGTTTTCCACCAATTCCACCCATATTCATATTGGATAATTTGAGTTTTTTGCTTCCCCTTGGCATCATCATGGCAAACGCTTTACTAATCATATTCTTTTTAACCTTTACCTTCTCAGGTCTTCTAAGAATATTTAGTCCCCAAAATGTAAAGAACATGGATACTTTTCTTCCCATAGAAGCTGCTGCATTGGCAATGATAAAGGAAGCAATTGCCTTATCCAAATCACCCGAAAAAACAATAATATTTTTACCTGTACCATCTACTTTTTGAATCTGATTCGTCGCTTTCTCTATTTCAATTGTGCTAATTCCCTTTTCAGACTTGGTACTAATCAAGTTATTGCCCGTTCTGCGACACCACGCCTGAACATCACTATTAAAAGCCGGATCCGTTGTTTTCATAATAACAACATCCCCATCATTGACTTTTTGAATCGATTCTGCAAGCTTCATAATTGGACCAGGACATTGTAATCCACATGCATTTACCTCTAATACAGCTCCACTGTTAGGTGTTTTTGAACCCATTGGAACCTGTGTATCATTTTGTAATGTTTCAACCAATGCAACCTGACTAAAGATACTGTGATATAAACGATATCCACCTGAAAGATTATAGCAGTCGTATCCATACTGACTCAAAATGCGACTTGCAACATGTCCTCTTAATCCGATCTGACATACTACATATATTGTTTTGTTCTTATCTAATTTGTATAAATGTTGTCTTAGCTCATCCAGTGGAATATTAATAGACGATTCTATATGACCATTTTCGTACTCCATTTTTGTACGAATATCCAAAATAATAGCATTTGAATCTTTTTTAACCTCATCCACTTGATTCCAATGGAAAATTTTTGTTTTTTGAGTAAATACATTTTCAGCAACATATCCTGCCATATTCACCGGGTCTTTGGCTGAAGAAAATGGTGGTGCATATGCCAATTCAAGATTTGTCAAATCAAATATTGTCATGTTTGCACGAATTGCAGTTGCTAGTACATCAATTCTCTTATCCACACCGTCATAACCTACGATTTGTGAACCCAAAATCTTACCTGTTGCCTTCTCGTATATCAACTTAATGGACATACTTACAGCATTTGGATAATACGACGCATGCGATCCTGAATAAGTATATACTTTCTCATAAGGAATTTCTAAATCTTTTGCTCTCTTTTCCGTAATTCCAGTTGATGCCACCGTTAAATCAAAACATTTCAAAATACCGGTTCCCTGGGTTCCATGGTAAGAAGAAGGAATTCCACAGATATGATCTGCGACAATTCTTCCCTGCTTATTCGCTGGACCTGCAAGTGGAATGTAGGTTTTACCCTTCGATATAAAATCTTCTACCTCAACTGCATCTCCAATTGCATATATATCTTCTACATTGGTTTGCATTGATTCATTGACAACAATCGCTCCTCTTTGATTGGTCTCTATTCCAGCACTTTTTGCCAATTTACTGTCCGGTTTTACGCCTACAGACATAATTACCATATCTGTATCAATTACTTGCCCACCCAATGTCACAATCAAATGATCATGTTTCTTTTCAATTGCTTTTACTGCGTCATTTAAAATTAATTTACAACCTTTTTCACGAATATGTCTATGAACATCACAGGCCATATCGTAATCGATAGAAGCAATAACATGATCAAAAGCTTCTACAATGGTAACATCTAATCCTGCCTCATGAAGATTCTCAGCCATTTCCGTTCCAATATAACCACCACCAACAACAACTGCTCTCTTCGCACCACTTTTTGCAATATAGTCGTGAATTTTGTAAGTATCTGGAATGGTCCTAAGCGTAAACACTTCTTCTAAATCAATTCCAGGTAATGGTGGCTTAATTGGTTCCGCCCCTGGTGACAAGATTAGTTGATCATAACTTTCTTCATATTCTCTTTGATTGATTAAATCTTCGACTAAAACCGTTTTTTTGTCTGAATCAATTGATTTAACTAATGTATTTATTCTGACATCCACATTAAATCTAGCGTTAAAACTCTCTGGCGTTTGAAGGGTCAGTGCATTTTTATCGGTAATTGTCCCACCAATATAATAAGGTAACCCACAATTTGCAAAAGATATATAGGGTCCTTTTTCAAACATTATAATGCTCGCATGCTCATCCAATCTTCTTAATCTTGCTGCTGCAGATGCACCACCTGCTACTCCTCCTACTACAATCACTTTTTTCATATGCGCTCTCCTTCTCGACTATAAACCGTTAAACTAATCTTAATTACTTTACACCTTTATATCCGTAACTTTGTCACATAATAGAAAATTTTAACTCTATACTAATAGATTACTCCCTAATCTAAATAAAATCCATACAATATTTTCAACAAAAAAACTCCCGTACTGCTACTGATAGCAACTACGGAAGTTCTTCTATTTTACTGCCGGCAGTGGGACTTGAACCCACACGTGGTCACCCACAACAGATTTTGAGTCTGCCTCGTCTGCCATTCCGACATGCCGGCATGTTCTGCAAGAGTTGTCTCTTGCAGCCGAACCTTATAGTATCATAATTTTTAGTTCTTTTCAAGTCCCATTTTTTCATAAATCGGAAATTGATCAAAGGTTGCAAAATAATCTTTTGGTGTTTCAGCTCTTCTGATTAATTCTACAGTTTGATCTTGCTTTAAAAGCAACTCTGCTGATCTTAATTTTCCATTATAGTTGTAGCCCATCGCATACCCATGGGCACCTGTATCATGAATTACTAAGTAATCACCTTTGTCAATCTTTGGAAGCATTCGATCGATTGCAAACTTATCATTGTTTTCACAAAGAGATCCAACAATATCATATTTATGAGTACATTCTTCATTCTCTTTTCCAACCACTGTGATGTGATGGTATGAACCATACATTGCTGGTCTCATCAAGTTTACCGCACATGCATCACATCCAATATACTCTTTGTAGGTATGCTTTTCATGAATTGCAGTTGTTACTAGTTGACCATATGGTCCCATCATGAATCTTCCCATTTCCGTATAGATTGCAACATCACCCATACCTGCTTCTACAAGGATTTCATCATACACTTCTTTTACACTTGCACCAATCAAGCGAATATCGTTTGGTGTCTGTTCTGGTGTATAAGGAATTCCAACACCACCCGACAAATTGATAAAACGAATGTCTGCACCTGTTTCATTCTTGAGTTCTACTGCTAATTCGAATAATTCCTTTGCTAGCATTTTGTAGTATTCATTTGTAACTGTATTACTTGCTAAAAATGCATGAATTCCAAAATTCTTAACACCTTTTGCTTTCATAATTTTATAGCCTTCAAAAAGTTGTTCTTTTGTAAATCCATATTTTGCATCTCCAGGATTGTCCATAATCCCATTACACACTGTGAACACACCACCCGGATTATATCTACAGCTAAGTGTTTCTGGTAATTTTCCTATAACTTGCTCTAAGTACTCAATATGTGTAAAATCATCCAAATTAATAATTGCTCCTATTTCATTGGCATATTCGTACTCACAAGCTGGTGTTTCATTAGAAGAAAACATAATGTCCTCTCCAACAACATCCATCCCCTTTGCAAGCATAAGTTCTGTCATGGATGAGCAATCAAGACCACATCCGTATTCTCTTAATAGATCCATTAAAAATGGATTGGGTGTTGCCTTTACAGCAAAGTATTCTTTGAACCCTTTGTTCCAAGCAAATGCCTCTTTCACTGCTTCTGCATTCTCACGGATTCCTTTCTCATCATAAATATGAAAAGGAGTTGGGTATGTTTTTACAATTTCATCTAGCTGCTCTTTGTTCAAAAATGGTTTTTTAATCATAATTACCTCACTTTAATTATTATCTTGTTTTTTCAATTCAATTAGCTTTATCTCATTACGAAGCGCTTCCTTAAATACATTGACAAAATTTTTCTGTCCAGAATAGAGACAAGTATCTTTTTCAGATTTTGAATAATCTCCAGTTAGTACAAATTTAGAATCTACAATAAAACGTAATTGTTTATCTCTTTTTTCAGATAGATAGACCTTAACATTTTGCATTTTAACAAGCTGTTCCGTTAATACCACTACTTTTATTTTGTTTTTGCCTAATTGCTCTAATTCTTCTCTCCAATCCTCTAAGTATACGGATGGAATAGACATATAAATTCGTTTCTCAGCCTGCTGCATCATCTGAAGAAGTTTATCACGAATATGACTAACTCCAGTAATTGTGATATATCCTTCTGTCGTAGGCTTATTGGGAACTAATAACTGCATTAGCTCTTCCTTAACCTCCTGACACTTTCTGATCTTGTTGTCACAAAACTCGGCAACTGGAACTGCCACATATTTCACAGAGTTCCCCTCTATCAAGTAAGCTGCTCCCTTTTCTACTAGTCCGGCCAAAGCATTATATACGTTGGACCTAGAAATCCCTGTCTGCTTTGCAACTTCATATCCATTTTGTTCCCCATCTTGTAATAGGCAACAATAGATGGTTGCTTCCTGTCTTGTAAGTCCAAACAACATTAATTGATCGATTGTACTCACCTCCAAATTCCGTTTAGTGTTACGCTTTAGGAACACTATAATATGTTTATTGCAATTTGTCAACAGCAAAATCAATTTCTCTATAATGCATATCCTTGTATTGTTTGGGCGTTAATCCCACTTGCTTATGAAAGACCTCTGTAAAATAACTTTGGTCTGAAAATGCAAGTATGGATGCAATTTGTGATGCGCTAAAATCCGAGTAGATGAGCATATTTTTAGCAGCATCTATTTTCATCTGACGGATATACTCATTGATGGATACTCCAGTTTCTTCTTTAAACAATCTTGAAAGATAGGAGGAATTCAATTTTACATAATCAGCCAAGTCCGTTAATTTGATTTTGGTGTGTAAATGTTCATTCATATATTCAATACACTTGATTACATGAATGGAGCAGATTTTATCTTTTCTAAGTTTATGCATCCGTGTAGCGTAATCCAAGATCGAAACTCGATGTAATTCATTGATTTCTTCTAAAGACTTACAAAGATCCACTTTTTGAATATAGAAATCACTTAGTGCATAAGAAGTAGATACATCCATTCCGCCTTCAATACAATATCTGGCAACCAATGCAATCGTAATGGCATAATGATAGCGCATATTTTGGATTAAGTTATTTGATAAGATTCCAAGACCACTTTTTTTCACAAACTCTTCCTTACAAAGTTCCTTTGTTTTTTCAATATTTCCTGACTTAATGACTGAATAGAATTCAAGTTCCGGATTATAAGGTGCTCTTAAAATATTCTCTTCTTTTCGCAAAAATTCTTTGTATACAAATTCTTTTTGATACATCTCTAGTCACATCCTTTTCATACGCTTATAATCATTTCATTATTATATCATATTTCCCATAAAAAAGTGGATATTATCATATAACAATATCCTTTATCATGTTATCGTTTATCTAACACAATTTACTGTATAATTTAGCTCAACACACTTTAACAGATCCAAGATTGGAGGCATTATGAGGCAATTTTACGGTTTTAAAAAAGGTATTAATTTAGGTGGTTGGTTGTCACAAAACATATTAACCACTGAACATTTAGACACCTTTATACAGGAACATGACATTGCATATATAAGCAATATGGGAGCTGACCATGTTCGTCTTCCCATTGATTTCGAATTAATTGAAGATGCGGATGGCAACGATCTTGAAAGTGGATACACTTATATTGATAATGCCATCGCTTGGTGTCTAAAATACAATCTCAATATTATATTAGACTTACACAAAACAGCAGGATATGTGTTTGATGATCAGCATTATTCTTCCGACTTTTTTAGCAATCAGCCGATGATGGATCGTTTTGTATATTTATGGGAAAGATTAACTGCACGCTATGGAAATAACCCAGATCACATCGCTTTTGACTTGCTAAACGAAGTTGTGGATGCTTCCGTAAGCGAGGCGTGGAACGCACTTGCACAACGAACGATTCAATCCATACGCAAAACGTCTCAAAATGTATGGATTGTTCTTGGCGGGACTAGGAGTAATAGTGTGGTGACGCTTAAAGACCTAGGAAAACCTTATGACGAAAGAATTGCCTACAATTTCCATTGTTATGAACCTTTGCTTTTTACACATCAAAGGGCTCACTGGGTTGAACATATGCCAAAGGACTTTCAGATTGATTATCCTAAACCAATCGAAGACTATGTAAATGAAACAAATGCACTCATTGATCCAACTTTTTCCTTCCCGATTCAACACCTTACCTCTATTCGGGATGGAAAAGAATTCTTCCGCGCTTTTTTTAAAGAAGCCTATGATATTGCAAAACTCTATGACGTTCCCCTTTATTGTGGTGAATATGGTGTTATAGACTGTGTTGAACCAGCTGCGACGCTTCGCTGGTTTGAAGATATACATTCTGTTTTTGAAGAATATGGTGTTGGCCGAGCTGTCTGGACCTATAAAGAAAAGGATTTCGGTCTGATTGGTGATCACTACCAATCCATCTGGGAAGATTTAATGAAATGTCTATAAATTGAAAATGCACCTATTTGATTCAACGATCAAATAAGGTGCACTTTTTATTATAGAGATTCTATTTGCCAATCAATGGGGTCTTGACCCTGTTCAATTAGAAATTGATTGGTTTTACTAAAATGCTGACATCCCAAAAATCCTCTATATGCAGATAATGGACTAGGATGTGGTGCTTCTAAAACAAAGTGTTTCGGATTGGTAAGCATACTCTTTTTCTTTTGAGCTGGAGCACCCCAAAGCAAATAAACAATTGGCCGATCTTGTTCATTTAAAATTCGAATGACTGCATCTGTAAATTTTTCCCATCCAATTCCACGATGTGAATTGGCCTCATGCGCTCGCACTGTCAATACTGTATTAAGCAACAGCACCCCCTGTTTTGACCATTTTACAAGGTAGCCAGTGTTTGGAATCGAGCACTTAAAATCTGCCTGAAGTTCCTTGTAAATATTTACAAGAGAAGGTGGTATATCTACGCCTGGTTTAACCGAAAAGCAAAGCCCATGCGCTTGCCCGATATTGTGATAGGGGTCTTGCCCTAAAATAACCACTCTCACATCCTCTAACTTTGTCAAATGAAATGCTTGAAACAAATCATTTTTCTCCGGGAAAACTGTGTGTTGCTCATATTCTTTTGTTATCACTTGAAATAATTCTTTATAATAAGATTTCTTAAATTCTGGTTCAAGTTTTTCTAACCATTGTCCTGTAATTGGTGGCATAATCAATCATTTTTCGCTACATTCTTACACGATTTTATCGTCTAATTGCAACGCCTCTTTCTTCTAAGAATTGTTTCACTTCTTTGATTTCCATTTCTTTAAAATGAAATAGTGATGCTGCTAGTGCTGCATCTGCTTTTCCCAGTGTCAATGCATCCAAAAAATGGTCCATTGTTCCTGCACCACCTGATGCAATAACAGGAATTTTAACATTCTCAGCAATTGTTTTGGTTAATTCTATATCATATCCTGCTTTTGTTCCATCACAATCCATGCTCGTTAAAAGGATTTCGCCCGCACCCAATTCACAGACTTTTATTGCCCATTCAACTGCATCCATTCCCATATCAATTCGACCACCATTTTTGTAAATATTCCATCCTGATCCATCTTGACGTCTTTTCGCATCAATTGCAACAACAACGCATTGGCTTCCAAATTTATCAGCAGCATCTGAAATCAATTGCGGATTTACAATTGCAGCTGAGTTAACTGAAATTTTATCAGCACCTTCTCGCAATATTTCCCTAAAATCATCAACCGTACGAATTCCACCACCAACTGTAAATGGTATAAACACTTGGCTTGCTACTTTTCGAACCATTTCGACAACGGTACTACGTGCATCGCTAGATGCTGTTATATCCAAAAAAACCAATTCGTCCGCGCCTGCCTGATCATATGCTTTGGCAATTTCAACAGGATCACCTGCGTCTTGCAAATTAACAAAATTAACTCCCTTAACAACTCGACCGGCATGAACATCTAAACAAGGAATAATTCTTTTTGTATGCATCTTATCTGTCAACCTCCCTGCCAATTTTAACAAAATTATTAAGTATTTTCAGTCCCGTGGCAGAGCTTTTTTCTGGGTGAAACTGACAAGCGAATAGATTATCCTGTTCAACACTCGCATGGATTTTAGTCCCATACTCTGTGGTTGCAGTGACAATACTGGAATCTTTTGCACTTAAATAATAAGAATGCACAAAATACACAAATGAATCCGCTTCAACACCCTGAAATAATTTTCCACTCCTTGGAAACTCTAAAGAATTCCATCCCATATGTGGAATTTTAATCTGATTTACTTCCGGGATTCTTAGTATTTCCCCTTTTATTAATCCGAGTCCATCTATTCCTGGATTTTCCTCGCTACTTTCAAATAAAAGCTGTAAGCCCAAACAAATTCCTAAGAATGGAGTTTTACGCTCAACAATTTCAAGGATTACTTTTTCAAGATCATACTTTCGAATATTATGCATTGCATCCTTAAAAGCACCCACCCCTGGAAGAATCACTTTTTCTGCACATAATAGTTCATTACAATCCCTTGTAATAATCGCCTCTTCACCAAGATAATTTAATGCTTTCTCGACACTTCTTATATTTCCAGCATCATAGTCAATAATTGCAATCATTTTTTCCTCCAAAGTAATTCTGTTTTTTAGATTCTGCCTTTTAGGTTCTAGTTCTCAAAATCCAATTCTTCCTGTAATGGCTCTTCAAGTGGCTCTGTTGGTTGTTCTTTTTCCAAAGGTTCTTCCCCCATAGTCACGTCAGTACTTTCTCCCGAAATTCCAATCGCTGAATCACCATGAATGATTTCTATAATTGCATACGTATATGCTTCATTGGATTCAATTGCATTTAATTCCCTGGCTTTTTCGAACGAAATTCCATACTCCGTATCAAGTAATTGCTTGATTGTATCAAATACTTGATTATACTCCTCTACCATACCTTTTTCAGTAACCGCAAGAACATTTTGTTCATAGATTGCAGCCCCCTTGAGTAATGCATGCAACGCATGCTCTGGCTCTTCTAATGTCTTATAATTATTATAAGATTCAATCTGTCGTTCCAATTTAATCATATAAGTTGATTTATCTAATAAAATCTGATCACTTTTACTCAATGTCTTACCTGAAAAAGTCATATAAACACCTTTATAGTCTTTTTCATAGAACATTTGCCTCGTTTTTTGCATAACCAAAAAATTGGGAATAAAAAATACACTCACTAAAATAAGTACCATAATTGTTAAGCAGAGCGCAAATACTTTGGAAACAGTCTTTTTAGATACCTTTTTTCCATAATCTGGCGACTCATCAATGGAAACAATCTTAACTTTCTTTTCCTTTTTAGGCTTCTTTTCTTTCTTAGACTTTTTCTTTTTACCGCCTTTTTGAGTTACCTCTCCATCCTCGTCTCGATCCTCAAAATCATCTTCCTCATTTTGCTGACTCGCACTCTTTTTCTTATCCTTTGATTTTTTAGACTTTTTATTTGCTTTCTCTTTTACTTCATCTTCGCCTTCTTCGTCCTCTTCATCTGCCTCAAGAAAAACATCTGCTAGTTTTGCAAAAAATGATTTTTTCTTACCAGCTTCTATACCTTCAGGATTGTCTGATAAAGTTCCTAGATTATCTGCTTCATTTAAGTCGCTATCCTCTGATTCGACATTAGACTTCTTGGTTTTTTTTTGAAACCACTTCTTTTTCTCTTTTTTAGAAGCATTTTCCTCTGCATCAGAAGTTTGTTCTGAATTTTCAGATTTTGCATCTACACTTTTATGATTATCCTGGCTTACTGTATCTTCTGGAACAAGTCGATTTAGCAAATCGAATAAATCTTCTTCGCCATCATCCCTTTTCTCTTCCTTACTTAAGAGCATATCAATTTCTGCCAAATCATCGTCAATACTTGATGATCCAAACAGATCTTCTAACCCTTGATTACTATCTTGCGTACTATTATCGCTTTCCATCATTTCCGATGAATTTTCTTGTGAATTCAGCATACCTAATAAATCATCCAACTCATTGTTAGAAGGCTCGCTTTTTGATTCTTCCTTCTCTCTGATCCCAAATAATGCATCCAAATCATCTAAATCCGCCATGTCAATTTCTAGTTCTTCTTTTACTTCTGGTGTTGGCTCTGAAATTGGCTCTAGCACTGGTTCCGGCTCTAGTTCTGGTTCTAGTTCTGGTTCTAGTTCTGGTTCTGGTACGCTTTCAGTTGCAGCAAACATTTTTGCAATTTCTTCTGGCGATAAACGCTTATTGGGATCTGTCTGCTCTTCAACAATTGAATCTTCGTGAACGTCTTCCACTTCTGGTTCTAGCATACCTAAGTTTTCTTCTGCTTCTGAAAAGAAATCTTCAATCGACATTGCGTCAGTATCAGACGGATCATCTAACTCCAAAATCTCTTCGGAATCCGCCTCGGCTTGGATTTCTGGAGTGGATTCAGTCATGGCAAACATCTGCGCAATTTCTTCTGGTGTCAATCGTTTATTTGGGTCCACGGGTTCATCTATCATTGGTTCTTCTATTATTGGTTCTTCAAGTTCCAAAGTGTCTAACTTTTCTTCAGCTTCTAAGAGGAAGTTATCAATCGAATTCAATTCTGGTTCAAGCTCAACTTGGACTTCTGGCTCATATTCAGCTTTTGTTTCTGATTCATCCAATAAGCCCAACTCTTCCTCTGAAGGATTATGAACTTCTTCGTTTATATTTGATGGCGTTTTATTACCTAATGCCTCTTGTAAAAGACGATCCAGATACTCTTCATTTGTACTCATAAAAAATCCTCCAAGGATTATTCGATATTACAGGATTAGTTTAACACACACCTTACGCTTAGACAAATAAATTTGATAAAAAGCATGCGGAATTCTCCTGTTTTGAGTATGCTCTAACCGCAATTTCTTCTGATATTTGATAAAGTGATTCGTGGATCCGATAAAAGGTTGATTTTTGATTGAAAAAGGCTATTTTTTCAAACGGCCATCTGATAACACTTGGATATTTGAGATTGCATCCGAGTTCTAAAATTACAAGTTCTTGATTTAATGTTTTTTGCAACCACTTTGTATAAACTTCCCATTGAGGTAAATATCCCTTTTCAATATAAGCATTCGCCTGTATTGTATTTGGGACAAGTGGTGCGAAACAATGCGGACATCTTTCCAATGATCGCTCTGACTCTTTTTCTGTATCATATAGTTCATCCGTGCAAGCTTTCTCACACTGAAGAATTGTTTCTCTTCCACAGGGTTGTACAACCTTGTCAGAATTGATTGTTGTCTCGTATATTAATGGATCTGTAACCATTGATACAATGAAATAATCTTTATCCCGAACGAGCGTTTCAAGCACGCTATAGGCCTCTAGTATTACCTGTTTCTTAGCTCCATCTGGCATACTATCCCACTCTTCGCCGATTCCAATCAATACTTTATCTGCACTGCTAATTTTTGATAAAAAAGTGTCTGTGAAATTTTGTTCCATAATTACCTCCAATTTATAGGTTCAAAAATCAAAAAAAGAAGCCCCTGGCTTCTTCTTGAAGATGTAACAGCTCGTAGGGGAATCGAACCCCTGTTTCTGCCGTGAGAGGGCAGCGTCTTAACCGCTTGACCAACGAGCCATAGCATAAAAGTGTAATAAACACTTGTGTTTTCAACACCTGCTAATTTTATAATAAAATTGTATATTTTGCAAGCAAAATTTCAGAGTACCTTATTGGTTTTTATTACTACTCTTCTAAATAAAACTCAATTTCTCCATCAATACTGTCAAATAGAACAATTTCTGAATCATGGGACTGGTTAGATAAATCAACTACCTCAAACATAAAAGCAAAGCTCCCATTTTCTAATTTCATTTCTTCAAATTGTGTTGATTTGCTTACCGTAATTGTATCCAACTCTAGTTCATAAGTTTCTTCTGTTTCATCTGACAAATCAACGCCATATAAAATAGGCTTAACTTGATCACCTGGTTTGAGTACAATCATATTCTTGTCTCCCATTCCAGCCTCTTGTTCACTTACTTTTCTTGCTCCTAAAATAGTATATACATCCTTCCTATAGTCATAGGAAACTCGCAATACACACTCGTCGTTGTTTATATATACCGGCACGGAATAAAGATTATAATTTTCTTCTTCCTGCGTAATCTCCATGTAGCATAAAGCGCCATCAATTGAACCCCAGACACCACGGAAATTATCTTCGAAAACACCCGTCTCCCAATCCATATACAAATCATTGTCCCGGCCCAAAAAAATCATCAAATCCTCTTCTTCATCCATATATGCCAAATTAAAGAATACACTCTTTACCGCATCAAGCATCGTTTCATCCAAGGTAATTCTTGCATAGTTATCTTCTGTTATTTCGACTGGTATTTCAACTTCCTCCAAAGCATCTGTTTCATCACTATTTTGAAATACCTCCATAGATTCTCCTGCAACAGATTGTTCGATAAATCTAACGTATTCTTCATTCGATGTAATTTCACCAAATCTCGTAATTTCATTTAAATCACCATTAAAGGAATAGTATACTGAAAGTCCCGAAGAATTCTGACGGTACTCACCATTTACTTTGTAAATGACTACTTCTGAAAGGGCCTTTAATATTTTATCAGATGTTTCTGGCAGTAAATCCTCTGCATTTTTCACTAAACTGCCTAAATCTACCATGTTAGAATATCCGTCAACTTCTGTATTTCCTCCATAGTTTTCTGCTTTAGCAGCACTTCTAGCAAAATTACTATAGATTGAAGGCTTACTTTCTGCTTGATTAAGAATCTCTTCCCCCATTTCATGAAAAGCATTGTTCAGTTGATCTATGTTTGACAAATCTAAAACCGAGAGTGTAATTTCATCTTCAGTCATATAAGTCTTACAACCTTCGATATAGGTATCGCAAATCACTTTACCAATTTGCTCTCCATTTTTTGCACCGTCATTTTCAAATACCTTTAGCCACGCTGAATAATCCCACCCATTTCCCGGTTCTAATTCTTGAGACGCTACCATATAGGATGCATAATCTTGAAATGTATTTGCTGTATCAAGCGTTGACATTAAGCAGGTATCGAAACCAACCAATTCAAACTCCTTGGTTTTCTTTGGATATACTCGCTCTAAAGTGGATTGAATTTCTGGAAGTGTTAATGCATCAAAATCATAATTTTCATCAAAGGAAACCCCTTCAACACTTCCACCGCCATGATTCCAAAATAGTAGCATTTTATGATCTGCCGGATAATTCGTTTCACAGTATTCCAAAAAATTATCAAATGTTTTAGCATCTCCCATATTTGCTTTCTCAGTTTCATCTACCAACTTGATATCACCATTTTGATAGACATATCGCTGATTCACACTTGGGTCTACAAAATCATTCATCCACTCATATGCGCCACCTGTTTCTATAACAACAGTTACATTATTCGGCAAAGTCACTTCCATCATCTCAGCTAAGTCATCTGTTGCAGATCCATCTAAACTTTCAAGGTCACTTCCACATAAATACCAATAAATTGCCCATGTATCATTTTCATTAACATCTTCATACTGATATTCATCACAACCACCTAATAACAAAAATCCAATGCAAATCAAAAGTATTAGTAGCCTCTTTATCATAATTTCTCCCCATCAAATCAATTTCCATTCACCTATGTACTTAAGTATGAAAAAACCTGTGATACTAAATCCAGATGTATTGGAATTGTAAATATGTGAATTGTAGTCATTAGAAAACTGACTAAAGATATTGTAATAACAAAGTACTTGCTTTTTCACGTTTAAAGTTTCCAACTATACTAAGGCAAAATCAAATAAACTAATCTGATTTGTATTTGGGATGTCCCCTAACAAATTCAATTCGCCCATTAATTCAATTACCGTTTTAGAAACTTTTGTTCTTTGACGTAAATCATCCCTTGATAAGTAAGGCCCATCTTTGGCCGCCTCCATAATTGCCTCGGCTGCTTTTTCACCCAATCCATCAATACTACTTAAAGATGGCATGATTTTTCCATCAATGATTTGAAATAATCTTGAATGCGCACGAAACAAATCAATCGGCATAAACTCAAATCCTCTTGCATACATTTCTTGTACGATACGCATATCTTTAAAGGTATCTTGCTCTTTTTTACTCAAAGTATCTTTTCTCTTACTGTAATCTTTCATTACTTCTTCTAAGTGTTGTTTCCCCTGACACATAATCTCATATGAAAATCCAGAAGCTCTGATACTAAAAAATGCAGTATAGTAAGCCAACGGATAATTCACTTTATAATATGCAATTCTCCAAGCCATCATTACATACGCTGCTGCATGGGCCTTAGGAAACATATAGTTAATCTTTTTGCATGACCAAATATACCAGTCTGGTACATTTGCCGCTAGCATTGCCTCTTCCCATTCTGGACGAAGCCCCTTTCCCTTTCTGACACTTTCCATGATTGTAAAGGATAACCCTTCTTCAACCCCCATATTAATCAGGTAGGTCATAATATCGTCCCTTGTACAAATTGCTGTTGAAATAGTCGCTTTTCCTTCTTCGATTAATGTTTGTGCATTTCCTAACCACACATCCGTCCCATGTGACAATCCTGAAATGCGCACCAAATCCGAAAAACTCGTTGGTTTTGTATCAAGTAACATTTGAATAACAAAATCCGTACCAAATTCTGGAATGCCCAAAGCACCCAACGGGCATCCACCAATTTGTTCTGGTCGTATTGAAAGAGCTTGTGTGCTCTGGAATAGAGTCATAACCTCTTTATCATCTAATGGAATGGTAATTGGATCAACTCCAGTCAAATCCTGTAACATCTTAATCATGGTTGGATCGTCATGACCCAAAATATCTAATTTGAGTAGATTGTGATCTATTGAGTGGTAATCGAAATGCGTTGTAATGATATCTGTTGTAGTATCATTTGCTGGATGCTGAATTGGTGTAAAACTATTAATATCCTCACCAAGCGGCAATACAATAATTCCTCCTGGATGTTGACCGGTAGATCTTCTGATTCCAGTACAGCCCTCTACAATTCGATTTATTTCGCAACTCCGTTTATGTAATCCCCTCTCTTCATAGTACTTTTTAACAAAACCAAAAGCCGTTTTATCCGCTAAGGTTCCAATCGTACCAGCACGATATGTCTGCCCTGCTCCAAAAATTACTTCCGTATATTTGTGCGCTTTACTCTGATACTCTCCCGAGAAATTCAAATCAATATCTGGTTCCTTATCTCCCTTAAATCCCAAAAAAGTTTCAAACGGAATATCAAACCCTTCCTTTTTAAGCATGGTACTACACTCAGGACATTCCCGATCTGGCATGTCAATTCCTGCGGCACCCGTATATTTCCTTACTAATTCAGATGTAAAATCCGAATAATGACAATTCGGGCAATAGTAGTGTGGTGAAAGTGGATTAACTTCTGTAATTCCAGACATTGTAGCTACAAAAGAAGATCCTACTGATCCTCTCGATCCCACCAAATATCCATCTTCCATTGATTTCCATACTAGTTTTTGCGCAATAATGTACATTACCGCAAATCCATTTGAAATAATAGAATGAAGTTCTTTCTTTAATCTCTTTTCAACAACTTCTGGCAAAGGTTCGCCATATAATTCATTTGCTTTTTTGTAACAAATGTCGGTCAAAATTTTATCACTATCTGCAATTATAGGTGCGCATTTATCTGGTCGAACCGGACTAATTGCTTCGATTTCATCTGCAATAAAGTTTGGATTAGTAATGACAACTTCTTTTGCCTTTTCTTCTCCTAAATAGCCAAATTCCTCTAACATTTCCTGGGTTGTATGCAGATATAAAGGTGCCTGATCGTCTGCATCTTTGAATCCCTTTCCCGTCATGATAATCTTACGATATACTTCGTCTTGTGGGTCCAAAAAATGCACGTCACAGGTAGCACAAACTGGTTTACGATACTTTTCACCAAGCTGACACACTTTTCGATTTAGTGCTCTTATCTCATCAATGGAATGAATATCAACTTTTTCAGATTCTATCATAAATAAATTATTTCCAACTGGCTGAATCTCAAGATAATCATAGAAGTCAACAATATGCGCTAGCTCCGCTTCACTTTTACCCATTAATAATGCTCGATACACTTCCCCTGCCTCACAGGCAGACCCAATAATTAAGCCCTCACGATGTTTTTGAATGAGGCTTTTTGGGATTTTGGGACTTTTGTGAAAGTAATTCAAATGTGAATTTGAAATCAAGGTATACAAGTTTACCCTTCCAATATCATTTTGGGCAAGGATAATGCAATGATTAGATGGCATTTTTTTGATTGTATCTTCATTTTGCATTCCGATTGCATTCAGCTGTTCTAAATTGACAACACCTTTTTCAAGCAGTTTTTCCACAAAAACCAACCAGATTTTAGCAGTTACTTCCGCATCATTGACAGCTCTGTGATGTCCTTCAAATTCAATTTTAAGCGTTTTTGCAACAAGGTCTAATTTATGCTTTGCTTGATTTGGTAAGAGTAATCTCGACATTGCCAACGTATCTACATAGGTAAAGTCAAAATCCAGTCCAAGTTGTTTTGATTTCTCACGAATAAAACCCACATCGAACGATGCATTGTGGGCTACAAGCACACTATCCTTGCAAAATTCCAAGAATTTAGGTAATACTTCATTGATTTTAGGAGCATCCATAACCATTTCATCGGTGATTCCAGTGAGTTTTACAATTTGATAGGGAATTGGTTCTTGTGGATTAATAAACGTCGAAAATCGGTCAACAATCTTTCCATTTACTAATTTCACAGCTCCTATTTCTGTTATTTGATTTCCCACTGCTGAAAAACCTGTGGTTTCAATATCAAAAATCACATAACTATGATTGAAATCCTGCTTCTTCACATGAACCGCAATTTCCAATAAATCATCTACAATATAGGCCTCTACACCATAAATAATCTTAAAAAAGTCATTTTTATCTGGTGGTGGTAATTCATTCGCTTTACATCGTTCCTTCTCTTTGTACCACAACTCATCCCATGCATGAAGCGCTTCTGGAAAAGCCTGTACAACTCCATGATCTGTTATTGCAATCGCTTTATGTCCCCACTCATAAGCACGTTTGATGATTGCTTTTGCATCCGACACCCCATCCATGTCACTCATCTTCGTGTGGCAATGCAATTCAACTCTTTTTTGGATATTGTGATCCATTCTTGAAGTTGTAAAGTTTGCAATTTTCTTAATTCCAACAACAGAGCCAATGGTTAATTCAAAATCAAATTTATCAATGGAGGTCATCCCTTTCACTTTAAGAAAAGCACCTTTATAGAGAGACTTCTTAAGGTCATCTAAAAACTCATTTTTACAAAACAACTTAACTGTAATCGTATCTGTAAAATCCGTAATTGGAAAACTGATTAAGGTCTTTTCCCCACGTATTTCACGCATCGTTACATCAAGGACTTTTCCTTTTACTGTGATTTCTTCCATCTCGCCTTCAATGGCGTTCATTAAGACCGTTTCTTCATCTACTTGGTTTCCAAAAATAATATCTGGGTCATCCGACTTTTTTTCTTTTCGAAACCATGTGTTTTTTGTTTTTTCAATTGGTTTTTTGGATTCATCCACTTTTTCTATGATTGTTCCTTGTGAAATTGTTCCTTGTGAGATCGTATCCTCATCAGTTCCCTGATTTATGGCGTAATTTGAAATCTGAGAAACTTTTTTCTGAATTTTGTAGTCATCTTCTTCCCTAGAAGAATTCGACTTTGCTTCATAATACTCACTTTGAATTGTAACGCCAAGTCCAAATCTTTCATTCATTATTTTATCAAGAATATGAATGAGCTCTGGCTGCTTCATTTTTGTTATTTCTGTATCTTCAAGCAATAGTAATAGTAAACTACTATCTTTAAAAACCACCTTTGCTTTCTTGAAAATCCCATGTAAAACAGGGCTATATTCCTTCAATTCATAAAAAATACTTTCCTTATACAATTCTAACCATTTTTCCGGTGTATATAGGGCCGACAATTGATAGGACTCAATTATTTTTACCACTACTTTCTTGGTACCCCAAATTTGTTTAAGAATTTCTTCTTCCATCTGAAATACATATTGTTTTTCAATAAAGTGGGTGCTTGAAGTAAATATGCGCATACGATCTTGTTGTTTTGACATTACAATTTTCGAGATGGTCACCTCTTCAAATAAATTCTTAAGAACTTCATTCACTTTTATTGTTGGGAACACTTCAAAAAATTGTTTTGTCATTTCGTCACATCCTCACGATTTATTCCTCATGATTTTATTCATGATTCCAATGAAGTAATTCATCTCTAAGAGCTTCTAGTAGCTCATTCTCTGGAACTTTTCGGATGATTTCGCCCTTTTTAATAAGCAAACCTTCATTGATTCCACCAGCAATTCCAATATCTGCTTCTCTTGCTTCACCAGGTCCATTTACTACACATCCCATAACTGCAACCTTTAAATCAAGCGGTATATCCTCAACCATCGTTTCCACATCATTTGCCAGTTTTACTAGGTCGATATTCGTTCTTCCACAGGTTGGGCATGAAACCACTTCAATTCCACCTTTTCGAAGTCCCAATGTCTTCAAAATCAGCTTAGCTGTCTTAATCTCTTCAACAGGATCACCTGTTAATGATACGCGAATGGTATCTCCAATTCCTTGATTTAGAATAATACCAAGTCCTACACTAGATTTGATATTTCCCCCCCACAACGTTCCTGATTCTGTAATTCCAACATGAAGAGGATAATTTGTTTTACTCACGATTTCTTCATGTGCCTGTATGCACATCAAAACGTCTGAGGTTTTAATGCTCACAACAATATTTGTATAATCAAACTCTTCAATCATTCTAATCTTATCCATTGCACTCTCAACAATTGCTTTTGCACATACCCCATGGTACTTCTCTAAAAGTTCTTTCTCCAAAGACCCACCATTCACACCCACTCGAATAGGAATATTTTTTGATTTTGCAACTTCAACAACTTGTTTTATTTTATCTAATCCCCCTATATTTCCGGGATTTATTCTTATTTTGTCTGCACCGTTTTCCATTGCCATAATTGCCATTTTATAATCAAAATGAATATCTGCCACTAATGGAATCGAAATTTGTCGTTTGATTTCTGCAATTGCCCTAGCCGCAGCTTCGTTAGGAACAGTCACTCTTACGATATCACAACCAGCAGCTTCAAGTCTTCGTATTTGCGATACAGTTTCTGAAACCTGATCTGTTTTTGTATTTGTCATGGATTGGATTAATATTGGATGATTTCCACCAATCACTTTATTTCCGATTTGAATTACTTTTGTATTACTTCTATGCATGGTTCCCTTCTCCCTTCATTTGAAATCAACTGAAAATATTATAGCATAATTTTCTTTCAATAACTAGAAATCCTTATGGGTTTTAAGAATGCGATATCGATCTACAATTTCGTTTTTATGATTTTTTTCAAGCTTCTTTTTGTACTGTATATAACACAAACAGCTGATTAAAAATGTAATACAGGGCAACCAAAACGCCCTTATTTCAAAACAAACTATAACGCAAAACTGTACAATAGAAAGGCAATATGTTGTCAGGAAGGCACACATGAAGAACGTGGGATAATGACTCTTTTTTTGGTAAATACAATCCCAATCATATATAAAATGATTAATACTTTGATATCTTTCATATGGATTCAATTTAATACATTTTTCAATCACCCTATTTTCCTCGGAAAACGGGCCCCCAAAGGACTGTTCACACCTTATAAATTGTTCTCCATATGGCTTCTCTCCATACAAAAGTTCATGCAAAATAACTCCCAAAGAAAAAATGTCGATCGTATAGCTTTCATACCCAGTATCCATTAATCCAAGGTATTCTTCCGCCCCATATTGTTCTGGAGCTGCATATCCCTTGGTTCCAACACCTTTTTTTTGCATAGAGCAGGCTGTCCCAAAATCAATGAGTTTAATTCTATCTTGATCATCAATCATGATATTGGAGGGTTTTAAGTCCCCGTAAAATATAGGTACGACACTATAATGTAATTCTTTCAAAGCTTGTGCAATTTGCTGACCGATCCTACAAATTGAATTCAAATTAACACTGGTTTGCTTTTGCATATACTCCTTTAAATTAATACCCTCAATATACTCCATAACCAAATAGGCATACTCATCTTCTCTAAAACAATCCAATAATATTGGAAAATATTGACTCCTTATCTTTTTAAGAATCATTAATTCCCTTTCAAAATTTTCTTCATTTGAAAATTCAATTTCTTTTAGGGCACGAAGACAATTTAACCGAATATCATTGACTAAATATACAACTCCGCTTCCACCTCGTCCAAGTTCTCTAATCACTTGATATTTTCCGTCTCTATACTCATTTTTATACATACTTTTCTGACGATCCAAACAACCCCCTATAATTCTATATAAATCGCTGACATATTATCCTTTTCACCACGTTTTATATTTCTTTTTGCAATCTCACCTAGGCTCTTATTATGATTACCACATGAGTCCTTTCTATGAGAAGATAATAGTTTCATGATTTTTTGTCTTCCATAAACATTGATAAACCCATCTGTCGCAACAAGAAAACTCGTTTTGTTTCTATAATATCCATGATGCACTTCTGGAATAAAGTTCTGTTTTAGGCCCATACACTTTGTCAGTGTATGCAAATTCAAGCGATGCTCTTTTGTAAGCTGTATTGCAAATCGGTTCATTAAATAAATTGGACTATCACCTAAATGAAAGGTATAGTACTGATTATTAAATAGAATTAATACGCTTGCAGTCGTCCCAAGTTTCATTTTCTTTATTTCGCTATATTGATTTAACGCATCATTTGCCTTTATAAAACATTGTTTCCCAATTCCAATTAAATAGTTTCTTTTCTTTCCCTCAAGAATCGCTGGAATAAAATTATAAACAAACTCTTGTTCCAACTTTGTTATTGCATATAGGCTTGCAATTTCACCATTTTGCACTCCACCCATTCCATCACATACACATACAAATAAAACTTCCCCTAGCTTTGTTTGAAAACTTCGCGCTAAAATGGAATCTTCATTTTTGAGTTTTGTACAACCTTTCTCCCAAACAAAAGACACTTTTGCTATAGAATTGTTTTTCTTTTTTTTAAATGTGTTTTTTAATCGAACAGTAACCATAGATTTCCTTTATGAAATGACGTGGACTTCATTATAGATTCATAACTATATCAGTACAATGTAAAAAATAACCAAAAAATCTCGAAAGCCTAAATGCCTTCGAGATTTTGATTCTCTGAATTTTAAAACAGTCTTGAAATATCCTGAAACAAAACCAATACCATAATAATCATTAATAACACAAAACCCATGGCATGCACAACACCTTCTTGTTTTGGTGGCACCGGCTTTTTACGTACTGCCTCAATCAACAGAAACGACAATCTTCCTCCATCTAGCGCTGGGATTGGCAATAGATTCAAGACTCCCAGATTGGCGCTTAATAAAATGGTAAACATCAACATATTCATAAATACATAATATAATCCATCATCTTTTGACTGCGTATAAATATCTTTGACCGTGGTTGCCATACCTACTGGACCTGATAACTCTCTCACACTTACTTGTCCTGTAAATAGCATTCCCAAACTCTTAATTGTTACATCAACATAATACTTTGTTTCATAAAAACTATATTCAAGAACCTGCAATGGTTTTAACTTTTGATATTGGTTAACCATCCGCAGCCCAAGGTAATATCGTTCTTCTTCTTCATTATATTTTGGTTTCAAAGTAGTCTGATACTCTTTGCCATCCCTCTTATATCTTATTTCAATTGGTTTCCCACTTTGAAACATTGAGAAAAAACTGATTTCTCTAAAAATATGAATTGTTTGATGATCCATTTTTGTAATGATATCTCCCGGTTGTAGACCAGCCTCATATGCCGCACTTTTGGGTTCAATCTCACCAATTTTAGGTAAATCAGTTCCAATATTCGATACCAAAATAATGGACAGACAGTACGCTAATATAAAATTGCAAATTGGTCCCGCAACAATTGTTGCAATTCGTGACCACACTCCTGCATTTGGAAACGGAATGTCTTTCTGTTCTGCAGTAGTCGTCACTGAATGTTCTTCACGCTCCTCAATCTCCTCGTCTTCCAAGTTCTCAAAAAGACAAGCCCCTCCAATCGGGAAAATTCGAAGTGCATATTGAATTGAATTTCTTTTAAATTTGATGATTGCTGGTCCCATTCCAACAGAAAATTCAATCACTTTAATATTATTTTTTCTAGCAATCAAAAAATGTCCTAATTCATGCGCAACTACAATAACTGAAAAAACAAGAATGAAGATAAAAAAACTCACGACATTATTCATCCCCTATTCCACCTGCTTTCAATTGCTTCATAACATGCCTTCTCGGTATCCAAAATTTGTTCTAAATTTGGTTTATCAATCCACTCAATTTTATCCATTGCACTTTCAATGACTTGCGAAATCTCAAGAAATCCAATTTTTCTTTCTAAAAACAGTGCAACTGCGCATTCATTTGCAGCATTCAGTATTGTTGGTAGATTTCCGCCCTTTCGAAATGCCTGATAGGCTAAACGTAATGCTGAAAATACATCTTGATCCGGTATTTGAAAAGTTAATTCTTGCAACTTCATAAAATCCAGTTGATTTCCTTTCATTTCCAACCGATTCGGATAAAAAAGTGCATATTGAATTGGCAATTTCATATCTGGAACACCAAGTTGTGCCATGACTGCCTTATCCTTAAATTCTATCATGGAATGAACAATACTCTGTGGGTGAACGACTACTTGCACTTGCTCAGGCGTTACATCAAACAACCACCCTGCCTCCATTACTTCAAGACCTTTATTTACCATTGTTGCACTATCAATCGTAATTTTCTTTCCCATTGACCAGTTCGGGTGCTTTAATGCATCTTCTAATGTTACATGTTCTAATTCCATTTTAGTTTTTCCACGAAATGGACCTCCAGAAGCTGTCAAAATTATTTTCTCAATTTCTTTTGGATTTTCTCCATTTAAACACTGAAAAATTGCACTGTGCTCGCTATCTACTGGAAGAATTGAACAATGATTTTTCTTTGCTAAGGGCATAATAATATGCCCTGCTGTTACAAGTGTCTCCTTGTTTGCAAGTGCAATATCTTTACCCGCTTCAAGAGCAGCAATCGTTGGTCGTATTCCAATCATTCCAACGAGTGCCGTCACAACTACTGAAACTTCTGGCAAGGTAGATATTGTAATCAAACCTTCCATTCCAAATAACACTTTTGTATTCAAATCCTTGATTCTTGTTTGCAAATCAAGTGCATCTTTTTCTTCCCAAAGAACTGCATACTCTGGCAAAAACTCACGAATTTGTTTTTCAAGCAACGCCACACTTTTACCTGCAGCGATTGCCTTAACTCGCAATTTATCAGAATGTTCTCGAACAATTTCTAGTGTTTGAGTTCCAATTGAACCCGTTGATCCCAAGATTGAAATTATCTTCATCTGGTTCTCCTAACTCTTATAGTAATTAGATTGTAATAAAAAAACCGCCAAATAATATATCATTGGAGCAGTAAAAATAACACTATCAAAACGATCCATAATTCCACCATGTCCCGGAATGACCGCTCCATAATCTTTGATTTCTTGATTTCTCTTAATTGCAGAAGCTGCCAAGTCACCAATCTGACTAATAACTGCTCCTACAGCAGAAATGAATGGAAATATCCACATATAGTTTTGTTCTACCACATTTAACTGAACCAAAACCAACGCATAGATAAACCCAACAATTGCCGAACCTGCGATTCCACCGATTGCTCCTTCAATTGATTTCTTTGGACTTAACGTTGGAGCTAATTTATGTTTTCCAATTGTCATCCCTACTAAATATGCACAGGTATCACAGATCCAAGAACTAACAAAAATCAACCAAACAATATAGATTCCATGGTCAAGTTCTCTCGTTAAATAAATATAGGAAAGCATGATTGGTGCATAAATGAACGCAAAGATAGATGCTACTACTTGATTTGCATGAAATTTGGGGAATGTGAATACATATACCATCATACTCAGAATAATCGATAATGTAATCGTCAGCATAATGTATGTTTCCGTTTCACCAAAATAACGCACACCATAGTATGCTAATATTGAAAGGCACCCAATAACTTCTAATGCATTTATCCCTTTTTTTAGTTTATTTTTCGAATGTACTTTCATAGCTTTTTGCATTTCAAAATAAGCCACAAAAGATACAACAACTAAAAATAAGAACAGAAAATTCCCGCCAAAATACATTAATGAAGCTAACATAATCACTAAAACCACACTACTTGCAAACCGCTTCCAGAACATACCTGTCTCCATTTCTATTCTTCATCAACAAGCCCAAATCTTCTATTCCTCATTTGATACACATTGATTGCTTTTTCTAATTCTTGTTTTGTAAATTCAGGCCACAAAACATCTGTAAAATACAATTCAGTATATGCCAATTGCCATAGTAAGAAATTTGATATTCTTTGTTCCCCACTCGTTCGGATCAACAAATCTGGATCTGGTATCCCCTTGGTATCTAAAAACTCTTCAAGTTCTGTTCCTGTGATTTCAATACTGTCTTGATCTATCTTTAGCATCTGTTTCTCTTTTAATAATTGATTTATAGCGCGGATGATTTCATCTCGACTTCCATAATTAATCGCAATTTGAAAATGAAGACCATCATTATTTTGGGTTGCCGATTCTAGGCGCTCTATCGTTTCCCGAATATCTGAATCTAGGCCGGTTTTATCACCCAATACCCTAACACACATTCGATTTTTTTCAGCTGTTTTTAGACATGTTTTCATATAACTTCTCAAAAGCTTCATAAGAGCATCTACTTCGCCCTTTGGTCGATTCCAGTTTTCTGTTGAAAAAGCATATACTGTTAAATACTGTATCCCCATCTTATATGCCTCTTCACATATCACTTCAACATTTTTACTGCCTTGGACATGCCCATAATTTCTAGGCATCCCCATTTTTTTGGCAAATCTTCCGTTTCCATCTAGAATAATTGCCACATGTTTTGGTATTTGCATTTTTTATCCCATCCATATTATCTTTAAAAAGGGGATCAGTGGACATCTCCTCTGTTCCCCTTCTTCTCTAATTAAACAGTTAAAATATCTTTTGACTTATCTTCTGCTAATTTGTCGATATCTTTAATATATTTATCTGTTGCTTTTTGAATTTGTTCTTCAAGTAGTTTCACTTCATCTTCAGAAACTTCTGCTTTTCCAAGTTTTTTGAATGCATCATTTCCATCTCTTCTGATATTACGCACTGCAACTTTTGCATCTTCCGCTTTTTTCTTGATATCTTTTACCAGGTCTTTTCTTCTCTCTTCTGTTAATTCAGGAAAAATAAGACGAATAACAACTCCATCATTGGAAGGATTCAGTCCTAAATCAGATGTAAGAATTGCTTTTTCTATTTCTTTAATTAAGTTTTTCTCCCATGGAGCAATTTGAATCATTCTTGGTTCTGGAACAGAAATATTACCAACCTGCTGAATTGGCGTTGGTGTTCCATAATAATCCACTTTGATTTTATCTAATACATGTGGATTTGCACGACCAGCTCTAATGGTTACATAGTCTGCCATTAAGTGTTCATATGCTTTCTGCATTTTCTCTTCATATTGTTTTACTCTGCTATCCATTATTTTTCCTCCAATACATTATTCAACAATTACTTTTGTTCCCGAAAAAGTACCCGTTAATGCCTCAACGATACTATTTTCTTCTTGTAATCCAAATACCGATATGGGCATTTTATTATCCCTGGCTAAAATTGAAGCAGTCATGTCCATTACCTGAAGATTTTTGCGAATTACTTCGTGAATGGATAATGTGTCATACTTTACCGCTTCAGGGTTTATTTGTGGGTCATCATCATAGACTCCATCAATTGATTTCGCTAATAATATTTCATCTGCTTCTACTTCTATCGCTCTTAACACAACGCCTGTATCTGTCGAAAAAAAGGGATGTCCCGTTCCTCCTGCAAAAAACACAACTCTTCCTTTGTTAAAATCCTTTACCGCGTGATCTTTTGAAAATAGTTTGGTAAACGTTGAACATTCAAACGGTGTTAAAATAGTTGTTTGCATACCTTCACTTCTAAATATTTCAGATACATAAATACAATTCATAACAGTGGCAAGCATTCCAATTTGATCTGCCTTCGTGCGATCAATACTCTCACTCGTTCGACCTCTCCAAAAATTTCCACCACCTATTACAATACCGATTTGGATGTCCTTCTTCATGATTTCAAAAACTTGTTTAGCAACTTTTCGGACGGTCTCTTCGTCAAATCCCGTCTTCTTATCACCAGCAAGTGCTTCTCCACTCAATTTCAACATTATTCTCTTCAAGCTACACCTCCACCTATTATAACACTTACTTTTTATTTACTTTCACATTCTTATAATCATCAAAGAAATTCGTTGGATTCACATCAGCATAGCATTGTGAGCACATTCCTTCAATCACAGCCCCATTATTAATCTGAACAGACTTAGACTTAATATTTCCCATAACAATTGCTGATGAATCAAGAATAACCGGTCCTCTTACATCAATATCACCTTTTACCGCTCCTGCTATTACTGCGCTAGTTGCTATAATATTACCCAAAATCACAGAACTTTGTCCGATCTTAACAGATCCTTGAGCATTGATTTCTCCAACAATATGAGCGCCATCCGCAAATACTTCATTTGCTTTGGAATTCCCCTGTATTTCACCAGTTGCATTTAACTTACCAAGCACATCAATATCGCCGATAATCACTCCAAGCACTTGAAGCGACCCTGTTGATTTAATATCACCCGTTATCGTCATTCCATTGGTAATTGTCGCCGTTTCATCACTTGCTTCAGATGCTACATTCAATAATTCTTGATTTTCTTGCATTTTTACTGTATCCTCTCTGCCCACTTTATGATTTGTGTCCTCTGCATTGACTCCAACCACTGGATCTTGTATGTTCTCAATCACTTGCATTTTATCCACTTCCACAGGATCTACTTCTTGCGCCTCAACGTCTTGCGCTTCTATTTCTTCTATTTTAGTTTCTTCTATTTTGATTTCTTCTTGTTTTACTTCTTCAGATTCCATTTTTGTCAGATTATTCACTGATTGTGCCAAATCTTCTTCACTCAATAAATTGCTTTCCAAATAACGTTCTTGATCCTCTTGATCCTGCTTATTCAAAATGAATTTTTCAAGTTCCTCTTCCGAGAACAAGGCCTCTCCAGAGAGTTCTTCATCCAATCCATCTTCGTCTGTCGAAGAAATCTCGCTAGATCCTAGTAATTGATCGAGTTCTTCCATAGATATCTCAATCTCTTCTTTTGATTCAATATCTTTTAATTCGATGTCTTTTGATTCAATAGTATCCGATTTATTATTTGCCTCTTGATTTACAACTTCTTTGTCGTCATCCGTTCGAATTTCACTGACTGCCTGCGATAAATCCAACTTAAGATCTTGAAAAAAACCCATTTTATTTCCTCCATTTATTGTTTGATATGCTATTCACCTAATCCGACTTTGTTTCATTCTCAGCAAAATTGGCTCGCACCGTTTCAACGCTAACATGCTGAATTGGCTTTGTCTCTTGTGTGATTGGTAATAATTCTAATCCCGGCGTAGCAACCAGCTCATCAAGCATACTTGGCAATGCACTTACCGTTTCTTGTTTATTTACTCCATCATGAAGCAAAACGATACAATCCGGAAACTTCTTAACGTTTACCAATACATTTGCAACCAATTGATTGGTAGGTGTTTCCTTACCATTTGCATCTTGCGAAGAAACATTCCAATCAAAATAATGTATTCCCAAATCATCCAACCTCAGAATTAAATGTTTCATATCCAAGGTGCTTACTTTATTACTACTACCACCTGGAAATCTCAAAATAGATACTTTTTGCCCCGTCGTTTCAAATAGGAAATCCTGCAATTTTTTAATATCCTGCAAAAATGCATCTTCCGAACGATATATTTCATCATATTTATGACTAAACGAATGTAGCCCTAACGCATGTCCATCAGCCACAATCCTTTTATATATTTCAATACTTTTCTCATCCGTTTTTCCTACCACGAAAAAAGTCGCTTTTACATTATATTGTTTCAAAATATCCAAAATCTCGTTAGTTCGATCACTTGGTCCATCATCAAAAGTAAGGTACACTCTTTGGGTGGTTTCTTCCTTTACTCTACTTGAATCATTTTGCGATAATGAGTCTGTCAGCATTGTATCTTGAGTGACTACATCTTCATTCTCACTGAATGTATCTATATGATTATCTGAAACGCTTACTTTATTCTCATTACCTAATAACTCCTGATAATGAAGAATTAACTTTTTTGATTGTTTCGCCTCTTCATCCATCTGAATCAGCCTTACACTCAATAGAATACAAACGAACAATGGTAACACGAGAATAACTAAAGCAACTGCAATTAATATCTTTTGAAATTTGGTGATTGTTCTGTTTTTTTTCATTTTACAATCCCCTATAAACACCAACACTATATATAATCACTATATATAACCACTAGATATCACCGGGTATTATAGCATATTATTTGGTTTCTGTCTATTTTGAAAAAGACCAATAAATTTATTGGTCTTTTCTAAATCTTGTTTTGCTAAGTGCTTTATCAAGTTGCTCGGCAGTAACAGGTTTAAATAAATAATCGCTACATCCTAATATGGTTGCTCTTTGAATACTTTCTTCATCGCTTAATGCCGTAGTCATAAAAATCAGACATTCATCACTTTTATCAATGTTTTTCTTTTGCTCTTCCTCTCGTATTGTCTGCAACACATGATATCCATCTAAAATAGGCATCATCGTGTCTAAACAAATACAATCATAAGGCTCTTTTTCTTCAATTGCCTGCATATAAGCTAATAATGCCTCTCTCCCATCAACGGTTACATCACACTCTCCATAATCCTTGATTAATTTCATTAACGCCTTTCTACTTACAAAATCATCTTCCGCAATTAAAAATTTCATCTTTCACCTCACCCGTCTCCAATTTGTGATTTAATTTTTTCACAAATTTCAATACACCTTATGTAGTTTTCATTTTGCACTGCAATTTTTAATCGGAATATCTGATTTTTAATTGCTTCTTCCTTATCCTCACATAAATATTTTAACTGCAAAACACATTGTTCTGCATTCTCCCACTCTTTCTTTTCAACATACAACACTAACTTTTCAACAAATACAATTGGTTTTCTTTCATTCTTAGGTCCACTATATAACAGTTGTTTTTCCATCAACGAATAATTCGATATTTCTGCTTCTGATGTAATCTTAAATACGGCTGTAAATGCAAATGTGCTGCCCTGTCCCAATACGCTATCTACATGAATCGATCCACGCATCATTTCAGCCAATTTTTTGCAAATACTCAATCCTAATCCTGTACCACCAAATTCTTTGTATATAGTATTGTTTCCTTGTGAATACTCTTGAAATAAGTTACCAATTTCTTCACGACTCATTCCAATTCCAGTATCCGAAATCATAAAAAATAACTCAATTTCATTTCCAAATCGTGCAAGTTCGTATAGTTCCACAACTACCATACCACAATTGGTAAATTTAATCGCATTTACAATTAAATTATCTAGTATTTGCGCAAGTCTGCGTTCATCTCCCAAAACACAGTTTGGAACACTGTCCGCAACTTTTAAAGACAACTGAATCCCCTTTTTTCTAGCAGCTTGTAGATGTCTTTTGATAATTTCTCTTGAAAAATCGCGCAACTTAAATTCACTTTCTTCAAGCTGCATCTTTCCAGCTTGAATTTTCTCATACTCTAAAATGTCTGTAATCAAAGCTTCCATTTCGTCACAGCATTTGAGCATTGCACCAAAAGAGCTGTATTCCTCTTCTTCGAATTGAGCGTTTTGCATTAGAATTTCAAGATGTCCACGTATGCCAAATAAGGGATTCTTAATATCATGGGTAACCTGTGCAATATAACGCCTAAGTTCTTTCATCGTCTGACTATTATTTGGATGAACCTCATTTGCCCCAAACCGAATCATTAAAATATCCGAATCTTCTTTTACTAATTGTATCTGATATGGGGAATAGATACAACGTCCCATTTTCCCATATATTGTAATTGGCGCCTTTAAACTAGAATCTGTTAACCAAAGGTTTTCTTGAATACCATTCTCCAATTCAGGAGCAAGATCCCTAATGGAACTAGTACGAAAATCTTCCTCTTCAAAACCAAGAACCGTACTTAATCCTCCACTCATTCCCAATATGTTGCCACCCAAATCACAAACCAATAACATACTCTGCACATCTTCTATTAGCTTACCTAAACGATTTTGAATCTCCATAATTCGTCCCCATCTGAAGCACTACATTATTACTCATTTCTTTTAACGTAATTTTCTGCTTCCATCTCACCCTCATATAAAACAAACATATTTTTGCCATTCTCTTTTGCATGGTAGAGCGCCTGATCCGCAAGTTTTGTCAGCTTTCTAAGATTTGTACCATTCTTAGGAACTGTGGCAACTCCCATACTCGTTGTAATATGAACGATTCCCTTGCCAACATCATAATCTTCTCTCATTGTACTACTTAATAATTCTAGCTGATCAATAATTTTCTCTTTACTTACATCCATATATAGTACACAAAATTCATCCCCGCCAAATCTTGCAACAATATCTTGGTTTGAAAACAAAACCTTTAGTTTAGTGGCCGCTTCAACGATTGCTTCATCTCCTTTAAAATGACCATACGTATCATTTAAACTTTTGAAATTGTCTAAGTCCATAAATATTACCGCACACTCTTTTCCTACATTTGCATTGATTCTTTTTTGCCCTTCTTCGTAAAAAGCTTCTTTATTATACAACCCAGTCAAAGGATCTACTTGCGACTTTTTAATCAGAAATTCCTTTTCTTTAATCTCTTTTGTAATGTCTTTCATGAATACCAATACATTGTTATCCGTTCCAGCCACTTTTTGAATCAAATAGGAGTAATGATGATATTCTCCGTTTTTTGGCTCCTTTACATCACACTCAAAATAGATACTTGTTCCTTCTCCCTTTAATTTCACGAGCAAATTTGTTTTATTTAACGTCTGAATAAACAAATTTCGACTATCTGGATGCACATATTGATTTGCATGGAAGGTAATAAAATCATTAAATCGTTGGGAATAATCGCCTCGTTCTCTACCCGACTCTGACTGATACAATGAAATAATGGTTTCTGTCTCCATGTCAATTTCATAAACTTCATTGTAAGTACTTTTCAAAGCGGCCGTCAATTTGTTTTTAAGCTCTAAACTCTCTTCTGAACTTTCCTCAGCCTCTTCAAGAATACAAATCGCTTGAACTGGAGTCGCAACACTGTTGTATACTGTTGTTACTGTAAACTTACCCCAACAAACACGATCTTTTGAGTATCCCTTGAACATTTCTACAATACTATCTTCGCCACTTAGTATTCTCTTTTTTAACGTTTTACAACAATTCACAACATTGATGTGAAGCGTATTATCATCAAATAATTCCAATAATTTTTCTCTGCTTGCACTCAGTGGTATATCCACCTTGTCTCCACTTACTTTATCAATCTTTGATAATTTTTCGGTATCTAGATCAAACTGATAAACATCGCAGGGAATATATTGCATTGCAGCTTTAAAACGCCTATTGCTGACATCTGCTTCTGCCAACAACTGGACCATGTTTTGCCTTTTTGATAAAGTCATATAAATCAAAACAATTAATAGCCCGATTATTATGACTGCAATGATTGTAAAAAACGTGATTATCACATTCATTTTTTATAAGTGCCTCCAATTAAATTTTTGTAAACCCTACTACCGAGGAGCTATTTCTTGAAGTTCTAATAAATTTGTTATGGCCGTTACATCCATAGGTCTGTAATAATAATAACCTTGGATTTCATCACAACCTTCTTTTTCAAAGAAATTATATTCTTCTTTTGTTTCCACGCCTTCCGCAACAACACTTATTTGCAAATTCTTTGCAAGCTGAATGATACTTTTAGCTATTGCTTCCGCTTTTCCCCCTTCGCTTATGCCCCTAACAAATTGCATATCCATTTTCAACTTATCAACAGGAATCGTTTTAAGTCTACTCAACGAAGAGTACTCCGTTCCAAAATCGTCAATTGCCAATCTCACACCTTGATCATGGAGTTTATTTAACATTTCAACACAGGATCCATGATTCCACTCCGTTACACTTTCTGTGATTTCAATTTCAATACACTTTTTATCAATATCAAAATCATCCAATATTCGAATGATTTTATCCACTAAATCCATGTCTCTAAATTGTTCAACCGAAAGATTTACCGCAACACAAATGTCATTAAATCCAAGTTGATTCCATTTAACAATTTGCGCACACACACTTGTAATTACCCATAATCCAATCGTATGGATTAGTCCAGTATGTTCAGCAATCGAAATGAATTCACTTGGCATAACTAAGCCGAATTCTTCCGTATTCCACCGAATTAGGGCCTCTAACCCAACCACCTTTTGCGTCCGGATATTAATCTGTGGTTGATATACCAAAAACAATTCATCACGCTCTAAAGCTCTATATAACTGGTTCGTCAGCTTCATTTTCAAAAGAATTTCTTCCTTCATTTCACTTGAACATAATGAATATGTATTCTTACCATTTTTCTTTGCTAAATACATTGCCAATTCAGCATTCTTTATCAATGAATCTTCTGTATCTCCATCTAATGGATATGCAGCAATCCCCAAATTGACTGCAAGAAAATACTCCCTATCATCTAACAGAATTGGTTTTTCAAATAAATGTAAAATTTTATCAGCAACAAACTGAATATCTTCATATGTCCTAATATAGGCTATCAGAATTAGAAACTTATCACCCGAAAATCTTGCAACCGTATCTTGCTTACGAATACAACTAGCTATTCTGCTTGCAACCTCAACCAAAACTTTATCTCCATTTGCATGACCAATTGTATCATTGATGGATTTGAAAGAGTCAATATCCAAACACATCACACCAAGTATGGTTTCTGTTCTTTGAGCCAAATAAATGGATTGCTCTAGACGATTTTGATAAAGTGTTCTATTTGGAAGCCCCGTAACCTGATCGTAGAAGGCTCTTTGATCAATTTCTTGCATTACATCTAATTTCTGAAATGCATCGGACAGTAAATTACCCAAAAGTAGTAATAAATTTTCATTTTGCGCATTGCTAACAATTTTATTCCTTACACACTTAGCTTTTGAATCTTTACTACTATAAATCAACAATAATCTTCCAAATAATTCATCCGCCTTATAGATTGGTACATATATTAAACGATGAATAGGACTACTTACTTCTTCTAACTCAATAATTGACCGTTTACTTTCTGCTTGTTGTTCATACTTTGATATTTTTTCAACTATTTCTTGAATGGGAATCTGATCCACATTCTTTTTCCACGAAAATCTTGGACAATTGACTGCCTCATTGTGAAGAATAATTTGATTTAGTTCAAAATAATTCCCCACACTATCACAAAAAAACTGAATTTTATCATCCATATTATTCGGAGTCATCGATATAAAACTTGTTGATATCGAGTACACCATCTTCTGTCCTTCAATCTGTTTGTTAATTTCAGACAATCTCTTAATATAAATCTGATTAAGGTAATATGCCACCCCTATTGCAATGGCCAACAATGCAATTCGAGTAATATGATCACCTGCAACCACATCAACCACCTGATCTTTGCATATTATCCAGACTGCTAGCTGTGTTACAAACATAGAAATAGAAATAATAATAAATGTAATTTTTTTTATAAACATAACCGACAAAATAACGATTAAAAATGCATACGCCCAAATTGTAACTCCTGCTTCGGAAATAAATCGCATCGTTATAATCGGAATACTAATTGCTAATATGATTCCAATCAGTACTTCACTAACACCCTTTAAGGCATTGATTCTGTTAATAATCTGAATTGCAACTCCAAATAGAACAAATACTAACCCAAATAGTATAACCTCTTTTAATGGATATTTGAGCACAAAAAAACCCACATAAAAATGTAACAATCCACCAAATACAAATAATATTGAGATACTTTGGTAGATTCTCAATATATTGGTTGGAGTCAATATATAACTCTTCTCAATTGATTCTGACTCTGAATCCGTTCGTAGTCCATATTTACGAATCATATAGTACTCAAAGCCCATTGGAATCATGACAAGAATTGGTGCAATTTGCGGAATATGAAACCCTGTATAATGATTGATAATCAATTCTGTAAACGTTCCAATTAGAACTGAAATCATAATTGACAGCATTAAATATCTCGCTCGTTTTTTCTTGATTGGGTCCTTTGTTTTTTTATACCACATTACCAGTAAATAAATAGATAGTGCCGAGAAAAGACAATAATAAATATTATAATACCAATCAATCAGGTTGAATTTTGCAACATTAATCCATCCAAAATCATGTAATTCGAGTTGATACTGTTGATTCGCAAATGTTGTACTAATACCGAAAAAGAATAAGTTTGGAATTGCTGGTGCATATATCGAAATGAGTCGTAGAGGATGTTTCGTCCTATCTTGGGTGGATGTAATTGTAAGAGTAAAGTGAAGTAAAACACTAAATACAAGCCCCCATCCAATAGACGATACACGTCGAAAGAAAAGCGCTTCTTGATAAACCTTTGTTGAATTCACCATTGCAAAAGAAAACGACCATATGCTCAACAAATAGCTAACATAAAAATATAATCTGTTGAGAACATGTTTAGGGTTTAGGAGCAATGTGTGCACACCTAATATCAATGCAATTGAACATGCCAAAAAAAACAGGACAGAAAACAAATCCGAATACGTCATCGCTACCCCCTGATAAACTCTCATTAAGGAACATTTTTGTATATATTATTCATTTTAGTACAAAAGTACTCATAATTCAACTAAGAATATCATAATATTTCAATAAATTGCTAGTAATATTATAGAAAGCAGTGCTATTTTTTGTTAGAATTGTATATGTAATAGATAATCGAATCAGATTTACTAGAAAGGGAGTTGACACTTATGACAATATCAACTAGACAACATTCTACTACCTTCTTTATGCTAACATTATTGTTATTTCTATTCGTTTCACTTCAATGCATCCTATCTGTTCAAGCTTGTTCTGTTTTACCGTATTCCTCATCCACTAATTCTTTTTCAGATCCAGGCTCCATCCTGTCATTTCAGCAAACCACCGACAATTTAACCCCTGGACTGCCTGCCACTTCCACAATACAATCGTCTAATTCTGATTTCCTTGGCGTTATTAGTGAACAAAACACATCATCTTTGCTTGATAATCCAGAATCACTTCAATTCTATTACGAGGGCAATGATTATTGTTATGGTATCACAACTTCAGGACAAGAAATTTTTTCATTCATAGATTCAACAGATAAAAAAATGGATGTTTTGCAAGGATCAGGTACTTTTACAATACGCTCCGCAATGGATAAAACCCTCACGCACGCATCTTATATAAGCAAAATTGAGCTTATCGAAGAAGAACAATCAACTATACTCTCTGTGACTTACCAAAATGAACCTGATAATAGTATCCAAACGATACGCTATTCTTTTTATCCTGAGTATGTCGTAGCATCCGTTCGTCTTCAAAACTTTGAAACAACCGAACAAGAGGGTGTCATGTTTTTGGAGCGTTCATTTCTAAATCCAGAATACCAAATCGACAAAAAAATGTTGAAAAAGTGGATTTTCCCTGATAACAATGATTTTCCATATCAAATTACAGACGCCTTCGTTTCTTCTCATCAGTTTGACGAACACCATCGCCTATATTCCTTTGTACAAGGTGAAGTCGGAAATATCAATGAATACTTTGAATATTATCCTAATGACCACTTTATTGTTAAAAATATGCCTAGCAACGACTTATCTCTTAGCTACAAACTCATATTCGAAAACTCTCTCGTTGATTCTGATCCTGATTATTATGCTCTATTTAAAAGCTACGGGTCTGATTTCGCAGTAGGAATCACCCCAACAAATGACGATTCTACTCATACAACTGTTTTTAAAAATCCAAGTACTCAGTTAAACTGTAATATTTCTAATATGAAAAACATTCCCATTAGTGGAACATTGGATATAGAAATATACAATTATTATGGTGAAAAAGTATTGTCCCAAAATCTTGATTTGTCTATTCCTGAAAATCAGGCAATGAACTATCTTATCAACCTAAAAACCACATGTACTAAAAATGGTATCTATTATTTGGACTATTCCTTTTCAGACGCAACCTATACGCATCGCGAACTATATCCATTTTCAATTTTTTCCGACTATACCTATACAGCTAAAGCCGATAATCCTTTTGGTATTAGTGGTGTCCGTTTTGGAGATTTTGAACCAAATGAATCCACACAATATCTTTTATCTAGTTTGGGTGCATCTAATATTCGTGTAGGAATATCTGTTCCAGAATATGTCTCGAATGATTATACTTTACTCAAGAATCAACTCAAGCAACTAAAAGAAAATTCAATCCGTGTAACTGGACAATTTATACTTCTTGACAACTGGCAATATCCATCTTCCGGTCCTGCTCTACAAGAACGTATGCGCGTTGCCCTTGACTCCTGCGCTCCTTATATAGAAGAATGCGAAATTGGGAACGAACTAAATCTTATTCAATACTATCCAAATTCGTATGCTTCTCTCGAAGATGCTAGTGTAACGTATAAAGAAACTCTATTTTCTCCTGGAAGTCAACTTTTAAAAGAGTATGGAATCACCCCAATCGCAGCCGGTGTCGGATTAAGTGATTTGAAATGGATGCAATTGATGCAACAGAATGGGTTTTTTGATGAAAGTAATATTTTATCCACACATGCCTATTCTTACCCACATTCGCCCGACTTCACATCACTTATAAATATTGAACATAGCTTTGAAAGTTCTTTAAAGCGAATTCAATCGTTTGAACTTACACATGGAGATAAAACCGTATACCTTTCAGAAATGGGTTTACCTACTACTCCACTCAATAACCAGAACACCTTCAGTGGTGTTGACCTTAGGACTCAAGCTGATTATGGTATTCGGGAGTATTTACTTGCGCTCTCCTATAATATTGATAAAATACAAACCTTCTCACTTTACGATCAAATGAATCTATTTAAAGGGAGTGATCCTGTAAATGGCGAGTACCACTTTGGTATGTTCTATGAGCAAGACTATTATGGAAGGGTTATGCCAAAACCATATGCTGTTGCATACGCAACAATGACCCAATGTCTAGATGGAGTGGAGGCTGCAAAAGAGGTTCCACATACTACCACAACTCGTGCCTTTTCAATCAAGAAAAAAGGTTCGACGAATCCCATTCTTGCTGTTTGGTCCACAAAATATAAACTACCAAATGATGCCGTAACCGGAACACGAAAAATAAATTTACCATGGAATAATCAATGGGATGGCGTACAAACTTGTACTTTTTATGCACTGACACAAAGCACCAATGTATATAGTATCGATTTAATGGGCAACAAAACAACCTACAAAGTGCAAAGTGGACGCAAGGTACTTGTTCCAGTAACTGGATCCCCACTGTTTTTATACGGTGCCTCTACAACCAAGTAGCACTTATAAATGTTCTTTTAGATACTCCAATACTTCCCAAAGGTCTTCTTCTTCAACTATATGTCCTTGGTTCGCTTTTTGTTGAAATTCTAGATTTTCTTGAAATGAAAATTCATTTTTAAATTTAAGATTCCCTTCATAAGGAACAACCTCATCCTGCTCTTTACATAAAAGATAGAGTTTGAGTTGTTCCTTTTGAAGAAGATTTTTATAAGGATTCATCCTCTTTATTTTCAGCTTAACCGCTTCCGTATCGGAAGACGTTTTAATATATTGCCCCTTATCAAAAATATCATAGGAAATACTCTGGTCAATCATCGTTTCAAAATCAGGCGTCCCACATAACGACACAACTACTTTAACCTCTTTACTTCCCGTTGCTGCATACTCTAACGCAGACATACCTCCCAAAGAAATTCCCATAATACATAGTCTATTCTGCTCAACATACACACTTTCTTCAAAAAAGTTGAAGATCACATCAAAATTCTCCGATATCTTTGCAACACTTTCAAGAACTGTAATTTGCTCACGATTCCTCAGCTCACCATGGCCATATGCATCTGGCGTCACAATATAATATCCATTTTTTGCAAATGTAAGTGCTAAATCTCTCAAGTCTTCCTTTTTTGAGGTTAAACCATGTTGTAAAAGAATCAACGGTTTTTTTGTTCCATCATCCATAAAATATACAATAACAGGGATATTATGAATCAACATCCTTTGTTCAATTACCTGGTGCGTCATTGCAAATTCTTCTTCAAGTGAAGAAATGGAATTATAGTTGATGATCGGTTTCTCCTTTTGCTTCACCATCCATGTGAAAACCACACCTAACAACACTACACACAGTAAAGCAATCAGCAAATATAATATTGTTAATACTCGATTTTTCTCTTTTTGCATAACAAACTCCCTACCTATTATTATATCCACTTACTATTACAATAACCACTTCCACTTCCATTTAATAAAAATCCATCCACTTAGTGTCGCCGAACCAACTACAATGCAATAGGTCACAATAGAAGGGATTATAATCCCTATACGCTTGCTCAGTAGACCTAGTACCAATATAATCAATGGATGCACATAATATAAATACGCGGATAGTCTTCTTGCAAGATCAGCCTTACTTTTCCAACTTTCCTTCGGGTGTCTTAACAAAACCGAAAAAACTATAAATGTTGCTGGGTATAACATCAAGAACACTTCTGGATATTTATTCCATTTTAAAATGTTTGCAACAATAATAATTTCCGCAACATATAAAACACCCGTAATCACCACTGTAATAAACTCAGTTTTCCGACTCACCTGTTGGATTTTATCTTCATACTGATTCAAAAAATATCCAAGTAAAAAGTAGGGCATACCCATACAGAATATCCCTCGAAATACTTCAAATATAGTTCTATTACCGCTTACCATATAACGAACTACTGGTATATTCATCCCAACTTCATAATAGCTGCTTCCAAGATTTCCAAAAACAAACAATACAATAGAGCAATATGATAGTATTTGAATTCCTTTCTTCCCAAACAATTTATAAATAATTGTTACAATCACAACCGAATAAATTAATGCAGGAAAATACCAAAAATGAGCATAACTACCCTTCGTAAGAAAAAATACTACTCGCTCCACCAAAAAAGTTTTTATATCCCTATTACCCAAGATAATATTGTCCACAAAACTCGCGCCATAATATATGATTGTCCAAAAACCGTAAATTTTAAGCAATAACATGAATTGCTTTTTGAAATCCGCTTTGTCTTTTAGCAATGCCTTAAGATAATAATATCCCGATACCGCGAAAAAAAACGATACACTGATTCTTGGCATGAATCTTGCTACAAACTGATATATGTTTGGATCTGCTTCTACCAACAAATCCGCATGACACATAATTACAAGTAATGCCGCTATATATCTGAAAATATCAATTGAATAATTACGTTTTTTATCCATGTCACCCGTCCACTTTATCCTTTTTAAATAAAATTGCTTTCATATGCTGATAATTCAAAACAATTCTTTTTCTACAAACGAAAAGATAGATTCCGTATGCAAGAAAATATATAAGCATCGATGCATAATGATTCAAATAAAAACTACTCCCTACAAAAATAAACGTCAATATAATTTCAAGAATATTATCCATTAAAGATTTTATTTCAACAGACTTACTCAAAAAATACTCAAGAAGTAGACTCTTTAAAATAATCAGTACTAAAATTGAAACAACTGCCCATTCTAGATTTTGCATTATATTCACTGTGAAAATCGAAAAAACAAAACTTAACATAACAATTATTACATTCGAAATAAGAATTTGATTTTCTTTTCGATAAGCTTTCAAGTACGTCTGTACTAACGCAAAACATCTCGTCTCATAGACACAAATTGGTAAAAGAATTGCCAAATATTTTAAGGTATCCTCATATTGTGGCAACCAAGCAACTAGTATTAATTTCATAGGTACGTAAAATAGAAGAACAAATAGTGTCGGAACGGTTAGCAGCATTCGAAGGGTTTCATACAACTTTTCAAGTTTTTTGTCTTCAATATTTTTTAAGATTGGAAAAAGCACCACACTTATGGCTCCAATACAAGTAATAATCATGTTTGACAAACTTAGCGTAAGCGACACTTTTCCAAATATAATTGTTCCCCACTCTTTTTCAATAAAGAATCGAACAATACCAATAACTAACTGACTAGCAAGAAGCGCCAATAGCAATTTGATTCCCGAAGATATTAATTCTTTGGATTCAAGAAAACTTTCTTTGTTAAAAGTAAACTTTACAAAGACTATATTTTTACAAACAACTGTAGCATATACCATTGAGATCACTCTTGCCATAATTTCAGCAAAAATCAAAAAGTAAAAGTCTCTAAACCCAAGTACAATTGGTATTCCCGAAAAGACAAAAAACAGTATTCTTTCAAGTGTCATAACTTTTGCGAATTGATCTATACGGTTTGTTGCTTGTAATACCGTTTGTAACTGATAACGCAAAATATCAAATACAGAAGACACAAGTGCAAGCGCTATGATATATTTCCTATTCTCGTCATTTACAAAACAAAATGCAAAGCCCAGTCCGACCAAGCAAATAAAGACTTCATAAATGGCAAGTGACCAAAACTGTGCGGACATTTTCTGACTTGGGAGATCTCGAAACTCTTTTCCACCATATTTTAAATAAGTACCTTCACAAAATCCTAGCGAAGAATATGCTGTATAGGTAACATAAAACAAATATAATTGCCAATAACTATATTCTTTTACACCCAAAATTCTAGGTAAAAACAGCGTTAACACAATGGATATCAACAGCCTGATAACATTTGCTGATAGTGCATGAAAAAAACCATGCATGATTTTTTTAATCCTATAATTCATTTCTCACACTCCAAGATTTATTTTGAGAAAATGCTTTGATATGGAATTGCATCATACCACCCATTATGTAAAATATCATATAACAGTTTTATTAACATAACACTAAGAACTAAAAAGTATAATACAATTCTTCGATTACGATTATGTTCTCTCGCAATCATTCTAGGAATCAATAATGGACCAATAATTGATAATGCATTTGTAATACGTACCATTTGTGGTATTGCAGCAGAAAAAAGAACGCTCAAAGCTGCAATATAGTACATATTTGTCATCAAATTGTAAGTGTAATCTTCTTCTCTGCTTAGACACTCTGTGTTTTTTCTTCCATAATAATAGTAAAACAAGTATAGCACCACAAAAAAACTCGTAAATAAAAATCCCAATAAATAGAAATCATTTATATTATACCTTGAAGTAAAATACCAATTATACTTTGTTTTTGAGATGATAACGATCATAAGTTTTTGTAAAACCGGGAGCCCAATAACAGTACCAACATATATCCCCGCAAGCATTCTAACATTCAGCTTCCTATGATACAGAAAATATAGGGGTATATATACCACTGCACTAAAATGGATTCCACAAGCGACTAGAACCAAAAGCAAATACTTCTTAAGTTTTCGTTCTTCAATATAACGAAATGCATATAGAAAAACTGCCATCGCCAATGCCTGACGAATTTGATTCTGGGAATTAAAAAAGTCACCTGACAGCATATATAATAAAATACTAAATGCTATATTGGAACTTTGATCATAAAAAGCCTTATATGTTAGACATAGAATAATGACCGAACATACAACAAAAAGCCACCAATAATTGTCCGTGAATAAATAAATAATCCTATTGAGTAAATTGAATAGTGGTTCACTAAATCTGTCCTCACCTAAATTAATTTTATAGAAATAGTCCTTATAAATAGGCCAATCGGTTCCAACTTCATAACGAAGTGCTGATGTCAAAAGAATAGGAAGTAATGATAGTATGGATAATACTATATAGGTACTTTTCAGTGCTTCATACTTTTTAACATTTTGTGCATAGTACGCGCAAATGATAGATATACTTGCCACGATTAAATAGATCATCTCAAGTTCCTTTCTGATTCATCTTTACACATCTCTCATAAAACAAATCAAGTTTTTCTGCTTCTTTTATTATATCATATCCTGCTTCACGAATCTGATTTAACGAATCCACCCTACTCAAATTATCTGCATTTATTTGCACAATTTTATCTGCCCAAATTTGTGTATTACTACTTAAACTAACTTGAAAATAATTATCCAATATCATGATTTCTTTTGTTACAGTATCTGATGAAAGAATTGCAACTCCAGATGTTTGAGCTTCTACTAAAGCTACCGATAGGCCTTCGTATAAAGAAGGAAGCACAAACAAGTCCATTGCACTATAATAATCCTCAACATTGTGAATGGACCCCACAAATATAACATCTGATTCAAGTTTCATTTCTTTTACTAGTTGATTCACTTTCACACGCAGTGGCCCATCGCCGATTAGCACTAGTTTTGCTGAAGGTATTTTTTTCTTCACTTCTTTAAATATTTGGATTAAAAAGATGTGATTTTTTTGTTCTGTAAATCTCCCAACATTTCCAAGCAGATAATTATCACCTATTCCCATTTGACTACGAATAGCTTCTCTCTTTTCTTTTGAATATTTATATTTTGATAAGGATACCGCATTTTTCATATAATAGATACTTTTTTTCAGAACAAATCGTTTCCCATATAAATACTCTGCGGCATCCTGTCCACATGCAAAATAATAGTTTGATGATAGTTTTGTTAGCATCTTAAAAACAGCATACGCAAATCGCTTAATTCCCTTTGGCTTTTGAGCAAGATGGGCATGCGCTATCCTGATTTTTATCCCGGCCAATCTCCCGATATACGAGGTCACAAAACTCATTAATGTCATGTGGGAATGCACGATTTTGACATTATACTTTCTAAATATTTGAAATACCTGCCAACAACTTTTAACAAAATTCTTCTTCTTCTTTTCAACCTCAAAAACTATGAAGCCAAGATTTTCAAATTTTCTTTTAACTTTTTCATCTGGTTTATCATATGAAATATAAATTAGCTGATATTTGTCCCTGGGCATATGTAAAAAATAATTATAGATAACAGCTTCAACTCCACCAGTCGTAAGTCCACCTGCAATATGTGCAATTCCAATTTTCAAACTGCTTTCCCCCATTTTTTTGTAGATCTCAATTTTCTTACCAACGAAAAACTAATACAGGATATCATTAATGCAACTTTTGTACCTATAACTGCTCTTTTATCACCCAATACTTTTCTTCGGTTCTTTATGATGATTTTTTCTATACGCTCCCGGTATTGTTGATACTCCTTTGTACCTGGAATCTGCAGATAAATATGAAATGAGGCTCGCACCATTCTGTTTGCTATTGCAAGATCTAATTCATTGTACTTCTTTAAAAACATCTCGTTAGCTTCCATAAAATCAATCAAACTCATTTTATGTTCTATAAACTTTGCACGAATAATCGAACTCTTCCTCTGCAAATAGAAATAACCAGCGAATTCTGAAAATACGACTCTATTCACTCGATCTAACAAATGAAAAATAATCGCGATATCTTCAAAAATCTCATGTTCCGGAAACCTGATTCCATCAAATACATTTTTTTTATAAAGCTTTCCCCAAACACATGAATCTGTACCATCTTGATATAGCATTTTTTTAATTGCCTCTAATTTTTGAACAACAATAGGATGATTCGACACTTCTGTTTGCTTCCATTTTGAGTTGTAGAGCTTAGCATCATCTTCTTCCACTTCTTTCCATCCAACAATTGAAATGTCAGAATTTGTATCCCACATATTTTCAAATAGGGTTTGGATCATTTGAGGATGAATAAAATCATCGCTATCTACAAATGTTATATATTCGCCTTTCGCAATATCCAGTCCTTTATTCCTAGCAATTGATAGCCCACTGTGCTCATTCTCTAAAAGAATAACATGTGAATATTCATTGGCATACTTTTTGAGAATACGAAGCGACTGATCAGTTGATCCGTCATCTATCACTATTATCTCAATATTATCATAGGTTTGATTCAGCATGCTTACAATACACAGTTCGACATGTTTTTCCATTTGATAGACTGGCACAATAATACTAATTAGAGGTTTCATTTGGTTTTCTTCTCTCCAGCTTTACGATATTTTTTTCTATATTCTTCGCACATTATATCAACATTATACTTGTCACATACGTCTTGATGTGCTTTCTCAGTAATTTTATAAACGTTCCACTTTTTGTTTTTTATTTCCTGAATAATCTTAACATAATCATCTTTATGATTAGCAATAAATCCGTTTTCGCCATGAATAATTACATCATTATTACCAATCACATTTGATACAATACAAATTTTTTTCAAGTACATTGCTTCTAATAATGAAATCGGCAACCCTTCCCATAATGATGGTAATATGAAAATATCCACTTTATTTAACAATAGAATCGCTTCGTTTGGTTCTAACCAGCTAGAAATCGCAATATTACTTGATTTAAGGACTTGATACAATTCCCCGTCACCAACCCATAAAAATCGGTCATTCATAAATTTTTGAGCCACATAATCAAAAATATCGGGACCTTTTTGATAACTAATCCGGCCAACTGTACCAATAATGAGTGAAGTGGTTTGGTCAATATCTCGCGGATTACGAATTGTTATGTCTTTCATCGCCGAAATATTAATTCCATTATTAACATATGTTGCTCGCTTCGATATCGATAGTGCTTCTTTATATTCCCCATGCGATACTGCAACTACTTCCCCTCCTTTGACCGCCGCAAATTTTTCAATGAAGCGATAAAGGTTTCTTTTCGTTTTTGAATCATCCTTTTTTAAGAATGCGTAGCCATGTGGTGTATACGCAAGATGGTTTGCTTTGCAGTCAATAACCATTCTACCCAAAAAACCTGCTTTTGATGAATGCAAATGAACAAAATCTGGTTTCACCTTCTTATAAATTTTGTATATCTCGACTGCACCCTTAACATCTTGGATAAGTCGGATTTCTCTTTTGACTTCTTTCATTTCAATAAGCTTGATACGTGGGTCAAGATATTTTTCAAACCCGTCAGGGGTCTGCGGTCTGATTGTATATGCTATTGTAACATCGAACTCGTCACAAGTGGCATTGCCTAACGCTATCAAATATGAAAACACCCCACCACCAAACGCTTCAACGATATGCAATATCATTTTCTTCATTGTTTTCCCTTCCTTATTATGCTATGATGAATAAAAATCACAGAGGCTTTTTAAATGAAAAAAAAATCAAAACAGATTATTCTACTACTTCTGATTATTCTATTCATACTTTTTGGTCTAGACCCAAGAATACAAGTGACAAATTATGAATACTCAAGTGTTAAAATCCCAAACGAATTCAACGGATACAAAATATGTCTGATCTCAGATCTTCACTGTAAAAATTTTGGTGAAAATAATGCTATACTCATTCAACAAATTGAGGAAATGAACCCTGATATTATAGTTCTTACAGGTGATATTGTCGATGAAAATCATGACTCAATATCTTCTGTAGAAAATTTGCTTCAAGGTATCCATAAAAACAATATTCCTACATACTTTATTACAGGAAATCATGAACTCGACCCAGATGCAAGAGATCAATACAATGAACTGCTTTCTTTGTTTCCAAAATATGGAATTACCGATTTAGATGATTCTACAGTGGATCTTAGTCGCAATAATCAAACAATTAAACTCTCAGGTGCAAAATGGTATTCAAAGTATATTACCCAATATTTGCCAATGAATTCATCTGAAAATTTTCACATTCTGCTTTATCATGGTGCAGATTTTTTTGATGCCATACAATCCTATCAGTATGATTTGGTTTTGAGTGGTCATATACACGGCGGTATAATCAGATTGCCCTTTGTAAACGCCGGATTATTTGGCAACTCTTCAAACTTCTTCCCTGAATATGTAAGTGGCATTTATCAAAATGAATCTCAAACATGTACCATGATCGTGAGCAGGGGGCTAGGCGACACCTATATTCCACGCTTTTATAATCGTCCTGAATTAACCTGTATAACATTAAAGTCTTCTGAATAATCTACTTTTCCTGCATTGGAATAACTCCAATAATATCTAATTCCCCATAGAGACTCCCTTGTTTCAATGTGACAATCTTTGGTGAAAACACCTCAAACAACAGAATCACAAAACTGCTAAGTAGAAGTCCGATTCCAGTAATAATGCTAATATAAATGATCTGTTGCTTTAGCGCATTATATTTTATGTTACATGAATAGGCTTCGTCCAACACGCTTACCGAATCTGTCAATGTAATACTTGACACTTCCATAACATATGCATTGGCAACTGCATTAGCAACTCTAATTGCATCTTCTTTGCTTTCAGAATAAGCATGAATATTGATTATGGATGATTCTTCAGTTGCATAGCCAAACTCATTCATTGTAGACTCTTCAACTTCAATCATATCGTATATCTTGAATTTATCCAAACTATCATCGCCTAATAGGAGCGCTGCTCGTTCTGAAACGCGAAGACTCTTAATCATCTCTGAGTATGTTTTAATTGCATTGATACCTTCCGCCGATTCGGAATAAGATCCATATGCAATACTGTATACACTCGATTTTGCATCGTAAACATTTTCTGTGTCTAAGTAATAAATTGCTACCAATATACCAATTGCAAAGAAAGACACACATGCCAAAACAATCCACTTAACATTGTTTTTCAAGGCCATTAGACATCTCACAAAATCAATTTCAATAATTCTAGAAAATTCCATTTTATTTTCCCTTTCCTTTTTGAACTTTTATTACCCAAATAAGTGAAATCAATAATGAAATCGCAATAATACATCCACAAATAATTGCAATTGGCGTTTTGCCAGCTTGGTCAATTGTCCAGCGTTGTTCAACTTCCTGTACTTTTACAACGGGAGTTTTAAACTCTTTAACACTTACCTTTTTAATAACCGGTTCAATACTATACTTATTATTATTTGTATCTTCATATTGGAAGCTAATCTTAAGTTCTTGTTCTCCAGGTTTTGAGAAGCTCACATAGCAATCAATATATTTTTGTTCATTATCTTTTAGAGGTTCAAGCTCAATTTCCATTTTATCCCCAGATATATTGCCTTCAATTACCATTGTTGCTTTTTCAATTGGCAGCGTCCCATTATTTGAGTATTGAAGGCTAACCAAAGATTTTGCTCCAACTGTAGCACTTGCAGAAGCATTTAGCTGATTGATTTTAAGCAGGCTATTCTTCATGATTTTAGGTGTTGCAATGGTTGTATTCGCATAACCAGCACCGTCTTCATCAACATAACCTACAATAAAATCCATTATCATTGTATCTATTTCAAAATAATCCAGCACCTCTAACTCTAATAAGTAGGAAAAAGTACCCCCTGCTTCTAAGTATTCTTCAAAATGCTGATTTGCTTTTCCATCAACCACTCTTACATTATCTGTTTCCGAGGTATACGTCACAAGAATATTATATGCATCTGCATAAGGATTTGTGTTTAGAACGTTCACCTTTAATGTAAACTTTTCTCCCTTAGAAATTTCTCCCTCTACAAGTTCATAAGAATCAACTACCAACTTCGGCTCCGCTTCTCTCAATACTTTTTCAACATCTACCTCTTTGCTATTAACTGTTTTTGCTTCTACGCTCATTGGCAATAATAGAAAAACTAAACCTACAAATAGCATTACTAACATTTTCATAATTCTATCTTTTGATTTTATTGATATTAAGTTATTCACTTTTGCTTACCTCCGTTTTGAAAGGTCTTTTCGCATACTTCTTTTGCTTGAAATAGTCATAATCGTTAATATATTTCTTGTATTCTTCCATATTTACTTTATTTTCAATTACACCAATTAAATTTGCACCCGCCTTAAGCAACTGCTTTCTTGCATCTTCAAGCTCAGACTTTTTACAATCATTCAGTGCCACAACCAAAATAGACGCATCAGCTTTTGCAGACAATATTTGCGCATCTACAGAAGAATTAATAGATGGTACATCTATAATGATATAATCATACTCATCTTGTAAATATTTCATTACCTGCTCCATTCTTTGAGAACAAAGCATTCTTACCGGGCTTTCATCGCTACCTTCTCCACAGGGAATATAATGAAGACCTTCCCAATTTGTTGAATATACCGAATCATTAATATACATTGTATTTTCGCAGATGTAATCTGATAAACCAATTCTCGTATCAGCATTTAATCGCTTATATATACTTCCCTTCCTAAGATCACCATCAATTAGTATTGTTTTCCAACCAGCAACAGATAAAGAGATGGCCAATTCTACAGATATTGAAGTCGTTCCAACTCCTGGTTCACTTCCACATAAAACAAATGATTTGAAACCATTTTTTTCTTTTTGCAAATAGATATTAACAACTGCACGATCATATGCATCGTTAATAATCTCATCTTTATTTCTATACAAATTAATAATTTTATTCATATATTAGTCTCCCTCCATTTGACAACGTAATACCTATACAATAATAGCTTTAAATCCATCTTAATACAATCCATTTCGCATTCAAAAGACTAATTAAGTAACTTTTTAGTTAAACAGAACAATAACCTTGTCAGATTTTAATTGTTTTTTGGGCTATTCAACAAAATAAGCCTCTCGCACAAGCGAGAGGCTTAAATAATTACATTCCTATTTGTTTTGCAACTTCAGCTGCGAAATCTTCTTCTTTCTTTTCGATTCCTTCGCCTGTTTCAAAACGAACAAATTTTACAACAGAAAGATTTGCACTATTTTCTTTTGCAACTTGAGCAATATATGCAGCTACTGTTTGTTTTCCGTCTTCTGCTTTAACATATGTTTGTTCAAGTAAACATACTTCTTTTAACTCTTTATTCAAACGTCCGACAATCATTTTTTCAATGATTTCATCTGGCTTACCAGCATTTTTAGGATCGTTCTTCACTTGCGCAAGTAAAATCTCTTTTTCATGGTCTTTGTATTCTTGAGAGATTTCATCAGTTGATACATACTTTGGTGATAACGCTGCTATTTGCATCGCGATATTAGATAACGCTTCTTTCACAGAATCATTTACAACATCTGTATTCGCTTCAACCAAAACTCCAATTCTTCCGCCACCATGTAAGTAAGAAACAACACATCCATTACTTGCCACTACTTTTTCAAATCTACGAATAGTTAAGTTTTCTCCAATCATTGCGATTTTTTCTACTAGAACTTCTTTTACTGTCTTCGCTTGATCGTCAATCCATTTTTCTTCTAACATCACTTCTACATCTGTTGCTGTTGTTACAAGCGCTTGTTTCGTTACAGACTCAACAAACTTCTGGAATTCGTCATTTTTTGCAACGAAGTCTGTTTCAGAATTTACTTCAACAACGACTGCTGTTTGATCATCTTGTACTAAAACTTTGCACAATCCTTCTGCAGCAATTCTTCCTGCTTTTTTCTCAGCTTTTGCTTGTCCGTTTTTTCTTAAAAACTCTACTGCTGCATCCATATCTCCATCGGTTTCGGTAAGTGCCTTTTTACAGTCCATCATACCTGCGCCTGTCATTTCTCTTAGCTCTTTAACCATAGCTGCTGTAACTGCCATCTTCTTATCCTCCAAAAGTTATTTAATCAATTATGCTTCTACAACTTCTTCAACCATAGCTTCTTCAGTTGCTACTTCTGCTGCTTGAGCCCCTGTAGCGCCTTGATTTGCTTCAATTACTGCATCTGCCATTCCAGCTACAATAAGTTTAACAGCTCTGATTGCATCGTCATTTCCTGGTATAACAAAATCTAATTCTTCAGGATCACAGTTTGTATCTGCAATTCCTAACAATGTGATTCCTAGGCTGTGAGCTTCTTGAATACAAATTCTTTCCTTTTTAGGATCCACTACAAAAATTGCATCTGGAACTCTTGTCATATTTTTAATTCCACCAAGATTCTTTTCAAGTTTTTCCCACTCTTTTTTGAGAGCAATTACTTCCTTCTTAGGAAGAACTTCAAATGTTCCATCTTGAGACATTCTTTCGATTGTTTTTAAACGATCCACTCTACTTCTAATTGTCTTGAAGTTTGTAAGCATACCTCCAAGCCATCTTTCATTTACATAATACATTCCACAACGTTCTGCTTCTGTTTTAACAGCATCTTGTGCCTGCTTTTTAGTTCCAACAAATAATACAGTTCCACCAGCCGATACAATTTCAGAAATTGCATTGTAAGCTGCATCAACCATTCCTACTGATTTTTGTAAATCAATGATATGGATGCCATTACGTTCTGTGTAAATATATGGAGCCATTTTAGGGTTCCATCTTCTTGTTTGGTGTCCAAAATGTACACCTGCTTCTAATAATTGTTTCATTGAAATAACGCTCATTACTAATCCTCCATTTGGTTTGTTCTTCCCCATGCATCAACTCTAGAGACTATCTATTCAGACACCGTCCTTAAATCAGCATGCGTGTTTTTTATCGCAACATAAAAACTTTATCATATTTCCCTTAAATTGACAAGCACATTTCCACATAAATCGTGTGACATTTTCCAAAACAAACAATTCAACGCCTGCACAGGGTAGTTGCCATCTCATCAATACTATCTCCAGTAGTAATTTCATGATTTCCAACCACTAACTTCTTATCATATCCATTGTCACATAAGTATTCATCAAACTCTTCAGCGTTCTCCACAAGACCTAGTTCATACATTTTCTTTGCAACTGAATAGGACCCTTCACCTGGTAAAACAGCAACCACCACTAGTTCTTTTACAGTAGGCTGAGTTGTGTTGGCTGATTTTGATGCATCGTCTGGAGTAGTTGCATTATCCGAGATTGTGGTATTGTCTGAGACTGTTTCATTATCTAAGACTGTTGCGTTATCCGAAATTACTGCATTTTCTGAAACCAAATCATTCACTGATAATACATCTAATTCTTCGAGATAAACCGGTCCTTCAACCATACCCAACGCCTTTGCTCGATCCCTTATCTGTTGTTCTGATAGGTTTTGCTCTATTGAGGGTTTCGTGAAAATTTGTAACGCTAATACCGCAATAAATATTCCTGTACCTAGCCCCCTGAAATAATAACGCAAATTCATGTAATCCTCGTTTCTATTTGATTTCCCTAAACAAATCAATCACTAATTTAACTTCTCCGATTCCCAAATCTAACTCTTTTGCAATTGCCATATTGGACTTTCCTTCATTGTACATTGCCAATATTTTTTCATTACTATTCTTATTTCCCTGATTTCCCACTTGAAAAACCAATTCAGGTTCTCTCCTTGCCGGTTGAATCACTTTTTTCTCTTTTTCTCCAATGATTGAATTGAGCGGCACAAAATCATCCCTATCTTGATCTTGTACAGTCTCCTTCACTGTTACAGCTTTGGCAAGCTCCGTTTTTGTAGACTCCACCCTTTCAGACACAGTTCTTTCAATCTCCATTCCCTTAGGTTGCTCTTGAACTTTTGCCACAGTAGATTTTTCTTGAATCATATCATATAGAAATAAAGTTTCTGAATGATTTTTATGGATTTGTGTCAATACACTATCCGAATACTCTGAAATAGCGGAAATTTTATCATTGGTAATTCTTTCAAATGCGCGTTCAGATTTTTCCATACCATAATCCACTGATTCTTCTACAATCTCTTTTATCTGAACTTTTGCATGTTTTATTTCTTCTTGCACCATTGCCTTCACTTCATCTTGAATACTCTTATTAATGGTATCGCTAGAAACAACTCGGTCTGAGCTTGGAAGTATAAAACCCAAAACAAACAATAATACACCTAATAATAATAATACGATTTCAAACCACTCCATAATTATCCCTGCTGCATGTTATTATGCATCCTTTTATACTAAATACTTATATCAAAATTCGAAGGTTTTTTAGAAATCACAACTCCATCCACTGGCTTTGCATCCTTTTTTCGATTTTGACCACCGTCACCCTGATAAGAATTTTTTCCACGTTTATCCGAGTCTGAATTCTCACTTCTTGTATCCGACTTCTCGCTTTCTTGAACCTGTCCCATTTTTTGGCTTACTTCCTTAGCCATTTGATTCACAAAGGTACCCTGTTCAGATGTGGCTTTATTCGCTTCTGCATGCTTCATCGCTGCAAAATCCTGTGTTCTTGAAATCGAAGTATTGATTTCGAATGGACTAATCGCCATATTACACCGCCTTTCACCCAATTATAATGAAGTCAGCTTAACATCACCATGATCATATATGAATCGGCAATATCTAAATCCAGACTTAAGTGTTAAAGAAGCATCTGCTATTACAATTTTAGTCCCTTGATAAGCTTCATCTTTTACAACAACACTTGCATTTGCTCTACCATTCAAAATAACCTCAAGCTCTAAAAATTCTTCACGATCTTTTTTTAGTTGCTCTTGCTGCTGCTGATTCGCAAGCGCCAATGACTGGATATACTTTAGCTGTTCAGGTGCAAGCGTTTCCCCGCTTTTCAACTTTTGGGTTGCTCCCAATAAAATTGGTTGAATATTTTTTATATTCTTCTCTATTTCAAAAATTTCTTTTTGTAGCGCAGTATAACGACTTTTTACTGCTGGGTCAACCCCAACTTCTACGATTGTATCCACGCCCATTTTAGATCCAAGTGTTTTGCAGGATACTAAATTTGTAGCTCTAATCATTCCTCCTGCAACCAAGCCCTTTTTACCCTCACAAATGATTTCCGTTTTTGCATTCACATTACTATGTAAAATACAATCTGCTGTTACATATTCTCCACAAGTCACCGTAGCATTTTCAATAAACTTAGATATCACTCTACCGCCTGCAATCAGAATTCCTTTGCCCATTCCGTTCATTCCACGCGCAATAATAATATCTCCACCAGCTTCAATCGTTGCTCCTTCAACCACTCCTCGAACTTCAACATTTCCCGTAGCTTTTACACTAAACCCTGCCTGAACATTTTGATTCACAATAACACTTCCTGTTGATTCAATATTTCCCGTTGAAGTTCCAACGTTTTCAACTTCAAATACATCCGAAACAAACACTTTGTTTCCAACCAATGAGACATGTCCATTGAGCATAGATGTTAAGGTGTTTCGATCTTCTGAACATGCAATATTATTTCCAAAAGAAAGTACCAAATTTTTGACATCTCTTGGCTTAATCTTTTCACCAGTAATATTATACCCAACTTGTCCCTGCGTTGCCGGTGTTAATTTGGCTAATACATCTCCCACTTTACAATGATTAATGGTATTCAGATGAAAGAAATCAACCGAACCGTCTTCATTTCTAGCTGGTTTTGTATTTAAGTCTGTATTAAAATAGTATTCAATCACAGCATCACAACCATGAATAGGAGGCGTTCCTACTGCAATTTCGTAGTTTTTACAATATTCTCTTTTTACCAAAAACTCATCTATACAATTTTCCTTTATTCCGTGAATTACCCGCTTATATTTCAAATCATTTAGGATATCATCTTTTGTAAATTTATGCCCATTCGTGCTTGGCGGATAAAAACGTATTACAGCCGACATTAAATCAGCTGCAATCTCAAGTTTAAATGATTCAGATTCTTCATATACCGGCTTATTTGTAATCGGAATAATTGTCTCTGCTCTAAGATTTTGTAGAGCAGAAAAAATGATTTTAATATCAACTGGTCCTATTTTTCTCGACTGCAAATATTCCAACAATTCATTAATTTGAATTTTGTCACCATCGTCTGTTTCTGGAACCAGTTTAATTGATGTACTCTTCTCATCAATGACTAATTGAAAATATCCATTCATTGCTAATCCTCCATATTGCTTCCATCATGTACTTGCCAATAACCCCAAATAGTTTCCAAGTTTGCTTTTCATTTTTTGCAAAGCCTTTGTATGTAACTGTGAGATTCTTGATTCGGACACTGCGAGTATACTACTAATTTCTTTTAACGTTAATTCTTCATAATAATATAATAAAATCACTTTCTTTTCTTTTTCAGTTAATAATAGTAGGGCATCACCTAATACTCTCTTGAGTTCACCCTTCTCGGCAACTTCCTCTGGACTCTCAAATCCTTTTGAAATTGTTGATTTTTCATTTGATATTTCACTACCTTGCTCTAAGAATTCATTTAGCGAAACTACGCCTGTAATCTTCATTTGGTTTTGCCAATCCACATACTCATCTAGCGTGATTCCCAAAGCTTTTGAAATATCTTCATCCGTTGCACTTTTGCCAGTGGCATTTTCAATTTCTTTTATAACTACATCAATTTTCTTTTGTTTTTGCCGAATTGTCCGTGGTATCCAATCCATTTTACGGATTTGATCCAGTATTGCTCCCCTAATTCTTAAACTTGCATAGGTCTCAAACTTCACTTCTTTGTTCGTATCAAATTTATCTATTGCATCAATCAACCCAAATACACCATAACCCACTAGGTCATCGTATTCAACATTGTGTCCTAAATACATACTGAGTCTACCAGCTACAACCTTTACGAGCGGAGCGTATTCAATTATTATTTTTTCACGAAGATCAGCAGATCTCGTTTTAGAATAATCTTCCCAAAGTTTTTTTCTTGTCATTTCCTCCATAACATCCTCCGTAAAAACTTATTTTTATGACTTAGTAATCACAGAATCTCCCTCATTTGGTACTTCTTTTTCGATTACGGATCCTTCATCATTTTTTACTTCTTCTTCTGTTTTTGGTAATGACATATCTGTAACATCAAAAATCATTTTAATGATAACACCCAATGCATAAAACAATACTAAAACAAGAGCTAAAATGAGTAAATACTGCTTTATTTCAATCCCTTTAACAAATGTAATAATACTCGTCAATGCCCCTGCTGACAGCGTCATCAGGGCCGGTATTCGCTTTGTATTCATCTTTTACCTCAATCAATATTATTAAATAACCGTCTCTGTTTTTCCAACAGCACGAATTACAAAATTACCATTCTCCGGAAAGAAAATCACAGTTCGACCATAGTTAGATCCGGTATCTTCTGCTAAGATTGGTATTCTCAATTCCATTAGTTTCTTCTTAGTAGCCTCCACATTTCGTTCCCCTACACGAACCAAATCAGACTTGTTTTGAAAAGCAAACATCTGAGCTCCACCAGCTATTTTTGCAACTAGTCGACCTCTACTTCCCCCTCTATTTACAATACAACGGACCAACTCCTCTATTCCTGTATCAGCAAATTTTGGTACATTTGAATTATCCCTAATCTGAGTGCTATCCGGCAACATTATATGGGCCAATCCACCTATTTTAGTAATTGGATCCCTAATAGCAATTCCAACGCAAGATCCCAAGCCCAACGTTGTAATACTGTCCGGACTAACGCAAATCTTCAAATCCGCCATTCCAACTTTAATTACTTCACTCATATAATACCTACTTTTCCTAGTCTATAAACTTACTGAACCTACAATTATCATTGCGCAAAGCCTAGCGAATTCATAATTTTGTCATAGGACTCAAGATCAGGAACCAGTATAAAATAACCATTTAACTCAACCTCATCTGTAAACTGTGTTTGAATTAATAAAATATGATCTCCTATTGTTCCAAACTCAATTGCTGGAACACTCAAAATTGCACCTGCCATATCAATACTCAAATCCGGAACAGATGGAAAAATTTTCAAATTCGTCAATACAGACAATGAATTCAAATATGCGCCCGTAATAATATTACCAATTTCTTTTAAAGCAGAGAGCTCCATTTCTGAAAATCCCTCTCCTTCTTCCGCATAAATGCCCATTAATTGCTTTACTAACGCTCTTGCAGCTTTCTCCTCAAGCAAAAACATAATACTACCAGTAATATCCCCTTCCACAAGAAGATAAATTCCGGCCATAATCTGTTCCTCACCACCCATTGCTGCTCCGACTTCATTGAATTCAAGTAACTTGACTTGTGGTACTTTCATATCTACTTTACACTGAAGCATCTGCGCCAATGCTGTTGTCGCATTCCCCGCTCCTATATTCCCCAACTCTTTAAGTACATCAAAGTATTCTTGAGATACGTCATTTAAGTTAAATGTGCTCATACTTTACCTTCTTTTCTAGATAATCAATTTCCGTCCTTATCTGCCAATACTAAGTTTAAATCAAGCAATGAAATTAATTTCTCTTTATCTTTCCCAACGCCAAAAATAAAGTTGGCTTTTTCTTCTTTTGAATCGTAAACAACACGTTCAATTTGAGAGCTAGAAAGAGTCACAACTTCTAAAACCTCATCTACCAACAAACCAACAGCGTCATTTCCTTCCATCTTAATAATGATAATTCTTGTAGTACGCTTTACTTCATCCTCTTCTAGACCCATTTTGAGTCGAATACTCATTACAGGAATAATCTCACCACGAAGATTTATTACACCTTTAAAATAGTGCTGAACTTTTGGAACCCTTGTAATTCTTTGCATTCTTACGATATTATCTATGAACTTAATATCAATTCCAAATTGTTCATCGCCAAATTTGACAATAACGAACTGAATTGAATCATAACCCACGCTTAATTGCTCCATTATTCTTCCTCCCTTTATATCAATGTATTTGCATCAATGATTAAAGCCACTTCACCATCACCTAAAATTGTTGCTCCACTAATTAGCTTTGATTTATTAATATATTTTCCTAATGACTTAATAACAATTTCTTGTTGTCCCATTAGTTCATCAACTACCAACCCAGCTAGTTTTTCACCTTTCTTTACAACAACAACGATTAGACTTGCATCTGGATCAGCTTTGGAATCAATATCAAGAACTTTATTTAGTCGAATGAGTGGTAACACTGCTCCCCTAAGATTAATCACTTCCTTCGTTTGCACAAACTTAATATCTTTTTGCTCAATATCTTCAATTGTCACAATCGATCCTAGTGAAATAGCATATTTTTCTCCGCCAACCACTACCATTAATGCCTGAATAATTGCCAATGTTAACGGTAGTCTTATTGTAAATGTACTACCCTCACCAAGTTTTGTTTTTACCTCTACATCTCCACTTAATGCTTCAATTTTAGATTTTACAACATCTAATCCTACACCTCGTCCCGAAACATCTGATACCTGCTTCGCAGTAGAAAAACTTGGAAGGAACAACAAATCTACAATATCTTTATCCTGCATATTTTCTGCCTGCTCCGCAGATATAATGCCTCTTTCAATCGCTTTATTTCGAACGGTAGCAACATCAATTCCATTACCATCATCTTTTACTTCAATAACTACGTTATTGCCATCTTGAAAAGCCCTCAAATGAATAGAACCTGTTTCTGGCTTTCCACGCTCTTTTCGAATTGCGGAACTTTCCAATCCATGATCTGCAGAATTACGAAGCAAATGCATCAACGGATCACCTATTTCATCCACTACCGTTCTATCTAATTCGGTTTCTTCTCCAGACATGATGAGTTGCATTTTCTTATCAAGCTTCTTTGATAAATCTCGAATCATCTTCGGAAATTTGGCAACAACAGATTCAATTGGAACCATTCGCACCTTCATAACAGATTCATGAAGATTTGTAGTAACACTCTCAAGATATTCAATCTGCTCATTAACACCCAAACGATTCACACCTGCATCTGTTTTAGAAGCAGATACAAGTGAATTTTTAGCAATAATTAACTCGCTTACTAAATTCATTAATACATCTAATTTATCAATATCTACACGAACTGTACGGTTCACAATTGGTTTCCCTGGAACTTGTTTCTTCTCCGTTTTATTATCCATGGAGATTGAATCATTGGTTACACTTACCTGCATCTGATTTTTTGATTCGCCTGATAACGCATCCAGTTTTGGTGCCTCTTCTACTTGGAACCCACTTGTGTCAAATTGATCAACAACTGCCGCCTCAATCTCAGATACGCGCATAATTGCAGCACTCACTTTGTCGCAAGTTTGACTAGTAACAAAAATCAAGCTGAAATCAAGTTCAAATTTTTCATCTTCAATATCCTGTGCTGAAGGAGAAGAAACAAGGATTTCTCCAATTTCTTCCAACGCTTTGTATACCAAAAAAGCTCTGGCAGCCTTCAAAATACAAGTTTCTTGCACATAAACTGTAATTCCATGTACATTTTTGCCCATTTCTATAGCTTTCTTGATAACAACTTTTTGAGAGTCCCCCAAATTAATTTGGTTCCACTTGCCTTCTTTATCTGAAATAACTGCTTGAGCAACTGGCTTTTCTACTGGTTTCTCTACCACCTGTCTAGCTGCTGGTTGATCCAATCCACTCTTACCATTTTCCAAGATATTATTCAGTGCCTTTATTAAATGCTCATTGTCATTTGTACCTTCATCCGATGTACTTTGGATGTTAGAAGTATACTCTTCAAGCGCATCCACACATTGAAATAAAAGATCAATCAAATTACTTTGAACTAAGATTGCTCCATTACGTACTTCTGAAAAGACATTTTCCATGTCATGGGTTAAATTCTGCATTCTTTTATAACCCATTGTACCAGACATCCCCTTTAAGGAATGTGCCGCCCTAAATATTTCGTTAATTGTATTCATATTGTCAGGTTCTTGTTCTAAAGTCATTAGTTGATCACTTAGACTTTGTAAATGCTCTTTTGTTTCATCCAGGAAAATCTCAAGATATTGACTTACATCCATGTTATCGTACCCCCACATTCGTAATGATTCCCTGTGCAATTTCTTCGATTGGTAATATCTGATCCACGAGTCCGCTTTCTACAATAGCTCTTGGCATACCATACACAACACAGGTTGATTGTTCTTGCGCAATTACATATAAATTTTTAATTTGATCTAGATTCTTAATTCCTTTTGTTCCATCTGCACCCATACCAGTTAATACAACACATACAATCTCTTCAAAATCTGAGTCTCTCAAAGATTCAAACATATAATTAGCGGATGGTTTTACACCTTCTCTTGGTGGTTCATCGGTAAACAATACCCTGTGTTGACCATTCTGGTATTGAATTTTCAGATGACTTCCACCCCTTGCAATGTAGACTTTTCCAACCTCTAATATGTCTCCCGAAACGGCTTCTCTTACTTTAATTTTACTAAGTCCATTTAATCGTTCCGCCAAAGAAGCTGTAAATCCAGCTGGCATATGTTGAACAATCACAACAGGAGCGTTCAAATTATCCGGTAGTTTCGAAATAACGGTTTGTAATGCTTTGGGTCCTCCAGTACTACTTGCAATTGCAACTAATTTTTGTATCCTGCCCACAAACTTTTCTTTACTTTTGCCATGATCAACATGCACATGTTTATGAAAAGAAGATGTTACAGACGGTCTACGCGTAACAGTGCCTGGTATCACAGATTTTACGACAATATTTAGCGTATTCAGTAGACGTTCTTGGTATTCTCCACTTGCAGTATCAAATAGTTTCTCTGGCTTTTGAATAAAATCAAGAGCCCCAAGTTCTAACGCTTCAATTGTAACAGCCGCTCCTTCAGATGTCATCGAACTATTCATCATCACTTTTGCTCTAATCTGACGTTTGTTCAATTCTTGTAAAACACCAATTCCAGATAATTTTGGCATATTCACATCTAAAATTACTGCATCATAACTATTTCGTCCGAGCAATTCAAGTGCTTCAATTCCATTGCAGGCTGTATCTGCAACTACAAATCTACCATCTTGGCTTATTATATCACACACAACTCTTCTCATGAGTGCAGAGTCATCGACAAGCAGTATTTTCTTTGGCATACCATCAACCTTTCGCTTTTTGTCTATTTTTTCTTTCTTCACCGAATATATAACGAATAATTTCTTCTCGCTCAGCTTTCGTAATATCCACGTACTGAATTCGATGTTCAAACTCATCCACTCGATTTTCTAACTTTCTTGAGGACAAAACCTTTCCAACCAAATGATATTGTTTTTCTTTATCCTCTAATTTTAATGAGTACACAATGTATATAAGTGTATTTTTAGGATAAGAGAATTTTGAGATAAATCGTATTCCCCCTCCACTAATATCAACAACAATGCTCTGACGAAGCGGAAGACCCTCTTCAAGGTAAAACTCATCCTTGCCAATCTCATGTTCTTCCTTATTTGACAACTCCCTGCTAAACATATCCAACATACAACTGTATCGATAATAGTCTCTTCTTTGGTGTTTTCTCAAATTAGTCGTTACCTCGAACAACACAATATATACATTATTACTTTTGTACCGGTCAGTAACCCTTGCAAAACACTGGTATAGGCCAGAAGTCGTATAAAAAAACAACTCATATTCTGCATCCAAAGGCAATAGTATCAATTTTGTTTGTTCCATCGGCATTACCACTTCTAATTTTTCATCCGATAAAATGTCATGAACCTTAGAGATATATACCTTTTTATCTGAACTTTCCCCTAAATATGATTTTTCAACTGCCTGTAATTCCATTCTCTGACCTGGAATAATGTATTTTGACAACATATTTTATCCACCCTAACTGAATTTTCTAGCATTCGCAATGTGTGAGAAAAAACCTGCCATGCCTCGTCTTTTTATGTTTTTTGCTTCTTCTATATTTAGTAATTGCATACTAATTTGTTCAAACGCTCGCGAAGATTTGGCATTTGGGTTTTGAAGTGAAACAGGGGTTTGTTGCATCACTGCTTTTGATAACATAGAATCCTGAGGAATCGATCCCAAAAACTCAATTGGAAGCTTAAGATACCTGGTTACAACCGTATTTAGTTTATTGAATAGAGCACGTCCCTCTTCCAATTCTTCAACGCGGTTTGCCAGCACCTTTATCTTTGTCATTTCTCTTGAGTAACGTGGATGTCTATTTAAAGCCTTCAATAGTGAATAAGAATCCGTAATGGACGTTGGTTCAGGTGTCGTTACTAAAATGACCTCCCCACTTGCAACCAAAAACTCTAAAACCGCATCCGATATTCCTGCACCAGTATCAACAATAATAACATCTGCAATGGAATCAAGTTCGGCCAGATTCCTAATAATATACATTAGATAATCACGGTTCAAATTAGATAACCCAGCAATTCCGGAACCACCTGAAATAAAACCCACATCACCCGGTCCCCATGTAATAATCTCTTTAATATTCTTACCTTGATAAATCAAATCACATAAGTTATGTTTGGGTACAGCTCCAAACATTATTTCTATATTTGCCAAACCAAAATCGGCATCTAAAATAATAACTCTTTGCCCTTGCTTCTTAAATTGAATTGCCAAATTAATTGACACATTTGATTTGCCAACTCCACCTTTACCACTTGTGACAGTGATTACTCTAGCAAGTGGTCTTGGCGGCTGCGCATTTAACTTAATAATATTTCGCAATTGTTCCGCTTGATCCATTTATTCACCCAGACCTTTCAATGCTTCTATTCCCAGCACACTAGATTTTTTCACTCTTTCCCGTCAACAACTCCTTTACAGCCGTTTGAGGATTAAATTCATCAATATCATCAGGAACATTTTGCCCATAAGTAATGTAAGATAATTCTGCACCTGTATGTAATTTCAAATTCAACAAATTACCTAATGTTGTTGTTTCATCTAATTTTGTGAAAATAATTCGAAACTCCGTCATCTGCGTATAAGTAGCCGCAATGCTCAATAAATCACGATATTTCGTTGTTGCACTCACAACCAAGTAAACTTCTTTTTCCACAATTTTATCAAGCGCATGCAGAAAAATACCCATATTTTCTCTCTGCGCTTCATTATGATGCGAGTGTCCAGCCGTATCTACTAATACATAATCAAAAGCAGAAAAATCTTGATACGCCAATAACATTTCCTCTGCAGAATAAATTACCCTAAATGGAACTTCTAAAATATTTGCATACGTCCTAAGCTGTTCAGCTGCTGCTATTCGATAGGTGTCTGTTGTCACCAAAGCAATTTTCTTTTTTTCCTCAACACAGAATTTTGAAGCTAGTTTTGCAATTGTTGTTGTTTTACCAACGCCCGTTGGTCCTATGAAATAAACGAACTTTGGTCCATTTTGTGCCAACGATATTCCTCGCGGTTTTCCAAACTTTAATATGATCTTTTGATAAACACTGGACAACATATAATCAATTGTTGTATTTGGTTTTGTTACCTTATCAAGATCATCAATGATTTGATTTGCATAATGCTCATTTACTTCATTCTCGATCATTGTATTATAAAGCAATTTCATAAAGCGCACTGTGTCTGACTCTTCATAATGGTCAGCTTGACTACTCGCTTCCTGCTTTTCATCTCTTAGTTTTTCATCCCGCTGTGCCTTTTCTTTCTTTTCTCTTCTATCTTTCTCATCATTTGCACTTATTTCTTCCTGCTTTTTGAACTGTTTTTCTAGAATCGACTGTATTTGTTCGATTTTTTCTTCAAGCGCAGTTTCTTTCGTTTGTACCAATTCACTCTGTTTTACTAGGACTGTTGCTTCCTTTTTCTTAGCGGAAGTAATTGGAATTTCCTGCTCTTCTTCTAATGCAACTGTCACCTCGATAAGCTGCGGCTTGAAAAAACCAAAAAGACCTGTCCTTTTGAGATTTTTAACATTCATCACAACAACATTGCTTCCTAATTCTTTTTTTGCATTTTCAACCGCTTCTTGTTCCGTTTTTCCCTGAAACTTCTTAATGATCATTATGCTGTCACCATCCCAACAGATTGTAATTCAATATTTGATTCAATTTCATTATAGGATATTACTACCAAATCTTTAAAATAATCTTCTGTAAGTTTTTTATAATACATACGAACAATTGGAGACGTAATAACAATTGGATTCTTGCCCATTGATTCAATTTTTTCTAGTTCGCCTTTTGTTGAAGAAATAATGGTTCGCGTTTTCTCTGGATCAAGTGTTAAATATGCACCTTGCTCTGTTTGCTTAACACTGTTCATAATTTCTTGCTCTATTTTAGGGTCAAGTGTAATCACACTTGTCGTCATATTGGACATGAAAAATCTAGAAGATATCGCTCTCTTTAGCCCCTGGCGCACATACTCCGTCAAAATATCCGTGTCCCTTGTGCTTGGTGCGTAATCTGCTAATTTTTCAAATATGGTTAATAAATCTCTAATTGAAACCCCTTCTTTCAAAAGATTTTGCAATACTTTTTGAATTTCACCCAATCCCAATAATTTTGGAACAAGTTCATCCACCAATGAAGGATTACTTTCTCGCATTGTTTCAACCAAATTTTGTACATCTTGTCTTGATAGAAGTTCTGCAACATGTTGTCTAATTATTTCTGTTAAATGAGTAGCAATAATGGACGGTGGATCAACAACTGTATACCCAAGACTTTCCGCCCTTTCTCTCTGATTCTCAGTAATCCAAATTGCGGGTAAATGAAACGATGGTTCAAAGGTTGGAATTCCCATAATTTCTTCTTCAACGAATCCAGGATTCATTGCCATATAATGATCAAATAATATTTCTCCTTCGCTAACTTGAATTCCTTTAATTTTAATAATGTATTGATTTGGATTCAATTGAATATTATCCCTTAAACGAATAATGGGAACGATCATTCCAAGTTCAAGTGCTACTTGACGCCTGATCATAACAACACGGTCTAACAAATCACCGCCTTGATTCACATCTGCAAGGGGTATGATTCCGTATCCAAATTCGAGTTCAATTGGGTCTACATGAAGAAGTGATGTAACATTCTCAGGTTGTCTAATCATGGCCGCCGCTGCCTCATCTTCATCCACAGCACTTTCAATTTTGGCTGTTTCAATCGTTCCTGCCATTACTCTTCCTGTAATAATAAATGCAAGCCCAAGTGTTACAAACACGATGTTACTTAAAGGAGTTACGATACCTAGAAAACAGAGCGTCGCTCCCGTTATATAAAGTACTTTTGGAAGTCCAAATAACTGACCAATTAGTGCTGCTCCAAAATCGGCATCCTTACTTCCTTTTGTTACCAAAATACCAGTCGAAAGAGAGATTAATAGGGAAGGAATCTGACTCACCAAACCATCTCCGATTGTTAGTATTGTATATTTATCTAATGCTGCATTAACATCCATCCCCTGCCTGAAAATACCCATTGCTATTCCACCAATAATGTTGACCATCGTAATGATTAACCCCGCAACGGCATCTCCTTTTACATACTTTACAGCTCCGTCCATACTACCAAAAAAGCTCGCTTCTTCTTGAATCTTATCACGTTTAGATTTAGCTTCTTGATCCGTAATTGCGCCCGTATTCAAATCGGCATCAATCGCCATTTGCTTACCAGGCATAGCATCCAAGGTGAATCTAGCAGTTACTTCTGCGACTCTCTCTGAACCCTTATTAATAACCATAAACTGAATAATAATAAGAATCATAAATACAATTACACCTGTTATTAAATCACCGCCACCCACAAATTCTCCAAATACGGTAACAACGTTTCCCGGATTACCTGATCCTAAAATCAATTTTGTACTAGAAACGTTGAGGGCAATTCGAAATATTGTAGTCAATAGTAGTATTGTTGGAAAATAGGACATATCCAACGCTTCTTTTGCAAACATAGTTCGAAACAAAATCGTAAAAGAAACTGCAATATTAAACGCTAATAGTATATCTAGTATAATGGAGGGTATCGAAATCAAAAGCATCGCAAATGCTGCTAATACATATAAAATGATTCCCATATCTGCTCTTTTCATGCGACTTTACCTCCTTCTTTATTATACTTGAATTTAACAATTATGAAAACAAAAATTGTTGCTATATTTTGCCTTGAGCATGATAAACCATTGCCAAGATTTCTGCCACTGCCTGATATAATTCTGGTGGTACCTGCTCTCCAATTTCAACATTATGATAGAGCATTCTAGCCAATGGTTTGTTCTCAACAATTTCAATTTTATGCTCTTTGGCTACCTCCTTTATTCTTGCTGCTAAAACATTCTCACCCTTTGCAATAACAACCGGGGCATCCGTTTCCCCTTGCTCATATTTAATCGCGACTGCATAATGTGTTGGATTTGTAATGACGACGTCTGCCTGTGGAAGTGCTTGCATCATACGCCTCCTAGAAACTTCTCTCATCCTTTGACGTATTTTGCCCTTAATTTGTGGATCTCCTTCAGCTTGCTTATATTCATCTTTAATCTCTTGTTTCGTCATCATGTTGTCTTTTGTAAATTTTCTCTTTTGATAAATATAATCTGCGATGGCAAGAATAACATATAATAGTGCACATCTAAGTCCTAAATCAATTGCCATAGAACCCACCATTGAAACCGCCTGCCAAAGTGGCATATCCATTACTATCAATATTTTGTTGTAATCCTCTTTCAAAGTTGAGTAAACAACATAAACAATTAAAGCAATCTTTAAAAAGGACTTAAGTAACTCAACAAGTGACTTTGGATCAAACAACTTTTTAAATCCATTTATCGGATTCAACTTACTCAATTTAGGAACTAAAGGTTTCGTTGAGATTTGCCACTTTACCTGAGCAAGTTCTCCAAGCACTGCTACAACTAAACCAATCCCAAGAAATGGAGCCAGCACAATGACCATTTCTAAAATACTCTTTACAAAAATATCCGTTATGGTCGCTTTTGGAATATTACCGCCATACATGATTGCAACCTCTGGGATTTTTGTATAAACACTTTTGAATATATATACAAAATGATTCCCTATGTAACCCATGAATAGTTTGAGAATTAGGAATAAAGTTAACAGCCCTAGAGCATTTCCAATTTCTTTACTTTTAGCTACTTGTCCTTCTTTTCTGGCATCTTGCAACTTCTTCGAAGTAGGTTGCTCAGTTTTTTCTCCACCAGGACCATCTTTTGCAAATAACTGCAGATCAAGTTCCATCATTGCATCATCGCCTCCACAAAAGATACCATTACAATTTTTACCTGTGTATAAATTAAATCAGCCATATGTGGTAACAACGTAATTGAAAAGAACAAAACACACAATCCCACAAATAATTTGATTTGAATACCAACCGCAAACATATTCATTTGCGGTGATACTTTTGCCAAGATACCCAGGACAACATTCACAATTAGTACAACACCAAAAATCGGCAAACACAAACGAAATCCCAAAATAATATAATCACCTAAAAACTGAATCCATGCATCTAACATTTTTTCCTGATTGATTACCATACGATTTACAGGAATTAATTCATAGGTTTCTACAAGTGCTTGTATAATAAAACGATGCATGCCACTTAACAGAAGAATTAGCAAAACCATATATTGGTAAAACATACCTGTAACACTTGCATTTTCTTTGGTAGTTGGGTCCATCTGATTTGCCATGGATAATCCAATTTCCATATCAACAATTCTTCCAGCAAATAAAACAATGGAATTACAAATATTAGCACTAAACCCCACTAATAATCCTGTAATTCCTTCCTTCAAAACAATAATTGCATACCCTACAACCGTATTATATTCTGGATATACATGGGGCATGGTTACTTGATAAATCAAATAACTTACAAATACTCCGAATGTGATTTTAACTCTTGCAGGAACACCTGACATACTAAAAAAAGGAGCTACAAAAAGAAAACTTGTAACTCTCACAAGTACCAATAAATAATATTCTAATTCCTGAAGGGAAAATGAATATTGAATCATATGAACCCCTTCCATATACACGCAAAAATTTATCGAATATAAACCGAGAAATCAGACCACATATTAATCATCATCGTAGTAACATTACCAATCATCCAATTCCCTAGCACAATCATAACAAGAAATACGGCTAAAATCTTGGGTACAAATGTCATTGTTTGTTCTTGAATAGATGTAACCGTCTGAAATATACTTATCAGCAAACCAACTACAAGAGATGTTAGTAATAACGGTGCTGATGTTTTTATGATTGTAAACAATGCTTCATTTGCTAATTGTAATACCTGATCAACAGTCACTGTTCTCCTCCTATAACATCAAACCAACGCCAACTACTCTTAATAACAGATCATGACTTTCATCAGTAAAATGTTTTTACCAGATTAACAATGATCAAATTCCATCCATCTGCTAATATGAATAAAAGAATTTTAAACGGCATTGAAATTGTTGTCGGCGGCAACATCATCATTCCCATACTCATAAGCGCCGATGAAACCACCATATCAATTACAATAAATGGAATATAAATAACAAACCCAATAATGAACGCTGTCCTAAGCTCACTGATGATAAAACTTGGTATAAGTACTGATGTTTTTATATCCTTTAATTCACCCGTCCACTCTTGCTTCGCAATTTCCGTAAAAACTTTGGCATCTTTTACTTGCGTTTGTTTATACATAAATTCTCTAAGTGGTTCCATTCCAATCTTCAAAGCCTCTTCTTGCGTTATTTCTCCTGCTTCAAAAGGTTTAATGGCCTGCTCATCGATCTGCGTAATCGTTGGAGACATGATGAAAAATGTTAAGAATAATGCAATTGCAATTAAAACTTGATTTGGAGGCGATGTTTGAGTATTTAGTGCCGTCCTTGTAAAATGAAGAACAATAATAATTCTTATAAAAGAAGTTAGGCAAATAATCAAAATTGGTGCAAGCGAAATTGCAGTTAATGTCAATAAGATTCTTAAAGAACCAGCAATTGATCCGTTCCCATCTTGATAGGTAACCGTTAAATTATTGGCAACATTTATTTTTTTCAGTTCCTCCGCAGATGTAGCAGTTCCAGAATCATTGATCACAGTATCTTCACTTGTATCGCCCGTTATATTTGAATTCATTGTGGAAGCCATAGAATCAATAGCTGGAACCATTAGCACCATAGAAAATACACAAATTGCGAATATATATTTCAGATATTTCACCAAACACTGCTTACTCATTTTCATTCTTCTTCGCTCGCTTCATCAACTGTTCGAATACATCCTTAAACTCAGGAAGCTTTTTTGCATCTACTTCTTGTAATACTAGTTCCTCTTTTGAGAGTTCCGTCAGCATCGTAATTGTATCCTTACATATTGCAATAGCAATATATTTTTCACCCACTCTAATAATTTGAACATACTTATTAGGGGTTATTTTGTGGGTATCAATTACCTCAAGATTATTACAAGATATTTTACCTTTTTGAACGCCTGCAACCCATCTCGTCGTATAATAAGTCAGCAACAATACAAATAAGAACAAAATCAACACTGTAATAAACTGACCTACTGACTCAACTTTTGAAGTATTTGCCAAAAACATATTAGCCTACAACTTTCTTAACTGCTTCTAACACTCGATCCGCTTGAAACGGTTTTACAATAAAATCCTTTGCTCCCGCTTGAATGGATTCGATAACCATCGCTTGTTGCCCCATTGCCGAGCACATAATCACGGTTGCAGTTGGATCATTTGACTTGATTCTTTTTAATGCTTCAATTCCATCCATCTCAGGCATCGTAATATCCATCAAAACCAAGTCTGGCTTCAATTCATTATACTTCTCTACTGCCTTGGCTCCGTTTTCTGCTTCACCAGCAACGTTGTAACCATTTTTTGTCAAAATATCCTTAATCATCATTCTCATAAAAGCTGCATCGTCACAAATTAAAATGTTTTTTGCCATATTCAATCACTCCTAATTCTACTTAATTATTTCAGTTACTCTGATACCAAAGCTTTCTTCAATTACAACCACTTCACCTTTGGCAACAAATTTTCCATTTACAAGTACATCTATTGGCTCGCCGGCTATTTTATCCAATTCGATAATCGTTCCTGGCGCAAACTCTAGTATATCTGATATAGATTTTCTTGTTCTTCCTAGTTCCACCGTGACTTCAAGTGGTACATCCATTATCAAACCAATATTTTCCTGACTAGCCATAGCCCCGAAATCATTTGAAAATGATTGAAAAGAAGCTGGTTGAATATTCATATTCACTGGTTGATTCATCCCCATTTGGTTCATCCCCATCTGGTTCATCCCCATTTGGTTCATCCCCATTGGATTCATTCCCATCTGGTTCATCCCCATCTGGTTCATTCCCATCTGATTCATCCCCATCTGGTTCATCCCCATTTGGTTCATTCCCATCTGGTTCATCCCCATTGGATTCATTCCCATCTGGTTCATTCCCATCGGATCCATCCCCATCTGGTTCATTCCCATCGGATTCATTCCCATCTGGTTCATTCCCATCGGATTCATTCCCATTTGGCTCATGTTATCTGGCATCATATTCATTGCCGGATTTGCTACTTGCTCAAAAGGCTTTTCATAAACTGGTGGAACATATGGTTCTGGCTCCTTGATTGGTTCTTGCTTAACTTCTGGTTCTGCACCACCAACAAATCTTTGATACAATGATTTTGCAAAATCAAGCGGATATAGTTGAACAATAATACTATCAACTAAATCGTCAATTTGCATTCGGAAAGATATTTTAACAAATTCTCCTTCCAGGAAAGGAGCAATATCTCCTGGTGCATGTGTTTCCAACAAATTAATGAGGCTTGCCTCTGGTGGAGAAATATCAATCATTTGACCAAGCATTGACGAAAGCGATGTTGCAGAAGATCCCATCATCTGATTCATTGCTTCAGATATCGCGCTTAAATGAAGTTCCCCTAACTCACTATCCGTATTGGTTCCATCCCCACCCATCATCAAATCTGTAATGACTTTTACATCTTGCTCTTTAAGGACCAGGATGTTGGCTCCTTCAAGACCTAACGTATACTTGATTTGAATAAATACACAAGGCTTTTCATAATGTTCTAATACTGTATCCCAAGTTGTAACAGTTACAACCGGAGTCGTAATATTAACTTTTCTATTTACCAAAGAATAGAGTGTTGTAGCGGAAGTACCCATACTGATATTAGCGATTTCTCCAATTGCATCTTTCTCAATATCGGTTAGTAATTCTTGTGACTTTGTTGCACTATCTCCATTAAGCGATGCACCATGTATTGCATCAATATCCATGCCACTTAATAGAGCATTTATCTCATCTTGGGATAACATTCCCTCCATTCTACTCCTCCTCTCTAATCACTGATGTTACCCGAACTCCATACAAATCCTTACTAGAACCAGGTAATGCCGTGAATTTCTTAATATTTCCTACATATACATCTAACTCACTATCTACCTTTGAGTCTAACCGTATAATGTCACCAACCTGCAAATTAACAAAATCCAGTACGGATATAGCACTTTTTCCAAGTACCGCCTTCACAGGTACATCAACCTTTCGAATCATCGTTTCCAAAAATCCTTCATAATTTACATCCGAATTCTTTTTCATCGTTGAAAACCAAAACTTCGTATTCAATTTATCCATTATACTTTCAAGGGTAAAATATGGCAAACAAACATTCATAAAACCTTCAACATCACCAATTTTAACGCCCAATGTTACAATCGCGATCATATCGTTTGGTGCAATAACCTGTGCGAATTGAGGATTCGTCTCAATTCTCTCCATGTAAGGATTTAGGTCAACTACATTCTTCCAAGGTTCTCTAAGCAATTGCATACAGGTAATCATAATACGATCCAAAATGGATAACTCGATTTCTGAAAAATCTCTGTTTTTCTCCAATGGGTTCCCTGCTCCGCCTAACATTCGATCAAGCATGGCAAACCCTAAATTTGAAGCTAATTCTATAATAATATTGCCCGATAAAGGCATGAAATTAATAATTCCCAAAATAACTGGATTACTCAAAGCATTTGTGAATTCCGAAAAAGTTACTGTTTCCGAACTTGCAACTGTAACCTGAACATTTTTCCTTAAATATACCGGCAAGTTTGTAGATAATAAACGTCCATAATGTTCGAAAATAATCTCCAGTGTTCTCAGATGGTCTTTCGAAAACTTTGCAGGTCTTTTGAAATCATAATTTTTCACCTGCCGTTCATTATCTTCCTTCATTACTTCAACATCTAATTCACCGGTGCTAAGTGCCTGAAGTAAATTGTCTATCTCACTCTGAGATAATACTTCTCCCACCCGACTCACCTCCTGTATTACAAACTTGTCTTTCTCATCACTGAATCATAATATTGCTAAATGATACTTTGTAGATAAATTTCGAATCAAATACTTCTTGGATTTTCACTAAAATTTCTTGTCTTACGGCATCTGTGTTACTATGCAACTCGTCTGCCGTATAATTACTAACCACCTCTATAATTTCACTCTTGATTAAACTTTCTTTTTCAGCAATCGTCTCCCCGTACTTTTTATAACCACTATCCTTTATATCCATCGAAAGACTCACTTTTAATACTGCAAAGTGATCTTTGCCATCCTCCGCCTTCTTCAACGGAATAATCATTTCATCAACGATATCATAAACCTTTGTATTCTCAATTGATACTTCTACTTCTCCAGCTGCTTCTGCGGCTTGTGCATCTTTCGTCAAGTCCAGTTGCAAAACAGTAGCAACATTACCTACTAGTGAAGCGGTCTTGGCGTTTGTACTTACTACACTAAACATTAAAACTGTAGTCATAACAAGATTCACAATTAGTAACGCAAGTATTATGATTGAAAGTAAGTTTTTTTTCATGTTTACGTCCATACCCTTTTCAAGTTATTTGGAAGATCATTAACCAAAGTCTAATTCAAATTTAACGCATGGTATAATTTAATCTCAACTCTACGATTTTTGGCCCTACCTTCTGGAGTTGAGTTATCCGCTACCGGAACATATTCTCCTCTTCCAGAGTGTTTTACCTTTGCCGGATCTAAAGCTGCATTCTCAATAAGAAAATCAAAAATTGCTAGTGCTCTGAAACTCGAAAGAACATTATTATTTGCATACTTAGAAGTCTTGATTGGAACATTGTCAGTATGTCCCTCAATCTCAATTGTATAATTTGCATACTTTGTTAATATCTGTCCTACTCTTAGTAATACCGGTTCTGATTCTTCCTTAATTTCTGCACTTCCTGAGTCAAACAACATAGCACCATTTAAAGTCAGCGTTACATACTGTGATGTGAAATCAATATCAACTTCTGATTCCATATCGCTTTCTTTCAATGCCTCCTCAACTTTTTCTGCCATTTTCTCTGATTCTGCCATCTGTTTGTTTTCAAATTCTTCCATCTGTTCGGCTTCTTCTTCAGACTCCGCTAATTTACCCGTACTATTAATATATTTATCTAATTCATTTAACTGACTAACACCATTGCTAATTAAGACTCCTTCTCCAATAGCCATTGCACCCGCCGGAAATATGCTAAAAGTTTGCTGAAATGACTGTGAAACCGCATCGTATTTTTCTGCATCCACATTTGACATTGAAAACAGTAACACGAAAAAACATAACAGCAAATTCATTAAATCACCAAACGTCGCTAACCACTCTGGTAGTCCGCCACCACCATCATCTGATTTACGCTTTTTAGCCATTTACTCACCGCCTTCTTCAGGATTCGAAGATATACGATCTTTTGGAGCCAAAAATGATTTGAGTTTTTCTTCAATAACCCTTGGATTTTCACCTGCCTGAATGGATAATAATCCTTCTACCATAATCTCTTTAACCATAATTTCAAACTGATTATTGGCAGATAATTTATTGGCCACTGGGGTACATATCCAGTTTGCCATCAATGATCCATAAAGAGTTGTAATTAATGCTACCGCCATATTTGGACCGATTGCCGCCGGATCATCTAGTGCTTGTAACATGTTAATTAAGCCTAGCAGAGTACCAATCATACCCCACGCAGGCCCCATTGATCCAACATCCTTCCAAAACTGAATGTTTCCTTTATGTCTCTCCTCAATGCTAATTAATTCGGTTTCCATAATAGCTCTTACTAATTCTGGATCAGTACCGTCAACAATGAGTAGTATCCCTTTTTTTAAAAAAGGATCATCTAACTCCGCCGTTGCCTCCTCTAATGAAAGAAGCCCTTCTTTTCGGGCAATATTCGACAAATCGATGATTTTTTGTATGATTTGTGGGGTATTAATTGCAGGTACTTTAAAAACCAACATAAAACTCTTTAATCCACCAATAAAACTTGAGAGTGAATTTCCAGCTAAAACCGCACACATAGAACCGCCTATTGTAATAAACGCTGATGCTGGGTCAAGAAAATTTATGATTGCGGCAAACCCCTGGTCACCTCCCACGATTCCGTATATACAAAGCACAATACAGAGAAGCAGACCAACAATTGATGCAATATCCAACGTCCTCACCTGCCTATATTTACGTTAGCCGACGCAAATATCCTTTCTATACGATTTTACTAAATTTTCCACTTCTTGTCTACTTTCTTTTATAATTATTTTACGACCAGTAGTCAATGTAATAATAGTATCAGGCGTTTCTTCAATGATTTCAATCAGATAAAAATTGACCGAAATCTTCTCACCATTTAGTTTTGTTAGCTCAATCATTTATACCTCTTTCCCGCTCGAATCTCGCTCATAATCCAAAAATCGCTTACCACCATAATACTAAGCAGTAAGCGATTTCATTATACTATTATCTCTTTAAATTAACAAGTTCTTCAAGTAAAGTATCTGAGACCGTTATAATTCTTGAATTTGCCTGGAAACCTCTCTGAGTTGTAATCATCTCAGTAAATTCAGCAGATAAATCAACATTACTCATTTCCAATACACCTGTTGATAAATAACCACCACCAGCTGTGATATCTGTACCAATTCCATCAAATTCTCCTGAGTTCATAGTAGCTGCATACAAGTTGTCACCCTCTTTTGATAATCCGGATGCATTTGCGAATTCAGCAACCGCAATCTGCCCCAACAATTTTGTTTGTCCATTATCATAAGAAGCATAAATCATTCCATTATTTTGAATGGAAACACCAGACAATTCGCCCAGCTTTCGTCCGGTTCCAAGACCATCTAAATCTCCATTTGTGGCACTGATAGTACTCGTTCCATTATTATTAAAATTACTTGATGTTGAAAAATCAACCGTAATTGTATTGAACGGACCAGCTGGTAATGTGTCATCTCCAAAATCAAGGCTCAAATTCAAGTTTGCTGTAGAGTTATTAACACTTCGAATAATACCTGTTGCTGTGTCATATTGAACAAGACCTCCTGTAGTTCTTTCACCTGTAACCGTAAGTGTTCCATCGGCTGCAATACCAGGTCCCACTCCAGCAGTCTGAATAATCGTTCCTGCAGTAACCAACTCTCCCATCGTAGTAGTTGTTGGTGGTACGGCTATCGAATCCGTATAAATCTGTCTCGCAAAATCCGCATAGGTATCAAATCCATATGCATTTGCCAACTTCCCAAGTTTTTGAACGGAGGTTAATCCACCCGCATCGTCCGTTAGTAGCGTAGCATTTAGTGGGAATGTACCAGTTGTACCCGTAGCAGTATCAACATAATTCAGGTTGGTACCATCGAATGTATATCCAGCATTTAATGCTAATGTCTGTGTTCTAGCAACATCAATTGGTGATCCAAGTGTTATGTCATCATATTTTGACATTACTGATTGTCCATTTGAATCCAAAATATCCTTTAATTCAACCGAATACTGTCCTTCTGTATCGGTTGATTTCATAGACAATTTTGCCGTATATGCATATCCTAGACTATCAAAAAATCCAAGATTCATAATCTTTCCGTCTTCCGTTGCAACTTGGGCATCGTTTTTATCAATAATACCTGATACATATGCTCTTGTTGTAGCTTCTGGAGGATAGGTCATATTTTCTGCACTCATAATTCGAAGTGCAGAAACAGTATCCTTTTTAATTGACATTGTTTCTTCATTTACTTGCCACCCCATAACATTATATCCATTGGAGCTCATTGCTAAATTTCCTGCCGCATCAACATAGAATGATCCATCTCTTGTAAAATAGTTGTCTTTACCACTGCTTACTACAAAAAATGCATTTCCTGTTATTTTTAGATCAAATGGGTTACCCGTTGTTTGAGTCGCTCCCTGTGAAGTAATAGAGGTAGAAATGGCTCCTGATTTAACACCAAGACCGATTTGTTTTGCGTTTGTTCCTCCTGTACCGGTAACAGCATTAGGACCACTTGCTCCCTGCGTTGTCTGATACATCAATTCTGAAAAAGTAATGGATTGTGTTTTATATGCTACTGTATTAACATTTGCGATATTATTACCAATAACATCCATTTTGGTCTGGTGTGTTTTTAATCCTGACACTCCAGAATAAAGTGATCTCATCATAGTATTTGACCTCCTATTTTGTTTCTATTCCCTCTGTCATTCAGGAATATACTATTAGCTCCCGTTAGGTCCAGCTAAATTATTACTGCTCCATCAATATTGGTAAATATGTTTTCTGATGTTTCTGTTTGATCCATGGCTGTAATCACTGTACTGCTTTTTGTATTTACAATAAATGCCAAATCATCCAATAACACCAATGAATCCTTAATTCCTTTCATTTCTGCCTTTGAAAATCCTTCATTTAACCGTTGCATTTGACTATCTGTTAACGAAATGTTTCTACTTTCAAGTCTATTCGCTGCATGTTTTGAAAACTTTAATCCAGTTTCTTGAGACATCTTGGTCTTTTGTTCAAGAATGGATTGAAACGAAACCTCTGCACCCTCATCCTTGCTTTGTACTTGCCTGGTTTTGTTCAAATACTGGTTTTGAAGTTGCTCAATGGACTGAAATGAGGATCTGTCAATATTCATGCCTATTCCTCCTTCCAAACTATGCCTTTGCTGCTTTTAATTCCTGTATTCTTGCAATGTAAGCATTTAGTAACTGCTTCTTCTCCGATGCAACAAATGATTTTTCATAATCCGTCATTTTTTCATAGATCTGCGAGATTGTCTGAACTGCTTTTTCATCTGACAAAGATACATTATTCATTGCTGGAAGTTGATTGATTGTTGCAACCAAATCAGATGCTAGTTGATACGCTTTTAAATAAGCTTCATCACATACCGTATCTAAATCTACAATTGGATACAGTGTTTCATTGATGGATAACATTGCTTTTCCCTTTTCCATAACAACATAATCCACTTTACCCGATACAAAACTTTCTTTTCCTGTCTCAGAAACACTTTTTACGATTACTTCTTTTCCTACTAAAGCGGAAGCCCTTTGTAAATCCATACTTTGTCCAATATTTTGCATTTCTTCTAATTCCGAAAAAGTTGCAAGTTGAGATATATATTCTGTATTGGATGTCGGTTGCAATGGGTCTTGATATTTCATTTGTGCTACTAATAATTGTAAAAAAGCATCTTTGTCAAGTGACGCCCCTTTACCTGACGCTTCTTTTGTGTCTTTTAAAGTATTCCCTGTGCTTAATACACCATTTGTATATCCTGCTACTGAGCTCATTGTACACCTCCTTATACGGTATAATTCAGGCTATTCCCCTGCATACGCATCATTTCAACGGTCAATTGTTCTTCTTCTGGAAATGCATCTAGTTCTTCTACTGTTTCATCCCCCATTAACCGAATTCTGCGTTGTGCCTTTTTAAGGGCCGCTTCATATTGAGCTTCTTGATCACTTCCACGTTCATCTAGATTTCTTTCAAATTCGTGACTTTCAATTGTAACCTCAACCGCCTCAACCTTAATACCCTGTTGATTCATACTGTCTTTCAGCTGAACCATTTGATTTTCCATTACTTGCTTGACAGTTTCATTTTGAACCTGGATTGTCGCAGATACAACACCCGCTTTCGTCGATACATTAATCAACACATTCCCTAGATTCTCTGGATTTAACTGGATTTCCATCTGGGTTAGTTTGAAAGACTGATTTTGCTTTAAGTAGTCATTAATTTGATGAATAATATCCATTTGGTTAGCATTACTAAGTGGGTTTGCAATTGAATTAATACCAGTTCCCTTTGTCTCATTTGCTAACGTAGTTTGAATACTCATTTCATCGAAAATACTCTTTTGTTCCTCTTTTGTTGACGATTCTGAATTAGCACCCTCTCCAGTCTGCCCACTAGATTGCTCAAATTGTTGCGTCTCTTTGGTCGGATTTTTTAAGATTACTTCATCCTCTGGCAACTCTTCTTGCGACTCAAAATTCTCTGTCGACACCACCGTCTGCTTCATTTGCACCACTTCTTCTAACACAAGTGGATTTTCTGCGCGAGCTTCTTTTGCAGTAATTGATAAATCCTCAAACATTTTTGTTAAAATATCACTACTACTCGACAATTCGTTTTGCTTTGATAACAATTCTCCGATTTCATTCATCGCTTGAAATTCGCTTTTTAAATCTTGCATGCAATTTTGAAGCTTCAAAAGTAAATCTTCATTTGTAAGTATCTCTAGTGGATTTTGTGTAATGTTTAATTCATTCATTAACGACAAAAAATTGTTTTGCTCTGTCAATTGAACTGGTGTAAAACCCAAACTCATCATTGCCTGTTCAATTTCTTCTACCGAAACTCCAAACTGTTCTGAAATTTTACGAAAAATCTCTTTTTGAATATCATCAAGACTTTTCATAAGAGTTTCCTCATCATAACTCGTTTCTTCATCACTTACTTGTTCCGATAATCCTTTTTGAATCATTCTTTTTTGAAGTGACTCAAAGCGAGTTTCACTTGAAACCTCTTTTGTGCTAATCTTTACAGACACCTCATCCATTTTTTGCATTTGTTGATCCGGTTTTGAATTGTTCATTATGCTTGAAAACATTGATGCCACTTGATTCTTACTCGTGGATCCCCTTGCTTGATTTTCTACCCTTGCTGGTGAAAAATCATGCACCTTTGCTCCTGTCATTGTACTACCTCCTTTCTTCACTTTTCAATGTACATAACTATAGAATCCTAAATGGAATACTATCACAACATATATCGGTATAAACTTGCCCTTACTTAACTCTTTGGATCCATAATTTTAGTTATTTTTGCAGCAATCGTTGGGTCCATAGCTCCTAAAATCTTACCCCGATCATCCGGTTCCATTACATGCAAAATTCTAGCCGCCAAATCCAAATTGTCAGTCATCGCCTCAAAAATTCCGGCCGCCTCTTTTGGCTTCATTTCTGAATATGCTTGGGCATACTTAATCACTTCTTTGCTTTCTTCTTGTTTTGCAACTGCTTCTTGATATAGATACTCAGCAGTCGTAGGGTCCATTGTTTCAAAATACTTTAAATATTCTTCAACGCCAGGTCCTTTGTCAGAATAAACTACTTCTTCATAAAATTCCGTCTTAATTCTCTGAAATTCAACTTGATTCTTTTCAAATGTCTTTAATCTTTCTACTTCTGCCTCAAGTTCTGTAATCCTATCCGTTTTTGACTGATCACTATTATTCGTTGTCTCCAAACTAGCTTCTAGTGATTGAATCTTCTCAACAGCCTCTTTAAGGCTAGTATATCCACCGTATTCTTCCACATTACTCGTTTCGGTTTCGCTAGATTTTGGGAGTATATTCTTTACAACCGGAACATCCTTAAGTATTGGAGCTAATACACCTGAACCGATTCCACCCACGTCCATCCGTATAAGCAGTCCTAGAATCACTAACCACGCGACTACGATGGCGGCTGTAACAAATATGGTTGAAACCGCTCCCCCCTCTGAATCGTCATCTAGTTCAGCCTCTTTTTTTGCTAATTCCTTTGCTCGTTTGCGATTGTCTTTCTTTTGAAGTTTTTGCTCATCTTTTAACTTCTTTTTCTCATCCTTGATTTTCTTTTTATCTGCACTTGTATCAGGCATCAAGCTATCGTTTATGTTATTTTTCGCCATTTTACTCTACCTTTCTTTTTGCCCATACTTGTAACTTGTTAATTCATCTATTTCTTTTCCTTCAGAAACTTTTTCATCCTGCAAAAACTCCTCAAACGCATAGTCTTTTAAAATCTCGTGAGTTTTTCTCTCTTGCATCGAAATCGCAAGCAGCTCTCGCTGCCTCTCTAATTGATTCATCGCATTATGGACTCTGGCTTTTTGCCCCATAATGAATTCCTCCATTTTCATGACCGCATTCTTATTCTCCGTAATTGCAAGGCAATTCATTGGTACTTCTTGAAATAACTGCCTAACAATTTCCTCATAATCCATTTTTCTTTGAATCAACACGGCTAAATAGTCTTGCTCTTCTTGCAGTTTTTTATTTGCAAATGCAAACTCACTCTTTGCTTGAGACTCCATCTTTTCTTTTATATTCAGAACGTTTTGTAATCGATAGTTAAATCTCGCCATACCCTTATCCCATTTATTAAATCAGCTACTTATTGTTCGAAAAGTTCTTCAAGTAATCTGATTTCATCCCCAAATTCATATTTTTCATCCGTCTCCTGCAATAAATACTCATTTACCGTCTGAATATTATCAATTGCATAGTCGATCGAAGGATTGCTACCTTTTTTATAAGCGCCTATATTAATTAAGTCCTCAGCCTCTGCATATGTCGCTAATACACTTTTAAGCCTACCCGCCATTTTTTTATGCTTTTCATCAACAATTTGGCTCATACATCTTGAAATACTTTGCAAAACATCAATCGCCGGATAATGATTTTTATGTGCCAGTTTACGATTTAGCATAATATGCCCATCCAAAATACTTCTTGCTGTGTCAGTGATTGGTTCATTAAAATCATCCCCATCCACCAAAACCGTATAAAGTCCCGTAATCGACCCCTTGTTTGTTTTACCAGCTCGTTCAAGCAATTTAGGCATTTCAGAGTATACGCTTGGTGGATACCCTCTTGTTACTGGTGGTTCCCCACTCGCAAGTCCAATTTCACGCTGTGCCATTGAAAACCTGGTAAGTGAATCCATCATTAATAAAACATCTTTTCCTTTATCCCGAAAATATTCTGCAATAGCCGTCGCCGTTTTTGCAGCCTTATTTCTTTCCAAGGCTGGTTTATCCGAAGTTGCCACAACAACAACGGATCGCCTCATTCCTTCAGGTCCCAAATCTCGTTCTATAAACTCCTTTACCTCACGTCCACGTTCACCAATGAGTGCAATTACATTGATATCCGCTTTCGTGTTTCTTGCAAACATTCCAAGCAATGTTGATTTTCCAACTCCAGAACCCGCAAAAATACCAATTCTTTGACCTTTTCCAACGGTAATTAATCCATCCACTGCTTTTACACCAAGAGGAAGTACCTCATCAATCATACCTCGTTCCATTGCATCCGGTGGCTTGGCTTCAACTTTATACTTTGTGAGATGATCTAAGGACATTCCAGCCACATCGCGACCAAGCCCATCCACCACTCGACCAAGAAGTTCTATTCCAACAGGCACAACTAAAGGGGTCGCAATGTTCTCAACGATACAGCCTCCCCCAATACCATCCGTTTCTTCATAAGGCATTAAAAGAGTCTTTTTATCTCGAAATCCAACTACTTCCGATAAAATAAACTCCCCTTGTCTTCCTGTAAGATAGATTTTACACATATCACCCAACTTTGCATCCGGCCCTGCTGATGCAATTGTTAGTCCAACAACATTCACTACCTTACCCATCTTCTTATAGAAATTCTTATCATATACTTTGTCATATTTTTTTAAATCAGGCAAACTCATTGTACATCCTCTTTTCCCTGAAAAGATAGTAACCTAAGCTCCTTTGCCAGCTCTTCAAACTGTACACCTAAACTACAATCAAAAATTCCTCCATCGGTTTCAATCAGACATTCATTTCTCGCCAAAGTATGGTCTTCAACAAACTCAACCGTCGAACTCCCTAAATTAATTCCTTCTAATAAAGACTGCTTTTGAAGTGAAACCAAAGGATAATCTTCTTTTGATATATGCACAATATAATCACGACTACTATCTACTTCCTTCAAAGCTTTGCGAATCAAATGCATGACTAGTCCTTTTTGGGTTTTAAAATCCACCTTAAAAAAGTGTTCGTAAATGGAGGTGATAATATTTACCAGTTTTGGCTCCATTTCTTCTCTCTCTTTATTCAGAAGCTGCAACTGTTTATTCACGTCATCTCTGAGTTCTTTCTCAATTTGCTTTGTTTTATCAAATCCTTCTTGATAACCGGTATTGTATCCGTCACGTTTTCCCTGCGCGAATCCACTCTGATAAGCCGCGTCTCTTTCAACTTTGATGTCTTCATGAAATTTATTCCACATCGTCTCAATTTCTAAATTAGCAGCTTCCACTAGTTCTTCATAAGATGGACCACTTTGTACAGCAAGTGCTTCTCCCTCATCTTCTAAGAGCATTGCCACTTGATCCGAATCAAGTCCCTGTGTAATTTTTTCCACATCAATTTCTCTGAATGCTTCCTGCAGATGTTTGATTTTATTTTCGACAAGCTGATTCGTATCAATCATTCGTTTATCTTCATCTTGTAGTACAAAACAATTCGACTTATACAAATTCTGTCTAGACAATAATCTCGTCACCTCCACCTCTGGAAATTACTATTTCTGCAGAGTCTTCTAACTTACGAATTGTATTAACAATCTTTTGCTGTGCTTCTTCAACATCTTTCATACGCACAGGTCCCATAAATTCCATATCTTCTTTAATCATTACTGCAAGACGTTTTGAAAGGTTATTAAAGATTGCATTTTGAACTTCTTCATTTGCTCCTTTAAGCGCAATTGTTAAATCATTATTATCCACATCTCTTAAAACCCTTTGAATTGCACGATCATCAAGTAATAATACATCCTCAAATACAAACATTTTCTTACGAATTTCATCTGCCAATTCCGGTTCTTCAATTTCTAACGTCTCCATAATATGCTTTTCTGTTCCACGATCTACCGTATTCAGAATTTCAACAACTGCATCTACTCCACCAATTATCGTATAGTCTTGATTTACCATAGAAGAAAGCTTTGATTCTAATACTTTTTCCACTTCCTTTATTACATCTGGACTTGTACGATCCATAATTGCCACACGTTTTGTAACATCCGCTTGACGATCAGGTGGAAGTGCTGAAATAATAAGCGCTGCCTGCGCAGGATTTAAATACGATAAAATAAGTGCAATTGTCTGTGGATGCTCATCCTGAATAAAGTTTAAAAGTTGAGAAGCATCTGCCTTACGAACAAACTCAAATGGCTTCACTTGTAGTGAAGCTGTCAATTTGCCAATGACATCCATCGCCTTATCAGAACCTAATGCCTTTTCTAATAATTCTTTCGCATAACCGATACCACCTTCTGCGATATACTGCTGCGCTAGACAAACTCCGTAAAATTCATTGATTACTTGCTCTTTTAACTGCGGCGAAACACTTCTTGTGTTTGCGATTTCCAGTGTCAATTCCTCAATCTCTTCATCTTTTAAGTGCTTAAAGATCTGCGAAGATTTTTCAGGTCCAAGTGCAATTAATAAAACTGCTGCTTTTTGTACCCCACTAATTGTAGGTTCATTCGAACGCGCCATGTTTACCCCCAGTCCTCAGTCAACCAGTTACGCAATAAATTGGCTGCTGCATCAGGTTTTTCATCGACAAATTTTTCAATCATTTTTCTTGTTTCAGATTTATCATCAAATTCAATGTTCTCAACTTCAACCTGAGGTGTAGACTGCAATAATGACTCTACTGAAAGCTCTTCTTCTGATAGTTGTTCGCTTGAACTTCTCATACTTCTAAATACTACAAATGCAAGTAATCCTAGAATAACTACAATCAAAACGATTGCAATGACATCTCCAAAATCAACTGCAATTCCCTCTGAATCAACAAACACTGGCGTCTCATATGCAACAATCTTAATATTTTCTTCTGTAATCCCTGTTGCTTTTGACACGATACTAACAATTTCTCCATCTACTTCTAACTTTTTTTGTTCAGAGTTTGCAACCTGAAACTCTTTCCATGTTGTATCCACAAGTAATCCTTGGTCTTTGACTTCGTCTTCTTTATACAATTTAATTTTCTTAGCCGTTACAGAAATAGACGACTCGTCATATTTTAGCAATCCCGCCGGGATTTTTTGATTTACAATGGATTCGTTTGGAAGATACTTTCTAGATTCTTCAGTAACCGTTTCAGTCGAAGTCGTCTGGTCTTCAACAACGTAGGTGGTTTCATCATTGGACGCCGTTCCTGGCTCTCCAGCAACTCCTCCCGTCGCATCCGACTGATACAAATCCTCCTGACTTAATACTCCCTGCGTCTGACCCTCAGCAGGTGTATAGTCGTGTTGCGTTTTCTCATAGGTAGAAAAATCTAACACTAAGTTGCTTGCTACTTCTATGTTGTCATACAGATCCGTTCCAAGTAGTACTGACTTGATTTCCGATTTTACAATCGCTTCAGCCTGTTGTTTTGCTCCTAATTGCGAACCTGCAGTTCCAGATACAGACAACTCATCTTCCCCAGAAAACAGAAGATTTCCAGCCGTATCAATAATTGTAATATTCTCTGAATTCTCATTGCCAAGTGCTGTCGCGATAAATCTTGCAACTGCAGTGGCTGCATCCGTAGTAAATTCTCCATCCAATTCCAAAATTACAGAGGCAAAAGCATCTTCATTTTTTGCAATCAAAGTACCATCGTCTTGAGGAATTGATAACTGAACATTTGCAGTACGAATAGCATCATTTGTTTCAAGATCCCGTTCTATAAGATTTTCCATGTAAAGCTTATATTTCTTTTGTTTATCAGACTCCGTTGTTGTAAAGCCACCCTCTACAACATTATCGATACTATATCCCTGTGTTGGAATGTCATTTGCTCCTAACACTAAATTGGCATCGGACTCTTGTGTTGTCAAAATACTGACTTGCTTTCCATCTGCAGATACTTTATAGGTCAGCGAATTTTCGTCTAACAGTTCTTTTACCTTTGCTGCTTCCTTTGTCGTTTCTGCTGTAATCAATACTTTATATTGATCTCTTGTCAAAAACACAGTTAAAACGGAAAACAACAAAACAACGCCTGCTGCAATACAGACGATTACTGTCTTTTGTTTTGTTGAAAACTTGTTCCACCATTCTAATGCTTTCATTGGTAGCTTTGAAAGACTACTCAGTAATTTTTCCATCTCAATACTCCGTCATCCTTAGATCTGAAGATTCATAATTTCTTTATACGCTTCCATAAATTTATTGCGCACTGCTACAGTGTATTGCAAAGCTGTTGATGCCTTTTGTAGCGCAATTGATAAATCATGTGTGTTTTGTGTTTCTCCTAATGCCAATTTGACTTCTTCGTTCTCAGCATCTGAAATATAACTATTGGTTGTTTCTATATTGTTTACTGCCGAATCCAAAAAAGACTGGAAAACATCACCTTTTTGAACTTCTGCGGTAGGTTTTGCTACTTGTTCAAACGTACTTTTCACCGCACCTGAACTTACATTATATAAAGAAGAAATATCCATTTTCGCCACTCCTTAAATTCTATCTTCCCATCTCTAAGCCCTTCATAGCCATATTTTTACTTGCCGTAAAGGCTGTTGCATTAGCTTCATAAGATCTGCTCGCATCAATTAGATTCGTCATTTCTTCCACAATATTTACATTTGGATATAAAACATAACCATCTTCATCTGCATCTGGATGTGAAGGATCATAGACTCTGACCAAATCACTTGTCTGATCGTCAAACGTTCCAATAACCTTAACTCCTTTTCCTTTAAAATTACCGGTTGCTCGATTAAATGCTGTTGAAAAATGTTCACCTGATGCTTTTTCTTCAAACACCACTGTTTTTCGCCTATAAGGTGTTCCGTCTTCGGTTCTAGTAGTATTGGCATTGGCAACATTTTGTGAAATAACGTCCATGCGATATCTTTGAGCTGTTAGTCCTGACGCATTAATATCAAACGAATTAAATATTCCCATAATTGGCTCCTTTCAACACTATTCCATAACGGATTTCATGTTTGTAAATTCCTGATTTACACTTTGAATCAATGCATTATATTTTAATTGATTACTTGCTAATTCAACGTTTTCCGTATCAATATCAACATTATTACCATCCATTCGATAAGCGTATCCCGCACTATCTGTGAATAATCTAGGTTTCACGTCACTCATGGTAAGTTTGGATACCTTATCATCCATTGTTTGATATCTAGAGTTTTTGAGTGCTCTTCTAAACTCATCCTCAAAAGAAACATCCTGTCTTTTGTAACCTGGAGTATCCACATTAGCAAGATTATTGGATATTGCTTCATTTCTAAGCCAGGCAGCATCGGCCGCCTTATCTAAGACATTAATATAATCATATACGTTTGTTTGAATCATACCACCACTCCTTTACCATGTGTTACTCATCTCTTTTATTATAGTTTATTTGTAAAAAAACACAAGGGATATTTATAAAAAAACACTTGATATTGTGCTTGTTTTATAGAATCATACAATATATGTATTTTCATACAATTCCATCTGATCCTCAAATATCAAAAACAAAAAGGACTTATCGTCTCCAATAAATCCTTTTACATAGGCCAAATCCATTTGGTTATTCTATTACCCTTTATGTCGGCTTGTTATATTAAAATCATTAGCAACTAAATCAAAGATTTTTCTTCATTTGAACGATTTCTTCATAAATCATATCGTTCACAACTTTAATATAGGTTCCCTTCATGCCGGATGATCTTGATTCAATAACACCAGCACTTTCGAATTTTCTAAGAGCATTTACAATGACTGATCTTGTAATTCCAACTCGATCCGCTATTTTACTTGCAACCAAGATCCCTTCTAACCCATTTAATTCATCAAATATATGAATAATTGCTTCCATCTCTGAAAAAGAAAGCGTACTGATTGCAGATTTAACAACCGCTCTTTTTCTTGACTCCTCAGCACTCTCTTCGCTCACTGCGCGAAGCATTTCAAGTCCGACAACCGTCGTTCCATATTCGCACAAAATAATATCATCAATATCATACTGATTCTCTGATTTATATATGAATAGGGTTCCAAGTCGTTCCCCAGCTATATCAATAGGATTCACAACTGCCTGAAACTTATGAATATCTTCCATCTCAAATCCAAGAGTGGACAAATTCACATTCTCCTTTGTAGACAATACACTCAGAAATCTCTCATTTAATAGTGGATCTATAAATGCACCAACATCACTTTGGATCAATTCAGTTATTTTGTCAACTCCGTCAAAGGTTGCTACGCCAAGAACTTTTCCCTTTTTACTAATAACCAGTATGTTTGACTCTAATATCTCACGCATCACTACACAGATATCATTAAAAACAACTTTACTGGTATTGTTATTATGTAATAACTTCCCGATTTTCCGAGTCTTATCTAGTAATTGAACGCTACTCATATGATTCCTCCAAAAGCATAAAACGCATGCATTATAATCCCTAATCTATTTATTAGACTATCATAATTTCACATAAGCCGCAATCATATTCACGCAATTCTGTAAATTATCACACAATTTGGTCGTTTTTTTGTGCATTTTTTTCAACATACCCACAGGCTTGGTCTGCACACATTAAATATGCACCCTTCTCAAGCATCATCCCCTCGCATTGAGGACACTTTTTGGCATTTGGTTTTTGCCAAACCATAAAATCACATTCTGGATTACTTTCACACCCAAAATATTTTCTTCCCTTTTTTGTTTTCTTTAAAATAATATCTTTACCGCATTTAGGACATAACATACCTATTTTCTCAAGGTATGGTTTTGTATTACGACATTCTGGAAATCCAGGGCATGCCAAAAATCTGCCATGGGGACCATATTTAATAACCATTGTCTTACCACAATGTTCGCACACCTCGTCCGAAAGTTCATCTTCAATTTTATAGGATTCCAGTTGATGTTGCGCATTGGTCACCGCTTCATCCAAGTCTGGATAAAAATTCTTAACAACTACCTTCCATGGAATTACACCCTCTTCAACTTTATCCAACAAGGACTCTAAATTGGCTGTGAAATTCACATTTACAATACTTGAAAAAGCATCCTTCATCATGTTATTCACAACTTCTCCAAGTTCAGTAACATAGAGATTCTTACCTTCTTTCACAATATATCTTCTCGCTAAAATCGTCGTAATCGTTGGAGAATAGGTACTTGGACGACCAATTCCTAGTTCTTCTAAAATCTTGACTAATGTAGCTTCCGTATAATGCGCTGGTGGTTGTGTGAAATGTTGTTTGAAATCAAATTCTTCCAACGCAAGTTTACTTTGCTCCGTAATTGCCTGTAAAAGGTTTGTATTTTCCTCTTTTTGATCGTCTGATTCTTGGTAAACACTCATAAAACCATCAAATAGTAATTTAGATGCCGCTACATTAAAACGATGTTCTCCCGCCTTAATTCGAACGGAAATTGTTTCGTATTTTGCCATGCTCATCCGACTCGCTAAAAATCGCTTCCAAATTAATTGGTATAAACGCATTTGGTCCCTTGATAAAGATTCTTTTATCTCGATTGGACTTCTTTCTAAATCTGTTGGTCTAATTGCTTCATGTGCATCCTGAATTTTACCTTCATTTTTAGTAATCGCCTTAACTTCTGCCAAATATTCCTGCCCATACTTATTACCAATATAATCTCTTGCTAGATTCTCAGCTTCTTCAGATACCCTCGTAGAGTCCGTTCTTAAATAGGTAATCAAACCTACTGTTCCATTCCCCTTGATATCAATTCCTTCATACAGTTGTTGCGCAAGTCGCATTGTTTTTTGCGTTGAAAAGTTAAGTACCTTACTTGCCTCTTGCTGAAGTGTTGAGGTCGTAAACGGAAGTGGAGCTTTTTTAACTCGCTCCCCTCGCTTGATTTCATTGATTACAAAGGATTCACTCTTAAGATCTTTCAGAACTTCATCCATTTCTTCCTTATTATGAATCATTCCCTTATTATCTGAAGTACCCATATATTTCGCTTTCACAAGATTTTTTTCTCCTTCAACATGGAGCATCGCATCAAGCGACCAATATTCTTGTGGAATGAATGCATTGATTTCTTCTTCACGATCACAAATAATTCGTAGCGCAACAGATTGTACACGACCAGCACTTAAACCTCGTTTGATCTTTGCCCATAAAAGTGGTGATATTTTGTATCCCACCATTCGGTCTAAGATTCTTCTAGCTTGCTGCGCATCTACGAGATCCATATCAATTGTTCTGGCATTTTTAATCGATTCTTTAATTGCATTTTTAGTTATTTCATTAAATGTAATTCGATATACCTTCTTATTATCAAGCTTAAGCGCATGGTATAAATGCCATGAAATAGCTTCTCCTTCACGGTCAGGGTCAGTTGCTAAGAATATTTTTTCTGCCTTTTTGGTTTCTTTTCTAAGTGCCGCTAATATATCGCCCTTCCCCCTGATGGTAATATACTTAGGCTCATAATCCTGTTCCACATCAATTCCCAATTGACTTTTTGGGAGATCTCTCACATGTCCATTACTTGCTAGAACTTCATAATTTGTTCCCAAAAATTTCTTGATGGTCTTTACTTTTGCTGGTGATTCCACTATCACAAGATATTTTGCCATTTTCTTCCCCTATTCAGTACTATCATTAACGCTTCCAAAATTCAATTCTTAAGCGTGCTTTTTGGTTCACAATCGTTCACACTATACAACAATTTTTCTGCTCTGTAAAGTCATTTTCTCAATAATTTAACAAAGAACACTAAAAAAACGGACTTTCGTCCGTTTTTTTATGGTTAATCTAATTTTAATAAATCCATTTTAGCGATAGGTAAAGTATCATAACCTTTTGGTAAATACTCCGTTCCTGCTTTTGTTGTAATTGATGTTGCTGACTCAACAATGAGGTTAATAGATCCTTTTGTTTTTAAATAACTTAGTGGCAAGTAGAATCCATACATAGCTCCCGATTTGATATCTTCTTTGTTAATAACCGTTTTGAACTCAGAATCAAAAAGCGTAATTGGAACATCTACAACTGTATGCTTCTCACCATTTGAAAGCGTTATTTCCTTTGGTGTTAACACTAAACCTCCTGGGGTTGTAAACGTAGTCAGTCCACTTTCTACTTTTAAGTAGAATTTAACTCCCACCTTCTTCACTCCATTAACAAGGTTCGGATCTGTAACTCGGACAAATGCCTTTGTTCCATTGGCTACTTGAGTCGAATCTTCGTTTGGATCAACAAATTTGTAGAGATAATCTGTTGTTGACTTATCTTTCAATTCGATTGAATGATCAATCACATGATCTTTACTGACATTTGCATCATATGGTAATGCTAACGAAGATAACTCTTGTCCTGTTGCATTCTTTGTTGCATAAAACTTCACAATAGATTCTTTGTTTGCTGCCTGATATGCTGCAACCAAGGTATTAACAAATAACTGTGCTTCGTATATCTGGGCAGAAGTACCGCCCATCTTAGAGTGACCTGCACCGGTATAAGTAACATTACCCATGTTATAAATATAGTAATTATTTACTCCATCTCCAGGATTCTGAGAAAATAGTGATGTTGTATTATTAATGTTGTCACCGATTGTATACCATACTACAACATCTCCCTGACCATCAAAATCAGCATCCTGTTCCATATTTAATTGGAAATACTGACCATGAGTATTCGCTACTCGGAATTTCTCAGGAAGTGTGTATGGATACGTCGTAATTTGACCACTATTTAGCTTATCAACAAAATAGTCCCCACTACCATTTCCTACACTCGTACCCGTCGCTGGATATCTCCTGATAATTAAATTTGTATATCCATGAACTTCCGGTACAATCGAAGGTGTTGCTCCATTTGGCAAATACGCTATCCGCTTTCCTGATGCTATCAATTTATTATATTCTGGTGTTCCATAAAGCACTGGAGTTTTACCATCCAAAGATGGATACTCAGAATCCTCAGTAATTCCATAACGGTCTTGACCGGCTGGCATACGTAACGTCTTAGCAGTTTGTCTTAGTGGATAGAACATAATTACGTCATGCGAAAATAGAACTGGTTTACCCATCTTAATATACTGTTTGATATCCCTTACTACTGCTCCTTCTTTGGTTGCATTAGTAGCATGATATTGAATATTATCAGCAAACCCTGCAACTACCATGTCAAATGAGGCAATATAAGTTTTCTTAAACTCCTCATCATTTGCCCAATTACTTCGCAAGGCATCATATTGAGTCTCTGTTAGTGTTGTAATTGTTAAATTAAAATCATTCAAATTACTAAGGTAAGCTCCGTAAACACTATTGTTTCCAGCTGTCAATTCAGTCTGTAGATTCAATGTAGGACTGCTATCTTCATTAAGCTGCAAGATATTGATTTTAGTTTTATCAGCAGGTACTACACAAAACCCTTTTTGTGTAGCGAACACTGATGCATTATCCGCTGCTTCAACTTTTAAACTCCACGGTAACACACCCGCATAATCCTCTGGAACTTCTCTTTTAAGTCTATACGATACATTTGGTGATAAAGCATAGCTTTGGATGGTTCCACCAATATACGGTGGTTCAATGCCTGTTGCAGAGTTGGTAATAACACAGTCCGTCAACTCTTCTGCTGTAGAAAAACGTCCATCCGCATTTACATCCACAAACAATCTTGCATAATAGGTGCTACCTGCCGATTGATTTAAGGAGATATTACTAAAGTTGAAGTCATAGCTCAAATAATACCGCTCTACACCATTAACTGTTTCCTTGGTTTTTATCTCTTCCTGCGTTGTAATAATTCCTGAAATCGTCCCAACGGTCTTCGTACTATATCCATATTCTGTAGGTCGATCCGTAAGATTCAATGTCAATTTAGGATTGTTTAAGAATACTGCAAACTCATCAAGTGTCATAAGCGTTGGTACTTGATTCTCTCCAATGAAGTTTTCTTTCAACTCTCCATATTCAAAGAGCTCATATAGTTTTGACTTATTATCAATTCGGCCCTTATCTTTTCCACCTATCATACTAAGTGATTTCGTAGGATTAGTCTCCTTATCCACACGGACTGCACCCTTTTTCACGCTCATAAGTTCAGACGCTACAATAATTGGGTTATTACTATCTATGTAAGTCTTTAGTGCGTTTAACTTTTCTTGTGTTAAATCCCTTGCTGAAAAACGTGTGTCAACAGTAGCATCAGGATTCGCCAAATCAGACGAAACTTTAATTTTATCACCAATATTATAGTAAATATTTCCATTCAAATTATTATCCGTATATGTTGGTATACTAACACCATCAACCACAGTTTCCTTGTAATACGTTCCACGCTCATCACCAATATAGATAATATCGTACTTTTCGAGTAAATTATCATTTGTACATATAAATTGTTCAATCGTCATACTTGTGAAAGATACAAATTTAACATTTGAACCAGTTGCAAAATCCCCACCAATAAATTTCTTCACAAAATTTGTACGATTTGTTTTAACAGTTGCCGAACATGCTTCATATGCCAATGACTCATTCTTAGTATTATATAAAAATTGACGCACTGGTTGAATTTCTAGAATATGCAAGTCTGATTTGATAAGTCCATAATTTGACCCATCATATGCCAAGATAAACTGAACTGCCAATGCAGGTGTAACTGCTGTACTCACTTGCTTGTCAGGATTATTGGCATTGTTTATTTCAACCATTGTCCGTACGTCTTCAAATCCAACACTAACTACAGTGTCCTTCATCTTTGAATTAAAATCACCTGTCGCAAACCAATCCTCTGCGTTCACTGCTGCTTTCGGAGTATCAAATAGAGACATTACGTGATTATATACATACAAATTTCCTGCCACGAAATTTCCAGTTGCTCCTGAAAGCATCGTAGGTTGTACATCCGACCATAAATCTGCATCTGCTAATACGGTAGCAACATTTGTGATTCTACCATCTGCATCAAAACCCGCTCTTAATGAGTTTGTACTGAGTGATGGATCAAAATCAAGTGATGCATTGGTTTGGTTTTTCTGCCATAGTAGTTGGGCAAGTTTAGATATGTTATCTGTACCAACACTATCGTATGCTGCATTATCCATTATCAATGCACCTTTATTACGAGATAAAATCTTACCCGTTGCATCTTTAATCAGTTTAGCATGATCAACTGCAACTCGATTATATAATTTTGCCAGTACATCGTTTGATATATCAGCAGTATTCGACTTGAAATCAACTGATTTACCAGAAATATAAACTAAATCAAACGTATCCAATTCAGCTGCTGTTACATCTGTTGCCTTCTTGGTTGTAATGTCAATACTTGTAGTAATAGCTTGATCACCTAAAACATATTCCTTGAACCAATCGCCATTATAAAATTTATTTTCAGGGGTTTTACTAATATACATGTAAGCCTGCGTATTGTAACCAAAATAGTTACCATAAGCATCATTATCAAACTTCAAATCACCAGCTGCAGCACCCACATACTCAATACCAATATTCGCGAATCCAATTGCAGAATAATCTGCTCCATCTGGTACTACTACAGGTGTATATGTGTTCTGTGATATCACTGTTGGTGGTGAAACAGTATTGTCTGAAACCATCTCGACATCGACTTTTGATATTACCCCACCAGTAAACTCATAACCTGGTAATACTCTGTAACTGCCTGCATTTGCAGCTACCTGTGTAAATGTTCCCTTTACTAACATACTACTCTCGTCAGGAACAATTGTATAATAACTTACCGGTGTGCTATTCCCTTTTTTAAAGGTTTCCAATTGAGAATATATTGGATTTTCAGAAACAAAGCTGTCATTGGCTGGCTGAAGAGCTTTTGCATCCGCACCTGAATACTTAACCATACCATAACTTCGAAATTTTTTCAAACCATCGTACCAATCCGCCTCTTGATCTGCAGGTACAGCTGTTAAAAAAGGTTTTAAAGACTTGGCTTTAGATACCTCCACATAACTTTCATTTCCGGCTGTGGCCTTTACATAATACCCAATCTCTTCATTAATATGCGTAGTAGCATCTGTCGCCGGTACAATCTCCAGGATTTTGAAAGATGTTGAGCCGCTATATTGATCCGAAACTGAACGAAGAATATTTCGTTTTGCCTCAACATCATTCACAAAATAGAATGCCGACAGTAAAACTATAACAAGGCTTAAGACCACTGCTAAAATTTTCGTTATTTTCTTCTTATTCTTCATCATGCTTTTTTTCATATGCACTCTCCACCATTTCTAAATACTAACAACACTTTATTTTACTTGCCAACAATTTAAGCCCGAATTATACAGATACTCTGTACCATCATATTTCATGTAATATACACGATCAGCGCCAACAGTAGCATACAATAATTGAACACTAAGTTTATTTGGACCATAATTTGTATAAGTCTTATAAGATGTACCCACTCCTGATGCCCAAGATGTTGATTCTGGACCTGGTACAAACACTTGTTTTCCTATAACATTTGCAACATAAACCGTATATGGTAAATGCCAACCCTCCGTCACACTCGTTGCTGGATAAGGATAATAATCTCTAAATGCGATTTTGAACGGAATTCCATTCTCTGGATATCTTGTATCCGATGTTTTCGCACTTACCTTAATGGTTGCATTCGTAATAGGATCATGCGCATTTCCAACCCCGGTAGTTATTTTCGCTGCAACATAGCGGTTTACATTTGCATTACCAGGAGCATTTAAATCATCTATATCTGCTAATAATGACAATTGGTTTAAATCCGTAAAATTGTAACCCTTAAATTCAATTGGTAAATCAATCGAACTACCCTTTGTTAATACAATATTATCATCCGCACTACTTTTTACTAACTGAACTCCTGGGAAAGGTCTGATCTTACCAAGCTGCCCTGTAAAAGCCTGTCCATTTTGATCAATTCCATCAATCAAAAAGGTCATCTCATCAAATCCTTTTCTTAAAATGAGCCAATACTGTTCTTTGGTATATCGCCCTACATCATAATCAATAAACATAACACCGTCTTTTAGATAAATCGTAGAAAACATCGATGCATCAAGATTCGTAACCGCTTGAATCGTAATTTTACTGATACTTAATATTTGACGACCTTCAGCACCATTTACTAGAAAATAGTCGTTCAAATTAATGTAAGCACCTCTTACCATCTTATCATTAAATTTTGTTGCCGTTTTAATAACACTGAATTCATAACTTCCCATCTTTGTATCTTCAACTACAGAGGTTGCAATGATTCTAAACACAACGCCCGATCCAGCACTCTTTCCTAATTTAATCGAACAAGTTCTCTTAGATGGAATTAGCGAAGCAATATCTGGATTAAGATTCTTATAAGATTTTGTCGCTGTATCTATGTATGCTAAATCTTGATAATTTGAAGCTAAATTTGTCTTATACTGAAGTTTCCAAGTAACCGAACTATCTTCTGTCACTAGGTTCCATCCTTCAACTTGAGCTGCACAAGTTACTGTTCCCATTTGAACAGTTGCTGGCAGTTTATTCGTCTCATGTTCTCCTACAATTCCCCCCGTAGGAATAACTCCAACATTCATAATCCTCTTAATGAGTACTTCCGCATACCCACTTTTCGAATTGTCTTTTGTAGACGTTGCTACAACTTTAAATTTTTTAATTGTAATTCCAGTACTTCCCGAAGGGCCAACTTTCATGTCTCCGGTATCTGCGTCAATTGAAAATCCTGATCCAGTTTCTTCTATTTTCCATGCCACTCCAGTATCAACAAAAATACTTGATCCACGTACTTTTGCAAAGAACTGAGCCCCAACCGGCTTATGATACCAAGTTACATATGGATTTGGACTTACAGAAACCGTACTAATTGTTCCTTCTTCTGGTGGAACATCAAAATTAGCGTCTTTACGTAATGAGTTTCGTAAATGAACTTTATAATTTCCACTAAATGTTTTTGGTCCTAGTGTATAATCTAAATTAAAAGTAAACAATCGCTTCTTCGTATTTATCTGAGATATGTCAAAATCAAAATTCGTAACATTCTGAGCTAACAACTGCGCATTCGTACCATTATATGGTGGCCAAGATTTTGTTGTGTAATCATATTTTGTTTCCACATAAAAAATCTTATCTGTTGAATCATCATGAAAAATAAAGTAACGCTCTTCGGTATTAAGCACTTCAAAAGAATTTGTAGCATCATACGTTTTCGAACCCGTCACTCCCGGCATTCCGGATAAGGAAAATGAACTCTCCTTTACAGTCCCGCAATCAATTACCAAATCCGAAATGGAATTGGCAACCATTTGCGCCTCTGTCTGAATGTCTACATCTGCAGAGTTCCTTCTAAAGACGTTTGAACTCGTATTCATAAAGGTAAGTATAATTCCAGAAACCACAGCAAGAATAGCTATTCCAACAATTAACTCAACCAAACTAAAACCCTTATTGTTTACTTTTTTTTCTTTCATACCATTCATAGTATTCTCCCACTTTCAAACCTCAATATGTACGAACAACTATTGCATCACCATTTCACTTTTTCCTGTATCAGGATATATCGTAATTAAGTAATCAGCCGACCCACCACGTATCCTAATTTTATTGATTTTTTCCCCACCTGATTGTGGTAAAACACCACCATTTGATCGGTTAAATCCTAAATAAAACTCAGTTGTCTTTAGGTCATTCCAAGTTGCACTACTTAGATATTGATATTCAAATTGAACTTTATTCTTCACTAATACTTTACTTTCTATAGGATCTGAAACAGATCCTATAGACGGATTTGCATATATATCACAAACAAAGTCACCATCTTTTGTATAGAAATGTGCATATACATTTGAAGCATTTGATGTTGTACCAGTACTTGACAGTGTTCCACCTAAGGACTTGCTCATGGCATGCACTTTTGTATTATTAATTGCAGAAATCGTTTTCTTAGCACATTCCTTTGCTCTATATCTACCAATTACACCAGTACTACCGATGAGTGCACCGCCTAAAATTGCAACAATCGAAACCACAATAATTATTTCAACTAAAGACATTCCGCGGTTATCATTTTTCATGCTTACTCCTTCTTCCAATTCTCATATTGAATTAAATCAGATACTTCAATATAATCAGCCTTTCTTGCTACTGCTTCTTGTGCAGAGTTGTTTGACAATGTTGTGGATTGGTAATTTGCGTAGGCATTTCCCTCTTTAAAGAAGCTTGATACAAATATCCCTCCATCTTGTAATGCCATGGCCGCACGAACTCTATTAGCATTATATTTAATAGATGTACAACTTGGTGAAATAGTAATTTCACCCCCTGCAATAATAAGACCTTCAAAATTTGCATTCACTTCGACATCGCCAGTAGCCAAAACTAATCCAGTGTTTGCATTATTAGTAGAATTAATTACAAAATTACCATCTACAACATATGCATTTGTTAACCCATCGGAAAATGTCTTACCCATTCCTAACAAAGACGTATAAGTCATGTTATCTACGATGATATTCGTAAATACATCTTGGCTCATCTCTGTACTTGATAAACCGTTTATGTTTTGAACTAGTTTACGATTCCATGAGAAATATTGGTTTGTAAGACTTTGTTGTTCCGCAAGAATCTGCGCATAATTTGAAGCATCTTCTGCTAGGGTATCTTTTCGAACCACTACTTCTTTATTCAAATTATAGGTAATTGTATTTCCAGCAAGACGTAATTCGTTTCCTGCAACATTTCCAAGTGCCGAATTCCATTTGAAATCTGTCAAATAAGTCTTAACATACTTACTAGCAGCTGCCTTATCTGCTTGGTAATAATCATAAAAGAATTGATTCGCCATTTCTGTGGATTGAAAGTACAAATAATAATACACCAATACCGAGCCACTTACTCTTCTAAAAACAGGACGATAACTAGCTCCATATGCATCCATACTTTTCCCGATTTTACTCATCAACAAATCTGTTCTCACAGAAGTATACAGTCTATTTTTTGTAACAGGATCTATTGAAAGTTCTAGCTTCTCATATTCTTCAAAAGATAATGGATTTTTACCAAGTACTTGCAACCCTGTTAGGTTATCATATCCCATGCACTCAACAGGAACCATATACAGACTTTGGTCACTCTTCAAAGCAATTGACTGTCCCATTAGAATGTCATTTTGATTTTGTGGTAATGTAACCGAAGCACCAGAAACTGTCTCATCCAAACTCTTTAAATAATCATCCCCATAAACGGTGCCAACCTTCTTATTTATATCATAATGTTTCGCACCCACATACGCATGACCCGAAAGATATAGATTTTGCAATCTCGTGAAATCTAATGAAGAATTTGCTCCATTAATAAGTATTGAACTACTACCTAATGCAGAGTTATCTGCTGTAGAACCAAATCCATAAAACGTTCCTTCCAAGGTTGATTTTGAACCCTTACCATCTAACTCCATATCATCCTTAACATATGTGTATCCACGGAATGTTGTTGAAGCTGAATCCATGATGATGTTGTTTACCCAAGTCTGATGGCTTTTACTTGTTTCAATAGTTGTCCCAGCTCTTTTCAAATTATTCTGTGCAAATATATTATTTGCAATTAGCCTTCTAACTGTGTTGGCTGGATCATTTGGATCTTCTATAAAATTAACTTTACTACCCATGGTTACTTCAAGAGATTCTTTTCCTCCATACACATTTCCTGTAACATCAACATTTAATACTTGCCCTGCATCTCCTATTAATAATCTTTCATTTGCAATCAACGAAAACTGATCTAACTCAGGAACCGTGGCTGTTGCAGAAAAATTAATGGCTGGAACCTGAATACGAATATCAGTCTTAATTAAAGAAACATAACCCTTCTCATCTGTGTAGCGAATCTTTAAATCCTTCAAATAGAGTAAATTATCAACATTACCTGGAACGCTAATTAGACTCTCAGCATCCGTTGTTAATATTTCAGCCCCAACCTTTGTTGTTGGATTATATACCGTGTTTACCAGATAATGTTTCAATCCCTTATCAGGGGTTCCATCTCCATTCGTATCTTCAGAAATTCGATACTTCTTACCAACAAGTACTGATGTAGACGCGGTTGTCTGAATTTCTCTAATAATTGCATCAATATACTTCTCCGCAAACATTTGTTGCTTCGCTGCGGGTGATAATGAAGAACCATTTTGCATTACATGGGTATATCCTTCTCTCATTGCATCCGAAACAACTCGTTGCAATCCAGCATTGATTTCATCTAGAGCTGTTTCAGCTGAATAGAAATTGTCCTTTGATTTTCTATCAGTATTCTTCATAGAAAAGTTATAGTAGGAGGTATAGATTAATATGGTTACCAAAGTTGCAACAAAAGCAATTGCAATAATAACTAATATAATTGTAGAACCACTATTATTTTGCTTATCTTGCTTTAATGCTTTGAATAAATTCCTCATAACTTTATTCCTTTCTCTACTGATATGTTCCACCCTCAAATGATGTAATCAGTTTTTTTTGATCTGCAAAACTCTCAGCAACAGCACCTGGCTTATATATCTCTACTGTTAATTGAAAAATTCGATTGTGTTTCGTTGAATTGTCTAACCCCTTAACAACTTGGTTAAACTGTAATTCAGTTAATTGACCAGATCCATTCACGGTAAAGTAAGCTCTGCTTTGACCATTTTGTACCTGCACTTCACTGACTAGTTTGGTTAAATCATTTCCTGCATTTGTACAAATCTTTGTATATAATTCAGATAAATCAGTATTCTTATCACTCAAGTTAACTTTTAAAGAATAGTTTAATTCATTTGCCATAGAAGTATTGTTTGGGAAAAATGGATCTTGATTAGGATCATTAACATTTTCGCGAATAATATATACTGTAACTGGTTTTGTTGTCTTATTATCAATATTAATAGTATCTAGCGGATTACTAGATGTAGAACTAGTATTACCCTTGAGATAAATATAAATATTTCTAGGATCCTTCTTGCTAATTCCACTTTGATAAATCAAAACGGGAGTTGTAGCAATCTGTTTCTCACTATCTGCTATACCTAATAACGAATTGTTTTTACAAGCATATATGGTTCCAACTTTCACTCCAATATCTTCTGCTGTAGAAGGATCAAGATCATCTATTGTCAAGTTGATTCCTCGAATCATATTGTCTTTAATGTCTTTTGCAGTTATTGAAGAATAACTAGTTCTCAAAAGAAACGCATCACATTTTTCTCTAAGATCGCCGGCTGGATCAACATACACAGAGTCGTAAACCGGATTCACTCCAGCTACGCTCGTAAGTAAATCACTATTGTAATAACTACCTGTTGCTCCTGGTGACGGTTCAACATACTTGCTTCCATCTAATTTGAATCGCAAATCGTATGTATCCTTACCAACGTTTACATTTTGTGCAAAGAAATAGTATATATTATTTGAACTTTGCTTAACATCAACAGAATTCCCACCCACAAATACTCCATACTGTGAAGCGGCAGTTGTAGACCCTTTATCAAACACAATGCTTTTACCCGTAAGTGAATCTAATTCGCCAAAATTTGTAACAGTAGCTCCCGCAGGCAAAATATCTAAATTAGGATTCACCAAGACATTATCAAACTGAATTATGATATCTTTGGAAGATACTGCACTAATCTCTTCCATCATATTCTGAACCGCATTCGTTGTTCTTAAATTAACTCTGGCTTTTTGATTCAACTTTGACGATATTACAAAGTTCGCAACAAAAGGTATTGTTACGGCTGCCAAAATGGCAACCGCAATCAGTAATTCTACCAACGTAAATCCACTATTATTTTTACCTCTTTTTTGATTCAAAGTATTCATGAAAACCCCCTTTAGTCTTCGGTTGTTTCCTCGGTTTTATCTGTATCTAAAGCAGCTTCTGGGTCAATATCACGCTTTGTTTTAATGCTATCAGCAGACCTAAAGATATCTTTCGAGCCAATACCAACTCCATTTACTACCGGTGGAACATATTCAACATCAGAACCCAATAGAAAGTAGGAGTTAAAGTTTAATTCACCCGTTAAAACGCCTTTTTCATAGTCAAATGAAATTTTGACACCATCTAACGATTTACGCATAGGATCTTCATTAATTTTCTTAATAACATTCTTGATTGCAGTATAGCTTGATTCAAATTTCATCTTAGATGAAGCATTAAACAACGAATAAGTAGTACTAGCTTGGCCATTTTCCACAAGATTCTCTGCGGATACTAGAGTCCCGTCAGTAGTCTCAACAAATTCTTTACCGCTATCATTATTAACAAATGTTTGATCCCCAACTGTACCATTATTCATGGTTCCATCCGCCGCCGCATCACCCGCAACCTGACTTGCCACTTCACTTCCAGAAGCAGAACCAACTGGTACTAAACTAGGAACAGGCATTTCAATTTCAAGTACCACTAACTCATCATTTTGCTCAAAGCTTTGCGCATACATAATCAAATCTTCAGGGCGAACTTCCTTTGGAAATTGTGCAATAATATCTTTCATTTCTTGCTCATATCTAATTTTATCTGCCTGTGTCTGATCACTATTTGCCTGATACTCCTTTAAGACTGTTACATCTGCCGACAATAATTTATTGGAAGCCTCAACTTTATCCGTGCTCGCCGTCATATTATTAAATGCAAAATATGCAAATAGGGCGAATAAAATAGTCACACCCATTACAACTAAACCAACGATATTTTTTCCTTGTTTCATTTTATTAATCCTCCCCTTATTCAGCAGTTGGTGTATCTGCCACTGGTTCCTCAGTTGCAGACGCATCCTGATTAGAAATTTCTGGGTTAATGCCATATACGCAACTAATTGCTACAACTGTCTCAATATTATCTGTAAGGGGATCTGTTTCCACTTTTAGAACCGTACTTGACACTGCTGAAAACTCTTCAATTGTGCGAAGTTGCATAATTGCTTTTGCAGCCTGTCGTTTATTATCAAACTGCACTGTCATTGTAACACTCTCATTTGTTACCGTAAAAGATTTTACCCAAGTCTCTGTTGGCATACAAGCTTCCATTTTGCCAAACAATGCATATAATTCTCTATTTGGATTCTCAGTCTCAGCATAGATTGCATTGATATATTTCCAATTTGATTTGACAAGTTCCATTTGCTTGAATTCTTCACGATAAGGTTCAAGTTTTCTTTGTGTGTCTAACAAATTCTGGTTCTCCTTATTTGCCATAATTTGTGGTACTCCACCCGCTACTAAGAGTCCAATTCCAAGCACGAATGCAAGTCCAGCAACAACCCATGGCAATGCATTCATTGAACCCGCCGAAGAAACACCCTTTACCTGCTTTGTCTCACTTACAGCTGTAGCTGGCATGAATCCAATTGAGTTAAGACCAGCGCCAATAACTGTAATATAATCTCCAAGCGAAACTTCCTGAAGATGTAACCCTTGGTTAATGCTTGTTCCAGCCAGATCTTTTAACACTTCAACTTCACGACCTAGTTCAGCCGCTAATAGATTTGAAAATCCCCAGAAATCGGCTGCAATACCAGTGATTACTATATGATCAATGGAAGCATCCCTGTTTTTCGAATTATAATAATCAATTACACGAACAATACTGCTGATTAATTGTTGATATGCATAGGTAACGTCTTTTCTAAGACGATACATTTTAGCACTTCCTTCAGCCTGTTTAGCTGCAACCGTTGCAGATGCTAATGCACTATTATCACCGGTTGTCGTAGCTAAGCTCATTGCATCCGCATGAGCTTTTGTAGCGGCCCTTGCTTCTTCTTCCTTCTGTGCTACCATATCTTCTTCTTCGGCTTTAAGAACAAGATTATTCTTTCTTAATGTACGGATTGCTCCATCATAAGAAAGCATTTCACCATACACGTCCGTCTCCATCATAATATCAATTACTTGATTGGCTCCATAGATTCCTGCACGTTGCATGGTAATTACGCCATTGTTAGTAACTGTAAGTAATGAGCTTCTTTCATCAATCTTAACCGTTAAATTTACACCGGTTGACAACTTTGTACGAAGCGCTTGGAATATACTGTTACCACTATAATCGATGGATGCAAGTTCTAAACTCAAAGCCTTGGCTAACGTATAATAACCCTCTAACATGTCAGAAGGTGCTGCCATTACCATGATTCGATATTGCTTGTTCCCTGCATCATCTGCCACCGTATCCATGATATTATGTGCAAACTGATACTTGTTTGGATCTACTGGGAAAAAGTCGGTAACATTACTAATAATAACGTCACGTACTTTGTTCTCTTTTACCATTGGAATGGTTGCTTCTCTGTTCGCGATCTTTGTTGAAGATACAGCAAAAATTACTTTTGTTGCAGTCATTCCATTCGCAGAAATGTAAGAACGTAACTCTTGTACGTATTGTTCTGACATTTTGACATAGCCATCGTCAATAATCCCTTCCGGTGTTTTCATACTGAAAACTCCATATACTTTTGGATGTTTTGACTGATAATCCATCTCACAAACCTGTGTTAAGGAATAGCCAATTTCAATACTCAGAACTCTTTGTGCTTTTGCCATGATTAACCTCCCTAAATACGCAAAATTCCCTCACTTTAATCTTTCAACGTGATTTTTAATTTTATATTATTTATATATAAAGTCTGCCAAATACAAATATTATTTAAAATAACAGACCTAAATACCATTTCCAAATCAATTCACCCCATAGCATCGAGATCCAAATACCCGCTGCCAAATAAGGTCCAAATGCCAATACATGATCTTCTTTTGATACTTTCATTCGAATTGTGTGGATAATCGAACCCAATATACATCCAATTACCAAGGCTAAAACCGAATGTTTTAAACCTAATAATAATCCAGCTGCAGCCATTAATTTCACATCACCACCGCCCATTGCTCTGCCCCTTGACAAAACAACCAATAACCACAAAAAACCACTGACAGCTACGAGACCGATTCCATACTCGACCCACTTATCTAAATGGAAAAACAAATGAATCAGCCCCATTGTCAGTATAAACAGATTGATTCCAAACGGAATCTCATATGTTCTTAAATCAATAATACTTAATGTAAGTAATGCCGATGTTACCAAACAATAAATTAATGTTTCCATTCTAAATCCAGAAACAAGCAAAATCATTACATATAGCAACCCATTGGTTAGTTCAACCAAAGGGTATTGTTTTGAGATACGAGTTTTACATTGTCGACACTTACCACCAAGCTGCAGGTAGCTGAAAATTGGTACTAAATCGTACCATTTCAGCTGATACTCACAATTCATACAGTGAGATCTCTTACCTGCGATGCTTTCCTCGCTTGGAATACGATAGATGCATACATTCAAAAAGCTTCCAATTGTAATTCCAAACAAAAATGCTATTACATAATATACCAAATCATATAAATCGGTGGTCATAGGGGATAGTGCTCCTTATAAAATTCGTGCGCTCAGTTTATTAAATTAATTCAAGATCAAGTTGTAGCTCCTGGAGAAGTAGCAGATACCATTTTAGCTTTCCAGCCTGTACCCGCAGCTGTAAGAGTGATTGTAAATGAAGTGTATTTCTTTGATTTAAGTTTTTTACCAGTTATATCTCCGAAGTACTCAGCAAAAGCACCCTGTAATCCTGTTGTAGCTGTACCACCTGTAACTGTAATGCCAGTACCGTTAATTACAACTTGATTAGCTGCTGCTATAGCAGTAAAGTAGTCTTCATCTGCAAGTGCAGATTGAACTGCTGTATAACATTGTTCAGCTAGTTGTTCATCAGATGCAACTCTTGATTTTTCAACATACTTGATATACTGAGGAGCCAAAACTCCAATTAGAATTGCCATAATAGCAACTACAATGATTAATTCAACTAACGAAAAACCTTTATTATTTGTCTTTGTCATAATAAAATCTCCTTTTCTTTATCCTTTTTAATTCTAATAACAATTAAATGTTCATTTATCTTAAATACTAGTCCCCTATAGTCTAGTAATTAATTCAAGACTCAAGGCCACTCGGAAGATACTGTGAATTTCCCCGTAGCGACATTTTCACTAAATGTAATCAAATATCCATTTGCTGCATATTTCTTGGATTTGATTCTTGCATCTCGCCAATTTGCCAAGTGTTCGTCTAGTGAATCAGTCATAGCCGTGGTATTGGATGGGTTAATTCCCGTTACTGTAAACTCAATAGTATCTCCTCCGTTAAGTTGATCGCACACCTCTTGTTCCGATACCATTGTATATGCAATCCCCAACAACACTTCCGCAGAATTCTCATCTGCAGCAACTCTTGATTTTTCTACATACTTAACATATTGCGGTGCCAAAGCTCCAATTAGAATCGCCATAATAGCAACAACGATTATAAGCTCAACGAGTGAAAAACCATTGTTATTTTTCCTCATCACGCACCACCTTTCCAACCACTATAAATTGTCTAACCCTTCATACATCGATACCATAGGAGCCATAATCGCCCCAATAATACCTCCACATATACCTGCCATCAAAATAATCAGCATTGGTTCAAGGGCTGCCATCATCGATTGTGTCGCAACTTCCACTTCTTCATCATAATAGTCCGCCATTCGATCAAGCATTTCTTCCATATTACCCGTTTCTTCACCAATTCTAGTCATGTGGTATACCATCGGTGGAAACAGTCCGCAACGTTCCATTGGTTGTGAAAGGGGTACACCTTGCATAACATCGGATTTAGCCGCCATCATCGCCCTTTTATAATATAAATTCGACATCGTTTCAGCCGTAATTTCCACAGCATCTGGCAATGGAATTCCAGCTGCCAACATAGTCGAAAGATTTCTTGCAAACTTTGCCGAATTAGACTTTGTTGTCAATCCTCCAAACATTGGCATTTTAAGTGCAACCTTAGCAATTATTTCCTCACCCATAGGTGTCTTCTTCGCATATGAAATCCCAACCGCCATTGCCACAACAATCATTGCTGCTAACCACCAAAACTTTTGCAGAAATTCACTCATCGCGACTACAGCCAAGGTAATCGCCGGCATTTTAATGTCCATATCCGCGAACATATCTATAAAATTAGGAACCACGACAGTTAGTAACACAATTACAATAAGAACAGCTACACACGCAACTACGATTGGATAAACCATTGCCTTCTTAACCAAGCCTTGTATTCTAGCAGACTTTTCAAATTGCACTGCCATTCGTTCAAATGCAATGTCCAAACTACCAGAGGCTTCACCTGCAGCCACCATTTGAATTAGCAAACTCGGAAATACATCCGAACGCTTTTTCAAGGAGTTTGCAAGCGTGTCGCCCTTTTGAACATCTAGGTAAGCCTGTTGTGTCGCTTCTCTAAGTGTTTCATTTTCCGTTTGTTCCATTAAGAGTTTGAGCGATTCAAGAATCGTAACGCCCGCTCTATGCATACTCACAAACTGTCTGCAAAACAAACTCAAGTCCCTTACCTTAACCTTTTTCTTAAATATATCAAACTGGATGTCTTTGTCCAAAACTCCCTGTTCTCTAATCTCAACAGGCACCAATCCATCCGCCTTAATACTGACAGTTGCCTTCATTTGGTTCTCGGCTTCAACTACACCTTTTACCTGTCGACCACCCTTGTTTACCGCAACATATTGAAAACTAGCCACTTCTATTTCCTCCTTGTTAACTAAACTTAATATATCTTAATAACACTTACATTTCAAAAGACACTTTTACCATCTCGGATACCGATGTGATTCCATCCAGAACATACTGTGTTGCGCACATTCTCAAAGTTTTCATTCCATTTTCCAGGGCCGCTTCCTTAATTTCTTCAGCATCACCGCCCTTTGCAATCACTTTCTTAACACCTTCGCTCACTTCCAAAATTTCGTAGACGCCTATTCGACCTCTAAATCCACTGTTATCGCAGTTTCCACAGCCCACTGGCTCATATATGGAAGCCTCTGCATATTCGTCAAATCCTAAGAGCTCTAATTCATCTTGCGATGCCTGTTTTAGACGTTTGCATTTTGGGCAAAGCCTTCTTACAAGACGTTGAGCAATAATCCCTACAACCGCATCCGCAATCATATAAGATGGAACTCCCATATCTTCCAAACGCGTAACTGTACTTGCTGCTGAGTTTGTATGCAAGGTACTTACAACCAAATGCCCCGTAATCGATGCTTGAACCGCGATTCCAGCCGTTTCCCCATCTCGAATTTCTCCAATCATAATGATGTCAGGATCTTGTCGAAGTATGGACCGTAGCGCACTTGCAAACGTAAGCCCCGCTTTGTTATTGGTTTGGACCTGATTGATGCCGTTTACATTTGCTTCCACCGGATCTTCAACCGTAATGATATTAACATCTTCAGTGTTTAACTCGCTTAACGCCGTGTATAGCGTAGTAGATTTACCACTACCCGTAGGTCCCGTAACAAGGATAATCCCATTTGGATTGCTCAATATATGATCAAACAATTCTGATTCATGTGGTCCTAAGCCTAATTGTGACTTGTTAACCGTTAACGCATTCTTATTTGTGATACGCATTACGACCTTTTCTCCAAACACCGTTGGAAGTATGGATACACGGATATCGTATTCTTTTCCATCTACAAACGTCGTGATGCGTCCATCTTGCGGCTTTCTCTTTTCCGAGATGTCCATTCCGCCAGTAATTTTGATTCTGGCAACGATTGCAGGTAATAATTTTATATTGTATGTGATTCTTTCAAATAATGCGCCGTCAATTCGATAACGAACACGAACCTTCTTCTCAAGAGCCTCAATGTGAATGTCGGACGCTCTTTGACGCACTGCCTGTTCGAGCATACCATTAACAAGTTGAACAATCGGAGAGTTATTAACATCATCGTTAATCATCCGTTCCACTTCGTCTTCCCTGAAGAGGTCTTCTCGTTCTTGCTCATATGAGGAAGCAGCTTTCAAGGCTTCCGCATTACCATAATACTTGTCAATCGCCATCATGATTTCTCTAGGCGTTGCAACCACTGGGTCAATCAACCGGTTGGTAACCATGGATAAATCATCAAGTGCCAACATGTCCATAGGGTCCGCCATCGCAACCCGTATAACATTTAGATTCCTAGGATCATACATAACCGGCATCGCTCGGTACTTCTTAAGCAAATCACTATCAAACAAAGAGGTTATTTCTTCCGGAATGATAATTCCGTTCAACTCAATCCTGTCAATTCCTAGCTGATGATGCAGTGCATCTGCCATTGCTTCTTCCGTTAAAAAACCTTCAGATACTAAAATTTCTCCCAGTTTTTTCTTTTGGACTTTCTGCAAATCCAGTGCCCTATCCAGTGCCTCTTGTGATATAAGGCCTTCGTTTATAAGAATGTCACCAATACGTACTTTTCTTCGTCCTGCAAAACCCATGCCGTATCCCCGTTCTCAAGTTATTATTATGCATTTATATTTTTTATATTATATAAGCCGAAATGTATAGTTTTATGTAACCTATTTTATCATTTCTGCAAGTCAGTGTCAAATTGTGAACCCCTTTTACTTGCGTTATTTTCAACAAATATTACATGCTTTTTTTATATAAATTGTATAAATTTTATTAAATTTTTCTTTATTTTTTATTATTTCCATTTCATATGTCATTGCGACTATTTTATTTGTGCGCCAGCACATATTTTTCACCATTTTTTTCAACAACTCTCATGACCTCGAGCTCTGATAATAACACAATCAAAGCTAGATAGTCAATGGTTTTCTCTGCACTTAGGGCCTCGTAAAGCTCTTGTAATCCTTTTGGACAATCCGACAAAGTTTTAACAATTCTTCGCGCAACACCTTCCTTCTCAGTCGTAATATTTGTAATTTGCTTAATTTTTAATATGTGGCATTCATTTTCATTGTTTTTTGATGGTTCCAAATCTCCAATTTGGTTTACATAAAGCTTCCTTTGTGCAATGTATCTTATATACTCTTCCAAATCCCATATTATTTGAGCTCCTTGAGAGATCAACTTATTGCAACCCTTACTCGTCAAATCCGTTATTCTTCCAGGAATCACCCCCACATCTCGTCCTTGCTCAAGAGCCATATCAACCGTGATCATCGTTCCACTTTTTTCTTTCGCCTCCACTACAATGAGCCCATCCGACAATCCACTAATCAATCGATTTCTTGCCGGAAAATAGTATGTCTGTGGCTTTATATCTCTAGGATATTCGGACAATATACCCCCGCAATGAACGATTTTGTTATATACCATTTCGTTTTCCTTTGGATAGCATATATTCACTCCGCAACCCATAACAGCATACACACCAACCCCTTTACCCGTAGCCGCATCCTGCGCAGTGGAGTCTACGCCTCTAGCCAGCCCGCTAACTAGTTGAATCTCGTTTTTCGCCAGGAAGCTTCCAATTTCTCTCGCAACCCTTTTGCCATAATCGCTACAGCCTCTGGCTCCAATGACCGCAATTGTCAACCGGTCTTCGTGCGGAACATCACCACGACAATAGATGATTTTAGGTGGATCTATAATTTCCTTCAACCTTTTTGGATAGTTTTCCTCCCAGATTGAAATACACTTATCGCACTTTTCATTTATAGTTTCACTTTCTTGGTACTTTTGAATCCGCTCATACAACTCTTTTGCCTCTACACCAGACAAATATTTGCATAACTCGAAATGACTTGCTTCATATAATTTGTCAATCGATTCAAATTGCTTATACAATTCAAACATTTTTCGATTACCAATTCCTTTTTGATTATCAATCCAACACGCTTTACTCAGTATTTTTGACTTTTCCCTTGTATCTAATGCATTCTCTTGATTATTTTGATTAATTTCCTTGTCTCCTCTCTTTTCGATTATTAAAATTTTATAAATACTTAATCATTTTTTCATAAAAATAAAAACAAATTATTATTAACTCCAGTGATTATTTCTTGCATTTCTATAACACAACGCTTCCAAAATATGTTTTCCCATTATTGTAGAATTATTATCTAAATCAGCAATTGTTTGCGCAACTTTGACTATTTTGTGGTAACTTCTCATTGTTTCTTCTTGATTATCAAGGTGCATTCTTAAATACTCGTTCGCTTCCTCTGACAAGCTACAATACTTTGTAATATGTTTACTACTTAGCGTTCCGTTCCAAAGAAGATCACCTTTTCCATGTTCTTCATTTGCAAACCGCTTTCTCTGAATGGTTCTTGCAGCCTCCACTCTCCTTCTAATCAAACTACTTTTTTCTCCTACGCTCTCAAATGCTAGTTTGCCTTTCATTAAATTTGGCATTGTTTTCATAATCTCTACACACATGTCAATGCGATCAAGCAGTGGGAATGATAGGTTTCGGACATATCGCTTTATTTCAAAGTCAGTGCAATTGCATTTGTTTCGATCCGGGTAGTGCCCGCATGGACAAGGATTCATAGCCCCAATCAGCATGAAATCCGAAGGGAATTTTATATTCGTATGCAATCTTACAATTTGGATCGTTTTGTCCTCCATGGGCTGACGCAAAAGATCCAGATGCCCTCTTTTAAATTCTGGCATTTCATCCAGAAACAGAATTCCCTTATGAGCTAGAGAAATAGCTCCTGGCTTTGGGTGATTTCCACCTCCGCACATAGCTTGCACCGAAATCGTATGATGTGGATTAACAAATGGTCGACTGGTAATCAGCCCGCCTCCATGCTGAAGTAACCCAGCTGCACTATAGATAGAAGAAACCTCGAGAATCTCTTCCTTACTCATACTGGGCATAATCCCAACCATTCTCTTGGCAATCATCGTTTTACCCGCTCCCGGCGGCCCAACCATCAAGAAATTATGGAATCCCGCAGCCGCAATTTCTGCAACACGTTTTACCACTTCCTGTCCTTGCACATCCGCAAAATCTTCTTCGACATCATACTTATCATACCACTGCTTATTGTGACCATCATCCCATCGATGGTCCATGAGACGACCTGTCCTCGCATCCTCCAAAAGCATATTGAGCGAATCATATGCGTAGACTTTAATGTCATCAATTTCATATGTCTCTCCCACGTTTTGTTTGGGTATAATATACTCCTTAAAACCACGTTTCTTTCCTTCGAGTATAATATTCAGAACCCCTTTTATGCCCTTCAACTCTCCATCTAATCCCAACTCCCCAAGAACCACCTTGCCCTCAAATAGACCAACCTCAATTTTTTCAGAAGCAATCATAATTCCTAATGAAATCGGTAAATCAAACGCACTCCCTTCCTTTCGTTTATTTGCTGGGGATAAGTTAATGGTAATTCTCTTTAGGGGAAATGATATGCCCGAATTTTTGATTGCTACACGAACTCGTTCCTTTGCCTCGCGAACTTGTGCATTCACATAGCCAACCACTTCAATGCACGGAAGACCATCAGATACATCCACTTCGACACCGACTAGGAAACTTTCAACCCCATCCAGTGCTCCCGATATAATTTTACATAACAAAAAAAGTCCTTTCTATCTGTTCTCTCCAAACATAATAAAAATTATCTAATTATTGCGATTTGTGAGCGATTTGCTCTAAGTAAGAATTGTATTTTTGAATTGCATTTTAGATTGGTAATCTTACGGGCACCTTGAAAAGGTGCCCTGATTTAAGTTGTTTCATGACACTAAAACAATTTTGATTGCATTCCGATTGGATCTTGCGCAAACTTGATACAACTGTCTTTTGTGATTTTACGTTCCATATATAATTGAAGTAGCGCATCGTCCATTGTAATCATTCCAGCTTTTTTATTCGTCTGCATTACCGAAATTAATTGGTGGGACTTTCCTTCACGAATCAAGTTACGGATTGCGTGATTGGCATGTAGTACTTCAAATGCAGCTACACGACCATCTTCATCCGGTGTAGGAAGTAACTGTTGCGAAATAATTGCCTCCAAAACGTTGGCAAGCTGAACTCTAATCTGTTGTTGTTGATGAGGCGGGAAAACGTCGATAATACGGTCAACTGTACTTGGTGCATCCACTGTATGGAGTGTTGATAATACCAAATGACCCGTTTCTGCTGCGGTGATCGCGATACTGATTGTCTCGAAATCACGCATTTCTCCTACAAGGATAACATCTGGGTCTTCACGAAGGGCAGCTCTAAGTGCATCCGCAAAACTATGTGTATCCAATCCAACCTCTCTTTGATTAACCATTGATAATTTATGTGGATGCAAGTACTCAATTGGTTCCTCAAGGGTTATAATATGACAATCTCTATGAACATTAATCTTATCAATAATAGAAGCAAGCGTTGTGGATTTACCACTACCTGTTGGCCCCGTAACAAGGACAAGACCTCTTTTTCGGTTATACAAATCTACTACACTTCGTGGAACTCCCAATGTCTCTGAGTCCGGAATTTCTGTACCTACAGCACGAAGCGATAAGGCAACCGAACCTCTTTGCTTAAATGCATTCACACGATATCTACCTAAGTCCGGCATTGAAACTGACATATCGTACTCTCCGCGTTCTTCAAAGCGCTCTCTCTGTAGCGGAGACATAATTTCTAAACAAAGTTCTAGTGTATCATCTGGCATCATACGTGGGTAATCCATGGTCAATAATCGTCCGTAAACTCTCATCTTCGGTGGAAGCCCTACCGTAATATGAATATCCGATGCCTCAGCAGCACTGGCAACTCTAAGTATTTCTTCTAATGTTGGCATAACTAATTCCTCGCTTTTCCCTTATATTATCTTATTTTTAAAAGTCCCTACCCGGAACATACTCCTCTTCTAAGTCTGAATCCGTTCCACCATCCGTACCCACTGTGCTTTTGATCTCACTTGCTACATCACGGAGTTCATCCACATACTCTGGCGCTACAATATCCGATTCCTTCACATTTTCCTGCTCTGCAACTGCATATCCATGTTGCTTCAACAATTCTGTATCCATAACATGCCTATTATCAAGCGTCTTCATAATGTCTTTGATTTCTAAATCTTTATAGTTCTTACGATCCGCTAAGTCAACCACCTTATTATTTGTAAATAATAAGATGTATGGCATAAGGAAATCAACATCATTATCATTCAGAACAAGTCCCTTTTCACCCGTATTAAGTTCAATACAAGTACCAGGACTCAGTAAATGAATAGAATCAATCAAAGCTCTAACCACTTCTTTATCAAACACTTGATTGTTTTCAAGCAAATATCGTACTGCACTAACCTCAGAAGACGGTTCATTCTCATTATGCATTGCAGTCATACTGTCAAACACTTCTGCCACCATCATAATCTTAGTACCAATTGACGGCTTCACCGTTGACTCCGTAATTCCTTCTGCAAAATCATCTAACATCCGTTGACTTTGCAAACAGATTCGCTTTAAGGACGTGCTATTGGATAACACATCGGCAATCATATCAAACCCAGCTATTTCAGCTCTCTTAATCCGTTTAGCTTCTTCTTCTGGCGTTAGATTTGGTTGTTTAATTGATTTTTGATAAGCCAACTTTCCAATTTCATGTACAATGGCCGCCGTTACAACATCAAACTGTTCATCCGCCTTCACTTTCAGCTTATGTGCCATCAAAGCACATAGAATCGACACATTGAGCGTATGTTTGAATATGTAATCTTCATTACTTCTAAGATTTTGAATAAAATTGATTTTTCGATCTAATTTACCATAACTCTTAATAATTCCACTGGCAAGAGTATACATCTTTGGTGCCTTCTTATTCTCAATCAGTCCCATCAAAACTTCTTGAATCGCAAACACACACATGGTCTGAAAACGCTCGAATTCAATATCATCCTGTGTCATCGGCGGAACTGGTTCAGCCGGCTCAAGAATATAAATTCCGATTAACCCAAAATTATTAATACTTACAATCCCCTGCGGAGTTAATTTTGAATTTCGCTCATATAGGAGCACGCCATTTTTATTATAGATTGGCCGCGCAAGTCGCATACCTACTTTTAATCTATCTGATTTTACAAATAGCATCTAGTCCTCCTTAAATCAAGTGACGTCATTATGTTGCTTCTCACTTTCTTTCTAACAAATTTATTATACAAATTATCCAAAGAAAAGGCAAGGAAATTTCATAACCGTTTTATGTCTGATTCGTTCATTATCAAGATAGGGATGATTGCAATTTGCAACCATCCCTATACATAAATTATTCCCTGTATTAATCACAGAAATATCTAGAAAATATTTGGAAGAATTACAAATATGACTTTTTTACTGCCACCATACTTACCTTTTCCTAGGATTACCACATTTCCCGTTCCAACGTTTGTATTCTCACCATATTCCAACGTATAGTCCGTACCTTCACCTAATTTGTAGGTTCCATCTAGCAATTCTATTTGAGGCTCTATTCTATTCCCAGTATATTTCACTGCACCAATTTTAGAAACCTTTACCTTACTGATTTCCTTTTCATAAATCCTGAAATTTGCTTCAATTGAATTTTCATAATTACCCATTCCCGTTATTACTACTTTAGCACCCAATTCCTTGCCAGTAACATTGGTATTATCACTATAAGTCAATGAATAATCAACCTTGTTTATCAGTTTTTTGTTGTTATCATATACGGTAACACTTGGTTTTACTGCTTTTCCTTGATTGTACAAAGCATCACTAACTTGAACGTTGAATTCTTCACCCATCATTTTTCTCGGTAAAATTGTGAATTTCTGTTTCAGTGTTCCACCATAATTTCCAATACCCGTAATTTGAATATAAGGTGCTTTTTTATCCGTTTCTTTTGCAACACTCTTATTATTGTAATACTTAACCTTATAATCTACACCTTCTACTAATTGCAACTCCCCATCCAATACCTCACAATTTGGTTTGGTTCCATTTTGCGAATATAACAAATTCTCTTTGCCAATAATATTAATCGTAGAATTTGTGACAGTCTTTGCAACAATATCAAAGGTGACCTTCTTATTTCCTCCAAAATCATTCTTACCAACAATATTGATTTCTGCCTTACCAACCTTGCTATTATTAGCATATTCCAAAGTGTAATCACCTGTCTTATCTTCCGGATTATATTCTTTGAGCTGTTTTTTGCTTTTACCCGTTCCATAATAAACATTCACCTTTGGAGTTAAGGCCACACCCGTATAGATCTGCTTCTCGATTTTATCTACACTAGCATCAATCATCAATGATTTTACAATTCTAAACGAGACTTCCTGTTTTCCCGAATAATTACCTATACCCGTAAATATCAATGTCGGTATATTTGCGGATTCTGCATCTCCAACCTCTAAGTTATTCGCTAACTTAATGGTGAAATCTTTATCTTTTACAAGTTTTACATTATTCGAGTATATGCTGTATTTTGGAACACATGGCTTACCGTTATTATACTTAACATCCTCTACCTTAATCTCACAATCGTTGCCCGAGATACTCTTAGGCAAAATAGCATATTTACTTTGTAATTTGCCAGCGTAATTTCCCTTTCCAGCGATTGTAATTAGAGGCGCCTTTTTGCTGTCAATATTACTCGCGCTAATGTTGTTTGTATACGAAAGCGTATAATCTTTGTTTTGAACAAGTACCACTTCTCCATCTTTAATAATTGGTAATGGCATTACTTTCTTACCCGTATAAATTTCATCTTGAATCTCGTCTAGTACAATACTTTCACGACTCAAGTCTTTAGGCAAAATCGTGAATTTTATAGTTTTCGTTCCACCATAATTATTCACACCAATAATTGTAATACTTGCCGTTCCAGCATTCAAATTATTCGAGTATTCGACTTCGTAATCCCCTTCTTTTGTTAATGGATTATATGGATTTAGAACTCTCGTTTCTTTTCCAACAACGAAACTTACATTAACTTTCGGACAAATCATTTGACCTGAATACACTTGTGATTCCACTTTCGTCGTAATCGCCTTACTTAAATCATCCACATATATATTATAGGATGTTTCAATCCGATCAACATAATTTCCCTTACCTGTAATAACTACAAGTACACGTCCTGGATCTGTAATATTACCAATATAAGAAACTGTATAATCCGTATTGAGTACCAGTTTCTTGATTCCCCACTGGATTGTTGGAACAGATTTTCTTTCTTTTCCAGTGTACTTCAAATCTGGAAGCACTGTCTTAATATCTTGATCCGTCAATTTTTTTGGAGTTATGTTGAATGTTACTTCCTTCGTATCTTGATAATTTCCAACACCATTAATCGTTATTGTAGGTTTATATTTTGAATTCTCAGAAGATACATTCACATTGTTCTTATATGATACCTTGTAATCATTATTTAAAACTAATTTTTGAGTTCCCTGATATACTTGTAATTCCGGCTTAATCTGCGCCCCTGTATATTGGTAATCACTCACTTGTTCTGTCCAAAAACCAGTTGGTATTTCATTAAATACAAACACCTTATACTTCAGAACAATATCATTCGCAGCAATTGTAATCATTGCCTGCCCTTCTTTATGTGCAGTAATCATTCCATCTTCATTCACGCTTGCGATCTCTTCGTGATCAGAACTGTAGGTTACTTCTTTTACATCCGCTTCTTTTGGAGTGACTGTGATTTCAAGTTGTTTCTGATCTCCAATTTTCATGATTCCACTATCTTGTGAAAGCGTAATTTGTTCAATGTTTATTTTATCCCAATTTGCATATAACTTAATTCCTTCTTTTCTTGGAATCACTGTTGATTTTGGAACAACCTCGCCGCCCGCCGTTGTTGACCAGCCAGCAAACTTGTACCCAGGTTTATGAATTGCAGTTCCAATCCATTCGTCTAGACAAGCAATGGTATCTCCTTCTTCTGCAAATGCAATGATGGTTTGATTTGAATCATCCACGTCTACTAGTTCCATTTGGTAATAAATCTGTATTCTTGGATTTCCAAAGAAATTTGTATTCATCTCGTTTGTATTTCCATAACAGTATACTGTTTCGATTCCATATGTTTCGTTGAATGCGTTAAATGCAATATCTGCATTTTTGCATAAGAATTCAACTTCTCTTAATGCTTCACATTCATTAAATGCATCTGAACCAATCTTGGTCACATTCTTAGGAATTACTATGCTCACTAACGATTCACAATAAGCGAATGCTTCATCTGGTATTTCCATAATCGAGTCTGGTAGAATAACCTCCTGCAAATTTGTTGATTTGAAAATTGCATTTTGTAAATACTCAAAACTTGACAAATCTAACTTGCCACTAATCGCACAGAATGAAAAATCAATGTTTGTAACATGATATTTCCCATCTTCTTTGAGTTCCCATTTAATTTCATCAATTATTCCCGGATCCGAGAAATCCAAATAATATAATTCTTCTTTATTCTCATCTCGTTCAAAAAATTCTTTTAAAGTACTTAGCTCATCTTGAGCAAAATCTTCATAGTCAGCATCCACAAATTGTGGTTCTGCTCTATATTCAATGGAATCTATATCATAGGTTGCTTTCATCTCATCCGTTACTGATTTCGGAAGATAATTATAACTAATATCAATTGTACTAACTTTAGGAATATTCGATAGTTGAATGTTTTTCAGTTGATTTCCTGCAAGATCAATTGTTTCAAGTTTAGCACAATTATCTATCGATACTTCCTGTAATTTATTCAGTGGTAACACGAATGATTCTAATTCTTGTAATCCTGAAACAGATAATGTTCCTTCAATTTCACACTCCGATAAATTGAGTGACTGAATATAATAGGTTCCATCTTTATAAATCCATTGAACTCCATAACAGTTCTCTAGATTATTGGCATCCCACATTAAACTTTCTTCCACTGGCGATTGATTCATAATCGCCTGCAGTAAAGCCACATCAGCTGAAGCAAGTTGACTTCCTGGCCTTACTTGCTGTGGTTCGCAATAGATTCCTTTACCATCCCCTTCTAGTCCCTTGAACTTCGAAAGGTCTTGTAAATAATTGTATTCGCAATGTAAACTCGTTATTTTATTCGTCGTTGGTAAAGTAATGTCTAGTAATTGATTGCTTCCGCAGTTGAAATCATCTAAATTAATTGATGTTGACAAATCTAAATTTTCCAAAAGATTATCACTACAATCTAAAATGACCAAAGAACTGCAATCATTGATTGCTAATTCTGCTAGTGAATTGTAATAACATTGGAGATTCACTAACTTACTACAATCATCTGCTTCTAACTTTGTTAAGACATTTGAACTACAGTCAAGCGTAATTAAATTGACAAATCCACTAACATCTAGTTCACCTGTTAACTCTAAACCCGGTAAATTAATCGCACATACATATCCTTGCTCGTCAAATGTAACGCCTTTCCATGTATTGCAATCATCTAGATTCCATCCAAGTAGTTCATTATTCTTACCTTGAAGTGCAAATGTTTTCAATGCACTGTACTCGTTCCATTTTGCATATGGTAACGTTGAATTACCAGATAGATCATTGCCACTGGTTGTATTTCCGCTTGTTGTATTCGCCGAAACGTCATTCACGGATGAATCCGTGTTTTCGAACGAGTTTGATGAAATGCTTGCTGTTGATGATGTTAAATTATCTAGGTTGTTGGAACGAGGTGTTTGAACTGAACTTGCTTTTTGCGAAGCGCCTTGAACATCTAAACTCATTGTTGTATTTGCAGAATTATATGGTACTTCATTAGGTTCTTCTCCGTATGGGCCTTCGAAAAGTCCAAATAGAGTTGCGTAATAATACGAAGTTTGAACATGGGTGTCCCAAATAAATGATGTACCCCCTCGAACAAAAAATTTTGCTATATATTTTATGCTAGAATTAACACCCAGCGTTTGAGATAATCTCAATAACTTTAAACCTTCTTTCGGCATACCTTGAGCCGCCTTGGCAACATAATTTCTCATCACCTTGTATAACGTACCCAAAGGAAGCGTTACCAAAGTAGGATCCGTAATAACTAATGTATCATAATATTCCTTTGTAGTTTTCCACTTTCCGAAGATGATATCTTTTACTACTTTATTAGCTTCTTCTTTAGAAAAATGAGCTTTTGTTGATTGAGCAACACTAACCGAGTGTGCAAAATTTTTATTCCCTTTATATAAATTTTGTGCTGTAGCATATCTTGTTACCCCATATACTCCATAGCCCCAATCATAAAGTGGAACTTTTGGCACAAAATCATCGGTAAATCTATGATTAAAGATATTACTAAAATTATTATCTCCATATATTTCTTTTGAAAGCAGATACACATTTGGAGTGGCATATGTATAACAATAGATATCTTTACCATTTTCGCTATTATATGTAAGATCTGCCGCCAAAATATTCGCTATAGCCGCTCCTCTACTATGCCCTGTGATCAAATATATGTTATCTTCACTCACCAAGTTATTATCCTCTACATAATCAATTAATTCAGATCTGATTTGATTTTTTGCTTGCAAAAAGCTAAAGTGCCCCTTCCAATCTTCAGAATAAAAACTCCCAGTAAGATCCATGTCTCCTTCCCATTCATTTTCTGCAGTTCCTTTAATGCATACCATTATTTGATTTCTTGTTTTCCCCTCTGCATCAACAACTCGTCTGTTACCTAACACAAAAGGAGCATCATGCGGATCATTGTTATGATATGATGAAGCCTCTATATCTTCATATCCCGCATCACGCAGACAATTCATGAGCAATTTAGGCTTTGATTTAAGTTTTACATTTAATAGCGTTTTAGGAACACTCGTTGTATAAATAGAATTTTTTTCATCTGTCTCATCATAAGCCAACATTGCATACTTTGCCATAATTGTTGCCAATTCAGGACTATAAGTATTTACATCATAGTTAAACTGGGGAATATCTTCAGGTTCCAAAACATATCTACTAAACGATGGCACTTTACCGTAAATATTAAACGTATTAATTGGATAATATTGTTTTTCGGTATTTTTAGTTCCACATTTGCCCCAAACATTTTGTCCCCAAGTCCAAACATTACCATCTTTTGTTAAGGCAATTCCACTATCATCAGTTATATCTATATCAATAACATTCCTCATTATCAATGTTGGTTGAATAGTCCTATCATTATATTCTTCACCTAAAGGAATAGCATCAAAATCATTATACCCCCACATATATAAATCATTATCTTCAGTCAATGCTGCTACCATCTTATAGCCAGCATCTACTTGAATAAATTTTATTTCGGGTAATATCTCTTTAGGCAATGCACAGAATCTGGAAGAAGTATTCGAGTAAGCAGTGGTTCCCCATTGATATAGTTTCCCCTCATCTGTGATAGCCGCTCCTACACTGCCACTAACACTATAATCTATAAATTTTTCATTCACATCATTATTGACTATTATTTGTTGTGGTGAAGATGTTAGCGACTGTATTCCTTTTCCGCCTGCTCCCAAATTGCATCTTCCCCATACCCATATCGTCCCGTCACTTCTTATTCCTCCCATAGTGTATTCATCGCCCGTTACTTTACTATATTTAAAACCACCATCCACCTGACAAAAATCCGGTTTTCTATAAGATGGCCCTACACTTGTATATTCATAAGGAGTATTAATAGTTCCATTTCCAAATTCACCGTATTCATTCATACCCCATGCGAACACCTCTCCCTCGGAATTTAACGCAATCGCACTTTCATGCCCATAAGCAACATCCACAACATCTTCCATTGCCTTATTTAAATACATACTCCTTTCAACTTTTGGGAATTTTGGAATTGTATAATAATCAAGCTTATTATTACATCTTATTGGCGAATAAAGTGTCCAATCATAAAAGAAATTGTCTTCTGACACAAACGCCATTCCAAATCTTAGCCCATATATTTTCTTCACTCGTCTTTTAAGTTCTTTACACTCTTGCTCATACAATATATTTTTGATTATATTACCAGTTTTATTATTATAGTAATCTTCCTCAGCCTTATCGTATTTTGTTACCTGGTCAACAAATAAATTAGTAAACTCTTTAACTTCAAACGGCGAGGAGGAAGACGTTTGTCCACTCACATATACATCCCCATCATCGGCTATAACTCCCATCATTCCATTCGCCGAAAACACTTGCTTTCTATCACTAGCCATCTGAACCAGATTTGACGCCTTCGCTTCTACATTCGTTGCCTTTACAAAAAAAGGTTCAATACTCGGAAATAGGATCGCAATACACACCATTGCAATTAATATCCTCTTAAAGGCCATTATCATTTTTCTAAACCTACTTTTTCCCTCTTTCTTTCGCTTCGTAAACATTTTATCCCTCCACTTTTTTATTAGAATCGGCAATAAAAAATAGCCAAAGGATACCCTTGGCTATTAAATCACATAAATAATCTATTATTGCCCCTTCCCCAAACACGATAGTAGCATAATTATCTAAAATCTGTCAATCTAATTGTTTTCCCTTGCGATCCCCTCAATACTTGGCTGAATCGCTAGCGAGTAATTGGTGTCATAGATGACAAAACCCGGTTTTGCTTTGGGCGGTTTTTTGACAAATTTCTTGAGGACATAGTCTACCCAGACCTTCTCCTGGTCTTTTCCACTGGAATAATAGGCTGCCAATCGACCAGCTTCTTCGAAGGTTCGATCTGGAAGTTCTTTTCCAAGGGTTTTGACAATCACATGGGAGCCCGGCATTCCCTTTGCGTGGAACCACCAATCCCCTCCCTGCGCTACTTGAAAGGTTAATTCATCATTTTGATAGTTGTTTTTGCCTACGTACATATGAAATCCGTCGCTGCTGACGAAATGATAGGGTTTGCTGACAATTTTTTCTTTTTTGACTCCCACTCGCTTTTTGAGATATCCATGTTGCTCTAGTTCATCTCGAATCTGCGCCACATCTTCTTGTTCTTTGATATGATCAAGGGAGCTTAGGATACTTTTTAGATGTTCAACATCCTTACCTGTTTCTTCTATTAAAATGGATAGAGCCTCATAGGTTCTTTTTTGCTTGCTGTATTTATCGTAATAACGCTTTGCATTCTCCTGCAGAGTTAAATCTGGATCAAGTGTGATTTTCATCGGTTCATTCGTGTAGTAATTCTCTACAGTGATTTCCTTTTGCCCTTCCTCTTGACCATATCCGTAGACATTCAAAAGCTCACCACAGAGTTTATAATGGTCTCGTTTGAGAGTGTCCTGCAATTGCTTGTTTTGCAAGTCGTATTTTTTGACATTTCTCTCCAGGGCAGTCATTACTACTTTACGTAGATCCGCTGTTTTTTGACGAACTCTTGTATAGGAACTTTTTTTCTCATAGTAGTTTGCCAATAACTTCGAGATCGAATCATAACATTCCGAATCCATTCCTTCATAAATCGCAAACGGAAATGGCACAAATTCGTAAGGAACATCTTTTTGATAAAGAATTGATGGGCTAAACGCTCCCTCTTTAATCTGTAGCATGACTTGTCTTACCGCTTCATATAGTTGCTTTTTCCCTGCATCCTCTAAGGCCAAATACATACACAGCGAGTCCGCCTCGGCACGCATACATAATTCCTGTGCTAAGATTGGTGAAAAGCCTTCAAATACTCCAACCAATGTTTTAGCAAGGGGCTGGGCAGATTCTGCGAGCAATTTATCAAATTGCCCAAAATCAAGATCCTCAGTAATCTTTAACGGATTAACTTTCTTCAGTTCCTCAGGCAGAAAATAAACTTTTCCAGGATACACTTCACGCAAACTGCTTACCACTGCCGATATTCGTTTGATACTATCAATAATCACACCCTCGCTGTTTATAAAGATAATATTGCTATGCTTTCCCATTAATTCAATAATCAGATACTTTGTACAAAGATCACCAAGTTCGTCTAAATGCTCAATTTCAAAACGGATAATGCGTTCTAATCCCACTTGATCAATTTGAACAATTCTACCACTTTGGATATATTTTCTTAAAAGCATACAGAAATTAGGTGCAGTCAGTGGACTTTTCTTATTTTCCTCTACAAAATGTACAATCGGCAAGGAAGCCTCCACAGAAATCTTTAGTCGAAGTTGTTCCCGATTCACTTTAAATGTAAGTAACAGCTCATCCCTTTCAGGCTGCGCAATTTTATTAATTCTTGTATCGATTAATTTATCCCGCAATTCTTTTACTACACAGGCAACACTTACTCCATCAAATGCCATTTTATCACTCCATTTCTCAAAAATTAAGACCGGCTATGAACCGGTCTTAACATCATGAACCTATTAACCAATCATACATCTGCTGATATTTTAGGGCAGAAACCGTCCATGAATAGTCGGTTGCCATACCTCTGTCAATCAGTTTATTCCACTCACGTTTCTTTTGATAATAAATATAGGCTGCATACTGAATCGTTGCAAGCATCTCATGGGCATTATAGTTTTGGAAACTAAACCCTGTTCCAGTGCTTTCATACTCATTATAAGATTCTACGGTGTCTTTGAGACCACCCGTCTCTCTTACAATCGGAACCGTTCCATAACGAAGCGACATAAGCTGACTTAGTCCACAAGGCTCAAATAAAGATGGCATCAAAAACGCATCTGCCGCCGCATAAATTTTATGGGACAAATCTTCTGAATAATAGATATTTGCAGAAACTTTATCGTGATATTTCCACTGATAATGCCGAAACATGTTTTCATATTTCGCATCGCCCGTACCCAAGACAACAAGCTGAATATCATTTTGACAAAGTTCGTCCATTACATATTCTAACAAATCAAGACCCTTTTGGTCCGTAAGTCTTGAAACAATGCCTAGCATAAATTTCTTATCGTTTTGTTCTAAACCTAATTCTTCCTGTAAAGCTCTTTTATTTTTGATTTTCTCTTTTCTAAAATTAATACTATTATATGGGAAATCAATGTATGTATCCGTCTGCGGATTAAATTCATCATAATCAATTCCATTCACAATTCCACGTAAATCCTTTGCCCTAGAAACTAAAACTCCATTTAGACCTTCTCCATAAAATGGCATCTTGATCTCTTCCGCATAGGTACTTGATACCGTAGTAATCGCATCTGCATATACAATTCCACCCTTAAGCAGATTTGCATCCTTATATGCTTCAAGCTTATCCGGTGTAAAATAATGCTGTGGAAGACCTGTGATCTCACGAATTGTCTTCACATCCCATTTTCCTTGAAATTTCAGATTGTGAATCGTCATAACAGACTTCATATCTCTGAAAAAGTCCCCGCTTCCAAAGCGCTCTTTCAAATATACTGGAATAATTCCTGTCTGCCAGTCATGGCAATGAACAATATCCGGTTTAAAATCAACAATTGGTAAAATGGATAAGGCCGCCTTTGAAAAATAACAATACTTCTTGATTTCTTCTAAAACATTGTCCCCATAAATCTTGAAACCGCCAAACATTCCTTCATTATCAATAAAATAATAGGTTATTCCATCCACAACCGCTTCGAATACACCAACGTACTCGCTGTGCCAATAAAAATCCATATAAAAATGGGTTTTGTACTCCATTAAGCTTAGCATTTCTTCTTTCATACATGTATATTTTGGTAAGATTACTCTTACATCATAATATTCCCTGTCAATACATTTTGGTAGTGAACCTACTACATCTGCAAGTCCGCCCGTTTTGCTAAACGGAACTCCTTCCGAAGCCACAAAAAGTATTTTTTTCATAAATAAAAGTCCTCCGATTTCTTATTACCCCTAAGCGTAATTATACAACAGATGAGCATTGTTTGAAAGCAAAATATACTTGTATAAAACAAAAAAGGGAGAATGAATCTCCCCCTTTTGCTAATACCATCGTTACTAAATTGCTTTAACCCAAAGTTCATCTAGAACACTTCTAGCTCCCGTGTCTGACTTTTCAATTGCATCTTCCCATAACATACCTGTGCTAGTCTCAAACGCAGCCATATCTTGGATAAGCTTTTCAATGTTAGTCATAGATAATGAACTTCCATCACTTAATGAAATGCCACCAATGGAATAGTAGGTACTAAAATGATTTTTGACAATCACGGAATCTTCCGAATCTAAATTTTTAATAATTAAATCCGATCCTATCTTCATAAAATCTAAATCTTCTGCCAAGATTCCTTCTCCAAATACAATCTTATCCGTTCGAGTGGTTGTACTATCATAATTATTGATGGTATCTACTCCATCTCCTAGATTAAATTGATAAATGTCTGTTCCGTCCCCTCCATACAAGGTATCATTTCCTGTTCCACCAATTAATAGGTCATTTCCATTTCCTCCTTCTAATTGGTCGCTTCCGTTTCCTCCATACAGGCTGTCAACTCCATCTCCACCGTCTAAAATGTCATTTCCGTCTTCTCCATATAGTTGATCATTTCCGCTGTTTCCATAGACTTTATCATTCCCTGCTCCTGCATAAAAACTCTCATTTATATCTGTACTGTACGTTCCATTCCAGCCTGTTAATCGATCATCTCCAGAAGTCCCAACACTCGTTCTTAGCTTATTAGTAATGTAGGTTGCATCCCATACGGTTCCATCTTGGAATGCAATACTTCCAATTCCATAATACGTATTGAATGCTCTTTGCACTGTGATCTTATCTCCAGATTTTGTATTGGTTAAGTACATATTGTCAGCATCTCTTGTCAATACGATATCTTCTGCTAGGATTCCTTCTCCAAATACAATCTTATCCGTTCGAGTGGTTGTACTATCATAATTATTGATGGTATCTACTCCATCTCCTAGATTAAATTGATAAATGTCTGTTCCGTCCCCTCCATACAAGGTATCATTTCCTGTTCCACCAATTAATAGGTCATTTCCATTTCCTCCTTCTAATTGGTCGCTTCCGTTTCCTCCATACAGGCTGTCAACTCCATCTCCACCGTCTAAAATGTCATTTCCGTCTTCTCCATATAGTTGATCATTTCCGCTGTTTCCATAGACTTTATCATTCCCTGCTCCTGCATAAAAACTCTCATTTATATCTGTACTGTACGTTCCATTCCAGCCTGTTAATCGATCATCTCCAGAAGTCCCAACACTCGTTCTTAGCTTATTAGTAATGTAGGTTGCATCCCATACGGTTCCATCTTGGAATGCAATACTTCCAATTCCATAATACGTATTGAATGCTCTTTGCACTGTGATCTTATCTCCAGATTTTGTATTGGTTAAGTACATATTGTCAGCATCTCTTGTCAATACGATATCTTCTGCTAGGATTCCTTCTCCAAATACAATCTTATCGGTTCGAGTGGTTGTACTATCATAATTATTGATGGTATCTGCTCCATCTCCTAGATTGAATTGATAGATGTCCGTTCCGTCCCCTCCATTTAACGTATCGTTTCCGGTTCCTCCAACCAAAAGGTCATTTCCTCGTCCTCCTTCTAATTGGTCATTTCCAACTCCACCAAATATGAGGTCAGCCTCTGAACTTCCATTCAGAGTATTATTCAATTCATCCCCGTGGATTTTTCTATTGCTCTTAATATTAGTCAACAGTTCATAGTAGACACTTGTTTTTGCAAATGAATTAGCATAGGTTTTATCATCATAAAAAGCACTGTATATCTTATCTGCTTTTATGAACTCTGTATATTTTTGGAACAAGTCTATCGACTTTTCCATACTATCTTTCCCTATAATTTTAATATAATTAGAAACATCATCATAACTAAATGTCTTTGTTCCATCAGCATTATCAACAAGGCTTGTTAAACATAACAATCCCTTCAAATGAGTTTGTGATAACATTTCATTCTTATATTGTGAAATCAGAGTATTGTACATATTTTCTAAAATAGCACCAGCCGTCATATTGGGATTCGATCCATTAACGCCAACAAATTCAGTTCCATAAAATTTTTCAAGAACCGCCAAGTGTTTTGCACTTACATTTGATCCCCTACTCCCATCAACGACATCTTTGGTATTCGTCCATTCAAAGACAATTTTTTCTATTATACTTTTGCAATCACCCATTTGATAATTTTTTGCAAATTCATCAACCATATTTTTTAAATTTGAATTCAAAACCATTGCCTGTCTAAGCGTAAGAACTTCACCAGTGGTATACAATTCTGGTAAATCTTTAATTCCACTAATATCAGTTGTTTCATCTCCAATATAGATTGTATCCATGGTATTGGCAGTAAAATCTAATTCAGCCAACTTATGTACAACATTGTCTGCCGTTTTATAGGTTCCTTGTCGCATAACTAAGTTATTATTGGTATCAAGTTTATTAAGTACTTGATTCGACGTAACTAACTCAATAATATCTAAATCTTCTAGCGAAAATAATTCCTCAGCTTGAGATATCCCATCATTATTCAAATCTTTCCAAATTTTCAAATCAGCAAAACTTGCATCCGATTTGTTAATTAGTCCGTCCTTATTATCATCGATATCTGCTAACGCTGCAAATCCGCTACTAGCTATTGATCCATCTTTCATAATTGTCTCATCACTAAATAATTCTTTTGCTGAATCAATATTTCCATTTCCATCAATATCTCTTACTAATAGACCATCTCCATTATCAACCCAAGCAGTCTTTTCTTTAAATCCGTCTCCTTCAAAGTCAAAATGAATTCCATCTTCTATAGATTTTGAATAAACCCCATCATTATCTAAGTCAAGAATAATAGGATCACTACGTACAGGATCACTAGAATTTCTAGCATCATCCATATCACTTCCTAAACCACCACCATGATTTTTCTCATGTTTTTTACATGCCTCTAAGTAAGCATCTTTATCTATGTTTCCTTCCTCATCCACCATAATATCGTAAAGATTACTATAAAAAGGATCGTCGTCACACAGATAACCTGTAATCTCTATATTATTATTATGATCTCTTATTTTATCAACCAATTGACTTGTAACATCTATTATTTCTGTTGCAACAACAATTGTAATTTCCACTCCGATTCCTGCTCTACCTGGAATAATAGATATAGCATTTCCAACCCCTTCCAAACAATTCTTCAAGCAGCTTAATTGTGCTTGTGCATTATCATATCTATTTCCACCAACTACAACCTGTCCTCCATCTATAAATGCTTTAGCAAATGATAATGCTGAATCCAAAACAGTTTTTGCGGTATCAATTTTTAACATATCTTCGTATGCTGTCTTAAATCTTTTCTTGGTTTCGTTACTCAAAAACGAGTAACCTAATTTTGTAGTATTAATACCAATCTCATGTGCACTATCCTTAATAACACCCACAAAAGCTTGTACATATTGTTGGTATTCTTCATTACTAATTGTTTCTCCCATAATAAAATTCTCCTTTTATTTTATCTTACTTTCAATCCCGAATCTAAATGCTCAAACAATGGTTCCATGAAAAATTCAATAATTCTTCTTTTTCCGATGATTACTTCTACTGAACATTCCATACCAGATGATAATTGTTGTTCAACTCCGTCCACTTTTATGGAGTGGTCTTCTAATTGAACTTTGATTCTATATACCTGCCCCATTTTTTCATCAATTATGGCATCTGGACTTATTTCTACCACTGTCCCATTAATAGATCCATACTTTTGAAAATTGAAGGTGTCCATTTTGACATTTACTTTTTGTCCAACCTTCACAAATCCAATGTCTTTATTTGGCAAATATGCTTCAACAACTGTTGTTGAATCTATTGGAACAATAGTTGCAACGGTTTGTGTTGATGCAACGACTTCTCCCAATGTTGTTACGCCCATTTGTTGAACAATACCTTCTACCGGAGAAGCAAGAACCTGCTTTTCATAATCCAGCGTCTCAATTTCAAGTTGCTTTTTAAGCCCTTCGATTTCAATTCCATTTGAAACCACTAGATTTAATATGTTTTCTTTTGTTTCTTGCTCCAATTGAAGCATTTCTTTTTCACATTTCTTCAGATCGTTTTGAGCTTTTTCTAAATCAAGTTGCAACACCTCAAGCTCGCTTTTTAAAATTGAGACAGTTTTAACATTTGTAATCCCTTCAAGTGTTTTTTCATCATTCGCATTATCTAGAATCACTTCTTGCAAATCATTCTCTGCAGCATATATTTCGTATTCCAAATTTGCTTTCTCATATTCTTCCTTGGTTACCGCTCCAGCCTCATACAATTTCTTGAGTGTTTTTCTCTCTTTGTCTAAGAACTCAAGTTTTATCATTGTCTGATCTAGCGCAATTTGCTCACCACTACTTGCACTCGCGTCACTCTCTACTTCTTTTTTCTTTTCAGATACCTGTATTTCATCCCTTTTTTGCTCAATTAATTGCTTTTTTTGAAGAATCAGACCATCGAAATTCTTCTTGTCTAATAATAATGCATCTTTTCTCAAAATATAGTTTTCTTGCATACTTGTTAAAAGAAGAATCACACTTTTTTCAACGTCGTCTTTACCATCAATCGTTTCAAAATATTTTTTGATATCCTGATTTTCAATAAACGTCACAAATAAATTCTTTTGATACTCAGCATTCTTTAACTCATCCCCTGTCTTTTCTGCCAGAATTTGATATTGAAGCGCATCTAACTTAACTAGAATTTGATCTTTCTGAACGGTATCTCCCTCATGCACTAATATTTCTGTTACTTCTCCCCCCTTTTCGGCTTGAACCACCTGAATTTTTTCTATTGGTATAATCTTACCCCTAGCAATAGCAACTTCATCCAACGTCCCAATTATCGACCACAAAATAGTAATTATGATAAATAAAGCGATAATATATATATGGAAACGTCCAACAATAGACACTGGTTTTTCTATTAATTCATCCGTTTCAGGCAAAAACTCGCGCCTTAATGCCTCTTCCCTGTCAATCTTTCTCTTTTTGTCAAAAATCATTTCAAACCCTTCTTTACATTTGCTGTGATAACATTTCAAAAAAAGCACCTTTGCTATTAATCAGTTTAATACGATCATCATACTCAACCAATTCACCTCGTTCAATAACCATAATCTTATCGGCGTCTTTAAGGGTTGATAACCTGTGAGCAATAATAATTACCGTTCTTCCTTTACAAATTTCTTTTAGATTTGTTTGGATTATTTTTTCAGACTCGTAGTCTAATGCTGACGTTGCTTCATCAAATATCAATATTTTGGGATTTGATAGTAACGCCCTCGCAATGGCGACTCTCTGTTTCTGACCACCCGATAGACCTACTCCATTCTCGCCAATCATTGTGTCATATGCTTCAGGTAGTTCACATATAAATTCATGAATTCCAGCAATTTGAGCCACCGCAATTATTTCTTCAATTGGTGCACTCGGCTTATCTATTGCTATATTGTCTCTAATTGTTTGATTAAACATAAAGTTTTCTTGTAGAACCACACCGATCTGTCGCCTTAACCAAATAGGATCTGCCATTGATAAATCAATTCCATCAACCATGATTTTTCCACTCTCAGGTAGATATAATCTCTGGATCAGTTTTGACAAGGTACTTTTCCCTGAGCCACTTCGTCCAACAATACCTACAACCTTACCTGCTTCTATCTCAAAACTTATATTTTTAATTGTCTCAGCACCATCAATTCTATATCGAAAGGATACTTTGCTAAACTCAATATTCCCCACAATACTGGGCAACTTAGTCTTGTTCTTATTCAGCGTTGTTTCTGTCTTGGTATTAAAGATCTCACCCAATCTTTGAATTGAAAGTGATGTTTGTTGAAATTCTTGCCACATCTGTACAAGTCTTAATACTGGCTGACTTACACGGCCCGATAGCATTCTAAATGCGATCATTTGTCCGACCGTAATCGTTCCATTCATTACTAATCTAGCACCTAAGTAGAGAATCGATAGATCCACTATTTTTTGCACAAATTGAGCCAAAACTCCTGCCGAATTACTTAATGTGTTCATCTTAAAATTCGCTTTTGTCGAATTTGCTAAAATATCTTCCCACTTCTTTTTCATTCTGTTTTCGATTGAAAAAGCCTTTATCGTATTGATTCCCGTTACTGCTTCAACCAAATACGATTGCATTTCAGAACCATACTTAAATTTTTCATCGAGCCTGGTTTTCAACATCGGCGTAATAATCCAAGAAATCAGTGCTAGCACCGGAATGGATGCCACCGTTACAATTGTCAAGAGTGGACTGTAAAATACCATTACCACTAAATATACTGAAATAAATAACACATCCAAAATTGTTGTCATTGGAACGCCTGTTAGAAAGCGTCGAATATTTTCAAGTTCCCTTACTCTTGCGACCGTCTCACCCACTCGTCTATTTTCAAAGTATCGAAGAGGTAAATGAAATAAATGTTCAAATAATCTACAACTCAGTATTACATCTATTTTACTCGTTGTATGATTTAGAACATACGCTCTTGAAACCGACAACACACTTTCAAACAACATAATTACAAACAGGCCAATCATCAATATATCTAAGGTACTCATACTATTATGAACCAACACCTTGTCAATTACTGACTGCGTAATCAGTGGCGATAACAGCGATAATAATTGCATAAATAATGCTGCTAATAATACTTCAAATAGCGCACTCTTATATTTAATAATTGTTGGTATAAACCATTTAATTCCAAACTCAAAATTATTATCACCAAACGTTCTTGGAATAAAAAGTAAAACGTATCCATCCCAATGTTCAGTCAATGCTTCCACTTTTACAATTGCACTCTTTCCAAATAGTGGATTAAAAACCAGTAAATCATCTTTATTAACACCTGCCAACACACAGTAATCATTCTGAATTTTTATAATACATGGTGGCTTTAACTTTAATAACCCTTGAATGTCACACTTGACATGCTTAGACTTCAATTTGTATTTCTTTGCAATAATCTGCACTTTATTCACAGTTACACAGCTATTTTCAATACAAAACTGGTGCCTGATTTGTGACTCATCCACAGCTAATCCATGGTATCCTGCAATCATAAGAAAAGATTGCATAAGCGAGTCAATTGTATTATTATCTGTTTGCATTTTTCTATTCCTTTACAATTTCGTTTTCTAGAATATATATATTCATCTTAATTTGTTTACGTGTTTCGGCAATTTCATAATCACAATTAAGCACTTCACAATTTATTTCATCACAATCGATTTTTCGTCCCTTACCATTTTGAAAGCGCGCATCCTCCATCTTGGCTTTTTTAATGAGCAATTCTCGTTTTTTATTTAGAGTTTCAACCCTACTCTTCAATAAATCCACTTCATTACTCAACGAAAGAATCATTGCATTTATTGTTTTCTTATAAGCATCACGTTCCAATTCCATTTCACGCAATTCATATTGGATTCTTTGAGTTAAATACTGTGAATTATTTGAATCAGACTGCGCTTTTTTATAAAATTCAATCATATGATCATAGTAGATTAACTTTGTATTTTGAGAATAATAATTTGAAACATACGCTTCTCTTGTTTGCAAATCGCCATAATTGATATTCGACTTAATGTCTTCCGTTCCCAAATACAGCACTTCTCTGATAAATTGATTATCATTTTTCAATGTACTCAACTTATCTTTTAATTCTAACGCCTTATACTCTTCTTCCTCCAGATCAATCTGCAGTATTTTCCCATTCTCGTACAAAATTTTTGATAGCTCTATTTTCCGTTTTTGGATTTCACTGAAATCCTCATAATATTTTAATCCAATATCATTAACAACCAAACCATAGAACTTGTTATAAAACGAATAATCAATCGTTCTGTACTTTTCATTCACAATTGAATTAATATTCTTTGAATAGTAATCCCCAACAGCCACTTCTTTTGCATATGTAAACCTAGTATTTCTATCATTTTCCAGAATTTTCTCATAGTGATCAATAATTTCATCCATACCAACGATTCCTAGCTCATTACCCGATAATGCATACTTTTCTCTTTCACTCTTTGCTTTTTCAAGATTAACTGTGTTTTCAGAAATCGATTCTTCCACCTCTTCTAATCTCTTTTTTGACAAGTGTAAATCCAAAATCTTACTATTAACATCTAATTCAGACAGTTCATATTCAGGCGATAATGCAACATAATTTTCTAAATATTTGTCCTCGACATCTCTCGTGATTTCAACATAATCTGGAACTGTATTTGCTGCAATTTCATGCGAGTTCATGAAAAAAGCACACAAAAAAAGCGCCCCTAAAAAAAACACAAACTTTTTTTTGGCACTAAAAATATATTTATTTATGATTTTGTAAAATATTCCCCACATAATTCATTCCCCCGAATTTAATCACAGTGGTAATTGTATCTCACACTTCATTCCTTGTCAACACTAAAAGTTTAACTAAAAATAAATCACCCAAAGACTTTCTAGTATGAAAGCCCCGACAAATCGGTTTCACACCAATCCATCGAGGCCTTTCATACATTTTTATTCTGTTCTACACTGTTCCATACTATTCTAAAAACTCAGACTTGATATATCCTGTCTGACCATTAAATTTAATTTTACTCCATCCATCTGCTTGTTTCTGGATTAGGTCAAAACTTTCTCCCTGATATGCAACTCCAAGTTTGTCCGCTGTTTCACTTGCTGATTTACGAACATTTGCGGTCTCTTTCAGAGTCACTTTACCACTTGTGGTTACTTGTTCATCATCCGCTTGCTCGTCATTCGCAGGTTCTGCTTCGGTTGCATCCTGGTTTGTTTGAGATGCTGCTGCTTCTCCAACTCCATTAGAGGTTCCAGCGGATTTAAGAAACTCACTCTTAATAAAGCCTTCTCCACCATTATACTCTACTTTACACCAACCGTTTTCTCTAGATTCATAGATCATTAGCTTTGTACCAACATCTACTTTTCCTAATTTATCAGCTTTTTCACTATCGGAAGCTCTTACATTTACCGTATCGGTTGTTACTACCCAATAAACTAGGTTGTCACCCGTCATTGTTTCTGCCGATTCAGCAGCCGTCTCTGGTGTTTCCTCCGTCGCTTCTTGCTGTGCATCTGCATCTGCTTTAGCCTGTAATGCAGCTTTTACTTCTTCTTCAAGTTTAAGCGCAAGTCCTTCCATAAACACTTTGAGTCCTTCATCTGCTGCAAGTGCTTCATTATATTTTGCACTCACGCTTTGGAATAAACTCACCACATCTTCTGTAGCTGCTACTTTCTTAATATAGTCCGTGATTTTAACATCGATTTCACCATCGCGAATCTGTAAGGTTCCATCTTCTTTCGTTTCAACAAAAATGGTTGTTAATCCCGGAGCTAACGTATCGATATCTTTGAACTTAATATCGTAGTATACAAATGTAATATATGAATTAGCAATTGGTCCTGATTTTGAATATACTTTTATATTCTCATAAGAATCAACATACTCACTCTTCTTTTGAATCTTAACTAGCTCTTCATCACTAGATTGTGCCTTTAATCTCTTAATGGATTCTAAGTCACCTTCTGCTAAAGCCTTGAAATATTCAGTAAACAGTTGGTTGACTGTTGCATACTGATCCACTGCAAGTTTCTCATCCTTTAAAACATAATTCTCGGATACTTGAGTGTTCGCCGAAACCTGTGTCTCGACTTTCTTATCATCTTTTTTTGTGTTGATTAGAAAAACTGCTAAAACAATTACAAATACAATGGCTAATAATCCGCCGACTACATACACCGCGAAGATGCGATCATGTTGCATCTTACCTAAAAATGTCATCATCATCTCTTTAAATGCTGATGGTTGCTTGATTTCATTTTGTTTGTTTGATTTTTTTTGAACCTTAGGTTCTTTTGTTGTATGTTCTTTTTTGTCCATTATTTTTCCTTCCTAGCGTCAAAATAGATATACCCGAGAGGAATCGAACCTCCATCGGCTGAACCGGAATCAGCTGTTTTATCCATTAAACTACGGGTACAAATATTACAACTTTGTTACAACATCTTACACATAATAGCATACTTTGTAATGATTGACAAGATTTCACGCCCTTTTTAGGATAACCACTTATCTGCTTGGATTCTTCGTATATTCAATTTCTTAGAAGTCACTTCACTAAGCAAATGATATAGAACAGAACAAAGTGGTATAAAGATTAGCATTCCCGCTACTCCCATAAGATTTCCACCGATTGTTACCGCCGCCAAAACCCAGATGGAAGGAAGTCCTACCGTTCCCCCCACTACATATGGGTAGATTACATTTCCTTCGATTTGTTGAAGCACAAAGAACAGAATTACAAAACCAAGAGCCTGCATAGGATTTACCATTACAAGTAAAAATGCGCCAAGTGCTAATCCAATAAATGCTCCAAATATTGGAATTAGAGATAAAACAGCAATCATCACTCCAATGAGCAATGCGTAGGGCATTCTGAAAATTGACATGGCCACAAAAAACATGACTCCAAGTATAACGGATTCCGTACATTGGCCTGATAAAAAATTGGAAAAGGTCTTAGAGGACAGCCTCCCTATATACACAATTTTGTCTGCCGCTGGTACCGATAAATTTGCATACAAAAGCTTCTTACACTGCCTTGACAAGGCTTCTTTTTGAAACAATACATAAATTGAAAATGTCGCCGCAATAAAAAACGTTGTAATTCCGCTGACAATTCCTCCTACAACAGACGCTGTTGATGTAAATACTCCCGATACTCCACTTTGCAAAAATGAAATTGCTTCCTTACCCACTGCATCCCAGTCAAACTCTAACGTTGAAAATACATTGTTTAGCTGAGGCCACTTTTGAGAAAGTTCCTTTGCCCATACCGCGATATTTTGAGCAATTACTGGAACTTGTTTAACAAGTAGCGTGGTAGTTTTCGCAAATTCAGGAATAACAATGAAGAGTGCTACTGTCAATACAAAAAACACAAGAAACAAAGTTAGTAAAAACGCAATCACACGTTTTGCTTTATAAAGACGTTTCTTAGGATTCCACTTTTTTTCAAAGAGTCCTTCTATCTTGTGCATTGGAACATTTAAAATAAAGGCAATCGCCCCACCTAAAATGAATGGGAACAATAACGAAAACAGCATTTGCAATCCCTTTACTAGCACTTGGTAATTTAACAGCGCAAAGTAAAACAAAATAGCGCTAAAAATAATGCTGATCCACCCTCTTCTACTAATATGTCGTTCTGCTTCCCTATTTTGCTTTGGCTCCTGGCTTTGCTTTGGCTCCTGGCTTTGCTTTGGCTCCTGGCTTTGATTTCTTGCTTGTCTTTGTTTCTCCATTGATTTGCTCCCTTTTATCTTGAACCCATTGTTTTCTTTTTTTAATTTGATTTACAAATTGTTTAAACCACGCTACATCTCCTTCTTCCACCTTGCGATTTCCATAGCGTACTTCTTCAAACCATTCCATTTTCTCATAAAATAAAGAATCTGAAAATAGTTTTTCTTCTTTTAATCGTTCGCAATACTCTTTTAATGTCTCATAAATATGAATCCCATACTTTCTTTTTCGTAAAATAGTTAGTATTTTACTCATGTAATGCATGATTTTATCTTCTTTGGACAACTTATCAAACTGTTTTCTTGAACGATAATAAAAACCAATTCCAACGCAAGCTAGCAAAAATAGAGTTGCTACCACCATCCATACAATGATTCCGATTGCTCCTTTTTTCTCGCCCTTTGATCTTGCATGGAACAAACTATTTTGAGACTGGGAGAAATATTGGTTACGGTATTGCTCGGAGTAATCAATTTCAGATGCTACAATCTCTTCTCTTCGCTCCCAGTCGTATTCCATTGTTTCAAATCCAGGCGTTGCATCTAGTCGAACCCAACCATAGTTTTCCAGATAAATCTCCGTCCACGCATGCGCTTGGTTGGAGTACTGGGAATACCAGCCCTTTTCTGGATTTTTAAGAGAAATTCGCAATCCTTCAACATATCTCGTAGGAATTCCTACACTTCTACACATAATACACATTGCGCTCGTGAAATAAGTACAGTATCCCTCTTTTTGTTGAAACAAGAAGTTGTCAACAAAATCCCCCTCTAAATTCTTTCCAGGTTTAAGGGTATACTCATAGTTTGCTCTAAGATAGTTCTGAATTAGTTTTGCTTTCTCATATGGACTTTTTGCATCTTTTGTAATCTGCTCGGCTAAATCTTTCACTCGCTGTGGCACGCTATCTGGAATCTGCAGATGATTTGAAACATAGTCCTTGCGATATGTTTTTAATAAATCCTCAATTTCTCCCGATTCAATCAAAAGACGCTCTCTTTTGGTCAACTGTACTTGTTGAAACAATTCCAAGTAGAGGGTATTTTCAATACTCTTTGAGTCTTTGAAGGTATCCCCAATTTCACCAGACAAATAGGCTACAAAATTAGGATTTAACTCGTTTATAACCACTCCTGAAATCTGGTATTCGTCCTTCTTTTTTAATCTCCTGGAAAATCTTAAATTTGCATCCTTTTGCGCAAATGTGTACCGCTTGTCTCCACAAATAATTCGATAGCATTGTTCTGGGTAGAATACCGTGTCGGTTTTATAACGATCTATTTTAAGTTTATAGGATACATCCTTTCCAAATAGTTCATTCTCCGAAGATGGTACTCTGCTTTGGTATAAATAATATAGTTTTTCCAGAAGTTCCAACCGCACTCGATGAAATTCTGGGTCTGGAGTATAGGGTGTTGTTTCCCAACCGGTTCCCGAATAATAATCTTTTACCGAACCGCTTAAGTACGATTTCGTCAAACCCGTACGAATGATTGAAATTTTAAATAGAGGCCTCTTTTTATTTCCTAATACGTTGCCACCTAACGTCTTATCTTCTTGTGAAAATCCAACCTGGTTCAGAGAAAATTCACCCGATTTTGTCTTTCTAATGTCTATAAAATCTTCTATATTAGCAGCTGCATCCAATGCTAAATCAGACACCTTTTTCCACGGAATGGGATCCTCACTCTTAGGTCCAAGAAGGGATAGCGCAACCATCATAATTCCAAACGCAATCAAGTACTTTCCATTTTTTCGTTCCACTAGATCTAAAGACATAATACAAAGGTAGAGCAATCCAAGTATTAAACTCACCTTTGAAAATTCTAATTTTTGAATCGTAAAATAAATCGGGGTCATTAGTATAATCAATGCAAATAGGACTTTCACATACACAAGTTCCGATATTTTGAACAATACAAAATAGATTACAAATGAAGCTAAAACCGCCCATAATAACTGGTAGTTGCCAACTTGACTCGGATCATATCCATCGCTTTGAAGTAAATACCAAAAAGCTTCTTTGAATCGTCTTGTAATCATCAAATCATAATAATCTGCGATAAAAAATGCCACACCAACGACTGGAATGAATACCGCTAATCCAATAATTCCCTTCTCGTACTTGTGAATCAGTCCGATCATTACACACGCAAAAAATGCTATGAGTATTTGTTCAAAATATGCAATGTCCCAAGTTCTTATAAAAAAGAACCATTGCAAAACAAATAACCCCATAACAAATTCCTTCATATAACTCGTTGCACTCCAAACTGTTTTGGCTACTTGACTATAATTTAGTTTCATGCCACTTCCTCGCTGCTTACTACTCGTACAACAACATCTTTTTGCCTAAATATATCTGCTCTATCTTCTATGGTCTGCCGCTGATTCGTCATACATGGCACTACTACAGAAAGGTCTAGCACTTCTTTATACCCTATACAAAGGTAAAATAGTTCATCCGATAGGTTCGTTGTTAATAAAAATGATTTTGTATTTTGTAAATCTTTCAAAGAATTCGCAATCAACCCTTCGTTTTTTTCTTTACTAATGAAAAGTATCTTTACACACTCTTCATAAAATCTCTGGAAATCAATTTCCGTATAAATTTTTCGAACAGCTTTATCCACCTGATGAAAGATTACCTTACAAGGAATTCTTTGCTTTCTGCATGCATTTACGATTGCAATACCTTGTTCTAATAATAAGTCTTCTAACACCAACTTTTGATCAGAATCACCTTGTATTGCTGATAGGTCTAAAAGTAGTACAACTTCTTTTTCTTGCACATACTGATCTTCCCTAGTCATCAATTTGCCTGCTTTTGCACTGTTTCTCCAATGGATTTGTTTTAAAGAATCACCTGTTTGATATTCACGAACATGGAGCGCCATTTCTTTGGTAGAACTTACCTTGTTTCTCGCTTCATTCTTAGCCTCTTTATCCTTCAGCAAATCTGCATGCTCCCAATTTGTAATTCTAGGTGATACTAATACCGGCAATTTTGAAAGAACATGATAGCGAACTGTAAATAACCTAAAATAGTCCGTCACTTTAAAATACTTTGCCCCAACAAAATACTCTCCACGATATTTGCAACATAGTTTTGTTTTGATTTCTCTTGTTTCACCAGGAATCAGAGTATACATTCTTTCCTCATCCATTCCAATAATTTGGGATTTTTCATCAAAAAATTCAACTTGTATACTACTAAATAAGAATGGATCTTCATTTCCCATTTTGAAATAGAAATCCACTGACTCTCCCTTAACAAGGACCTTTTTGCCGGCTTCTTGGTAAAATTTGAATCGAAGCCATACTAATATGGTGTATAAAAAAGAGATGATGGGAACTGCAAACATTACATTCATAATGCTATAGGGCACTACCCCACCATATTTAGACGCAAACAAAATCGATCCAATACACATGCAACCCCAGATTAGCCAACTTTTCCACATAGCCTGTCTCCAATCTTTTTCGTGTACTTTGTTTCTCAATCCTTACTCACTTTTCAAAATAGGAATCGCAACTTTGGCTTTGATTTGAGCCATGATCTTATCAATTGTCATTTGCTCAAGAATCGCACTCGAAGATAGTTGTAACCGATGCCACAAAACCGGCTTCATGACTGCCAAAATATCATCCGGTGTAACATAATTCCTTGTTTTGCAATAGGCTCTTGCTTTTGCTCCCTGCATCAGGGCCATTGTTGCTCTTGGACTTGCACCTAACGCAAAATACTTATTATTTCTGGTCTCATTTACAATTTTGATAACATACTCAATCAGTTCTTCTTTCACACTTACTTTTTCTACTTCTTCCTGCATTTTTATAATATCGTCAGCCGTTAAAATAGAACTGACTTTTTTCCATGCTTTATTATCTAGGTAGCGATTCACCATTTCTGCTTCCTGCAAGTGATTTGGATATCCCACTGATAATTTCATGAAGAAACGGTCCAATTGTGCTTCAGGTAATTGATAGGTACCAATGAAATCAATGGGATTCTGGGTTGCAATAACCATAAATGGTGCTGGTAAAGCATGCGTCTCACGATCCACACTGACTTGTTTTTCTTCCATCGCTTCTAATAGACTCGACTGTGTTTTAGGAGCGGCACGATTAATTTCATCCGCCAACACAATTTGGCTTACAACGCTTCCTTTCACATATTCAAATGTTCCCGTATTCATTTTATATATATTAACTCCAGTAATATCCCCTGGTAAAGTATCTGGTGTAAACTGAATTCTGCTAAATTCACAGCCAATTACCTTGGCAAGAGTCTTGGCAATGGTTGTTTTACCCACTCCTGGCACATCTTCTAAAAGCAGATGCCCCTTTGCTAAAAGGGCTACGACTGCCAGTTCGATAACCTCTCTTTTTCCTACCATTACTTTTTCTACTTCACTAATAATTTGTTGAACCTTGTCTGCATTTTCTTGACTCATAATCGTCTCATATCTACCTTTCTTTTCTATTTCGTTACCTTCATTACCACAATTTTTCTATGATCTTTTCCATCAATCATTGAAAACTGATCTGTATTCTTTAAAAATGTGCTTAATTTCGAATAGCCAAAATCTTTAACATCAAAATTCGGAATTTTATTATGGAGCACACGACCTAACTCGCCAAGTTCAATTTGCTGATTCTTACTATTTTGAATACAGGTTTTAATATACTCTAATACTTCAATGGAAGATTCTTTATTCAATGATACATGATGCTTATTATCTTTTTCAATTTTAAACCCCGGAATATCTTCAATAAATTTAGACAATAAACTATAGCCATATTTTCGAACGTCGAACTCTGGGTATTTATTAATTAATCGGCTTCCAATTTCACCCAAACCTGTTGGTTTTCCTTTTCCAGCATTTACTGAGATAATATTCTCAATTTCTTTAATCAATGTCTCTTTTGAAAGTTCTTCTAACTCTTCCTGTCCCTCAGGCTCCCCACCATCATAACTATCTTTCAGTGTCTCTTGTTGATAAAGCATTCCTATATCCGTAAATACACTACATCCATTTCGAAAAGCTTGAGGCGTTTTCTTTTCGCCCATACCTATAATATGCATTCCTGACTCTTTGAGGCGACTTGCTAAGCGGGTGAAGTCACTGTCACTAGAAACCAAACAAAAACCATCTACGTTTCCAGTGTAGAGAATATCCATCGCATCAATAATCAATGCGGAGTCGGTTGAATTCTTATGCGCAACATTACAAAATTGCTGAATCGGTGTAATTGAAAATTCCTGGAGCTTATCTTTCCACTTTGCAGACTGTGGACTCGTCCAGTCACTATAGATTCTTCTGTATGTGATAATCCAATCATTTTGAATAATTTCATTTATTATGCAAGGTATGTAATCTGCCGAAATATTGTCACCATCAATGAGTAATGCTAATTTTTTACCTGCCATATTGCCCTCTTTTCTTCTCAATTATCTTTTTAACTACATCTACAATCTATTGTACACTTATTATTAATATGATGTATATTATTTATCATACAAAATTTTTCTATAAAGATTGACACAATTGACAAAACATGATATTCTGTGAATGGAATTTTTATTGTTTATTGATTCACATATTTTTGTAAATCATTTCTTCAATAAGATGATTTACAAAAATATGTGATTTTTTTAACTCTAAAAATCAAAAAAAATTTTTTATTTTAAGGAGGTATCTTTTATGAATAAAGGTACAGTAAAATGGTTCAATGCTCAAAAAGGATTTGGTTTCATCACAAGTGACGAAACAAACGAAGACATTTTCGTTCACTTTTCTGGAATCGCATCAGAAGGTTTCAAAACTTTGGAAGACGGACAAGCTGTAACATTTGACACAACTCAAGGTCAAAGAGGATTACAAGCAGTTAACGTTTATCCAGCATAAGCCGAACGATTAAGGACTGTCAACTGACAGTCCTTTTTTATTTGCTCTATATAGACTCATAATATACTTACGAAAACTTACACATTCCGAATTAAGATAATCTCATTTTGAAATCATCATATCCAAATCCCTTAACTATTTTTACGTTCTCACCTTCAAGGATTGCAATACTTGGTAGTTTCATCCCATTAAAGGTATTGTTTTTTACCATGGAATAAATTGCCATGTCTTTAAAAACCACCCTGTCCCCAATCTTCATTTCATTCTCAAAAGAATAATCCCCAATTACATCCCCCGCTAGGCATGTTGGCCCAGCAAGACGATAGGTATGGGGTAATTCCCCTTTTTCTTTGGCACCAAAAATCTCTGGTCGATAAGGCATTTCCAATACGTCTGGCATGTGGCATGCTGCTGATGTATCTAAAATTGCGATTTTCATTCCATTATCAACAATATCTAGTACGGAACTCACCAAGTATCCAGCATTTAATGCAACTGCTTCTCCTGGCTCTATATAAATCTCAATATTGTATGTCTCTTTCAATCTCTGAATCAAAGAAATTAGACGTTCCACTTGGTAATCATCTCGCGTAATGTGGTGCCCTCCACCAAGATTTAACCATTTTAAATTATGTAAGTATCTTCCAAAATCTCGTTCAAACACTTCCAAAGTTGTTTCTAGTGCATCCACATTTTGCTCGCATAGGGTATGAAAATGAAGCCCTGATAAACCATCTAGCATATCACCACGAAAATTCTCAATTGTAACACCCATTCTAGAAAATGGAGCGCAAGGATCATAAATTGCATGTCCACTCTGTGTGGAACACTGTGGATTTACACGAATTCCGTACTCTTTCGGATACTTCATTGCAAGTGGTTTATACGTTTCCCATTGGGTAAAGGAATTAAATACTATATGATCACAGATCTCCAGAATTTCTGGCATCTCTTCCTCACGATATGCTGCTGCATACACATGATTCTCAAGATTCATTTCTTCTCGTCCCAATTTAGCTTCATATAATCCACTTGCTGTCGTTCCAGCTAAATACGTTCCAATCAGTGGGTAAAGTGAAAACATCGAAAAACACTTTTGCGCAAGCAAAATTTTACATCCACTTTGATCTGCTACGTTTTTTAAACACTCTAGATTTTTTACTAGTTTTTCAAGGTCAATTACATATGCCGGTGTTTCCATTGTCTGTATTGTCATATTTTTCCCACTCTTATATATAAATTAGTCAACCATTGTTGGATTAAAATCCTCTTCCCAAGGAAGTCCCCATAGATTAAGTGCTTCCATAAATGGATCCGGATCAAACTCTTCAATATTATAAACGCCTGGCTTTTCCCATGTTCCATTCATAATCATCATTGCACCAATCATAGCCGGAACTCCTGTTGTATAGCTAATTGCCTGAGAACCAACTTCCTTGAAACACTCTTGGTGATCACAAATATTATATACATAGTATACTTTATCTTGACCATCCTTTTTCCCTTTATAGATACAGCCAATATTTGTTTTTCCAACCGTTCTTGGACCAAGGCTCGCTGGGTCTGGTAAAACTGCTTTCAAGAACTGAAGCGGAACAATTTCTTTTCCCTCATATAAAATTGGTTCAATAGATGTCATCCCTACGTTTTCCAAGCACTTCAAATGTGTCAAATAACTTTGGCCAAAGGTCATAAAGAAGCGTATCCGCTTAATCCCTGGCATATTTAGAGCCAATGATTCGATTTCCTCATGATGCAACAAATACATATCTTTCATTCCAACGTCTTTGAAATCATATTCTTTCTTAATTTCCATCGGTTTCGTTTCAATCCATTGTCCATTTTCCCAATAACTTCCATTGGCACTCACTTCACGGATATTGATTTCCGGATTAAAGTTTGTCGCAAACGGATACCCATGATCTCCTCCATTACAGTCCAAAATATCAATATATTCAATTTCATCAAAGTAATGTTTTAATGCATAGGCACTAAATACTCCTGTCACTCCAGGATCAAATCCACTTCCTAAAAGAGCCATAATTCCCGCTTTTTCAAAACGTTCACGATAATCCCATTGCCATTTATATTCAAACTTCGCCGTATCAATCGGTTCATAATTCGCCGTATCCACATAATGTGTTTTGGTCTGAAGACAAGCTTCCATAATGGTTAGATCTTGATACGGAAGTGCAAGGTTTAGCACTAATTTGGGTTGAAAATCCTGAATCAATGCAACTAATTCCTCGACATGATCTGCGTCTACCTGTGCCGTATGAATAATCGTCTTTGTTTTACCTTCTAATTCCTCTTTGATTGCATCACATTTGCTCTTTGTTCTGCTTGCAATCATAATTTCCTCAAATACCTCACTATTTTGACAACATTTATAAATTGCAACTCTTGCAACTCCTCCACATCCAATAATCAACGCCTTTTTCATCTTTTTCCTCCACTTTGTTTATGGTAATAGTTGTTTATTTTAATATTGCTAACAATAATTCTCTCAATACTTTACAGGCCATCGCAGTGGATGCTCCTGTGGAATCATACACGGGTGACAATTCATTAATATCCATTCCCACAATCTGAAGAGAAGATACTTTCATGATTGCCTCCAACAGCTGAGTGAAATTAACACCTCCTGCTTCTGGTGTTCCTGTTCCCGGAAATACTCCCGGATCAAGAATATCTAGGTCTAGTGTAAAGTATACTGGGTGTCCCTGGCACTTCTTGAGCGCAAATTCTAAACTCGTAAAATCAAATTTATTTAAAAAAGTATGGGACTTTGCCCATTCAAACTCGCTCTTTTCACCGCTCCTTATTCCAAACTGGAAGATCTTGCCATCTCCCACTAGGTCCCATGCTCTTCGAATTACAGTTGCATGGGATAATGTTTCACCCAAATAATCTTCCCTCAAATCACAATGTGCATCAAAGTGAATAATTCGTAAATCTTCATAATATTTGTATGCCGCTTCAATTCCTCCCAAAGTAACTAAATGTTCGCCACCAATCATACAGGGGATTTTTTTGTTTTGTAGTACATTTTCATAGGCAGATCGAATAGAGTTTATTGCTTTTTGAGAATTTCCAAAGGCAAGCTCAAGATCTCCCCCATCAAATACCTTGTAATCCAGTAAATCTTTGTTTTGGTAAGGACTATAGGTTTCAATTCCAAAGCTCTCGCTGCGCATAGATTTTGATGCAAATCTCGTTCCTGGTCGAAAGGATGTTGTAGAATCAAATGGTGCTCCAAATAAGACAATTTCGGCATCTTCGTAACTCGAATCGCATCCAATAAACGGCTCAATTTTATTATTCCACATCTTCTAACAACTCCTCCACATAATTTGGCAATGCAAATGCTCCTACATGTAATTGGGTATTATAGTACTTCGTTTTAATGTTCCGTTCTTTCCAACGCTTTGGATCAAAATCCGTTACTGGATGGTACTTTTTGGATGAAAAACCAAATAACCAATGTCCCGAAGGATACGTTGGAATATGCGCCTGATAAACTCGACTAATGTCAAAACTCTCCACAATTCTCTTATGCGCTCTTTGCATTGCCAGGGCATCTTCTTTGTAAAAAGGGCTTTCATGTTGATTAACAACAATTCCATCTTCCTTTAACGCCTTATAGCAATTTCCATAAAACTCTTTTGTAAAAAGTCCTTCACCTGGTCCAAATGGATCTGTTGAATCTACAATGATCAAATCATACTCCTGATTTTTGTTGCGTATGAATTTCAGTCCATCCTGAAAATATAAATTCACTCGTTCATCATCAAACTTACAGGCTGTTTGTGGTAAAAACTGTTTACAAACCTTTACAACCTCTTCATCAATCTCAACCATATCAATTCTTTCAATTTCCGGGTAAGCACTGAGTTCACGAATTACTCCCCCATCTCCAGCACCAATCACCAATACATGTTTTACATTGGGATGCACTGACATCGGAACATGTACAATCATCTCATGATAGATGAATTCATCCTTTTCCGTTAACATCATAAACCCATCAAGAGTTAAAAATCTTCCAAATTCCTGGGATTCAAATACATCAATCCTTTGGTACTCACTTTGTAAACTGCATAATTGCTTATCTACCTTAATTGAAAAATTTACATCTTTCGTATGTTGTTCAGTAAACCATAATTCCATCTCTACTCCCATCTGCACAAATTATCTCATGCCACTATCCGTCTATAAACTATCATAGAACAGGTTTTTGCCTAATAACATTGAGTCGATTGACTTCTTTATCTTCTGGTCCTGTTAAAAAGCAACCTTTCTCTTTAGCATATGCAATATAGTCTAAAATATCTTTGGTAATTCGCTCGCCAGGTGCTAGTATTGGTATTCCAGGTGGGTAACACATAACAAACTCTGCACATATTCGCTTTGCGCTCTCTTCAATAGGAAGGGACTGCTTTTCACCATAAAATGCATCCTTCGGAGACATTGCTACTTTGGGATTGATATACTCATAAGCCAGCATATCTCCTCGTTCCTTTTTAAATCTCCTTCGAATCTCAGCCAAAGCGCTAACAAGTCTCTCAATATCTCGTTCACGATCTCCTACTGATATATATGCAAGAATATTTCCAATATCTCCAAACTCAATCTGAATATCATATTCGTCTCGAAGCAAGTCATACACTTCAATTCCAGCTAATCCCACATCCAATGTAAAGACGGATAATTTGGTTGCATCAAAATCATAGATACTATCACGATTAATCAATTCTGTGGAGTATGCATAATAGTCCCCAATCTGATTGATTTCATCTCTTGCATATTGAGCAAGTTCCCGAACACGTTCAAAGGTTTTTGCTCCATTGATTGCAAGATTTTTCCTAGAAATGTCAAGGCTTGATAGTAATAAATAACTTCCACTTGTAGTTTGCGTCAAGTTAATAATCTGCCTTACATAATCTGGATTCACATCATTGCCAACTAATAAAAATGAACTTTGAGTCAGACTTCCACCCGATTTGTGCATGCTTACAGCTGCCATATCTGCACCTGCCGCCATGGCCGATACTGGGAGATTGGAATCAAAGTAAAAATGAGTTCCATGTGCTTCATCTGCAAGTACAAGCATACCGTGTTGGTGGGCTAATGTTACAATCCCAAATAAATCCGAGCAAATACCATAATAGGTTGGATTGTTTACTAGAACTGCTTTCGCGTCTGGATTTGCCAATATCACTTTTTCAAGTTCCGCCAATGACATACCTAAAGAAATTCCTAATTTCTTATCCACTTGTGGGTTCACATAAATCGGAATTGCTCCGCTTAATATTAAAGCATTAATCGCACTTCTATGTACATTCCTTGGTAAAATAATTTTGTCTCCCTGCTTGCATGCCGACAAAATCATTGTCTGAACAGCAGACGTCGTTCCACCAACCATGAAAAAGGCATTTTTTGAACCAAATGCATCTGCTGCTAATGCTTCTGCTGTCGCAATTACAGATACAGGATGACATAGATTGTCTAGCGGCTTCATGGAGTTCACATCTAGTGCCATACATTTATCCCCTAGAAAATCCGTTAATTCTTTATTCCCTTTTCCTCTTTTATGTCCTGGAACATCAAATGGAACAACTCTCTCTTTTTCAAAGCGCTTAAGCGCTTCGTAGATTGGCATCTGATTTTGATCTAATTTCAATGTTTGCCTCCAAAAGCGTAGCTCAAAAAATATTGCTTCCGCTAAATATTTCAATCATTTCCTGTCTTAGGTTATTGGTAATGTCTAATCTGGTTTTTGGTGGTAATTCATAGACATCCGTTTTAAATAAGTAATTTTGTAAATCAATTTCTTTAATCAACATTTTCGTATGAAAAATATTTGACTGATACATATTTACATCAATTGCGTCATATTTTTTCAACCGTTCATCCGATATATAATCTTGAATGGAAGCAATTTTGTGATCAATAAACAATTTTTTACCATCCATTGCTCTCGTAAACCCTCGCACTCGGTAGTCCATCGTGATGATATCCGAATCAAAGCTTCCTATCAAATAGTCAAGCGTTGATAGCGGCGTAATCTCTCCACATGTTGCAACATCAATATCCACACGAAACGTGGCAAGACAAGTATCTGGATGATATTCTGGATAGGTATGAACTGTGACATGGCTCTTATCAAGATGCGCAACTGTCAGATCGTTTTTTGCCATCAATTCTTTTGCAAATTCTTTGCTTCTTGCACCAAACATTTGCTCTTCTGCTAAAAGGATTGTAACACTCGCTCCCTGCGGCTCATAATCCTGCTTAGATACATTTAAAACATGAGCACCAATCATATCCGTAATATTACAAAGTATATTGACCAAACGATCAGAATTATACTGTTCATCGATATACGCAATATAATCTTGCTGTTCACGTTGTGTTTTTGCATAACAAACATCATATATATTGAAACTCAATGATTTTGTTAAATTATTAAATCCATACAGTGTTAACTTATTGTTCATATCCATCCTCTTTTCATGATTGCTTCTGCAATTATTTTTGAACGCAAAAAAGAACCCATTGTAATTTGTTGTTCTCTATCATTACACTTGGATTCTTCTACTATTTGTATGATTTAATTTGAATTCGCATTCGCATCTTAATTTTCCAATATAGCGTTTTAGAGTCTATATAGCAAGAATTACTTTTACTACTCTTATCGATTTTTCACAAGTGTGATATGCACTAGGCACACGGTTGTATAGTCACCAACTCCATATCAGAATCCTGATTTTCTGACACCAACTTATAAAATTCATATAACGAAAAGTTAATAAATTCCCACAAAAGTCTCTAATCGCTTTTGCCAAAACTGATTATATAATATTTGATTTAGGAAAGTCAATCCTTATTTACTACTTTTTATAAAAAGGAGCAATATCCTTTGTAGACTCTTTTCCAAAAGCTGTATCCATGCTAACAACATTCAATCCAATTTCCTTTAAATATGGACGCGCCGCACTTCCAATTTCCTGGAATAAATCGCCTTCTAGTTCTTGATGTTTTACAACAATCAAAAACGTCTGTTCCTCATTCTTAACCATCATTTGAATATACGCTTCTTCAACAGAATCATGTTTCTGCAATACTTCTTTCACAGTATCCATTAAGTCCGTTGGATATATTTTAGGTAAACCCAAATGAATTCCTTCACCTGTAGGCAGTTGGTTATCTTTTTTTCTTGCATCACTCACTTGCTTGATTCGTTCCATAATTTCTTTTGTAAATACAAGGTTCACCCCAAATGGATCAATTACAAATCCTTCGCATTCACCATCTCCTTCAAGCAACATTTTTGCATAGGTATCAAAATTGATAATCAGTGTTTTTTGGTCTTCGTTGTTTTTCCATTTTGTAAGTTCATACCAGTCCGTAAATGCAGGCAAAAATTTTTGTTTATTTGCATTTTCCAAAACAAATATTTTAACGCTTGTGTTTTCTTTTAATACAACATCCTCACCCACTGAATCAGATGTATTTTCTACGGATACTGGTGCTAATAGTCTTGCATTTAAAAGTTCATCAATCATTGCATTTTGTGCGTTAATTGTTTTTTGCTCTTGCATTATCTTAATTGCTTTAACCAATTCGGGATTTGTAACGGGTTTATTGTTTGTTTGCATAATTCCTCCATAAAAATATATTCATTTTTTATAACACATCGTACTTATCTCAACCAAATTATTATAACAATCTTTAACACATTTATCCATCTTTTTCTTTTGGGATATTTCTTTCTCGACTCCCTGCAAGATCCATTTATGCCAGATTGCCTTTTCCGATACTGGATGATATACTAACCCCATAAATCAATTTATGAAAGGAGATCCTTATTTATGCTAAAAGATTTTAAAGAATTTGCTCTAAAAGGAAATGTTATGGATTTGGCTATTGGTGTTATTATTGGAGGTGCTTTTGGAAAAATCGTAACATCTTTGGTAAATGACATCATTATGCCCCTACTCGGAATGCTTACCGGTGGAATTAGTTTTAGCGATTTGAAAATCGTTCTCTCACCTGCTGAGGGCGAAATCGCAGAAGTCGCACTATGCTATGGTAATTTCATTCAAACAACCATTGACTTTGTTATTATTGCTTTTTGCATCTTTATGATTGTCAAAATCCTCACTAAATTTACAAAGAAAAAAGAAGAAAAAGCCGCAGATCCAAAACCAAGCAATGAAGAGATATTACTAACTGAAATACGTGATTTATTGAAAAACCAAAGCCCATCGTAAGATGGGCTTTTCGATCTTAAGATGGGCTTTTCAAATCTAATATGCAAATACTTTGTTTCTTCCAGTTCTTTTTGCCTCATAAAGTGCTTTGTCAGCAAACTTCATCAAATCATCTTGAAGGTAGTCATTATCCACCGTTCCCGTTGCTACTCCAATCGATACTGTAACGACTTTTCCAATTTGAGATTTAGAATGTGGAACTCCTAAACGCTCCACTGCCATTCTTACCCGCTCACCAACATCCAAGGCGGCATTCATACTTGCACCCGGTAATAAACACACAAATTCTTCCCCACCCCATCTTGCCACGAAATCTTCCTTACGTCGTAATGTTGTTTTAATAACCTGCGCGACGCGCTTTAAGCATACATCGCCTTCTAAATGTCCGTAGGTGTCATTAAACTTCTTGAAATAGTCAATGTCAATCATTAGTACTGATAGTTCAGTGTCGTTTTGCTTGGCACTATTAAGTGCAGCCTTTAACACTTCATCATATTTTCTTCGATTCGGAATTTTAGTCAACGTATCTATTGTACTATTCTCCTTCAACACTTCCATTCGCTTTTGAGAAAGTAAATAATTCTTTACCTTTGCTTTTACAACTGGAATGCTAAACGGCTTAACAATATAGTCTATTGCTCCTAACTTAAGTCCATATTCCTCATTTTCAGGATCACTCATGGCAGTCAGAAAGATAACCGGAATGTCTTTTGTATCTGGATCATTTCTCAAACGAACAAATACTTCATATCCATTGATTTCAGGCATCATTATATCTAGCAAAATCAAATCTGGTCTCTCCTTTGACTGAGCAATTTGGATTGCTTTTAACCCTCCATCAGCAATGCTTATTTCATAGTCTTCTTCTAAAGAAGCCGCAAGAATTTTAATATTCATCTGAACGTCGTCAACAATCAAAATCCTCTGTTTTCCATCTTCTTTATGATTATTCGATGGCACTTCAACCTGCTCGGTTTTCAACATAGGAATTAGTACTTCGTGCTTTTGTAATAGATATTGCAATTTCATTTTATCAATTGGTTTTGCCAAATACTCATCAATTCCTGACTGTATTCCTGCTGCTATATCATTTCCACTCGTCTTTGAATACATTGCAATAATCGTCGTTGACTTATCAGAAGCATCTTTGTTTATTTTCTTAATATTACGAATGGTTCTTGTCACTTCAAATATGTCTATACCCGGAATACTGTAATCAATAAAGATGAGTTTGTAATCTTTTTCTTTAGCAAGTTCAATTGCTTTATTGCCAGTAGTCGCCACATCGCACTCAATTCCTCTTTTCGCAAGGTAGGTACTTAGGAATTTATAGTTTAACTCATTGCTTTCCGCGATTAGAACTTTTCCACTACCAATAAATGGAATACTAGAGATATTTGCATCTTGCTCAGGCTGATTTTGATTATTTGCCTGTTCTTCAATCATTTTGTCTGGCAAGTGGTTCACAATTGTAAGAAGCATCTCATGTTTTCTATATGGCCATGTAATTTTATCTGTAAATTCAAATCCACCTTGGCTATTATAATTCCATGCCGAAGCTTTATTTGCTAAAAACAAAATCGGGATACTTTTTGTTGAAGAAATGGTTTTTAGCGCTGCAAGCAGATCATAGGGCTTAAGATCCGACAGTTCTTCCGAAATCAAAACCATAGCATAGGGCTTTCGTTCTTCACTCATACTCATCAATTCGACAAGTGCCTTGTTTCCACTAGCAACAATTGTTGGCAAAGCGCCCATCTGTTTAAGATATGCCTCAACCACTCTACTATTTTCTGAATTCGGGTCAATAATCATAATTGGTACCTCATTCAACAAAATCTTTGGTAGCTCATCTCCCATTTCAATATTATTATTCTTTTCTAACATAAGCGTTACTATAAACTTTGAACCATACCCTTCTTCACTATCGACCTCAATTGTTCCACCCATTCTTGCTACAATATCTTGCGCAATTGATAAACCTAGTCCATTACCACCAAAACGCCTACTTGTTGAACCGTCTCCTTGTAAAAATGGTTGGAAAAGAGCTTTCTGAGCTTCTTTAGAAATTCCAATTCCGGTATCACTAAGTTCAATTAACACTTTAATTTTATGATCCACTACTTCTTCCTGACGAACCCGCAAAAAAATACTCCCTTGTTGAGTGAATTTCACTGCGTTACTAAGCAAGTTTGTTACAACCTGTTTGATTCTAATTGGATCGCCTAGTACATTCTGGGTCATATTGGTATCAATAAATAAATTAAGGTAGATATTTTTATCCTTTGCTTCGGCCGTAAATGGAACCATAGCATCTTCTATTAGCTCATAAAAATCAAACGGGATCGTTTCTAAAACAAATTTACCGCTCTCTATTTTTGAAAAGTCAAGGATGTCACTGATTACCGTTTCTAAGTAATGTGCTGATATCTCAATATTTCTTAAATACTCTTTCTGTGCAGAATCCAGTCTTGTATTTGCTAGTAACTGTAGGAATCCAGAGATCCCATTCATTGGTGTTCGCATTTCATGGGATATGTTTGCCAAAAATTGATGTTTTACAACAATTGCAGATTGTGAATTTTCTTTGGCTTCAACGGTAAACTTTTCCATTTCCTTTTGCTCAGATAAATCTGAAATCAGACCAATCAGACCAATGATTTGCTTTTCTTCATTGTATAACGGAAATCGTTCTTCTTTCACAAAGATTGTTTCCCCGTTTACCAATGTTACTGTATCTTCTACTGTGAAATTAGACTTTTTAGCAAATAACTCCATTTCTTTTTCTTTACGCTTTTCAAGTTCTTTTTCATCAAGAAAAAAGTCGTCATCTTTCTTACCAATCATATCTTCACTTTTTTGTCCAAAATACTCCTTGGCATAGTTCACATTTACTCCAATATACTCAAGTTGAAGGTTTTTCATATAGAACATGCTTGGAATTTGGTCTACAATCTGTTGGTAGAAATGACTTTGAGCAACCATTTGACCCTTCAACTCCTGTTGCTTAGAAAGGTCTTTAATCATCACAAAAATACATCGACTATTGTCATATTCACCCAACCACACTTTGCTCTTTGAAGCAAGTAAACTCTTATCTTTCTTTACAAGAAAGCTATTAAATGATTCTTGCGTCCCTTTAAAGATTCCTTCCAAATATTCAGAAACCTCAAGTTTATTTTCTTGAGAATAGATATCCAAAATGCCTTTCTTTAAAAGTTCATCCTCTGAAAATCCAAGTTTGTTGATAGTAACTTGATTCACTTGAATGAATTTCCCCTTTTCATTCGCAATCAAAACTAAATCATCTAAAGATTCTATAAATAGTTTCAATGTGTCTCTTAACTCGCCCATCTTTCCTCCGCCTAGTCATTATTCAAATAGTCCCACTGTATCAACCACTTCTTGAACATATATAATTCCCTTACCCGGTTCATCGATCTTTAAAGCACTCTTGATTTCCTGAACAATTTTTGGAGTTGTCTCTTTCTTAGATAAAATCATCACCATCTCTTTCTCAGGTTCAATCTCCATCGAAAAGACTTTACTCGTTTCATGTATTCCACTTCCTCTTGCATTTAAGACGGTTGCACCCTTTGAACCAGCCCTGATACCGGCTTCAACAACTGCTTCTCCATTCCCTTTTTCAACTATTACAGTGATTGAATTATAATCTGACATTTGATTCTTCTCCTTGGCTCTTTGCACCATCTCTTGTTCAACAACAACTTCCCGTTCCCGACTGATTAGCCCTTCCACACTCGCTATTTTGGTGGTAAATCCAATTCCCTTATGCTTCTCGCTCATATGAAAATGATCCTTCAATAAACGCAAAACACGTTCAATACGCGTCTTTTCACCTACCATGACAATCATTTCCTTACGAAGTTCGCAAATTCCCAAAAAAGTTAAAAAGCGGTTGCATACAGTTCCCCTTGCCATTATAACTGTTCCACCAGAAATACCATGCTCTTTAGCAAAATGAAGAACCTTCGTTCCTTGACCACTATTCACAATAACTGTTAGAAGTAAGTCCTGCCTATTATGATTTTCCATTGCTTCGCTTTTTCCTTTCCGAGCTAACTTTATATAGGATACCTAAAATCTGTAGTGCAATTAGCGGAGTCAGTGCAACCATTGCAATCATTCCAAATCCATCGATTGCATTATGGGATTCTTCACTTGCTCTAGTGATTCCCTGCATGAATGCTAGTATAAAGGTCGCTGTCATTGGACCACTCGCCACACCTCCTGAGTCAAATGCGATACCTACAAATAGTTTTGGGGAGTAAAACGTCAATGCAATTGCAATCATATATCCAGGTAATAGATAATGCCATAGTTGAATCTGTGGAACCATAATTCGAATTACAGAAAGCGCCACGGCAATTCCAACCCCGATCGCCATTGTAGATACTACAACACTCTTTTTCACATAACCACTTGTAACATCCTCAATTTGATTCGTCAATACATACACTGCTGGCTCTGCTAAAATTGTTACAACCCCTAACAAAAATCCAATCATTACAATAATCTCTGGAATCTCTAGCTGAATTAGTTTTTGTCCGATTAATTCCCCCACTAGCATAAATCCTGAATTAACACCCGTAAGAAAGAAAACCAAACCAATCCACGTGAATAGTATCCCTACAATCGTTTTTCTAAACGCCTGTTTATGCAAGGTCCTACTTTTCCATTGAATAAACATAAATATTACCACAATTGGAAATAACGCAATTGCAACTTCCTTCAAGAATACTAAAAAGCGCTCACCAATACGCACCGAATCTTTTGTCGTTTCCAAAACGCTAGGTAGAACTGCACTCATTTCATTGTATCGAATGAGCAACCCCAATAATAGAACTCCCAAAATAGCGCCTGTGGATACAATTGCAACTAACCCGAAGCTATCCTTTTCAGATGATTTTCGATCTTTTTTCAAAGATGAAATACCTGTAGCAATTGCAAGCATAAACGGAACTGTCATTGCCCCCGTAGTTGCCCCTGATGCATCAAATGCAATTGCCAATATATCTTTTGAAGACAAACAAGCTATCAAAAAAATAATTCCATACACAACAAGCAATATAATATAGAGTGGCAAATTATAAGTAATTCTAAGCAACCCAACTACCAACAGCACTGCAATTCCGATAGATACAGCTATGATGATCGCGTATTTAGAAATCGTTCCAGCCATTACCAAATCTACTTCAGCCGCCAGAATATGTAAGTCTGGTTCAGCTATTGAGACAAAAAAACCTAAAATCAGACCAAATAACAATACCATACTAAGTTTATTTTTTTTGGCAATATAGGAACCAGCCATATTACCAATTGGTGTAATCCCAATATCCACACCAATCAAAAAGATTGCTAATCCAAACGTAACCAATAAAATACCAACAATAAATTTCCACACTACTTCCGACTCTAATGGCGCAATTGTAAAATTGAGCAAGAATACTAGCATTGAAATTGGCAGTACTGCACCTAACACTTCCTTCACTTTAATCCATAGTATATTCAATTTACATGTCCTTTCGTCTATTGTAGCTTATTCCACTGTAAAACATTATATCATACGCCTAATTCTACATAAACCCTTTTGTTTTACATTTTACGTTTCACATTTTTTAATTGTATGACAAATCATCGTCATGTATAATAATAATCAGATAAATCAATGTGTAGGCAAACCAATGAGGAGGGGCACTATGTCAGAAAAAGAAACCGTTATTTCACTTCGTCACTTATGTAAGTACTACGGAAAACACATGGGCATTGAAGATGTAACATTGGATGTATCACAGGGAGATATTTTTGGCTTTATTGGTCCTAATGGAGCCGGCAAATCAACTGCAATCAGGACAACAATGGGCCTTATCCATAAAACATCTGGTTCTGCCACCGTTTTTGGTTTGGATTGTCAAACACAGGGACAAATCCTTCGACAAAGGGTCGGGTATATGCCTTCCGAAATCTTTTATTATTACCATATGAAAGTTCGCGATTTGCTATCTTACTCTGCATCCTTTTATCAGAATTCCAAAAAAGGTCGTATATCGGAGCTATGCGAATTACTTGATTTAGACCCTTCTCGTAAGATTGAAGATCTTAGTTTTGGTAATCGCAAAAAAGTAGGTATTATTCAGTGTCTAGTACACGAACCAGATCTCATCATTTTAGACGAACCCACAAGCGGTCTTGATCCACTTATTCAACAACGCTTTTTTCAACTTTTAAAGGACGAAAACAAAAAGGGAACTACAATCCTTTTATCTTCGCACATTTTGCCCGAAGTTCAAAAACTATGTAATCGCGTAGGTATTATCAAGAACGGGACAATGGTAAGTATCGATAACATGTCTTCAATACTGTCTACGTCCTACAAAAAGGTGAGTTTCGAATACAAAGACACACCGCAGGCTCCACCTGATCTTTTAGATGGCATTGGCAACCTTGAAATCAACTCAAAAGAAGTGAAGTTTTTGTATCGCGGCAATATCAGTGAATTGCTTGCTTATGCAAGCACACAGGCTTTGGCAAATATTTGGATTGAAGATCCAAGTCTTGAAGAAATATTTCTTCATTTCTATGATAACCAAACAAACATCGATCATTGAGGAGGGTATCCATGAATCAATTACAGTTTGAAATTCGATTGGCTAAAAAATCTTATTTTTACTTTACTCTTTCAATGTTTGCTATCTACTTTTTTACCATGTCACTCTTTACAAGTTTTTCAAAAGATGCGCTTTTACTGAAGCAAATAATTGATAATCTCCCTGAAAAGCTCCAAATGGCATTGGGATTTTCACAGGCGGATTTATCGGATGTACATGGTTATATGAGTTTTGTGTTGAATTATTGCCAATTGATTGGGAGTATTTTTGCGATGCAAATGATTGTTCAGATTCTTTCTCAGGAAACCCGCTCTAGATGTGGCGATTTTCTATTCACACGTCCCGTAAAACGTGTTCAGATATTTTTTGTTAAATGGCTGTCCGTATGTTTGCTTTGCTTCTTTCAAAATGTACTTCTATTTGTCCTTTATTGGATTGCGCTATACATCTTAAATCTGAGCTCTTTAGTATCCATAAATAAATTTAGCGGTTTATGGATTTCCACCTTTTTACTGCAACTATTTTTCATTGGTTTTGGATCACTTGTCGCCACCATCCCAAAGAAAATCAAAACAGTACTGCCCATTTCAGTCGCAACGATTCTGTTTTTTTTCATCATCCAAACGATTCAACAATCTACAAATGACCCTGTTCTAAAATATCTATCACCATTCTCATACTTTAAACCCGATTATTTTTTGGTGCATGAACGCTACTATTCACCATTTTTCCTTATAACTGCTCTATCCTGTATTCTATTTACTGCTTTAGCTCTGATCCTATATCAAAAAAGAGATTTACCCAATGTGTCTTAAACCTGTCACCCTGCCATTGAAAGGATGTGGTTCATACTATGGAATTATTTATTCAAGAATTGCGAATTCGCCTAAAATCATTTGTTATCTGGTGCCTTGGCATAAGTTTTCTGATTATTGCAGGCATGACAAAATATTCAGCCTTCAAAAAAACAGGGGATGATATTAATGCACTATTCATGTCCATACCCGAAAGTATGCGTTCCCTTTTTGGACTAACGGATGGTACGGATTTAACGAACGCACTATCTTTTTATGCCATATTTTATCTGTACTTCCTACTTTTTTCTTCGATTTTTGCTACGATTCTAGGAGCAACTTTACTGACTCAGGAAGAACAAAATAAAACAGCTGACTTTTTATATACAAGAACCCTTTCAAGAACACGGATTTTTATTACAAAACTCTTATCCGCAGTTCTTCTCCTTCTCATTTTTAATTGTATCATTTTTGGAGTCTCTTTCCTCTTACTTTCACAATATGTAGATGCAGATATTCTTCTAACGGCAATTCTGTTTGTAAGTTTGTCCCTCATGATTATACAAACTCTGTTTTTCAGTGTTTCACTATGCCTTTCAACCATTATCAAGGTACCTAAAACCGCTCTTTCCATTTCAACAAGCCTTACATTGTTTTTCTTTTTCGTGAAAATCATTATAGAACTAAACCACCAACTAGATCTTTCTTTTGCAATTTCACCGTTTCAGTTTTTTGAAGCAAAAGATTTGATTTTTACAAATTCACTTTCGATAAACTATCTTGTCTTTAGCATTTTAATAATTGTTTTTTCCATTATTCTTGCGTCTATTTTTCACAATAAAAGGGATCTTCGATCCTGATTCAAAAAGATAAAAGAGTTATGCAATAAGACCCATTGCATAACTCTTTTACGTTCTTCTCAACCTTCAAATTGTGCAGCCACAAGATGAAGCGCTCCATACTTTTCCCTTAACTTAGGTTTTTCTATTTTTCCAGTTGGATTACGAAGTACAACGTCAAAAATAATCTTTTTCGGGCGTTTATACCTTGGTAATTCCAGACAAAAATGCTCAATATCTTCCTGCGTGCATATTGTATCTGGTTTAATCTCAATGATTGCTGCAGCAATTTCTCCCTGCCTTTTATCTGGTAAGCCAATCACTGCGACATCTTTTATTGCTGGATGATTTCTCAAATAATCCTCTATTTGAACTGGATAGATATTCTCTCCACCACTAATAATAACATCTTTCTTACGATCTACTAGGTAGATAAAACCATCTTCATCCATTCTTGCCATGTCTCCAGTATACAGCCACCCCTCAGAATCAAGAACAGCATTGGTTGCTTCTTGATCTTTATAATAGCATTTCATAACACCAGGTCCTTTTACTGCCAATTCTCCAACTTCACCCTGCGCAACTTCTACGCGATTCTCATCCGTAATCTTTACTTCCCATTGATATCCTGGAATTCCGATTGCACCTACTTTAGTAATATTATCAACACCTAAATGAACGCAACCAGGCCCCATGGATTCACTTAATCCATAATTGGTATCATACTGATGATTTGGAAAATGTTTCTTCCAACGCTCAATCAGACTTGGTGGAACTGGCTGAGCACCAATATGCATTAGCCTCCATTGATCCAAGTTATAATCTGCAAGATTGATATCTCCACTATCAATTGCATCTAAGATATCCTGCGCCCATGGCACTAGTAACCACACAATTGTTATTTGCTCATTGGATACCGTCTTCAAAATCCAATCCGGTCTTATTCCACGAAGTAACACTGCTTTACTTCCAGCCATCAAGCTTCCAAACCAATGCATCTTGGCACCCGTATGATAGAGTGGCGGAATGCACAGAAAGTTATCCTGTCTATTTTGACCATGGTGGTAGTACTCTGTATAAACGGAAGACATTAAACTTTCATGCGAATGCAAAATAGCCTTTGGAAACCCTGTTGTTCCAGACGAAAAGTAAATTGCCGCATAATCACTTGGTAGAATCTCTACATTTGGATCTTCGGATGAACAGTTTGAAGTGACACGATCATAATTTTCTGCAAATGAAGGCCTGTTCTCGCCTGCAAAAAGAAGCATTTTCACTTTCTCCATTTGACTATAATTTGTTTCCACACGTCCTATAAATTCAGGACCAAAAATTAATACAGAAGCATCTGCAAGTTCTAGACAGTACTCAATTTCTTCTGCTGTATATCGGAAATTGAGAGGTACAACAATAGCTCCTGCCTTTAATACACCAAAATAAATTGGCAACCACTCCAGGCAATTCATGAGCAGTATGGCAACTTTATCCCCTTTACCAATTCCACGTTTTATCAAAAAATTGGCCATGCGATTTGCTTTTTCTTCAAACACATTCCACGTCATATCACGACGATATTCACCTGCCGGATTATTTTCAATTAATTCATATTCTTTCCATATTACATTATGGCTATCTTGTAAATCTAAATTGATTTCTGTTAATGCGATTTCATCTCCATACTTCTTGGCGTTTCGGGATAATAAATCAGTTATAATCATCATGTCCTCTTTCCATACATTTATATCTGCATTCATAAAACTCTTTATTACTCATAACCTTAGTTATTATAGTCCACTTTTTATTCTACGTCAATTTGGGAATCAACGTTTTTTTGTGGAAGAACTACTAGTACAGCAAGCGTAATTAGGCAGCTACAAGTATAAATTACAATCTTGGCTATATTGTTTTCTAATAGACCTTCAAATTGTTCTGGAAGTAACACTCCACACAAATTAAAAAGAATATGCACAATAATTGGAATGATAATAGAATCCGTTTTTTTACGAATCACTCCAAGCATCAGCCCCAATACAAACGCATATGTGCTCTGAACAAGATTCATGTGACTTAGCCCGAAAAAGAATGCCTGAATCGTATTCATCAGCCAAAACTGATTCGTTCCTCGCCCCGCCAGTTCTAACGTGATCCCTCGAAATACTAACTCTTCACAAATTGGTGCAAACAATACGACCGCCACTATAATTACAATATTGGGATTGGATAAACCTGAATTTTCAAGTAATTGAATATAACTTTGATAAGCCGATTGCAGACTAACTTCAAATAAATCCACAATGGCATAAGAAATCATTTGTGAAAAAAGAATGATCATCAGTAAAAATACTGAAATTCTTGTCCAATACCTAGGATCTAATTTCGTTAACTGTTTCATTCTCTTATTCGATTTGCTCATTCTCAAAAAGATACTCGCTGCCAACACACTACCTAGCGCCTGAAAGAGGAATAATCCCCATGTTGTAATCTCTTGATTGTATTCCAAAAGAGCTTTTTCAATATAAGATGATTCTAATCCCATACTCGTTTGATTATTCGTAATCATAGTGATCACAATAATCACCATAACGGCAACTACAACAATCACTTGAAATAAATTCATAAGCAAAAATGGCACGATACACCATAACAATTTCAGCGTTTTTCTCATTGTATTTCTTCATCCTCTTTATCTATTCACTATCAAAGAAAAAGCATTTAGTTAAATAACCAAATGCTTTTTTTCTATTCATTAGGGACTATTTAGTACTTAAATGTGTCTAAAACTTCTTTAATTCGCTCCGACAAATCTCTGACTTTTTCACTCTCCGAACTAACTCCTCTGATACTTCCTAAAATATATTCTGTAGAAGATGCGGTTTCTTCCGCAGTTGCTGCATTTTGTTCAGATGCAGCTGAAAGATTGGATACAATATCAACTACATTTCTACAATTTTCACCAGCTAATCGACCAATTTCTTCCAAAGAATTGATTTCTGAATTAATGGTATCAAGCGAATTAACAATTGCAAAATACTTTTCTTTTGTCTCTGTAACATTCTCAGTCTGTTTAACAACTGCATCTCGTACATACTCACTCTGCGTGTTTGTTTGATTAACATTATTACTTAACTCTGTCAGCACTTCATTAATACTACTAACGGTCTCTGCTGATTGCTCAGCAAGTTTACGTATTTCATCCGCAACAACTGCAAATCCTCGCCCACTTTCTCCAGCTCTTGCCGCTTCGATAGAAGCATTCAAAGATAAAAGACTTGTTTGTTCTGCAATATTTGAAATCAAATCACTCGCTTCACCAATTCTCTCAACACTCAAACTGATTCGATCTATCATATCAAAAATCTTAGCAAATGCCTCTTGGTTATTAAGCGTTGACTGGGAAAGCTCATTTACCGCTTCCATACCAAGCGCTGTTGCTGATTTAATATCAACACTTGCATTGGCAAGGTTATTCGCACTCGAAATACTTCTTTCAACAACCATCTCAAGTTGGTACACTTCTTTCATTACTTCTTCTGTATCCGATGCCTGACTTGATACCGTAGTCGCTATTTCACCAATGGCTTCCGAAATCTGGTTTGTAGTAACAGATACTTCTTCAGCATTCTTACTCATATCATTGGCTGATTCAAATAGTTCCTGCGTTGCATCACGCAACATACTCATAATATCCTTTAATGTATCATTTAATACGCTTGTTGCCTTCGACAGTGTACCTAATTCATCTTTACTAGGATTCACACTTACACTCTGTGTTAAGTCTTTTTCAGAAAGGGTAACAACTGTATGGCTTGTTCGAATAATGGAATTACGAATATACATTGCAATAGATAATGCAAAAATAAACATTCCAACAATAAATATCGTAAGTGATATTGTCATAATCATGACTGCGCGGTCAATTTCTTTTCTCTGTGTTTCAATCACACCCTGCGCATATAGATCTAACAAATTCTCCATTGCATCCATGTCTTGTCTAGCCGACTCAAAAACCAATAGCTGTTTTGTAAAATCTCCCTCACCGGTTACCGGATCATACATTTTACGCCATGCATTATATTTGAAAAAGAACTGTTCGCTTAAGGTCTTAAAATCCTTATTATCAAGCCCCTCTGCAGTATACTTTTTCTCATACATATCCTTATTTGGCTTTACAGCTTCAACTGCATTTTTTGTTCGTTCTAATACCTGGTCTACATTCTCTTGATATTCCGTCAGAAATTTATCTTTATTTTGATTTCCAGTTGTGTTTGCTTTATCAATTTTATAAAGCGCTACCAATGCCTGTTGAAAGTCACGATCCGCATTTACAAGATATTGTTGTGCCTGATAAACCTGGTCAAATAATACAACTTTTGTATCTTCAAATACTTGATGCTGCCTCCTTGCAAGTAAAAATGCTAGGAATGCCATAACCATTATGGATGGAACCACCATCATCATCAATTTTGTTGTGATTTTGCTATTTTTCATAGTTTATCCCCCAATAAAAATTTTGCACAAATAATGATTTGAATTGTCATATATTGTTATAGAATTATACCATAGGATACTCAAAAACAAAATTGATTTTTTAATATTTTATGATTTTTTTTATTTCATATTTTCCTTTCTTGAAACACTATGCTATACTCATTTTTGTTACATTTATATTTTGTTACACTTATATTATGTTAGAGATTGGAGACTCGTCTATGAAAATTCACTTGCTACATATTTTGAAAGGATTTATTATCGGGGCATCTATGAGCGTTCCCGGTGTCAGTGGTGGAACAATGGCCATCCTACTTGGCATTTATGATAAGCTCATCTCCGGAGTAAGTCACTTTTTCAAGAACATAAAAGAGAATATTATTTTTCTCGGAAAAATTTGTATTGGAGCTGCACTCGGAATCTTTGCACTAGCCTCTACGATTACCTGGCTTTTAGAAAAGTTCCCGATTCCCGTTTCCTGCCTATTTTTAGGGGCTGTTATTGGTGGTATTCCAGCCTTGTATAACAAAACAAAAGAAGACGCTTTTAAGGCATCTTCCCTGATTTTTTTTGTTATAGGATTAATTCTCGTAGTATCCATTGGGTTTCTACCAACAGATGGAATCAAATTTGAAAACACATCCGTTGTTCAAAGCCTTCCAATTCTGTTCATCGCAGGAATTATTATTGCAATTGCACTGGTTTTACCTGGCATTAGTACGTCTCATATGTTACTTGTACTAGGCCTTTACGATGTAACTATGGAAGCCATTAAACAACGGAATCTTGTTTTTCTAGGAGTGCTTGGTACAATTACTTTGCTCGGCATCTTTTTAACAACCAAACCACTTGAATGGGTTATGAATAAATACACTCATAAAACGTATTGGATGATTATTGGATTTGTAATTGGTTCAACCTATGAAATCGTTCGTGACAAACTATTGCCAGCAATCCCGTCTTATACTGGTATCAATTCCTGGTTCATTATAATCATAACCTCAGTCATAACATTTATTGCTGGATTTATGGGAATTAAATTTCTTTCTCGCTTTTCAAATGACTAGCTTTGTTGTTTAGCAATACATTTTCACAAGTACGAATTACATAAATCACAATTGTGAGCGGGAATATTGTAAAAGCAAACAGTATTCCTGCCATTTCTTTTCCCCCAGTCATCAAATAGCTGACATTTTCCATCATCCAACCAAAAAATAATACTCCAACGCCAACAACTGCTACTACTATCATTACTGTAAATCCAACTAGCCCCTTCATATACTTTTCCAACAAGCGGATCAGTGTAACGACTACCATTACCAAAACCATCCATACACTGCTTCCAACTGAAACCGCTTCTAGTAATAATCCTGCTAATAATGCTAGCAATAGAATAAAAAAGTAAAGTGTTTCTCGGCTATATACCTTTTCAACTTTAACTGCCAATAACGCAAATACGATTGAACCCAATCCCAAACTAACAAGTGCACTAAACTGCCATGTCAGAAACTGAGTGAAAATCATATATGCAACACCGGATGCTCCTCCAAAGAGGATCATACCCACCACTGAATACAGAATACTGTCTGCCAAATATCTACCCCTTATATATAAGGTTACCTTATGATACGTAAGTGCAAATCCCACCCCCGAAAAAATAAAGCCAAATATCATTAGAAGAATCATATTCGTCTGATTGATTATAATCATCGGACCTTTTGACAATGAGAACACAAAAGCCTTGGTATTATCACTGTATTGTGCAAAATCATAGTTTACTGATTTTTCAATGATTTGCTGTGTAACACTTAGGTACTTCATAGCAAATTGCGTGTCTAATTCCTCCAAAGAATCATCCATATAACCTATTTTCCCCAAGTCCCCTAACCCATAATATGAAAGTCCTGAAAATCCCATCCCTTTCAATAATTCAGCTCCATCACTCTTATAAATAAACGTTGATAGAATTGGGAGGATGCTTGTATTTACAACAGCTTCCGATTTTGTTTCTTTCAAAAACATACCTGTCTTATAATCATTGGCTCCTAAATTGGAAATCACAACATTTCCTCTATTAGAATAGCCTTCCGGCCTAATTATATAGGTACTTTCTAACTCTAACTCCGGTAATACCGTTTCTAATTCCTTTGTTCCAATATTTGCATATTCTTCACCCTCTAAAAACAGAAAGGCAATATTATTTTTTCGTTCCGCCTTGTCTAAGTTGTTCATTGCATTTAGAATACTCAATACTGTTAACCCAGGATTGGCAACACCCTTGCTTAAATAGGGCGCATCATAATTTGTAATAACCAAAACCGTACTCGTATCTTTTGTTTTGTTACTCGCCTCTAGCATGGTGTAAATATGTTTAAATTCAATTTTGCTATTTTTAACATCAATTGAAAGCGGTATGATTTCTGGATTCAGTTCTTGATCTTGAATCCGCTTCATAATATACTCTCTTACCGATTCAATTCCCTTTGAATTTACAGAGTATGGTGTTTGCGTCAGCTCTTCTAAATCACCCTGTAATACATCGATTGCTTCTTGATCCACCTTTGAAGAATTCGTTACCTTAAATTGATTCAGTGCAATCCAAAATGAAGCTAGCATAAGTGCTACAAACCCCAAATAAATAATCAGTTCCAATGCTCTGTTTTTCGCCTCAGACTGCCATAATTCCACTTCTTTATATTCTTTTTTTGTTGTTTTCATCCCTATTCCCTTTCCTCAAAAATGGTTGCATGTTACCCGCAACCATTTTTATTATAACGATTATTGTTATAAGAAGAAAGTATTTTCTTGCGTTATACGCAATTTTCAACAAGGTCTTGTTCTAAATCATAGATATAGATATGGTCTGACAGAATCTCTTCTGCTACTAGCTGCGTCCGATTCACTTCCTGTACCATTTCATTTAAACGCTCAATCTCTTCATTTTTTGCTGGAATCAGTATTACTTCATGAATGCTGCTTGGTAAAATAAACAAATTACAACCACAGCTTTTTGCAAAATCTTTCAATAAATCCGGATACAAAATTGCAGCCGCTCCATTTAAATGGGTTCTATTTGACAAAACATACATGGGCACATCTTCCGATGCAAAATGGCAGTTTGAAGAATCGCCAGTTTCTTCCATAAAGAAAGATTGAATCATCTGCTCCATGGAAATTAGTTCATATGGTAATAGTTTAGGAGTGTTAACCCATGCGCACTCATATACTTTATCAATCTGGGTTTTCCACAATTCTAAGTGTGAATTTGTAATCTGAATGACTGCATTTCCAAATGCCTCGTTTACTACAATACAATAAAATACAATGGCAAGGTCTAAGAATGGAATATGGGGTATCTTCTCAAGCAGTTCCTCATTCTTTTTTGCATGTATGATTTTATAAACTATTTTTTTCTGCGCCTTACTAAAGTCAGTAAAAAAATCAACATCAATCGATTTTTCAACTTTACTTTTACGATAGATATCATTTATTTCCTCAATAATATCTAGCATTTCCATCCCCTCAAGATACTTTTCATAATAATCATTTAAATAAATAGTGGGTGCAATATTTTTGTTTGGCTCACTAATACATAACCCATCAAGCTTCACTCCATTATTTTTCTGAACACTTGTAACTGAAATTGCAACATCTCTAGGAAGAATTTCTTCTACCATTTCTTTCGTTGTATTAACAAAATTAATAAAATTCATGTATGCTCCTTTTTTACGATTGGATTTCTCCAAAAGATACGATTTTAGATGTGATTTTAGATATGATAATAGACTTTTTTTGTTGTTTTGCTGCATTAAAAAAAGACAATAGATTATCCTATTGTCTTTTAAGCTTTTTATACCCTAGAAAGATATTCTCCAGAACGAGTGTCAATTTTGATTTTATCATTTTGTTCAACAAATAGCGGAACATATACAATGGCACCGGTCTCAACTGTTGCAGGTTTTGTAGCTCCCTGAGCTGTATCACCTTTAAATCCTGGCTCGGTCTCGATAATCTCTAATTCAACAAATAATGGAGGGTCAATGGCAAATACGTTTCCATTATGGGAACACACTTTAACCATTTCATTTTCTTTAACAAATTTTAATGCGTCACCAATTGATCCTTGATTAAGCGCAATTTGTTCATACGTTTCTACATCCATAAAGTTGAATAAATCACCATCTGAATATAGATACTGCATATCTCTCTTTTCAATACGTGCTTGCGGAAACTTTTCTGACGGTCTAAACGTTTTTTCTACAACACCACCACTTTTTATATTTTTCAATTTCGTTCTTACAAATGCAGCGCCTTTTCCAGGCTTCACATGTTGAAACTCAATGATTTGATAAATGTTGTTATCCATTTCCAACGTAATACCATTTCTGAAATCACCTGCAGAAATCATAAATAATCCTCCTAAATTCGCTCTATAATCCTTTAACAGTTTATCCTATATGCTTTTATATTTCAACTCTTTTTTTCAGAATCCTGAATCCGTTTCAAAACCTCCTCCATCGCATCAAGATAACCAGCAGTCCCCCTGCCATAAATCTGAGCATCACAAGCTGGTTTTGTAACGGATATCTTTCGAAATTCTTCTCTCTTTGTTATGTCTGAAATATGAATCTCGACTTTCGGACAATGTATGCTTGCAAGGGCATCATGAATTGCATAACTATAATGAGTAAACGCACCTGGATTAATAACAATACCACTCGTTTGATCAAAATAGGCCCCTTGAATTCGATCTATAATTGCGCCCTCATGATTACTTTGAAACACCTCTACCTCACACTGAAGTTGCTTCGCCTTTTCCTGAATTAATTCAACTAATCCTTGGTAATTCAGACTTCCATAAATACTCGTCTCGCGAATTCCCAAAAAATTTAAATTTGGCCCATTAATTACTAATATCTTTGACATTGTCACCTCCACGTATACCCTGCTCAATTTCCTCAATAATTTCTTCAAAAGATTTATGATCTACTTCCACAACTATATCTGCGACCGCTTCATAATACGAAGCTCTTTGATCAAGCATTTCTTTTATGCGCTGTTCCCTATTATCACCTTGTAAAAGGGGTCTTGATTGATCACTTTCAAGTCTCTCTAGAATGGTTTGGACAGTTGCTTTTAGATAAATCGTTGTTCCCAGCTTTTTTAACAACATCCTATTTTCTTCTTTCATTGGAAGTCCACCGCCTACTGAAATAATATAGTTTGCAGTATCTTGTTGCAATTCCTCTAAACAGTTTGTTTCTAGTGTTCTAAAAAATGCTTCTCCCTCATCCTTAAAAATATCCGTAATTGTCTTGTGCTGACTTTTCTCAATCTGAGCGTCTGTATCAATAAAAGGGATTTTCATCTGGTAGGATAATTTGATTCCTACACTTGTTTTTCCACTCCCCATATATCCGACTAAAATTAGATTTTTCACATGTTCTCCGTTCTACTCTATGATCCGTACGAGTTCTTGCACGATTTCTTCATTTACACTGCACTGATTGATTAACTCATATGCAACAATCGCCTGAAAAACAAGCATTTTTATTCCATTCATTGTGTTCGCCCCCGCTGCCTTAGCATGTTTCATAAAAAGCGTTTCGCTGGGAGCATAAATGATGTCAACTGCTGCTTCTAGTTTTTCATAAAACTGTGGTGCGCTTACAACAACCTCATCTACATTTGGATAAAGCCCCACGCTTGTTGCTTGAATAGCAATGGCCTTTTCTGTGCTAATGTCTGCGCAATCCTTCATTGAAACTACATAAACTTCTATTTCTGAATACTCATTGTCTCTTACTCCATCATCAATGGAGTCTTTTATTTCTTGAGCTTTATGTAAATTACGGTTACAGATGAACAATCTTTTTGCTTTATATTTGGCACACATATGCGCAATTGCCCGCGCTGATCCTCCAGCTCCTAGCAAAATAACATCTTTACCCTGAATATCAATATCCTCACTGCGCATTGCTCTGTACAATCCTTCATAATCCGTATTATAACCCTTATAGCCATTTTCCATACGAACCAATGTGTTGACTGCCCCTATTCTTTTTGCGTAGGAATCAATCTCCCTAAGATACTTTATCACTTCGCTTTTATAAGGAACCGTTACGTTCAGTCCCCAAACATTCAATGCGTGAGCTCCCTTAATTGCTATTTCAAGTTCATCTTCTTGAACCAAAAAAGGGGCATAGTCCAAATTATGTTCCATTCTATTCGCAATTGTTTTATGAATTAATGGGGATTTTGTATGTTCTACCGGATTTCCTATTAGACCACATAACTTTGTTTTCCCATCCATTTTACGCCTCCTGCTTTTTGTTCATTTTTTTATACTCTGCTAGAATTGGTTTCTCAATGATTCGTTTCAACACAATTTGAATTTCTTCTTTGGGATGAATTGGAGAAACCAATATATTTTTAATCCCAGCTTTCTTTGCTCCCCAAATATCCGTAAAAATCTGGTCGCCAATAAAAACCACTTCTTCTTTTGAAAGATTCATCATTGAAACAGCCTTCAAATAATTTTTTTCAGAAGGTTTGTTGGCTTTGAATATTGTAAGTACATCGAGCTTTTCGTTAAATTTATGCACTCTCTCTTGTTTATTATTGGAAAGTAAAACGATTTGAAAACCAATTTCTTTTAACTGACGGATTAGTTCTTCACAAGCCTCATCAGATGGTGCTCCGTGTGGAACCAACGTATTGTCAATATCAAAGATTAGTCCTCGCCTACCACTCTCCCAAAGATTTCGATAATCTATTTCATAAGAGGACCTACTTGTCTGATCCGGATAAAATTTTTGAAACATCATTAACCCTACTTTTCTCTTTATTTTCAACTAGCCCATTATATCAAAAAAAACCTCTGTATCACAGAGGTTTTCATAAATCTATTTAACTTTTACGATACCATCATCGCTTTCAAATATATTGCCGGCTAACTCAGAACGACCGACAAAGAAATTATATTGTCCTAACACTTCATCCTTTTTCATATCCGATATAGCTTTTTCCATGTCTAACTGGACTAAATCCCTTTGACTTCCAATATAGTCAAATGTATCGTTTTTTTGAAAACCCAACGATATATTTTCTAATTCTAATGCAGGCTTCGTCCTAGATGTTTCTTCTTTATCATTTATGGATATCTGACTATTTAAAACCTTCTGATTTGCTTCAACTTTTGAATCTGCTTGAACAGATTGGACAGCTTCTTCTTTTGAAGCGATCTTCCTAAGTTCCTGAAAGCGAAGGGCACTATCATATGGACTATAATCAAAATTATTTCCTATTGTCACATCGCTCACCTCCTTAGAATAGATACTCAAGTAACATATTTATCGGTTAATATCTAAGGATACTTAACCTTTTGTTCATAAATAATTTGATCTACTTATTTAATACTGACTTGAGTTCTTCCATAAATGTATTAATATCTTTAAATTCACGATAAACAGATGCAAAGCGAACATATGCAACCGCTTCTAAATCTTTCAGCTTATTCATAACTAATTCACCAATAACATTACTTGATATTTCTTTTTCTTCTCGATTGAATATTTCAGTTTCCACTTCATCCACCAATTGATTGATCTGATTCGCACTAATTGGTCTTTTATGACATGCGCGAAGGACACCAGCTTCAATTTTGGAACGATCATAGGTTTCACGATTATTATCCTTTTTAATAATAATCAAAGGAATTGTTTCAACCTTTTCATAGGTTGTAAATCTCTTGTCACATTCATCACAGGCGCGTCTCCTTCGAATCGAATTGTTCTCTTCAGCAGGACGTGAATCAATCACTCGCGTATTGGCATGACCACAAAAAGGACATTTCATGAAAATAACCCTCTCTTTCAAAATTAGTATACATAAATTATAACACTCCCACTATTTATGTCAACTATTTTATACCTTCGTACAATTCATTGAAAACCTCTAAAAATCTAGCTTCAACGCATTTCATATCCTCTAATTGAAAGACCGGATTTGATTTCAATATCGGTTCGTCTTCCATGAGTTTTTCATGCATATAAAAATGAAATTCATGGTAAAGTAATGCATCATCGATTTCTTTAACCCATTTCAAATTTTCAACGCTTACTGAATCTCCTAGATATTTATTGTAAATCGCATTTTGTAAACCTTCTTCAATCTCCAAATACTTTGGCAAATACTGCTTAACAGGTCTTGTTATGTCCGCTAAATAAGCTTCACTTGCATCATGTAGCAAGCACGCTAACATCGTTGTTCTATTGGCTCCCCTAGCCTTTGCTTCTTCATAACAATGAAGGCAATGCTGTGCAACTGAATAGAACTTTGGAAAATGACCATTGGCCCTGGTCATCAGCGATAACGCATGTGCAATATCCTCAACACTTATATCTTCTTTTTTAGGTTTTAAAGGTTGCATATGAATCTTTGTATACGTAGTAATATAACCATCCATTTATGTCTCCATTCCTTCATCATCTTTCCAATTACTGGCAAAATAATGATCCCTGTATTCTCTCGGTGTTAATCCTGTCTTCTTTTGAAAAACCTGTATAAAATGACTCTGGGAGGAAAAAGCAAGGCAATTCGTAATCTCCGCAAATGACAATTCACTAAACTTGATCAAATTTTCAGCCGTCTCTATTTTTTTAATGCGTATATAATCACTGACTGCCAACCCGGTTTCTTTTTTGAATAGCTTAGACAGATAGTTCACATTTAGTTTGGTTAATTCTGAAAGTTCTTCCACCTTTATTCGTTCGTGCAAATGATTATAGATGTATTCAATACAGATGACAATATGTTTGGAATAAATTTTTTGTTTTCTCAGGTTTTTCATTCGCTTTGTGAAATCCAGAATCATTGCTTTATGTAATTCCAACAAATCATCCATCTTAATACACTGATCTCCCTTTTGAATATACAAATCACTTAAACTATACGCTGTTTCTAAGTCCATTCCACCCTCAACACAGAATCTTGTGATCATTGCAACCGAAACAATATAGTGATACATCACATTTCGTAATGGATTGGCCGACAATAGCCCAAGGCCCTGCATGTGTTTTAGTGGGTCTTGAAAAAGTTTTTCTCTAATTGTCTCAAGATCTCCACGTTTTACTGCCTGATAAAACTTTAGTTCATCTTCATATGGAGAATGCAAGATATTTTCTTCTCGTTGAATATATAACCGTAAATTTAGTTCTTTTTCTACATTCATATGTTCACCCATTATTTGCCATCTAATTGATATTTATGTCATGTATATTATATATGTTTTCCAATCTATGCGATATACTTTTTTCAAAGTATTCAAAATGAATTTATTATTGACATTATTATTTGAATCTCTCCACAGAAAGGAAAACAGAATGAACAAACAGCAACTTAAAGAGCTTTTATCACAACTAACATTAGACGAAAAAATTGGTATGATTCACGGCTGTACACTGTTTAAATCAAAAGCAGTAACACGTTTGGGAATACCCTCTCTCGTAACTTCTGATGGTCCAATGGGCGTTCGAAATGAATTTCAGGAACACGCTTGGTTTCCACTTGGCAATACAGATGACTTCACCTTGTATTTACCTTGTAATTCAGCCCTTGCTGCAACCTTTAACAAAGAACTCGCGTATGAGGCTGGAACCGTCCTTGGTGACGAAGCCAGAGGCCGTGGAAAAGATATGATTTTAGCTCCTGGAATTAACATTCACCGCGACCCACGATGTGGTCGTAATTTCGAGTATATGAGTGAAGATCCTTATTTAATCTCCGAGATCTGTGTTCCCTTTATTAAAGGAATTCAGACAAATGATGTTTCTGCCTGCGTAAAACACTTTGCATTCAACAATCAAGAAACGCGCCGTATGGATGTGGATACTTATGTTGACGAACGCGCTATTTGGGAAATTTATTTTCCTGGTTTTTATGCTGCAATTAAAAAAGCTGGCTGCAAAAGTATCATGGGTGCTTACAATCAATTTAGAGGTCAGTATTGCTGTCATAATGAATATTTAATTCAAGAAGTTTTACGAAACGAGTGGGGGTTTGATGGAGTTGTCGTATCTGATTGGGGTGGCGTGCACGACACTCTTGAAGCCGCAAAAAATGGACTTGATTTAGAAATGAGTGTAACCGATGATTATGATGATTATTATATGGCAAATCCTCTGAAAAAGGCAATTGAAGACCATTTAGTTGATGCGTCTTTGATTGACGAAAAAGTGCTTCATATTTTGAATGTGATGAATGAACTTAATATGCTTGATGGAGATCGAAAATCTGGAACATTCAATTCCATTTCAAATATGCAAAAAATCCAAAGTGTTTCTGATGAATCTATTATTTTACTAAAAAATGATAATGGCGCTCTTCCACTCAATCCAAAAAAAGGCGAGAAGATTCTTGTAATCGGAGATAACGCTAACAGAGTCCACGCAAATGGTGGTGGTAGCGGAGAAATAAAGGCCCTTTATGAAATTTCTCCACTCCTTGGAATCAAAATGCTATTAGGTGGTAACTACGAAGTTGCTTATGAGCCAGGTTATTATACACGCGTTGTTGGAAATGTCTGGGGTAGAGAAGTTTCTGAAAACTGGCAGGCAACTAGTTTGGATCAATCTCTTGATCTTGCCATAAAACAAAACAAAGTCTTACCAGATGATGTCATTGATCATTTGAACAAAGAATATTTAGAACGTGCTCTAAGTGCTTGTGATGATGCGGATCATGTTATTTACATCGGAGGTCTAAATCACGATTATGATGTCGAGGCCCAAGATAAAGATTCACTGAAACTCCCATATGGTCAGGATCGCATCATCGAAAAACTCTTAGAAAAACGACGCGATATGATTATCGTTATGATTGGTGGAAGTCCAATCGATATGTCTTCATGGGAACCAAGCGTAAATGGCATTTTATTTCATTATTACAATGGTTTATTGTCTGGTACTTCATTGGCAAATGTTCTTTTTGGAAAGGTGAACCCAAGTGGAAAATTACCAACCACATTTCCACGTTCTTTGGATGATGTTCCTTCAAAAATTTACGGTGAATATCCTGGAGATGACAGTGTTACCTATCACGAAGGGATCTTGGTTGGATACCGTCATTATGATTACAACAATATTCAACCACTATATCCATTTGGACATGGTCTATCCTACACAGAATTTGATTATAGCAACTTAAAAATTGTCGACAACACCTTTGCAAATAACGATATCCTATGCAGCGTACATCTTGATGTAACCAATATAGGGGCATCTTTCGGAAAAGAAGTTGTTCAACTCTATGTTGGAGCAAAAGATTCGACAGTTCTTCGTCCAAGACAAGAGTTAAAAGGATTTGAGAAAATTGCACTTACACCGGGAGAAAAGCAAAGCATTACTTTTGAGCTTAACAAAATGGATTTCTCCTATTATGATACTGAAACCAAGTCCTATCAAGTAGATGCGTGTACCTACCAGATCCTTATTGGGTCGTCTTCTAGATCCATCCATCTTGAGGCAACGTTTGATAATACTAAGTCCTACACAATTGAAAGAAGCTCTTATTAGGAACACAAGAGTAAAAATGGGATGTCGCAAATTTGCGACATCCCATATCTTTTATAGGTAAAAATGATTATTTATTTCTTTGTAAAAAATCCGGAATCTTTAATGACTGAGGTTGCACATTGCTTTTAACAGACTCTGGTTTTTGAATTCCTGGCAATGGCTTCACAGCTGTAATCGGCGGAATTGGAGCTGTTCCAGCATTTACAAGTGTTTGTTTTGGTCGATTCATATTTGGCACTCCATGACCAAATGACTGTGGAACTTTTGGTTGTACATAATTTATCGCTGATTGATCAAGTCCTGTTGCAATAACCGTAATCGAACAAGTATCCGTTTGATTTGCATCGTACATTGCACCAAAAATGATATTTACATCATCGCCAGCTAAATCTTGTACATAACTTGCTGCATCCGATGCATCTGCAAGCGTTATATCTCCAGACACATTAATAATTACATGTGTTGCGCCACTAATTGTAGTCTCTAGCAATGGAGATGCAACTGCCATCTTAATTGCCTCGACAGCCTTATCTTCACCCTTACCAACGCCTATACCAATATGCGCAATTCCCTTGTCCTTCATAACTGTCTGAACATCAGCAAAGTCCAAATTAATCACTGCAGGTACATTAATTAAATCTGTGATTCCCTGAACTGCCTGTTGCAAAACTTCATCTGCCTTTTTCAAAGCATCTGGCATAGTCGTTCTACGGTCAACAATTTCCAATAATTTATCATTTGGTATTACAATTAAGGTATCCACGTTATTCTTTAGACGCTCTATACCATTCATTGCATTTTCCATACGTGTTCTTGCTTCAAATTTAAATGGTTTCGTAACGACACCTACCGTTAAAATTCCCAAATCCTTGGCAATACCTGCAACAACAGGAGCAGCCCCTGTTCCAGTTCCGCCACCCATACCACAGGTAACAAAAACCATATCAGCACCTTTAATCGCTGCTGTTACTTCTTCCAAACTCTCTTCTGCAGCACGCTCACCAATTTCTGGCTTTGCACCTGCTCCAAGACCCTTTGTTAGTTTCTCCCCAATTTGTAATAATTTAGGAGCTTTACAAAGAGAAAGAGCCTGTTTATCTGTGTTTACTCCTACAAAATCTACACCATCAATCTTCTCATCAATCATTCTATTTACAGCGTTATTTCCCGCTCCACCTACACCAACAACAATTATTTTAGCCGCTGCATCCGCATCGTTTGTTTTAATCTCAAGCAAGGTATTTCCTCCTTCACATTCCCGATAAATTCCATATACCCTATCATATAATTAAAAACAGAATTTATCAACTATTTTTTATTTTAATTCTCTTCGTCAAGTTCAAACGAAATGCTCTTTGTGTCGATTGTATAATTCTCCATATGCAGTACTCCTGATTTGCCATCTAGCTCTGGAATAATGTTTTTCAGCTGCATAATTTTCTCATCGATACTCTGCGTATCTCCTAAATTCACCCTCGCTTGATCAAAATGCAGAATAATTGTTTTGTTTTCGCCAAAATATATTTTATCCGCACTAATTTCATACTTATTTAATAGTTGGGTAATACTTAGTATATCCTTAAAAACCGTAGTATCCTTTACTGGCAACTTTTCAAACATAATAATATGTCCATATCGAAGTCCTGTAATCTGTGGAACCCCAACGCTCGTTTGCGAGTCACTCTCAACAACAATTCCTTCCCGGTCAAAATACATATATCTTCCAAGGTATTCTACACATCCTGCTAATGCCTTTTCATAAACCGTGATTTTCACATGATCATGGGATAGAATTGTAACATCCATGGCTTCCACAAAAGGTATATTGTTTACATCTTTATTTCGATAAATCAGTGATAAAAGAATGGAGTTTTGGTGCCAGTTACTCTCAATAACCATATCTTCTATTTCCTTGGAAGTATAATGTACATTTCCTTCCACTTCCACTTTTCGAATTGTAAAAAACATTTGAAAAAATAGACCTCCCCCCAACAAGGTCACTAATACAATCCCAATAATAATGAATTTTAGCTTTGACTCCTTCTTAACTAATTGTATGACTTTGTGCATAACTCCCTCACGCCATTTCTAACTATACTCATTCAACCCATTTACCTAATTTGTCTCTTTTAATTGTATTCTTCTTGAAACACTTAGCACCAGACCTATTTCTGACAATAAAAACAGAATTGCTGAGCCGCCGTAACTAATGAACGGAAGTGTAATTCCAGTATTCGGAATTACATTGGTAACAACCGCTATATTCAAAATAACCTGTATTGCAAAATGAGCCATAACTCCAACAACCAATAATGCTCCAAAACGATCTTTGGCATTGTTTGCAATCAGCATACACCTCCAAATCAGAAGAACAAACAAGAGAATGATTGCAATTGCTCCGAAAAGTCCTAATTCCTCACATATAATTGAAAAAATCATATCATTTTGGGCTTCTGGAAGATAGCCAAGTTTTTGCATGCTTTGCCCAAGTCCTTTTCCAACATTCTCACCTGCCCCAATTGCATATAGCGCCTGCAAGGTCTGCAACCCAACGTCGCTGGCATAGGCTTCAGGGTTCAACCATGCAAGTAATCGTCTCCCTCGAAATCCTGAAATCACACCGTTCTCGGCTAACTTAATGGTTACAAATACTACAATCGCACCTATGGATGCAATCGCACTAGTAACAAGAAGTATCTTCTTGTAGTCTGGCAATGCAATAAACAGCATAATATAACCAATTCCAAATACAATTATTCCCGAACTGAGATTATCCGTTATTTTGAAAATCATAAGTGCTAAAGGCGCCGGTATAAAAAAGGTTATCCAAAAACCCTTCCACGACTTAATGCGACTCCCCAATTTGCAAATAAATGCAGCCATAAAAATGATAATTGCTAGTTTCGCAACTTCTGCTGGCTGTAGTGATATTCCAAGATTCAGCCACCGTCTAGCTCCATTTCTTTCAATCCCCAGTGGTGATAGAACAAGTACAATCAAAACGGCTGAAGCAATGTATCCAAATGTTGCAAATCGCTCCCATATGCGATAATCAATAAAGGTAATAACCATCATTGCGCATATACCTACTACTGAGTTGAAGATCTGTTTCTTTAAATAATACGCAGAATTTCCGTTAAATTCGATGGCGGCTTCATAGGAACTTGTTGAATAAAGCATTACAAGCCCAAATCCCAAAAAGAATAGAACAATGAATAGTAATGTGTAGTCAAAATAGTATTCTTCTCTTTTTTGATTTCTTTTTCTATTTCGGATTATTGCCACCTCCAATCTCCAAGAAAGTATTGTTTACTCTTTGATTTGCAATACATATTGTTTAAACAAATTGCCACGTTCTTCGTAATTCGTAAACATTCCCCAACTTGCACAAGCTGGTGATAGCAAGACTGCATCACCCACTTTTGCATGAGATGAACATTCTCTAACTGCCTCTTCCAAAGAATCTACCACCACAACATCCTGAAATCCTCTTTCTTTAGCAGCCACTTCAATCAACCCAGCAGTTGCTCCTATCAAAACCAACTTCTTGATCTTGTCATCAAAACTATCAATCCATTCGCCAAATCCAACACCTTTGTCATACCCTCCACCGATTAAATAAGTCGGTTTACGCATAGCCTGAACAGCCTTGATTGCTGCATCTGGATTGGTTCCTTTTGAATCATTATAATAATCTACCCCATTACGCGTTGCAACATACTCAATGCGATGTTCAACACCTTTAAATTGTTTTACAACACTTACAATCACATCCATAGGCACACCCGCTGCAGTTGCCATGGCCATCGCTGCCATAACATTCTCCACATTATGCGTTCCAAGTAAATGCATCTCTAGGATGTTCATGACTTTTTGCGTTTGTTGGTTATGATTATAATATATGGATATATCGTCAGAATAGAACCCTTCTTCCACCGCACCTTTTGAAGAAAACCAAACCACCTTTGCGTTCGTTTTGGATGCCGTTTGTCTGCAATATTCATCCAATGCATTCAGGATAAGATAATCTCCAGACGTCTGGTTTTTCGTAATCATTTCTTTTGCCTGTACGTAATTTTCCATTGAATAATGGTGATCAATATGATCCGGTGTAACATTCAATATACTTGCTACATGGGGACAAAAATGATGAATGGTTTCAAGTTGAAAGGAACTTAATTCCGCCACCGTTATACTGTTTTTTGACGTGTTCAGGACTTGCTTCGTATAGGGAATTCCAATATTTCCAACAACAAACGTCTGCTCCTGGTATTCTTTCATAATTTCACCCAAAAGAGTTGTTGTAGTCGTCTTTCCATTGGTTCCTGTCACCGCCATAACGCTCCCTTGTTCAAAGCGATATGCAAGCTCAATTTCCCCAAGAATAGAAACACCTTTATCTCTCAATTGTTGAACGATAATATGATCCGTTTTTACCCCGGGACTCAAGACGCATAGATTGATTTCATTCAACTTGTCTTGTGTTAATTCGCCAACAATGAATTCCACCAAAGATGATTGTACAATTTTTGCTGCTAATTCCTCTATATTCAATGGCTTTTGATCAAACAGAATGCACTTAGCCCCTTTTACTGTCAGTAAATTTACCGCTGCAATTCCGCTTATTCCCGCCCCAATTACCAATGCCTTTACTTCATTATAATTCATAGACTACCTCATTTTACAATTCAACTCGTTTATATTTTCAAGCTTAATAATGCGATACACGACAAGAATGCTGTGATAATTGCAAAGACTGCAACTACTTTCGTTTCTTTCCATCCACTCAACTCAAAATGATGATGAATCGGTGCCATCTTAAAAATTCGCTTCCCTTTGGTCATTTTAAAATACGAAACTTGAATCATTACCGAAAGCACTTCTGCCAAATAAATAAATCCAACAAACAAAATGAAAATCGGCAACTGTGTCATATATGCGGTTGCCACTACAAACCCTCCAAGAGCTAATGAACCCGTATCTCCCATAAACACTTTAGCAGGATGTGCATTAAATAGTAAGAACCCAATCAAAGCTCCTGCTAATGCTGAAGTGATTACTTCTACATCAGCATTCAGCCAAACGGAGGCAATCGTAAAAAAGATACTAATTACCAATGTGACCGTTGATGCTAATCCATCCAATCCATCTGTAAAATTTGCGCCATTTACAGTACCAAGAACCGCTATCACCATAATCGGAATCGAGAAGATCCCAAGATTCAGTGGGGCCTCTATAAATGGAACCCAAACGCTTGTAGATACACCCGAATAGAAAAACAAATAGACTCCAAAAGCAACCGTAATCACAATTTGTCCAAGCATCTTCTGCCAAGCTCGCAGACCCATCGATCTTTTTAAAACGATTTTGATATAATCATCCATAAAACCAATTACTGCAAACCCCAAAGTTACAAATAGAATTGGATATAACTTTGTATATGTTCTTGCATAGAAAAATCCTACAATGCAGATCGCTAAAATGAAAATGAATCCCCCCATTGCTGGTGTTCCATTTTTTGCCAAATGACTTTTTGGTCCATCTGTTCGAACTGTTTGACCCGCTTTTATTCTTCGCAAAATAGGGATCAAAATAGGCCCCAGTGCAGCACTAATCAAAAATGCGAGGAGTGCTGGAATTAATATTGTACTTTTCATACTATTCTCCATACTTTTTCATTCTACCCATTATGACCGTCCAATTACTCAAAACTCGGATTAATATATTCTCCCGTTTCAGGGTTAATCAGCGCTCCCGTATCTGGATCTATCAGATAGCCGGTCTCTGGGTCTTTCTCAAATGTTGATAAGTCTATCGCCGGGCTCGTTCCTGCTTCTTCACCACCATCATCTTTCACCGGAGAATCCGTCGAAGGAACACTATTTTCGCTTACTTCTACCGAATTACCACTGATTGAATCACTTGGTATAATATTTAAACGTTTCAACTCTTCTATTTCTTCTAAAGTCAAATCCTGCGTTCTGAAAATATTCATGTAAGGAAGTAACTCAGTATAGATATTTCTAACAATTTCCTGCGCAAAATCCGAATGCGCCTGATCTGGCGTATTAGGTTCATCTACAACTGCATATACAACCACCTGTGGATCATCTGCCGGTGCATAACCTATAAATGATACCACATAATTACCCTGCTTTCTAGGTATTTTTTCTGCCGTTCCGGTTTTCCCACCAATCAAATATCCAGCTGGCTTTGCTTTTTTACCCGTTCCCGTATCACACACCGCCTGTAAATAGGTTCTCATTCTTGCGGATGTAGTGTTTGATATTACTTGCTTTAATACTCTTGGTTCAATCTTACGTACAATGCTTCCATTCTCATCAAGTACTTCACTCACCATATGTGGTTCATAGTAATAACCACCATTTACAACTGCACAAAATGCTGATGCAAGCTGAATTTGAGTCACTTTATACCCTTGCCCAAAAGAACATACTGCCAAATCGGAGGCCACCATTTTCTCTACATCGTATACAAGGGTATCCGTTCTCGCTTCACCTGCGAGGTCAATATTTGTTTTTAAACCCAATCCAAAATTGTAGAGGTACTTCATCAAAGTATCTTTACCCATGGCTTGTGCCATGTGCATCAATGCAACGTTGCAAGATTTTTCTAAAGCTCCTGAAACGCTTAATTCTCCATGCCCAATTCTTGTAAAACAGTGAATTTTGTGTCCACTTACTTCCAAAAATCCATTGCAGTTATAGGTTTCGTCTCCCCTTATTTTCCCGGAATCTAGACCCGCTGCAATTGTCATTGCTTTTCCTGTGGAACCAGGTTCGTAAGTATCTGATATACAGAAATTCCTCCAGATCTCATTGAGTGCCTTGAATTTGTCTTCTTCGGTCATCCCTTCAAGCTGTTCTGAAGTATAATAGGAGTCCAAATTCTTCGGATCATTCAAATCAAAAGTCGGGTAACTTGCCATCGCAAGGATTTCGCCCGTTTTTACGTCCATTACAATTACACCTGTATTTTTACTGCCTAATTCACCCTCTCGATAACTTCCCTCATATTTTTTATTAAATGCAAGGATATGTTTTTCAACAATTCTTTGAATATTGGCGTCCACAGTGGATACAATGGTATTTCCATCTTTTGCAGGTTTGGTCGTCCGCTCAAGTGAAGCATCGTCATTCAGATAGCCATACTCTCTGCCATTGATTCCATTTAGCTCATCATTATAATACTCTTCAAGCCCAACATTTCCAATATTATCCTTACCCGTAAAACCCACAATATCACAAGCCAAAGAACCATTTGGATAGACGCGTTTATATTCCTCTTCAAACCAGACACCAACGATATCCGGATTTTTCTTTTTGTCTTTCTCCATTTCTAAAAACGGTTCAATTTGATCATACGTTAACTGCTTCAAAAACACTTTATACTGATTGGATGGATTTTCTTTAATATAAGACACAATTTCGTTTTCGTTGATTGGAAAACATGCCTTTAAAGCATTCATCGTTGCTGGTAGATACTTCTCCTTTTGCAAAATCAGTTTTGAATCAATTACCAGATTATATACCTTTTCACTATATGCAAGCTTAGTTCCTTTTGCATCCAGAATATCGCCCCTTTTGTAGGGTAAAATCAGGCTGTCATATTCTTGCTGTGACAAAACTTGTTTCTTATATCGCTCACCATCATTCTTATTGATATAAATAATTCTAGCACTCAACCCTACAAAAGCCAGCAATACCATAAAAAACAGTATTGCCAGCTTCTTTTGCATCGCTAAACTAAGTCCTGCAGCTTTATTCATTTTTTTATTCTTTGGAACTCTATTTCGAATATTCTTTCTGCTTTGAAAACTTGTTATATTATTTTTCAAGGCCTTCACCACCTATTTTGGCATTTCACTATACTGACGCACATAATCATCAAGTGCATTCTCAACTTTTACAATCTGTCCTTCAGACGCATATTGCATGTTTAACTCTTCAATTGCTACGCGTTTGATTTCTTCCATATCCACTGCACTTACTATATTACTATATTCTTCTTCATTATCCAAGCGCATATCATTCAATTTGCTTTCTAATGAGGCAATATTTTTTAATGACGTCGTGTTTTCAGCTTGGAGCGTTAAATATCCAATCAATACAACCCCGGTAAGTACAAGTGCAATGGACAAAAACAAAACATAACCCAGACTCATGTGCCTTGCTTTTTCACGGTTTTTCCTTGTGCTTTCACTAACTCTTTTGACTGGTTTTTCATGAATTGCAATACGAACATCTAATTCTCTAGCCGCGCTTCCATGTACATATTCACTTTTTCTTCTTGAACCTACATTTGCACTAACTGGTTTTTTTGAATTCTGTGTTCTCCCCATGTTAACCCTCTTTCCTTACTTAACAATTCCTCATGATTGCTATACTTTTTCAAATATTCTCAATTTAGCACTTTTCGATCGTTTGTTTTGCGATATTTCTTGATCCGATGGCAAAATTGGCTTTCTTGTAACTGCGGCTCCCTTCGAACGGTTTCCACAAACACATACCGGAAAATTACTAGGGCATGTACATGGATTTTCACATTTTCGAAAGGTTGTTTTCACAATTCGATCTTCTAGAGAATGAAATGTAATAATGCAAAGTCTTCCCTGTGGACTTAGTAAATCAATCATTTTTTCAATTGTGTTTCTAAGCACCTCTAATTCTCTATTACACTCAATACGAATTGCCTGGTATGTTTTCTTAGATGGATGACCTCTTGTCACACGCATCTTAGCTGGTATTGCGTTTTTAATGATTTCGTTTAGTTCAAACGTCGTCTCGATTTCTTTCTTTTTACGCTCAATACAGATATGTTTGGCGATATTCTTAGCAAACTGATCTTCTCCATAATCTCTGATAACTCGATACAATTCCTGCTCCGAATACTCATTCACAATAATTTTAGCTGTCAAACTCTGTCGTTGGTCCATTCTCATATCTAAAACAGTATCTTGATTATATGAAAAACCTCTTTCCACAGTATCTAATTGATGCGAAGACACCCCTAAATCAAGTAATATCCCGTCCACTGAATCAATCTTGAGATCCTTTAAAATACTCTCCATATTTTCATAATTACTTCGAACAATATCCACTTGATCTTTGAATTGTTCTAGGCGAGTGGATGCAATTGTGATTGCATTTTCATCTTGATCGATTCCAATCAACCTTCCGTCGGCGCCTAAGCGTTCGACGATTTTGATAGAATGTCCTGCTCCACCTAAGGTTCCATCAACATATATTTTACCTGGACGAATATTTAGTCCTTCAATGCATTCCTCTAATAATACCGATTGATGATTAAATTCCATGTGTTTCTCCTTTGCTTTGTTTCTTTAGCTTCTAGATGTTAAATCCAAACTCCGCTAAATGTTCTGCAAGTTCCTCTACATCATCATAGGTATTTGTACCATCCCACTTGTCTTTACTCCAGATTTCCATTCGATTACCAACACCCACCAAAACAGTTTCCTTCTCGATTCCTGCAAACTCTCTCAGTGTACCTGGCAAAAGAACGCGTCCCTGCTTATCAACCTCAAGTTCCGCCGCTCCCGCAAGGAAGTAACGGACAATTTTTCTCGCTTCAATGTTACTAATTGGCAAAGTTCTAAGTTTCTCTACGAAAGCATCCCATTCGTTTTTGTCGAACACAAACAAGCACCCATCCAACCCCTTGGTAACCATAAACAAATCACCCAATACATCTCGGAATTTGGATGGTATGATCAATCTGCCTTTTGGATCAACCGAATGATTATACTCTCCTATAAACATATCTTTACCTCACTGAATCAAAATGGAAGTCTACCACTTCACTCCACTTTACACCACTTTGCTCCACTTATGTGATAATATTACTCCATTCATATTGTTTTTACAAGCAAAAGTTAAGAAAAAATTAAAAAAAAAGCGCCTTGCAAAATGCTTGCAAAGCGCATAAATACTGGTTTTTCTACATCTTGTGGTTTGTTTTTTTACCGGCACAAGATATGGTTTTGTAATATTTTTGTAATAACTTTATTTATTCATTTTTATACATTGAATCGGAACAAAATAACATCTCCATCTTTCACTACGTATTCTTTTCCTTCGATTCGAACAAGCCCTTTTTCTTTTGCTGCTGCAATTGATTTGCAATCCAATAGATCCTGATAACCAACGACTTCCGCTTTGATAAATCCTCTCTCGAAATCGCTATGAATCTTTCCAGCTGCACCAGGGGCCTTGGTTCCAATTTGAATGGTCCAAGCTCTTGTCTCATCCTCTCCCGAAGTCAGGTAACTAATTAATCCAAGAATTTTGTAAGATGCTTTTATTAGCTTCTCAAGACCGGATTCATTTAATCCTAACTCTTCCAAAAACAACATCTTTTCATCATCGTCAAGTTCTGCGATTTCCTGCTCGATTTGCGCGCAAATTACAAATACTTCGCCATTCTCTGCACTCGCATACTCCCTTACTTTTGCAACTAGTTCATTGCTATTGCCATCATCTGCCAAATCATCTTCCGAGACATTTGCTGCAAAAATCACAGGTTTAATGGTGAGCAAATTGATTTGTGCCAGAATTGCTTCCTCTTCTTCATCGTCTACCTCAAAGGTTTTTGCAGGTTTTCCATCTTCAAGATGTGCCTTTAATCGTTCTAAAAGCACTAATTCTTTTGCTAGACTTTTATCATTCTTTGCACCCTTGCTAGTTTTTGAAATACGTCTTTCCAAAATCTCTAAATCCGAGAAGATCAACTCGAAATTAATTGTCTCAATATCTCTAATCGGATCCACTTTTCCATCTACATGTATCACATTGTCATCAACAAAACATCTTACCACATGAACAATCGCATCTACTTCACGAATATTGCTTAAAAACTGATTGCCTAATCCCTCTCCTTTGGAAGCTCCTTTTACAAGACCAGCAATATCTACAAATTCAATCACAGCTGGAGTCACTTTTTTGGATTGATATAACTCTCCCAACAATTTAATTCTTTGATCTGGAACTGGAACAATCCCGACATTTGGGTCAATGGTGCAAAACGGATAGTTTGCCGACTCTGCGCCTGCCTTTGTCAGTGAATTAAACAGCGTACTCTTTCCAACGTTTGGTAAACCTACGATTCCTAATTTCATTTTTCTCTATATCTCCTTTAAAATAATCGTTCTATTCAATAATCCACTTGATAATATAGCATATTCAAGGTCAAATTCCTAGAAAAATGAAAATAGAATTTAAAAAAACTTATATTTCACAATACTACTCTTTATACAATCGATGCATTTGCCTCCGTCTTTAAATCTTGTGCAAGATTTCCGAAGTGCCTGATTTGCGCTTCCATCTGCGAAACTTTCGTATGATAGCCATTGATTTCTAGTAAAATATCATCAGTACAGCCAGAAGCATTTTGAGAAAGATTTGCAACCATCTCTACCAATTCCGAAGATTCATCCGATGCTGCGATCAACTCTTCCACACAGGCAGTAATTTCTTGAACGGCATTGTTAATTGCAATCGCTTCTTTTTGAATATTTTCGAAGGTATTATGTGTAAGATTCATAGCTTCACGCTGTCCCGTTAATTCTTCTGTAGATTTTGTGATTTTACTTACGGTTTCCTTGGTACTTGATTGATTGGTCTGAACGAGGGAGTCTATCGTACCCACTGCCCTTTTGGTTTCATCCGCCAACTTTCTGACTTCCTCCGCAACGACTGCAAACCCTTTTCCGTGTTCTCCTGCACGAGCCGCTTCAATTGAAGCATTGAGTGCTAGAAGGTTGGTTAGGTTGGCAATTTTCATGATTGTGCCTACAATAGAAGCGATTTCTGTAGAGTTATCCTCCAAAACCCTAACCGTACTCATAATTTCATGATTTGTTTTCTCAGACGCATTTAGACTGATTTCCTGCGTCTCTATTGCAGAGGTTCCTTCTTTAATAATACTTAGAAATTCTGCCGTTTTAGAGCTAATACTCATTGTATTATCAGCGACCTGGTGTATCTCAGCTTCTATTTCGTTGAGGACCGATACATTTTTAGCCATATAATCCGTTTGATCTTTTGAAATCGTTTTTAATGATTCTGCTTGAGAACGAATCGCATAAAAGCGGTTTGAATTCTCAGTAGAACTTATTTTCAACGCTTCTGTATTCTGGAATAAATCTACTGAGAGCTGTTTAATATTCAGGAGCATTTTTTGAAGATGGGATGACATTTCGGTCGCTTCCTCTTCTCTTTTACCCGCTAGGCTGAAAAGTTTGTCAAATGATTTTACAATATAAATTGCCACTAACATTACCCAAAAATAACAAAAGTAACGAATTGCAATATCTCTCGTAACTTTGATAAAGGCGTCTAGTTGAACAGGAAACAAATTCCACATAAGAATATCTACACTCACAGCAACACCAAATGCATAGATAATTACTTTAGCATCAAAGAAAAAAACCGCCGCAACAATGATAAAGTATCCAAGTGCATGGGTTTCAGCCGCATTCTCAGTGGTGAATCGCATTAGAACTAGTAACACGGATAGGGATAGAATCATCACCCACTTCGTCCACTTTTTTGCAGAAATTTTTGCATTGATCCACAACAAGACAATGGAGTTCAAAAGAATACCGCCCCATAAAACCCCCAGCATCGCCCATGTCATATTTTCACTAGCTAGGCCCGCTGCCATAGTGCCTGTTGTAGCAAGTCCCATTACAATCGATACAACCGTAACAACCATAAAATAATATTTCTTTGCTGCTTGATCAATCATTTCCCTTGTATCCTGGTTTGCATCCGAATTCATTCCCAATGTTTTTCTCCTTGTTGTTCTAATATAGTTTCGTTTCTCATCACATTTTTATTCTACAATATTCCACAAATTTTTCTTGATTTTCTCTGATTATTGTAACATTATTCACAACTATCTTTCAATCTTTTTCGAAAAAAAAGCAATCAATTTCACTTTATTTCGTCAAATTGATTGCTTTCAAAATTTTATACATTTTCTAATTCCTGCACTTCAAACTCGCGCATAACGGATATGAATTTTCTAGTATTTTCTTCTACATCCTTACCAAATACTGCCGAACCTGCAACTAGCATATTCGCACCTGCTCTTAATATGTCTTTGGCATTATCAAGATGAACTCCCCCATCTACAGAAATATCGATCTCTAGGTTTTTTTGCTCGACTTGTTTTCGAAGTTCAGTGATTTTAGCCGTACATTCATGCATATAACTTTGTCCACCAAAACCTGGATTAACAGTCATTACAAGAATTAAATCAACCATTTCCAAATAAGGATATAATGTTTCAACGGGTGTTTCTGGTTTTAATGTAATTCCAACTTTACAACCTTGCTCTTTGATTAAATTGAGTGTTTTCTCAACATTTTCACAGGCTTCAACATGAATTGTAATGATGTCTGCTCCAGCTTTTGCAAACCGCTCAATATATCTTACCGGTTCTATAATCATTAAGTGTACATCGAATATTGCAGATGTCTTTGGTCTGATTGCCTCAATCACCGGAAATCCAAAGGAAATGGATGGAACATAAACTCCATCCATAACATCTATATGTACGTATTCTGCTCCACCTCGCCGGATTGCTTCAATATCATTTCCTAAATTTGCAAAATCTGCTGCTAAAATAGACGGCGAAATCTTTGTTTTCATTAATATCTCCTCTTTGAATCTATTGTTTTATATATTGAACAGTAATTGTCATAACGAACCTGGCTAATTTGTCCAAGTTCCACTGCCTTTTTCACTTCACAATCTGGTTCATGAAGATGACTACATCCATTAAATCGACACAGCCCTCTATATTCATCAAATTCATCATAATAGTCTTGCACATTGCCAGCTTCTGAACAATCTGGCTCAAAGCTAGAGAATCCAGGGGTATCTACAATATAGGAATGTTCCATAATTGGTATTAATTGTGCATGGCGTGTTGTGTGTTTTCCTCTGGATGTTTTCCTGCTTAAATCTCCTACTTCCATACACACTTCCATTTGCAATTCATTGATTAAGGACGATTTTCCAACTCCGGATGGTCCAGCGACACAAACCGTTTTATTTCGAATCACTTCTTTCAAATCAGCGATTCCCTCTTTCGTGTAAGAACTTGTAAACAGCACGTCGCTTCCGCTATTTTTATACATCTCACTTAATCTCTTAATTTCTTCATCAGAAGCAAGATCTTTTTTATTAAAACAAATTGTACAAGGGACATTATTTTCCTTCATCCCAATCAAAAATCGATCGATCAGTAGAAATGCAGGTTCTGGATCTTTGATAGCAAATATAACAAGTGCGTGATCCACATTTGCAACAACAGGACGCTTTAGTTGATTTTTTCTCTCTAAAATCTTAGCAATTGTCCCTTTCTGAAATGCTTCATCAATTTCTTCAATGATTACGTGATCCCCTACCATTGGGCTTTGGTGATGTTTACGAAAAATCCCCTTTGCCTTGCACTCATAGAGTCCAAATCCTTCTACATCCACATAGTAAAACCCTGCAATCCCCTTCAGTATAACTCCCTGCATGAATTATTCCTTTTCAAATGTGACTGCGATTGGCTGCGAAGTAACAATTTCTGTTTTTGTAAGTGCATTTCCTTCTGCATCCGTTTCACCCGTCAAAGTGGTTACATTAAATGCATAGGTTATTGTACCCGTTGCAACTTTGAATCCAGCTTCATTCACTGCACATGGGAAGGCAGTTGCAGTAAAGGTTCTTTTCTCACCATCAGCGGCGGTAATCGTAATTGTAACATTGCCACTTGTATATCCAGTTGGTGCATTTAACATGGCTGTATATTTATATTTAACAATTTTCGGACCAATGCTTAAAACAATATCAACTTTGGCTCCCTCTTCAACTGAATCACCTGGATTTTTGCTTTGAGATACCACACATCCAGCTGTAACGGTATCTGAGTTTGTTTCACTTACCGTTCCCGCTTTCAGTTTCAAAGATTCCAATTTAGATTTTGCTGCACTTTCCGTCATTCCTCTTAAGTCTGGCACCGAAACCATTTTGATTTCTGGTCCTTCACTAACAATTACAGTTACTCTAGTATTTTTAGCAACTTTCGAACTTGCTGATGGATTCGTTGATATAACCAAATCTTTTTCTACCGTTTCTGAATTTGCATAATCCAAAACAACGCTAAATCCTGCTTCTTCTAATGCCTTCTTCGCTTCTTCCGCTGTTTTTCCAGAAACATCTAATACCTCCACAGATGCTTTTCCACTACACACCACTAACTTAACCGTTGTGTATTTTTTAACCATTTCTCCCTTTTCAAATTCTTGAGAAATAATTTGATTTTCTTCTACTTCATCTGATTCTGCGTACGAAACACTTGTTCCAAGCATCATTGCATTTAATGTTTTCTTCGCTTCCTCTATATCCATTCCCACTACATTGATCATCTCAACCGTATCTGAATTCTCCGATGTATTGGCACTTACAGCCTTATCTGGTTTATTATTATTGATTTTACCAATGAAAAATGCTCCCAAAATCAACACCAAGATCCCAATAATAACTGCTGCCACAATGAAAAGAATCGTTGTGATTTTCTCCATTTTTGGATCGATATCGTCATCATCAAATTCGTCTTCATGTAAATCCGGCTCATCATCATTTAAATTCAAAAACTGCAAGGCTGATGTTTTTTTTGGCTTTTCATTTTTTCGTTCCCTTTCAGGTTTTGAAGACTCTGCATCACTTCTTTTTTTCTCAGGCTTACTAGCTACTTCCTCAGCTCTTCGAATCGGTCTCCTAACAGGTGCTTCTTCTCTCAATGGAAGTTTAATCGTACCAGTACGTTCCTTAATTGCTTCCATATCTTCTTCTGTGATAACTCTCGTAGCTCCATTGGCATCAACCGGTATCACTTTTACAAAATCTTCTTCAGGCGTCAATAATGATTTTTTCAAATCAACAATTAATTCTCCCATCGTCTGGTATCTTCGATCAGGGCTTTTCTGAGTTGCTTTAAAAATGATATTTTCAACACTCAATGGAATTTCAGCTACAAATTCACGACAAGAAGGCATATCCTCCTGAATATGCTTAATTGCTATAGCCACTGTCGTCTCTCCATCAAACGGAACATGCCCAGTCAGCATTTCAAACATTGTACAACCCAATGAATAGATGTCACTTTTTTCATCACTAAAACCACCTCTCGCTTGCTCTGGTGAAGTGTAGTGTACAGAACCCATCACATTTGAAGTAATGGTATTACTTGTCGCTGCCTTTGCAATTCCAAAATCAGTAACTTTTACCTTACCTTCTTTTGAAATAATAATATTTTGTGGTTTAATATCCCTATGAATAATATGATTATTATGTGCAGCCTCAATTCCCATGGAAACCTGTATTGCGATACTGATGGCTTCCTTAAGAGATAATCTCGCTTTTTTTTCAATATAATTTTTAAGGGTGATTCCCTCAATTAATTCCATTACGATATAATATACTCCGTCTTCTTCTCCAACATCATATACACTCACGATATTTGGATGCATCAGACCTGCTGCCGCTTGAGCTTCCACACGAAACTTCGACACAAACCCAGTATTTTCGCTGAATTCCTGTTTCAAAACCTTAACTGCTACAAAACGATTTAATTTATGACAACGAGCTTTATATACATCGCTCATTCCACCTGTCCCAACTTTTTCTAAGATCTCATATCGATCGCCTAACATCATTCCAATTCTGACCATTTTTGCACCTCTCCATATTGTTGCATATTATAAATTCATTTCAGCATAAGGTTTAACTAATACAACTGCTATATTATCTTTTCCACCATTTTCATTTGCTGCAGCAATTAACTTTTGAGCTGTTTCAACCAAGTCGCGCTGGCTATTTACAATAAACTTGATGTCACTATCATCCACCATATTCGTCAAGCCATCTGAACACATCAAAATATAATCGCCCGGCCTGATTTCAATGGTAAAAATATCTACTTCAACTTCTTCTCTTACTCCGACTGCTCTCGTAATAATATTCTTATCCGGATGAAGTCTTGCATCTTCTCTTGCAATTCCACCTAGTCTAATCATTTCCTCAACCAACGAATGGTCCCTTGTTATTTGTTTGATTTCCTCACTATTTACCACATATAATCTTGAGTCCCCAACATTTGCAACCTGCAAGTATCTTCCGATTACTGTTGCAACAACAACCGTTGTCCCCATACCGCGATACGCTTCATCTTCACTTGCCTTTTTTCGAATACACTCATTTGCCATTTGTATGGCCTTTTTTACAATGATTGTTGGGTTCTTCTCATATGATTTCTTAATTTCCTTAACAATTGTTTCAACTGTATGTTTCGAAGCATAATCACCTGCATTATGTCCTCCCATACCATCTGCAACAATAAATAAGTTTGGCATATTGCCCACTGGTTTGTCTGAGGTAAACACATAATCCTGATTTAATTGTCTTTTTCTTCCCACATCAGTCATGGAAAATGTTTTTAGCACAGTGTAACCTCCTCAACCTTATTTCCTATATGTCTTCTTCTAAGCTGTCCACAGGCACCGTCAATATCCCGACCCATTTCCCTTCTAATAGTAACATTTATTCCATATTTTTCAAGTTTATTTTTAAATGCAATCACGCGTTCCATACTTGGCTGTATATATGCGCGCTCTTTAATTGGATTTATTGGGATTAAATTGACATGACACGCCTGCTTTTGCAAAAGCTTCGCTAACGCAATTGCTTCCTTAACCGAGTCGTTTACATTTGCTACTAGACTATACTCATAAGAAATCCTTCTATTTGTTTTATAATAATAATACTCGCATGCCTCTAAAATCTGATCAATCGAATAGCGATTGGCAATTGGCATGAGCTTTTTCCTAGTTTCATCCGTTGTCGCGTGCAATGAAATTGCTAACGTAATCTGGAGATTTTCATTTGCTAATTGCTCAATTTTTGGAACCAATCCACAGGTTGATACCGTTATATTACGTTGACTAATATTCAATCCCTTGTCATTGGTTAATAGTTTTATGAATTTGATAAGATTCTCATAATTATCAAGTGGCTCACCCGTTCCCATAACAACTACATTGGATACTCGTTCGTTTGTATCTCGCTCAATTGCATAAATTTGCTCAAGCATCTCCGCTGGAGTTAAGTTTCTAGTTAATCCGCCAATCGTAGACGCACAAAAAGTGCACCCCATTTTGCATCCAACCTGGGATGAAATGCACACGCTATTGCCATGTTTATACTGCATCCAAATGCTTTCCACTGCATTCTTATCTTCTAATTCAAAAAGATACTTCTTTGTCTGATCTAATTTCGACTCTTGCTTATCAATGATTTCGAATGATAATTTTGTACACATGGTTTCTAATTTTGCACGCGTCTCTTTTGACAAATTGGACATATCCTCAAACCGAACAGCTTTTTGCTTATGGAGCCATTCATAAATTTGACTAGCACGAAACGGTTTCTCATTAATTGAACCAAGGAAATCTTTTAATTCTTCAAAATCCAATGACTTAATATCAACTTTTTCCACTCATATCCTCTATTCTTTGAAAACATGCCATATAAAATCCATCTGTACCATGAACCCCTGGCAATAATTTTTTTTCTTCTATCAATTCAAATTGTGGCTTATTCACAAACCACTCTCTATTCTCTTCATTTTCTTCCTTCAAAATAGTGCAAGTACTATACACAAGTTTTCCACCCGGTTTTACATACTGGGCTGCACACTCTAAAATCCGTCGTTGCAAAGTGACAATATCCTGAATTGAATGTTCCGTCAATCGATACTTAATATCTGGTTTTCTTCCAATCACTCCGATTCCAGAGCATGGAAGGTCACAGATTACTACATCTGCATTCTGAATCCACGCTTCATCCACTACTGTTGCATCAAAAACCTTCACATCGATATTATGATATTTGGTTCTAGCAATATTTTCCTGAATTAGAGCTACTTTTTCCTGCGACTTATCCCTTGCACTAATTCTGCCCGTTCCATTTAATTTGGTGGCTGCATGTAGGGTTTTTCCCCCCGGCGCTGCACATAAATCAAGCACGGTATCATGTTGCTTTATATGTGCACACTCTGTCACATACATTGCTCCTAAGTCCTGTATCATCCACTGTCCACTAGAAAATCCAGGTAACTCCATTATACGATCCACTTGTTCAAGACAATACGCATATTCTAGATTTTCATCCTGAATCGCTTCTATTCCATGTTCTTTTATTTGGTTAAGCAATTGAATTTTTTCATCTTTTGATAGATTTTCATCTATTCTGATAGTAATTGGCCTCTTTTCGATAAGACCTTGCAGAATTATCTCAAGTTGGTCACTTCCATATTCTCTAAGAAGTTTTTCAACAATCCACTTTGGCGTAGAAAACTGTACTGAAAAATAGTCTACTACATGTTCTTCTTTTCGAGGATAGGTAATCTCCAATTTTTGTCTACTAATTGTTCTTAACACGCCATTAACAAATCCTCTGAGATTCGAAAACCCCTTTTTATTAGCAAGTTTCACACTCTCATTACAAGCAGCCGAATCCGGGACTTTATCCATAAATAAAATCTGATATACACCCATCCTTAAGATTGTGCGAATAACTGGCTTCATTTTATTGGTTTCAACTTTTGAGTAATGATTAATTACATAATCAATTTTGATTTTTTCCTCCACCACTCCCTGAGTAAGTAGTTTGATAAAGCTTCGATCCGTTTTCTCCAAAAAGCTATACTTGTCAAGTACTTGGCGAATCACAACATGGCTGAATTGATTTTTTTCCAAAATGAGTAACAACATCTCAAGAACGATTTCTCTACTATTCATGGATCCCTTTCTATGCTTCCTGCTTAAAGACAGTATTTTGCTCTAATTTATTACCTGCCAAATACTCTCTCACTGACATCATTTTTTTCCCTGGAGTCTGAATCTTTGTTACCTCAAGGACTCCTTCACCACATTGAATGATCAACTTATCCTTCATTACTTGCAAAATACATCCAGCCTTTTTTTCTGTTTCCACAGTTGTTGCGAGTAACCCACTCGTCAATTCAATTTCTGGGATTGCCTTTGCTTCCCAGATTTTAATCTGTTTTCCATCTAAGTAGGAATATGCACTGGGCCAAGGATTAAGTCCTCTAACCAAACACTCAATACTATGACTTGATTGATTCCAATCTATATTTCCCATTGTTTTATCAAGCATTTTGGCATAGCAACTTTGTTCATTATTTTGCTTTATTGGTTGTATCCCACCATTTTCAAGATTGCTTAAGACTTTAATGATCAAATCGGCTCCTGCCACTGATAATTTATCATGCAATGTTTGGGCTGTTTCTGTTGAATCCATTTCTACAACTACTTGATCAAGCATATCTCCTGTATCAATTCCTTCATCCATCTGCATAATTGTAACGCCGGTTTGCTTTTCTCCATCTATAATAGACCACTGAATTGGTGCTGCCCCACGATATTTAGGCAATAATGACGCATGAATATTGATACACCCATACTTCGGAATGGATAATATTTCCTTTGACAGAATTTGTCCAAATGCCGCAACGACAAATAAATCGGCGTTATATTGGCGTAATTGATTTACATTTTCCTGACTTCGTACTTTAATTGGTTGAAACACTTCTATCCCATGCGCGATTGCCCACTCCTTTACAGCGGACATACTTGTAACTTTACCTCTACCCTTTTGTTTGTCTGGTTGCGTTACGACAGCCAAAATTTCATGTCCACACGCCGCAAGCTTTTCAAGTGGCAATACTGCAAATTCAGGTGTTCCCATATATACGATTTTCATTTAGCCACAACCTCCTAAACCCTATTCCATTCTAAATTCATATGCCTCGTCCTCATCTTCTTCAAGTGCAGAGGTTTCAAGTAAGTCTCCTTCAACAAGATCAACATATAGTTTTCCATTTAAATGATCAAGTTCATGGCATATGGCTCTTGCTAATAATCCTTCACCTTCAATTTCAAATTCTTCAAATGCTTCATTTCTAGCTTTTGCTTTAACGTAGTCCGGTCTCGTCACGATTCCACACTTACCCGGAACTGATAAACATCCCTCATGCCCCGTCTGCGTTCCGCTTGTCTCAAGTATTTCAGGATTAATCATTACAATTGGTCCCTCACCAGTAGTATCAATAACAACCACTCGTTTAAGCACTCCGACTTGCGGTGCTGCTAACCCAACACCATTTTCTTCATACATAGTGTCTATTAAATCTTCAATTAATTCTCTCACTCTGTCCGTCATTTCACGCACTTCTTTACATGGTTTTGTTAATACAGCGTCCCCATATTCACGAATTTTTCGAATTGCCATTTTGCCTCCTTTTTGACCCTCTTGATACACTGGATCATTTACAGTGATTAATATGTATTTAATGGATTCACATCTACAAAAAATGCTTCTCCATCTTCCTTATTTCCAATTTGCTCCCATTGATATTCAAGTTGATCTCGAATAAGAAGTGCTTTTACTTCATCACTTTCTTTCAAATAGAAAACCTGTCTATAGACATCTTTTATTTTTTCGATTGTAGCACTCGTAGGTCCAACCACTACCAACTTTGGATAGTTCTTCTTTACATATTCTACAATCTCATTTGCACGACTTACCACTTTATCCTGCTCTCTTCCCTGCAAAACACCCATTAAAACGTTGGAAACCGGTGGGTACCCCATACAGGTACGATATGCCATCTCTTCCTTATAAAATCCAGTGTAATCGTGATTTGCTGCTCGTTTAATACAATAATGGTCTGGTTGATAAGTTTGAATCACTACTTTCCCTGGCTTATTTGCTCTACCAGCTCGTCCTCCAACCTGTGTCAAAAGCTGAAATGTTTTTTCACCACTTTGATAATCATTTGCAAATAGTGACAAGTCTGCTGCTATAATTCCAACTAATGTTACGTTTGGAAAATCATGTCCTTTTGCAATCATTTGCGTTCCAATCAAAATATCTGCTTTTTGCTCGGAAAATTTTGATAAAATCAAGTCATATCCATCCTTTTTTCGAGTCGTATCAGCATCCATTCGAAGTGTCTTCGCCGTCGGGAACTGTTTGTGTAAAAGTGCCTCAATTTGTTGTGTCCCAGCTTTAAAGCCAAGTATATAAGGACTTCCACACTCTGGGCAGATGTTTAGTGCTTCTCTTTCATAACCACAGTAATGGCACTTTAGTTTTCCATCTGAATGTTGTGTTAAAGAAATGTCACAGTGCTGACATTTTACTACGGTTCCACAAGCCCTGCAAGAGATAAATCCTGCATACCCTCTACGGTTCATAAATAACATGATTTGTTCTTTATGATCTAATGCACGTTGCATTTCATATTGTAATTGTTTTGAAAAAATACTACGATTTCCATTTTTGAGTTCGTCTCTTAAATCAACAATACTAACTTTTGGAAGCTCGCTATCCTCATAACGATTCTTTAGCTCAAGTAATTCATATTCACCTTGCATTGCCAACTTGTAAGTCTCAAGAGAAGGCGTTGCTGATCCTAGAACAAGACTTGCACCAAAATGAATTGCCAATTCTTTGGCTACCTCTCTAGCGTGGTATTTTGGTATGGTATCACTCTTGTAGCTTGTTTCATGTTCTTCATCTATAATAATAAGTCCCAAATCATCAAAAGGCGTGAATAGCGCACTTCTAGGACCAATCATAATCCTCACGTCACCAAGTCTTGCTCTCTCAAACTGATCGAATCGCTCTCCCTGGGAAAGTTTTGAATTCATAACGGATACACAGTCCCCAAACACTTCCTGAAAACGATGTACTGTTTGATAAGTAAGAGCAATTTCCGGAATCAACATAATGACCTGCTTACCCTGCAATAGCGCTAATCGAATCATCTCAATATAGACTCTTGTTTTTCCACTTCCAGTAATTCCAAATAAAAGATATGTTTTGCAAACGGATGCTGCAAAATTTGTTTCAAAACACTTAATTGCCTGTTCCTGTTCGTCTGTCAATTCCGTAAATGCTTTTCGCTGCGCATCCGCTTCATAGGGCGTTCTTTGACGAACCGACTCATCTACCGTCAAAATGTTATGTTCAACCATTTTGTCAATTGTCTTCGCTGATACTCCTAATTCACTGATTGCTACCGACCAGTCCAATGTTCCATCTATTAACAAACGTTTCATCAGTCTTGCTTTTGCATATTGCTTCTTATCACTAAATTGTTGCTCTAAAATTTGTGCTGTATATGCATCAAGGACAAGGGAAATTTTTTTCTCAACCTTTTTTTGAATGGTTGTTTTAACCGGTAATACGGTCTTTAATGCATGTATCATTGTTCCGCCATAGCGTTTTTTAATAAACATAGCGAGCCGAATCCGCTCTGTGTCAAGTGATACACCTGTATTTCGAATCGAATCAACTGACTTTATTTTGTGAATTGGATAATCCGATTTATCAACAAGCTCAATCACATAGCCTGTAATCAGCTTATTCCCTTTTCCAAAAGGTATATTGACAAGCAAACCAACCTTCACATCCATCACTAGGTGTTCTGGCACAAGGTACTGAAACACTCGATCTAATTGTTCATGTGAAATATCGATTATTATATTGGCATAAATTCTCTCATCTTGATTATTCAATCTGCTTTCACCTTACATTCCACGCACCACATCTGCAATGATGAGTCGGTCATCCATTGGATATTTAACACCCTTGATTTCCTGGTAGTCTTCATGTCCTTTACCTGCAATAATAATCACATCTTTTGGTTTTGCATGTGCAATTGCATAGGCAACTGCCTCTCTACGGTCACATATCTCCACGAACTCTCCACCCGTTTCTAATAGTCCCGTTTTAATGTCTGCAATAATATCAAGTGGCTCTTCATCCCTTGGATTATCCGATGTAATAATGGTTAAATCCGCCAAACGCCCACTCACTCTTCCCATATCAAACCGTCTTAATTTCGAGCGACTACCTCCACATCCAAATACACAGACTAATCGCTTGGGTTCATATTCTTTTAAGGTTGTTAATAAACTTTCAAGTGCCATCGCATTATGTGCATAGTCAATCAGCACTGTAAACTCACTTGAAACAGGTACTAATTCTATCCGTCCTCTTACATGTGCCGTTCTAAGTGCTTCTAAGATTGTTTGATTTGGAATATCAAAATGCCTGCAAAGAGCAATTGCTGTCAGGGCATTGTAAACACTAAACTTACCTGGACTTTGAAGGGTCACATCTAGTTCAAGTGCATTCTTTGTTGCAAAAGAGACACCTAACCACCCTTCCCCTTTCATATAACGAACATCTGTTGCTTGGATTGTTGCATCCTGTGAAAAACCAAAAAATTCAAGTTCACATGTATGATTTTCAATAATTTTCTTATAGTGCTGATCGTCACAGTTAATAATTCCAACCTTACACTGTCTAAATAAAAGACTTTTGCAAGCAATATAGTCCTCTAAGTCTTTATGCTCTCCTGGTCCAATATGATCTGGTTCAAGATTCGTGAAAATTCCATAGTCAAATAGGAAGCCCTGTGTTCGATGTAGCATTAATCCTTGAGAAGAAACTTCCATCACAACAATCTCAATCTGTTGCTCCACCATTTTACTAAAATATTCTTGTATTATCGTTGACTCAGGTGTTGTGTGACTTGCAGGTATTACAGTATCCCCAATAATGGTTTCAATCGTTCCAATTAGTCCAACTTTCTTACCTGCTTTTTCAAGGATTGATTTAATCAAGTACGTGGTCGTGGTTTTTCCCTTCGTCCCAGTTACACCTATGATTTTCAATTTCTTTGCGGGATGATTATAAAATGCAGCTGCAATGAATGCCATTGCATATCTTGTATCGCCCACTTTAATAATTGTTGGTAGCTCGCCATATTGTTCCAAAATAGATTGGTCAATCTCTTTTCGAACCACAATAACAGCAGCTTTTTTTTGAATTGCTTCTTCTATATAAAGATGCCCATCACTATTCATTCCTTCAATGCAGATAAATAGGCAGCCTTTCTCCAACTTTCTCGAATCATTGACAATGCTTGTGACAACACAATCGGCATTCCCAATGAGTAAATCATACTTCATATTTTCTAACAATTGTCCTAATTTCATATTCATCACCATACCATATTCTATTTGGATTTCTTTAAAAAGATTAGCATATTTAGTGGAAAAACACAAGAATTATACAATATCTATACCCTCTGTTTCACCAAAAAACAACCCAGGGCGCAAACCCTGGGTTGTTTTTTTGATTCTTATGAGGGGGGGAGATAGTGAATTCGATTCATCTATCATGTTTACATTATAAAATCTATTTGTGTCTATTTTGTGTTTATCTTATAAAAAAATGAGAAAGTTTATAAACTCTAAAAAAAATCATTCTAAAAAAACATCCTCAAATGCATACTCTTTTAGGACAATTTGAGTTGTCTTTTGATTTCTAAATTCGTTGATTTGTGGATAAAAAACAACTTTTATGTGGACCTTGTCACCCTTCGAAGAATTGATCAAAGAAACCGCCTGCTGCCCATAGAGATTATATAATTGTTCAAGGAACACCTCTGCCTGATGAAATAAAACCGCAATGATTTCATTGCCTTCCTGGTCTTTAAGTGTCATATTTATTACATTTTTATTCTTACCCAATATGCTTATCTTAATAATCTGCAAGTTTTTTTGAGCAAACAGTGGTTTTTCGTTTCCCATACCAAACGGTTCTAGAATGGATAATTCTTCTACTAACTCCTGTGTAATATAAGAAATAGGCAATACCAAATCAATTTTAATTTTTTCCTCAAAATCGCTTTGCGAAAGTTTATGGTTATCATTTAGATACCTTCGAAATGCATCCACTTGATCTTCTTCCATGGACAAACCTGCTGCCAGATGATGCCCTCCAAATTTCGTCAAAAACTGCTTTGCTTTCACAAGTTCCTCATACATATGATATGCCTCAATGGAACGACCCGATCCTTTGACACCTTCCTGTGTTTTTGTTAATACAAAAACAGGTTTATAAAACTTTTCGCGTAGTCTTCCCGCAATAATTCCAGCCAAGCTTTCATGACACTGCTCTAGATATACAACAATAATACCATCCTTCGCAAATCCTTTTTCCTGAATTATTTGCATTGCCTTTTCTGTATTCTCAAGTGTCATTGATTTACGGCTATCATTTAATTCCTTTAATTCACTAGCAATTTGGACACATTCTCGATGGTCTGAGCACGCGAATAGTGAAAATGCCCTGGCTGCAGAATCCAATCTTCCTGTTGCATTAATACAAGGTCCAAGGATGAAACCCACATGGTATACTTCCAATTTTTTTCCCGCTAATTGAGTTGCATCTAAGAGTGCTTTTAAGCCAATATTACTGGTTTCTTCCATATATTTTAGCCCATGCTTCACTAAAATTCTATTTTCATCCATCAACACCATAACATCGCCAATTGTTGCAAATGCTGCAAACCCTAACAGTTCTTTTCTGAGTTCTTCGGCATCCGTACAATTATCAAATACGCCCATTGCCTCAACGACTTTATAGGCAACAAATGCACCACAGATTCCAGAATAAGGATATTTACTATCACTACGTTTTGGATTTACAATTGCATCGGCCGGCGGAAGTATTTCTCTTCTTACAACTTCTCCACCTTCCTTTTCACACATTTCTTCAAATGGGACTTCATGGTGATCTGTAACAACCACTGTCATTCCCAAGGATTTTGCATATGCGATCGGCTCCATTGCAGAAATTCCGTTGTCACAAGTAATAATGGTGTCAATTCCGACCTCATAGGTTTGCTTTACAAGTTGCTCGTTCATTCCATATCCATCTACAATTCGATCTGGAATGAGTACACTGACCTTCCCCCCCATGGACGTAATTCCCTTCCACAAAATGTAAGTCGCCATTACTCCGTCAATATCATAATCACCAATAATCCGAATTTCCTTTTGCGCGTTCACTTTATCCAGTATCAATTTTCGCGCAAGGTCAATATCTGGCAACTGATTTGGCGAATGAAGCTTGGATAAAGGTGTTTCTAAATAGTCTCTAATCTCATCCAAATTTTCGAGGTCTCGATTGCGAATAATTCTCGCCAACATTGGTGAAATTTGAAATTCCTTCGTTATTTTTTCAAAATCTGCTTTTTTTGTAATTACAACCCACTTTGCCATACAATCTCCTAATAGAATTCTTAATCTAAGTCTCTATTTTGGCAGATACGATTGGCAATTGCAATAGACAGGATAAAAACTACAACGCTTACTATAACGAATCCAATGGTTAAAGCAACTCTATATTGAAATAAATGAGTCATCACCGTTTTCATTTGTGGATCTCTTTGACGAATGAGTCCATTCATTGCATTCATCCCTACGAAGAATAAAAGTCCTGGAACGAGACGTATAATTCCAATTAACTGCTGCCCTACGTGTTTTCCAAATTGATAAAAAACAAGCATTTGTAATGATCCAAACAAAATAATGCCTCCAAATGCTAACATCGTAACAATTCCATCCATCTTTGTAACTTCAATTCCCATCAATACATTGATTAGCATTGCAAGGATTCCGACCGTAAATCCCAATACTACCATTCCTAGAAAATATAGATATCGACCGCCAATGCGCTCACTATTCTTGGCTGGCAATAGTGCCAAAAAACCATTTTCAATTTTAGAATCATATGCAAATGGTGTTGTTGACAAAATCAAGCTTCCGAATCCCATGTAAATGACTGCCCAAGTTGGTTGTTTCATCCCAATGGATAAAATAATTGCAATCGCTGTAAATACAACCAAGGTTTTTACCTGAATGATTGTAATCTTGGTATCTATTTCCGTAAATTGAAGCATTCTTTTTATATTCATAATCTTCCTCCACCCCTTTTTCTAACAATACAAAGGGTCTTCATTTAATTTTTTCATATAATGTGTAACCACATCATCTACACTTACTTTTTCTACTAAAAAGCTATGCTTTGTTTGATCTAAATCACTCTTTTTGATTAATGCTTCAAAAGACACTTTTGATTTTTGAATATGCACCGCCCTTTTCAAACTTTCATGCCCAGCATCTTCAAAACCACCCTTTACTAATACATAGTCCATTATGAGAGCATCTTTTGTATCAAAGAAAACCTGCTGCCCATTATGAATAAAAAAGATGTAATCAGCAATCTTCTCTAGGTCTTCCATTAGGTGAGTTGAAAAAAACACACTCCTATCTCCATCTTTTATATAATCCTGTAATATTTCTAACACCTCATCCCGACTAATTGGATCTAATCCTGCAGTTGCTTCATCTAAAATGAGCACCTTTGTATCTCTTGCTAACACTGTTGAAAGCATTAGCTTAATTTTCATTCCTTTTGAAAAACTATCAATTTTTTTCTTTTCTGGTAATTTCCACCTACGTATATATTCATAAAAAATAGTTTCATCAAAAGTAACATAAAATTGCTTCATGATTCGTACGATATCTTTCATTATAAAATTTGAGGGGAAATAGCACTCGTCTCGCACGAACCCGATTTTTTCCTTATACATAACCTCATCTTCTTCAAAACTGCACCCATCTATACAAATGCTACCCTCTCTATTTAATAACCCTAATATAGAGTGTATTGTGGTCGTCTTACCTGCACCATTTTGACCTACATATCCCATAATATAACCTTTTGGTAACGTAAACGAGATATCTTTTAGCTCAAAACCATCATACACTTTTCTCAAACCGCGAACTTCCATTACTATTTCTTCCATATCCATCTTTACTCCTCATCATCAAGTAATTCATACATTCGAAACACTTCTTCTTTTGGTATCTTAATCATCCTAGCGTACTGAATGATCTGCATTAAACTCTCTTCCACCTTTTTAAGATATTGTTCCTTAATCATTTCATTATCACGTTCTAATACAATACTCCCTTTTCCAGCTCTTGTTGCAATAAACCCTTCTGCTTCTAATTCAGTATAGGCTCTACTCGTTGTAATAACACTGATCTTAAGTTCCTTTGCCAATTGTCTGATCGATGCAAGTTCCTGGCCAGGGACCATTTCACCCGTTAGAATCTGCTCTTTTATCTGTTCCTTTATTTGTTCATAAATTGGTTGCTGGGAATGATTACTTAGAATAATCCGCATTGGTTCCCCCCTTCTAATCTTTATTTGACTATATAGTGTCATTTCCGTTCTTTGTGTTCATACTGTATATGCACTATTATATACAGTATCTTTCTTTCGTCAAGCAATTTCTTGGTTTTCGTACAATTGCACAAATCTCTTTGTCTATTTCAACGTATTTTCATCAATCATTAACAGTTTACTACTCTTGTATTCGTACCTATGGTATATTTTATTTATATGACTTTAGAAAGGGGTATTGTGCATGTCAAATACACATTGTAAAAACCAACAGTTTCAAGAGCTTGAAGAATATATACTTTCTCTTAATGAAAAAGAGAGCGCACTTATTAGCGTTCTGCATAAAGCACAAGAACTTTTTGGATATCTTCCACAAGAAGTTCAAATGTTTGTCAGCAAGAAAATGAATATTCCTGTATCCGATGTTCATGGAGTCGTAACTTTTTACTCCTACTTTACGGAAACTCCAACTGGTAAACATGTCATCAATGTTTGTATGGGAACCGCTTGTTTTGTTAAAGGCTCTGCAGACGTTTTGGATGAATTTGAACGCAAACTTGGTGTAAAAGTAGGTCAAACGACTCCGGATGGGCGTTTCACACTCCAGGTATTACGTTGCGTTGGGGCCTGTGGTCTTGCTCCAGTTGTAACCGTTGATAACCGAGTGTATGGTCATTTCACCAAACAAATGGTATCTAAAACGTTAGAAGAATATAGTGAATAGGAGGGCTTACTTTGAAAAAAATAGAATCTTATGAAATACTTGAGTCAATGCATTTAGACTATATGAACAATATTAAAATCCGGATGCCATCCATTGAAGATGAACTGGCTGCTGAAAACACAATCTGCAAAAGACTCATCACCGTATGTGGTGGAACCGGATGTCAATCAAGTGATAGTTCTTTGATTATTGACAAATTTAATGAAGAAATACAAAAAGCCGGAATTGCGGATCAAGTAAGTGTTGCTATTACTGGTTGTTTTGGTTTTTGTGAAAAAGGACCCATTGTTAAAATTCATCCAGATAATGTCTTCTATATTCATGTTACTGTTTCAGATGTGAAGGAAATCGTTGATACTCATTTACTAACAGGTCAATGCGTAAATCGTCTACTTTTTGAAGATCCTGCTCAGAAAGCTGTTGTGAAGAGACAGGACGAGATGTCCTTCTATAAAAAGCAAAAGCGTGTAGCCCTTCGTAACTGTGGTTTAATTAATCCAGAAGATATAACCGATTACATTGGTGTAAAAGGATATCTTGCCCTTGGCGAAATCGTAACTAAACTAACCCCCGATGATGTTATTCAAACCATTAGTGCATCCGGTCTTCGTGGTCGTGGTGGCGGTGGATTCCCTACTGGGAAAAAATGGGCCCTAACAAAAGCATCCATTTCCGATCAGAAATACATTATCTGCAACGCTGACGAAGGTGATCCTGGTGCATTTATGGATCGTTCCATATTAGAAGGAGATCCAAATTCAGTTCTTGAAGCTATGGCCATCGCTGGCTATGCAATTGGTGCCTCAAAGGGATACATCTATATCCGTGCAGAGTATCCACTCGCCGTAAATCGTATCCAAATTGCGCTAAAACAAGCAAAGGAACTAGGTCTTTTAGGCGACTCCATATTAGGAAGCAATTTTTCATTCGATATCGAACTCAAATTCGGAGCCGGTGCATTTGTCTGTGGAGAGGAAACTGCTCTCATTCATTCCATTGAAGGAAAACGAGGTGAACCAACAAATAAACCACCTTTTCCTGCTCAAAGCGGACTATTTGGTAAGCCAACCTGTGTAAATAATGTCGAAACTCTAGCTAATATTCCTGCAATTATACTACGTGGCTCAGATTGGTATCGTAGCATGGGAACTGCTGGTTCAAAAGGAACAAAAGTGTTTGCGTTAGCTGGAAAAATAAATAATGTTGGTCTTGTTGAAGTTCCAATGGGAACGACACTACGCGAAATCATCTATGACATCGGTGGTGGAATTAAGAACGGGCGTAAATTCAAGGCCGTTCAAACCGGGGGACCATCTGGCGGTTGTATCCCTGCTGCAAACCTTGATCTTCCAATTGACTACGAGTCTTTAACTGCCATTGGTTCTATGATGGGTTCTGGCGGTATGATTGTAATGGATGAAGATAACTGTATGGTTGATATCGCTAAGTTCTACCTGGAATTCACGGTGGAAGAATCCTGTGGAAAATGCACGCCTTGTCGTATTGGTACCAAGCGCTTACTTGAAATTCTAACCAAGATTACCAAAGGTGAAGGTACTGAACAAGACCTTGCCACCTTACAAGAACTCGGACAGATTATCAAAGATACATCCCTCTGTGGACTAGGGCAAACAGCTCCAAATCCAGTTCTTAGTACAATGCAATACTTCTGGGATGAGTATATTGCACATGTTCGTGATCACCGCTGTCCCGCTGGTGTATGTAAAGATCTGATTCGCTTTGAAATAACGGACAAATGTATTGGTTGCACAAAATGTGCTCGTAGTTGTCCAGTAAACTGTATTACAGGTAATTTAAAAGGAATTCACTTAATACATCAAGATAAATGTATTAAATGCGGAGCCTGCTTCTCAAGTTGTCCTGTCAATGCCATTAAAAAAATATAAATGCTACACTAATAGGAGGTGAATCATTTGAGTCTTATAACGATTACAATTAACAGCAAAACACTTCAGGTTGAAGAAGGAACTACAATCCTAGAAGCTGCGAAACTATTAAATATATTCATTCCAACGCTATGCCATATGAATCTTCATGACGGGCATGAACACAATCCAGGGTCTTGTCGAGTTTGTGTTGTTGAAATAGAAGGAAGAAGAAATCTAGCTCCTTCTTGTAACACGCTTGTTTCAGAAGGAATGAATATTAAAACAAATTCAATTAAAGCGATTACCTCAAGACGTACTGTCGTTGAGCTCTTACTCTCAGATCATCCACAGGATTGTTTGTTATGTGAGAAAAATACTTACTGTGAACTGCAGAAATTAGCTGCTGACATGGGTATTCGTGAAATGAAGTATAAAGGCGCTATGTCGTCCTTTCCAAAAGATTATTCTAGCTCAGCGATTGAACGAAATCTTGACAAATGTATTCTATGTAGACGCTGCGTAACGGTTTGCAAAGAAATTCAAACGGTGTCGGTGCTCTCTGCCATCAACAGAGGCTTTCACACAATCGTGTCTCCAGCTTTTGGTTTACCTATGATTGAGACCAATTGCACTTTTTGTGGTCAATGTGTATCCGTTTGTCCAACTGGAGCATTAACCGAAATCAATAATACCACCAAGGTGTGGGAAGCTTTAAATAACAAGGATAAATTTGTAATTGTGCAGACTGCTCCTGCTGTTCGTGCTGCACTAGGCGAATCCTTTGGCGATGAAAGTGGTAAAGCCGTTACCGGAAAAATGGTTGCTTCTCTTCGTGCACTTGGTTTTGACAAAGTCTTTGACACCGATTTTGCAGCAGACTTAACCATTATGGAAGAGGCTACCGAACTTATGAATCGAATCCAAAATGGTGGGCGCCTTCCAATGCTCACAAGCTGTTGCCCTGGATGGATTAATTTTTTCGAGCATGAGTTTTCTGATTTACTAGATGTTCCATCAAGCTGTAAATCTCCTCAGCAAATGTTTGGTGCCATTGCCAAAAATTATTATGCAAAAAAGATGAATATCAAACCCGAAAATATGATTGTTATTTCTGTCATGCCTTGTTTAGCCAAAAAGTATGAAGCTGCTCGCGAAGAAATGAATCACGATGTTGATATTGTAATTAGTACCAGAGAATTAGCCAAAATGATAAAGGAAGCCGGTCTTGACTTTAACAGTCTAGACGACGAAGAGTTTGATTCTTTTATGGGTGAATCAACTGGTGCCGGAGTTATTTTCGGCGTGACTGGTGGTGTTATGGAAGCCGCTCTTAGAACCGCCTATGAGTGGATTACAAAAGAATCCTTAGACGATGTCGATTTTAAGATGGTACGTGGATTAGACGGAATACGAGAAGCTACCATAATGATCAAAGATATGGAAGTAAAAGCCGCAATTGCAAGTGGCTTAGGAAATGCAAGAACACTCCTCAATAAAATCCGTTCCAAAGAAGCAAATTATCAAATCATTGAGATCATGGCTTGTCCTGGTGGTTGTATTGATGGTGGTGGACAACCATATTTACATGGGCATTATGAAGTTCTTGAGACACGTGCAAATGCGCTCTATGAAGAAGATCGTAATAAACCGCTTCGTAAATCTCACGAAAACCCTTCCATCATTAAATTATATGATGAGTTTTTAGAATTTCCAAACAGCCACATAGCTCACGAGTTACTGCATACACATTATTCTTGCAAAAATTGTGATTCATAAGTTTACCAAATAAATAAAAGAGCCCATGTACCCTATTTTGCATTGGTACATGGGCTCTTTTTATTCATTTGTCAAATTCTCTATTTTATAATCTTCTCGTTCTTTTACATACAATGTGAATGCAATTTGGAAATATGGAACCACATAAAAAATTGGCAAAATCAATATACAGGATAAAAAATTACCAATGAACAATTTTAACAATTCTCCACTACTTTTCGTTTGCTCTTTGGCAAATATTTTGTTATGAGCGAATAATTCTTTTATTCGTAAATCAGGATATAAAAACAATAAAATCAGCAACGCACCAAATCGTTTAAAATATAGGATTGCAAACAAAATTCCGAATAGGGACAATGCAATGAAACATCCCACTTTCCACTCTATTGGCATTTCTTGATTGTAGATTGCCAAAGCACCATTCTTTAGTATTTTATCAATGAAGAATATAAGTATTGTCATGAACTGATAGAACATAAAGAGAATTACCGCCAACACTACAATCACTACAAACTTAATCAAAAACTTTATATTCAAATACGTCTTCATTTCTGCCCTATGAATAAATCGAATGATTCGAATATAAATACCAGCCAAAATGAATATTAGTACCATCGGTAATACAATCCACGTCGGTACATCCAACACCAATAATAGAAGCTTTAGTCTTGGAAGTTCAAATTCTTTTGCTGAAATATGAATCAACAATCGAACAATCAGATCAGGTAAAACAATGATAAAGGCAATTAAAAAACTGATAAAATATGCAATTGGAATTCCCCAATGTTCTTTTAGCAATTGCTTAGCAGCTAGTTTCATTTCTTTCATAGTACTCTCTTTTCCTTTTTACTTAGTAACCAAACCCGCATAACTAAAACAAAATAGCTCGCAATAACACAAGCACTAGTAAATGCACTGGATAGAATAAATAGAAAATATATTTAAGGTTTAATCCTTTTTCACCATTATAGAGCTTAACAAATAGCATATCAATTGCTGCAGATATTTCAAATAGATTTGTTACAATAATAAATAGTAACCCAGCACCCATCGAAAATAGCTTATTCTTACGATACGTATACATAAGAAGAATTGTCATAACGCCCATCCCTGCATAATCCGTATGTAAATACTCGGCAAACCAAAACGCCAAACCGATCACTACAATACTAGCTAATTTTGATGTAATCAATTGCTTCTTATCTTTTGCAACTAGATATAAACCAACAAATACAATCGTTAAAATTGCAATTGCACCAATCGCAATAATCCACTTTGAATCTCCATATAAATAGGTATACAATTTGCTTTTACTCATTTCTCTACTCATATATCTCAAAATACTGCTTGCAAATAGAACAAGTGAAACAGCTGTAATCGGTATAATGAAAATAGATTGCCATACCTTAAACTTAATCTTTTGTGACTGTTCCATCAAGCAAATTGCAACAAATCCAATCAATAAGGTAAACATAACATTTTGATAGGTTACGTCAAAAGCATCTTTTTTAAAGGCAAGGTTAAATGGGATTTCCGAAATAAGTGCGAACAAAAACAATCTAACTGCATACTTTAGTTTGCTTCTGGTTTTATCAAACCCTTCCACTAATAGAAAACAATAAATCGGAAATGCAATTCTACCAATCAATCTTAATAGAACATACATATATAATTCTGGTGTTGCCTGTTTTGTAAACAACTTACTTATGTCGCCACTCTGACCAATGCTATACATGTATTCTTCCAATAAAACTGCTGCACTATGATCAATGAGCATTGTAATAACCGCAATTAATTTAAGGGTACTTCCCGTAATTCCCTTGTTCTTTTTTTCCAAAACGACTTCCATCCTCTTTCCCCCAAACTCTAATTGTTAAACGAAATATCAAAATAAATTGTAACACGTCTTTAATACAGATGCAATATTGTTAACCATTTTCATTTTTAAGTTGACATTGTTTCTGCTGTAGGTATAATACTATTATACTAAACAATAAGCGAGGGCATTATGAATTTAACAACTAAAAAAATGTGCTTTGTTGCACTAATGACAGCATTAACCTGTGTTATCGCACCATTCTCAGTACCCATCTTTTTTTCACCCGTACCAATCACCTTCACAAACTTAGTTCTATATATTTCGATTGGAATACTAGGCTACAAATTAGGAACCATCAGTTATCTATTATATTTACTGCTTGGACTCGTAGGACTTCCTGTTTTTTCAAGCTTTGGAAGTGGAATTGGTAAACTTGTCGGCCCCACCGGCGGATATTTGATCGGCTTTATATTCCTAACCTTTATCGGTGGCTTGATTATGGAAAAAATGGAATATAAGTTTTTCTTCATCCTGTCCGGAATGATCGTCGGAACTATTTTTGTATACCTTTTGGGAAGTATGTGGTTTTCGTATTTGAAAAATATTTCATTTCCAGCGGCATTGGCTCTTGGAGTTCTTCCCTATATTCTATTTGATTGTATTAAAATCGCAGTTGCTTCATCACTGATTGTATTAATCCGAAGGAGACTTTCCTTTATGATTGTGAATCCACAACAGTAATTCTAACTTAATTGACAAATGTATTGATTTCAACTAAAATCAAATCAACTATTTATGATTACTATTAAGGAGGAAATCAATGTATTCAGACTCTTATTCAAGTTCATTTGATCCATCTGGCATGATTGCAGGGCTCATTGGAGGAGGCTTTTTATTAGTGTATGTACTAATTATTTTTGCAATGATTACATTTGCTTTAGTGCTTTTATTGCTTCAAACAATTGCTCTTTACAAGATGGCTCAGAAAGTGAATCACCCATACGCATGGCTTGCATGGATTCCAATCGCAAATTCATATGTTATGGCTACAATCCCAAGTAAACCTTTTGATTTAATCAATCCTACGTTCTTAGGTGGAAAGTGCCATGTGGAAGACCGTAACAAATTTGGAATCTACTATCTTATCTTTTTGTTTGCGCCTAGTATACTTTCAATGGTTCTTGGTGTACTTTCTGTTATTCCAGTTATTGGTTATCTAATTGCATTTTTAAGCACACTTTTTTATTTGGCATATTTTATTCTTACTTATATCGTTATGTACCAAATTTACAAAGACTTATACGATGTTTTTGAAGATACTCAAAATACAACCATGATGTCTATTTTAAGTATCATTTTCCCAATCATTATACCATTCTACATGTTTATTTTAAGCAAGAAAGTTCCTCTTCAATAAAGGGAAGTTCTTCACAAACTAATTAAGAGGCGAGAAAATCAAAAGATTTTCTTGCCTCTTATATATTTTGCCACCACATTCTGTTCTGATCCTAAATACATCAACTTCTCAAGTGCCTGTATATAATACGTTCTTAAACTACTGTTATCGAAATGCTTTTCCCAATCGCCCAAATGAACTACGACTGCATCTACTTCATATCCTTTTTCAAAACTCCCAACCATTCCAAAAAACTCTCCACCCCCTCTTGTTGCTAGGTAAAATACATCTTCTAATGTCAGTGCCTTGGAACTAGAATCCAAATACACCTGAATCATTTTAGAGCTTTGAATCGCACACCTCATAACCTGTAATAAATTTAACGTAGAACCACCTGCAATATCTGAAGCAAGCCCAATCTTTAGTTCTTGTTCTAAATATCTTGAGATTGGTGCAATTCCAGAAGATAAGTTCAGGTTTGAATCTGGACAATGGGCTAAAAACACTTGTTTTTCCTTAAGGATTTTTTGCTCATCTTCAGATAGATAAACGCAATGTGCCATAATTGTTTTTGAATTGCCATCAAAACAACCACGTTCTTCGTATGCCTTTGTATAACTTTCTACCGGTTTACATAATTCCAATACCCAGTTAATTTCTTCCTTGTTTTCAGATAGGTGTGATTGCAAAGGAATTTGATATTTCTTCTTTAAGATTCCTAATTCATACATTAAATAATCTGAACAAGAAGGAATAAATCTGGGAGTAAGAATGGGCAATGTGTTTACATAAGATTTGATGGATTCTTCAATCCACTCTATTGTTTCCCCAATGGATTCCGCTGTTTCTTCGCATAAATTTTCGGGTGCATTTCGGTCCATATTCACTTTTCCTACCATGGTAACTAGCCCTGATTCCTCTAGCAGATCCATTAATACTTTATTCGCGTCTCTATGAATCGTTCCGAAAACACACGCTCTTGTTGTAAATCCGGCCCTTAATTCTTTGACAAACTCTGCATAAACCTCTTTTGCATAAATGGTATCACAAAACTTTGCTTCTTCCACAAAAGTATAACGGTTGAGCCACTCAATGAGTTGCTCATCCATTCCCGTACCAAGCATTCGATACTGTGGGGCATGTAAATGTAAATCCACAAATCCTGGAATCATTAAATCATTCGAATGATCAATCACCTCATACTCTTTGCATTCAAAAGGAATTTCTCCTAGAGACTGAAAAATCCCAAGAGAAATCCCTTCCTTATATACTAAATACCCTTTTTCAAACACTATTTTGCGCATGGAATTTGAAAACAAAAAATTGCTATATAAAATCCTACTAGACATTTGCCAAAACCTCATCAGACCATTTTATAGCCTCTAAATAGCTTTGAAAGAGTTTCTCTGGATCTAATTTAATAGATGCCAGTGCTTCTTTAAGATCCTTACACTCACCACTCTCATAACAATGGATAATCTGATAAATTGTAATCAAATCTCCCTCTTGCTTAATCAATAGCTTCTTAACATCTTCACTTAGGGATATCCCTTCTAAAGCCTCTTCCATTGGTAAATCAAGCATCGCATCTAACACACTAAACAGACACATTAATGAAATCTCATATTTACGTTTTGCATAGATGGAATTAGCTGCGATAAGCTCTCCAAATTTGGAACGAATAAGAGATACCTTGACAAGCTCCTGCGGCTTGTCTTTTGAGAGTTCCTGCAACATCAGTACACTAACCCAGCGTTCAAGCTCCTTCAGTCCCATTCTCGTCAATGCATCTCGAATCGTCTTTTTGTCTTTCGCCTTTTGCCCCGACACTTTCATTACACGATATGCCATATTAACGTCCATACTAATAATGTCCGCTAGTTTTTGATAAGAAGGTTCTTCTTCTCTAAGTTCGCTAATCAGACGCTGATAGACACTGGATACCGTATTCTTTGTTTTCAGTCCAGCAACAATTTTTGGCTTGCTGAAGAAATAGCCCTGAAATAATAGAAATCCCATTTCTTTTGCTAATAAAAAATCATCAATCGTCTCTATTTTCTCTGCAAGTAGAAATTTACTTTTACGTTTTGCATATTCAACATCTTTTTTGATTGTATGTAATGGTGTCACCATTAAATCATACTTGATAATATCGGACATTGGAACAATTGGATAATCCGAAATGTTTTCTGCAAAGTCATCCAATGCAATCTTGTAACCAAGCTTTCTAAGCTCAAGTATTCGATGGATTAATGCATCATCCACTTGAACGGTTTCTAACACTTCAATAATGAGCGTCTGTGGGTGAATTAGCAAAATAGCATCCGACATCAAAAATTCGTAATCAAAATTAATAAATGCTCTCTTATCACCAACAATCTGTTTTAGTCCAATCTCAAACAGGCCTCCTAAAACAGTAGCTGTCGAAGTCAGTGCACTTGCCTGACCAAAAGCCGTTGATTGTTCATTTGACCGATACAAGAGTTCATACCCATAAACATTCATTGAACGATCAAAAATTGGTTGCCTTGCAATAAACATAGAATCACCCCTTTGCATTCTAATCTGCTAAAAATTCTTAACAAGATTATAGCAAATTGTCCCCTATATTACCATATAAAAAAAGAGCTCTTTCAAAAGAACTCTGTTGTTAACGATGTTGAGCCATTCAGGGGTATGAATGGCTCAAATTTGTGTAAAAGGGGAATTTGAGTTTAAATAACTCATATATAGGATAGCACTCTATTAACTATTTTTCAAGTAAATTTTTCACATATTTCCATATTTTTATATTTTTAGTTACTATTCTGCTAATGCTGCTTTCATCATGATTGCGCACTCAATTCTTTTTCTTTGCAACTGGCATCCTGGCTCATAAACCCCATTGATATTTCTTGAAAACTCATATGCATTTGCTGCACAACCACCACTACAATAAAATTTGGCAAAACAGTCGCTACATTCTTTTTTGGCATACACATTGCACTTTTTGAACTGATCCACAATTTCTTGTTGAATGATTCCCGTATCTAGATTCCCTAACAAAAATTCTTCTTTTCCAACAAACTGATGACATGGATACAAATCTCCCCAAGGAGCAACCGCAAGATACTCTGTTCCACTCCCACAACCCGACAGACGCTTTGCAACACATGGACCTCCCGACAAATCAATCATAAAGTGGAAAAAGTTTACCGGTTTATCTTCTTCTCTCCTTTTTAATAATGCCTTTGCCAATCGGTCGTATTCTTCTAACAGCGTTGGTAAATCTTCATTTTTAAACGTATAATCATATGTTTCGTCTCCAACAACTGGTTCAACCGATATTTGTTCGAATCCTAAATCCGCCAATGCAAGAACATCTTTTGAAAAATCCATATTATGTTTGGTAAATGTTCCACGTACATAATAATCCATTTGGTTTCTTAATTCCGCTAGTTTCTGAAATTTTGGTACAATCAACTCATAACTCCCTGCTCCACTTCGGAACGGACGCATATAGTCATGTACCTGTTTTCGACCATCAATACTAAGTACAACATTTGACATTTCTTTATTAATGAATTCAAACATCTCTTCTTTTAGCAATACCCCATTGGTAGTAAGCGTAAAACGAAATTTTTTATGGTGTCTCTCTTCAAGACTTCTTCCGTATTCCACGATTGCCTTGACCACATCAAAATTCATTAATGGCTCCCCACCAAAAAAATCAACCTCTAGATTGATTCTGTTTCCAGAATTTTTCACGAGAAAATCCAATGCCTTTTTTCCTGTCTCTTCACTCATAAAAGCGCGTCTTCCATGGTACTCTCCCTCATCCGCAAAACAATACTTACAGGCTAAGTTACAGTCATGCGCAATGTGAAGGCAAAGAGCCTTTACAACCGTTTCACGATTATAGAATGCACTCATATAGTCTTCGAATTCATCTTTTGTAAACAATTGTCTCTGCATATACAGTTCAACAATTTCATCTACCGCTTCTTCCATCTCTTGCCTGCTTAATTCAGGACAAACCTCTTTTGCAATTTTCAAAACCTCTTTTGAGTAAATCGAACGTTCTAAATGTTCGTCCATTTTTTCCAACAAATCACCTATTCTAGGAATGATTTGGTAAACAATTTCATCTACAATATGTACACTTCCACTATTTACGTCTAATACAATATTAAATCCATTATTTTGATAACAATGTACCATCGGGATCGATCCTTTCTATTAAAAGCAAATCTTCTAAAAATAATAAGCAGCGAAGAATTCGCTGCCTACAACACTCCTACTATTTAACCTTTTCACAGCTTTGATTGCCAACAGTACAAGATGTTTTACAAGCCGATTGACAAGACGTCTGGCATTCTCCGCAACCACCTTTTTTCATTGTTCCTTTTAAATCTCTTGTGCTTAATGTTTTGATATGTTTCATAACATAGCCTCCTTATGTTCAAACTTTTATCATTATAGCATATTATTTTTTCAATTCAAAGTATTTTATTGTATTTTCCTTGTATCTTTCAGAAATCTATATTATGATAAACAAGATTATAAAACAAAAAATGAATGGAGTTGATTATTTTGGATTCACCCGATATTATGGGGCTCATTATCCTATTTCTATTAATTGCACTCTCTGCCTTCTTTTCGTCTGCAGAAACGGCAATTACAACATTGAATAAGGTACGTATCAAGACATTGTCTGAAGAAGGGCACAAATCTGCCAAGATATTATTAAAGATACTAGACAGCCCCGGAAAACTACTTAGCACAATACTCATTGGCAATAATATTGTTAATATTTCTGCCACCTCACTAGCTACCATTCTTGCAATTCGCATTTTTGGAAGTAAATCCGTGGGAATTATAACTGGAATTTTAACAATTTTCATACTTTTATTTGGGGAAATCATTCCCAAAACCTGGGCTACGATTCAGTCGGAAAAAATATCTCTCATCTATTGTTATCCGATTTACGCCCTTATTGTACTGTTTACTCCTGTGGTCTTTATCATCGACAAACTATCCCATGCCTTCTTATTTTTACTGAGAATTGACCCAAATAAGAAAGCTAGTTATATGACAGAGCGTGAACTAAAGACCTATGTGGATGTTAGTCATGAAGATGGCGCTATCGAACCCGAAGAACGTGAAATGATTTTAAATGTATTTGATTTTGGTGATTCTTTGGCAAGTGATATTATGATTCCGCGTATTCATATGACAATCGCTGATGTCGAATCTTCTCATAAAGATATACTAAAGCTATTTAAAGATAGTATGTATTCAAGAATTCCTATTTATGAAGGCGAAAAAGATCATATTATTGGTGTTGTCAACGTGAAGGATTTCTTCATGAATACAACAAAAACAAATTTTCAAATACAAGAAATTCTACGTACCCCCTATTATACCTACGAAACCAAAAAAACCAGTGATTTGCTTATAGAAATGCGTGCAAATGCCTACAATCTTGCAATTGTATTAAATGAATATGGTTCCTGTATTGGTATGATTACTCTCGAAGATTTACTTGAAGAAATTGTAGGAGAAATCAGAGATGAGTTTGATGCAGAGGAAGAAGAGCTTATTAAAGAAATTGGCTTAAGAACCTATTTAGTGGAAGCTTCCATGAAAATCGACGATATTAATAACGTCCTAGAAACACACCTTGATTCTGAAGATTATGATTCAATTGGTGGACTGATGATTGAGGAACTTGATCGCATACCAAAAGAAGGCGAAGAAATCCTTCTAGAAAATGGAATATCCCTAATTGCAACAAAAATAGATCAGCATCGAATTATCAAAGTTACCATGATTCTCCCAGATAATAATCCGGATGATCAAGACGAAGAATACAGCGAAGACGAATTACTAGCCGATAAAGAGCTTGAGGAATAATCCTCAAGCTCTTTTCATTGGCACATATTGAATCTCCATATCCATCGGATTGATTGTTAACGGATTGGATTCCTGCGAAAATACAGAAATCGCCACCATATAACCATCTTCAAGTTCTAAATAGATGGTGTCTGTTGTTGGCAGTACTGGCTGTAAATGTAATTGAAAAATTCCACATCCTACCAATTTTGACACACTCTCAAGACCACACCACAATTTTGTAAACTCTTTTTGGCCAAAATAATCCGTCTGCTCTAATTGCTCAAACAGTTTGCATATTGCCACATTATTAATAAGACAGGGTTTCACATTAGATAATTTTTGAAACATACTCATTTTATAGGATAGATTTCTCGTAATATCCACACCAATTTCTTGGTCAGCAATTCCACATACAATCATTCGATCCATATGCGAAATATTAAAGTGAAAATCCTTAAATGCTTTCAAATACGGCTTTTTGTTGAATTTGTATTGATATTGTAAATCTTCACTTGAAACCAAAAACCGTTCCTTAAGACCTTCTTCCAATAGCATATATCCAACGATACTCCGCATTTGATCCATGCAATTTTTCTTTGTTAAAATGTTTTTTTGAATTGTATCTGGATACCGTTCCAACAAATGTTGGATCACACCAATTCCATTCATCCCATTTAATTCGTCTTCTAGGCAATCTTCTATTTTTGAAACAAGTACTTTCATTCTTCGCCTTTATCTAAATTCGTACACTGAATAAATAATTCATTTAGCTGTATCTCATCAACTACTCCTGGCGCTTTTGTCATAAGACAAGAAGCATCTTTCACTTTTGGGAACGCTATTACTTCACGAATATTATCTGCTCCAACCATTAACATAACGAGGCGGTCTAATCCATATGCAAGGCCTGCATGAGGAGGTACCCCATAGGTAAATGCATCCAGTAAGAATCCAAAACGCTCATGCGCTTCTTCTTTCGTAAATCCAAGCTTTTCAAACATTTTTTCCTGAACATCACTTTGGAAGATACGCACACTACCACCACCAAGTTCTGTACCATTTAAAATAATATCATATGCCTTCGCACGTACCTTACCAGGCTCTGTATCGAGCATGTCCAAGTCTTCGTCCATTGGCATTGTAAATGGGTGGTGCATCGCCGTATATCGATTTGCATCCTCATTCCACTCTAACAATGGAAATTCCGTCACCCATAAGAAATTAAATATATTCTCCGGAATCAAATCATATTGTTTTGCAAGTTCCAATCTGAGATTTCCCAATACATCAAAGACAATTGCGTTTTTATCTGCTGCAAAAAAGAGCAAGTCACCTTCTTTTGCATCCATTGCGTTTGCTAATTGTTCTAATTCAGCATCCGACATGAATTTTGAAAAAGATGATTTATAGGTTTGATCTGGCATCACTGCAAGATATGCAAGTCCCTTCGCTCCAAATCCCTTTGCAAATTCTACAAAAGAATCGATTTTTTTACGTGGCATCTGTGCCTGACCCTGTAGATTGAGTCCTCGAACGCTTCCTCCTGCTTCGATTGCCGCTGTAAATACCGAAAATCCACATGCCTTCACCACATCCGATACATTCACTAGTTCCATGCCAAATCTAGTATCTGGCTTATCACTACCAAATCGGTCCATCGCCTGTGCATAAGTCATTCTAGGAATTGGCAGGGAAATATCAATTCCGATTGCATCTTTACAAACATATTGTAACAAACGCTCATTTACACTGATTACATCATCCACATCCACAAAGGATAATTCCATATCCACTTGGGTAAATTCAGGCTGGCGATCTGCTCTAAGGTCTTCATCTCGAAAACATTTGGCCACTTGGAAATATCGATCATATCCAGCACACATCAGTAATTGTTTAAACAACTGTGGGGATTGTGGTAGCGCATAAAAGGTCCCTGGATGAACCCTACTAGGTACCAAGTAATCTCTTGCTCCTTCTGGCGTGGATTTTTGTAAGATAGGTGTTTCAATTTCTAAAAAACCTTCCTTTGCAAGAAACAGACGAATACTAGTCGCAATTTTACTTCTCAAGATTAAATTTCTTTGTAAATCTGGTCTTCTAAGATCCAAATAACGGTATTTTAATCTCAATTCTTCCTTTGTTTTACTGTTTTCCTCAATTGGAAATGGTGGTGTTTGTGCCTGAGATAAAATTCTTAGTTCGCTTGCACGAACTTCAATTTCACCTGTTTGTAATTGTTCGTTGATTCCACCACTTCTCTTTTCAACAACTCCTACAACGGCTACTACGAATTCACCGCGTAGTTTCTCAGCTTTATCCATAATTGTTTCATCACTTTTTGTTCCTTCGAAAATAACTTGCAAAATCCCAGTTCGATCTCTAAGATCTACAAATATAATTCCACCCTTGTTTCTTTGCTTTTGAACCCATCCCATAATAGTAACTGTTTCACCTACGTTCTTAGCAGATAATTCCGCTAAACGATGACTTCTGACTAGACCTTTCATTGACTCTGCTGTAATTTGTGCCATACTATTCTCCTCATATTTCGCTCTCATTATTCTTCAAAATGATCCGCATAAAATTCAACAAATTCCAAATAACCTTCTTTTTGTAATTGCTCTTTCTGAAACTTTTTGTTTTTATTCATCGTAACAAGCAGCACGCAATTACCCTGCGCTCTTTGTCCTTGAGCTTGTTCAATAATTCTTATTAACTGATTGCTTGATACAGTTTTGTCAACAAGATATGCACATCTATTTTTTTGACTTGGTATCTCAAAATTTTGATCCAGCAAAATTGTCACAATTCTCTCAAATCCAATTGAAAAACCACATGCGGGAGTATTCTTACCAGTGAATTTTCCGATCATTTCATCATAGCGTCCACCACCGGCAACACTACTTCCAAACTCTGGCATCTCAATTTCAAAAATTGTTCCCGTATAATACGACATTCCACGAACAAGTGTTGGATCAAAAAGCAAATCAAAACGTCCCACTTTAGCATTGTCCACTGCATCTATAATGGTTGATAGCGAGTCCACTACATCCTCTTCTAGTTCCTTGTTTAATAGCTCCTTTAAATATACAAGTGGTTGTTTTTGCAACTCTAATTGCTGATATAACGTAATATATTTATGAACTGAATCGTTTGAAAAACCACTCGCAATCAGTTCTTTCTCAACTCCTTCAAATCCAATTTTATCCATCTTGTCAAGAATAATAAATACCAAATCAAAATCTTTTGATTCAAACCCTGCATAAGTCGCCATCGCCTTCAAAATACGGCGTTCATTAATACGTACCTTGAAATTTTCAAATCCAAGTTTTGAAAGCGCTGATGAAGTCGCCAAAATCAATTCTATTTCCGCAATATTTCTACTTTCTCCCAGAATATCAATATCGCATTGAACAAACTGTCTAAAGCGCCCTTTTTGTGGGCGATCAGCTCTCCAAACACTTCCTATTTGAAGTGCTTTAAAAGGACTTGGCAATTCATTTTCATGGTTTGCGTAGAATCTCGAAAGTGGGACCGTCAAATCATAGCGAAGTCCTCCATCCACTAAATCCTGTGAATCTTTTGCCTTCTCTAAATTCAATTTATCTCCACGCTTCATGATTTTAAAAATGAGCTTTTCATTTTCTCCACCCTGCTTATTTGTTAAATTCTCTATATTCTCAACACAGGGAGTTTCAATCTGCGTAAAGCCGAATTGTCCATAACTCTCCTTAATTGTATTTAAAACATATTCCCTAATCTGCATCTCTTTTGGAAGAATGTCCTTCATCCCAGTAACGGGCTTTTTGATTAATGCCATTGCTAAACCTGCCTTCCTTAATGATTTTATTACTTGTTAGATTTTACAATGTTTCTTATAATTTCTCAACCAATAATTTTTTTCTTTGAATCATATCCAAAATTTGATTTGTATATAAAGTGACATCTTTAATATTGTCACAGCGTTCAATTCTTCCGTCCCCAAACACAAATTTTGATACTGCTCCTGCTCCAAGTGCAATAACGGTCTGTAATTCTTCCATAATTATACAATTATAAAATCCATAACAGCCTTCCTTCGCAAATCCGATATTTTCAAGATTTCCTGCCATATTCTTTTGCCGATATAGATAATAGGGATTTAGATTCATTCTCTTTGCTGCTTCAATTCCTAAATCCATCTCATCCTGCAAATCTTTTACAATTTGATAATTTTGCTTTTCCATCCAATCCACCATTGCCGAAGCCCTTTTTAATGCAAGGGAATGAATCGTCAGGCTATCTGGATGCAATTTTTCAATTTCGCGCAAGGTTTTTTCAACCTCTTTAATACCCTCACCAGGTAATCCCAAAATAATATCCATATTAATATTGGAAAACCCGACTTCTCTTGCCAATTGAAATGCCTCAATTGCTTGCTCACTAGTGTGATTTCTTCCGATTAATTTAAGTGTTTGATCATTCATCGTTTGTGGATTGACTGATATTCGTTCTACTCCATAACGTTTTAGGACTACTAATTTATCTCTTGTAATACTATCTGCACGACCTGCTTCAACACAAAATTCTAAAACATTTCCCCAATCAAAACAGTCTTTCAATGCCCCCAGTAAGCGTTCTAATTGATTTGGATTTAGAGTAGTAGGCGTCCCACCACCAATATAAACGGTTGTTAATCGCTTATCCTTAAACGCACTCGCAACATATTGCATCTCCAAAATCAAGGCATCCAAATACTGCTCTACCATGGACTCATATCGATGAATTGGATAAGACGTAAATGAACAGTACAAACAGGTTGTTGGACAAAATGGTATTCCAATATACAGGCTATAACCTTGAGACAAATCAACTGTTTGAAATAGTTTGTTTTCTAATGAAGCGACTTCAACAAGTAAGTTTGCTTTCCGATTCGACAAAAGATATTCTTCTTCTAGCTCAGATACTGGATCAAAATATTCACTCGATTTTGCTTTTTCCAATACTTGTAATGCGATTTTTGTAGGTCGTATCCCAGTTATACTGCCCCATTCAAGGGTTTTACCGGTAATATTCGCAAAATAGCGATAATACTGGCGTTTAAAATAGTACTTATACTCTTTTGTCGTAGCAAAGGAATGCATTCCTTTCCACGATTCGAAGTGGCTTCCTTGATACTCCACTTTAGTACTATCGTCTTCAATACGAATTCTATGCGTAACCTGATCTTGAAACTCAACTTTTTTACTTTCAAGACTACTATCCGTTAAAATGACAATCTTCTTACTCATAAAAAAAGAATTTAAGAGTGCTAAAACATCATATTCAAAACTCTGTAAATTTATATATACTACCACTATTTTTCCTCTCTAGCGATATGGATTTTGAATTTTCTCATCCCTGATACAGGTTGCTTCACCATGTCCAGGATATACGATTGTTTCATCTGGCAATTTGAGTAAAATTTCTTTAATAGAATTCATTAATTGACGTTCGTTACCTGTTGGAAAATCAGATCTCCCAACACTTGCTTCAAACATTGTGTCTCCCGAAACCAGTATATGATCTTCTTCTAAATAGAAAGAACAACTTCCTTTGGTGTGACCAGGCGTACTTATTACCTGCATCTTAAATCCAGCAATATTTAGAATTTCTTTATCTTGAAGGAGATGATCTGCAATCACTATGGTCTCTTGTCCCGCCCAGCTTGTTAGGTTCATCACCGTATCTTGCAACAACTTTTCTTCGTCAATATGGGCATAGATCTGAGCTCTCGTCAATTCTTTAAGCTTATTCACACCTAGAATATGATCAAAATGACCATGTGTCAATAATATGGCTTTTATCTCAAAACCTGCTTCTTTTAACTTACGATAAATCTGATCCCCTTTATCTGCTGGATCAATTACAATCGCTTCAGCATTATCCTCATGATATAGAAAATAGCAATTTGTCTGTAATTCACCGATAACAATTCTTCCAACCTTAACCATATAAGCCTCATACCTTCCTATAATAAGTAAAACCATACTGTATATTCATTCAAAACGGGGTGATTCATCACCCCGTTGAACGGTCAATATCAACTACTCCGTCAATGTTTCTAAGTCGATCCACAACTTTTGTAAGTTCTTCACGACTAGAAATTTCAAAAGACATAAGCATTGTTGCGACACCCTGTTTACTCGTTCGAATATTCATAGACAGAATATCAATGTTCTTTTCCATTAGACTTTTTGATATTTCAGCAAGTAATCCAGCTCGATTATTTGCATATAGAACAATTTCAACAAGGTATTTTCCACGGCCATCCACCTGTTGGTTCTGCCACTCAGCATCAATTAATCTGGCACGCTCATTTTCCGGAAGATTGATTACATTCACACAATCCGTTCTATGAACAGAGATACCGCGCCCCCTTGTCACAAAACCTATGATCTCATCTCCTGGAACTGGTGAACAACATTTTGAGAATCGCACTGCAACATCATCAATTCCACTTACAACAATTCCACTTGAAGTCTTTGCCTTGGGCAAATTTTGCCTATGAATTGCATTTTCTTCTACGGATTTTAGTACCTCTTCATTTGTAATTGGTTTTTTATGATCACGGTCGTACATTTCCTGCATTTTATTCAGGATTTGACCTTCTTTAAGACCACCATGTCCAACGGCAGCCAGAACAGAATCCCAATCCTTAAATCCGTATTTTTTCATAACTGCATCCATATATTCTGGACGCATAACATCTAATGGATTAATCGTCTTTGCTTTACAGTAAGACTGAATCATTTCCTTACCTTTAACAATATTCTCATCTTTAAATTCATTCTTAAACCATTGTTGAATCTTGTTTTTGGCCTGTGTCGATTTAACAACACTTAACCAGTCCCTGCTTGGGCCTTTTGAATTTTGCGATGTCAATATTTCGATACAATCACCATTATTTATGACATAATTAATGGTAACTAATTTTCCGTTTACTCTAGCACCAATCATTTTATTTCCAACTGCTGAATGAATACTATATGCAAAATCAATTGGCGTCGATCCCGCTGGTAAATTCTTCACATCGCCTGTTGGTGTAAAAGCATAAACACTATCAGAAAATAAATCCAAATCGCTCTTTAAAAGATTCATAAACTCTTTGTTGTCAGACATATCTCTTTGCCACTCTAAAATATGCCTTAACCACACTAGTTTTTCTTCTTCATTTGCAGCGACGCGATTGCCATTGGCACCTTCTTTATATTTCCAATGCGCTGCAATACCATACTCAGCCGTTTTATGCATCTCGCTAGTACGAATCTGAATTTCAAAGGGTTGTCCCGAGTTTCCAACTAGAGTAGTATGCAACGATTGATACATATTTGATTTTGGCATCGCAATATAATCTTTAAAACGTCCTGGGATGGGCTTATACATTTCATGAATGACACCAAGCGCCGCATAACAATCTTTCACACTGTCTACAATAATTCGAACTGCAAAAAGATCATATATTTGATCAATCGTTTTATCCTGATTTTTCATTTTCTTATAGATACTAAAAAAATGTTTCACACGCCCATCAATTTTAGCATGAATTCCGGCACCTTCCACATGCTTCGCGACCTCTTCTACAATTGTCTGAACGTACTGTTCACGTTCTGATTTACGGACAGAAATTTTTTCAACCAAATCATAATAGACATCTGGTTGTAAATACTTTAGAGACAAATCATCTAATTCCACTTTCACTTTCGAAATTCCTAAACGTTGCGCAAGTGGAGCGTAAATATCTAGTGTCTCTCTAGCCTTTTCCTGTTGCTTATCCGGTGCCATGTGCTTTAAAGTTCTCATATTATGTAAACGATCTGCAAGTTTTATCATAATAACTCGAATATCTTTTGCCATTGCCAAAAACATTTTTCTTAAGTTTTCAGCTTGCATCTCAATCTTATCACCATTATATTGTAGCTGACCAAGTTTTGTAACTCCATCCACCAACAACGCCACATCAGGACCAAACTCTTTTCTAATTTCGTCATCCGTCATAATTGTATCTTCTACAACATCATGCAAAATCCCAGCCACAATTGTTTCTTTATCAAGTTCAAGATCCGCTAAAATAATCGCAACACAAAGAGGGTGAATAATATAAGGTTCACCCGATTTTCGAACTTGATCTTTATGTGCATCATATGCAATTTGGTAAGCTTTCTCGATCATCGATGTGTCAGCGCTTGGATGGTATTTCTGTACACGACTAATTAAGTCCTCATATAATTCCTGAGGACTTAAAAATTCATCCACTGCCCTAATTCTTCCATCGTCAATAATTAGTTGCTTCTTTGTAATCTCTGGTTCCATTTGTTTGTACCTACCTAATACTTTTCATTTTCCCCAAAAACAATTGCATATTACAATGAATACTCACCCTTTTTTTCAATTCGTTGAATTCTAGCTTCGCCTTCTTTGGCCATTTGTTGAAATTCCATAATCGTTGTTTGCATTAGTGGCAGCGCTTTTTGCTTATAAGAATCAATTGAATCTAGTGCATCAAACGTATCTGCAAATGCTGTTTTTAATGTTTCAACAGATATATTCGCATCCATTGATTTTTGCTGAATATCTGCGCCCTGCTCTTTTAGCATTTTAGCCGTTGAACTTAGCATATGGTTCGTTGCTTGATTAAGTGCATCAATTTTTTGTAATACAATTTTTTGATGGTATAATCCACTTGCAACTGTTACTGCTATGCGTAGCGCTGAAATAGTAACATTCTGTGCTCGTTCGACTGCTCGAATGAGTTCTTTGTTATTTCTTCTAAGAATCTCCATTGCCAAAACACCTTGCTGATTCACAATCTGCATCTGCGCCAAATCCATTAACTTTTGACGTAGTGGAAACAAGACTTCTTCTTCTAAAAACTTTATTTTTTCAGGATCAACATTCTGAGCCTTGCTCATTTCAATTTCAGATGTCAAGAATGCATCCATCTGAGTTCCAAGTTCTACTTGCTTGTTTAATTTTAGTGTTAAATCTCTCAAGGAATGTTGTTCGATTTCCAGTGTTGTATTATCATTCTTTAAGGTTATCTTACCCTTTTCTAATGACTTAATAATATCATCAATTGCAGAATCTGCCTTTTCATATTTTGCAAAATACGCTCTGATCGGATTAAATATTTTCCCAAGTACACCTTCTTTTGTGAAGTCAATTGCAGAAGGATCAAGATCTTTCATCTGCATCTGCAAATCTGACAAGCTTTTTACAACAACACCGCTTTCGCCCCCGATTTTGCTAAGATCTCCAACTCGCACCTTTAAAAGATCATTTTTTGCACTTGACTTGGATACAATATCACTTCCAAAACTATCGATTGTAGCAACAATTTTTTTGCGGTCTTCTAAGGACGTTAAATCAACATCCATCAATGCCATTGTATTTTTTCTAGCCATAGAAGCAATCTCTTCTTTTTCAGAGTCCAGTGGCTGTAGCGTTTGTGCAACCTTTTCTTTTAATTCTTCCTGATCTGGTATTTCCATTGTAAATGCGTCCATATACTCCCTCTTTCTGCCTATAGATTTGAATTGAAAAGACTCTTCAATTTGTATACTACGTCTTCGCTATCTGCATTAATACTTGCTGCTTCATTGATACTTGAAATTTGCTTTAATGCATCTAAATCTGCATTATATCCAATTGTATAGACTGGTACTTGAAGGCTCTCTAGTATTGGTCTTACTTCTTTGAGAGTATGTCCAGAATTTGCTTCCCCATCACTTAGCACGAAAAGCATTGGTTTTGCATCTGGATATTTCTCCATTGCATCCATCAGCATATCTAATCCCACAGCAATACCATCATACGTAGCGGTTCCACCCATTGCATCCAAGCTTTCTACTGCGCCCTTAAAATACGCTTGTTGATTCAGATCAAATTTCTCAACAGGAACATGCAATACAACATCACTGCTATAGGACACCAATCCAACATAATTATCTTTATTAATATATTGCATACCATTAATCAAGGAACTCTTGAGTGAGTTAATAGGCTCTCCCGTCATACTTCCTGATACATCCGCAACAAATACTGCTATAATTGGACGATTGTTATCTTTATTTTCTTTCCATAGTTTCTGAGCGGCTAGTAATTGTCCACCCTCAAATTCTGGAAGTTCACTTACATAATCATCATATTCATTAAATCCATATTCGGATGCTTTTTTCTGAGATTTATTGTCTTTACAATAATCCATAAATAATTTCAATATCTCTTTTTCTTGATCCGAAATGGAATCCGTTGTATAGACTGGATTATCATGTCTAGCTCCAAAAGGAGTAAACACATAATCTCGCATCAATTCTTCTTCATTTGCAAACGTCTGATACTCTAAAATAAAGCCATCTAGGGAGCCAGTTTCTGCTGCTTCTCTCATCTGCATTGTTGTGTAAGCAACAAATGGAACATTTTCTTGGAATTCTAAAAATCCAGAAATTGCTTTTTCACTTAATATATCTTGATAATCATAAGTATAAAGCGTACTAATTAGAAAATTAAGTCCTGTCGAACTAGCGTATGGATTGGTATATCCCATTGCAATTTCATTGGCAACCGTTGCCTGTGTGATTGTTTTCATATTGATTGCGCCATAACTTTCAGTTAATTCCTTTTGCTTTGCTTTTGAAAGTAAAACACCAGGCACATTTCCGACTAATTTCTTTTCAAATAGTTCTAATGGTATTCCCTCTGACTTAATCATTTCACCCCAGTATTCATTGGATGGTGTAAATGCATCCGGAACATATTTTTGAGAAAGAATGTAATCTGTTGCCAAACCAGATGCAATTGGTCTAATTGCAACACTTACTTTTTCTCCATTTACTTCAAATCCTTCGTTATTAAAATCATTTGCCACTTCATTAAACCAACCATCTGGTCCACTACCAGCTTTTTCGGTGGACGCAATAATTTCAACAAATGCACTTGTAGTTGGCGAAACAGATAATGGATACTTTGTAATCTCAGGTAATTCTTGCGCTAAAGTAGTCGTTCCAATCTCAACCGACGATTTAACTGGATCTGCTCCTCTAATATAAATATCTTTTTCGATCGACTCCAGTTTTTTTAGTGCATCTTCCTTTGATACAGCTACAGTAGATTTTCCAATATTCTTTGTAAGTGTAATGCCCAAAAATACAATCAAAAAAATAATAACTGCCATAACCGGAATTAAAATCACCAATGCTTTTGATCCACTATTCTTATTTCCCATTTCTTAAGCCCCTCTTTCATTTGTTATGCCCAAATCACCTGTAACTATGCCTGCTGAGCCGCTTTGTAATATTTTGTCTGACTAATCAACTCATTCATTTCAACAATTGCTGGCAATTCTTCTATACTTTCCTTACTTGACTCATCTAATTTTGATATTTCCAGCAATAAATTGTCTAACTTAAATAGAATATTTTCATTATCAACTACTATATTTTTGACTGCCGTAATATGCTCCTCAAATATTTCTCGCTTCAATGCATTCGTCTCACTTGTCAACGTGTTCACTTCTTTTTTGTAAAGTCTAATATACTCTTGCTCATCAAAAATATTCATTCGGTTAATCATTCTCTTTAAATTATCGAAAAATATCTTATTTGTCCCCTGAATTGTTGACTGAAATTTTGTATAACTTAATTCTCCAACCGTAAAATGCTGTTGCAAAATACAATCAAGAGTTTCATTTTTTTGGCGAATTCTTTGGATTTGCTCCATCGCCATTTTTTTATGATTATCAAACACTTTAGTAGAAATATCTTCCAGAGCAACTTCATAATCTTTAGGATTTTCCAATTGTTCCTCGCTAAACAACTGAATTTGTTTTTTTTCTTTCAGAATAGAATAATTACCATATCCAAAAATAGATAGGTCTAGAAATAGTACCATTGCTGATAGAGCTGTGACAATTGGTGTCTTTCCGACAAATCCAAATCCTAGAAGTCCCTCTGAAAAAATAACAATATTTGCTAATGCGATCCCTAGATTGAGGCTCATCATCTGAATTATTTTTTTCACACTCACACCTTTACCTCCATATCTATGTTATTATAATTCATTTTTTGAAAATATTCTACCCAAAACAAGTGTCTATAAAATAAAAATAAGCTTTTGTCGGAAATACTCCGACAAAAACTTATCTAAATTGCAATGAATCCTACATCATTCCACCCATACCACCAGCAGGCATTGAAGGAACATCTTCTTTAATTGTAGCTACAACTGACTCTGTTGTCAAAAGTGTAGACGCAACACTTGTAGCATTTTGAAGGGCACTTCTTGTCACTTTAGCAGGGTCAAGAATTCCTGCCACAACCATATCTACATACTCTTCTTTTAATGCATCAAATCCAATTCCAACATTTGATTCTTTTACTTTGTTGATAATTACTGATCCTTCTAAACCAGCATTCGCAACAATGTGGAATAATGGAGCTTCTAGTGCTTTTAATACAATCTTTGCACCTGTTTTCTCATCACCTTCAAGTTTTTCAATTAGTTTTTCAACTTCCTTTGAAGCATGAATATATGCCGATCCACCACCTGCAATAACGCCCTCTTCAACTGCCGCTTTTGTCGCTGCAAGTGCATCTTCCAATCGAAGTTTTGCTTCTTTCATTTCTGTTTCTGTAGCTGCACCCACACGAATAACCGCTACTCCACCAGCTAATTTTGCAAGTCTTTCTTGCAATTTTTCACGATCAAATTCAGACGTTGTTTCTTCAATTTGATTCTTTATTGAAGAAATTCTTGCTTCAATCTCAGCTTTTGCTCCAACACCATCAACAATTACTGTGTTCTCTTTTTGAATCTTAACAGATTTTGCTCTTCCTAATTGATCAAGTGTTGTTTCCTTCAAATCCAATCCCAATTCTCCAGAGATTACTTTTCCACCTGTTAAAGTAGCAATGTCTTCTAACATCGCTTTTCTACGATCACCATATCCTGGTGCTTTAACAGCCACTACATTGAACGTTCCTCTTAACTTATTTACAATCAAAGTTGTTAATGCTTCGCCTTCAACATCTTCAGCAATAATCAATAATTTTGCTCCCGACTGCACGATTTGTTCTAAGATTGGTAAGATTTCTTGGATACTACTGATTTTTTTATCTGTAATCAAAATGTATGGATTCTCCAACAATGCTTCCATTTTATCCATATCTGTTGCCATATATGCCGAAATATATCCACGATCAAATTGCATACCTTCTACCAAATCAAGTTCTGTCATCATCGTCTTTGATTCTTCAATGGTAATAACGCCATCTCCTGATACTTTTTCCATTGCTTCAGCTACTAGGTTTCCTACTTCTTCATCCCCAGCAGAAATCGCAGCAACTTTAGCAATATGCTCTTTTCCATTTAACTTTGAGCTCATTTTTGCGATTGCCTCTACTGCAACATCTGTAGCTTTTTTCATACCTTTTCTTAAAATAATTGGATTTGCACCCGCTGCTAAATTCTTAATTCCTTCATTCACCATTGCTTGTGCTAAAACGGTTGCAGTAGTTGTTCCATCCCCAGCGACATCATTTGTTTTAGTGGCAACTTCTTTTACTAATTGCGCTCCCATATTTTCAAAAGCATCTTCCAACTCGATTTCCTTTGCAATGGTAACACCATCATTTGTAATCAGTGGAGCTCCAAAAGATTTATCCAAAACTACATTTCTTCCTTTTGGTCCCAATGTCACACGAACTGTATTTGCTAGTTGATTTACTCCTGACTCTAACGCTGCTCTTGCCTCTGCACCATACTTAATTTCTTTTGCCATCTTTTCTACCTCCTGATTTATTGAATAATCGCTAAAATGTCACTTTGTTTTACAATAATATATTCGTCTTCATCCATTTTTACGTCGGTACCCGCATACTTTGAATAAATTACTTGATCTCCCGGTTTTACTTCCATCTTAACGTCTTTCCCATCAACGGTTCCACCCGGTCCAACAGCAACCACTTCCGCCTGTTGAGGCTTCTCTTTATTTTGTCCTGGCAAAACAATTCCCGACTTCGTTGTTTCCTCCGCTACTAATTGTTTTAATACTACTCTGTCTCCTAAAGGTACAAGTTTCATAATGTTTCCTCCTTTTAAATCATTTCTCGTCCGTATTGTTAGCACTCTCTTCTTCTGAGTGCTAATCACAAAATTTATATTAGTCACTTTTTAATTTCATTGCAACGTCAATCAGAAGATTATATCTCGCTTTTTTGCGCTTTATCTCTCTTTATCTCTCTTTTTCATTATTTTCCTTATTTGTTTAACTCTTTGACAATTTCATACTTTTTTAATAATTTAAACATTTGCTAAACTAAGTCGTTTCTTATACTCTTGGCTTTGCTTGATGACTAATTTATCTTCTAGCATTTCATATTCTGCATCCGATATTAATTCTTTTAATTCCTTCTCAACATTATCTTTGATTACCATACCACAGGCTATACTAGGGATTAAATGATCATCCGAATACGCTTCACACCTAGCTTTGATACGCGCTATGTAATCCCACGCTTCATTTGCTTTTGGCACTAAAATCAATACAATATACGAGTCCTTTTCCCACCTACACAATAAGTATTCAGATTTAGCTTCCTCCTTAATAATGGAAGCAATCAATCGAATGAGTCGATCCGCATCATCTTCACCATATAAATCAAAGAAGTATTTCCAGTCATTGATATTGATACTAATCATTGCAATCGGAACAACTTCCATTTCATCAAGCCTATGCATACACTTACTTAAATAAGAGGCATTCATCAGACCCGTAAGCACGTCCTCTTTATCTCCCCTTCTAATCACTTTCTTACTGTTTTCAATGGCACTTTCCAAATCATCAGAGTATAACAAAAGTTCTTCATATCGATACTTCTGATTCACCTCTTTCTCCAATTCATCTATTAGCCACGTTGTAACCTTCGATGTTTTGGGCGTTTCTTCACCAATGAAATAGAGATGGGCAACCGTTCTTTCGAAAACTCTTATTTTATTTCCTGGATCATTTACGACATCTGGTGCAAAATTGTTGAATTCACCTTCAAAAGCCATAAATTCACCATGTCGATCTGTCAACAATATAGAAAGTCCACTTAATTCACTGCATAACTGAATTGTCTTTTTAACATGTTCTAACGAAATTAATTTTGACAAAGGATATTGCTTTATACGTTCTTTTAGTCTTTTTTCTAAAGGCATAATCTCATAAGGCATAATAATCACTCCCATTTTCTTCAAAATTTTAACTTCCACGTTTTTCATTATATCTTTATTGATTTTGTTTGTCCACAAAGATACACGCATATTTCAAATACTCAATTTATTAAATTTTTGATAAATCCCAAAACGCTATTGCTATTCCGTTTACTTGTGATAAAATAAGACTATAACAATTTACGTTTCTCTAGATATGGAGGTGGTGTTATGGATATTGCAGGACTCGGAATGGCAATGTCTACTGCTAACCTTACCAATGATTTTGGAGTAGCAATGTTGAGTAAGTCTCTTGACACTACACAGGATATCGGTGAAGGATTGGTGGAAATGATTGATAAAGCTGCTATGGAGCGTTCAGTTAATCCATCTGTTGGTGGTAATTTTGATTTCACTGTTTAGCACAAAATTATTTAAGGTTTCGCATTGCGAAACCTTTTTTTGCATATATTCACGGTTTTTATCGTTATTATGTTAGGAGGTAGACTCATTTAGCTATGAAAAAAACGACTAATCTAGGACAAAACATCAAATCACTTTTTGATGATAATATTGAAATTTCAGACCAAATAAAATATGCCTATATCTTGAGGATGATTCTAATCATCCATTTTTTCATTTGCCTAATATTCCTCTATTTCAAAGTCTATCCCATTTTCTTTTATAATATCTTTGCTGTACTTTTATATGCTTGCATCGAAAAGTTTATTCTCCCACTCAGTCTATATAAGGTGCTTTATATCTTGTCTTCAACAGAAGTCCTTGTCTTTTCAAGTTTTGCAACCCTTTTGATTGGTTGGGATTTTGGATATATGTTTTACACCATTGCACTCGTACCCGTGTCTTTCTATCTGTTTTTTACCTTGGAAAAAATGAAGAATCAACTATTTTATCCTTTATTTAGTTCACTCACAACAATGGTTTTTTTTATTATTATTCGCTTAGCTTCGACTCATTTTCCACCACTTCATAAAGCAGATATACCTGCATCAATAACACTATTTATTTTTTGTGCAAACGTAGCTGTCGTTTTTGTAATGCTAATTGTGTTCTCTCTCTTATTCATAGTCGAAATCAAGCGATCACATGCCCTCTTAGTTGCACAAAATGCCCGGCTTCAACAGGTTGCAAACCTTGACCCATTAACACAGCTCATTAACCGAAGAAGCATGGAATATCATTTGCAGCAAGCTGAGACATTGGCTCTGGCTGAAAAAAGTACTTATACAATCATTATTGGCGATATCGATAATTTCAAATTAATCAACGACACCTTTGGACATGTAATCGGCGATGAGGTTCTCAAACAATTATCCCAATTATTTGATCTTCAAGTGGGTAGTTGTGGTCACGTCTGTCGTTGGGGTGGCGAAGAGTTTTTGTTTTTGCTTCCAACTAGCTCTGCACATGCCCACTCCTTAGCCGAAAAACTCCGGCATGAAATTGCCAATACCAATTTTAGTTGTGTAAATGAATCATTCCACATTACAATGACCTTTGGAATTGCCAGTTATACGAAAGGGGCTACTTATCAATCTATTATTCAAATTGCAGATCAACATTTATATGAAGGCAAAAAAGCTGGAAAGAATCAAAGTATTTCTTCTTGATACTTGATTCTTTCTTATTTTTATCACTATACAAACAAAACGTTTTCATGTAAAATGATAAACGTGTGGTATTTTATATCGATATACTCACATTACATCATTTATGTTTTATGATTTTAGAAAGGAATTATCATGATTAGTGCAAATAATGTAACCTTAAGAATTGGAAAAAAGGCGCTTTTTGAAGAAGTTAATATTAAATTTACGCAAGGCAATTGCTATGGTTTGATTGGAGCAAATGGTGCTGGAAAGTCAACTTTTCTCAAAATACTATCGGGTCAGCTTGATACAACTAGTGGGGATATTGTAATTACTCCCGGCGAAAGACTCTCGTTTTTGGAACAAGATCATTTTAAATATGATGCTCATCCAGTTATGGATGTTGTAATCATGGGAAATGCTCGTTTATACGAAATTATGAAGGAAAAAGACGCAATCTATGCAAAAGAGGATTTTACAGACGAGGATGGAATTCGTGCAAGTGAACTAGAAGGCGAATTTGCTGAAATGGATGGTTGGGAATCTGAATCGAATGCGGCTATGCTTTTAAATGGTTTAGGTATTGATACCAGCGTACATTATAGCATCATGCAGGATTTAAATGGTGCGGAGAAAGTCAAAATTCTTCTTGCAAAAGCACTCTTTGGAAATCCAGATATCCTATTGCTCGACGAACCTACAAACCATTTGGATTTAGATGCTATTGCTTGGCTAGAAGAATTCTTAATCAATTTTGAAAATACTGTCATTGTGGTTTCCCACGATCGTTACTTTTTAAATAAGGTATGTACACACATCGCCGATATTGATTATGGGAAAATACAACTATACTCTGGAAACTATGATTTTTGGTATGAATCAAGCCAATTACTTGTTAAGCAAATGAAAGATGCAAATAAAAAGAAAGAAGATAGAATTAAAGAATTACAAGAATTCATTACTCGATTTTCTGCGAATGCTTCCAAATCAAAACAAGCTACTTCTCGTAAAAAAGCGCTTGAAAAGATTGAGTTAGATGATATTCGACCTTCAAGCAGAAAATATCCTTACATCGACTTTAGACCTGAACGCGAGATCGGAAATGAGGTCTTAACAGTCGAAAACATTAGCAAAACAATCAATGGTGAGAAAATTCTGGACAATTTATCCTTTATCATCAATAAGGAAGACAAGGTAGCTTTTGTTGGCGGAAATGAACTTGCTAAGACCACCCTTTTCAAAATTTTAGCAGGAGAATTAGAACCTGATGAAGGAACTTTTAAATGGGGGATTACAACCTCACAGGCTTATTTTCCAAAAGATAACACACAGGAATTCGACAATGATTTGACTATTGTAGATTGGTTGACCGGATATTCAGCCGTGAAAGATGTTACATATGTACGTGGATTCTTAGGGCGTATGCTATTTGCAGGTGATGATGGAATTAAAAAAGTAAAAATCTTATCCGGTGGTGAAAAAGTACGTTGCTTATTATCTAAAATGATGATTTCAGGTGCAAACTGTCTGATTCTTGATGAACCAACAAACCACTTAGACATGGAGTCTATCACAGCATTGAATAACGGACTTATTAAATTTCCTGGAATGGCTATGTTCTCTTGCCACGACCATCAATTTGTTCAGACAACAGCAAACCGAATTATGGAAGTATTGCCAGATGGTTCTTTAATCGATAAAATATCAACTTACGATGAATACCTTGAAAGTGATGAAATGGCACGTAAACGCACTGTCTATACTGCCGATAAAGAAGAGGATGAAAATTAATTGAATGCAATCGACTTACATGTTCACTCTGTCCATTCCGATGGCACTTATACTGTAAATGAGCTGATTGATTATGCTATTGATAAAAAGCTTCATGCAATTGCATTAACAGATCATGATACCATTTCAGGAATTCAACCAGCAATTTCTTACGCATATGATAAACCTATTGAGATAGTTCCCGGTGTGGAACTATCTTCTGATTATATGGGAAAAGATATTCATATACTTGGATTATTGATTGATTACAATCACCCTGTATTGACTCATTTTCTCGAAGAATTCCAAAATAATCGTGTCATTCGCAATCAAAAAATGTGCGAGAAACTACAGGATTTAAACGTTCCTGTTTTTTATGAACAACTCATTCAACGCTTTCCAAACTCCGTTTTAACAAGAGGTCATTTCGCCAAATATCTATATGAACAGGGCTTCTCAAAGAGTATGAAAGAAGCCTTTGAACAGTATGTTGGCGATTATGGAAAATGCTTTGTTCCAAAAATGCGTATCAAAACAGATGAGGCGATTAACCTCATCCATCAGGCAAACGGATTAGCAATTCTTGCCCATCCAACGCTTTATCATTTTAATAACAATCTGCTGAATACTTTTATTGAAGAGCTCTCCTTGAGTGGACTTGATGGAATAGAAGGGATTTATTGCACCTATACCCCTAGTGAAGAACGACTCATTCGATCTCTCGCTCAAAAACATAATTTGCTAATAACTGGTGGTTCTGATTTTCATGGAAGCAATAAAAAGGGCCTCGATCTTGGTACTGGCTATGGCTCATTATATATTCCCAAAGAATTGCTCTCACAATTGAAAGATGCTCAAAAAAAGATTTATTTTGATTCGGACTATGCCTCAACAATTAAATAACGTCCGTCTCCAATTTCAAATACTTCTTCAGCCTGTAATAGTTCTTCTTCACTCATTTCTTCTAAATCCACACCTTCTTCAAGAAAATACTCCATGACTTCTCTTGCAGAATCTACTACAACCGCCATACAGTCACAAAGAAAATCCTGTGCCTCTTCTTTTGTCTCAACTACTTTTTCTGGAAATAGTTTTGTTTGCTTTTCAATAAAGCAGCTCACCACAACATCATCATACTCATTCATTACATAACCCTCCCTTTATTCATATAAGGTTTTTAAAATTTGATACACTCCCTTTTCGTTATAGGATGCACATTTGAAATTGGCATTTTGCTTGACAGCCTCTACTGCGTTCTCTACTGCATAACTATAATAACCCGCTTTCATCAATCCAATATCATTATCATTGTCTCCAAATGTCATTGTATCCTCATACGAAACCTCTAATTGTTCTTGAATTTTTCGAACTGCATTTCCCTTATCAACGCTCGCATCCATGAAATCAACCCAGTCTTCACCTGCCATACAAGTTTTAACGAAAGGATCCCATCTTGGAATCAAATAACTTTCACCAATTGCTCTAATACCACCTTTTTGATAAATGGCTAATTTTAATATTTGTTCTGCATAAACCGTGATATCATTCACTAATGTTGTTTCATTCTTATAACCATTTTTGATCATATCTATAAACTGCTCATCTTTCGACTCTAATAAACACCCTTTTGAGGTAGACGCAACCACATGGCAATATGGATAATACGTTCTCAAATCTTTCATAATATCAACAACATAGTCCGTTTTCATCTTTTGAACAAACAAATCCGTCTCATTCTTTACAATATGAGCTCCATTTTCTGCCACAAAAATCATTTTATCCTGAACTGGTTCAAATAGGTTTCGGATACTTGCATACTGCCTTCCACTTGCAACTACAAATTGTATTCCTTGATTACTCAAATGATTGATAATCTCAAAAAGTTCTGGTTCTAAAGCATTTGAAGATTCTTTTACCAATGTTCCATCTACATCCGTTACAACTAATTTAATCATTTATTCTTTCCATTCCTTTATATTATAAAAACTTAAGCATTTGAGATGGAAATGAGATAATACCATCCGGATTATATTTTTTCAGCTCATCGTACTCACGAAATCCCCATAAGACACCCAACGTGCAAACTCCTGCATTCTTTCCCGTCATCATATCCGTGTCCGTATCTCCAAGATAAATTACATCTGACAAATCAATGTCTAACGTATTTGCAATGTAATAAATTCCATTTGGATCTGGCTTGTTTTTCTTTCCACTATGCGCTCCAACAATTAAATCAAAATACCCTTTTCCAAATATTTCATCCACAACCCTAACAGCCTTATCGTGTGGCTTATTTGTATACACCGCCAGATAAATACCTGCTGACTTTAATTCTTCCAATAATTCTTGAATTCCATCGTAAACCGTAACTTCATACAATGAGTATTCTTCGAAATAATTCTGATAAGAATCATATACCCTCTGATAATTCACTAACTCTTTATCACCTGCTGCCTCTAAAGCTCTTCTGATCAGTTCTTCCACGCCATTCCCGACAAAATACTTATACAGGGCGGCTGGAAACGTTTGCAACCCATTCTCTTTTAGCGCACTGTTCGCACAAAACTGAATTGATTTAATTGTATTTGTAAGTGTTCCATCTAAATCAAAAATCACAACTTTATTCATGTCTCATCTCCGGTTTGAATAGTCTTTCACTTCCATTTATACCAAATGTCCTTGTTTCGCCAAGTGCCTCTTCGCAAAAATAATCTTGGGAATTATACAAAACCTTTCCTCGCTTATCAATTTTTTCATAAGAATTGTCTGCCTTTAGAACATGTGATTTCACATTATCCTTTAAAGAAATTTCCAAAATATGAGCAACCTGCTTTTTCAAATCAACATCCTCAATTGGAAACATAATCTCTACTCGTCGTTCAAGATTCCTTGGCATCCAATCGGCACTTCCCAAGTAAAATTCCTCATTCCCGCCGTTTTCAAAATACACAATACGGCTATGCTCTAGAAAATTACCTACAATGGAACGTACTTCTATTGTGTCGCTTATATTTTTAATGCCGACTCTCAAACTACAAATTCCACGAATGATCAAGTCAATTTTAACGCCGTTAGAAGAAGCTTCATATAGTGCTGCAATCACATCCTGATCGCAGAGCGAATTCATTTTAGCAATGATTCTTGCCGTATGTCCCTTTTTAGCAAACTCTGTCTCTCTCTTAATAAGATATAAGAGTCTGTCTTTTAACCATAATGGTGCAACCACTAAGCGATTCCAGGATCTAGGTTCAGAGTATCCTGAAAGCATATTAAATACTGCCGTGGCATCTTCCCCAATCATTTCATTACAAGTAAGTAGACCCATGTCCGTATATAATTTAGCCGTAGCATCATTATAATTACCAGTACCAAGATGTACATAACGCCTAATACCATCTTCTTCTTTACGAACTACGAGCGTTATTTTGCTATGTGTTTTCAAACCAACCAAACCATAAATAACATGACAGCCTGCCTTCTCAAGCTTTCTTGCCCAGACAATGTTATTTTCTTCATCAAACCTTGCTTTTAATTCAACCAGAACGGTAACTTGTTTTCCATTTTCTGCCGCTTGCGCTAATGCCGCAATAATTGGTGAATTTCCGCTTACACGGTAGAGCGTTTGCTTAATCGCTAATACATTTGGGTCCTGAGATGCTTGACGAATAAACTCTATGACCGGCTGAAACGAATGGTATGGATGATGAAGTAATACATCCTTTTTTGCGATCAATTGAAATAAATTTTCTTCACCACTTAACGCGGGTAATAGAACTGGCTGATATGCTGGTGCTTTATGTTCATCAAATCCTTCAAGTCCATACATTTTCATTAGAAATGTCAAATCAAGCGGACCATTTGTAAAATAAATATCCGCTTTAGGAATGTTTAACTCCTTCATTAATAATTCTAACAGATGTTCATCCATCTTTTCTTCAACCTCAAGACGGATCACCTGCCCCCACTGTCTCTTTTTAATCTGCTTTTCTATTTCTTTTAATAAATCCGCCGCTTCATCTTCTTCAATTGTTAGGTCCGCATTTCTCATAATTCTAAATGGGTGTACACAAATACAATCATAATTTAAAAACAACTTATCAATGTTTCTTTCAATAATTTCTTCTAACAAAATAATTGTTTTGCCCTTATTTTGATTTTCTTGAGGCAATACAACAATTCTTGGAAGTACTGACGGCACTTGAACAGTAGCAAATTCATAGGATTTTTTCTTACTATTTTTCTTTTTAACGAGTGCCCCTAAATTGAGGGATTTGTTCCGAATGAGTGGAAAAGGCCTTGATGAATCCACAGCCATTGGGGTTAAAACCGGATATACCACATCCTGAAAATAACGATCGACAAATTCAGCCTGCTCGCTATTTAAATCTTCGTGTTGCTGTATTACTTCAAGCCCATTTTGCTTGAGTAAAGGCAATAAACTCCTCGTATATGTCGAATACTGTAAGGAAACCAAATCATGTGTTTCAATATTGATTTCTTCTAGTTGCTTTTGCGGTGAAACTCCAGCGATATCAGGTTTATTATAACCCGCATTGACCATATCTTTCAAAGAAGCTACTCGAATCATAAAAAACTCATCCAGATTCGAAGATGTAATACTCAAAAATTTGATACGTTCCATGAGGGGTATGGTTTTGTCTCTAGCCTCACATAGTACACGCTTATTAAATGCAAGCCAGCTCAATTCTCGATTCAAATAATAATCAGGATTTCTATAATTTATACTTTCCATTTTAAGCGCATATCCTTTCTAATTTACAATTCACTACAATTTAGAGTTTTTTTGACGTATTTGAGGTATTATACTAAAAACCTCCTCAAAAAACAGTTCTTTACTTGTTAACAATTCCCTCTCAAGAGTGATATCCTCTACCGTATCTACAATAATCTGCATTGTCTTGTCCTTAATCATAACTTTAATATCTTTAAATTTTTGCTTGTGACTTCGATCAAGGCCTGTTGCAATTCTCAAAATTGCAGTTAGTTTTGCAATCACCAAGTATGCATTTTGATCTAACGTTGCAGATTTTTGTATCTCATTATAATAACCAAATTCACACCGATTGTATTTTACAATATTTGCTACGATTTCTCGTTCCCTATGAGATAAGCCAATAATCTCAGTTGACATAATAATGTTATACGAACACTCCCCCACATTATTAAAACTAATATATTTCCCACACTCATTTAGGATTGAACTAATACGAAGCAACAATCTCTCACGTTTTCCCAATCCATGGATTTTCTTCATCCCGTCAAAAATAGATGTTGCTATATAACTAACAATCTCGCTACGATTCTTATTTCCCATATATCGCTTGCTAATACTAAGGGCACATGCAAGAATGTCTTTTTCAAAATCATGCTCTAAAGAAATCAGTTTTTTCTTTTCAGCATATTCATATGCAATTCCATCGCTTAGTGTGACTCCCGGAATCCAAATGTGTTTTGCTCCCAACACTTCCAAAACTCGCTTAATGAGTATTGCACTGTGAAAAAGAAGGATCCCATTTTCCTCCGGAATAGAAAACAGCTTTGCAATTTCATAATCACTCTTGTCAGCAATTTGATTTAAAAAATTCCAATAACTATCCCGATTCGTAAAACCAGTTAGGGATTCACAGCAATTCGATTTTGTAAGCACGGGAGATACATAATCATCAACAACAATAATATTTTCAATTGTTCGATCTTTTAGATGCATTTTCTTAAACAACTGGAGCTGACTATTAATCATCTCTTCAACCAAATCTTCATAATGTCCTGTAATTCTAGTTAAGTCCTGTAATTTTTCCCGAAGTCTTAGTACGCCAATGCGTATATTCTGAGTTGTTACAAGGATGTCTTTGTCAAACAATGATATTTGTATACTTCCTCCACCAATATCTATAATGGCAGTTCCCTTTTCGATGATTTTTTGAAAACTGTCACCCTTTGAAGCAATTGCCTTATAATCTAAAAAACGCTGTTCTGAATTACTAATCACCTCAATTTTTATACCCGTACGATTTCTGATTTGATCAAGCACAATCATTGTGTTATCAATTTCTCGAATCGCACTCGTTCCATACGCCGTGTATTCTTCTACATGATAGGACTGCATAATCGTAGTGAAGTCCGTCAATACTTCACAAAGCTCATCTACTCGCTCATGACTTATTTTCTTGTTTTTATATGTATCGCTTCCTAACGCAATTCTATGTCTAACCTCATCCACTTCTCGAAGCCCATTTTTAGCAGATATCTCAAAGATTTTCATAGACAATTCATAGGAACCAATATCAATTGCTGCAAACACTTTAGCTGGCATTTCACTCCCCCATTTCAATCATTATTGTCCTGCCAAATAATCGACAAATTGTTTGGCGGTTCTTCCAGACAAGCCACCATGATACATTTCCCACCGATTTGCCTGCTCAATAAGTTCTTCTTCGCTTATACTTATTTGATGCTTTTTAGCGAGTTTTTTAACAATGTGCTGAAATTCTTTTCGTTCAGGAGCACAAAAGAAAATCGTAATTCCAAAACGATTGGATAAAGATAGTTTTTCAGAAACGGTATCTGACGAGTGCAGATCATCCCTTCTCTCCTCTTTATCACTGAATTTTTCTCGAATCAAATGTCTTCGATTCGAGGTTGCATAAATCAATATATTATCTGGTTTCGATTCTAAACCACCTTCAATCATCGCCTTTAAGTACTTGTACTCAATTTCAAAATCTTCAAAACTCAAGTCATCCATATAAATTATAAAATGATAATTCCTGTTTTTCAGTTGTGACATTAGTGGTTGTAACATACGAAACTGATGCTTATAGACCTCTATCATGCGAAGTCCATTTGGCGAATATTTTTGCAATACCCCTTTCATACTTGATGATTTTCCTGTCCCTGGGTCTCCAAAAAGCAAACAGTTATTTGCCTTTTTCCCTTCAATAAACGCCTGCGTATTATCACATAGTTTTTTCTTTTGACTTTCGTATCCAACCAAATCATCTAGGGACACCTCATCCAAATAGGATATTGGAATAATCTGAACCTCCCGGTCTTGTTCTTCTAGGCGAAATGCTTGATAGAGTGCATATTTTCCAACACCATATTGTTCATAAAACGTATCCAACAATTGCTTCATCTCGTGAGTATCATCGCATGCTCCTAATTTTCTTGCCAGAATGCAGATGATTTCTGCCTGTGATTTACGGATTTCTGCTTTTCCCGTCTGCTGCAAGCTAAAATCATTCACCAAACGAAAAATTGACTCATCAAACTGTTTGCATAACACGTCCAAATCCAACTTAAAATAGAATAGAAAAATATCCAAATCTCTCAAAAACAACTGATCCAATGAATCTGATTCCCCTATATGCTTAATAATCTCTGCTCTTTTTGTATAAGAGTTTTCCGTATAAATTAAAATCCAAGTTAAATAAACATGCCACAAATTACCATGAAATCCATACTTTTTCGCGAAATAAATCAGTTCTGAAAAAACCTCAAAAAAGAGTTTTCTCTGCTCTTCATCTATCAATTTCGTGTTTGTAAGAATTTCTGAAATCTGAAACAGTTGCTTATTATGATCCATATTATTAAAAAGTAACAGTCTAGAATACTCTTTATTCATTTTAGTAGTTCCCCAAAATCTTCATATTTCTTGCTTCATCGCGTAGACCTCTTAATGCATTTTTAACAGAACTATCTGCTAAATTTCCCTCAAAATCAATAAAGAATCTGTACTCCCACTCACGATCTTCAATTGGCCTACTTTCAATTTTTGTTAAGTTTAAGTTGTTATATATAAAGTGGGACAACATATGATATAAGGAGCCACTTTTATGAGAAATTTCAAAACAGATACTTATTTTCTTAGCATCTTTGCAAAAAATCTTTTGGTTTGTAACAACAATAAATCTCGTGGAATTGTTTTTTTCATCTTGAATTCCTTTTTCAATTACCTTCAAACCATATACTTCTCCAGCAAACTCACCCGCAATTGCTAGTGCAGTGGGATCCTGGTCAAGCGCCACTTTTTCTGCCGCAAATGCATTGTTTTTCATACTGATTTTCTTCCAGTCACCTTTTTCACGCAGATACTTTGCACATTGCATAAAGGATTGTGGGTGCGAATAAACTGTGCTGACTTTCGTTAAATCAACATCTTCTAAGCCTAATAAACAATGCTCTATTTTAAGAATCTGTTCTCCCACAATATAATTTTCAAATTCCACCAACATATCATACATTTCACTAACCATACCAGCGGTTGAATTCTCAATTGGAAGCACTGCATAATCTGCACTTCCCTCATCAATGGCACTCATTGCATCACGAAATGTTTCAACATGAAAAAAGTGAATATCTGTTCCAAAAAAACGCTCCATTGCCGCTTGTGTGTAGGCCCCTTTTGTTCCAGGACATACTACTCTGATATCCTTCTTTTCCAAGGCATCCACCTGTATAAATGCTAATTTTCCAAGAGCGCCTTTTTCAGCTAAGAGCTGATATTGCAATTTGCGACTCATAGACATAATTTGCTCAAATAGTTCCGTGGCTCCATGGCTGTTGAAATCATTATGGGTTAAAGACTTCACTTTTCTAATTTTTTCAATCTCACGATTTGCATCAAATACTTTTTTTCCATTTTCAATTTTGTATTCTGCCACTCGCTTGCTAGCGTCCATACGCTGTTCATACAAAGCGACAATTTTGCTATCTATTTGGTCAATCTCTTCTCGAATTGAATCTAAGTTTAATTCTTCGTTCATAATCTTCCTCATTTCAGATTTAATATACATGATAATTTTATAACAAACACTAGTCTTTGACAAGCATACCCGCACTTTATTTACAAAATGAAAAGATTTTCTTTTCACTTTTTTTCATTCATACTATAATAGATTTACGATACTTTACAAATAAGCACATTTTGAAGAGGGGTACTCAATGACTGAAAAAAAAATACAACAAAAAAGGGCCTTGATTGTTATGATAATCATCATTGTATTTATACTCATTCTTGGAATCTTGTTGTTCATCTTTAATAGAATACCCGCTAATCCTCCTGGAACAGTGGGGAATTATAGTGGAAATTTATATAATAATGGACTTTTTGTTCAATCAGATGACAAAGTATACTTTTCAAATAGTTATGCCAATGGTGTTCTCTATCAAATGAACGCAGATGAAACGCAAATTGAACCTCTAAATAATTCGCAGCCGCAGTTTTTATCAGTTGGTGGCTCCTATCTCTACTATTTTCAAAAGAACTCCGCAGGAAAAAGCGCTTTAGGATTTATCAAAACGATTAGCGGACTATATCGTCTCAATCTTAGAACCCAAAGAGTTGAATGCTTATCACAAGAACCGATTGGAAGTATGCAGCTAATCGGCGACTATATTTACTATCAGAATTATCAGTCAAATCCTCCGAGCCTATACAGAATTACCACCAACAAAAAAAAGAAACAATCTTTTTTTGCTGAAGCCCTTAATCCATCTTGCGTCTATAATGAAAACATCTATTATTGTGGTGTGTTAAATGACCATTACCTACATATGCTAAATACAAAAACGCAAGAGTCCTCAATCATTGCAGAAGTCAACATGTGGAACCCTGTTTTTAAAAATGGATATGTTTATTATCTGGATTTAGATAAGGATTATACCCTCAGCAGAATAAATCTTGACTCTCTTTTAGTAGAACCCTTGACAAACGACCGTGTAGATACTTTTAATGTTTCCGATAATTATGTTTTTTATCAAAAAAACAGCGCTAGCGAACCAGCGCTGATGAGAATGCAATTAGATGGAACAAATCCGGAAATGATATCAGAAGGAAATTACAGTAACCTAAATCTAACATCAAATTTCTTATACTTTAATAGTTTTGATTCAACCATTCCCATCTACAAACTTCCACTCGATGGTTCTATCAATGTTACAACGTTTGAGGCCGCAAAAACTGCAGCAATCTCAGCTCAATAAGGTAGTTGTTCAAGCATCTGTTTCACTGTCTCACCAGTGATCGGATGCTTTAAATATGGCTCCAACTGAAATAATGGTTCTAAAACAAAACGCCTGTTATTTAAATCCGCATGTGGAATTGTCAAGTTCTTCTCACGGACAATGCACTCACCATAAAATAAAATATCCAAATCTAAACATCTAGGTCCCCACCTCGGTCCCTTTATTCGTCCCGCCTTTGCTTCAATTGCTTTTAAATATTCTAGCAATTGTATTGGTGACAAAACTGTTTCTAGTTCTAATACCCCATTTAAAAAATCCGGCTGATCAAGAACTCCATATGGTTTTGTTTGAATATAATCCGATTTACTAATAAAACGAATTTCTTCATGATTCTTCAGTAGATTGATCGCATACTCAAAAATACTCCCAGAATCCCCTAAATTCGATCCAATTCCAATGAATACACGTTCCCAACCGCGTGTTATTTTAACGGATACATTGCCAAATGGAAGTCCAATAGGCGCATTTGGCTTGTAAATTTGCAAATCTAGTTTCTCAATACCCTCAAATTTAAGTAATAATTCCTTGGCACATCGATTTGCCACCGTTTCAATTAAATGGCACTTTTCTTTCAAAAATAGTTGTTGAATTGTATGACATACTTCTCCATAGTGAATCGTATGTTCTATGCTGTCATTGATGGCAGCTCTCTGCGTTGAACAAAAGAGAGTTGCATCTACATAAAATTTTTGTCCATTCTTCTGTTCTTCTTCGAATACACCATGATACGCATATATTTCAAGTTGCTCAATTTTTATAAAGTCCATATCTTACCTTTCATTTATTAGGAATTCATAATTGCTTCTGTCATACGAATAACCCTAACATTTTCTTTAATATCATGCACTCTTACAAATTCAATTCCTTGCATCACTGCCATTACCGTAGTCGCTAAGGTACCTTCAAGTCTATTCTTCTCGTCTAGGTTAAGTGTCAGCCCTATAAAAGACTTGCGCGAAGCTCCTAACAATATAGGATAGCCCAAATCATGGAATAGGCCCATATTCCTTATAGCCGCCAAATTATCTTCGTATTTTTTCCCAAACCCAATACCCGGATCCAAAATGATTTTATCATTATCTATTCCAAACTTTTTTGCTATTCGAATGGACTCAGTAAGATCTGATTTCATATCCTCGATCAAGTTACTATACCCTGACTTATCCCGGTAATGCATAAGACAACAAGCTATATTTCCATCTTTAATGACTGGTGCCATATTCGCATCAAATCGCAAGCCATGAATGTCATTAATCATATCAACACCTTCCACAATACCTGCTTTTGCAACTTTACTCTTATAGGTATCCAGTGAAATCGGTATGTTAAATCTTGATTTTATTTCCCTGATCATGGGCGAAACTCTTTCAATTTCCTCTTCTTCCGAAATAACAGTATGACCCGGTCTAGTAGATTCACCACCAATATCGATGATATCTGCACCCTCACCAATCATTTCTTCCACTCGTTTTAAAGCCAAATCCAATTGATTAAACTTGCCCCCATCAGAAAAGGAGTCCGGAGTTACATTTAGTATTCCCATAACATATGTTTTTTTACCAATTTCAAACATCTTATTACCAATAATCATAATTCACCATCCACAGTATTCTATCTTATCAAACAACTGTTTTTCTTATCAACTCCCCAATCACATTCATCGACCACATTGCAGCAAAAACATGTTCGGCTCATTTTATCAGCCCGATACAACAATCCATTCAAATTTATATCTTGCTCAACTTCAATGTTCCTGTGTAAAGAAATCGCCTTTAAAACTTGATTTTTTTCATCATTTGAGAATTTACAATCAATCATTATTTTGCTAGCAATGGGTAAACTCGATGTGCAATGATCTTCTCCCGTTTTATACTGAATATGCCGACCAATATCATGCAATAATCCAACCGCATAAATCAGCTCCTCTGGCTGATTATAATTCTCTTTTATATTAAGAATAACCGCAAGACGTGCTACTGAAAGAAAATGCTCTATATCATGCTTACAAAAAATTCTACCCTTCTCATAGTCTTCAATTCTGCTTAATGAGGTCCTGTATAACGGATGCTTTACTATTTGGTTGATTCTACGATACTCATCCAAGAACATATTCCTCCTTCTGATTCATTCAAGCATTAATTCTTGATCATCTGCAATACGGTTGACTGTAAAAATTCGTTTTCACTAAACTTTCCCCTTGTCACAATTGTTAATGTTGTGCTTCCAGGTTTTTTAACGCCTCGCATTGTCATGCATAGGTGCTGAGCCTCGATGACCACCATCGCTCCTTCAACTTGCAATTCTTCCATCAATGCATCCGCAATTTGTGCCGTCATTTGTTCTTGAATTTGAGGCCTTTTTGCAAATACTTCTACCGTTCTTGCAAGCTTGCTTAGTCCAACAACTTTTCCATTTGGAATATATGCAATATGAGCCTTTCCAAAAAATGGCATTAAATGATGTTCGCACATCGAATAAAATGTGATATCTTTTTCCAAAATTAATTCATTGTTTTTTGCCTTAAAAGTCTTTTGCAGATAATCTTTTGCGGTTTCATCCATACCAGAATAAATTTCTTCGTACATCCGAACAATGCGGTCCGGTGTATCTGCCAATCCTTCTCTATGAATATCTTCACCAATTCCTTCAAGAAGCATAATAACGGCTGCTTTCACTTTATCCCTATCAATCATCTATTTTCTCCTCGTATTTATGCGTTTATCATTACAATCCATTAGTTTACCCAAATAGTATAGTGAGCCAAATGCCACAATAACCGATTCTTTATCTGCTAATAATAGTGCCAATTCGAATGCCTCTTCAACACTGTCTGCGCAAGACACGCAACGATGCATCTTCATTGCTTCTTTCGCTAGTTCATAGGATTCAAGGGCACGACTGGTTCCAGGTGGTTTCAGCGTAATCAGTTCGTCCGTGATTCCTTCTATTTCCTGCAACATTCCAACATAATCTTTATCTTTCAATACGCCCATAATCCAAATCTTACGCCGACCTTCGAATTGCTCTCTAATTGTATTTGCTAAAACTTTTGCACCCTCCAAATTATGGGCACCATCACATATAATCAGCGGCGATTTTGCAAGTATGCTTAATCTTCCACTCCAATGCGCCTGCTCAAGCCCAGTTTGTACTACTTGATGATCAATCTGAATCAACGTTTGATTCCATAACAGCCTGCCCTGAATTGCCTCGATTGCCTCGATTGCAAGAGCTGCGTTATAAATCTGGTGTGTTCCAGCCATTTGTATCGTCATTTTTTTATATTTCTTATAAATAAAGATCTGCTTATCAACACTTTGCTTCATAATCTTTATATTCTGTGGTAAAACTTCTATATAATCATTTTCATTCGCAATTGCAACAGATTGCAAAACACCTCTTACCTGCTCGGATTGGACGGCGCTTAGGACTGCTGCCCCTCGCTTTACAATACCGGCTTTCTCCCTGGCAATTGCTTCTAGACTATTTCCTAAAAACTCCATGTGATCCATTGATATTGGCGTTATTACTGATAAAAGTGGATTTTCCAAAACATTAGTCGCATCTAACCGACCACCCATACCTGTTTCTAGTAATACAATATCCACTTTCTTCTCACAAAAATAGAGAAATGCCATTGCTGTTTCAAACTCAAACGAAGTGGGATGTGAATACCCGTCTTCAACCATTTGGTTACAAATGACCTTGATTTGATCTACATAATGGCATAACTCTCTTTTTGAAATCATTCGTTCATTAATCTGAATTCGTTCTCTATAATCTCTAATCGTTGGGGATATATACTTTCCAACGCAATACTTTCCTGCTCTTAATATCGAGTCCATGAATGCAATTACAGAGCCCTTTCCATTCGTTCCTGCAACGTGTATAACGGATAAATGATCTTGTGGATTATTCAGCCTTTTACATAATTCCCTTACCGTCTCAAGACCCAACTTACTTCCAAGACCCTGCAAGGACTCTAAATAATCCATTGTTTGGTTAAATGTCATTCGAAATCACCTTCTAGACTATCCATGTCTCCTGCACCAATATCTAAAGTGTTTAACGTTCTTCTCTTTCGTCGCTCCTGCTCAGACCAAATAAAAATTGCATTCTTTATGTCTGCTGCATTTCTGATATGTGATAATCTTAGAATAGGATGTGTTGTATCCCCAGTATGACAAACAACCGTTCCTAGTTTTAAGATTCTTTCAAACAATGTGGTTTCTAAAGATACATCTTGAATCTTATACATATAACAATCATCTTCTATTGTTTTAAATAAACCTCTTTTTATATTAATCATTTCTTGAGTTATACTATATTCTGTGAATGTCCAAGGTAACCCGAAAAACATAATTCGTTTTCTTTCTTTAAATTGACTTTTCTCTTCCACTTACCATACCTCCATTTCTAGAATTACTTCTTCATTATAAATCCCTTTTGTAAAAATGACAAGGATATAAAAACATATTGAAACACTTGTCCCAATGTGGTATCATGATAAAAAGTTTTTAATAGCCATGCCAATAGCATGCAGATAGGTATTTACATGATGATAAAAAATTATTTTAACCATCTTCAAAATTTCATTGCTAAAGAACCAATTCTTTTCCGACAATTTTATTCGTCGGAATTTTTATAGTTGATTATTCATACGAAGGGATTTTATCTCTTCGTTTTTTTTGCACAATTATCAAGGAGGTATGTAATGCGACATGTAATGAGCCCTCTCGATTTTACCGTCGAGGAATTAAATGAATTGTTTGATCTTGCACAGAAAATCGAACAGAACCCAGCTTCATATTCAAATCTATGTCATGGCAAAAAATTGGCTACTTGTTTTTATGAGCCAAGCACCCGAACAAGGTTGAGTTTTGAATCTGCAATGTTAAGTTTAGGCGGAAGTGTTTTAGGCTTTTCGGATGCCTCAAACTCATCTGCATCAAAAGGTGAAAGTGTTTCCGATACCATTCGAATGATTTCCTGCTACTCCGACATCTGTGCAATGCGACACCCGAAAGAAGGAGCACCCATGGTTGCCGCTGCCAATTCTACCATTCCGGTTATCAATGCAGGCGATGGTGGTCACCAACATCCTACTCAAACATTAACTGATTTATTGACAATTCGTTCCCTCACTGGTCGTCTCAATCATTTCACAATTGGATTATGTGGTGACTTAAAGTTTGGAAGAACAGTACATTCACTCATTCATGCCCTTATTCGGTATGAAAATATCCATTTCATCTTTATTTCTCCTGAAGAATTAAAGGTACCAGATTATATTATTGAGCTACTGAATGAACACAATGTATCTTACGAAGAAGTAATTCGACTTGAAGATATCATGGGAAGACTTGATTTGCTTTACATGACGAGAGTTCAAAGAGAACGATTCTTTAATGAAGAAGATTATGTGCGACTGAAGGATTTCTATATTCTTGATCAAACAAAAATGAATTTAGCACCTTCACACATGTTGGTTCTACACCCACTACCACGCGTGAATGAAATATCTGTTGAAGTAGATAAGGACCCTAGGGCGGCTTACTTTAAACAAGTGCAATATGGCGTTTACGTTCGAATGGCTCTGATCCTAAAATTACTAGAATTATCATAACATTCGTTATTTAAATTTACACTTTATATAAAGTCTTAGAAAGGATTGTGATTAACATGCTTAATGTAGGTAGAATCGAAGAAGGTTTTGTTTTGGATCATATAAAAGCAGGCAAAAGTTTGGCAATCTATAAGCATCTTGAACTGGATAAACTTGACTGCACCGTTGCAATCATAAAAAATGCTAAAAGCTCAAAGCTTGGGAAAAAAGATATTCTTAAAGTTGAATGTGATGTAGAACTTTTAAATCTTGATGTGTTGGCATTTGTCGACCATAGTATTACCGTTAATGTAATTAAAGCTGGAGAAATTGTTGCCAAAAAAGAATTAGTCCTACCCAAAGAAATCAAACATGTCATTAAATGTAAAAATCCTAGATGTATTACTTCTATTGAACAAGGTTTACCCCATGTATTTGTTTTAACGGATGAGAAAAAAGAAATTTATCGTTGTAAATACTGTGAAGAAAAATATGGAGAACTGATTTAATCAGTTCTCCATATTTCATATACTTAGTACTCTATACCTAGTATTCTATACTGTTAGTTCTTCTATCCTTGGTTTTGCATCATGTCAATCATTTCAATGCTCTGAAGCATCTCATGCGTCGGCTCATTTTCTGACGCTAACCGAGTCGCTTGACTAGTAATTGCTTTTTCCAAAAAATTTCTAACCTCTCTAGCATTCGCATAATTTTCAGGTGGATTTTTCATAATCTCCTCAAAATAATTCTTTGCATATATTTTGGCTTGATCAGAAAGTACATAATCCTGACTATTACACATCTTCTCCAATATCTCGAATTGGTCAGAAGCCGAATAATCTTCAAAATAAATAAATTTATTAAATCTTGATTTAAGTCCTGGATTTGATTCTAAAAAGCCCTCCATCAAATCTGGGTATCCAGCAACGATTACAACAAACTTATCTCTTCTATCTTCCATTTCTTTCAACAAGGTATCTACTGCTTCTTGTCCAAAATCACCTTCTGTTTTATTTACCGTCAAAGTATATGCTTCATCAATAAATAAAATCCCCCCTATTGCAGTTTCAACCACTTCTTTTACACTGATTGCGGTCTGCCCCATATATCCTTTTACAAGATTTCCTCGATCCACTTCAATAAGCTGACCCTTTTCTAATACACCAAGCTCAAGATATATGTTCGCTAATAATCTCGCAACGGTTGTTTTTCCAGTTCCTGGATTTCCTGAAAAAACCATGTGCTTAGAGAGCGGGGAATTTTTAAATCCTTTCTCCTCTCTCATTTTCTGAATTCTTATCAGATTTACAAGACTATTTACTTCTTTCTTTACACTCTCTAAACCGACCAATTGATTCAATTCCTCTAAAATCTCTTCAACCGACTTTTTTGTTTTTGCTTCCTGTTTCAGATTTTGATCTACTACAACGCTCCCACAATTCAGGGTGTTTTCAACCAAAGAACCATTTGATAACGGTTGCAATTTAAAGAATTGTTTTTGATCTTCTAGATAGTAAACACCAAAATCTCGCAAAAATTTTTCTAACCGTCCAATATAATCTGTATAAGCCATTGCCATCGTTTGCGTGTCTAGCTCTTCCACTTCAGCAATCAATTGCTTGCCAAAGATCTTATAGGTATCGAGCAATATTTGAGCTTTTTGATTTTTAAATGAATCTAATTCGCCCGCTTTACTAGCATCCGATAAAACAGCATATTTCAGTACTGCTGGTACATCCATTCGATAATGAACTTGTTCAAAGTCTTGTATAAAAAGATCATGGACTTGTTGTTTGAACTGATCTAAACCAAGAAATTGAATAACCTTCTGCTCTTTTTGAATAATTGTACCTTGGTAGAAATTAGATAGATAGAATGCAAATTGAACTAACTCCAAACGAAAGTCCTCCTGCAATTCCACTGGTTTTCTTCCTAGCGGTCCAACTTTGGACGCTAGAATAATTTCGTTAATTTGATTTGACAATACCAACAATTGATCTAGTTGATTATCCCTCATATTTACCCCACTCATAACTTTCTAAGCAAATTATTAACCTACAAATCGAATCACTTCGTCTTTATCATATTCGATTTTATCTACCGTTATAGCCGTTAATACAGGGCCTTTTGCTTTATACTCTTCCATATACTCATAGCTGATACTTGCTTCCACGCTCACCCATTCCCCAGGCTCTAAAACATCCGTATTATCATATCTGCATACATATCCAACAAATGTCATATCATCTGCACAACAGGTCATAACCATTCTTCCTGGTACAAAAAGTTTTGGTGGAAAGTTCTTTGGAAGCATTACATTTGCAACAAACACAACTTTTTTACCCACATAACGCTTTGTGTTTTCCATGGCATCAATATACCAAATCGGATATGTTTCATCCGTTAATTCAATGGTATCCTTTTTTAAATCGTAGGGAAGATCTTCGTCTAACACAACACTTATTTCACCTGTTGAATCTTCAAATATTAACTCCGCTTTTTGATTAAACATCATTAAACTCCGCTTATAAAAGGATAATTCTTTTATTCCATCACAGCGATTCATTAATACTAAATCCGACTCCCTAGTCATTTCACCAATCATACTCCTCATATTTGTCAAATAAATCGAAAATGTTTGAGCGTAGATGCAAGTGATTTGCTGTTCCACCTTCCAATGAAATGGAAGCGTTCTACTCTTTCTATTCCACATCGAATTCCATTCAATAATGATTCTTTCTGGTTGATGCTTTTTTTCTAGTTCTAACAAATATTTTGAAGTAAACTCATGCTCTTCGTCAATTACTTCAAGAACTGTTTTACTTCTAACCAAAACTTCAATTGGACACTCTATATCCCCTTGCTCACATTGTATATAGAGCGTTGTTTGATCCGACTGAAAATATGGCTGTGATAATGTAAATTGAATAAATGAAGTTTTTCCACTATCTAAGAATCCATTGACAAGATAAACTGGTAACATAACCCTCCAATCCGCATGTAGATTATCCTGTATCCTATCTAGTCATGCATACTTATTATTTAATAACATATTCTTAATCTTCTTGTAAAAAAAGTTTTTTCAGTGCATCTTTATCTAACCCCGTACCAATAACACACATTTTCCCAATATTCTCAGCACTTCCTTTTCGAACCTGTACTTCTCCTGGTACATAATCAAAGTGCCAAAAATCATGTTCTTTTGACATAAGCATTCCCTTCGCACGAAGAACATATCCAAAGGTATTTTGCTCTAATTTCTGTATTTTATTTTTCAATTCCGTTTCATCAAACTTTCTAACCGTTTCAAATCCAATTGAATCAAATACTTGTTCAGCACTGTGATGGGCGTGGTCATGGTGGGCGTGGTCATGGTCGTGATGGGCGTGGTCATGGTGGGCGTGGTCATGGTGGGCGTGGTCATGGTCGTGATGGGCGTGGTCATGGTGGGCGTGTCCGCAACCACAACTTTTTTGCTCGTCATGGTGATGGTGTCCATCCCCTTTACAATTGCAGGCTTCTTTTTCAGTATGATCTGCTCCCCCAGAACAGCAACAGCCACCGTGGTGTTCGTGGTGTTCGTGGTTATGTTTCATTTCTGCTTCTAAGGACTTTAACAGATTTTCTTTCTGTTGAATGAGGTCTACCATCTGGTTTCCATTTAACAAGTCCCACGAAGTTGTAAACAATACTGCTTCATCATTTAATGCGCGTATTTGATCTACTGCCTCTTGAATTTTATCTTCCGATACAAAATCAACTCTGCTAAATACTACAGCCTGTGAATGAATCACTTGATCTTTATAGAATTCTCCAAAATTCTTAAGATATGTCTTACATTTTGCAACATCCACTATTGTAATTGCTTCTCCCATCTTCACTTGCTCTGAAAGCACAACCTCTACAGCTTTTTTAACATCTGAAAGCTTTCCTACTCCAGAAGGTTCTATTATAATTCGATCTGGATGATATTGGTCAATCACTTCTTTTAATGCAATCGTAAAATCTCCTGTTAAAGAACAACAAATACATCCTGAATTCATTTCTTTAATATCAACACCCGCATCTTTTAGAAAACCACTATCAATTCCAATTTCTCCAAACTCATTTTCAATTAGAACCACTTTTTCATTTTGGAAAGACTCTTGTAATAGTTTTTTTATAAGTGTTGTTTTACCAGCACCAAGAAATCCCGAAACAATATTAATAACTGTCATGCTATTCTCCTTTAATAATATATTTTTGGTAACGTCCAATATCTTCTTTTTTACAGGCAGCTTTCACATATGTTCCACTTTCCTGATATTCCAAACAATCAACCTGTCCGTGGTCAACAATATAGGATACTGCTTTACCATCCGTATACGGAATTAAGAATTCAACGACCTCATACTCTTTAAGACCATGGCTCAAAATAATCTTGGTTAATGCATCAAGACTCTCACTTTGCAACGCTGACATATAGATACTATCAAGTGATACCTTTGGAATCTGCATACTCGTTTTATCTGCCTTATTGTACACATATACAACTGGTATATCCTTTGCTCCTATATCTTTCAAAGTCGCTTCGGTTATTTGCATATGTTCCTTGTAATTTGGGTCTGAGAAGTCAACTACGTGAAGCAACAAGTCAGCATAGGTTACTTCTTCTAACGTAGAACGGAACGCTTTTATCAAGGAATGTGGCAGATTGCTAATAAATCCTACTGTATCCGACAATAAAAACTCTTGATTATCCTTTACCTGTATTTTTCGAATGGTTGTATCGAGAGTTGCAAAAAGCATATCCTTTTCGAATACTTTTTTCTCATCATCCTGTATGTACTTATCCACAAAACGATTCATAATCGTTGATTTTCCAGCATTTGTATATCCCACAAGTGCAACTTGAAAAACACTGGCCCCACTTCTTTGCTTACGTTTTGTAATTGCTTCTTTTTCAATCTCCAATAATTCTCGCTTCAAATCACTTACCCGATCTGACAATGCTCTTCTGTCGAGTTCTAATTTTTTTTCACCTGCACCTTTGTTGCTCAGTCCACCTTTTCCACCCTGGCGTCCAAGTGCAGCTCTTAATCCAACTAATCTTGGTAACATATATTGCAATTGCGCAAGTTCAACTTGGATTCTGGCTTCTTTCGTTTTTGCTCTTCTGGCAAATATCTCAAGAATAATTCCCGTTCGATCCATGATTGGCATCTGTATTTCTTTTTGAAGATTTCGAATTTGAGACGGAGATAATGTCTGATCAAATAGAATTAAATCTGCATTTAACTCCATTGCTAATTCGCGCACCTGATTTACTTTTCCTGTACCGATATAAAATGCATTATTCATAACTGCAAGATTTTGAACAACATTTCCCACAACGTCCATTTCACATGCCTTTGCAAGCGCATCTAGTTCTTCCATGGATATTTCAAAATCAGCCTGATTATTAATATTAACTCCAACAAGTAGTACTTTTTCTTTATCTATATTGCTCAATTTTATTCCTATCTGCATGTCCATGCTACTATTCAAAAACAGTGCTATATTTCTCTTTTATATATTGAGTAAATACATTTGCTCCTGAAGGGTTAAGGTGATCTGCATCCCCAAAATACTGATTCTCATACCAATAGAAATTAGGATGAATCAATGCTGTAGGATGCTCGTTTTGTAATTTTTCCAGATATGTACGGTAGTTTTTCTTAAAGTCTTCTGTAATGATTTGATGCGATGCTTCATTGATTGGCGTTTGTTCTAGAATCACTTGAATGTCGTTTTCTTTACAAAGATCAAGCATTTTGCTTAAATAATCATCTAAGATATCTGAATCTTCAAAGTCCTTTACTTTTGCTTCCGCATTAAAGCTATCACTTGAGTCTAATAATCCATAAAAAGAATGTCCCCTACTATTTTGAACAGATAGGTATTTCTTCTGATTCTCCTTAAACCGAAAAACAAATCCTGCTTTTCTCATAGCAACCGCATACTTATTTGGTAGATGTAAATAGTACATTGCATACTCAATTCCATAGTTTTGAATTAAAATCTTATCTACATCCTTAAATGATTTTGCCTGATCATAGACGTCTAGTACATCTTTGAAATCAAGATTGTGAAAATAAATACTTCTTGAATAAAAGGTGTCCACATCCATATAATGAAATGGCGCATATGCTATAATAACCGTCTTTGGTTTGGTATGATGTGAAAGATAGTTTTTCAAATGATAATAGCCTTCGAGAGGAGTTGCCCCACCCAATCCTATATTATAGGTTGAGTCCGACAATTGACTGCAAATAAAATCTGCTTTCGTCCTTGAATCTCCTATAATCAGTATCTGCGCATTTTCAGAACCACTCGTAATAAACTCTTTTTGCTGTGCATACATGGGATATTCCGGGTCCAAATAATACATTTTAAAAAAATTTGAATAGATTGACAAAATAAATACAATTGGGAAAAATAATTGCAATAATTTTCGAATAATTTTGAGTACATCCTTTTGCATCACAACGATCCTTTCAAATGACTAAAATTGAAAATAAACAAATTCTTGGGCATTGAAAGATGCCATAAAGAGAATAAATAAAATAAAAATATAATATAGACCCCAACGAATTGGTTTTCTCAATCCCTGAATTTTTTTAATTGGATCTATTTTCAAATTCATAAAATCATAGAAACCCAACACCAATAAAGAAAGCATAACCAATACTAGGTCTTGCACCCCAATCGCCAAATCTCTTACCCCTACCGTGAAATATGCAATTGGCTGAGTAATGCCCGCTAATATTGATTTCCAAATCCAAATAACTTCACTAACATTTTGTGCTCTGAAAAAACTCCATGCGAGACATACGATAACAAATGTTATCATTCCTCTTACAATCATAACATATTTATTCTGTTCACGTTTTTTTGAAAAAAGAATTGTTTCAATAGCTTGTAACAGCCCATGTGTTAGCCCCCACAATACAAATGTAATATTTGCTCCATGCCATAAGCCGCTAACCAAAAAAGTGATTAATAGATTTCTAATTTCAATCACTTTCCCCTTTCGGTTTCCACCCAAAGGTATGTATAGGTAATCCTTAAACCAAGTAGATAATGAAATATGCCAACGACTCCAAAATTCCTTTATGGAGGTTGAAAAATATGGACTCTTAAAATTTGTCATTAACTGAATTCCAAACAATCTAGCCACACCTATCGCAATATCCGAATATCCTGAAAAATCACAATAAATCTGAATTGCAAACAAAACCGTTGCAATCATTAAGGAAAAACCCTTATATTCATAAATATTATTATAGATGCGATCCACGTAAATACTAAGTCCATCTGCAACAACAAGTTTTTTATAAAACCCCCATGCCATGAGCAGTAACCCGTAGGACATATCTTTATATTCTATTTTACTATTCTTAATGATTTGTGGTAATAAATGTTTGCTTCGTTCAATTGGTCCTGCAACGAGTTGTGGGAAAAATGAGATAAATGCAGCATATTTTCCAAAATGTTTTTGTGCATCAATGTCTCCACGATAGACATCTACTACGTACGCAATTGCCTGGAATGTGTAGAAGGAAATTCCAATTGGCAAAATGAGTTTTAATGTTATTGGCTGAAAAGGAATTCCAATATGGGAAGATAATTGTTCCCCAATCTGCATGGCGAAGTGAAAATACTTAAATAGAAATAGGACTCCAAAGCACACTAAAAAAGTGCCTCCTAAAATCCATTTCTTAACCACCTTTTTCTGCGCTTTTTCAACTAGTAAGGCGCTTATATAGGTAATAAATGTTGTAAATAGGAAAATAAGGAAATATTTTCTACTCCAACTCATATAAAAATAGTAACTTGAAATCAATATTACAAACCACCGGTCTTTTTCTTTGAATAACCAATAACAGATAAACACGATGGGTAAAAATATAGCAAACGATAACGAATGAAAAAGCATAACCTCTCCCTTGATTCTATTATAAAAGATAAGCAGGACGATAAGCCGGGTTCTGTCGTTGAGTGATCATCTATCTAGGATTATTGTTACCAATAACCTCATGCGACCTACCTGAAAACACAGCGGGCAACTGTATCGTTTTCTGTCTGGTCTTGCTTCAAATGGGGTTTACATATGCCCTCTTTGTTACCAAAGAGGCGGTAGTCTCTTACACTGCCCTTCCACCCTTACCAAATAAATGGCGGTATATTTCTGTTGCACTAGCCTTAGAGTTGCCTCTACCGGACGTTATCCGGCATTTTGCCCTATGAAGCCCGGACTTTCCTCACTTTCGTGCGATCACCTGTCCTACTTATCTATCATAAACACTTAAACCTGAAAACAACTGCCGCCCACAAATTCACGAATAATGGAATTGTTTGGCAAGTTTTCGCTACTAACGCCCAAGAAATACTCTAAGAATTTGAGAAGTCTCTTTGCCTCATAATATTCTGGATCACTTTTCGAAATATTAAACAGTAAGGGTTCTGCAAACTGCTTTAATACTGCTAGCTCATAAATCAAAGCAGAATTAAAGAACTCATCTGCGCTTTCCTGAAATGGAAATATATTTTCTTCTTCCCCACGCCTTACAGACGGCCACATTTCAATCGTTCTTTTGGCTGAAGCACCCCTGGTCCTTGCATCACGAACAATTCGCCTAAGCAATCTTCCATCTGTGGTTGGTATCCGATTATGTTCATCAACATTCAGGCTTGTCAATGCACTAATATATATTTTAAACTTACGACTTACTGGTATTGAATAAGACATTTTGTCATTGAGCCCGTGAATTCCTTCAAGAACCAACACATCATCAGGTCCTAGCTTTTTACAATTTCCTTTATACTCTCTTTGCCCCGTTTTAAAGTTAAAAGTAGGGAGTTCAACCTCCTCACCATCTAACAACCGATTCATATCAATATTAAACTGATTAATATCTAGTGCTTCTAAACACTCGAAGTTATAATTTCCATTCTCATCCTTTGGCGTCGCATCACGATTCACAAAATAATCATCTAGCGCTATTGGATGTGGAGTTAGACCATAGGTCCGAAGTTGTACGGATAAACGATGGGAAAATGTTGTCTTTCCACTTGAAGATGGGCCTGCAATCATTACAAATTTAACATCTTTTCGTTCCGCAATTTTCTTGGCAATTTCACCAATTCGTCTCTCTTGTAGTGCTTCTTGTACTAAGACAATATCGCTTAATGATCCTTTGCATATCTTGTCGTTTAAATCCCCAACTGTATCGATTCCCATCTCAATTCCCCAACTCGTTGCTTTCTTGAGTGTCTGGAATAATTGAGTTTTTTCAGCTGGTATTTCTACCACTGTAGGGTGCGTACGTTCTGGAATAATCAGCATAATGCCATCCTCGTATTTTGTCACCGAAAAATGTTTGATATATCCAGTACTAGGAAGCATAAACCCATAATAATAGTCGTAGTAATCTTCCACATTATACATATTTATAACTGAACTTCTTCTGTATTTAAATAGTTTTTCTTTATCTTTCATTCCATGGGATTTCATGATTTTGAGAGCATCTTCCACCAAATATGATTTTTTTTGGATTGGAATATTTTGGTCAACTAATTCTTTCATTCGCTTATTAATTGCGAGAATGTCTTTTTCGGATAAATTCAATTCACCTGAAAGACTACAGTAATATCCTTTTCCAATTACAAAATCTACTTTTACATGTTGCACGCTCTCTTGTCCAAATAAATCACCGATTGCTTTCATCATTAACATGGTTGCAGAACGGACATAGGTTTTATGACCAATGGAATCTTTTAGTGTTATAAAACTCAACTCGCAATCCTTTTCAACCTTCTTAATCAATTCTCTAATCTTACCATTAACCGTTACTAATGCAATTAATCCTTCATATTCGTTTTGAAACTGATTCGCAATTTCTTCATAACTCGTTCCAACGTGAAACTCATAGCTTTGATCGTTGATCTTAACTTGTGCCTTCATCCTTTTGTCCCTCTCTGTCATTATTCTAAAGAATCCTGAATGGATCATCTCCCTTATAGGTCTCAATACTCAGTTTCGAAAAATTCTCGCGCAAATAGTCAGCCATATAGTCCACAAATATTTGCTCGGTTCCAAGATGCCCAGCATCTATTATATTGAGATTTTGATCTATTGCATCAATCGCACTATGGTGATCAATATCGCCCGTTATTAAAAGGTCAGCCTGCGCGTAAACTGCATCTGAAATCATGCTTTTCCCTGAACCAGGAATGATTGCAACACGATTAATAATGGTATTCTCGTTTCCACATACTCTTATATAAGGAAGTTTAAATATCTTTTTAACAGCATCGGCGTACTCAAACAGCGGGATTCCCTTTGAAAGGATTCCGATTTTTCCAAAACCTTTGTTTTCTTCAGGAACCGTTGTTACAAGTGTTGTCGTATTTTCTAGGCCTAACTTATTAGCAACCGCCTCTGCCATAACGGCTACGTCAAAATTTGTATGCATTGCATAACATGAGATATCATTCTGTATTAATTGAATTACTTTTTTTGAAATGAAACTTTGACTATTTACTTGTTTTAATGGGGTAAAGATTATGGGATGATGACTAATAATCAAATCTACACCTAATGCGATTGCAGTCTCAACTACAGCTGCAGAAACGTCTAGGGCAAGCAGTACTTTATGAACCTCTTTATCCATATTGCCTACAAGCAACCCAATATTATCCCAGCTTTCTCTATATCGTGGTTTTGCTAAATCTTCAAGCAATTTTATGATTTGATTACATTTCATCTCTATCCCTCTGCATGAATTCTAGTGCATTTGTTATTCTACTTTGCTTTTGAGCAATTTCTTGATCACTCATTGGAATTCCATCTTGCTGCATCCTTAATGCGATCGCTTCTATTTTAGCAAGTTCTTGATGTAAGTATGTCAATAAAACAGGATTCTTTGTTTGCAATAGAACAGGTCCAAAATAATCATCCAAATGAGAACCGTCATTTATTATCGTATTCATCCTACGTGCATGGATAATCTGATAATACTTATGATCCTCAAACAAAGCATCTTCATCTATAATAGCAAACCCTATTTCTCGCAAGAATAATCGTAATATTTGTGCTTGAGATTGGGGCTGCAAAATTAGTTGCTCTATACCCAAATGATTAAGGTCAACGTCAGCAAGGATTTTTTTCATTAACAAACCACCCATTCCTGCGCAGATAAGCGTGTTCACCTCATTTGCATGTAGTGCTTTTGCACCATCTGAAAGACGTGTCTGAATCGTTTGATCAAGTCCATATCGTTGTATGTTCTTTTGCGCTCGGTCTAGCGGTCCGCGATTGATGTCCATCGCAATCACTCGTTCACACTGTTTCTCTTTTGCCAAATAAATGGATAAATATCCATGATCACATCCAATATCTGCAACTTTTGAATGTTTTGAAACCATTTTAGCAATTGCATATAATCTATTTGAAAGCTCCATTAATCTAAATAATCCTTTAACTTTCTACTGCGACTAGGATGTCTCAATTTACGAAGTGCTTTTGCCTCAATCTGGCGAATTCTTTCTCTTGTTACATTAAATTCTTTTCCAACTTCTTCTAGGGTTCTTGCACGACCATCGTCTAATCCAAACCTTAATTTCAATACTTTTTGTTCCCTCTCTGTTAATGTATCCAGAACTTCTCCTAGTTGCTCCCTAAGTAGGGTGAATGCAGCTGCATCTGCTGGGACTGGAACATTGTCATCTTGAATAAAATCACCTAAATGTGAGTCTTCTTCTTCCCCAATTGGAGTTTCTAGTGATACAGGTTCTTGTGAAATTTTTAAAATTTCACGAACACGTTCTTCTGTCATATTCATTTGTTCTGCAATTTCTTCTGGTAGTGGCTCACGTCCGAGTTCTTGGAGTAACTGCCTACTAACGCGAATCAATTTATTAATTGTCTCAACCATATGAACTGGTATTCGAATTGTTCTTGCTTGATCAGCAATGGCTCTTGTAATTGCTTGGCGAATCCACCAAGTAGCGTATGTTGAAAACTTATAACCCTTTCGGTAATCGAACTTTTCTACCGCTTTAATAAGTCCAAGATTTCCTTCTTGAATTAAATCAAGAAATAACATACCGCGTCCCACATAGCGTTTTGCAATACTTACTACAAGACGTAAATTGGCTTCAGCAAGTCTTTTCTTTGCTTCAACATCTCCAACTTCCATCCTTTTCGCAAGTTCGATTTCTTCTTCAGCACTTAATAAAGCTACTTTTCCAATTTCTTTTAAATACATACGAACTGGGTCTTCAATACTAACACCATCCGGTACTGATAAATCAATTTTTTCAACATCCACTTCATCGTCTTCAGTTAAAATAATTTCTTCGTCTGGCTCATCTTCCTCAACAATCTTTAATACATCCACACCTGATTGTTCAAGCGTCTCTAAAATTTTATCTAAATGTTCTTCTTCTAGTGAGAATTCCTGGAAAAAATCACTTACTTCTTGGTAATCCAATACATTTTTCTTTTTCTTAGCAACTACAAGGATTTCTTTCATTCTTTCGGCAAATTTCAACTGTAAACTTTCGTCCATTTTTAAACCTCTCTCATTCATCATTATTTTCCAAAGAAATATTCGCTTTTCGCAATTCTTCAATTTCCTTTTTCAATTCTATTACTTTTGAAAGTGCTTTTACATCTGCACCCAATTGCATTGTTTGGTACTCAAGACTCGTTTGCTTAACATTTAACATAATCTCGTGTAATGCCCGTTCTTTATCTTGCTTTGTTTCTAAACGATCTAACTTAGAATTGAACAACGATGCAACTTCCCTTTGCTCTTCTTCATTTGTGAACATACTGATAATTCCTGCTGGATTCATTCTACCCTCTTCAATTTCCTGAAAAAGTCGAATCGCGACCTTTTGAAAAATATCTTTGGTAAAATCATTTGGTGAAATATATGTGCGAATCATCTGATAGATTTCTGGTTTTTCACTAATCCATGTCAAAAGTAGTTTTTGGTTCCTTTGCTTTAATTCTTCCATTGATACTTTTGATTTTCCAGCCGTTTTATACTTTTCACTCTCTGCAACATATCCTGCTTTTGTAGCATGGGAAACTACTAGTTTACGCATATGATCACGATTCATACCATACTTCACTGTAATTGCTTCAAGATAATTTTCGCGCTCAACTTCTTCTGTAAACAAGCAGAGCTTTTTCGCAATTTCATTAAAAAACCTGGTTTTTCCATCTGGGTCCTTTAAGTCAAATTCCTTTTCTAAATTACGAATTTCAAACACAAAACTGTTTTCTGCTTGAGAAATTCGTTCTTCAAATTTATCAATGCCTAGGTTTTTCATAAACTCATCCGGATCTTTATACGGTGATAAATCGATTACTTTTGCAGAAAGTCCAACTTCCTTGAGTACTCCAATTGCTCGTAAGGACGCTTTCACCCCTGCTTGATCACTGTCGTAGGCAAGATAAATCTGCTTTGTATATCTTCTTAATAGGTTTGCATGCCCACTTGTGAGAGACGTTCCTAAAGACGCAACTGCCTGGGTAAAACCAGCTTGATGAAGCGCTATAACATCCATATAGCCTTCGCACAAAATATAGTGATCTCTTCTTGTTGTTCTTGCAAAATTTAGCCCATATAGATTTCGACTTTTATCAAAAACCGGTGTTTCAGGTGAGTTCAGGTATTTCGGATCTCCCTCGCCCATTACTCTTCCTCCAAAACCAATTACACGATGATGAATATCCTGAATTGGAAACATGACTCGATTCCAAAATTTATCCATCACTCCATACTTCTCATGAAAACTAGCTAAACCAGCCTCAATAATATCTTCTTTTAAGTATCCTTTATCAACAAGATAATTCGTCAAATCCTGACTTGTTTTGTTTGCAAATCCCAACCCAAATTGTTTGATTGTTTCATCCTTTAATTCTCTATTTACAAGATAATTCAATCCAGCTGCACCATTTTGGCTTCGCAACTGATAATAAAAGTATTTTGCTGCTTCTTTGTTCAGTTCTAACAATAACGCTTTCTTCTTTTCATGCGTTCTTTGCTCTTCTTGATACTCCACTTCCGGCAATGTAATCCCCGCTTTGTCCGCAAGAAATTTAACCGCTTCAAAAAATGAATAGTTCTCATACTCCATAATAAATGTAATCACATTTCCGCCTGCACCACATCCAAAACAATAGTACATCTGCTTATTCTTGCTAACCGAAAAAGAAGGTGATTTTTCATTATGAAAGGGACATAGTCCAAAATAACTTGTACCTTTTTTTTGAAGACGAACATATCCAGAAATAATATCCACAACATCATTTTCTTGTCGTATTTGTTCAATTACATCTTCTGAATAATACATTGTATTCACCTACTTAATTCATATTGCCTTATCAGCCATGCCATGTTTTAGGAATGAAAATTTCTTCATACTTTGCAATTGCAAATCGGTCCGTCATTGCTCCAACATAATCACAAACGATTTGCTCTTTAAAATCACCTTGTTGCTCCATAAGTCTAAGCATCTCATAAGGAATTAATTCAAAATGCTCATAATAATAGTGATATAAGGATTCAATAAGTGCCTCAGCCTTAATTTCCTCACATTTTGCAATTGGACTCATATAGACCGCTTCAAACATAAATGTTCTTAGCTCCTTCATTGCCCAATCGACTTCTTTTGACATGCAGATGTCGTTTTTATCTGTACTTTCTATAACAATATCATGTATAAAATGATTTAGTCGATCTCTGGTTGAATACCCTATGATTTCGCCAATTCTTCTTGGTACATCTTCTTCATTTAATAAATTACCTCTTATTGCATCATCCATATCGTGGTGAATATATGCTATTTTATCAGATAAGCGAACAATTTTACCTTCCAAAGTCATTGGCATATTGGTGGTTTGATGGTTTAAAATACCATCTCTCACTTCATAGGTGAGATTTAAACCCCGACCATCTTTTTCTAAAAAATCAACGGTTCGAACACTTTGTTCACTGTGAATAAAACCATTTGGATTAAGTTTGTTTAACGCCCTCTCGCCAGCGTGACCAAAGGGAGTATGTCCTAAATCATGCCCTAACGCAATCGCTTCAGCTAATTCCTCATTTAATCCAAGTGCTTTTGCAATGGTTCGAGCATTTTGCGCTACTTCTAACGTATGTGTCAGTCTAGTCCGGTAATGATCTCCTTCAGGAGATAAGAACACCTGTGTTTTATCCTTGAGTCGTCGAAATGCCTTTGAATGGATAATTCGGTCTCGATCCCTTTGAAAAACTGGCCGTATATCGCATTGTTCCTCATCCCTTTGCCTGCCCCTAGACTGTGTACTTAAACACGCATATTTACTTAACAAATCCTTTTCACGTTGTTCTAACGTTTCTCTAATTGTCATAAAAGATCTCCTTACGTCGATCACCTTCAAATCACAATACGCACTAATTATAATATTCTGCGTATATTACTTATTTCCTTTTTTATTTTACAATTTTAGATCGACAGATAAATTGGGACTAGAATCACTGTCAATAACCCCGTAATTACAATTGCCACTGAACTCATCGCTGCCTGAACTTGACCAACCTCTACCATTTTTGAAGTTCCCATAGCATGAGATGCTGTTCCAATTGCCAATCCCTGTGCAATTGGCTCCTGAATTTTGAACACTTTGAGAATGAATGGTCCAAATATTGCTCCTGTTAATCCAGCAATTGTCACGCCTACAATTGTAACCGCTTCAATTCCTCCAACCTCTCCACTAATTCCTAATGCAATTGGCATGGTTACTGATTTCGAAAGTGCAGAAATAATGATTTTTGAATCTAAGCGAAGAAAGGCTCCAAGTAGGACAATGGTCACCAAATGTCCAAGCGTTCCCGCCAGGATTCCCCCAAAGATTGCCACAACATTCTTTTTCAGCAATGATATTTGCTTATATAACGGTATTGCAAGACATACTGTAGCAGGAGTCAAAAAATAAGATAAATAATTAGCTCCTTTTTTATATACTTCATAATCAATCTTAAAAACTCCCAATACAACAATCACAAAAACGGACCCTATAAGCATTGGATTAAAAATTGGGTATGGTAATTTTGACTGAATGTAAACCCCAACCATATACCCCAAAAGACTAATAGCAACACCAAAAAAGAGGCTCTTTTCTAATAATTCCATAGCTTAATCACGTCCTTTCTTCTTGCTTTTTATTATTCTTTGAACAATATGTCCTGTCACCACTGTTGTAATAAGTGTCGAGATCAAAGCAAGGATAAAGTAGCCTACAATCTGACTTCCCAAGTTTCTCACAACACTTACCAAAGATACTGTTGGTGGAATAAATAAGATTGGCATAACACTAATCAGAAAGCTTCCTGTTTCTTCAACCTGCTCAATCTTAACTATTTTTGTAATCAATAAAACCAACATAATGACCAATCCATATACACTCGCAGCAATAGGCAAAGGTATTACATGATGTAATACCTCCGCAATAAAACTTACTATAATAATGACTAAGAACTGTTTTACAATCTTCATATATACCTCAATATTATCGGTTCAATTTCACCTGAACGTAATCGCCTAGTGCGTGTGGAACGAGTACAACTAAATAAATATCCTCACCTGATTGATAGGAATAGCCAAGAGGCTGTTCTTGCGTATCCTGCTCTCTAAAATCAAACTGCTTTAACTCTTCAAGCATACCTTCAGGTTTATTCATCTCAATATACTGTGAAAAATCTTCTTTTTCTATCATTGGTTTTTCCATTTCATAACCAAGACCAAATCTCATCATTTCAACAGCATCCTCAATTGGCATTAGATCTTCTAATGTTAAGACTTCTCCCGTTAGCATGTCAAAATTATAGGTATAACAGAATCGAACAGGATATGCCATCTCGTCGCCGTATCCTTCTCCATAAAAAACCAATGATAATAGTTCATTCTCTATGTTTGCGATCTCAAATTCTAATCCAACTGTTGAGTAATTGTTTTCTGAAATGATCGTATCAATTCGTTTCTCAATAACTTCATTTACTTTTGTCTCTATTTCTTTCTTTGAATGATCGATAATTTTAGGATAAATCAGCCTTAATTCTCCATCCTCTTGTTGAACACTTGTCACATCATATTGAAGTTTTTTTGTATCTTCTATCTTCTCTTCTTCATAACTAGACTTATATAAATACAAATAATCACCATACTTTTTCTGAACAAGTTCTAGATTCGCTTTTTCGCAAGTAATTCTTACTTTATCACTATCATATGCGGCTAAAAACGTATTCACAAAACTGCCCATAATTAAATATTCTTTTTCCGCACTAACATCTTGGAATAATTGCACAAATGCATCATTTAATTGAATATCGATTACTCGCTCAACATCTAATTGCGTGATTGCAATCGAATTAACTGAAAGAGAACTTTGCTGCAAAATTTGTTGATTTTCTTTTACCCAAAGTTGTAACAAATCATTCGCTTTTAATTGCTCAATTTCGACTTCTTTCGTAGCAATTTTTTGGTTGGCCTCATCTGCAATGTAAATATTAATTGTACTTTTTTGGTCAATCACTTCACTAACATCAGCCACCGTTAGATATGCCATATCATCTTCTTTTTTACAACCCATTGCAAGTGTAAGTACTACTAGCAAGCAAATTGCAACCCATCGCTTACTCTTTTTTATCCCAAATATCTTACTCACCCTATTACCTCCAATTCATTTCCCAGATAACAAAAAAACTCCTAAGTAAAACACCTAGGAGTCGTGCGGGAGAAGGGACTTGAACCCTCACGTCTATACAGACACAAGATCCTTAGTCTTGCCTGTCTGCCAATTCCAGCACTCCCGCAAATGTGCAAACCACACTGCGAATAAAATGTTATCACTTATCAATTAAAAAGTCAATAAAAATCTCCTTGCTTTCCTAAGCTTTTACTGCAGGAAAAGGGATTCGAACCCTCACAGTATTGCTACCACACGGACCTGAACCGTGCGCGTCTGCCAATTCCGCCATTCCTGCAAGCAAATGAATGCACAAGTTTTATTTTAATAGAGTTACTTGCAAATGTCAATCAAATCGAAATGCCCTTTTTTCAAACTCTGAAATCAAGACTGGTCTAGAGTAATAGTATCCTTGAGCAACATCACATCCGATTGTCCTCAAAAAATCTACTTCCTCTTTTGTTTCAACGCCCTCAATTACAACTGGTAGATTCAGCTTCTTAGTTAGTGTAATAATGCTTTCTAAAACAATTTCTCCTTTTCCATTCATTGTTTTATCAACTACATCTCTTAAATCAATTTTCAAACAATCAATTCCAGCTTCATGTAGCATTTTAAGTGATGAGAACCCACTTCCGAAATCTTCCATGATAATTCGCAATCCAGCATTTTGAAGCTTTGCCATTGTTTGAACTAAATGCTCGGAATCATCTGTATAAACTGTTTCACTTAACTCAAGTTCGAGTAACGTTGGTGGAATATCATATTTTGCAATGATACCAAGTAAAATATCACTAAATTCTGGGTGGTACAAATTTTGTTTTGATACATTTACTGAAACTGGTAATACATGTTTATACTGCGTCAACCATTTCTTAATCAACTCACAGGTTTGCTCCCACACATACTCATCCATCTTGAAGATAAAACCATTTTTTTCAAAAATGGAAATGAATTCATTCGGGGAAATCACCCCTTTTTCTGGGTGCAACCACCTAACAAGTGCCTCTGCTCCCAAAATTTCTCCAGAACGCAAGCTGCATTTTGGTTGTAAATATATTTGAAATTGCTTACTATTTAAAGCATGAACCATTTCATTCGTAATTTCTTGTTCCCAAAGTAGTTGATTATGCAAGGCCTCATCATAATAGGCAAATCGCTTTATATAATTACCCTTTATAGCACTACGGGCCATCATTGCTCGATCACAAACCAAATCAATACTGAGCGATGAATCATTCACAACATAAATTCCAAATGATGCTACCAATTCTATAAAGACACCAAATTTTGCCAAACACCCTTCCGATTCCATAACCAAATGTTCAATTTTTTGCTTATCAAACGGAAATAATGCAACAAACGTGTCTGCGTGCATTCTACCACATACCTCACCGCGTTCTTCACGAAGATTCGTAGCAAGGCACGTTGCAATATGACATAATAATTGATTTCCGACACCATGTCCAAATAATTCATTCACTAATTTGAATCGATTAATGTCAAAAACCATACAGGCATATTTTATATTTGGATTTGACACCATAATTGTTTTTGCTTTTGCAAAAAATGTTTTCAGATTATAAATTCCTGTCAATTCATCATATACTGTCATATAGGATAACTGCTCAGCATATAGCTCTTTTCGTTTCATAAGCATATCAATTGTGCTTTTTCGTTCCACAATTGCATCCATTCTAGCTTTTAACACTTCTAAATCAACTGGCTTGTCTATAAAATCCCATGCGCCATGCCTCAATGAAAAGGCTTCATTACTCCGATCCATTGTAACAATCATAACCGGAATCTTCGTCAGTCCATCTTCCTTTTCTAGCGATGTTAGAAAAAAGAAGCCGTCCTCTTTGGATATTTTCAAATCCAAAATTATAATTGCAATTGTATCTCTGTTCTTATTTATATAATTCATTGCCTTTTTAACTTTACTTACTTCTATAAAATCATACTCTTTATACATCTCATGGTTTAGTAATTCTTTATACAATTCCATGTCTTCCACTACTAAAATACTGTTTTTCCCCATATTTACCCCCTTTTTATAAAAGCGTAGGCATATTAATTTTTTCGAATATCCGTCCTTCTTAATTTCTTACTCTCATATAAGAAAGCATCTGCTTCCTTAATTACCTCTAATAAATCAACATTCTCATCACACACAAAACTCCTGATTCCCATTGAAAATTCAACAAAATATGGTTTCTCACAAATCATATTAAACGCCTTCGTAGACTCTTTAATTTTTTGCACAAAGTTCTTAGCATCAAGGGAGTCCTTTTCTAACAATAATGCAACAAACTCATCTCCGCCAATTCTAGCGACAATTCCTTCATCCACTCCCGCTTTCACTATTCTTCCAGCCGATTTGATTGCAAAATCTCCCTCCGAATGGCCAAATGTATCATTAATTTGCTTCAAATGATCCAAATCAACAAATACCATAAACGCTCGCTTATGATGAAATTTTTTAAAAAATTGATATCCGTGTTCGAAAAATCCCCTTCGATTTAGTAACCCTGTTAACTCATCATACTCAGAAATAAAATTCAACAGTCGATTTTTTTCCTGCATTAATTCAAGTGTATTTTGCAGTTGTATCCTAGTATCATTCTCTTGTTTTGTGATTTCCATAAACCGAAGTGCTGATCCAATTTGCAATGTAAAAACATACATCGCTGAAATATCTTCAATCGGTATTTCGCACAGCAACAAACCATATTGTATTTCTTCAGCAAATAAAGTAAATGCACTATATGCTTTTTGCTCACTTTCGTCAAAAAACTTTGTGAATCCACTTTTTCGCGTTATAATTGGAGCTTCCTCCAATGAATAAGCTTGTATTTGACCCTCTAATAAACTTGCTGCCAAACAAAGTTTCTTAGGACACTCCCAATAAGATTGAAAAGGGTGATGAATCGGACGCTCTAACAAATACAAATATGCATTGCTCACTTCCATTTTTTGGATTTTCTCCATAATACACTGGTGTGCATTTATGTCACTACTACCATTTTCCATTAAATCTCTAATAAATAATGGAGCCATCCAAGATTTTCTCTGAAAATCCAAATACTCTTCTTCTTTTCTCATAAGTGTTGTAGATTGTACATAACGATGTATTAAAGAAAGAACTTCAATCATTCGTTTGATCCGATTAATATCTTCTATTTGATCCGTATACTCTATGAGAAACTGGTTGATTTCTTCAACAAACCTTACTGGAGATACAAATCGCTTATATTTTCCATCCACGATCTCTCGAATACAATCAACAAGTAATTGATTATTCGAATTAGAAGTATCTGGTTTATCTATTTTTTCAAATAGTTCATGGAAAATCCGGAGTAATCGTTTCTTTATAAAGTTTCGTATTTCTACATACTCCCTATTGAGAATAATCTCATCCAAAATATGTTCTATTACTTTTTCCTGATCCATTCCACCACTTATGTCATCAATCAGAATTTTAGTGTCTTTGTGAACACATCCACACGACGATCTCTTAATCATTTTGGCAGGCAAACATATTTTAAATTCATCTGCTTTACCGTTACATAAGTCAACCGCACTCACTAACGCTCTGTAGCCCATGTCATACCCATTTTGCTCTGCCGTAGTAAGTGGCGGGTCCATACTAGGAGCCATAGAAAAATTATCATATCCGGTAATAGCAATATCTTTACCTACAATTAAGTCACGTTTTCTGCACTCCCTATAACAGCCAATCGTCATTTCATCATTAGAAGAACAAATTGCCTGCGCATCTGGATTTAAGTCGAGTATCCTAGCGACTTCGTCATCGATAAATTCTGAATATTTACCATGTCCAATCATGCTCTCATCTACGCTCAGTTGATATTTACGCATTGCATCCAAATAAGCACGTTTTCTCTCATTTGCATCGGTGTTATCTTCTGGCCCACCCAAAAAGAGGATTTTTTTATAACCATGTTCAACAATTAAATGCTCCATTATATCCGAAATTCCCTGATAGTTATCACTAATAAAGTAATGCGCATTACCACCATCTTCGCGTACTTCACGTTCTTCCAACACAACATGCGGTATCTCAGAATACTTTTGAAAAAAAGTGTCTTTATCCCGTTCATTAAAAAAGACGCACATTGTCCCATAAGAGATAATTAATGCATCTAAATTCCCCATTAGGGCATAGTCATAGATTGTATTGAATTGGAAATCATAAAAACTCCCAACATTACTTAATTCATCACCTTGATATAATATACTATTCTGCGTTCCCAAAAAAAACTCAACATTAACCTGTAAGGCTTTAGCAGCCTCACTAATTCCCTGGATTAATTCTTTTGGATGGTTTGAATGCACATTTCCAATTAGCGCACCAATATTATATCGTGACTTTTTGCTCATATCATAGCTCCCTTAAAACCAAAATACTACAACCAGGATTATCGCTTGCTATAACCCGCAAAACCTTAGGGTGTCCTTTATATACATGCCAAATCATTTCACGAATAGAAGTACCTCTTTGATACCCATGAATTAGCCGAATATGATAGACGAAACGAGTGTCTTGCAATAATAATCGATCAATTTTTTGTTCTGCTTCTAAGACTGTCAATCCATGCAAATCTATCTCAACAATTCCATTCATAACTCCACCTGTAAATTAATTATATTCTATCATAATTCTTTTTATTTTACTATCCCTAGTCCATTTGTACTAGTAAATAATCAGATCAGCGTTCCTTGCACCCGGCTCATAATCCTATGTATGAGTTGACTTACTGATTGATTGTCACACTCTAATATGTAATCAGCAGATTCTGTATACTTGGTTTCTCTTTGATTATACATGTCTTCTAGTGATTGCCCGTTATCGATTACAATACCTCGATTTCCCCATTCACCCAGACGCTCACACATACTAGAATAAGAAATCTTTAAGTAGATAAAGACCGAATTTTCCTTTAGCTTTTGAATGGCTTGTGTCGCAAATACAGCACTTCCACCCGTGGCAATAACTGCATTATCAAATTGTGTTTTGCAGATCACATTATTTTCTAGTTCTAAAAAATTTTGAATCCCGCTCCTTCTAATTGTTTCAACCAAGGTTTCTCCCGTATATTCCTGAATTAGTAAATCAGTGTCAAAAAATCTCTTGCCTGTCACCTTGGCCAATACAACTCCAACCGTACTTTTTCCAGAACCCGGCATACCAATCAATACAATATTCTTATTTGTACAATTCATTCTACTCCTTTCTTGCAAGATACTCTAACAAAAAATTCCACATACGGTTCGTTGAAGAGATGCTCAACCGCTCCTTTGTTGTATGTATATCCGGTATGTTTGGACCAAAAGAAATACAATCAAGATCTGGTTTTTTAGCAATTAAAATCCCGCATTCAAGGCCAGCATGAATCGTCTTAATTGTTGGCTCTTTGTGAAACAAGTCCAAATAAACACGTTTCATTCGATTGCATAGTACAGACTGTTGTCTTTCCTCCCATGCTGGATAGTTACCGGAAATTTGATATTCTACATGCATTTCATCAAATATCTGACAACAATTTAATAGGACGTTTTCTTTTTCTTGATTGGATACACTTCGAATTAATATCGTTAATTGTCCCCCTTTTGGAGACAACTGAACAATCCCCAAGTTTAAGGATGTTGTGACTTCATCGATACGACCATTTTTACAAGTGATTACACCATTCGGAATTCTATTAACAGATTCAACCAAACTCGATAGACTTTTCTGATTTAGAATTACAATTGGGTGATTAGGCTTTTCTTCATTCTTCAAAATACAGGTTACGATCTTTGCATTGGGATCGCTCTCAATCAATTGTTGTTTCATTTTTTCTTCAAAACGATTGATCTCACGTTCCACCATCTCCCATTTGCTTTTTGAAACGACCCCTACAAACCTTGTTCCTAAGGCTATTGCATTATCTTTTTCTCCACCCTCAATCTCAATTAGTCCACCTATGAGCGGCTGAATGTCTGCTAGTAATTTACAAGCTAGTTCAATGGTATTTCCCCGCCTTTTATGTATTTCATTCCCAGAGTGCCCTCCCAAGAATCCTTCAAACTGAACTGAAAACACTAAATAATTATCACAGGACTCATCCAACTCTTCATACTCATTTTGCAGCATCGCATGCAATCGAACTCCTCCGGCACAACCAACAACAAACTCACCTTCTGTCTCAGAATCAATATTAATGAGTTGCGTTCCTTTCAATGCATTCAGTGAAATTCCTGTAGCGCCTTCCATTCCTGTTTCTTCATCTGCTGTTAATACAACCTCAAGGTTTGGATGCAGAATACTATCCGATTCTAGAAGCGCCAGCGCAAAAGCAACTGCAACCCCGTCATCTGCCCCAAGGCTTGTTTCTTTTGCAAAAACAAAATCCCCATCAACGGTCAAATCCAATCCCTCTTTTGAAAGATCTTTTTGACATGAATTCGTTTTCACTGCCACCATATCTATATGCCCCTGTATAATTACAGCAGGCATTCCTTCTAGCCCAATACTAGCAGGCTTTTTAATAATCACATTATGAAATGAATCTGTTGCATAGTCTAAATGATGTTGCTTTGCAAATTCTACCAAATACCCTACTATAAAATCTAAATTCCCAGATCCCCTGGGTATCTTTGAAATTTGTTCAAAATAATAAAATACTCTGTTTGGACATAATGATTCAAGCATACTAGTCTCCTTATCTTATCTGAAATCGAAAGAATGATTACAAAAAGGAGCTACACAAAATGTGAAGCCCCTTTCAAACTTACTATGCAATTTTAGTTTTTGCTACTTCAACAAGTACTTTGAATCCGTCAGCATCATTAACTGCCATTTCCGCAAGCATTTTTCTGTTGATATCAATTTCAGCAAGTTTTAAGCCATACATAAATTTGCTGTAACTTAATCCATTCATTCTAGCTGCTGCGTTAATACGAGCAATCCATAACTGTCTAAATTGACGTTTTCTTTCTTTACGTCCTGCATATGAAGAAGCAAGTGCTCTCATAACTGATTGTTTTGCTACTCTGTACTGATTTGATCTTGCACCTCTGTATCCTTTTGCAAGCTTTAAAACTCTATTATGTTTTTTCTTTGCGTTTAATCCGCCTTTAATTCTAGCCATTTCCTAATCCTCCTTACAGCTTATAAATATGGTAGTATCTTTTTCATGTTCTTTACATTTGTTTCGTCTGTAATCGCTGCATGTCTTAAATTTCTCTTAGTCTTAGCAGATTTTTTGGTTAGGATATGACGTTTATAAGCTTTATTTCTTTTTAATTTGCCGGTACCTGTTACCTTAAATCTTTTTGCTGCTGATCTGTTTGTTTTAATTTTTGGCATAATATATTCCTCCTGTACTATTCTGCTTTCTATTTTAACTGAAGCATACCGCAGTTAAAAAACAACCTTATTGACTACGCTTTTCAGCTAAAAACATAGTCATACTTCTACCTTCAACTTTTGGTGCCTTTTCAACGATTGCGATTTCTGACAATGCCGTTGCAAAATCATCCAAAATGTATTTGCTCTTATGCATATGTGCCATTTCGCGGCCCCTAAAGCGTAATGTGATTTTTACTTTATCACCTTTTGAAATGAATTTCTTTGCTGCAGCAATTTTTGTATTTAAGTCATTGGTATCAATATTTGGAGATAAACGAATTTCTTTTAATTCAACTACTTTTTGCTTTTTCCTAGCCTCTTTATCTCTTCTAGTTTGTTCGTACTTAAATTTTCCATAATCTGCAATTTTACAAACAGGTGGAGCGGCATTTGGATTGATTTTCACTAAATCCACACCAGCATCCTCGGCAAGTTTTTGTGCATCTTTCAAGCTCATTACACCTAATTGCTCTCCATCCTCACTAATCACACGCACTTCTTTGTCTCTAATTTGTTCATTAATCATTAAATCGCTAATAACTTTGCACCTCCATAGGAACCAATCTCATAAAATTTCACAAAAAAAAGTGGATAGATAGACTATCCACTAAATCAACTAAGCTCAAACATTACTTTGAAAAGAATAGTGACACCTACGAGCCTTTGCTGCAGGGTGAGAGCGGATACTCTACTTTTTGGTGAATTAACATTCACACACTCATAGATGATACCACTGCTCCCCTCAATCTGTCAACTACTTTTCTACTTCTTCAACGATTTCTTTTCGAATTTCCTTTGTTCTTATTTCACGGCAAATATCATCAACAAATTGTTGAATCGATTTTTGTCCCTCATCTCCTGCAAAACGGCTGCGAACGCTGAGGCATCTTTCCTCTTCTTCCTTTTGACCCACAACCAACATATATGGTACCTTGGCTAGCCTTGTTTCGCGAATTTTATAACCAATTTTTTCAGATCGATTGTCAACACTGCATAGAATCGCATTATCTTTTAAAATTGTCTCGATTTCCCTTGCATAGCCAATATACTTCTCGGAGATTGGCAAAATTCTAACCTGTTCTGGACATAGCCAAGTCGGAAACTTTCCAGCATACTTTTCAATCAGCCACGCTAGCGTTCTTTCATAACAGCCTATTGAAGTTCTATGAATAATATACGGTGTCTTTTTTTCTCCATCTTGATCAACATAGGTCATATCAAAGCGTTTTGCAAGAAACATATCTAATTGAATGGTAATCATTGTATCTTCTTTTCCATATACATTCTTTGCCTGAATATCTAACTTCGGACCGTAAAATGCAGCCTCACCCTCCGACTCAGTAAATTCAATACCAATATGATTTAGAATCTCTCGCATTGCATTTTGAACTTCATCCCACATTTCCGGAGTTCCTAAATATTTTTCTTGATTGCTTGGGTCCCATTTTGACATCCGATACGTTACATCATTTTCTAACCCAAGTGTTTGTAAGCAATACTTCGCTAAATCAACACAACCTCTAAATTCTTCCTCTAATTGTTCTGGACGAATTACAAGATGACCCTCTGAAATTGTAAATTGGCGAACTCTTGTCAAACCATGCATTTCTCCAGACTCTTCATTTCGAAAAAGTGTTGATGTTTCTCCATAACGAATCGGAAGATCTCTATATGACTTCTGACTGTTTTTATATACATAGTATTGAAATGGACAAGTCATTGGGCGAAGTGCAAACACTTCTTCCCCTTCCTTATTCTCATCTCCAAGTACAAACATACCGTCCTTATAATGACCCCAATGATCCGAAATAACATACAAGTCCTTCTTTGCCATGAGTGGCGTTTTGGTTCGTACATAACCCCTTTTTTCTTCTTCATCTTCAATCCATCTTTGCATTGTCTGAATCATCTTTGCGCCTTTAGGCATCAACAGCGGAAGACCTTGTCCAATTACATCCACAGTAGTGAACAATTCCATCTCTCTTCCTAGTTTATTATGATCTCTTTTCTTAACTTCTTCCAAATATACTAAATAGTCGTTCAGCTCTTCCTTTTTCGAAAAAGCCGTTCCATATATTCTTTGAAGCATTGCATTTTCGGATTTTCCCCTCCAATATGCACCTGACGACGAAATCAATTTAAACGCCTTAATCTGCTTTGTACTCATTAAATGTGGCCCTGCACAAAGATCCACAAAATCACCCTGACTATAAAAGGAAATTTCAGCATCTATTGGCAAATCTTTAATTAACTCTACTTTATAATCTTCATTTCTAGCTTGCATAAATTCAATTGCCTCATCTCTTGGCAATACAAATTTTTCAAGCTTAGCACCCTCTTTGATGATTTTCTTCATTTCATTTTCAATCTCGTCTAAGAGCTCCCTCGAAAATGGCAATGCCTCAAAATCATAATAAAAACCAGTGTCAATAGATGGACCAATGGCCAATTTAACATCCGGATATAATCTTTTTACTGCTTGTGCTAAAACATGGGAAGTTGTGTGTCGTACAACGTTTAGACCTTGCGGATCGTTTTGCGTCAATACGCTAAACTCACAATCTTTATCAATTACCGTTCTTAAATCGACCACGTCTCCATTTACAGTTGCAGCTGTTGCTACTCTAGCAAGCCCCTCGCTTATATCAAGTGCAATTTCATAGGCTGTTTTTGCTTCATCATACATTTTTTCTGAACCATCTTTTAAAATCAATTTCATCTTATATGCCTCACTTTCTTTTCACTTACAAAACAACAAAAAATCCCCTGCACACAATCGTACAAGGGACGCTTTCACGTGGTTCCACCCTAGTTGTCCATAAAGGACCACTCTTATGACTATAACGGAGTCACCGTGTCTGATTAAGACCTCTTAGAGTTGGTTTTCAAATACTTCTATGGATAAAACACTTTCAGCAAATGTGTTTCTCTCTGAATCCCTCCATATTTTACTCGACTCATCAACAATTTAAATAATATAACTCTATTTCCATCATATCTCTTTTTGTGAAAAAGTAAAGCCTAATTTTTTCCACAACACTTCTTATACTTTTTGCCACTTCCACAAGGACATGGATCATTTGGATATACTTTCTCATCCTTTACAATTGTACCTGAACGTTTTTGCTCTTTGTACAATTCTTTTCTAGTTTCTTCATCAAAAATATCATCCCACTCTTTTAAACTATAGAGCCAATCCGCCTCTGCTCCAACCATGTTTTTGTAAAGTGCAGATTTGTCAAACAATAAGCTGACTACAGTATCTTCTTCCATTTCTTCAATAGGATTTGGATTCACCAAAGAATCATTGATTCCATCTAAGAACCCAGTCATTGTCATAACTGTGATTTTGTATTTTTCTGCTAATTCTTTAACGGTTCCAGATACTTCTGTGTCCGGATCTGAAAGTAATGCTTTATAAATTTCTTTTTCTGTTTCAAAGTAAGACTTCCATAACTTTTGTAAATCTCCTTTGTTGGCGGTTTCTGAGTACGCCATATCTCTCCATTTTTGTAATAATGCCATATCTTTGCTCCTCTTATAATCATCACTATTCTAGTATAACTTTTACATTATACTCCATCTTGTCAGAATAGGAAAGTCTCTCTTACATTTTTTAGTAATATCTGCTTTATCCGTTGCTACTCTTCATCCGTCACAATAATTGTGCTACTAATTCGTTCACCTTTATTTTCTTCCTTGATTTGAGTCATCACATATCCTTGATTCGTTTCATTCAGATCAACTTCAAACGATTCTACTCGATCTGCATACTGAAAAACCACAAAAACTTTATTGTTCTGTCGAAAATCAATTTGTATATAGTCTCCACCCACTTCCAAAAAGTTTGCCTGCTCACGCGTCACCATTTTCCTGATTACTACATTATAGTACTTAATCTCATCTGCAGAATCTGGTGTGATTGTAAGATAATCATTGCAATAATAACGCCTCTGCTTGTCATCTAATTGGTCTAACATTTCAATTCTCTCATACCACGAAGCGTTCTCAAACGTTTGATAGAAATTCGATATTATAATATGATTAACGCCCTGAACAATCTTTGGTGTAAAAAACAATAATAGTATTGCAATTCCAAGAAATACATAGCCCTTTTTGAACCGTTCTTTCGTCTTGTATCGCCTATAGTTACGAGACATTGAATACCATGGAACAGATTCGATCTGATTGTATTCATGGGTCAACTGGAGCCCTTGAACAAATTCTTCTACCGAAGACACAGAATGGCTCATCCCCTTTAATAACACATCCATGATATAGTCACTTTGGCTTTCCATAAGGTCGCATTTGTAATCCCACAACGACTTTTGACTATGGCTCACACCAATTTGATCCAGCAATTCTTCTACTTCTTGTCCAGACACAAACTCATAAACCATTTTTGCCAACAAGTAGATGTCATACTTTTCCAGTTCCATACCAGTTGGCAATTTCAACATACTTTCTGGCAAATTCAACAATGAGACCTGATGGTTTTCATCCATAATAACGCAAGACAAATCAATATTATTGCCCTTCACACCAATACTATGGAGTTTCTTAACACTTTCAAATACAGGCTCAAAAATCTGTATTGTACGCTCAAGTGATAATGTCTTTAAATACCTTTTATGAAATATTTCCTTTAAAGTAATTCCCTTAACAGGTTCTAAAATTCCATACACTGTATTGTTATCTTGAAAACAACGTATTACATTTGCCACATTCTTAATTGGATAAGCCTGAACCATTCGCTTGGCTTTTCTTTCAAACTCTTCCTTTACTTCTTCCAAAAATGGCTCATCATATACGCGAACACAGTTTATATCATTTGAATCATTGTTATTTCTAGTCACTAGCTTTTGGGGAAATATTTCTTTAACCCACACATTCTTATCTCGAAATGTATCATATGCATTATAGGTAATTGAAAAATCAGTTTCCCCTTGGATATCCAAGATCTTGTAACGATTATCCAACAAACTTTTCTTTGGCAATGCATAATTCGGATTTTGCTTTTCTGTCGTTTTCTTTTTCACCCTTATACCTCTTTGTTTTACACACCCATTTCTTGCATTTTTGTTACTTTTCAATTACTATAGAATCTAACCTATTCATTCTAATTGATTTCTGCTATCAGACTGCTTACCCTAAGGAGGGTCCTATGCACACACGTACGCAACGTATTTTCGCCATCATTGGTATCGTCTTTCTTGTATCATTATACATATTTTCACTCATTGCTGCCATCTTTAATTTTGATGGGCAGGGAAAGCTTATGATGGCTTCTATTTTTTCTACTATTGTAATTCCAATAATGATCTGGATCTTTGTCTATCTCACCAAAAAATTTGGTAATAAAAATCCTGATCAATAATTTGTATTCAAAAAATCTTCTAATTGCTTCTCAATTTCATCCCTATTGGTAAATACAATCGACTCTATTCCGCATTTTATTGCTGCATCACAATTCTCTTTCTTATCATCCAAAAAAATGCAACTCCTAGGATCTAATTGGTATCTTTCAAGAAGCAGTTGGTAAATTCTAGGATCTGGTTTTATCAGTTTATCTTGAAAGGATAAAATTCCACCATCCATGTAAGGCAGAAAATCAAGGGTATGATAACAATCCTCATATGCCACCTGCGAATAGTTGGATAAATAGTAGACCCCAAATCCTCTTTCCTTCAATTCTTTGATCCAAGGAATCGTACCCTCTCTACTTTTAAGCATATTTCTCAAATCTCCAAATATACTCTGAATCTGACTTTTATATTGGGGTAAGCACTCCACAAATAAGGCAATCAGTTGCTCGCGGCTTTTTTCACCAAGATCCATTTCATCCCAAACTGGATTTAAAACAATTGCTTCACCGATTTGCCTTGATATTTCTTCACCAAAACCAAATTCTTCTAAATATTCTTTCCATCTGAAATCAACCAACACATTACCAATATCAAAAATAATATTTTTATTCACCTAATTCTCCCAAATCTATTTAATTAGACTTTTCCTGTAAATAATATCATCTCTTCCAGGACCATTCGAAATCATTGTGATTGGATATCCTATTTGTTCTTCAATAAAATTAACATATTTTTGACAATTTTCAGGCAACTTATCAAATTCTTTAATTTCCCTGATTTCTTCTTGTTGATTTTTCCAACCTGGTAAAACGGTATATACAGGTTTTGCTTTCTCAAGTAGGTAAGTAGTTGGGAAATCCGTTGTTACTTCACCATCTATCTCGTATCCAATACATACAGGAATTTCATCCAAATAGCCCAGCACATCCAAAACAGTAAAGGCAACATCGGTTGTCCCTTGCAATCTACAACCATATTTCGAAGCCACACAGTCAAACCATCCCATTCTCCTTGGACGTCCCGTGGTTGCTCCATATTCTCCACCATCGCCTCCACGTCTTCTTAGTTCATCCGCCTCATCGTTAAATATTTCGGACACAAATGCACCAGCTCCAACGGCAGAAGAATATGCCTTGCATACGGTAATAATCTCTTTGATTTCATATGGCGCAATACCTGCACCTACTGCTCCGAAAGCAGCCAAAGTACTAGAAGAAGTAACCATAGGATAAATTCCATGATCACAATCTTTCAAAGTTCCCAACTGACCTTCTAGCAAAATTGTTTTACCATTTTTGATTGCTTTATCCAAATATAAAGACACATCGCACACATACGGCTTAATCATTTCTTTATAAGAAAGCATTGTTTCAAACAATTCATTTGCATCTAATTTTTCTTTATGATAAAGATGTTCTAACAATACATTCTTCATTTCACATACACGCTCTAGCTTTTCTTTCAACGCAACTTCATCAAATAATTCGCAAACCTGAAATCCGATTTTTGCATACTTATCTGAATAAAATGGTGCTATTCCAGATTTGGTAGATCCAAATGACTTTCCACCTAATCGTTCTTCTTCGTATTGATCAAATAATATATGATATGGCATTACAATTTGTGCCCTATCTGACACAATTACTTTTGGCATTGGAACACCCTTTTCAACAATCGAATTGATTTCTTTGAAAAGCACTGGTATATTGAGTGCAACACCATTTCCAATAACACTTGTAGTGTGGTCATAGAATACCCCTGAAGGCAATGTATGTAACGCAAATTTCCCATAATTATTTACGATTGTATGTCCGGCATTTGCTCCACCCTGAAAACGAACAATAATATCCGCCTGTTTCGCAAGCATATCTGTAATTTTACCTTTTCCCTCGTCGCCCCAATTTGCTCCAACAACTGCTTTTACCATAATAATTACTTCCTTTCATATCTACTCAAACATTTTTGATTTCTCATTTCGATGTTATTATATCCGATATTGTTATATAAGTAAAATCAATATTGATTATATATGATATAATTTATCATGATATTTCATTCAGCAATTCCAGGAGTTTTAAAGAGGCCTGGGTTGAAGATAGCTTTTTATTGATTACAACGCACATATTTCTTTTAGGAATCATTTTGTTAAATCGAAGTTCAAATAATCTACCACTTTCTAGATACTCAAGTGCGAAATCTTTCACAACGCATCCAACGCCAAGATTTCGTAAGGCAAACTGCACGATCATATCCGATGTGGCAAGTTCGAATTCTGGTCTAAGATGAATTCCTTCATTCATCAAATACTCGTCCATATATTTTCTTGAACTCGTATTTTTTTCCAACGAAATGATTGGGAAACTTAATAATTGAGATAAATCAATCATATGATTTTTTAGTTGAGTATATTTATGTCCAGCCACAAATATATCTTCAATTTCTCTCACATTCTTTACGCAAAAATCTCTATGGATTTCAAACGGTGTTGTCACAATACCAAAATCAATTTTACCTTCCCTTAATAATTCTAGCGTTTCAGGTGTGGGACCATTGGTTACCTGCACTTTTATTTGAGGATATTTCTCATGAAAAGCTTCTAAAAATGGTAGGAGGTAGTATTGCAATGTCATATCACTTGACCCAATTCTTATTTCTCCACCCTCAAGACTCATAATTCCTTTCAACGCATTTTCACCAAGAACAATCTGCTCAAATCCTTTTTGAATATACGAATAAAGTACTTCCCCCTCCTTTGTTAACTTCATTCCCTTCGAAACCCGATGTAGTAATTTGACTCCAAGTCCCGTCTCAAGTTGCTTAATTGCTTGGCTAACTGCCGGCTGTGAAATAGACAGTTTTGAAGCTGCTTTTGTAAGACTTCCTTCTTTTGATACATAATAAAATACTTTGTAATATTCCAAATTCTGAACCATTCCCCTGATCTCCCTTACTATACTTCATTATTATTTATCACTCATCACTCGAAATCAGCGACTTCCTCTTCCACTTACCTTTTTTATATCGAATAATTCCAACCAAACCTGCAAATACCCATGTTAATCCAGTTGCATACCATACCCCCCAATAATCTATAAGCGGAATCAGTACAAGTAGCATTGACAAACTAATTCTAACAACCACTTCTACCACTCCATTGATATAGGTATAAAAAATGTCCCCAGCACCATTGAGCATTCCCCTTGTTGTATAAATGAATCCTAGTGGAATATATAATACTGCATTTATAATTAGACCAACTTTTCCAATACGAATTACTTCCGGCTCAGAAACAAATAGTCGCATAATAAAATCTTTTCCAATAAAAATTGCTACTAACATTATAAGCCCAAAAACCACAACTACCCAGACACTTTTTTGGAATCCCTCTTTTACTCTATCAATTTTACCAGCTCCCATATTCTGCGCTGTCAAAGTAGACAGGGCCATACTTAAAGAAGCATATGGCTGATGAATGATTTGTTCAACTCTTCCCGTTGCAGTAAATGCAGCCACTAAATTTTCTCCATAACGATTTACTACACTTTGTATAACAACTAATGAAAATGCAATCAACATACTCTGAGCCGCCATTGGAACTCCAATCACAACGCATTGTTGAATAATTTTAGTATCCATTTTACAATCTGCTTTTTCAAGCCTGAAATATTGATTCGTTTTCATCGCATATAGCATACTACATGCAAATGCTGCGGTTTGTGAAATAATTGTTGCAATTGCTGCTCCCGCCACTCCCATATGTAGTACGAGTACAAATATAAGATCTAAAACAACATTTAACAAACATGCACCAATCAAAAAAAACAACGGTGATTGTGAATCTCCAAGCGCTCGTAAAATGGAAGATACACCATTATACAAAGATACTACTACTAATGCACCCGTCACAATTTGCATATATATAACTGCTTCTTCCAATATTGCTGATGGTGTATTTAGTAGTACTAATAATGGTCTTGAGAACACAACGCCCAATACTCCAACTAAAATTCCTGTCACCAAAAATAACACCATACTATTAAAAATAGTACGCTTTACATATGTTTTATTGCCCGCTCCAAAGTATTGCGATACCAACACCCCAACACCACCTGCCATACCAAAACAAAGTGAGAAAAATAAGAATCCCAATGCACCCGTCACTCCAATTGCAGCAAGCGCATTCGATCCAACAAATTTTCCCACAATAATAGAATCCACCATATTATATAACTGCTGGAAAATATTGCCAATCAACAATGGTATAGAAAATATAATCAAATGTCTGATTACACTTCCTTTTGTCATGTCGTTTGTTTTAATCACTGAAAATAATTTCATCTTCGTCTCGTCTCCGTTCATAATAAAAAATTGGCTATAACTCACCCCTTCAACTTATCTATTATTCTAGCATTCTATTTCGAGATTTGATATAATATTTTTGCACATTAATAGAACAAATCTATCAAAGGATGACTTTATGAACTACTTATTTGAACAATGTAACTTGAACAATTCTCCATTTGAAGCTTTTCTCTTTGACGCTTCAAAAAATACGTTTCCGATTCGACCACATATGCACTATTTTATGGAATTAATCTATATTCTCGAGGAACCGACATTAATATCCACCCCTACCAAGGATTACTTACTACAAGAAGGCGAGTTCATTTTGCTATCACCCTATATGATTCACAGTATCTATTCTCATTCTAAGAATCCTCCAAAATACAATGTAATCAAATTTGATATCAACCACTTGCACCTAACAAGCAACCACATGCCCAAACTAAGTGCACTTTTCTCAAATTCGCAAGAGCATTTGAATCCAATTATCATACTCGAGAAAGAGCTTTCAAACAAGCTGAATATCAGACACTATTTTGATTTATGCTTACAAGAAATATCCCGGCATGAAATTGGTTATGATATTCGCATCCAATCTTCATTGATTGATTTGCTGATTCAAATTATTCGCCTCCACTCAACTATAGATACCAATTCATCCAACCGCTTTATACCAACTTCATCGTTGTCAAAAAATTTCATACTTCGGTTGCCCGAATATATTGATGCTCATTCTCAAGAAGTTATAAAGGTAGAGGATCTGGCAAAAATGTGTAATATGAGTTACTCGAATTTTGCAAAAAACTTCAAAAAACTATATGGAAAATCATGCAAATCCTACATTGAGTATGTAAAAATAAACAAAACAAAAGACTTCCTAATCTTTACTGATTATGATTTAACCTATATTAGCCAAGAATGTGGGTTCTCTGATTCAAGCCACTTTATTCGAACATTTCGAAAAATTACAGATATTACACCGAATCAGTTTCGAATCAATAACACCACCAAAAAAGAGACCATCGAAGGATGATCTCTTTTAATACTATTCATTATACATTTATTTGTGCTGTCATTCCAAGCAACTCTTCATTATCTTTTAGAATTGGAGCAACTACGAGTTCAATGAATTTTTCAACCTGCTCTTTGGATCTTCCTACATATTTGGAAGGGTCCATCGTTGCCTGAAGTTCTTCAAGACTCAGATTGAAAGCTTGATCCTGTGCAATTAATTCAAGGAGATTATTCTCGAGTCCTTTTTGCTTTACATTCGCCCCAGCCTGCATACTCAATTCACGAATACGTTCATGTAGCTCCTGTCTGTCTCCGCCTGCTTTTACTGCATCCATCATAATATTTTCCGTCGCCATAAAAGGAAGTTCACTCATCAGCCTCTTCGTAATAACCTTCTCATATACAACTAGACCATCTACCACATTCAGGCATAAATCCAAAATTCCATCCACTGCCAAGAATCCTTCTGGAACGGATAATCTCTTGTTTGCGGAATCATCCAATGTTCGCTCAAACCACTGGGTTGCTGAAGTGATTGCTGGATTTAACGCATCAATCATCACATAGCGAGCCAACGACGCAATTCTTTCACTTCTCATCGGATTTCTTTTGTAAGCCATTGCCGAAGATCCGATTTGGCTCTTTTCAAACGGTTCCTCAACTTCTTTTAAATGTTGCAGTAGACGAATATCATTTGACATTTTATGCGCACTTGCAGCAATTGCTGACAAAACATTCAATACTCTTGTGTCTACTTTTCTAGAATAGGTTTGTCCTGATACAGGATAGCACTGAGAAAATCCCATTTTCTTCGCAATCATCGGATCTATTTTTTCGATTATTTCTTCATTACCATCAAATAATTCAACAAAAGAAGCCTGTGTCCCAGTTGTACCTTTAGAACCCAAAAGTTTCATATTTTCACAAACAAAATCTAACTCTTCAAGATCAAGACAAAATTCTTGAGCCCACAAAGTAGCTCTTTTTCCAACAGTCGTTGGCTGAGCTGGCTGAAAATGAGTAAATCCAAGCGTAGGTAATGCTTTGTATGTTTCTGCAAATTCCGAAAGTTTTGCAATTACATTAACCAATTTCCTTTTTGTAAGCTTTAAAGCTTCTGACATTACAATAATATCTGTATTGTCCCCTACAAAACAGGATGTTGCTCCCAAATGAATAATTCCTTTTGCTTTTGGACACTGCACGCCATATGCATACACATGACTCATTACATCATGACGAACCATTTTTTCTCGCTCGATTGCAACATCATAATTGATATCTTCCGAATGTTCCTTTAATTCATCAATTTGTTCCTTTGAAATTTGGGAAAGCCCTAATTCCATTTCGGTTTCTGCAAGTGCAATCCACAACTTTCTCCATGTCTTAAATTTCATGTCCGGCGAAAAAATATATTGCATCTCCTTACTTGCGTAACGTTCTGACAATGGACTAACATACTTATCGTAATTCACTATTATTCTCCAATCTATTCATCAAACTCTCCACGAATATCCTGTGTAGGAGGCGCGAGTGGATACTCTCCTGTGAAACATCCTTTACAAACAGGTAATCCCTCAACGATTTCATTTAAGCGATCCAATTGTAAATATCCAATGGAGTCCGCTCCAATTATTTTGCATATTTCTTCTTCAGTGTGATTAAAGGCTATGAGTTGTTCTCTAGCGGGTACATCCGTCCCAAAATAACATGGCCATAAAAACGGTGGGGATGAAACCCTCATATGAACCTCAGTTGCACCTGCATCTCTCAGCATTTTAACAATTCGGTCAGACGTTGTTCCTCTTACAATGGAATCATCTACCATGATAACTCGTTTTCCATTAACAACCTCTCTAATTGCATTTAGCTTAACTGTAACGCTACTCTCGCGATTTTTTTGCTTTGGTTTTATAAATGTTCTTCCTATGTATGAATTTTTGACAAATGCAGTAGCGTATGGTATTTTACTCTCCAAACTATAGCCCATCGCTGCGCAGTTACCAGATTCTGGAACTCCCACAACAATATCAGCTTCAACCGGTGTATCAAGCGCCAAACACTTTCCTGCCATAACTCTAGAATGATACACGCTCACTCCATCAATATAACTGTCAGGTCTAGAAAAATATATGTACTCAAAAACACATCTGCCATGCTTTGAATTTGATATGCATTTTGACAAATCCGAAACGATTCCTTTTTCAGGCGTAATTGTAACAATCTCTCCTGGTAGCACGTCTCTAATGAACGTTGCTCCAATTGTATCTAGTGCACAGGATTCTGATGACAAAACATAGGTATTGTCACGTTTCCCAATACATAGTGGTCGAAATCCATAAGGATCCCTTGCTCCAATTAATTTTCGCGGACTCATAATAACAAGCGAATAAGCCCCAAGCAATTTATCCATTGCTCTCCCTACCGCTTCTTCCACCGTTTTAGAATGAATGCGTTCTCTCGCAATATGATATGCAATTACTTCTGAATCAATTGTAGTCTGAAAGATTGCGCCTGAATACTCAAGTTCCTTTCTTAGCTCTGGTGCATTTACTAAATTTCCATTATGCGCTAATCCCAAAGTACCTTTAATATAATTTAGAACAAGGGGTTGAGCATTTTCCCTGGTACTACTACCAGCAGTGGAATATCGAACATGTCCCACACCAATATTGCCTTTCAACTCGTCTAGCTTCTTTTCTGTAAATGCCTCATTTACAAGACCCATTTCTTTAATACTACTTACTTTTCCTTTGGGGCCCTGCGTATCCGATACGGCTATTCCACAGCTTTCCTGCCCTCTGTGTTGTAGCGCCAATAGTCCATAATACACAGTACTAGCGATATCACTTCCATCAAAATCATAAACTCCAAAAACACCACATTCTTCACGTAATCTATCTTCACAATCATCTTGTACATGAATCTGATTATTCATTATAACCCCAATCTTTTAAACACTTCGTTGTATGCTTCTTCAACATTTCCCATATCTCTTCTAAATCGATCTTTGTCGAGTTTTTCATTTGTATTTACATCCCACAATCTACAAGTATCAGGGCTAGTCTCATCTGCAAGAATAATCTCTCCATGATAACGACCAAATTCAATTTTAAAATCAATCAACTTGATATCTGCTGCCAAAAAGAATTCTTTCAACACTTCATTCACTTTAAATGCATACTTTTTGATTATTTCTATCTCCTCCCATGTTGCAAGCTTTAAGGCAACTGCAAAATGATCATTGATAAGTGGGTCACCCAATTCATCCTTTTTATAACTAAACTCAACCGTTGGTTCGTCAAAAACAACACCCTCTTCAACGCCTAATCGTTTTGAAAAACTTCCTGCTGCCACATTTCTGATAATGACTTCTAACGGTACAATTTCAACTTTCTTTACTGCAGTTTCTCGATCACTTAACTCTTCTACCAAATGTGTAGGAACTCCCTTTTTTTCAAGGATACTAAAAATATGGTTACTCATGCGGTTATTGATAACACCTTTACCAACAATTGTTCCCTTTTTTTCTCCATTGAATGCTGTTGCATCATCTTTGTAATCCACTATCAATACATCTGGATCTTCCGTTAAATAAACTTTTTTTGCTTTTCCTTCGTAAAGTAAGTCTAATTTTTTCATCGTCACTCCATTCTGCGCATATGCGCGTCCATCCTCATTTGTAAATAACTAACCTTTTCGTCTAAGCACATTCCAATTATATGCAATTCGTTTTTTCATTTCAACAAAACTTTCATCCAAAAAGTATTTTCTACATTTTGCCTAATGATTACCCGAATTTCTCTTCATAATCAGATACTTTTTTCAAAATTTCCTGAGCATACTTTGGATAGTCTCCAACTAAGTCCCGAATTTCTCGCTGAGCTACCATTGCCAGTTCCTCGTTGTATTCTAATTGTTTTCTAAGTTTTTGCCTTTTCAAAATGAAAGCATGACGAACCTCAACCATTTCTTTTGGGTCAACAAGTGCTTCCGGTTGTTGTATCCAAAAGGATAACTGCACTACTTTGAATTGCCTAAGCATTTTAAGAATCTGTTCCCCATGAAAGTCTAATTCTAACTCCAACTCACGAACACGCTTTCTTTCTTCTCGTTCATGTTCGTACTGTTCATGCATTTTCTTCAATTCTTCAGCTGAATTAACTTCGTACTTGGTGTACAAATAATCCAGTAAATTCGATTGGTTTACATAACGAATTTTCACTTTGTTTTGTAGCGTAATAACTTTGTTTTTGCTTTTTGCTGATTGCTTTGCTTCCGTTATTGCCTCAAGATACTTAACAAATAAGACCGTCAATGTGATTGAACCTACAACTCCAGTCAAAAGATAGCCCGCCAAAACTTCAAACTCTAACACCATCTGTAAAAATACTAATAAAAAGATACTAACAATAACTGCGCTCGAACAAATGATGGCCATCCCACGCATGTTTCGAATTGCAAGCTGTGCTTCTTCATAACGGAAAATACATGCTTGTTTTTCACTTTCCAGCCTTGATAAATCATGCTTTACTAACTTTTGATATTCTTGAGCTTCAAAAATTTTATTATATATTTCTTCTACTTCATCTTGAATTTTTTCAATTTTGTAGAAATTAGTGTCGCTCATTCTCTTGCTAGCGTGATGTTTCTTTTTTTCTTCAATCCGAAAACGGATCAACGCTTTTGCGTGACTTTGTAAAATAGTTCGGTCCTTTTGCGAAAATGCATCTATTAATTCCATATCTTTCAGGTGCACATTCACCGACTCATACTCTTCACTAAGCTTCTTCGTTTCCTTTGTGGCTTGTGCAATTTGTTCTAAACACTCATAAACATATTTATTCCTTTGATACGAATCATCAAAATCCAACTCATCACGTGATGTTATTTTTTGATCATCCGAATCTAAATGCGTATCAATCTCTTCGCCCTTGCCTCGAAAAAACCTCTTAAAAAGTCCCATACGATATCCCACCCATTACAACGTCGCCTGATTATTGTAGTCTTCTTTTAAATCATTCACAATTTCTCTAACTGCCAAATAGTATTCAGCCATTTCTAAATTTTTCTTTTTATCAAATGCATCTTTAATTACCTGCATTTCCCTCGATTGAACAAATTGTTCTGACACTTGTTCAATGAATGCATCGACTTCCATGATTTGTTCTTTCAATTCTTCTTCAAGGTATCCCTCAATATAAAACTCTTTCTGTGGTTCCGACAGTCTTTTCAACTTAATTCGTGCAATCAAAGTATTTCGATCAGGAAATAATTGATATGCTTTCAAAAAATAATCATCTGCAAGATCAAAATAGAATAACCTAATACACACAATTGCAAGATTGTAATAAATATTTGCAAGAAATTGGTGATCACCACTTAGATTTGTCTCAATCAACTTATAGTACAGCTCAAATGCACGATGATACTTTTTAACCTGTACATAGTAGTCAGCTCTCTTTTTGTTCAACAAGGAGGCCTTGATTTGTTGATTTTCACGAATGCAGGTCTCAATCAATGCAATTCTATCTTTGTCACAAAAATGCACATACTCTAATGTAAACCCTAAGAACGACTGAAGCGAGCAATTTTGTCTATATAAACTTGACAAGTGCATGGATAACTCATACAAACCGCACTCTTTATCAATCCAACAAATCAACTCTTCACCGATCATATCCCTACCCATATAATCCGCATATACACAGATATAATAGCATAGTTCTTCAATTGAAGATAAGCTAATTCCTGGGAATTCCATATAATAAGCTTTCTCAGCCCGTTTCCCTATTTCCAATGAAAGCTTTGCCACAATTTTTCCTCCTAATCAAGCATAATACAGTCTTCCCAAGTATTTGGAAGCGGTTTGAAAAAATCTCCAAACCCCAAATCTGTCACCTTATAACAAAGGGTTTGACTAGAACACATGGATAGATTCAACTTCACTCTAACTGTTTTTTCTGGTCTACCGTTAAATTCGCAAAGGTCGATACAAATCCTTCTAACTTCCCTATGATTAAGGGGTGTAATTAAAAGTTCAATCTGCTTTTCCTCACCTAGCATGAATATCTTTTCTGCTTTAGCATCAAACCAACTTATTCCAGCATCTAGCATCGAAAGGTACTCTTGTTCATCTGCATTGCTAATAAGAACGCTCACATTGCACACTAATTTCTCTTTCCCCAAAAATATGTATTTCTCTGCAAGCTCACTTGGAAATATCGTCTCAATTCCGCACAAGCATGCACCCTTACTGTATAAATTATTACCACCAAATACTCTTCTATTTCTTCCTAAAACTGAAAGTGCCGGCTTATAAAAATCTCCTGTGAATCCTCCCCCAACCAAATATATGGAGCTAAATATTATCTCACTCGTGAACTCTTGTGATACTTCCAAAAAATCTGTTTCCATCTTTTTCAAGTAAATTTCTTTTTCCATATCCGAAACGAAATCATCCCGTATGTATATCTGTGGGTATTCCGTCTCATGAATAAAGGTAACGCACGGTGTTGTTTTCGAATTTACTTCCACACGATATCCCACTAAATGATCTGTAGAAAAATCCATAATTCCAACCGCATACTCCCACAATTCCTTGGGTTGATGAATGACATAATGATACAGACTTTCGTCATGACTTTTTAGAAAAACGTTCTGAGAATGAATACCAATTTCCCTAGTTGTCTTTAACAACAAATCAACCATTTCTTTATTCATTACACGAGCGGTTATTACAAGCGCATGAATCGGCATATTTCCACGTACAAATGCCATCATGGACAGTATTTTGCGAAAATACATCGTAAATAGCTCCGTGTAGTTGATTTCACTCTCTTCAATCCACACCTTATCATTCGATAACGCTCTGAAAAGGATATCTTCAAGAAAGATACCTTCCTCCTTCTTTTTGAATGCATCTCTACCGTAGTACCATTGATTAATGCCTTTTCGCTTACATAAATAAGTTGGAATATTATATTTTTCATATTCCTTTGAAATTTCCATTGTTTCAATTTTATGTTCTGGAGAAATCGCATAACTTATTTGAGTAAATTCACGATGAATATCAACTCCAATAATTATACCTTTCTCCCTCTCTTTAACCAAATCTCTCTTCATTCGTAGACCCTTTTCTATAGAACCCTTTTCGCTATTTTATGTTAAAGATTTTTTCTGATAAAAACGTTTTCTTCTGATAATCGATTAATAATTCGTCCACTGTATCAAAATCTTGTAATGTACTACTAATAACAATATCATTGAGCATTTCATATTTACTTTCACTCTCTGAGCCGGCAATATCACTTTTTTCAAGAACTCCACTCTCTGTTAATTTTTCGCTACTCTTTGTTTTCTCAGAAATGTAGTACTGAAGCCGTTCACCAAAGAACAAATTAAACTGTTTTAAATAATTTCCCCCAAACACTTCTTTCATTACCTCTTTTGAATACTCTGCTCCAGCATTGGATTGATTTTCAAACAAATAGTGCAATTCAATCTCAGCAAAATTCTCTTCTGATTTAAATTCAACAAAGGTCTTATTCTCGAATATTTTCAAATAAGGAACAACTTCTTTAAACTTCAAATAGAATGGGAAAAACATATCCTTTACAAGCAATTTTGTTAAAATATTGCAAATAAGTTGCGTCCTCTTAGAATCTATTTCATCAAAATGATTGGAAAAGTACTTTATATATGCCAACTTGCAACAATCATTTAATGCTGCACCATCTAACAACTCTTTTTCGAGAACATAGAATACATCATCTTCAACAATCTTTTCTCGAACAATATAATCATATGCATTGTGTGATAAATAAGCATTCACAATCTGTTGCTTCGGTGTCTTTTTGTAATAATAAGAAAACACTTTATGTTTTGTAGCAATATATCCGTTACTAAAAAATATGTGTTTCAAAATTCGTTCTGCAATATCTCTCGCATCAATGTCAAATAGTATGGATGCATTCCATATATCCCTCATTTTCTTGACATTGCCAAAATAATACAGGTTCAAATACTTCAGCATCAATTCATTATACTTGTCACGAAAAAATACATAGGCGGCCATGTTTAGAGTGCTTTTTTGGTAATCCATATCTTCTGTTATCAAATTCGTACAAAGTCTGATTAAAACTTTTATTCCAACACCTTCATATCCAAACTGATTGACATAATTCAGTGCTCTCTCATACTTTTCACGCACCACTAAATATCGGATAATTTCTCCCCGCTCCTTTTGCGATAAGTAAGATACGTCAACTTGATCAAGCAACACATCTAATTTGTCCTCTAAGTCATGCTCATAATAATAGCGAACTAAATGTTCCTGTATTGATTTTTTACTAAAGAAATCGAGTTGTTCTGACTGAAATAGCATTTCGTATCTCAACAAATTATCTTGCTCAAGCATTTGATATGAATTATATAATTGGCTCAGATATAGTTGATATGCAAAATGTTCATTCGATACTGGTGCCAAATATTTACCCACTTTACCCACTATCATTAGTTTCTTAATTGAAAAATTGATCGAATTTACATATCTGTTTTTGTTTGCATCTTCAAGTAAAATTTGAAATTCATTTGTAATAATTGGTACCGTTGCTACCTTATTAACAACTGCGTATTCTTTTTCCCCGACAATATTTTCCTGGATAAGAATCACCTTTTTAATATCATCACGCTCAATCTCGACTAGATGAGCAAATACAAGGTCAAGAAACTCTTTTGCAACAGATTCATCCGATAGCAAACCATCTGCAAACTGCTGATACAGATACGCTAGGTTCATACTAATCCGTTTTTTTCGAATTTGTTTCATTAGAAACAACCTTATCTTATCATAATACTGAGCGTAAATGTCTGGATGCAATTCTTTGTTTTTCACCACATCATAATAGAGTGCTGCTGCATAATCAGAATCCAGATTGTTTTCATAAGAAAAGTATAGATAGACAATCCTTGGTACGTCCATCGTACTTTCAGTTGGCCTACTCATCCAAAAATAATCGTACAACTTTGTAATTCTAAGTTCTTTTTGTATTGCCAAATCAAACCAAATATGTGCCTCTTTTTTAACAACATTTCCTTTAATAAGTAAAGACGTTAGCACTCTCAATATCTCAACATCCTGATATGCTTCATAACATTTTTCCAAAATTTTAATTACACGCTCATTATAATCTCGCATTCTTGATGCGAGCATTGTCATTTGTAAGGCAATTTCCTTCATCATTACACGATTTTTTAAAGCAAATTCAGCAATGCTAAGCTCAAATCTACCTAACTTAGAAAAGTAAGAAGGAGATGCCTTATAGATTGCAAATGCTTTTGTATATAATAATGGGCTATAAATCCCTTTATAATATTGCTCCTCAATTGCTATCAATTTCTTAGTTGCATTATTGTAATCATCCAAGCAATCAAGTCGTAAAAAAAAGATGCTCATTCTGTTAGAGTGTCTTAAATAAATTTCACTAATTTCCTTTTCATAAAAATCCTGTTGCTCCACTTCACACTTAGACATAATATACAAGTAGAACGTGTAATTTTCAATTTCCGAACTAGCCCTTGGGTCTTCTGCAAACATGGTTTCAACTCGCTTTAATATCCAGCGTGCTTCGTTTAGCTTTTCCTGTTCCACTAACAAATATGCTTGAAATAATCTTGACAATACATCCTTATTATTGATCATATTCATTTTTTCTACAATTTGCTCAGTCTGAAGAATCCACGTGCTTTTTTCCTTTTTTCCCAACGAGTAAAGAACAAACTGATCTAAAATTTGAAACCGTAACTGTTTTAATTCTTTTTTATATCCAAATGCAGACATTGGTACTTTGTTTCTAATTACCTTGACTATAATCTCAAATTTTTGGGCTTTTGAGTAAACAATGATTTTTCCAAAATTGTTTCCCTCATGCAAAGCTTCTTCCCTAATAAAATATTGGACTTCACAACGATTTCCAGAAAAATCCTGTTCCAAAAGAAGACTCTTGTCAATTTCAATAAACTGACCTTCTACACTGACTTCTAGTTCTGTATACCCCCAACCATTTCGCTCAATCTGAATACGCTTAGGTTTTATAATCTGACTTCTTTCAATTTCTACCACGCTTTGATCAACGTGAAAAGAGATGGGTTGCTTCTTTCTAACACATACCAAGAATTCTTCAAGGTTTCTTTCATTTAGCACGTGTTTTGATAACCCTCTATAAACCCCTAAATGTTGCCGATCACTCCCCGAAAAAACACTAACAAAGTCTTCTGAATAGAATAATTCAACAGCCTCTTTCCAACTACCTTTTGCCAAATTAGCAAAATGAAATAAATTCTTCACATTTCCCATGGAAGAATTCAAAACCGTCTGCTCTATTTGTACCAAAAATGGAAGATAGAACTCTCCAATATTGGATATAATACTAAACTCACCCTTTACAACATCTCCCTCTTCAAGTCCATTTGAACCAAATTGATAGCCCAACTCAATAAAGGTACCATCAAACTCTTCTTTTTTCAGTTCCATTCTATAATGAGAAGATACTACTCTTCCGCAAATATGCTTGGCATTCTGACTGGTAATAAAAATCGTACCTGACTTTATCTCATTTTTCTTAATCGAAAATTCTAGTTTTTGTATTGGAAAATCTAACAAACCCGATTCATACTCATAATGATCTTCATTAAAGCGAGACATGATCTCTGACATTTTTTCACCCACCCACTGTTGTTTGATAAATTATATCATTTTTTTACTATGTTCACAACAAATCACAATAAAAAACAAGCAGAAAGGAGTTCATCTAAATTTGATGAACTCCTCTGATTCTAGGTACTATTTTTAACTCATTCTTAATTATTCTAAATTAAGTTTTTTAGAAACAATGTGATTTACCACTAGGTAAAATACTACAACACACACACACATGATGCCCGAACTCACCATCATTTGAACCGATTGCGAGATAAACACTCCAGCTTCTGAATAACTCATCGAAAACGAAATTGGTACTACAAAAACAGTCGTAATGATTTGAACAATAAATGTTATTAAAAAGTATACACCTATTCCCCATACAATTTTATACTTATTAAACAGTTGTCCTACACTGAGGGAGAAGTATCCTGTAAGTGCCGAAAAAAGTGGAGAAATAAGCATTGTTATAACAACACCAACAAGATAAACCACAAACCATGCTATGGCATCTGCCGGGAGCTCAAGACTTACGATTTCATTGATTGTCTGACGAACAAAACTAAAATCACCCGTTAAATTAGCGCCTATACAAAGAACAATCGCCCCAATACAAACCACAATTACGATGCTTGTAATAAAATGAATAATGTATGCCACCACCAATTTAGAAATAATCAATTCACTAGCTTTCACCGGCAACGTATGCATTAAATATCCTTCGCTCGAAAATAAATTTTTAAAAAATCGAATATAGATAAACAATGTCACTCCAAAGCTTGCTGCCATCAAAACCGTAACATAGATTACCCCATATCCCATTGTAAAGATCATAGAAAACGCTGTTCTTGCGTTATCGCCCTGAAAATCTAACAAGGATAAAGCAATACATGCAATAATCGAAAAAATTAAAACAACCAAGTTTATCAAACCAATTAATTTATAACATTCATTCCACTCGTATTTAATTAATTTTTTTAACATGCAAATACCTCCCTAAAATAAGAGTCCACAGATTTTCCTTCACGTTCTCTTAATTCTTCAACGCTCGCATGCTCAACCATCATTCCATCCTTAATCAAAATCACTTCATCCAAAATGTTTTCAATATCCGTAATCAAATGGGTTGATATGATTAGTGAAGCTTCTGGATTAAAATTCGAAATAATTGTTTTAATGATATAATCCCTTGCTGCTGGATCCACTCCAGCAATCGGCTCATCCAAAACGTATAAATCAGCATTACGACTCATTACCAAAATCAATTGAATTTTTTCTTTTGTTCCTTTTGACATGGTTTTTAGAGCGTCTTCTGGATTTATTTTCAAAGACTCAATCATTTTATATGCACGTTCTTTATCAAAATCATCATAAAATTCTTCAAAAAAATCAAGCAATGATTGTACCGTCTTTTGCGCTGATAAGTAGGTCTTTTCAGGTAGATAAGAAACCTTTTTTTTGCTTTCAACACCTGGCGCATATCCATTTATCAATATTTCACCTTCTGTTGGTGTTAACAACCCATTAATCATTTTAATCAGCGTTGTTTTGCCACTTCCGTTTGGTCCTAATAACCCAATAATATGACCTTTTTCAATTTTAATATTCAAACTACTCACTGCCATTTTCTGAGCAGTATATGATTTTGAGAGCCCAATACACTCAACTAACGAACTCATTCCCTCTCCTCCTTAAGTAAAGCATTTAATAAATCTAGAATTTCTTTTGACGAAAAGCCAAATTCCTTCATCTTTAACAAAAAATCCTGAACCTGTTCTTTTGCAATTTCTGTTTTCACTGCTAAAATCAACCCCTCATCTTCTGTCACTGTTCTCCCACTTGTGCGAACCGTTACAATCAATCCACTTCTTTCAAGTTCAACAAAAGCTTTTTGCATCGTATTCGGATTTACTCCCGCGTCTGCCGCAAAATCTCTTACGCTTGGCAATTTGTCGCCTGCTTTATAAAATCCAGAAATAATTTGCCGTTGAATTCGCTCTACGATTTGTGCATAAATTGGTTTGTCATTATTTAAGTTCCATGACATTTAATCACTCCTTTCCATATGCTATTTCTATCATGATTTGTTTTATTGTTTTATTGTTCTAATCACTTAATACAATAATACATCATTTTTAAAATATGTCAAGCTAGTTTTCAATTTTTAGATTGATTACCCTAATAATGGAGTGGAATCCCAACGGATACCACCCCACCAATTCATAAAAGCCAACTAATTATCCTATATTTCTACTACCCATCCACTTGGACCATCCAGTTTTCCTAACTGAATTCCTGTCACTGTATCATACAAGCGTTGACTCAATTCGCCAATTCCACCATCCGCTATCTGTACCACATTATTTCCTTCTCTCAAATGTCCAACTGGTGATATAACCGCTGCCGTTCCAGTTCCCCACACTTCTTCAAGGCTTCCATCCAATGCCGCATCAAATAATTCCTGAGCTGAAATTCTTCTTTCCTCAACTTCAAACCCCCAGTTCTTGCACAATGTTATACAAGTATCTCTCGTAACACCTGGTAATATACTACCATTTAGCATTGGTGTAACAACTTTTCCGCTTATTTTAAAGAATATATTCATCGCTCCAACTTCTTCGATATACTTCTTTTCAACCCCATCCAACCACAGCACTTGCGAATATCCTTCTTCATGGGCTTTGACTTGTGCCTTCAGGCTTGCTACATAATTAGCTCCAGCTTTTGCTTCTCCTAATCCGCCACGTACAGCTCTTACATACTCTTCTTCAATCCAGATTTTAACTGGATTGAGTCCCTCTGGATAATATGCACCTACAGGGCACAAAATAATCATCAACTTATACGTATTCGAAGGCCGAACGCCTAAAAACGGATCTGTTGCTATAATAAATGGTCTTACATATAAAGATGTTCCCTCTTTTGTAGGAACCCATGCCTCATCCATTTTTACAATTGCTTTAATTGCCTGCAAAAAATCTTCAGGATCTACTTTAGGTATACAAATTCTTTCATTTGTATTGTTTGCACGTTCAATGTTCTTATCTGGTCGAAATAAGAGTGTTTTTCCAGCAATACCTTTGTATGCTTTTAACCCTTCAAACATTTCCTGTCCGTAATGAAAAACCATTGCAGAGGGTTCTAACTCAATTGGACCATAGGGAACAATTCTTGGATCAATCCATCCTTTTCCTTCTACATAATCCATAATAAACATATGATCCGTAAAAATCGTACCAAACAGCAACGGATTATCTTCTCTCGGAATCTCTTTCAATTTCGTTGCTCTTTCAATCTTAATATCCAACATATTTTTGTCTCCTCAATATTCTATTTTAACGTTAATAATCATAAACATTTGTACCCTTAACCATTATTATACTCCCATTTCAAAAAGTCAATATTTTCCACTAATTTATAGATTAGTTTTTTCAGTTATGCTATACTATTTTTACTTATGAAAGGGTCTGAAAAATATGAAAAGTAGACAATATAGAACTATTTTTAATTCCATACGTACAAGTTATGAAAACGGGGTTTCTTCTCTAAAATCTTTTTTCTTACTTCGATGTCTTTCTCTAATTTTTTCTCTATATTACGCACTTACTTCTATTTTACTCGCTTATGAGGGACACTATTACCTAAGTATTATTGTTCTTTTTTCAATCACTGCAATGGCCGGATGCTTTTTAGCAACCTTTGAAAACAAAAATTACCTATCACTTAGAATCTTTCAAACAACGATTACTACCACATCAATCTGTTTAAGCATCTTTATTGGTTGGGATTATTCATTTCATTTGTTTCTAATCATGGTTATTTTACTCACCATTTTTTCCTTTTCAATTACTAGCAGCAATAAAAAATGGGAACTACTAATTCTCACACTTCTTTTTTTAATGATTCGAGTATTTCCCTCTCCAATTCTATTTTCAGATTCAAAACGTTTTCTGTTTACAACCATCTTTTCTATTACAAACGCTTTATTTGCTTTACTAGGCATTATCTTTATAAGCGTATACTTTACAATGAAGTTTCACTCGTTTGTAGTAAGCTATGAGCAAAACTCGAAAAAACTTAAAACCGCATATTCTATTGACCCTTTAACAAACTTATTGAACAGAAACGCGATGCAAGAACATTTTACTGAGCTCACTCATAGGTATTCTATGCAGGGTGAATCATTTTCCGTTGCTATCATTTCAATCGACTCTTTTCAAAGCTTCAATTCTATGTACGGTTTATCATTTGGTGATCTACTCATTAAAGAATTTTCCTCCTTACTAACAAACCGTTTTCCAAATAATACACTGGCTCGATGGAATGGAACCGAGTTTATGATTACCTTTGAAAAAATAACTTTTGCAAGTTCACAAGTGGCACTGAACGATTTTTGTAATTATCTAAACAATTATACTTTTTATATTACAGACACCCCCATTCACGTTACAATCAGTGGCGGCATTACAGAATATATTGATTTTCAAGGAATTGATGCAACCATCATTTTGGCACACCAGAAACTATTACTCGCAAAGCAAAATGGAAAAAACCAGATTACATGCTAATCTGGTTTTACTTTTTCATATTTTGTAAAGGTATACTCTAAGTTGAAATATGTCTGTTCTTCACTCTCTTCTCGCATAACCCATTCCTTCATGTTATCAAGATTTGGGAAATACGTATCTGCTTGATACTCATGAAGAATTTTTGTAACGTACGCTACGCTACAATAGTCTATCAGTGCTTTATAGACACTGTCCCCACCAATAACATAAATATCTTCCACTGGATACTTTTCAAGCTCTTTCTTCAATTCCGGTATTGAATGCACAACAATAGCACCTTTTACTGAGTAATTTTTATTACTTGACAAAATAATATTGGTTCGATTCCCCAATGGCTGCTTTTGCGGAAAACTCTCAAATGTTTTTCTTCCCATCACAATAACTTTTCCCGTTGTCTGGTTTCTGAAAAATTTCATGTCATTTGGAATCTTAACCAAAAGTGAATTGTTGTATCCAATTGCCCAATTACTATCTACCGCTACTATTAAATTCATTTTATCTTGTATCCTTTCGTCATATAGCAATTGGAATGTTTTGAATTTGTGGTCCCGTCACATAATCCGATATCCAAATATCCTCCGTTGTAAACTTATAAAAATCTTTAACCTCTGGATTAAGCTGAAATTTTGGTGCCTCATAACATGGTCTATTAATTAACTCTTCAATGATTGGAATATGTCTGTCATAGATATGTGCATCCGCAATCACATGAACAAATTCACCAACACTCATATCGCAAACCTGCGCTATCATATGCATCAAAACAGCATATTGCGCAACATTCCAGTTATTAGCTGCCAAAACGTCTTGGGATCTTTGATTCAAAATACCATTCAACGTTAACTTACCATCCCCCTTTTTCTGCGTAACATTAAAGGTCATACTATATGCACAGGGGTAAAGATTCATTTCATGTAAATCTTCATGTACGTATATATTTGTCATAATACGTCTACTATAAGGATTATGCTTCAAATCATAAATCACTCGATCCACTTGATCCATTAATCCTTCCTTATACTGATGCTTTACCGCCAATTGATAACCATATGCCTTACCTATTGACCCATTTTCATCTGCCCACTCATCCCAGATATGACTTTTTAAATCGCGAATATTATTTGATTTTTTTTGCCAAATCCATAAAATTTCATCTGTAGCACTTTTTAATGCTGTTTTCCGAAGTGTAATAAGGGGGAATTCCTTCGATAAATCATAACGATTAACAACACCAAACCGCTTTATTGTGTAAGCAAAACTGCCGTCTTCCCATTTTGGTCTTACCAATTCGCCCTCTGTACTTGTTCCATTCTCTAAAATATCTTTGCACATCTGAATAAATAAATCATCTGCATAACTCATTCTAACTCTCCATTCAACTATTCAATGTCATTTCGATCCCATTTATCTGCCAAGGAATTAATCTGATCTGCAAATTTCGCCATATCCTTATTTGTAATTCCACCATTCTTTTGAATCACTTTAAGTAAACGTTTTTCTGCCAAAAGCAATCTATCGAGCATTTCTGAAGCTGCTTTTGTTTTCTTTTTAATCTGGAGAGGCGCCCCAACAACTTCACATTCATTTGTTAATAAGTTGTACCTCGTTCCACTAAATGGTGCAACCGCATTTAGTGCGTACTCTTCAATCAGACAATCTCGAAACGACTCACAAACCTGGTCCTCACCATGTACTACGAAAATATTCTCCGGTTTATTCTCAAATGCATTCACCCACTTCAATAAACCTTCTTTATCCGCATGTCCAGACAATCCAACCAACTTTTTCACTTGCGCTCGAATATCAATTGACTCGCCAAATAGCTTTACTCGATCAGCTCCATCAATAATCGTTCTTCCAAGTGTTCCAACTGCTTGATATCCAACAAACAAAATCGTGCATTCCTTTCTCCACAAATTATGTTTTAAATGATGTCTAATTCTTCCAGCCTCACACATTCCAGAAGCTGATATAATCACTTTTGGAACATCATCAAAATTAATTGCTTTCGATTCATCACTCGTAATAGAAAGATTCAAGCCCGGAAATGTAATTGGATTAATACCCTTAGACACAAGCTCCATTGCCTCATCATCAAAACAACTATAAATATTTTTTTGGAAAATCCCTGTGGCTTCTACAGCTAACGGACTGTCCACATATACCGGAAAATTAGGGAAATCACTTACCAATCGCTCTGCTTTAATTTTTCTCAAAAAATAGAGTATTTCTTGCGTTCTTCCCACCGCAAATGAAGGGATTACCACATTCCCCCCCTTAGAAAAGGTTTCTTCCAATACACTTACAAGTTCACCTATATAATCAAGTCTATTCTTATCATGATAACGATCTCCATATGTAGATTCCATAACAATAAAATCTGCTTCAGAAGTTGTCTGTGGATCCTTAATTAAAGGCTGATTAACATTTCCTATATCACCCGAAAATACAATCTTTTTAGTTATGTCCTGTTCCTTGACCCACACCTCAATACTTGAAGAACCAAGTAAATGGCCAATGTCAGTGAATCGAATTTTCAAACAATCATCTACTTCGAAAATCTGATTATAGTGACATGGAACAATCAACTTAATCGTCCCATCTGCATCTTCCATTGTGTAAATAGGTTCCACTATTTCTTTCTTACTAGTTCTTTTTGCCTTTCTATTTTTCCACTCCGCTTCCTGCATTTGGATATGCGCACAATCACGAAGCATGATACTGCATAAATCAGCACTAGCATCGGTCATAAATATTTTTCCCCGAAACCCATTTGCATAAAGTTTCGGTAACATCCCTGAATGATCAACATGCGCATGGGTTAGAAGGACATAATCTATGAGATTATCCTCAACTGGTAACAATGCATTTTCATAGACATTGACTCCTTGCTCCATTCCGCAGTCCACCAAAATATGTTTTCCTGCTACCTCTAAATAGTGACAACTTCCCGTTACTTCATGTGCTGCTCCGATAAATGTAATGTTCATACCATTCCTCCATTTCTTATTCCCACTCATTATTCTGCTTATGGATTATCATTTTGGTCTTTCACGATAATATTATCTTCTTGTTTCATCCAAATTCTAATAAATGTTGTAAAGCACACTGCCAACAAAATGATTAAAACAATTTTTCCGATTGGTCTCGTACCCACATTCTTTACTACAAGATCATTCTTATCCAGCATATTATTCTTCACATCTACATAATAGAAGTAATCAACCGCATTAAGCTTTAAAAAATAGCCACCCGCTTTGTCATCTGTTGTTTCAAATAACCTTACTTCATTTAGATTCTTCGTTTTTGAATCATTCAGCAAAACTTCTTTCAAATTAATTTTCTCATTATCTAAAGCACGCTTATGCGTGTCAAAATATCCCCATATACTATCTTCATATACTTCGCTTGTTGATAAATCAATTTCACCATTTTCTCGAAGCAAAAAGCTATCTTGTTCAACTCCAAAAAGCGTAAATCCAAGTTTATCTTTCAGCGATTTTTCAAAATAAACACCTGCTATTCCACTCGTCACCACTCCTTGCTCATTGAAAATCGGTGCATAAATAACAAGAACATGCTCATTTTGAAATTTTGAAAATACAATTTGTGATACTCCCGCTTCGCCTTGCATCATGTTTTTAAAATAGTCCCGATCACTTATATCTATAATACTTCCATCTGTCGATATGCTCTTCCCACTTTCATATACATACCTTACCCTATCAAAGTCACTAATTTCTTCAACTTCCTGTAATGATTGTAGAATACTTTCTTCATTTTCAAAACTGTTTAAGTCAAACATATATGCAATGCTTTTTACATTATCCACCGAATGATTCAACCACAAATCAATTTCCCTTGTTTCTTGTCCAACTATTTCCTTTACATACAGCTCATTCCAATCTTTCAATTTACGTTCAAGGTTGGACTGAAACTCAATGAATACAATAATAATTAAACCCATAATGATTACGGCACTAAATAAAAGTACTGTAATTCCATAAAATCTTTTCTTTTTCAAATGTTATCCCTCACATTCAAAAACAACGATACTTCAATAATTTATTATAACACTTTTTACATAATTTATCTTTATCTTATTACAAAAAAACCGCCTATTGTAAATTCATACAACAAACGGTTAGAGCACGAGACGGGATTCGAACCCGCGACCCTCGCCTTGGCAAGGCGATACTCCACCACTGAGCCACTCGTGCATTCTTGCGCATTATCTGCAAGGAAAATAATACTATATTTCCTTCGTTCTGTCAATTATTGACTAACTTGATTTGCTAGATAAGTTCCCTTCGCAAGCTCATAATATTTCACTTTAAAAATCCTGGTCAATGATTCGTCTATTCTCTTTTCGCTCAATTTCCCTTCCGTAATCGCATTCAGTACCCCTTCGTAAGATTTCTTAAAATCAGATGGCACAAGAATCATATCACATCCTGCTTCAATTGCACTAACCGCTGCATCTGCCTGCTTGAAATTTCTTGTAATAGCATATTGGTTCATATAATCTGTAATAATAATCCCATCAAATTTCAAATCTTCACGAAGCATGTCTGTAACAATTGCTTTCGACATACATGCCGGCACCTTAGGATCTCCTGTAATATTAGGCGCCACTACATGGGAAACCATTATAAAATCAGCCCCTGCCCCAACTGCTGATCGAACGTTTTCGTAATCAACATCCATTAAATCTTCCTTCGTACGTTCTGTTTTTACTGTTCCTCGTCGTGGATCAACAGTAGAATCACCGTAGCCTGGAAAATACTTCATTGAAGTAAACATTCCCTTATCTTCGTATCCCTTTAAGCTACTTACACTCATTGATAACGCACTATCAATATCACTGCCAAAGGAGTTTTCTTTTATAAACGCATTTTCTTTTAATAAAGGATCAAATGTTGGAGCAAAATTAATATTAATACCATAATTGCTTAAATAAGTAGCCTTTGTAAGAGCATCCCCATATGCTTTAGCCACTCCACCATCAGCTGCTATTTCTTTTGCTGTTGCCATCTTTTCTTCTAATAACCCACTCTTTACAAACGGACTATCACCGCCACTCTCGTCCATAACACCAAAAAACATAGCTCTCATGCTATAAGATTGAGTACTTTGAATCATACTCATAAACTGTTCTTTTGAATCTATATTTCCTTCATCATATATAATTCCACCCACCGGGTATTTTCCTATTCCAGCGTTTGTACTTTCTCCGGCTTCTTTCGCATTATTTACACCAGTAACGGAATAGGGCGTAACAAAAAACAAACCTGCAACTTTCTCTTCAATTGTCATTCCCGAAATTTGCGCACCCACTATCTCATCTAGTGCTAATCGAATTCCTTCCTCTTCAATCTCAAGTTGTTCTTCTTCACTAATGTTTGTTGTCCCATTGCTAGATACATTATCATTTTCAGACACCGTTTCATTTCCACTTATCTCATTCTGCTCTGTCTGTTCTTTTTCAGACACACTCTTTTTAGTGTCTTTTTCGTTAGCACTTTTTGAATGACCACTAAACGCGAGCGCAATATTGATGACCACTACAAGTACCACAAGAATTCCCGCTACAATTGAAGCGAGTGTTAAAAAGGCCATTATTCGTTCATGTTTACGTCTTCTTTTTCTCAGCTCTTCTTTCGTTAGTTCTTGATTTTCTTTACTCAAAGTACTCTCTCCTATCTAATTCATATATACACTCTATTATAAACTGTTTTTCTCAATAGCACAATACGAAGCGGGCATCCATCATAAATTGATCGACACCCGCTTCTACACTACCTGATCCATTGGACCATCCTCCATATTCCGATCTTCTCTTTCCACCTTCTCTTTGTACATTGGTACTGTAACAGGTTTTAAATACTTTTATTCCTCTGTTACTTAAATGTGTACTTGATTGGATCATTTGTTACCAAAGCATTCCATTCATTCATTACCAATAAAAATAATATAAATATAAAACTTAACAAATAAATGAATCAAAAAATTAAATCAAAAGATTAAATCAAAAAACATTTTACTACTTTTATAACAAAATCCAATTCTTTAATTCTAATACTTTAATTCTAATACTTTAATTCTAATACTTTAATTCTAATACTTTAATTCTAATAGTTTTTAACTTATAACCATTTACAATATTTACTTTTGAATGAAATACTTTGAAAAATCTTACATTATAAATCTCAAATTAATTATTCTGGTGGACTGTACCTCGCTTTCTGTAATTTTGTCCTAAGAGCTTTTCTCTTTGGATAATCTTATTATACCAAATGTTTTTTAATTGTCAATATATTTTTGATATTTTTTTATATTATTTGTTTATTTAAACTATATTTTTAAATTGATTGCGTTACGCGTTCACTTCTTACATTTGTCAGTTAATTAACAGGGCTGTTTTGTGTTATAATTTTGCAAAATAACGCATAATACTGTCTATCTCGTAGACCAAGTATTTAAGTTAAGAGCAATATTTTACTTAGAAAGGATCAGGTATTCAAATGAACTCAAAAAAAATGTCAAACGAAATAGTTGCTAATTCAATTATATCCCAATTAAAAAAACGTAATATAGATGGTGAATATTTTGACTCTATCAAAGCATTGCAGGAATATTTTTCAACCATACTTTCTCCAAACAAATCCATTGCTTTTGGCGGGTCACAAACACTGAATGAAATTGGAATTCTTACTTATATCCAAGAACAAGCTCTTACTAAATCATACACTCTCATTGATCGATCTAGCGCTTTAAATGAAGAAGATCAAAGAATTCTTTTTTCCAAAACCGTTTTGGCTGATTATTACCTAATGAGTAGTAATGCAATCACGATTGGTGGCGAATTGGTTAATATTGATGGAACCGGTAATCGAATCAGTGCACTGATTCATGGTCCCAAACAAGTATATTTGTTTATTGGCATGAATAAAGTAGTGTCTTCCCTTGATTCTGCAATCGAACGAATTCGACTCAAGGCTTGTCCACCAAACGCTACTAGGCTCAACCGCAACACTCCTTGTAAGCATACCGGAATATGTAACGAATGCCTTAGCAAAGACTGTATGTGTAATCACATTTTGATAACTCGACACAGTGGACAAGAACACCGCATAAAGGTTTTTCTAATCAATGATTCGCTTGGCTATTAGTACTGTTCAAATAGTATGAATCGTTATATGTAACGTGCCCCTATTAGCGCATATTACAAAGCGAGCACCACATTGGGCGCTCGCTATTTCTTTTATTATATCAATACCTTATTCTGACTAGTCCTTTATTAAATGTGATTACAATTGGCTCTCAACGAAAATTGCATAAACAGCCTTAATCGCAGCTTCGAAGTCTTCGTTTTTAACACCAATAATAATATTTAACTCTGATGATCCCTGGTCAATCATTTTGACATTCACATCTGCATGGGCAAGCGCAGAAAAAATTCTTCCAGCAGTACCTCTAGTTGCCTTCATCCCTCGTCCAACCACAGCTACAAGTGCTAAATCAGATTCTAAATCTATCGAGTCCGCATGCGCAACTTTATGGATTCCAGCCAAAACTTGTTGTTCTTTATCTTTAAACGAATCTTGATCAACAAATACTGTCATTGTATCAATTCCAGAAGGCATATGCTCAAATGAGATACCATAATCTTCAAATACCTGAAGTACTTTTCTTCCGAAACCAACCTCTGCATTCATCATTGCTTTTTCAATATTGATTGCGCAAAAACCGCGTTTTCCGGCAATTCCAGTAATAACATACTTCGGTTTTTGACAAGTACTTTCAACAATCCAGGTTCCATTATCTTCTGGTGCGTTCGTGTTTTTTATATTAATTGGAATTCCTTCTTTTCTCACTGGGAAAATCGCTTCCTCATGTAACACCGTTGCACCCATATAAGACAACTCGCGCAATTCTTTATAAGTAATTGTTTCAATTCCTTCAGGATTATCAATAATTCTTGGATCAGCAACCAAAAAGCCTGATACATCCGTCCAATTTTCATATACGTCCGCTTTTGCGGCCTTAGCAACAATCGATCCAGTCACATCCGACCCACCTCTTGAAAAAGTTTTTACTACGCCATCCAGCCTTGACCCATAGAACCCCGGAACAACAGCATACTCAACTTCTTCCAGTCTTTTTCCAAGCACCTCATTGGTTTTCTCTGGCAAAAACACTCCATTATTATCAAAGAAAATCACTTCTGCAGCATCAATGAATTCATAGCCTAAATAATTGGCCATAATAATTCCATTTAAATATTCCCCACGACTTGCTGCATAGTTTTCTCCAGCTTTTTGAGAAAATTGTTGATTGATCTCTTCAAACTCTTTATCTAATGATAAGTCTAACTTAAGCCCATCAATAATTTCTTGATACCGATCCTTAATATCCATTAGTTCTTTTTCGTATGGTTTTCCAGCCTGCGCTAAGTCATATGTAGCATAGAGCATGTCTGTTACTTTTGTATCACTTCCAAAACGCTTACCAGGAGCAGATGGAATTACAAGTTTTCTCGCATCGTCTGCCTTAATAATACTACCTACCTTTTCAAACTGTTGTGCACTTGCAAGTGAGCTACCGCCAAATTTAACGACTTTTTTCATAATTATCTCCTCATAAATTTAATTTTTTTCAAAAAGCTTATCAATCATTTTATAACCATATTCAATATATATATCAGTCTCTTTTGCAGATTTTTCACAATACGACTTTGTACCCTTTACAGAAACTGTATTGTCATATAATAAATATGGAACCGGATCACTTGTATGTGTTCGAATTCGAATCGGTGTTGGATGATCTGGCAAAACTAATAATCTATAGTCTTCTTCCGACTCATCTAATGCCGCAACAAGTGGAGCTAGTACCTTTTCGTCAATCCACTCTATCGCCTGCACTTTTCGTTCAACACTTCCTTGATGGCCCATTTCATCCGCAGCTTCTATATGTACATAAACAAAATCATATCCATCTTCAAGGAGTGCTTTCAATGCTGCACTTGTTTTACCCGCATAATTTGTATGTAAACCACCATTTGCGCCCTCTATATTGACGGTTGACATTCCAGCCCCAATCGCAATTCCTTTCAACAAATCAACTGCTGAAATCATCATCCCACGCTTGCCCGTTTTAACTTCAAAGTTTTGGAGTGATGGCTTTGTCCCTGCTCCCCAAAACCAACAACAGTTTGCTGGATTCTTTCCTTGCTTAACGCGCTCTAAATTCAACGGATGGTCTCTTAGTAATTGATAACTTTTTTCCATCATCTTAAGAAGTTTGTCTTCTTTGGGTAAATAATCCTTCACTTCTTTCCCCAAAATATCATGGGGCGGTGTCAAATCAGTGACAAGGCCTTGATTCCAAATCAAACAATGTCGATAGCTTGTTCCTAAATAGAACTGAAATTCTTCATCTGTAAAATTTGCTTGAATTGTATCAAGCAATACTCTACAATCACTTGTACTTATTTCATCCGCACTATGATCAATCATTACTTGATTTCTTAAATCACCTTCATTTTGTGTGATTGTAACAAAATTGCATCGAATTGCAACGTCTGAAGATTTCATTTGAACGCCAATGCTCAACGCTTCTAATGGCGATCTTCCAGAGTAATATCGTTTCGGATCATATCCTAAAACAGATAAATTGGCCGTGTCTGATCCTGGACTCATTCCTTCTGGAATCGTATTTAACAACCCAACCTCAGATTTTTTCGAAAGACAATCCAGCGTTGGCGTTTTCGCATATTCTAGAGGTGTCATATTATTTAATGAATCAATAGGCTCATCAGCCATTCCATCACCTAATACAATAATATATTTCATTTTTTCCTAAGCCTCTTCCATTCTTAACACAGAACGTACACTTTGCAACTTAGCCAAGTATGTATTCAACTGCGCCTGACTCACTTCATTTGTTATAAATCCAAATTCATCCGCAATTATTTCACAAGATGCATTCAATTCCCCAAATAATTCTTGAACCAATTCTTTTTCACCGCTTTCAACACGCACGAAATATTTACTACATGCTTCTGCATTCGAAGCTAATTCTTGCTTTTCTTTGCTCCAACTCGTTTTAACTGCAATTCCTAAATGCCTTGCACAATCTAATACATCTGCAACAATCGCGCTTGCTGTTGGATATTTACCAGCACCCGGTCCGTAGTACATTGTATTCCCAACCATATTCCCTTTTACTAAAACAGCATTAAATACCTCATTCACTCCATACAATGGATGGTTCTTAGCAATCATACATGGCGCTACTGCCGCAAAACACTTATCCTCTACCATTTTACTTGTTGCCAATAATTTTATTGTCATTCCAAATTGTTTAGCATATTCAAAATCAATCTGACTTATTTTTGTAATACCCTTCGTTTCTATCTCAGCAAAATCAACTGTTTTGCCATATGCTAATGAAGATAATATAGCTATTTTTCTGCAAGCATCATGTCCTTCTACATCTGCCTCAGGATTTAATTCTGCATATCCCAAGTCTTGAGCTTCCTTTAAAACAACATTGAAATCCGAATTTTCACGTTCCATTTTAGTAAGAATAAAGTTTGTAGTACCATTCAAAATACCAGTAATCGAAACAATTTTTTCTTGCGCTAGCGATGATTGCATTGGTCTAATAATTGGAATCCCTCCACCCACACTAGCTTCAAACATATAATTGCACTTATGATTACTAGCAATTTCCAATAATTCTGGGCCATGATTTGCTACTAATTCCTTATTAGAAGTACATACGCTTACTCCCTGTTGCAATAATCTTTTTGTAAAAGAATAGGCTGGCTCTGTGCCTCCTAAAGCTTCACAAACTATTTTTACATCTTGATCGGAAATAATCTTTTCAAAATCACTCACGATATAAGATTCGTACGGATCATTCGGAAACGTTCTAAGGTCTAAAATATATCCCAACTGAACCTCTTCTCCTAAATGTTTTGCTATTTCATCAGCATTTATGTGAATTAAATCAACAACTCCTCCACCAACTGTTCCATATCCTAATACTGCTATTTTTACCATTTTACTACTCCTTTGCAATTATTTTAACGTAATGCACTCCACGATGGCATTCCATTGTCTCAATCATTTTCGATACATCCCCTGTTGAAGATAGAATCTGAATACTAATACTCAAGGAAGCAATTCCATTAATTGGAATGCTCTGATGAATCGTCAGAATATTTGCCCGAAATTTTGCAACAATCATAAGCACATCTGACAAAAGCCCTGGTTCATCATCCATTTGAAAGGTCAGCGTAATTGTTTTTCCATCAGCATTATCATGAAATGGAAAAATATCATCTTTATACTTATAGAAAGAACTTCTGCTAATTCCTAATGTATCCACTGCCTCTTGTACAGATGAAGCCTTCTGTGTTTCTAGAAGTCTTTTGGCCTCCACAACCTTTAGTAAAACTTCAGGAAGTGCTTTCTTTTTAACAACAAAATACCCTGGTGAATCCGTCATTCTACTACCCCCACACAAATATCAATGCTTCGTTGTCCACTTCAGAAAGACATTTGTTCGCTTACGAAAGATAGATTATCATAATAGCCAAAAAACTTCAACCCTTTTTGTTGACTTTTTTATTTTTTCCATACCTAAGTGGTTCGGCAATGTTTGTCTGAATAAACTGGGTGATTGGTCCCATAAAAAATGCAGTGATAATTGTTCCAATTCCAATGCCCGAAAATCCGGCTAATAGAATACCAATTAGAACACAACTAGCATCCGTTATAATTCTACATATTCTATATTGTGCAAGATTTTTATCTCTCATAATAAGCGACAATGCATCATATGATGATACTCCCAAATCAGCTACAATATATAGAGATGATGCCAAACACAATAACAGTAGTGTTGCTACAAACATCCCAACTCGAACCCCTAAAGTGTAAAACTCGCTAAACTGTAATAAAAAGCGATGCACTGTGTCTGCAATGATTCCTACTAATACCAAATTAATCGCAGTTACAATCCCAATATATTTCCGATTAACAAAGAACACAAATACGATAAACAATCCAATTACAAGTGGATATACGACTTGATAGGACAACTTTGTTTTGTGCGCTACACTAACCACCATTACCGTAAATGGATCCGTTCCAAAATCAGCAATTCGCAACATTGCAACACATACCCCTAATAGAGAAACCCCCACTACTCCCATTATGATTCTTCTTGTTTTTTCTGTCATAGTCTCTCTCTTTTCTTTTTTCCCTACTATAACATAATCTTGATGATTGTATAGACTATTTCACTCAAAGTACTGGACCAATTTGTTTCTGACACTCGCCCCTTTTGTTCTCGTAATATTTATAACCATTCCTGATTTCATAATAATTTTGGTCAATAGTATTTGTTCAACATAGAACGGATTTACAAGATAGGACCTATTAATTCTCACAAACAAATATCCTGCTTCACCTAGTTTCACTTCAATATCATCTAACCTTCCATAAAAATCAACCTTCCGATCATTGCTTACAGCTTCAACTATTCTTAATTTACTTTCGAAATACTGAATCTTTGATAAATCCAAAATGACATTTCCATGCCCTCTTTTCATTGTAATCAATGGGTTCATTTTTTCATACTTCACTAATACATGTGTAAATCCTTCCAAAAATTCTTCGTATTCAATTTCGCCTTCAAACATCCACGAAGATCCTAACATAAATCCTTGCTTGTGAAGTCCTTTTTCTTTGGTCACTAGAATCAGCTGACACTCTCCGCACTGTTTCAGTATTTCTTGAATTCGTATCATATCTTCATTCAAATCATCTAAATATAGTACTAATATGGAATACATTTCGTCTTTCGCTTGTTTTAGATGCCGCAAAAAATAATTATGGCTGTAAAAAACATTCACTGCATAAACATACTTTTTGGACAACCCTCCCGATTCAATCCAATTTACAATTTGATTCGCCTTTTGATAATTACTTTCACATACCCCAATTTTCATTTTTCCCCTTTTCCCCTTTTCTGTAATTTATTCATTCGTCTATAAAAAAAGTCATAAATTTTGCTAAACGCAAAACTTATGACTGATTTACTAATTAAATTTCTCGTAGGTTCTAATTAATGCATCCATGCACTTGATTAAATTCTCACGTTCACTCGGCGAAACCCTCTCGATACTAATGGACACTTCATGCATTTCTTTGTTTTCCATTGGAAAAACATTCATAAATAAATGATTCGGTGTACAATTTAATGCTTCACATATTTTCACAAATGCCTGCATACTCAAATTTACTTTACCATTTTCAATATTTGATATGTGCTGAATGGATAGCTCGGAACACTCAGCTAACGCTCCCTGTGACATATTTAGACGTTCGCGATAGTATTTTATATTTTTACCAAGGGAAATTATTGACGGATTTATCTGTTCTTTCACCACACACCTCCAATTGACTACATTTTAGCAAAACTCGTTCCACATTGTAATCAATTATAGTTGTTGTTGTATTGTGACAAGATACTTATAAAAACACAAACTACGTATACATCAAGCACTCCCAAATATTTCACAAGAATAACATATATCCGAACTAATCAACACTTCTTTTCCGTTTTATTGTCTATATTTTACGTTTTTTTCAAATGTTTTTCCGTCATTATTGCCATTTCTTTTAATTATTTCTTTGCTATAATAAAGCTTAGTGAAAAAACAAGGAGAATTGTCGTGGAAATCAAAAAAAAGAAAAAACACAATTTTACGAATACACAAATTATAGCATTTAGCTTTTTTGCCGTAATTTCAACTGGAGGACTACTTCTTTCTCTCCCAATATCATCTCGCTCGAGTCACTGGACTCCATTTGTTGATGCCCTATTCACTGCAACAAGCGCAACTTGTGTGACTGGTCTTGTTACTTATGATACGTTTGATCACTGGTCCCCTTTTGGTCAAATCGTCATCTTGTCACTGATTCAAATTGGTGGCTTAGGCTTTATGACACTAATGACACTTCTATACATCTTTATGAAACGAAAAATCAGTTTGCATGAACGACGTATTTTAATGCAATCGGCCGGAAATGTTCGTATTAGTGGTATCGTCAAAATGATTCAACACATTGCCCTTGGAACCTTACTTTTTGAATTTACAGGTGCAGTTCTTTTATCCATCCGCTTCATTCCTCAAATGGGCGTGAAAATGGGAATCTATAATGCTGTATTCCACTCGGTTTCAGCTTTTTGCAATGCAGGATTTGATTTGATGGGAAGATACGAAAAATATTCTTCTTTAACTAGTTATTCAAATGACCCCCTCGTCATATTAACCATTGGTGGATTAATTGCAACCGGCGGAATCGGTTTTTTAGTTTGGACAGATGTAACAAAACATCGTTTTCATTTTAAAAATTATACTTTGCACTCCAAAATTGTACTTTGCACAACGCTCATATTGATTGTAGCCGGTGCCGTTCTATTCTACATTTTTGAGTACAACTATACAATGAAAGACTACTCCTTCGGCCATCGGTTTTTAGCCTCTCTATTTCAATCCATCACACCCCGAACTGCAGGATTCAATTCAATTAATATTAATGAGTTGTCTGAGAGTAGCAAATTACTTACAATGATGCTGATGCTAATAGGCGGAAGCCCTGGATCAACCGCTGGTGGTATCAAAACAACAACCTTTGTTGTCGTAATACTAAGCATTGTCGCTACCAGTAGAAATATGAAAAGTATCCAGATTTTCAAACGTCGTCTCGGTGATGACATCGTCCGAGAATCCAGTGCAATTGTAACCATTTACATTCTATTTAGTATTTTAGCAACTTTGATTATATGTGCAATTAATCCAGTCTCTTTATCCGATGCTGTATTTGAAGTTATTTCTGCAGTTGGTACAGTTGGTTTATCAAGCGGTGTGACTGGTGTAATTAATCCATTTTCAAAATGCGTCCTTATTCTTGGAATGTTTGGAGGTCGCGTAGGGCTACTTTCATTTACAATGTTGCTAACCGAAAAAGAAAACCATTCTTTATTAAATCGTCCAAAAGAAAAAATATTAATTGGTTAATTATATTTAGTAGCGCAAACTGCGCAGAAAGAGGGATTATATGAAATCAGTCATAGTGATTGGTATGGGCAGATTTGGTCGTCGCCTGGCTTCAAAAATGGCAGAATTAGGAAATGATGTAATGATAGTTGATCAGAGCGAGAGTTTAATCGATGAACTTGCTCCCAATTTTACAGATGCACACATTGGTGATTGTAGAATTGAAGGTGTTTTGCGCTCTCTCGGAGTAAATAATTTTGACATTTGTTTTGTAACAATCGGTGAAAACTTCCAGTCTTCGCTTGAAATCACTTCTCTATTAAAAGAGTTAGGTGCTAAGTACGTTGTATCAAAAGCAGTAAGTGAAATTCAATCAAAGTTCTTACTACGCTGTGGTGCCGATGAAGTTGTATTGCCAGAGCGAGAAATGGCAGATAAACTCGCATTTAAGCATAATGCCAAAAATGTATTTGACTATATTGAAATATCACCAGAATACGCTATCTACGAAATACCAATTAATGCTTCTTGGATTGGAAATTCTATTTCCACGCTAAATATCCGTAGAATGCATGGTATTAATATTTTGGCTATAAAGAATCAAGGCGAATTAAAACCATTACCTGGTCCTGACTACCATTTTATTGCAGATGATCATATGGTTGTTATCGGAAAAGCAGCTGATGTTATAAAAGTATCGGCAGGAGTATAACTCCTGCCGATACTTTTATGTTTAATCTAGCGGATATTTTTGAGTAAGTCGATCTACAATTTCACGAGCCTTTGGAATTCCAGACTCTCCTTCTTTAATGACATAAGAAATTGCTTCTGCTATTTCATCCATTTCTGCTTCTTTCAGACCTCTTGTAGTAATTGCTGGTGTTCCTAAACGAATACCACTTGTTACAAATGGAGATTGTGGATCATTTGGTATTGTATTCTTATTTGCTGTGATGTGTGCAGCATCTAATAGTTTTTCAACCGCTTTTCCAGTCAAGTTATAATTCGTTAAATCCATTAACATTAAGTGATTATCTGTACCATTTGACACAATTTTAATTCCACGGTCCATTAACCCTTTACAAAGTGCTTGTGCATTTTTTGCAACTTGTTGCTGGTAGGTTACAAACTCAGCTGTTAATGCTTCTTTGAAACATACCGCTTTTGCTGCAATCACATGCATCAATGGTCCACCTTGAATTCCAGGAAAAATCGCTTTATTAAAGTTATATTTATCAGCAGCCTCTTGATTGCAAAGAATCAATCCACCCCTTGGTCCTCTTAGAGTCTTATGTGTTGTTGTAGTAACAACATCTGCATATTGCATTGGACTTTCGTGTACCCCAGCTGCAACAAGCCCTGCAATATGAGCCATATCCACCATCAATACTGCGCCAACTTCATCTGCAACTTCTCTGAACTTCTTGAAATCAATTTTTCTCGCATACGCTGATGCTCCAGCAATAATCATTTTAGGCTTTGACTCAATGGCAATTTTTCTTAATTCATCATAATCAATAAAACCTTCTTCATTTACTCCATAAGGAACAATTTTGAAATACTTACCTGAAATATTAACAGGGCTTCCATGTGTCAAATGCCCTCCATGATTCAGGTTCATACCCATAATTGTATCACCAGGATTACAAATCGCAAATTGAACAGCAAGATTTGCCTGAGCTCCCGAATGTGGTTGCACATTTGCATAATCACATCCAAATAGTTCTTTTGCACGGTCAATAGCTAATTGCTCAACTACATCTACACATTCACATCCACCATAATAACGTTTACCCGGATATCCTTCCGCATATTTATTGGTTAGTGGGCTCCCCATTGCAGCCATAACCGCTTTGCTAACCCAGTTTTCCGATGCGATTAATTCAATATGACTATTCTGTCTTTTTTGTTCATCCAAAATTGCGCTCGCAATTTCAGGATCAAAACTATTTACTTCTTCAAAAGAATACATTTTGCTTTCCCTCCTGATTTGGTTCCGTTCACCGATTTTTTTATTATATCATTTTTTTATCACTCTGCAAGTGATAATTTAAAGTAATTCTTTACTCTATATGTAAATATGTTAAAATAATCATATGCATAATATAGAAAGGTATGGTCACTAATATGTATCATATTATTGTAAACCCCGCTTCAAAATCAGGACTAGGATATAAAAAATGGCTAGAGTTAGAAACCGAATTAAAGAAGCGAAATATAACATATGTTGTTCATTTCACGAAACATACTTGGGATGCTAAAAAATATACCCAGCAACTCAATTCTACAAAGCAAGACCCTCTTATGCGTATTCTTGTACTTGGAGGCGATGGCACAATGAACGAAGTCTTAAATGGTGTAACTGATTTTGATAACACTATTTTAACTTATCTTCCTTCCGGCTCAAGCAATGATTTGGCAAGGAATTTACACTTGTCAAACGATTCTTTTTTAGCACTTGAACGCTTAGTTCAAACCTCCAAATCTATGTATATGGATTTTGGCAGTGTTCAATTTAAAGGTGAAAGCAGACGATTTTTTGTAAGTTGCGGCATTGGATTTGATGCTTCCATATGCGAAGAAACAGGGCGTTCCAAACTCAAATCTTTGTTTAATCACATTGGAATGGGCAAACTAGTTTATGCTGCAATTGGACTCAAACAATTAATGTTTTATAAAAAGGTGAACTGCGAAATTCAAATTGATCAGGGACCCCCAATGAAATTCAACAATATTTTATTTGCTGCCTCAATGATTCATCGCTATGAAGGTGGGGGAGCTATGTTTTGTCCAAATGCCGATTTTCATGATGGTCTCATTGATGTTTGCCTTGTTCAGAGCTCAAATCTTTTCAAAACACTTCGATTGTTTCCACTAGCATTTACCGGAAAACATATTGGTTCAAAAGAAGTTCATCAATTTCGTGGCAAGGAAATCATTATCAAAACGAGTTCTAATATGTGGGTTCATACAGATGGCGAAGTATTGGGTAAAACACATAAATTAGCGATTCGCTGTCATCAGGACAAACTATATTATCAATAACTAGGAGCTTCTATGCAAAAACATAAAAATCGTACTTTATTAACTTATCTCATTCAATACAAGCATGCTCTGATCCTTCCACTCTATGGAATATTTTATCTATTCTTTTTTGCACTTGTGGAACAAAAAGTAACTACTCAGTTTCATGTAATTGAAGCTAAAATAGATCGTATGATTCCATTTGTTGAATGCTTTGTAATTCCCTATATTATTTGGTTTCCTTATATAGCAGCCACCGTAATCGCCTTTGTTTTCATAAATAAGAACGACTACTACAAGCTCTGTATTAATTTGTGTGTTGGGATGACTCTTTTTCTAATTATCTCTTTTATATATCCAAATGGACATTTATTGCGACCTACCACGTTCCCTAGATATAATATATTTACAGATATCATTTCGACCTTATACAAGTCCGATACTTCTACAAATATATTACCTAGCATTCATTGTTATAATTCGATTGTTGTTTTTTTTGCAATTTGGAAAAGTGAATTTTTCAAGAAATATCCAATTATTATTATTGCGTCGTTTATTTTATCAACACTTATCGTCTTATCAACAGTCTTTATTAAACAGCATTCTATTTGGGATATGATTTCCGCATTTGCGCTATCATTTATAATGTACTTACTCGTCTATGTTTCTCCAAAATACTACACAAAAACAAAAAAAGTGGTCAAGGCTAATTAAACTTGACCACTTTTTGAGCTAATTTATACAGTGTTTCAGAAATCTTTCTTCCACTCTTTCCAGGTAAATTCATTGCCGCGCCGAATAACCCATGTCTTAATCGAATAAATAAGCGTTTATCAGCATTCTGGATATAATTCCACAGCTCATCTCGCTTTTCCAACGCCTCCGCTGTGTTTGCTCGAACCAACATTGTTGCAGATACACATGTAATGATATCCAAATACTTAACCATGTATCGATATGTTTTGGGATTTGATATTCGAGTCTTCGTCAAATACTCAACCATTAACTTATTTACTTTTAATTGTTGGTCAATTCTTCGAATCATTACTGACTCGTTTACAGATTGATCGTCCCTTCCAATGTAGTAACGATAGAAATTGGTGTCAACATAATACATTTTACGCACGTAGGGTAATGGGATAAACACGAACAAATTATCAACGTAAAAAGTATGTTCCGGCAACACAAGTCCGCATTCATGTAATAACTTTGTTCTGTATATAACAGAATGCATCAAAAAGTACTGGGACTTTTTGAAGTATCCTACTTCATCCCACGTAAATACATCTTCTTTAGGTAGCGCATGATTAAAGGAGACCACTCGTTTCCTACTCTCGCCCTCTTTCTCATAAACAAAATTTGAAATAACCATATCAATTACATGATTTCCACCAACTATTTTTCTAAGTGCATCTAAAATTTCTAGATATGAGCTTTCTTTTACCCAATCATCACTATCAACTACCTTAAAGTAGACTCCTGATGCATTTTGAATTCCCATATTTACTGCCGAACCATGCCCACCATTTTTTTTTGACAATACTTTTACAATTGTTGGATAACTTTGTTGATATCTATAAGCAATCGTTTCTGTTTGATCTATTGACCCATCGTTAACAATCAATATTTCAACATCTTCACCTCCAACAACCAGTGAATCCAAACATTTTTCCAAATAGTCTTGTGAATTATAACAGGGTACTGTAATAGTAAGTAATTTCATTCTATGTATCAAAACCTTTCTTAGTATATCATTTCACTATTATATCATTTCATTTCACTTTTTCCATCTTTTCCTACTTGAATTGATAAATACTTGGCATATTCTTTATAAGCCGTTGGTATTGGATATTTTTTTTCCACCTCTTTTGGCTCAACAAAAATATAATTATGCGTTTTATCCTCATACCCCCGCTCATTAAATTTGGCATCTTGAATCGTCACAAGATACCCTATCATATGCCACTCAATATGAGAAAAAATGTGTTTCGCTTCCTTTAATTTTTGTATTTTAATTGAGATCAAATTATTATCTTTTAAATACTGAATCACTTTCTTGGAGGATACTTTACCCTCTAATACCGGAAACTCATACAAATCTGCCAAAAGCCCCTTATCAGGTCTTTTCTTGATTGCCACTTGGTTGCTTTCTAACAAAATCAAAATTGTCTTTTTCTCGATTTTACGCACTTGTTTTTTCAATTTACTAGGGTACTGATCCACCACATCATTTTGAAAAGACAAACACATTTTTTCCCATGGACATTCATGACATTTAGGTTTTGAATTGGGTAAACAAACGGTCGCGCCAAGCTCCATAAGCGCTTGGTTGAAATCTCCCACTCTTTTTTGAGGCAGAATCTGACAAACCTCCTCAACCACCTGTTTCTTCGTAGTCGTATCCGATATATTCTGATACTTCATTCGAATCCTTGATATGACCCGTAAGACATTTCCATCTACAGCTGGTACACATTCATCAAATGCAATGGATGCAATTGCACCCGCTGTATAGGGTCCAATTCCTGGTAATTCAATTAGCTTATCATAGCAATCCGGAAACACACTCTGATTTTTCTCAACAACTATTTGGGCAGCTTTTTTTAAATTTCTAGCTCGGTTATAATATCCCAAACCCTCCCACAATTTAAGCAATTCATCATCTGATACGATTGCCAAATCAGTAATATTGGGTAAACGTTTCATAAACCTTTCATAATACACTTTTACTGCTTCAACCCGAGTTTGCTGTAGCATGATTTCTGATATCCATACTCGGTAGGCATCCTTATTTATTCTCCATGGTAATTCTCGTTTATTATTATCATACCAATGTAGTAGTAAACTTGCCAAATCAATTGTTTTATCCATTTCTATTTCTATATACCTCTCTACTAACAAATCATACTAAACCTTTTTGATTGGTACCCTTGCTGATGGAACTACTTTTGAAGCCCTAGAGGCATGCACCACCTGATCATCAAAAAATATGTGTGCCCCAAACGCCTTCAGTACTTCACTTTTGGTTATTCCACCCAAAAAAAAGGCTTCATCTATTCGAACATCCCAAGCCCTTAGTGTCTTAATAACGCGTTCATGGGCAGGTGCACTTCTAGCTGTTACAAGTGCAGTTCTAATTAGCATTGGCTGATTTTTAAACTCTTTTTGAATGGCCGATAATGTCATTAAAAATTTTGCAAAAGGTCCCTCATGCAAAGGGTCATCAGCATTATCCATCTCATTCTTTTCAAAAGCTTCTAGTCCTTGTTCTTGATAAATACGCTCTGATTCATCCGCAAATAATACAGCATCTCCGTCAAACGCAATCCGAATCTGAGAAATTTCTTCATCTGGAAGTATTTCGTAATCATGTTCAGGACAAATAATTCCTGCTGCAATATTAGAGTTAATTGCCATCTGGACATCTTCTTCATTTGCCGACAAAAATAAATCCGTCTTAAATGAAGTTAAATAGGGTGCAAGTGATGCCCCACTTGCTAAAACAGCTCGCGAAATTCCCAATCCGTAATGTGCTATAGAGTTAAATACTCTTAAAGACGTATCTGCACTATTCCTAGACATTACAATCACCTCAACTCGGTTCTCCATGTTTGGTAATGTATTCAATTTCAACAAGGCTTTAATCAATTTGAAACCCGGTCCTGGTTGCAAAATATTTGTTTCATTCTCAATCTGATATTTGCAATACTCTTCAATACCTTTCGTCTCATAGATTTCATTTTCTTTTGTTAAATCAAATAGGGCTCTAGAACTCACCCCAATAACCAATCGATTTTCCAAACTATATGGCATAGTATCCTCATCTCCAATTAATGCTGTTTATCTCATTCGGTTTCCTTCAAATTTTTCTCGCATCAATATTCCATTCTTAAGTGCTGCATACTTTTCTTCTAAAGTTCCCTCATTCAATTCAATATCTGCACTGATGGACATCGTATTTAGCATTTCCTCGGTTATTCTATGCTTTAATGCAACTAATATATTGAGTTTTTCTTCGTAGGAATCCGTATCAAGAAATTCCTCTAACAATGGATCAAGTGCAGTTTCTTCTATGTCCGTTTCTTTTTCAAACCTATACTTCTGCTTTGCATCAGGATATTGATTAACATCCAACAGTTCCATAAACATATCAAGTGGTCTGCAATAAACTTCTTCATCTCCATACATCGGTTTGTAAACAACCATTAATTCTCGTGTCTCCGAATGTTTTGCAATTGCAACGATCTGATATTTATTACCCTTAAAATGTTGATAGATTTCTTTTGTTTTTGGAATATCCCTCATGGTTTTCTCACTTTCTTGATAAATTTGTTTTTATAATACTCTATTATCCCATTATAATCTGAAATGAAAACCTTGTCATTCAATATTTACTCCATTTGCAATTCATAATGAAATGTACAATCGTTCTCAATAAATGGGATTTGACTTAATTGTTTTTCTAATTCTTCTTTGTCAGTGAGTTTTAACAAATTGATATTTCTATGATTAACAATAACATTATAAGCACGCTCCCCAGAACTCTGGGTTGTCTTAGTCATTGTGATTCCCGCATCATCTAAATCAAATTCCGAAACAACCTGTTTCACATTTACTAAATAGTCACTTTCTAATTGATCATAATATACCTCATTATAATTTTGAAATTCATTCTTTTGCCCAAAAACTTCTGTCTTATCAATAAATAGTAACCCAACAATAAGTGCACATGGTCCTAAAAAACACAAAATTCCCTGCCTACCTACTCTTCTCATATCTACATTTCCTTCCCTAATCAACGATTCTTTACTATTGTACCACCACGTTCTTCACTAGCTTGAATGAAAATCTAAACCTTAACTGAAACATCGTCTGATTACATAAAGTCATTTTTGACCCCAAATTCGCTGCCAAATGAAGTGCTTTCTTTTTATACAAGTGCTATAATAAGCATATTCCAGACAGTAGGTATATATTTGTTAGCATAGAAAACAGACGACTGGCTATCCTTATGCAAAAGTAAACGCGACCCGTCTTTTATATATAATTGACAAATCGATTACCATCTGCATTTAAACTCTAAATTACTTTTTCAAGAACAAGTCTGGCATCAAGTGCACTTCATCTGGCGGGATGAGGTGCATTTTTAATAAGTTCCATAATTGTTTCAGATCCTCGTCATCTTCAGCAATCAATTCATATGGACTTTTATTTCCAAGTCCAGGTCTTCTGGTACTGTTGATGTGATTCATAAGAAGTGTCATGTCTTCCTGCGTATAGGGATTTAGACTTTTTCCTTTTGGAATCACATACCGAATAAATTCATGATTCTTTTCGATATGAGGCTTTTGCCACGATGCCATTGGATCACAGTAATAAATACTAGTACGATACTCTAATTCTTCGTTTAACTCCAAATCATCCACCTTTTTGAATTCGGATCCATTGTCGGTCAGTATGAGTGGAAACAAGTTTCGAAACACCTCTATTCCTAGTCCAATTTCCAAAAAATCAAACACTCTTTTTACCGATTCTGCTTTACCATCTGGCATTAGAAATAGCAACATGATACTGTTTTTACATAAAATCATGGTCAGAAGACGCTTTCCTGATTCGCGGACACCTTTTACCGTGTCCATTTCCGTTACAATCCCTTCATGTCTTCCTTTCATATGTCCCATAAAATCTTCATACGTTCTTCCTTGACGAAATTCCAGATTCTTAAATCCAAGAGACAATTCTTTATGGTTTCCTTTTCTTGGTCGATATCCCGTTTTTCTTCGCAGATCGATATTTCTGATGGTCATCTCTCCAGAATCAATATAATTATATAACGACCTAATACAGACTGGCATTTCCTGCTCATGTTCTGCATAAATATGTGTCAATGGTTGTCCCTTTTTTATAAGTTTTGTAACAAGCTCATCCATTTCCTTATGCTTTTCTTTTGAAATTCGAATACCTGTCCGAGATTCTGAACGTCTTCTAGTAACTGCAGCATCTGCATATTTCGCACTATAGAAATAACGATCTTTATTGCACGCTTTCTTTTGAACGCATGTATTACAAATATAAGGAGCCTTCTCATACTTATGGCAAGCTGTGGAAATATATCGTTTGCAGTAAATATGACAATCATTGGCCTTACAACGAAAACACTTTTCATTACAGTACCCATCTTCACACACATGCTTTTCTTTGCAATGTCTTACAAATTTACAGTCATTTCCAGCAAAAAAACTTCCTCTGATAAATGTCCTATTTTCCTTTATCTCATGCGCAATTGTGGATGGATGTCGTCGAAGTGTTCTTCCTATTTTCTTAAAAGATTCTTTATTACAAACCCCAATTTCAATTGCAATTCGATCAGATAGTGTTAACTGACCTCTTACTCCATAGTTCATGTCTGCTCCTTCCGGCAGACAATAATCGATTTATCCAACTATATCATGTTGGTTTTAGACCTGCTATTGAAAAAGTAATTTAGACTATTTTAGCCATTTTCAGTTGTCAAAGTACGGGTTTAGTTTTGCATTTAAGTACGTTCTTCACTATCTATTATCCAAAAACAATGTACTATAAAATACCCTTTATATAAAAAAGCAGCGCAAAATATGCGCTGCTTCTACCCTTATACTGATTTTTTTATTCTTCAAAGCAAAAAATGATATTAAACTGGACAATATCATCCCCTTTATTGGTATACCAATGCTCTGCATTAGATTCAAATCGAAATGTATCCCCTTCTTTCAGTTCATACTTACGATTACGAACCTTTATTTCTAATATACCTGTCTTAACAATAATATACTCAACAGTTCTTTCCCCATGGGAAGCACTATAATAGCCGTTTGATGGATATATTTCCACTCCGTATAGTTCAAAGGATCGATTGCGCTCCCCTGGCAAATAGGTATACACAACATATTGGTTCGCAATTTCCTTTGTAATAACGCTCTTATCTTTTGGAACATGAATAATTTCCTGCCTTGGTGGTTCAAGCAATTCACTCAGTTCAAGATTAAGACCCATTACTATTTTTTCAAGGCAACCAATTGACGGATTCGCATCACCACGTTCAATTTGCGCTAACATGCTTTTACTAACTCCAGTTTGTTCTGCAATTTCCCCTAAACTCAAATTACTACAAATACGTAAACGCCTTAAGTTAAATGATATATTCCGATTTAAATATTCCATACTAATCTCCATCACAAATTGGTAACAAAAAAAAGGCGTTGAAATAAATCAACGCCTTCGTCACTTACAAATTGATTTTACTGTTATTTTATACATTTGTCAACTGACTTCTCTCAAAAAGTAACAATTCAACTGCTATTAGATCAGGTATTTTTCCCGTTTTGATATCTTCCTCAGCTTGTACACACTCTTCGAAAGCAGTTCGCAATTCATTTGCTTTAAACATTTGTGCCTGCATAATATATTTTGATACGATAAAATCAGCCACTCCAATATTCTTTGCTATTATTTTTGCATCAAATCCTCGTTCCCTCAATCTTTTCACTTGATACAGCATATGGAATTGCCGCGTCAAAAGCGATAATATTTTCATCGGTGGCTCTTTCAATGCCAATAAATCATAGTATAATTTCAAAGCCTCTTTTTGCTGCCTTTTAGCCACATGATTAATCATATCAAAAATTCTGTTCTGTATCTGTTCTACACAGATTGCTTCAACATCTTGAATCTCAATAATATTGCGTTCCAACGTATACGCGAGAAGCTTTGATAATTCTGTCTGAATCATCGTCATACTATTCCCAACACGATCAAAAAAAGCATCTAGTCCCTGATTTGTAATTTGTTTGCCTTCTCGCTTAATGATACCCAAAACCCATTTCGTAAGTGTCTCCTGACTTTGTTTTTCAAACTCACACACATACCCATTCTTTTTTACCGCTTTAAACAGTTTACTTCTTTTATCAACTTGCTTTTCCGAAAAAACAAAATACGTTGAATCTGGAATTTGATTCATATAATCAACAAACTCATCACTCACGCTATCTTTAAAAAACCCACTCTCATGAATTAAAATGACTCTTCGCTCGCTTAGAAACGGTAGTGTCTGCGCTAAATCTATGACTTCTTTTATTGGAATTTTATTCCCCGAATAATCCGAACGATTCATTGAATCGCGTTCAGGTAATAAAGCATTTACTATATTATCTTTATACTGTTGACGAAGGTAGTCTTCTTCACCGCATAACAGATAAATCTTTGAAAATGTCTGCGTACGTATATCCTGAATTAGCCTTTGCATAAATCTCCCTTATTCATTACTCTATTTAATGATTTATGTATTTAATATATTCTTATTATAACTTTTATTAAGAATTTAATCAATTTCATACTCAATTATATACTTAGGCTTCCCATCGTATTTTCCACTCCCTTCACTGACTTCATCAAACCAAATAGAGATTGCACCATGATTAATCGTTGTATGAACAGCAATTCCTGCCTCTGAAAGTGTGTCTAATGTTTCTTTGTGTGGATGATGAAATCGATTCTTTCTTCCCGCTGAAAGAATTGCATTTTTAACGTGTATTGTGTTTAAAAACAACTTGCTTGTAGAGTATTTTGATCCATGGTGGGATACCTTTAGAACATCAAATGTCTTATGATTTTTGTAAATTATTGCATCCTCATAGGGACTACTTAAATCTCCTGCCAACAAAAGTCTTACCCCCTGAATTGATAAATCAAGTATCATTGAAGAGTCATTTGCATTATCAGCCCGTTCTTGACCCCTCGCATATAATACCGATATTTCTAAATTTTCTTTATAAAAATCCTGATTTTCATCCACAAAATGTACATTGCACTTTGCTCTTTTTGCTATTTGAATGAGCTCCATAAATTTCTCATCTTTCATGCATCTTTTTGCCAAGTACATATTTTCATATCGAATCTTGCTTATTGCGCTGCGCTCAAGAAGTTCCTTGATAATAATTGTATGATCTTCGTCAGAATGACTAATGAAAATGCCATTGACACGATCTATTCCCTGGCCTTTTAGAAACGGTTCAACAATATATCTTCCACCGCTCTCTTTCTCAGACCCAGCATCAAAGAGAAAACAACTATTATCCTTCATAACGAGTGCCATACAATCTCCCTGTCCGATATCTAGCATTGTGAATCTGGATTTTTGGGGTATTTGAGCATGAATCGTAATCATTGCAAGACATACACACAACGCTACTATTAGCTTGTCTTTTTGATTTCGAATTATATCATCTCGATATTTCCTTTGTATATATATTAGTGCTCCTAATAGAAACAGATAGTACATGACAACCTGTACTATGTTGGGTTTACCAATAACCATATTTCCCACTGGAAATAAGTCAAACATATTGCAAATCTTTTCAAAATAAAAGTAAATCAGTTTAATAATCCACAACAAAGGAATTGCCAAAGGCTCACAAATACTACCGATAAGAAATGCAACACTGCCTATTATAAGCACAACCCCAACAAGTGGAACGACCAATAAATTAGTAGCAAAATTGAATATTGAGTATTCGTAAAAAAAGTTTAATTGAATTGGTAATGTCATAACAAAAACACAAATACTAATTTGAAGACATTGTAGTATTTTCCATTTAACCTTTATAAGCTCTTTTACAACTGGATAAAAAATGCATATACCAATAACAGCTCCAAATGAAAGTAAAAAGTCAGCTCTCATAAAACTCCTTGGTTGGTCCAAAAGTAAGAAAACTCCTGCAATACAAACAGCTGTCAAAGAGTCATAAGATCGTTTTAACAGAATGGCCCCTAAATAGATAAAGAACATAATACATGCTCGAAATACTGAAGTTGATCCTTCCACCATAAATGCATATAAACAAATAACAACAATACTAATGGATGCCCCAAATTGAATGGGTACTCTAAACTTTTGCAGCATTTTAAATAGTCCTAATCCAATCAGTGATATATGTAATCCCGAAATGCACAAAATATGTGAGATTCCCTGATTTTGAAAACGTTCCATTATAGTTGGGTCAATTTCACTTGAATATCCCAAGAGCATTGCACTTAATATACTTGCATAACGAACGCCCATATACTTTTCAAACATGGCCTTGCACTTTTCTCTATAAACCTGCAAACTATTTTGAACAAAATGATAGGATTCGCTTTTTTTCAAGATTTTTGCCTGAAATAATCTGGCATCTATTTTACGACTCAAATAGTATTCTCTCTCATTAAATGAGTAAGGATTGCGGCTTATATCAAAGGTACTATATAGGCCTGATACTTCCACAAGATTTCCAATTTTCAGAAATGATTTTTGGTCTAAATAACAGATGATTGTTCTTGGTAAATGATTGGGATTTTGCTGCACTGACTGAATGTCAGAAAGAAATAGAATTTGTTTTTGATCGGAATAATGAATTTTTTGAATACTACCAATTACTGAAACTTCTTGATTGTCATATTGTTCCCCATGCTCCTCATAGACTATAAAAAACAACTGGGATAGCAAACATACTATCCCAAATATAAAGCAATAAATACATACTGGTCTCTTCATTTACCTCCTGCTATCTATTAATAAATAATTTCTAAGTTTCGTTCAAAAATACTTGATAAGGGAAGTGCTTCCCGGTATTGCAAATCAGTTTCTCCGTTGATTGCAATTTGTACTTTGTTAACATTTGGAAGTTCAATTAATGAATTCACCAAAGAATATACTGCAACTTCTGCGGATGCATTATTTACCTGTGTTGAAAAGGTTTCATTCAAATCAATATAACAGATACCATCCTTTACAATTATACTATTTAGCTTTGTTTTTGGATTTATAACTGGATATCCATATTCAGTAGACGGTGGCCCAAGTATTAATTGCTCTACGATTAACTTCTCCATTGAAATATTACTGTTATAAACGACGCTTTTATTATAAGATCGAAGTAATTTTCCACTTGCATCTGAAAAATACAAAACCAAATTAGCCTTTTCAAAGGTATTAATTTCATTTCCTGCATTATTCATAAATTGATCATTTGTCATAACCCCTACTGGTTTTCCATCATCATCTAATAACTCTTTACCGGACACCGTAAATGTAACATAATCAATTGCATCTAACTGCGTCAATGTTTTTACGATTGCTGCTCGCGATAACACCTCACCGACTTTTGGTAATTGATAATATCCCGCTTGAAAATCCAATACAATCCCCTTGTCTTCCATTTTATAACTGTCTAATTTAAGATTACTTGGAATAGTCGCTCTTAGCTCTGTTTTCTCTGGTTGTTTCATTAATTCAGCCAACAGCTCTTTTATCAATTCCGTTTCATCCTCTGTGTTTGTTGCATAATCAAGTTCGACAATTTCTGTATTCTCTTTCGTTATATAATTAATTTTATAACTGAATTTTTTAATGTCCTTTTCCTGATTATTGCATGCACAAAAGAGAAACAAACTACAAAAAAGAACAAAAGACAAACTCCATTTAACTTTTTGCATGTTTTCTCCATTCACTGATTCATCAAAATCTATTTAACAATAAATGTAAGAGGAATTCGCAAGGTGAAAATAGTTCCCTCACCCTCTTCACTATCTACTTTAATAAAACCTCTGTGCATCAAAATTGCATTCCTAGTAATGGATAACCCTAACCCAGTTCCACCAATCTCTCTTGAATGCGATTTATCCACACGGTAAAAACGCTCAAAAATATGTTCTTGCTCATCACTCGATATTCCGATTCCATTATCTTCAATAACTAATGTAAAAAATTTATGATCCGCATCTAACGTGACTTTAACAAATCCATTGTCCTGATTATATTTAATGGCATTTTCCACTAAATTTGTGATTGCTAGTGTAAGCTTTACTTCATCTACCTCCGCACTAACCGCTCTCACTTTTTCATAAAAAACTTCGATTCCACGAAGATCTGCAATTGGCTTTAAGCGTTTGAGTATTAGCTCCGTAAGCTCATTGATATCAACTAGCGTGATGTTCATATCTGCTGCTGTTTTATCCATCTTAACTAAGGATAACAGGTCATTAATAATCTTATTCTCACGCTCAATTTCTTGCGCAATGTCAGACATAAACTCCTTGTATAATTCTATTGGCACGTCCTCCTGTGCAATCAAAGAATCTGCCAACACTTTTATGGACGTAATTGGTGTTTTTAACTCATGAGATACATTGGATACAAACTCCTGTCTCGAATCATCAAGCACCTTCATTCTACCTAAAAGTTCATTAAAGGCAGTAACAATCTGTTCTGTTTCTAAGTAATCTGGAACGCTTATTTTATCGTTATTAAAATTATCCCTTACATCACGAATTGCCTCGGTGACATGCTCAAAAGGTTTTACTAATACATGAGAAAGACCCCACGCAATCGCAACCAGAATAATTCCCATGAGAAGCTGCATCACAGATGCTTTATGAGACAAAGTGGTCAAGCTGTCTGAAATACTTTTCGTGGATACACTTGAAAGCAACATTCCCTTTACATCCGAACTTCCGTCCTTACTATCCACATCTAGTTTTTCTGAATTTGGATCAATAATTGGAGTTACTAATTCTATATACTGATTCTTGCGATCATAGTTTGTAACTCTTGTTCCTTTATATGCATTAATAACTTCTTTAGAAATAAAGGTCTTTCCCTCACTAATTCCATAAGTATCCTTTACCACCTTGAAATTATCATCAATAATCAGAATTCGTCCTTCGTACAAATTTGATAGCTGAAATAACTCTGCTTCAATAATTGCAGTAAACTCATTATTCTTATCCGTACTTTGCAGATAATTATAATTTAATAAATGATCCGCCAAAATATTATACTGCTTTTGGACCTCTTGGGTTCTGTTATTTACAGCTCTCTCCTCATAATTTTGAAGTACTCCTACTCTAAGTGCCATCGTTGGGAAAATCCCTAGCAAGATTGCAATAAAGAAAATACGTACCTTAAAACTACGTACTAATTTACTTTTATTAAAAAGCGAATATAGCCTGTCCTTCATCTATTCAACCCATCATTTTCTAATTATTTGTAATAATATCCCACACCCCATTTAGTATGAACATATTTAGGCTCGCTTGGATTACTTTCGATTTTTTCTCGTAATCTTCGAATATGAACATCTACAGTACGCACATCACCTGGATAATCATCTCCCCAAACAAGTTTCAACAACTTTTCCCTACTATAAACTTTGTTTTTGTTAATTACTAATAATTCTAAAACATCAAATTCCTTAGCTGTTAGGTTTAATTCTTTTCCACAAATATAAACTCTTCGTCCATCACAATCTAACTTCAAATCTCCATTTTCAATGATTTGTTCTTTTGCAGATTCTTTCTCTTTATTGGTTGTTCTGCGCATGATTGCTTTAATTCTTGCTTTAACTTCTAATATATTAAATGGTTTTGTAATGTAATCATCAGCCCCATATTCTAATCCCAATATTTTATCCATGTCATCCCCTTTTGCGGTTAACATAACAACCGGTACATTGGAAAATTCTCTAATTTGCTGGCACACCTCAAACCCATTTATTTTAGGTAACATCACATCTAGCAATATAATATCAAATTCCTTTTCTTTAGCAAATTGCAATGCTTCTTCTCCGTCATATGCGCAAGTTACTTCCATTCCATCCTGCTCTAGACTAAAACGAATCCCTTTTACAATTAACTTCTCATCATCCACAACCAATACTCTTTTATCCATAAGCCATCTCCACTCATTCTTATCAATTCACACTAATAAAATCTTTCAATTTATCATAAGAACCTTCTTTGATACCCGGCACCTTCATAATATCCTCATTTGCATGAAACTCACCATTTTTCTCACGATAATCAATGATTGCTCTTGCTCTTGTACTTCCAATACCTGGCAACTGACAAAGAACTTCTTCGGCTGCCAAATTGATATTGATTTTTCCACCCGAGTCATCTTCTTTACTTACCTGCAACTCTTCCTGCTTTTCTTGCCACTGCGTAAAGTCATATATAATAATCTGTTGCCCATCTTCAAGACAAGACGCTTGATTAACATCTTCTATATATGCCTCATCTGTAAAACCACCTGCTTTTTCAATCAATTGATAAACCCTGTCACCCAATTGCATCTTATAAATTCCGGGACTTACAACTTCACCCCGCAAATCAATGATAATTTCCTGCGTCGAACAAATTTGATCTGTTGATTCCACTCCAAGATCTGTTTTTTGCTCCACATCCGTTAGTTCACTTGAAGAAAGCATGCTTAAATCATTTTGACTAGCGCAGCTAGTAAAAAAACAAATAAATATACAACTAATAATCCAAATAATCTTTTCTTTTCTATCCAACATAGCTCCTTTACAAATGTAAAAGCCCCTCTATGCTTTGCTATTTTATTGTATTCGAAAAACAAAAGAGACGCAAGGGTTAATCAAAAAAGAAAACATACTATTGTATGCTTTCCTCTTCATCAACGATTTGTATTGTTTGCTCTTCTACCTCAACACCTTGAATATGTCTTTTCATTTCTTCAGATAATTCCCTTAACGTTTGATTTGCGTCTGCTCCATTCCAAACTCTTGAGAATGCTATTTCTAGTTGGACCCAGAAATTACTTGTCTCTAGAAGTTTAATCATCGGCACAGAATCTTCATACTCAAGAAATGCTTGTTTTGCACTTATGTCTTCGCAAGTAAACTTTTTCTTAGGAGATAACTTACCTGTATACTGATATAACTCATCAGTCTCTCTCATCGTTAATTCTTTTGCAAACTCATTTGCCATTTCCGAATGGTTAGAATAACCATTTATTACAACACAAGAAGTAAGTGACAGACTTTTAGATTTTATATCCTTGGATACATCAGGCATAGTAGAAACTCCATAATCATATGCGAAATCACCTGTTTGAATGGCAATTTTTAGTTTGTCTATAACATCTGTCGTTGCAAAGGTAAATACTGTTTTACCATCTACAAAATCTTTTAAAACCGAATCATAACTGATTTCATGCGTATCAATATAGAAAAATTGGTTCAAACTCTGATAGAGCATTAGTGATCTTATTGCTTCTTCATTATAAAGATCTAATTCTTTCGTATTATCACCATGTTCTCCACCCACATTAAGCGCATTTCCGACAAAGAAGTAATTAAAAAAGATATCGGACACATCCCATTTCAACACTCCCTCCACTGTATCTGGAGCATCATAGTTGGATGCAAACTCAAGAATCTCATCCATGTTTCTAGGAATTACTTGTTGAATCATTTCTTCTCTTTGTTCAACGCTCACTTCATCTTTTGGTTGAGCATTGTCTTGATTACTAGATAAGGAGTCCTCTGGCATGTCTCCCTCGTCCATAGAGGCAATATCCTCCATTGCGGCTTCTCCCTCAATCAGGTCAGCCTCTTTTTCCTTCATAGCCTTAGCATATTCATATAAGTACGTTTTATTATATACAAATACTGTCGTTTCAAAAAACAATGGGTATCCTACATAGTGTTCTTTGTAGGATACTGCTGAAAGTGCAGTGTTTACAAAGGTTGACTTCATCTTCTCACGATCTTCAGAATCAACTTGCTTGGCTAGTCCTGCTAAATATGCCTTTTCCAAACAATCATTACCTAATATATATAAATCTGGTGGGGCATCTCCCTCTTTTGTTGCTCTGTTAATAGTTTCTAAATATTCTAATCCCGAAACCAAAACAGGTTCTACCTCTACACCTGTCTGCTCATAATAGTTCTTTGCTTCCTGCTCAAAATAGTCTTTCATTTTATCATCGGTATACCACAATACTAGTTTTTTCTCTTCACCCAAGAGATTCTCACTAGAATTCTTCTGATCGAAATAACTGGCAGAGAAAAACAATATTCCCAATAGTAAAAGCGCAATGATTGCAGAAATCATACTGAATTTATGTTTCAATTTTGTTGACCACCCTTTCTAGAGAAGTATTCTATCATTACAAGCATTTCTTTAAAATAGTTACCATTTTATCAACATCTTCTTTGTTCACAATGAGTGGTGGCAAAAACCGTATAACATTTGCTCCAGCATTAATGAGTATAAGTCCATTTTCAAGCGCTTTTTCAATAATCATTGAAACATTATCACTAGCAACCAACCCCTGCATCAAACCTTTTCCCCTACGTTCAACAAAAAAATCATAGTCCGAAACAAATTGATTAAGCTGTTCTTCTAAATAACAACCAACTTCATTCACATTGTTTAGAATATCTAATTCTTCATATAAATCAAACACTTTGGATACAGCCGCAGTTGCAAAAGGATTCCCACCATATGTACTACCATGATCCCCTGCCACAAGAGATGCATTTGCAAGTTTTTCATTTAGTAAAAATGCACCAACTGGAATTCCGCCTCCCAATGCCTTTGCACATGTCATAATATCTGGAACAACATTATACTCTTGACAAGCAAACATCGTACCTGTACGACCCATACCACATTGGATTTCATCTAATATCATTACAATATCCAAATGATCGCACAATTCCCTAATCCCTTGCAAAAATTCTTTTGACGCTGGATATATTCCACCTTCACCCTGAACCGTCTCAAGTATAATTGCACACGTCTTTGGTGTTATCATTTTTTTGACAGAATCCAAATCATTATAGGTCGCAAATTTAACTGTTCCAATCAAAGGTTCAAATGCTTCCCTATATTTTTTGTTCCCCGTTACCGCCAATGATCCCATCGTTCTTCCATGAAAAGAGCGCTCCATAGCAATTATCTCATAATCATTTGCAGCTTCTTTTTGATACGCATATTTTTTTGCAGCTTTTATTGCACCCTCAACTGCTTCCGTCCCACTGTTTGTAAAAAAAACTTTGTTCATCTTCGAAGCAGCTATGATTTTTTTACCTGCTTCAATTGCAGGTACATTATAATAATAATTGGACGTATGTAAAAGTTTATCAATTTGATTTTTCAGTGCACTACTATAAGCTTCATTCTTATATCCAAGTGCAAACACACCAATACCCGAAACAAAATCCAAATATTCCTTTCCCTTTATGTCATATAACATCATTCCATCTGCGTGGTCAAATACCACCTGGTACCGGTTATATGTATGTAGTATAACTTCTTCTGCTTGATCTATATATGTTTTCACAATTACTCCTTCTATCTAGCGTTCTGACACTTACACTAAATCAGTTGCCTCTTCATCTTCAATAATTGCAGTTCCAATTCCTTTGTTTGTAAAAATTTCTAATAATAAGCAATGTGGTATCCTACCATCTAAAATATGCACTCTTTTCACACCATTTTGAATTGCATCTGTGCAGTTATTTAATTTTGGTAACATTCCGCCACCAACAATACCATTATCAATCAAGTCCTGCGCCTCACTTGCGGTTAGTCTTGATATAAAGGAATCTTTATCATTAATATCCCTGTATAAACCTTCAATATCAGTTAAAAATGCTAGCTTTTCTGCTGACACCGCTTTCGCAATTGCACATGCAGCATCATCCGCATTAATATTGTATGAGCAGAAATCTTCCCCGAGACCAATTGGTGCAATAATTGGTAGAAAATCTTTTTCTAATAAATCGAATAGTAAAGAAGGATCAACCACCTTTATATTTCCTACGAATCCAATATCTTCACCACAGGAATACTTCTTTTCAGCAGTTAGGATTTTACCATCCTTGCCGCTTACTCCAACTGCTTTTACCCCAAGTTCCTGAACCATCGTTACCAATTGCTTATTTACTTTTGATAAAACCATTTCAGCAATTTCCATGGTCTCTTCATCTGTTACTCGAAGTCCGTTTACGAATTTAGGCTCTTTTCCAACTTTTTCAACCCACTTACTAATTTCTTTTCCACCACCATGTACAATAATTGGCTTAAATCCAACCAATTTCAAAAGTGCGACATCCTTAATTACATTTCTTTGAAGCTCATCATTGGCCATTGCACTTCCACCGTACTTCACTACAATAATTCTTCTGTTAAATTTTTGAATATATGGCAATGCTTCAATCAATACCTCTGCCTTTTTTAAAACTTCTTCCATGTTATTTTCCACTTGTTCTCCTCCAAAACATTTCATTATGATCTATAATCTGCATTTATTTTAACATAATCGTAACTCAAATCGCATCCCCATGCTGTAGCACTCTGGTTTCCAATATTCATATGGATATGAACGGTCACTTCATTTTGTGACAAAATATTTGTTGCCACTTCCTCACTATAATCCGTTGCTACTCCCTCTTTGAAAATTTGAATTTTTCCTGCTTTTGATTCAAAGAATAAATCTACCTTGTCAGGATTAAAATCAGCTCCCGAATATCCCATCGCGCAAAGTACTCGCCCCCAATTTGCATCATGTCCAAACATTGCCGCTTTCGTCAAGGAAGAACAAACTACAGATTTTGCTAGTTTTTTAGCGTTTTCAAGAGTATCAGCCCCTTCAACTTTTGTTTCAAATAAGATCGTTGCACCTTCTCCATCCTTCGCTAACATCTTCGCTAACTTTGTATTAACATATAAAAGTGCCTCTTTAAAAATATAGTAATCACTATCTTTTTCAACAATCGTTTCATTTAGAGCCAATCCATTTGCCATTAGCAAGACTGTATCATTCGTAGATGTATCCCCATCCACTGAAACCATATTGTAGGTATCTTCAACCGTCTCAAGTAAGGCTTCTTGTAATAGCTCTTTGGATATTGCAAGATCTGTTGTTACAAATCCGAGCATGGTGCACATATTTGGATGAATCATTCCAGATCCCTTACACATTGCACCCATACGAACTGTTTTGCCTTGGATCATAAATTCTACGGCAACTTCTTTTGAAAATGTATCCGTTGTCATAATTGCCTTAGCAGCATCATGCGCGTTAACATTTGAACTATTCTTAATTTTGGCTAGTCCTTCGATACCTCTCACAATTTTCTCTATAGGTAACTGCATCCCAATCACACCTGTAGACGCAATCAAAACCTCATCCGTTTTAATATTTAATGCATTTGAAGCTGCACTTGCAGTCTCCTTACAATACTCATAGCCCTGTGCACCAGTACAAGCATTGGCAACTCCCGAATTAACAACGACTGCTCTAGCAGCACTTGAATGAGCAACAATTTCTTTGTCCCACATTACACATGCTGCCTTCACAACATTTGTTGTAAATACACCTGCAACTGCAGCCGGCTCTGTTGAATAAATCAATGCCATGTCTTTACGATCCTGGTACTTAATATTTGCCTCATAACCAGCTGCTTCATATCCTTTTGCTACTGTTACACCACCACTAATTTCAACCATACTTAGTCACCTCTATATTTTTAATTATTCTACTATTTTTGTCTGATTTGATTCATTGAGCGACAGCTCATAATAAAACACATCGTCTCTTTTTGTCCATTCAAGCTTATTCCAAAAAGCATTACCAATCTCATTTCTTGTAAATGCAATAATCGAAATTTTATTGATTTTCTCTTTCTTTAGTTTTTCTACACATGCATATACCATTTGTTTTCCAATCTTTTTTTTTCGGCAAGATGGTGCAACGCAAACATGATATAAACTTGCCCTTCTACCATCATGTCCACATAGAATTGCTCCCACTATTTTCCCATTTTCTTCAGCTACTACTGAAAGTCCTGGGTTACGATCAATAAATCGTTCCACCTCATCTTTAGAATCATCTACTACGCGCAAGGCAAATCCCTTTATACTTTTCCACAATTGATATACCTCTTCGTAATCCGATTTTAACATGCTACGTATTTTCATGGTTCCTCTTTTCTGAATTCAAAAGTAGATGACGTGAAGTGTCATTTTAAACATTCCTTTTAATAATACAACAACTACCTTATAATCTCAAATTCTTTTTCTTTATGCAATCACCCTGTATGTAATGCATAATTATACACTTATTCGTCATTATTGCAACGCTTTTTTGAATATTATTCACTTTTCTTTGTTTTTGAGTTTTTTTTATGCATACTTTTGCTTGCATTTCAATGTTGAATCATGTATATTAAATTCATAGTTATTATAATAAGAAAGGATTTGGTGAATTTTAATGAAAGAAAAAGTGATTTTAGCATACTCGGGTGGCTTAGACACCACAGCAATCATTCCATGGTTACAAGAAAATTTTGACTATGATGTTGTATGTGTATGTATTGATTGTGGACAAGAAAGTGAATTAGATGGTTTAGATGAACGTGCAAAACTAAGTGGTGCAACAAAATTATATATTGAAGATGTAGTCGATGAATTTTGCGATGATTATATCGTTCCTTGCGTTCAGGCAAATGCAATCTATGAAAATAAGTATTTATTAGGAACCTCTATGGCTAGACCAGTTATTGCAAAACGTTTAGTTGAAATTGCAAAAGCAGAGGGTGCTACTGCAATCTGCCACGGTGCAACTGGAAAAGGAAATGATCAAATCCGTTTTGAATTAGGAATTAAAGCGCTTGCTCCAGAATTAAAAATAATTGCTGCTTGGAGAAGTGACAAGTGGCATATGGATTCACGTGAATCAGAAATTGAATACTGTAAAGCACATGGAATTGATCTTCCATTCTCTGCAAATAATTCTTATAGCCGTGATCGTAATATCTGGCACATCAGTCATGAAGGGTTGGAATTAGAAGATCCAGCTAACGAACCAAATTATGATCATTTATTGGTACTTGGAACAACTCCTGAAAAGGCACCTGAACAAGGTGAATATCTCTCTTTAACGTTTGAAGCTGGCGTTCCAAAATCTTTGAATGGAAAATCTATGAAAGTTGCGGATATCATCCGTGAATTAAATGCTTTAGGTGGAAAGCACGGTATTGGAATTGTTGATATCGTAGAGAACCGTGTAGTTGGTATGAAATCTCGTGGTGTTTATGAAACTCCTGGTGGAACAATACTAATGGAAGCGCATCAACAACTTGAAGAATTGATTCTTGATCGTGATACCTATACGCTCAAAAAAGAAATGGGCAATAAATTTGCAGATATTGTTTATGAAGGAAAATGGTTTACTCCCCTACGCGAAGCAATCCAAGCGTTTGTAACCTCTACACAAGAATATGTAACTGGAGAAGTTAAACTCAAGCTATATAAGGGTAATATTATTAAAGCAGGAACAACTTCACCATATACCCTATATAATGAAAGTATTGCTTCATTTACAACTGGAGATTTATATGATCACCACGATGCTGAAGGATTCATTAATTTGTTTGGTCTTTCATGTAAAGTGCGTGCTATGAAAATGCAAGAAGTAAATATTCAAAAATAGTTGTTTTGGGAAGGCGTGTTACTTATTATGGATGTCATACTTACACTAATCCTCTACTTGTCATTTATGAATATCATTGGTTTTTCTATGATGGGCATTGATAAATTAAAGGCAAAAAAAAATTTATTTCGTATTCCCGAAGCTGCATTATTTATTATTGCACTTGTTGGTGGTAGTATTGGATCCATCTTAGGAATGTTGATTTTCAGGCACAAAACCAGACATTGGTACTTCTTATATGGAATGCCGCTATTACTAATTTTACAATTACTACTCATCTATTTGTTTACTCATTTACCTGTTGACTTTACGATTTTATGACTTAATAAAACCCATCAATTTTGATGGGTTTTGCTAAGTTTGAAAGGAATCACTATGTATATTGCTATCGTTGCTGACCACATCGCAGATCGAAAACATTTAGAGCGCCTATGCTCAAGATCAAATGATACTCTTTCGAAAGAAATTGGTACTCTTTATATTGAGTCCTATGGTGATTGTAGCACTGTACTAACTGCGCCTTTCAAATACGACCTATTTATTTTAGATATTACCGCTGGAGTTTCGCAGGCTTTTGAAACTGCTACACTCATTTGGGAATCAGGTGCAAAAACACCAATTCTGTTTTGCACAAATGAAATGGACGCACCTCTCTACGAAACCTATCTGCCACCTAATTCAAATATAATTCAAAAACCCCTGCAAATTCAAGAACTAAAGGATTATATTCGAAATGCTTATCAACAAAAAAAAGAGCAGCATGTTCCTAGTATCGAGATAAGAAGCGAACATATTACTCACTATGTTCCAATTGAAAACATCCTATATGCAAAGAAAAACGGTCACCATGTAACCATTTTTCTCATTGATAGCACTCAGATTTCTCTGCTTGGAACATTATTAGATTTTTTTAAAACCGTTGAAGATTATGAAGAATTCATTATTGTCAAAAATTTGTATGTCATCAATAATAAACATGTTGTTTCTCATACATCACGGATGATTACCCTTGACACAGACGCGACAATTCCATTACCACTATTTAGCTTTGGAAAAAAACTAGATTCTTAAATTTTGGATTCTTAAATTTTGGATTCTTAAATTATATTATAACTACATTATGCGACCACTATGATTCCACCATCATTCGCATACATTGTGCTAATTCCAGCAGTGTCAATAATATGAACTTCTTTATAAGCTATTTTTTCTAAAATCATATCTCTTACTAATTCTGCACGTTCAAAACAATTGCAATGCGATATTACCAAAACTCCATTATTATCAAATTTTCTATCTTTTTCAATCGTTTCAACTAGTTTCTGTAAAGCTTTTTTCATTCCAATAGCTTTATTAAGTTGAACAATCTCACCCTCTTTAGTTGCTCCCATAATCGGTTTGATGTTAAGTGTTGATGCTACAAATGCTTTTACTAAAGATAATCTTCCGTTTTTTCTTAATGTTTCCAAATTATCTAGTACAAAGTATGTTCCCAATTTATCCTGATATTGCAAAGTTTTCATAACCACGTCTTCGAATGATAATTCAGAATCAGCAATTTTCCTTAAAAAAAGTGCTAAATGAAATTCACCACTTGATGCAGAACATGAATCAAAAACATGTACCTTAATTTGATTGTCCACTTCTTCTAACATGGTTTTGGCAAGCATTGCACTATTATAACTTCCGCTCAACTTAGAAGACAGTGTTATAACATATATTTCTTTTGCTCCACATTGATATGCCCGCAAGAATCGCTCTGGAGAGGGGCAAGCTGATTTCGCACAGATTGGTGATTCAGCTATTCTTTTAAGAAAATCTTTTTGATTAAATGTATCATCGTCAGGAGTAATATAATCACCTATTTGCAATTCAAGTGGAACCGTTTCAAAAAACGCATCCTTCTTCATTTCTTTTGTCAAATCACAACAACTATCTACTACTATTTTAAACTTCATTGCTTCCTCCTTGTGATGATGCGGTTTTCATTACTACTTATCATAGCACAGAATGCCTTTTTTGAAAAGAGCGTTGAATAATCTATTTGACAATTAACGTAAAACTAGGTATCCTTTCATTAATTAACGAGGAGGCCATAATGGTTGCAATTCAAATTGAAAACAAAAACAAACTAATGGATTATCTATTTGATAAGGATACCTTTCATAACTTTCAATTTATCGAAGGAACTATCATTACTAATCACACAATGAACATACTGGGGAATACCTTAGGTGGCAATGAGTATCTAACTTATTCAGCCATTCAACCAATATTCAAACACGTACTATCGAATTACGAACCTCTAACAGGCTTTCAAATAATGTTACAGGCTAGCTCTGGTTATACTGAAAAGTTTATACAAAAAAGCGACCTCCAATATTCTGCCGAAAATATCAAAGGTCTCCTACTTACTATTCGTACAGATCAAAGTGGAATCCAGTGTACGACTTCCGTATTGCGTTATCAATTTGAATTAGATAAAACAGCTGATTCGCAGTGGGATCAAGCTATTGTTAAATCTTTTCAAGCAATGGGCATGGACTTTGCACTGCTTTAGAAGATACACCACTTTTAGAAATCACCAATGAAAGCAATTACTTCCACTTCACATAATACATTTTTAGGAAGTGTCTGAACTGCAACGCAACTTCTTGCTGGTTTTTCCACAAAATATGTCGCATATATTTCATTAAACTTTGCAAAATCAGCCATATCATCTAAAAAGCAAGTCGTTTTAATTACTTTGGAAAAATCAGTTCCCGCTTCTAATAAAATAGCTCCAATATTTTTCATAACTTGCTCTGTTTGCTCCTCAATTGTCGTTCCCACTACTTCTCCTGATGTTGGATCTAATGCAATTTGCCCTGATGAATAAAGGATGTTCCCAACAATAACCCCTTGTGAATAAGGTCCAATTGCAGCAGGTGCATTTTTTGTAGATATTTTTCTCAACATAACAAATCTCCTTCTATTTCTCTATAAACATGACAGTAACGTAGTAACCCCTCTCATTATGCATAATATCAACCACTGTACCTTCCTTCACCATTAATCTTTCCCGAAAAGGTATATTGGCCGACATTGCTAACGCAGGATCAATGGTGTAATAGTAGCTGCTTGGTAATACTCCTTCTGAAACAGTCACCTTATCCCCGAGAGACAAAACCCCTTCTCTCTCCATTTTAAAAATCATTTCTCTCATTTCTATCCTTCTTCTATCATTTTGATAAACACATCAATAATCTTTGGATCAAATTGTGTTCCTGAACATTTGCGTAATTCCCTAATTGATTCTTCAACAGACATAGCCACATGATAAGGTCTGTCATGTGTCATAACATCATAAGAATCCACTACTGAAATAATTCTTGAAAGCAAAGGAATCTGTTCTCCCACTAATTTATTAGGGTATCCACTTCCATCCCATTTTTCATGATGTGATAAAATACATTCCGCAATATCACTTAATTCAGGCGAGCTTTTCGCAATGCGAAATCCCTTTATTGTATGTTCCTGAATGATTTTTCTCTCATCATCTGTCAAACTTTCCTTTTTACTTAAAACATCATGTGGAATCGCAACCTTTCCAATGTCATGAAGAACCGCTAGCAACTCAAGTTTTCCAACTTCAGAATCAGACAATTTCATAGCATTCCCCAATCTAAATGCCATTTCCCTTGTACGTTCAACATGTTCTTCCGTTTCATAGTCACTTTCACTGAGTGTTTGTTTCAAGGAATCAACCAATGATCTGCTAGCCGAATTATCCTTTAACATTTTCTTGTTTAACATACTGTTTTTAGCATCAAGCAATACTTTCTCAACCGTCATTTCACTTGAGTCTTTAACACTAATTCCATATTCCACGTATACCGGAATTTCTGTACTGTCTTCAATCATACAATTCTTTATTAATTCAAGGATTTCAGCTGCTTCGACTTGATTCGTGTTCTCAAACATGATTACAATATCGCCATCATCAATTTTAGCAACATACACTTCTTCTCTGATATAGTGTCTTATTACTTCTGCAAGTTTTCTAAATATTTCATCACCACATTTTGTTCCATAATACTCATTAATTGCTCTAAGTCCATTAATATTACATACCGCAACACTGATTGGCCAATACCTCTCATCATCCCACTGTGGAATTTGATGAAAGAAACTTCTTTTATTAAAGAATCCTGTTAATGAATCAAAAATCAGTGATTGCTCTAACTCAAAATATGCCTTTTTAAGTGATGTTATGTCATGAAAAATGAATAATCGTCCAATCATGCGACCCTTACCATCTCTTATACACTTAAATCTGCATTGAAAAACTCTTGTCTGATCATCAACTCGAACTTTCCATTCAAACTCTTGTTTTTTTTCAGTACCAAGTAGTCGTGGAAATTTACCCTTACCAATAAATTCGTCAATCATCAAATTTCCAACTGAGAAATCGATATCTGGAAACAGTGAGTTAACATAGATATTATATTCTGCAAGTTTTCCCTCATAATCAAACAGAACTAGTGGATCATTAATGTAATACAGAATGACACGCCTAGTAATTTTTGATGTAATGAGTGGCATATAATGAAAGGTATTAAAATACATTAGAATTCCAATAATTACATAGATAATAACCGACATATCTATTTTAAGGGACAAAAATCTCACCATGAAAAATAGGTTTGTGAACACTCCTGCTAGTACGCAAAACAAAAAACCATAATATCTTTTCCAATAAACAATTGGGGTTTCAACACACTTAATGACAAGTAAAGATACAATCACCATCACAATAGAAATCAATAAAATAATATGAAAGTGATATGGCCACTTTGGAATTAATTCCAGCACATATGCATCATAGAATTGAACTTTAATAAAATCCACTGCATGATTTGTTAATGGATTGAGCATCAACGAAACTCCATCTGCCATCATAGCAACTGCAAGAATAACTTTCACTGCTTTGGGAAATGTTTTTTCATATCCGATAAATGTAATTACAAAATCCAGAAATGCAAACATCGCAATATCTAACAACAAAAACGAAATACTACTACCGATTGACATCCACAAGAAATTATCTGTAATCAAATTGATTGAATAGAATGCTGTAAGCATAAAATTCACAATCATATAATTTCCAATTTTAATACTTAAAGGAGTGTTTCGCTTATATGCCTTCAATAAAATCAAGGCAGAAATCAATGCTATCACATAATATACACATACGAAAATAATTCGCATATACAGCCCTCTTTCCATTTCTACACCAGTCATCAGTTAGGCAAGCACTTCTATTCCTGCAAATACTCTTGTGCTTTTTGAGCTTGTTGTGATTCTGGAAATAATGAAATCAACTTTTGGTAAGTTTCTTTCGCTTTTTCAATATTTTCATTCAGCCTATATGATTGTGCTAATTGATATAGGATTTCAGGATCCGAATCATCAAAAAACCATGCCTTCTCCAAAAATTCAATTGCTGTTGTGTAGTCATTTTGTTTTTCCGCTGTATACCCTGTTTCGTATAAATTGTCCGCAATTTGTGGCCCAACCGACTCCATCATATGTTGATATAAATCATTAAATGCCGAAGAAGCTTGAGTCTGTATGTAATTTGGATCAATTGCAAGCATTGGAGCTTGAATCGCAGACAAATCACTACTATCTTTCATATATAAAGTGGTCGCCTGGATTAACGAATCGTAGGACTGTAATATTCCACCTTCTTTTGAAAAATCACCTACTTTTGACTTGAGATCTTCGTTTTCACTCATGAGCGCTTCTAGCTTTTGCTCAAGATCTGTTATTGTTGCAGTTTTTTCATCCGACTTCTCGCTAACCGATTTTATTTCATTAACATATTTTGTTTTTGTATTTTGAACAACTCCTGGCAAAATTAAAAATGAAGTCACAGCGATTCCAAATGCTAATCCAATTAGAATATTAATAATTGCAGATCGAATAATCGGTTCTCGCACTTCCACCGGCTGGATGATTGTTTCATTTCCACTTTGATATACTACAACATCATTTGCAAGGTTCTTTTTCTTTTTATTTGTACCTGGAACATCTTGTAACTCCAATATACTATTTACTTCTTTTAGATACCGAAGTGTCATTGTATTGTTCGAATCAATTCGGTTGCTTCTTGTCAGCTCTCGACGCGCCTTCTCCCACTCCTCATTATGAATATATAATAAGGCTAATAATTGATGTGCCTTAATCATATTTGGATTCATGGAGAGCACTTTTTTAAGCTGAATAACTGCCAAATCATTACTGTCAGCCATACAATATGCTAATGCCTGATTGAATTTTTTGATTGTTTGATTCATCATATCCAATCTTGACGGTGTACTTTGTACGATTGCAATATAATCATCTGCAATATTCTTTTTAGGTCGCAAATTGTTGCTAATTACCCACTCACTTAGCGCCGCAACCGTTTCTCCCATTTCAAAATAGACAAGTCCTAATAGATTCCTTGCCTCGACATTGTTCTTATTAAATTTTATACTTTGTCGTAAACTTGCAATTGCACCTGACAAATCTCGGACATTTGCTTTATCTAAGCCATCATTGTAATAGAGATTCGAGATCTGCATGATTTTTTTATAGAGATATACATCTGCCCCACACGCCGTACAAAAGCTCTTTTCAGACAAATCAAAACCACATTTATAACATTTCATGTCTTTCCATCCTATTCTGTCTTCATTTCTTTTGCTTCGCGCAACATTCCTACTAAAATGTCTGCCATGTCAGTAATGTCTTTATTATGAATAGCATCCTCAGCCTCTTCAATTTCCAGACTTGGATGGAATTTCTTTAACTCTTCTTCAAAATTTATCATTTTTTTCCTCTTTCTTTAACAAATATTCCTTTACTTCGCCCGCTAGGTATAACGATCCCACAATATATAAATGGTCCTCACATTTCATTTTATCAACAGCTTCACAAAACCCTTCTTGAACACTCGCATAACAAGAAATCTCCTTAAAGCCCAACTGTCGAATTCGGTGTTCTAACAATGAACTTTCTACTTTTCTACTGTTTGATAATTCAACTACATATATTTCAACAAATAACGAACACTTAACTAGCATTTCAAGCATAGAATCATATGCTTTATCCGATACTGCTGAAAAAACTAATCGTCTTTTCCCAAAACATGGTAAATGACTGATTGTTTCAACAAAGCAAGCGATTCCATCTTCATTATGCGCTCCATCTAAAAATACATTTGGCAAAATTTCTTCCATTCGTGCTGGCCATTTTGCCTTTAAGAGCGCTTTCTTCATACACACAATATCAGACTTCTTGGTTCCACCAAGTATTTCAAATGCTTTTAATGCTAACGCTGAATTTTCAATTTGATATAATCCAACCGTATTAATACGAAACATAACATCATTATAATACATAGTATTATAGTAAAAATCAATGTTTTTGTGTTCTATTTTTGTTAGTGAAAAGACCTGTTCATCCAACCATTCCACATCACAATTTATTGACTCACTACATTTTTCAATTACCCTTCGTACCTCAGGTTTTTGCAATCCGCATATTGCCTTTACTCCAGGCTTTAAGATTCCCGCTTTTTCAAATGCAACTTCTTCCAATGTATGTCCCAAATAATCGCAATGGTCTAATCCAACCTTTGTAATTACAGTAAGAACTGGATTTTGAAATATATTTGTAGCGTCTAGACGTCCTCCCATACCCGTTTCAAGAATTAGATACTCGCATTTACTAGATTCGAAATATAGTAAAGCCAATAAGAAAATATATTCAAAAAAAGTCGGAAACGATAATTGCTCGTTTTGATCTAGTATGATTTTAAGCTTTTGATTCAGTTGCTCATAAAATTGGGCAAATAAATCTCTATCTATGTCTTGATGATTCAGCTTCATTCGTTCTGTTATTGAAACAAGATGAGGTGATGTAAAAAGACCCACACAATATCCCTTTTCTTCCAACAAGTATGAAAGATAATTTGTTACTGATCCTTTGCCGTTCGTACCTGCTACATGAACGATCTTTTTTCTAAGGCAGGGCCTTCCTAATTCTTTCCAAATACTTTTTGTATTTTCTAAGGGATTTTTATGAGTAAATTTTGGTATTTCATAAATTTTGTTTTGTATTTCGATAAACTCATCCTCTAAAACATGCCTCATATATTATTACCAGCCTATACACTTATTATTACACTACCCACAATCATTCCAGATAAATTTCTATATTCCATGAATGCAGTTCCCTTATCCAAAAACATTTGGTTGTTATCAATACTAATCAAACAATTTCGGTATATATTACCATCTACCCGAATCGATGCACCTTTTGCTTTCTCCATTATTTCTAGACAGTCGCTCTCTTCTTTTCTACATTGGGATAATTTGGGCAAATGTTCCTCTCTCAAATTTCTTAATTGAAGTAGTCTTTGCTCTAACATTAGTGGAATGGTTCCTTTGTCCTTTTTAATTAGGATTATTTTCTGCATCTCTGTTAATACTTCTTCTAAAATTTTTGCTACTTCCTTTTCTTCCTTAATAACAGTCTTATATTTTTGAATGATTTCCGGTAAAACTCCTGCATGCGCTATCGTTTTTACTTCAGCATCATTTCCCATTCCCTTACAGTCAATCCCCTTTGTTGCATGAATTTCTCCGCCTATGATAAAACCTTTTTTACCCTTTACAATGATTTTACCTCCGCAATCAATTTGCGAATTCATAATAATATTTGCTTCTACATTCATTCCAACCTGCAATTGAGTTCTCTCAACGAAATCAGCGTAGAAATTTCCTTTCGCAACCACTTTTCCTTTGTTATTGCCTTGAATACCTCTTTTTAGTACAATATCCTCACCTGCAAAAAGGTAAGCCGATTCCACTGTCCCCTCTATCGTTAATGTTTTACCTGCCTTAATAACAACGCCTGCCTCAACATTTCCTGTAATCAAAACATCTCCATAAAATTCAATTTTCCCAGTAATTAAATCAACGTCACCAGAAATTTGATGAATTTTATTAATCGAAATCTTATCATTTACATAATCAATTTTACCATCCATTTGGGCGATATAGATATTTAAATCATCTTCCTTTTGGATAAATCCTTTTCCTTTTAAGGTTGGCAACTCTTTCACCAATGCCGCCGGAATCTTAGTTCCTCGAACACTCACCCCGTCTACACCCATAACCGCATTATGATAAATGGCGATTGTATCCCCCACCTTAACATTTTGCAATATATTCATGCTTTGATAATCAACTGATCCATCCTCACGAATCTTGGGTGCTTTTTTTGAATTTGTAACATCAAAAAAGTATTCATAGTATCCGTTCACACCCTCTTTTGGTACAATTGCATCCGCAACTTTTATTTCTCTCTCATATACACCCTTTTTAGCAATGGCAGCTACGTTGGATTCAATAATACCTGCAACTACACCGTTCATTCTCAATAAATCTATGATTTCTTCTTTCGTATAAGGAATATCATTCATTTTAGGCATAAGAAATAGAAATGCTTGAGAATCATCATCAAGAATTTTGACATATGTTTTCTTTTCTTCCCAATCATTTTCTTTTTGTTCCTCTGCACTTGATACAAATGACCCTAAATGAAACCCCATTTCCATGCGAATCACCCCTCAATGTCTTACCAATAAACATTGTAACTATAGACATTGTACCATAATTATGAATAATTATGGTACAAAATAATTACAACTGCTTCATTCTCTCTAGAATTTGGTCGAGCATTTGTGTGTATTTATTTAATTTTTCTTTTTCTTCTTCAATTTTATCAGAAGATGCCCTACTCATAAAATTTTCATTTGCTAGCATTTTTGATGCCCTCGTAATTTCAGCCTGCAACTTCTCTTCTTCCTTTTTAAGGCGAACTTTTTCTTGTTCAAGATCAACTAATTGTTCAAATGGAATATAGATTGTTGCGTCCTTCACTACAACACTTACAGCGTCAGAACCAATACCCGCTTGATCCGTTTGGATGATAACCTCATTTGCCATCGCAAGCGGCTTAATATAGTTATTCGCTTGCTTAAAAATATTAGTAACATCGCTACTATTAGTAACTACAATAACTTGAGCTTTTTTAGACGGAGCAACATTCATATTTGCTCGTACCGTTCGAATACCCCGAATTGTCTCTTGTATGAACGCTATATTTTTTTCTTCCTCAACAAAATACCGCTCTGGCTTATACGTTGGCCACTGTGAAATCATAATAGAATCTTCTTCTGATTGTAGTGATGTGAATATTTCTTCCGTAATAAAAGGCATAAAAGGATGTAGTAATTTTAATGCATCTACTAGTACCATTTTTAACGTAATCAGTGCCGCCGTCTTGCTAAGAACATCTGTCTCACTATATAAACGTGGCTTTACCATTTCAATATACCAATCACAAAAATCATCCCAAATAAAATCATACACTTTTTGAACTGCAATTCCCAAATCATATTGCTCCATATGATTTGTAACATCATTAACCAAAGTGTTCAATTTAGAAATAATCCACTTATCCACTGGTTCAAAAATACAAGTTGTTGCATCTGGAATAAATACCTCTTCTTCCATATTCATCAAAATAAATCTTGAGGCATTCCACACTTTATTTGCAAAATTTCTTGAAGCTTCTACTCGTTCAACGTAAAAACGCATATCGTTACCTGGCGCATTACCGGTTATTAAAGTTAGTCGCAGTGCATCTGCGCCATACTGTGAAATGATTTCCAAAGGGTCTATCCCATTTCCTAGAGACTTAGACATTTTTCTTCCTTGTGAATCACGAATCAAACCATGGAACAATACTGTTTTAAAAGGTCTTTCACCCAAATGTTCATATCCCGAAAAAATCATTCTAATAACCCAAAAGAAAATAATATCATAACCGGTCACCAAAACATCTGTTGGATAAAAATATTCTAGTTCCTCGGTCTTTTCAGGCCATCCAAGTGTAGAAAAAGGCCAAAGAGCAGATGAAAACCATGTATCAAGCGTATCCGGATCTTGTACAATTTCAGAGCTCTTACATGTTCCACATTCTAATGGTTTATCTTTTTGAACATGTATTTCTCCACATTGTTCGCAATAATATGCCGGAATTCTATGTCCCCACCATAATTGTCTGGAAATACACCAATCTCTTATATTATCAGTCCAATTAAAGTAGATTTTTTCCATTCTTTCTGGTACTAATTCAATTTCTTTATTCTTTACTGCTTCTACTGCAGGCTTAATTAGTTCCTCCATTTTAACAAACCATTGTTGCTTAACTAATGGTTCGATTGTCGTTTTACATCGATCATGTGTTCCAACATTGTGCACATGCTTTTCAATTTTTTGCAGATATCCTTGTTGGTCTAACAATGTAACAATCTGCTTTCTAGCTTCATAGCGATCCAATCCTTCAAACTGACCTCCGTTATGGTTGATTGTCGCATCATCATTCATAATATTAATTTCTTGGAGGTTATGGCGTTTCCCTACTTCAAAATCATTCGGATCATGCGCCGGCGTAATTTTAACTACACCAGTTCCAAATTCCATATCCACATAGTCGTCCGCTATTACAGGGATTTCCCGGCCCACTAAAGGAATCAACACAGTTTTGCCAATTAAGTGCGTATACCGTTTATCTTTTGGGTTAACTGCAACAGCTGTATCTCCAAGCATTGTCTCTGGTCTCGTTGTTGCAAAAGTAAGTGCTTCACTCGTCCCAACAATTGGATACTGAATATGCCAAAAATTTCCTTGCTGCTCAGAATACTCTACTTCAGCATCTGAAATGGTCGTTTTACACACTGGACACCAGTTGATAATCTTTGATCCTTTGTATATCATTTTCTTTTCATACATTTTAACAAAAACTTCTTCAACCGCTTTTGAACAACCTTCATCCATTGTAAATCGTTCTCTTTCCCAATCACAAGAAGATCCCAATTTTTTCAATTGCTCAATAATCCTTCCACCATACTCCTCTTTCCAATCCCATGCTCTCTCTAAGAACTTTTCCCTTCCTAAATCAGCTTTTTGGATGCCCTCTTCTTTTAACCTTTCAATAATTTTTACCTCTGTGGCAATACTTGCATGATCCGTTCCTGGTTGCCATAATGCATTAAATCCTTGCATCCTCTTGAAACGAATAATAATGTCTTGCATGGTATTATCAAGTGCGTGACCCATGTGAAGTTGACCCGTAATATTTGGTGGGGGGATAACAATCGTAAATGGTTTTTTTTCTTTATCTACTTCTGCATGAAAATACTTCTTATCCATCCAATCTGCATAAATTCGATCTTCCATTCCATGTGGGTTATATTTCTTTTCCAATTCTTTTTTCATTACTATTAACCATACCTTTCCTTCATAAACGGATAACATTTCCAACTTTCCATAAAAAAAAGCCCTCTGTCATTATAGACAAAGGGCGATCTTATCGCGGTACCACCTTTATTCGTAGCTTCTAGCTACCTCATTCCTAATGCAACACCCTTTAACGTGGATGAGTCGTATAAATCTCATACAAATTGTTTCGATTTATCAGCTCCAAAGCTACCTTCCATACCCCTTATTCAAAATGATCTTCCAGCCAATGGATCACTATCTCTGTTGAATGTCTGTATGTACTCCTCTTCTTCAATGCTTTTATTATGATTATAATCTCATATTTCTAACTAGTTTTTGTTTTTCCAAGTCGAACTCTTCTTGCGTAATAATACCATTATCCAAAAGAATTTTCAATTTCATAGCTGCTTTCTCAAACTCTTCTAGTGAAATTCCCTTCACAACTTCATTATTACTTGCAGCTGCTTGTGACTTGGCAGCTTGTGCAGCCTGAGCAGCTTGTGCTGCTTGTGCTGCTTGTGCAACTTTTTCATCCTCTTCGCGTTGACGATCTGCTTCATCTTCTATCTTCTTAAACGCTGCTTCCGCTGCTGCTTTTCTAGCTTTTTCCGCTTCTTCCGCCTGTCTTGCTTTTTCTTCTTCTGCTTTTACAGCTTTTTCTTCTTCTTCGCGTTTCAGTTTTTCGATAGCTGCTGCTTTTGCTGCTTCTTCCGCTTCTCTCTTAGCCTGTTCCTCTGCTAACTTCTTAGCTTTTTCAGATTCTAGACTTCGCATCTCGTCAGCTGCTGCTTTTTTAGCTGCTTCTTCTGCCGACTTACGGACTGCTTCTTCAATTGCCTTTAAACTTTCAACTTCATTATTTTTTGCCAAATTAGCTGCTTCATTTTTTGCTTCATCTTCAGCCTTTTTCAATGCATCTGATACAATCTTCGTAGCAATTTCTTCCGCAATTTTGACTGCATCACTTACTGCCTTATTCGCAGTAGCTTCCGCTTTTGCTTTTGTTTCTTCAGTTCTCTTGATAATCTCATCAACATTTTGTTTCATTGCCTTGTCGACATTAAGCTTTGTTTCTTCAGCTTTCTTCTTAGCATCTTCAATTGCTTTTTTAGCATCTGCATCTGCCTTTGCCTTAATTTCTTCAGCTCTTCTCAGTGCTTCTTCTTCTTCTTTTTTAGCAAGTTCATCAGCCTTTGTTTTTTCTAACTCAGACTTCTTCTTTGATTCATCAATTGCTCTTGCTGCTTCATCTTCTGCACGCTTTTTATTTTCATCAAATAACTTTTTAGACTCTTCTTCAGCCTTCTTCTTCGTATTGTCAAATACTCTTTTTGCCTCTAAATCCGCTCTTTGAGCTGCTTCATCAACGGCTTTCTTGATTTGTTTTGTTGAATTTATATATAATTCTTCTGCTTTTTTAGAATAATCATCTGCCATTTTTCTTGCAATATCTTCAGCTGCTTTTCGCGCTGCATCAGCAGTTACTTTTCGAATGGTATCTTCTTCAACAGCTTTTCTGGCTGCGTCTTTTTCTGAAGAACTTTTATCAACAGTTTCATGAACTGTTCTATTCGCAATCTCATCTGCTAACTTAATAGCAGTCTCTAAAGCGGTTCTTTTTGTAGCTGCTTCAGCGGACTTTCTTACAGCAACTTCTACCTGACTTACTGCCATCGCTGCTTCTAACGAATCTCTTGAAGCTGGCGCACTAGTATGATTACTTGTTGTTACATTATTTGCCATTGCTGCTGCTGCCTTCTTTGCGGCCTCTCTTGCTGCTTCTTCCGCTGCCTTTCTTGCTGCATCCATTCCTGTTTTCTCACCTTGCATCTTCTCTACCCCTATGCTATCTCTAATTTCCATCGGCACAACACACCGTATTAAAATGTATTATAGCATGATTGTAATTAGATTTCTAGCACTCATTCCATTTTTTTATTGTATAATTTGGAAAATTTCGTATTTTATTATATGCAAATTGTACATAATGTGATATTGGTTCTATTTCACAAAAAATTACTCATTTCGAATAGCCGCCAAAGGACTTAACTTCATAGCTCGTAACGAAGGCATAAATCCAGATAACATACCAATTAGTACCGAAAAAACAATTGCTAACAAGGTCAACCAGATTGGAATATAGGAAATCGTACTAGGACCTGATTCTCCACCAAAGATCTTGACTGCAAAATTAATGACAAGGGAAATTCCATGTGAAAGAATAATTCCCATCACTCCACCAAAAAAACCAATATATCCCGCTTCGAATAAAAATAATGCTTGGATATTTCTCATGTCACATCCTAATACCTTCATAACGCCAATTTCTTTTGTTCGTTCATAGATGGACATCATCATGGTATTCATAATGCCAATGGATGCAACAAATAGTGCAACTGCTCCAAGACCACCTAAAACCAAACTGACAATTCTCATCTGGGATTTTATTGATTCAACCCATTCCATATTACTCGTAGCATCATAACCCAACTCTTTTGCCTTTGTCTGAACTGCTGTAATATCGTTCATATCTTCAACATTTAACAACAATTTGGTATAAAATATGTCCTTGTATGGCTTTCCAGATGGCATTGTTGGTTGATTTGGAATTGCTCTATTCTTAAACTCCTTTTTTAGAATCCGCTTTAATGATTCAATTTCACAAAAAACATAATATGATTGAGGACCATAATCTTCTGGCCCCCCTTTTAATACACCACTCGCATGAATCAAATGTTTCTTAGGTGGTTTTGTTACAGTCGTTGAATCACCAGGGTTTTGTGAATTGTAATAACCTTCTGTATCAAAGATTACCTGCATGGCGTCTTCCATCAAATCAATATCCGGTACTTCACCAGTCTCCCAATATCCCGAACCCGTCTTTGAATGATAGAAATTTGTCAACACTATATTTCCGTATACAAATGTTAATGCACCCTCTTCTTCTGGAAGTCCTCCCTGAGCGAATTCAAACTTTTGATCTGCCAAGGCTTCTTTCGACATTGCTTGAATAGACGTGTTACTTTCATATGCACCCGCCTTAAACAATGCGTAAGTTTCTAAAATAGGGTAAACCGACTCAACCTTTTCAATCTGGCTCAACTCCGCAACCGCTTTATCATCCAACATTTTTATTTCATCCGTAGTTTCTTCTGAAGATGAGCCTTCTTCAGAATATACCATTCCTGATCCTTTTTGGTATACTTCGACAGTTTTTAATGAACCATACTGTTCCACTTCTTCCAAAGATGCCTTATTTAATCCCAATCCCAATGAAACCGTTACTACTAGTGACGATGTTCCAATCAGCACACCTGAAACTGTAAGAAGTGTACGAATCTTTCGCTTCCATAAACTACTGCCACTCATTTTCAAAAGATCCAGAAGTTTCATTCCCTGCATCATTCTTTCTTTTCACCTTCACATTCATCCAACAGATTAACAAGTTCTTCTTCCTTTTTTGCTTTTTTCTTCTTCAATATAACAACTAGTATAATCGTGCCAATAATCCCCAACACCACTATGATAATTACTACAATAACAATATACTTCAGTATTCTTGAACCAGGATTTTGCATACCAGGATCATCCACCATTCCTCCGTCGATGCCTCCGTCAATCATTCCTTCATCCATTGGGACATCTTCCATTACAAACAAGGAAACATCCTTGGTTTCAGAAAACTCTTTACCTGATTCATCTTCGTAACTAATCACCGCTTGGATGGTACCGTCATTGGTGGTTGCCGCAGTTCCCATAACCATGGCATCCACATTACCAGTGGCTCCTGCATCAATTTTTCCAACAAAGGTGTCTCCACCAGACACATTATCTCCTTTAAATGCAACTTTTACATTGTAGAGTGTTGTTTTTCCAAGATTATAGATACTGAACATGATATTACTTTCGCCACCAACCATAATCTCTGTAGGCATTACTTCTGGTGTGCTAATATCAAAACGAGCGTTTTGCTTAATCGGTATTGAGACAGATTCAGCCGCGGTAAAAGCTGCGTAATTCTCATCTTCAAACTCCATTTTGACCTCTAAAACATATGGCTTTTGGAGTAAATCAGCTTTCGCCGTCATTTCAATGGTAACATCCGACGTGGAACCTTTTCCAATCTTATCAATATACACCGTATTCGAACCCGAAGTTGGCAAAAAAGCAGAATAGGTTGTGTCAGCATCTTTTCCTTCTGCTGCTGCCGCTAAATGGATCACCATATTATTGACAGAAGTTCTTTTCGATGTGTTTTTCAGGTGAATCATTAATTTAAAAGTATCTCCTGCCTTTACAACACTTGGTTCTGTGGTAAATCCAGTAACAATTACCCTTGGTGTTGAAAGACTTGCTCCGCCATTTTCAACATTACCACTACCACTTGCACCAATTACTTTCACATATGTTGTTAATGTAGTAGATTCTTTTACCCCATTCTTTTCATATAATACGCTAAATTGCAGTTTATGATATCCGTTGAGTGCGTCCCCCCTAGTCTGCAATGTCCACGTAAGTTCTCTCCTGCGATCAAAGTCACTCTGACCATTTCCCTTACCTGGTAAATCACGGATTGTTTGGGAATACCCACTCGTTAAGATTTCAAACGGCCAATCCTTCGTACTGCTTGAAATAACAGGTGTTACTATAATATTATTAATATTTTGATTTCCCATATTCACAATTGGTAACACAATATTAACACTTTTACCATATACTGCAACTGGTGTAATCCAATTTCCACCAACCATTACGAACTCACTGGTTGAGGATGGGGTTGGTTCTACAATTGGAGTATCCACTCCGTCTCCTTTATCATCTGTTGGAGTTGTATTTCCAGATGTTGTCGCCGCATATAAAGGTTGTGGAGACATTGTCATAACCATCATAAATATAACCATTGCAAACCCAATTAATAACACTTGCTTTTTTATCATTTTCTTACTAATCCAGCTTTTCATTTGCTTTTCTCCATTCTGTTTCCCGTCTCTTCTATTTGAATAATTTGACCATCCAATATATGAAATATGCGATCTGCATATCCCGCCAACTTTGCATCATGTGTAACCATTACCAACGTGTGCCCCTGTTCTCTAACAACCTGCTGCATAAGATTCATTACCTCTTCTGATGTGTGAGAATCCAAATTTCCAGTGGGCTCATCTGCAAAAATAATTTCAGGTTCAACAACCAGCGCCCTTGCAACACCGACTCTTTGTTGCTGTCCACCAGACATTTGAGTTGGCCGATGTTTTTTATGCTTTGTTAAGCCGACTAATTCCAGCGTTTTTTCAGCCCGAAGCATTCTTTCTTTTTTGTCCATTCCCTGAAATGTGAGGGGCAGTGCTATATTTTCTACTGCAGTTAAGGTTGGCATAAGATTAAACGATTGAAAAATGAAACCAACACGCTCTCTCCTAAACTTAACCAATTGATTTTCGCTTTTTGTTTCCATGTGCTCACCTGAAATAATAATTTCTCCCTTTGTTGGTTTTTCAAGACCGGCAAGCATATTTAGCAACGTTGATTTCCCCGACCCTGAAGCTCCTACAATAGCACAAAATTCCCCCTTCTTAACGGTTAAACTGACGCCATTTAAAGCACGAAGCTTCGTTTCTCCAACCTTGTAAATCTTATATAAATTATTCACTTCAATCACATTTTCTGCCATTTTATCTATGCCTTCTTTCCATCAATAACACATCTTCATACATCTGCTCAGACAAACTCTATACAAGAACCTTCCAGATATATCCCGAGTTAGCGTCTAAGTGCATGGGACCACTCTTTGTGATTTCGCGGCCATTCATTAAATCAAGTAGCTTCAAGTGTTCGCCCCACATAGTGCAATCAAACGGTTGCTCATCAATGTTTAATCCTATGATGACTCTTTCATTCTCAAAAACTCTTTCAAAAACACACTGGCGATTTGTAAGTGCTAATACTTTGAATGAACCGTATTGTAGAGCTTTTACGCCTCTTTTTATCATTGTCAATGTTGCAATATAGGATGATAATTCGTTAAAAATTGGTTGATCAAAACATGGTCGAAGTCCCTGGTCTCCATCTCTTTTATCTCCCAATTGTCCCCACTCGCTTCCATAATAGATACAGGGGATGCCTGGCATCGTAAAGCAGAGTAGATAAATAAGTGGGATATGCTTGCCTTTTTCCAAAACACTCGCAACTCTCGTAACATCATGATTATCTACAAAAGATAGCAAATGCTTGTTTTTATAAAGCGTCCAATTTTCCGAACTAAATTGTCTATTTAACGAATGCATTATTTCGAACAAATTATAGCTGTTAAAACTTGAATATAGACCTTTATAACATTCATAATTCGTGACCGAATGCAACATCTGTTGATTCATCATTCGATTGTAATCCCCATGTAGCATTTCACCAAGTAAAAAGAAGTTCGGATCAATTGAATCACACCTGTTACGTAATTCTTTTACAAAGTTTTCATCCAAAGAATATGCTACATCCAACCTTAATCCATCAATTCCAAAATATCGCTTCCAATAATCAACCGCTTCAAAGATATGATTCTTCACCTCTGGGTTCTTAAGATTTAACTTCACAAGGTCATAATTGCCTTCCCAACCTTCATACCATAACCCATCATTATAATGAGAATTTCCTCCAAAATCGATTCTATAAAACCAATCCTTATATTGGGACGCTTCTCTTTTTACTAGGACATCCTGAAATGCCCAAAACCCTCTCCCCACATGATTGAAAACGCCATCCAAAACAACTTTAATTCCATGTTCATGAAGCTTATTGCAAACCAATAAAAAATCTTCGTTCGTTCCAAGTCTTGGATCAATTTTCAGATAATCTCTTGTATTATATCCATGTGTATCTGAATCAAACACTGGTGAAAAATAGATTGCGTTTATTCCAATAGTATTCAGATGTGGTATCCAATCAATCACTTTTAAAATGCGATGCTGCAACTCGTTATCCTGTTCAAACGGTGCACCACAAAATCCCAACGGATAAATTTGATAAAACACAGATTCATATGCCCACATAAATTTCCTCCTCTGTTAGTCTATAACTTTCGCTATATATCCTTGGAAAATAATACCATATATTGTGTTAAAAATCACTTCATTAATCTATATATTGACCATTCTTAAGAATCTCTTAATAAACCATTGCAACGAATCAAATTATTCAAAGTTGTTTGTTATTTATTCACTTTAAAAAGTTTACATAATAATCCTCATTTTTTTTATGGGCATCAAAAAGTTTTCCACCACTTTTCCTTAAATATCATAAGTTATTTTATTATAATGCCCTGTTTCAAGGTAGAAATCCCCAATTTCCACATAGTTATCCACATTTATTAACATTTTCTCTTGTTTGTTGAATTGTTTGAAAATTCCACTCAACTCAGTAATATTATGGTATTATTTGCAGAATAGTATGTTGTAATCATCAAACTTTTCCATTTTACTCATCATTTACATAAATGCTTAATTAGTCTATTGTTATGTAAACTGACTGTTTCGGTTTATTCATTCAATAACATACGATTCCAAAACTTTTCTATTTCCAGCCTACAACTATTCACATCTACCAATACAGAAGAATTCCATTCTTTTGGAAAGAGTTTATTATATTCATCCAACCTAAAACGATCATCTAATAGTGCAATGACTCCTTTATCAGCTTTTGTTCGAATGACTCTTCCAGCCGCCTGTAATACTTTGTTCATACCAGGATATCGATAGGCATAATCAAATCCCGCTTGGTTTGTCTTGTCAAAATACTTTCTAAGAAGCTCTCTTTCATAGGATATTTGTGGTGTTCCAGTTCCGATTATGATTGCACCAATTAACATATCTTCTTTCAGATCAATTCCTTCCCCAAACACACCACCAAGGACACAGAATCCAAGAATTGTTTTATCTGCTTCTTTCTCAATTGGCATTCGAATCATTTTTTCATCATACTCTTGTTTGGTATTATATGAAAACCTCCCAATAAAATAATCTCGCTCATCCTCATTCATGGACTCTTTTTGTAATAGTACCTCTAACTTGTTACGCTCATAATAAAAGGTCTCAAATACGCTATAAACTTGATTTAGAAATAGGAAGGATGGGAAAAACACAATATAGTTCCCATTCTTTGCAGTTACTATTTCATAAATATAGTTTGCAATTTTTCTATATTCTTCAAAATTTCTATTTGAATATTTGCTTGTTACCCCACTGCAAATCAATATCTTTCTGTTTTCTACTGGAAAATCAGACTCTGCATACACTTCATAGTCCTCACCCGTACCACCTAATAGCCCTTTATAATACTGTATTGGTAACAATGTCGCAGAAAAGAGAATGGAACTCACTCCCTTATTTAAACATTCTCTCAGCTGCGCTGAAGGATCAAAACAATACAGTTTTATTTGAAATGTCCCATCATCCAAAATTTGTGTATACGACGCATAACAATCATCTAATTTTTCATACACATCCATAAAACGTTTTATTTTGAAAAAAAGAGAAAGCAACAAATCACTTCCATCAACTCCAATATTATCATTCATAAACGCAGCAAGCGAATCATTTAATCGAATGAGCGTGTCCAACAACTTGCTACACTGATCAAAATCAACCTTCCCAATCTCAAGCTTTTTTAGTGCTAGCAATTCTTTATTGCAAGCATTTATACATTTCACAGTCTTCTTATCAAGTTTCTTAACTTCTCTCTTCACTTCAAGAAACTCTTCTTTTATGAGCATCGCACTATACATATCGCGGCTTCGATCTACGAGATTATGCGCCTCATCAATTAGGAAAAGATAATTCCCCTGCCCACCTTGCATAAAGTATCTTCTTAAATATGAATAGGGATCAAATAAGTAATTATAGTCTAAAATAATACCATCGCAGTAAAGGCTTACATCTAATCCCATCTCAAAGGGGCAAACCGTGTGTTTTCTTGCATATTCACATAGTACTTCTTTCGTTATATTCTCTTCGCTTGTAATTAAATCAAATACCGCATCATTGATACGATCATAATGCCCATTTGCATAAATACACTTTTCAGGAACACAATCACATTTTTGTTCAAAGCATATTTTCTCCTTGGCAGTCAATACAATTGTACGCATATTGAGTCCAATATCTCTTAATTGACGATATGCTTCAAGCGCAACTAAAGATGTAATGGTTTTTGCCGTAAAATAAAAAATTTTGTCTGCTTTTCCTTCTCCAAATGCTTTAATGGAAGGAAAGATTGTTGCAATTGTCTTTCCAACACCTGTTGGCGCTTGCAAAAACAATTTCCGTTTATGACAGATTGTATGGTATACATGGGTTATTAATTCTTTCTGCCCCTCTCTATAAGAGAATGGAAAGGAACATCTTTTTGAGCTTTGCCTCGCTATTATATCCCATTCATATGTATCTTTTGCCCACTTTTCATACTGTGCAATCAAAGCTTCAAACCATGACTCTAGCTCTTCCCTTGATTGATGAACCAAAAAGCGTTTAATCTCTAAAGATTCAATGTGACAGTACGTAATTTGAACATCCATCTGTGTAATTGTTTCATCCAAATTTAACTCTTTGTCCTGTAGATAAAAAAACGCATAGCATTTTGCCTGTGCAAGATGAACAAGGGCTGGCTGTTCTATTTCATTAAGATCTAAGTAAGTACTCTTTATTTCATCAATGGTAATGGTTTCCTGATCAATAATTCCATCTGCACGCCCCTCTATTAAAAGCGAATATTCGCCCCAATCTCTACAATAGGATAAGCTAACCTCTGGATGATAATTGCTTTTCATACTCTTTTGAATTGCACGATGAATTTTACTTCCCTTTTGTAGGGCATCCTCATCAAATCCTTTTATTCTCCGATCGATACTTCCGCTTCGAAATAAGAATTCAACAAAATCCCTTACTGATATTTTGATTTGCATACGCTTCTCCCAAACATCGAAACTAACAGAAAAACTCCCTGTCAAGAATAGTTTATCCTATCCCCAACAAGGAGTCAAACATTTGTTCTGATTTGTCTTTGTAACTAACAAGCCATTGCATAACACATTAGAAATCGTTCAAGTTCTTCATTATACCCACAATACTCTACTGTAAGTATCTGATTGAAATTCAAGCCCATTACACCCAAGTATGACTTTGCATCAACAACGTATCGATTATACGAAATATCAATATCAAATTCACACCTACTTGCAATACTAACAAATTTTTTTGCATCTTCATAATTCATTTTAATTCTTCGTTCTGTCATGATTCACGCCACCTTTCCGACTAAACCCCCTCAGAACCCTCTCGATGATTGAATTATACTAGATTGTGATGATTTGTAAACCTATAATTTACATTTTCGTAGGGCCTCACAATAATTTCAAACCAATTCTATATTTTTTGTAAATATCTACTATTGAATTGACATATTTGAATAGCCCATCAAACTTTCATCTACTTCTTTAGCACATAATCGTCCTTCTCTCATTGCCCATACAACAAGCGACTGTCCTCTTCTCATATCACCGGCAACAAAAACGTTCTTTACACTCGTTTGATATCCACTATTTTGTACAATAACATTTGTTCTTTGATCTACGTCTACTTTAAAAGCATCTGTCAAATATTTTTGGCTTCCCAAGAAACCGGCTGCAATTAAGACCAAATCTGCTGGAAGAACTTTTTCACTTCCTTCAACTTCTTTTAATACCATTTTTCCATTCTCATTTACGAATTGGACTTTTACAGTTTTAATTGATGTGATTTTACCAGCCTTATCTTTTACAAATTCTTTTACTGTTGTTTCATAAACTCTTGGATCCTGTCCAAATCTATGAATCGCTTCTTCTTGTCCATAATCTGTCTTGCACACTTTTGGCCATTCTGGCCATGGGTTATCATCACTTCGAACATCGGGTGCTTTCGCCATCATTTCCAATTGTGTAACAGACTTACATCCATGTCTTAAAACCGTTGCCACACAGTCATTTCCTGTATCACCACCACCAATGACAATCACGTTTTTGTTTTTTGATAAAATGAATTTTCCATCTTCCAAATTGGAATCCAATAAGGATTTTGTGTTTTGTGTTAAGAAATCTACTGCAAAATAGATTCCCTGCGCATCCCTACCTGGAGCATTAATATCTCTTGGGTTTGATGCCCCAGCACATAATACAATTCTATCAAAATCCTTCTTCAAAGTGTCTACTTTTACCTTCGTACCAACATCGGCATTTACCTCAAATAGCACTCCTTCATCCTTCATAATAGATATTCTACGATCGATGATTTGCTTCTCTAGCTTCATATTCGGAATACCATACATCAGTAAACCACCTACACGGTCAGATCTCTCAAATACCGTCACTAAATGTCCACGTTTATTAAGTTGTTCCGCCACTGTTAACCCCGCTGGTCCCGACCCAATAACAGCAACCTTTTTACCGGTTCGAATCTTTGGTTGTTCTGTTTTTACATAACCCATTTTAAATGCATTTTCAATAATTGCAAATTCATTTTCTTTGATTGCCACAGGTTCCGCATTTAATCCACAGGTACAAGCTGCTTCACAAGGAGCCGGACATACTCTGGCCGTAAACTCCGGGAAGCTACTTGTTTTCACTAATCGATTGTATGCCTGCTCCCAATTGCCAGTATATACAAGATCATTCCACTCTGGAATTAAATTGTGCAATGGACATCCACTCGTCATTCCGCATAAATTTGCCCCCGACTGACAGAACGGGATTCCACATTCCATACATCTTGCGCCCTGCTTGCGTTGCTCTTCCTCAGAAAGAGGAAGATGAAATTCATTATAATGCGTCAAACGTGTCTGAGGACTTTCACTAATACTCGTTTTTCTATTATATTCCATAAATCCAGTTGGTTTTCCCATAACTCAATCCTTTCTCTTAAAAATCATTCGCCATTCCCAGTTTATACTTCTTTTATTGCATAAAATGCTTCGATTTGTGCCTGTTCAGCGCTTAAGCCCTTTTCTTCCATTTGAACAATCAATTTCAACATTTTGTCATAATCATGTGGAATGATTTTTTTGAATTTTGGAAGGTAATCAAGGAAATTATTTAAAATCATTTTTCCTTTTTCTGAATTTGTATACGAAACATGTTCCTTAATCATTTCTTTTAATTCAAGAACATCATATTTAGAGGTTATCTCTGAAGAAGAAATCATTTCCTTATTTGTTCTTGTGTACAAATCATTTTCTTCATCTAAAACATAGGCAATTCCACCACTCATACCAGCCGCAAAGTTCTTACCTGTTCTACCCAACACAACAACACGACCACCTGTCATATATTCGCATCCATGATCTCCAACACCTTCAACAACCGCTATCGCACCAGAATTTCTTACGCAGAAACGCTCGCCAGCAACTCCACATATAAACGCTTTTCCGCTGGTTGCTCCATATAATGCAACGTTTCCGATAATGATATTTTCATCCTGCTTAAAACGACTTCCAGTAGGTGGATATACAACTAACTTTCCTCCTGACAATCCTTTTCCAAAATAGTCATTTGAGTCTCCAACCAATTCTAGTGTTAAACCTTTTGGAATGAACGCGCCAAAACTTTGTCCGCCTGCACCCTTACATAATACTCTAAAGGTATCTTCTTCCAATGAATCGTGATATCGCTTTGTGATTTCAGCTCCAAACATCGTACCAAAAGCTCTGTCTGTGTTCTTAACTTCTAATTCAATACTTCTTTTTTGTCCATTTTCCAAAGCTTTTCCTAACTGCTTGATTAGAACGGTTTCATCCAGTGTTTTTTCAAGTTCAAAATCATAAACCTGCTTTGGATCAAATGTCATCCTATGCTTTGTCTCAATATATGGACTATGAATAATCTTGGATACATCAACTTTACTTCGTTTTCCCTTAAGCTCTTCTTTCATTTTAAGAAGGTCGCTTCTTCCAACTAATTCATCTACCGTACGAACGCCTAGTTTTGCCATATACTCGCGCAATTCCTGTGCTACAAAACGCATAAAATGAATAACATATTCTGGTCTTCCTTTGAAATTTTTACGAAGTTGTGGATTTTGAGTTGCAACTCCAACTGGACAAGTGTCCAAATTACAAACCCTCATCATTACGCAGCCCATCGTAACTAATGGAGCTGTAGCAAATCCAAATTCTTCCGCTCCAAGCATTGCTGCAATTGCAACGTCTCTTCCGCACATTAGTTTTCCATCGGTTTCAATTCTTACTTTATTTCTCAACCCATTCATAATGAGTGTTTGGTGTGTTTCAGCCAATCCAAGTTCCCAAGGTAATCCCGCATTATGAATAGAACTCTTTGGTGCTGCTCCCGTACCACCATCATATCCAGATATTAATATTACTTGTGCTCCAGCTTTCGCAACTCCAGCTGCGATTGTTCCCACACCTGCTTCCGATACAAGTTTTACTGATATTCTCGCATCACGGTTGGAATTTTTTAAATCATATATTAACTGTGCTAAGTCCTCAATTGAATAGATATCATGATGAGGTGGTGGAGAAATCAAACCAACTCCCGGTGTTGAATTTCTTGTTTTAGCAACCCAAGGATACACTTTTCCGCCTGGCAGATGTCCACCTTCTCCTGGCTTAGCTCCTTGTGCCATCTTAATCTGAATCTCATTTGCACTCACCAAATATCTGCTTGTAACACCAAATCTACCCGATGCCACTTGCTTAATTGCTGAACATTTATTGTCTTCTCCTGGAAGATGTGTCAAACGATCATAATCTTCTCCACCCTCACCAGAATTTGATTTACCATGCAAACGGTTCATTGCTATTGCAAGAGTCTCATGCGCTTCCTTGCTAATTGATCCATAGGACATTGCACCTGTTTTAAATCTTGTTACAATGGATTCCACGCTTTCAACTTCATTAATATCAATGCCTTTTTGGGGATATGTAAATTCCAACAGACCTCTCAAATTGTAAACAGCAGGCTCTTCACTAACCATTTTTGAATATTGCTTAAACATTTCATAATCATTTTTTCTTGTAGACTCTTGTAACATATGAATTGTTTGTGGATTATAAAGATGCTCTTCTCCACCCGAGCGATATCTGTGATGTCCTGGGCTTTCTAGTGTTAAATCAGTTGCTAAACCAAGTGGGTCAAAAACACTTGAATGCATTTCGTTTACTTGTTTTTCAATATCTGATAATGTAATACCGCCAACTCGACTAACTGTATTGGTAAAGTACTTATCAATTACTTGCTTATCAATACCAATTGCTTCAAAAATTTTAGCTCCCTGATACGACTGAATCGTTGAAATTCCCATTTTTGATGCAATTTTAATAATTCCATGCAGAACAGCATGATTATAATCTTCTACTGCCGCATAATAATCTTTGTTTAGCATTTCTGATTCAATTAATTCTTTAATTGACTCTTGCGCCAAATATGGATTAATTGCACATGCCCCATATCCCAATAACGTTGCAAAATGATGAACTTCTCTAGGTTCTGCTGATTCTAATATAATTGCAACACTCGTTCTTTTCTTGGTACGAACTAATTGTTGTTGTAATGCTGATACTGCTAATAGAGATGGAATCGCAACATGATTTTCATCAACGCCACGGTCTGACAAAATCATAATATTAACACCTTCGCTATATACACGATCAACTTCAACAAAAAGACGCTCAATTGCTTTTTCAAGGCTCGTATTTTTGTAATATGTAATTGGTACTACTGCAACCTTAAACCCATCCGCTTTCATAGTTTTGATTTTCATCAAATCGGTATTTGTCAAAATTGGGTTGTTTACTTTTAATACATTGCAGTTTTTTCCTGCTTCTTCTAGTAAATTCCCATCAGTCCCAATATATACAGTCGTTGATGTTACAATTTCTTCACGAATTGCATCAATTGGCGGATTGGTAACCTGTGCAAACAATTGCTTAAAATAATTAAATAAAGGATGCTTCGAGTTACTTAGTACTGGAAGTGGAGAGTCCACACCCATGGCTGTAATACTCTCAGAACCGGTTTTTGCCATTGGCAAAATACTTGATTTCAGTTCGTCGTAAGTATAGCCAAATACTTTTTGCATTTTTTTACGTTCTGTTTTAGAGTACTCTGGCACTCTCTCATTTGGTATTTTCAAACCTTTCAATTCAACCAAATTACGATCTAGCCATTCACCGTAAGGTTGTTTTGATGCATAGTGGTCTTTTAGTTCCTCATCGTCAACAATAACACCCTTCTTGGTATCTACTAACAGCATCTTCCCTGGTCTAAGTCTTTCCTTTACAAGGATTTTTGTTGGATCAATATCAAGAACTCCTACTTCAGAAGACAAAATCAGTTGGTCATCATCCGTAATATAGTAGCGTGAAGGACGAAGTCCATTACGATCTAAAACAGCTCCCATAATATCTCCGTCTGAAAAGAGAATAGATGCTGGTCCATCCCAAGGCTCCATCATAGTTGCATAATATTGGTAAAAATCTCTCTTCTTTTGACTCATTGTGAGATTATTTGCCCATGGCTCTGGAATTGCAATCATCACGGCAAGTGGTAATTCCATGCCATTCATTACAAGAAACTCTAATGTATTATCAAGCATTGCTGAATCCGAACCTGCAGTGTTAATTGCTGGTAAAATTTTGTGCAACTGCTTCTGAAAGTTTTTGGAAACCATGTTTTCTTCACGCGCTAGCATCTTATCAGCATTACCATGAATTGTATTGATTTCACCATTATGAACGATAAATCGATTTGGGTGAGCCCTTTCCCAACTAGGATTCGTGTTGGTTGAAAATCTTGAATGAACCGTAGCAATTGCCGATTCATAGTCTTTATCCTGCAAATCACTAAAGAATGTACGCAGCTGACCCACTAGGAACATTCCTTTGTATACAATCGTTCTACTACTAAATGAAACAACATAAGTATTTTCACAGGATTGCTCAAACACTCGTCTTGCCACATAAAGACAACGATCAAACTCTAATCCTTTGGCAACTTTCTCAGGTTTTTTTACAAATGCCTGCATAATAAATGGCATACACTCTAACGCCTTATGCCCTAACACTGCTTGATTACAAGGAACTTCTCTCCATCCAAGGAATTCTAATCCTTCTTTTTCCACTATAATCTCAAATAATTTTTTAGATTGATTTCTTTGAAATTCATCTTGTGGAAAAAAGAACATTCCCACACCATATTCGCGCTCTTCTCCCAATAAAATACCGAGAGGACTTGTAACCTTTTTGAAGAAGCGGTGTGATATTTGTGTCAATATCCCTACTCCGTCACCGGTTTTCCCCTCGGCGTCTTTGCCGGCTCTATGTTCTAAATTTTCTACAATCTTTAATGCGTTTTCTACGGTCTCCCTACTCATATGTCCTTTTATATTGACACATGCTCCAATTCCGCAATTATCATGTTCGAATTCTTCCCTATATAAAGAAGCTTTCGGAACAGTTTGCCTTACATCAAACATAATGGCTCCTCCTTGCAATGATTCAATTGACTTGAATTAAGTTGAATTTGTATTCACGTATACCACTGTGAACTAAAGAAAATATACAACATATTTGCATTAATGTAAATAGTTTTTTTTCGCCGAATTGTCAGATAGTTTTTATTTCTCGCTCAATTCATTCTTTTATCTGACTTTTTATTCATTTTTCTTTTTTTGTTTTTTTGTTTCCGCTCAATTCTTTTCTATTCTCCTCTTTTTAGAGAGATTTTTATTTAATTTTTTCTTTTGCCAGGTGCTAAAAACATATAATATCCACATATTATTGCAGTTCCACCAACAATAGCCAATATTAAGGTCGAAATCGTCGAAACAGTGTACAATCCAACATTCGTCCCAACTAATACAGCCATGTTCGCACTGATGTGAAAAACCAAAACACTTGCAAAGTGCTTAACACGCCTATATACAAGCGCCAACAAAACTCCCATAATTGTTCCATAGACAAACTGCACAATATTTCCATGATACGCACCAAATAAAACAGCCGATACAATAATTGCTATAGAATCCGGATAATACGTCTTCATTTGCTGATAGATACCCCCCCGGAAAGTCAACTCCTCTACGACTGGATAAAGTACACCAAATAAAGCAAAACTATAGATTGAAAAAAGCTTTCCTTCTTGAACTATCCCATTTGAAAAGGACACATCCTTAATTCCCAACATTTCAAGTGCAATATTCATTCCTATCGCAACTGCTATTGCAAGTAACGCAGTTGGCAACAAGTATCGAATTACTAATTTACGATTTCTGTCTACTATTTTGTAAGATACTTCTTTTATCTTTCTTTTTTGATACAGTACAGTCAATAAAATACCCGCAATCATTGGTTCCAAAAAGGTTATCCATATGTTTGACGCTTTATTCGTATAACGAAACAAAAGTGAAATTCCCCAAAAAATAAATAGAGGAAGTAAAACATCCGCTGTTTTCAAGATTGCTGGTTTAGTAGCGCTTATTTGTTTGTTATTCAAGAACAAAATAGTCCTCATTTGTTCGAAATTTTCAACAATATAAGTGGCTTTAGCCTCTTCTAATTCGCCTTCTTTTGCATATCCATATAAAACACCCATTGCGTCAATCCCAACTTCACCTGCAGACAGAATATCGTATTTTCGATCTCCAACCATCAACACCAGTTCCTTTGGAACTTCTTCCAAAAAGCTCAAATCTCCTTCTTTCGTATCTGGAGAAAAAATCAGTCGTAGTGCTTCGTAAATCACCTCTGTTTTAGAATCTCTCGTTCCATCTAATTCACTTCCAACAACATATTCAAAGTGTTTTTCAAGTGAAAAGTGTTTTAAAACGATATCAACGAAATGTTTTGGCTTACTCGATGCAATCGCCAAAACATAGCCTTCTTTGACTAAATCATCCAATACTTCGTGAATACCTTTATAAGGTATATTCTCATACACTCCTACCTTTTGAAAGCGTTCTCTATAAAGTCTAATTGCTTCACTAACCGTCTCGTCATCCATTCCATATAAATCACGAAAACTAACTTTTAGCGGTGGACCAATAAAGGCTTCGAGTTTATTTAAATTCTTGGCTTCATAGCCCAAGGTTTGACATGCATATTGAACTGATTTCGTAATTCCTTCTTTGGGATCCGTAAGTGTCCCATCTAAATCAAATAAAATGTAGCGATACTGATTCATCTCTTTATACCTTTCCGTAAAACACACTGAATTTGCTTAACAAAAATATTGTATCATAGAATGAAAATAATTTGACTTTTTCTTAAAAAGTAATTATATTTAACCTAATACAAAACGCTAGGGGAGCCAATCGGCTGAGACTGAATATGCTTTCTAACCCTCACTACTTGAACCGGGTAATACCGGCGTAAGGAAGCCAACTATAAAAAGATTTCTTTTTAATGGTTTCCTCCTGCGTAAATAAAAGGAGGATTTTTTATGTCAAAAATCATTACATATTCACCAACAGGTGGCGAGTATTTACTTCAACCACTGGGTATTGTATTGCTAACCATAGTTCTTATTAACGTTTTATTCCTAGGCGCCTTTCTATTTTCTAAAAGAGAGAATAAGAAAACACCAACTCTGCAAATCATTTTTTCAGGAATTGCCATGGCTTTAGCATTATTAACAAGCTACATCAAATTTGCCTCCCTACCATTTGGTGGCTCAATAACCCTATTCAGTATGTTTTTCATTTGCTTAATTGGCTATTTATTTGGCCTAAAAGCCGGCCTTAGTGTGGGTGTCGCTTATGGTATCTTGCAATTAATTACACAACCCTATATTTATCATCCATTGCAAGTTCTACTCGATTATCCAATTGCATTTGGGTTACTTGGCTTATCAGGACTATTCAAGCAGCATAAACGTGGTCTACTCATCGGGTATCTCGTTGGCGTCTTTGGTCGTTACCTTGCACATTGTATCTCTGGCTATATCTTCTTCGCTGAATACGCGCCTGAAGGCACTCCTGCCCTTCTATATACACTTGGATACAATGCCACTTATATTTTGCCCGAAGCCATTATCACAGCCATTGTTTTAGCAATTCCAGCCGTCACAGCAGCTCTATTACATATTCGCAAACCAATTGATGAATAAATTACCAATAAAATATAATTTTTTTCAAACAAACTACCGATATAATAGTTGGCATATTAATATCGGTAGTTTTTATATGGGGGATTTATGATTTCTATTAGCCTATGTATGATTGTTCGAAACGAAGAAAAAGTTCTTGCACGTTGTTTATCTTCATTTGCACCCTTAGTAGATGAAATCATTATTGTTGATACAGGATCGGACGATCAAACCAAAACAATTGCAAGACAATTTACGGATAAAATTTATGATTTCGAATGGACAAACCAATTTTGTGATGCAAGAAATTATTCATTTTCAAAAGCATCCATGGATTATATTTATTGCGCTGATGCAGATGAATTTATTGATTCTGAAAATCAGCAACTTTTTGAGCATCTCAAAGTAGCCATGCATCCTGAAATCGAAATTGTCCAAATGCTTTATCGAAATTCATCCTCCTTTAATCCTCAATATAATTACAAGGAGGAGTTGCGGCCAAAACTTTACAAACGACTCCGCACTTTTGTATGGGAGTTTCCAATTCATGAGCAAGTTCGATTAACGCCCATTCTTTTTGACAGTGACATTGTCATTCACCATCATCCTCAAGGTCTCCACTGTGAGCGTGATTTCAAGTGCTTCCTTTCGCTTTTCGAGAACCAAAAATACATGGACAAGCGACTACTAACCATGTATGCCAAAGAACTTTACTTTGTTGGAAGTGATCAGAATTTTGTTGATAGCGAAGCAATCTTTTTGTCTTTATTCAACGATTCGGAAAACGATCCAGAATTACTCGAACTAGGATTCTGTGTCCTTTGTCGTTCCTATCTTATTCAAAATAGAACCACTCGCTTTATGAAATACGCCATGAAATCTGTGGCAGGTCTAGGGTGTAGTGAAGTATGCACTTTGCTTGGGGACTATTATTTTTCACTAAATGATTATGAAGAGTCTTCACTTTGGTACTACAATGCCCTAACCCAAACAAATTCTATACTCAATATTGATTATGAAGGAAAACTGCCATTATTAGGTCTTGAAAAAGTTGCTCTTAAAATGGGAAATTTAGAAAAAGCAGCGGAATTCAGACAAGAATATCTCTCACGTTATTCAACGGCTTCTCCAAAATAGAAGGAATACAAAATTTTACTTTTTACTTTTTTACGTTTTAATTGTTCAAGTGCTCTTGCATAATAATCTAATTGAATAGAATATTTTTTTACTAATGATTCTTTTGTGTCCACTTGATCCGTCTTGTAATCAAGAAGTACATATTCGCCTTCTTCTTCAAAATATACATCTATAATTCCTTGGATCAGAACATGTTCTGTATCTGGGAACTCTGAATTAAGTTCATTGGCGGGCAATGCCAAAATAAACTGCTTTTCACGAAAGAGCAAGGATTCTTTATGTGCTTTACAAACCCGTTGCCCAATAGGCGATACTAGGAACGAAAGGATTTTATTTTGATCAACTAAATTTATATACTCCTGCGAAATCTTCGCATGCTTTTTCAATTCTTGCGTTTGCTCTACATATATTTGATTTGCCTTCTCTAAATTTAGCACTTCGTAAAATTCTTTGAAATCTAGCAATTCCATCATCTTATGATAAGCACTTCCTCTTGTTGTTCCCAATACGCCATCTTTCTTCTGAACCGTTTCAAAAAGTTCATAATGGTCTTCTAATTCAATTCCCTTTGCTTTTTTCAATTCAGATACGCTAGTTTTAACATATAATTGTTCGAGGATTTTGTGAGGATACTCAAAAAACATCTGTTTTTTGAACGAATCTGCCCTGTTACTATTGAGATCTTGATTTAATAGTTCTTTCAGACTTTGCTTCAAATAAGCCCTCTCTAATCCAGTTTCAAAACTCTCATATGCCAGCTTTTCTTCATTGTAATAGGATATGCAAATCAATTTATCATTTTCCACATCAACCGTTGGCAAGATAAAATCCAAATACGATCTTGCTTGTTGAATATTTTCTAAATAACCATTCTTTCCAGATAGTACTGTTTTCTCGCAGGACTTTTGCAATTCTTTTGATAAGTCAGCGACACAAGCCGTCAAAAACAATTTTTCTTTTGCTCTTGTGAGTGCAACATAGAGAATTCTTAATTCCTCACCAAGTGCATCTACTTGCATTTTACTCAAAAATAGGTTCTTGCGGATTGTTGCTGACTTTATCCTTCGCGAAGCGTCAATATACGTTGCAGCAATGCCACGATCCACATCTACTACTATTGCTTTTTTTGAATCCGCCCTATTAAACTTTGTTTCAAGGCCAACCACAAAACAGATTGGAAACTCTAGACCCTTGCTTTTATGAATTGTCATCATTCGAACCGTATCCGCATATTCGTCTACTAAACTTGCTTCTCCAAAATCAACTTCATATTTTTCAAGTTGCTCCATGTATCTTACAAACTGAAACACCCCCCGAAAGCTTGACTTTTCAAAATCCAGTGCCTTTTCTAACAACATCTCAACATTCGCTTCTCTATTTTCACCTCCTGGCATAGATGCTACATAGGTTTTATAAGAAAATTGAAGACATAATTCTTCCAGTAATTGATGAATGTTTTGATACATCATTTTATGTCTATACTCATTAAGTGTATCTAAAAAAAGCCTTACTTTAAGATGCTCTGGATGTTCTACGGAATATTCAACAATACTTTCATAAAGACTCTTTTTAGAAGTATCAATTCGAATACTTGCCAACTCTTGTGGTGTAAAATCAAAAAAGACGGAAGTTAATACTGCTGCAAGTGCAATGTCCTGAAGTGGATTGTCTAGTATCTTAAGGAATTCTAATAGCATTCGGACTTCCGACGTATTAAAATATCCCTTTTGAGATTCCATGTATAAGGGTATCCCTCTTTTTGAAAAAATTGCTTTAAACTCCTGTTCATACGACTGCGTACTTCTTACGAGTATTACAATATCCTTATATTTTGCAGGTCTTAATGATTTTGTTTCCTTGTCAGTTACTAAAAAGGTTCCAATCGTCTCCTCGATCTTATTTGCAACCATTATTGCATGTGCATATTTCTTGCTCATTTCTCCAAATTCCCAAACATCCACGGAGTTATCTCTGTTTTCTTCATCTTTTGTTTCGTAACATAATAATTCTGATTGAAAACTATTTTCTTCTAAATCATTCGTGGGATAATCAGCTCCTCGTGCAAGCCTCGCTGCTTCGTCATAGCTGACACCTCCAATTTCAGAAATCATTACCTTTTCAAAGACTGCATTTACAAAGGAAATGACTTCATCCCTACTTCTGAAATTTTTAGAAAGATCAATTCTTTCATTTGTAGATTTTCCATCAAATACTTTGTCCCCTATTGGATACGAATGATACTTTTCCAAAAAGAGTTCCGGTCTTGCCAATCGAAATTTGTAAATACTTTGTTTAACATCTCCAACCATAAATCGATTGCCCGTTTCTTTTGATACTGCTGACAATAGTAACTCTTGAACCAAGTTTGAGTCCTGGTACTCATCCGTCATCACTTCATAAAACAGTTCTTGGTATTGTTTAGCGGTAGTCGTTGGTAATTTACTATCTGGATCAATTAAGAGGCCAAGTGCTAAATGCTCCATATCCGAAAAATCGATTGCATTTTTTTCTCTTTTCATTGCCGCGTATTCGTCCATAAAAGAAAATGTTAACCGTGATAATGTCTCTGCTAACTTCTGTGTTGCCTTTGTATGCTCTAGACTTTCATCTAGACTCGAAAAGAAATACTGTGATTTCAAAAAATTGACTTTTTCCTTAATCCCATCTCTAATCTTTTTTGCAAATTCTTTCTTTTCTTCTGATACACTACTGTCTTTCTTACTTGGCAATCTTGCAAATGCATACGTTTGAAGTTGCTTTGTTGCCGTTTCATAATCCGTTACACCCATTAATGTCTCAAAATACTTGAATTCCTCTTCAAATAAATCTCCATACCAATATGGACCATCTGAATCATTGGTCAATCGAATTCCCACCTCATATGCCACCAAGATTTCAGAAATGGTTTTTTGATAAACTCTCATAACTTCTTTATAGTCCTTTGTCTGAAGTAATTCATCAACACTCGTAACCCTCAACTCCTCATAGGCATTCATTAAAAATTCTTTTGGGAACGGATGAGAACACGCATATGTCTCAAGCTCTAACAGATAATTTTCCAGCTCAAGATCTCTCCCCTTCCTTTCAAAATACTCAACACATTTTAGAAACGATTCTTCCTTTTTTGCATATTCATTCTCTAAGACATTGTTAATAGCATTTTTGCGAATTAGTTTTCGTTCTCCCTCATCTATCACTCGAAAAGCGGGATCAATGTCAATTTCATAAAAATGATTTCTCAGCAAATATAAGCAGAAACTATGAATCGTGGTAATCAGTGCCCCATGAACTAGGGTTGCCTGCATTTGCAGATGTTCATTGAAAGGATTTTCTTCTAACCTTTGCATAATCGCATGGTGAATTCTCTCTCTCATCTCAGCAGCTGCGGCATTCGTAAAGGTAACGATGAGTAAACGATCAACATCAATCGGGTGATTTTCATCTGTAATTAATGCAATAATGCGTTCTACTAAAACTGCCGTTTTCCCACTTCCAGCTGCCGCCGATACAAGCACATTACAGTCCCTTACATCAATCACTTTTTGCTGGTCTTTTGTAAATGAAAATCCCATTACTCATCTCCTCCTTTCTCAAAATCGCTTGCTTTTTCAACAAGGTGTTCTATCTCTTTTTTCATTTTGTCAAGTATCTCATCTTTTGGTATTTTTTCTAATCTTTTTTTCTGAAAACCAGGTACTTTTTCGTCAAATCGACAGATGGCTTTATACTCACAATAGGTACAGGGACTTTCATTGTCACCATAAAAACATGGCTGCAGCTCAATATCTCCACCCATAATTTGTTGTTCTAAATTTTGTATTTTATATTTTGTATAATCCGTAATAACCTCTAATTCATTCCGTGTATAAACACTGGATGCGCTGGTAAATTCATCACTTTTTTTGTATCCGACAGGAATTACATCTGACTGAGCATCTACAGCCTGATCTATTGCAGATACGATTTCTCGGTCTGCAAGAACAGCCCCCTTCATCCTTAGTTCTTTTCGAATTTTCCCTTGGATACTCTCATAGGACTCTTGGGCATTCACCTCGACAATGGGGTCTAAAAGTGCATAGTAGAGCGCCGCTGCTGGGATAATTTCTTTATTTGGAAAATGATTCTTGATAAATTCAATTCCCCCGATTAAATAGACTGGTAATTGAATTTGTAACCCGAAGTAAACCAATTCAGGTTCAAAATTTTTAATCGAGGATTTGTAATCAACAATTTTTACAAATACCTGATTATCCTTTTCAAAAATATCAATTCGATCAATTCGACCCTGAATAATCATCTGTTGCTCTATTTGAAATCCTGCTTCTGATATAAACGGACTAAACTTACCCTTATTCAGTTGGTACTTAATTGTATCTAGCGTACGATATAGGATTCTCTCCATCTGCGTCAATGTATATAAATAGCGCTCGTTTCGAAACAAAAGAGTTTCTTCATGGTCTATCGCAAATTGATTTAATTGTTCTTTGACAAATACTTTGACTGTTTCCTCATCCCAATCTAGCCAGGAGATCTTTTCTTTTCTGACATAATGATCAAAGGATTCAAGAACACCATGATAAAGCGTACCCATGTCCACTGCTTGTAATTCGTCTAACTCACGTTCCTGCAACCTTAATCCATACTTCAGAAAATGAGCATAGCCACACTTTACGAATTGCTCAAGCCTTGTAACACTTGCTCGTATTTTCTCTCCATAAAGTTGCTTTGCCATATTTTCAGTCAAAGGTGTATGGCTATACTCTAAAAACGCTGTTTTCTCGAGTTTACATAATTTCTTTTCATACACTTTGTCCATTTCATGACCACGGAACGTTTTATACAAAATTTGAAACACCTCAAATCGTTCTTGTTGATTTGAAAGGACTCCCGATGCGTACTCTCTCATAAGCTTCGATAATTCGCAATATGCGTCCTGCACCCCCTCTATTTGTTCTAATCGCAATTCGTGTTCCGTATGAAAGATTACCTTCGGAAAGAGTGCAGTCATTGTACTTATAAAATAGGACGGTCGTAATGTTTTACCGCTTGTATCCGTCTTAGAATAAGAAAAATATATTTTTTCTGTTGCTTTTGTAAGATTTAAATATAAATACAGTTTCTGTATAAACATTTGTTGCCTGCCCGTTGGTGCAAGCTCCATTCCATTTTTATGTAATAATTCTTTTTCTAAATCAGATAAAATTCCACCCTTTGAAGAAGTTTTTGGAATCACTCCATCATTTACTCCTACCATAAATAATACTTTTACTTCTTTCAGACGAGTTCTTTCAATATCCCCTATCATAACCCGATCCACATTTTGCGGAATTCTTCCAATCGATAATTCACTAAATCCAGCTTTTAGAATTTCACTAAACTCCTCATTGCTAAGTTCATCACTGCCCAACAATTCCATGATTTGTTGAAAAAGATCGAGGATTTGTGTATAAACAACCTCATACTCTTTTGCTTTTACAGGATCATGTTGTTCATGGAATTCTTTCGCAAATTGCTCCATCTTATATTCTAAATTTGAGTCCACACAAAATTGTAATAGTTCTTGAACTCTCTTTTCTCCACTGATCACAGAAGACCTCAAGGGTTTAAGTATCTTAATTAATTCATTTCTTACCTGATTAATTGGATCATTTGTTGGATCCATACCCTTATAAACAAATGTTTTCTCATAATACCTTAAACCTCTGATTCCTCTCTTTAAAATGAAATTATCAAAAAGATCAATCTGCATTGGCTCAATATCTAAAAGCCCCGTCTTTAAAAATCGAAAAACGCTTTCATAGGAAAAGTCATAAATCAAAACATCAAGTGCTGCAATGATATACTCTGTCATTGGATGAAATAAAAGGCCCTTATTTTGATCCATAAAATAGGGTATTTCAAATTGTGAAAAAACAGATTCAAATATATGACCATAGTCCCCTAAATTTCCAACGACCACTCCGAAATCTCTATAGTAAAGTCCTTGTTCCCTTACCGTTTTTCGAATCTGTCTTGCGACTTTTATCACTTCTTCTCGTGGTCTATTGGTTTGATTTATCTGAATAGATTCACAATCTTTCATATATGATTTTGGCTGATATCGAAAAAGATTTCTTTCTAGAAATGCCAATTCCTCATTTTGTTCAAATCGCCTCACAACTGGATTGTCAAAGACGATTTCCTGTCTAATTGGGATACTATTCTTTTGGGCAAGATATCTCATATGGTGGTACGTCTTATAGGATAAATAAAACAGATCCTGCTCATGAATTGGTGTCAACTCCTGAAAACCTTGATCCGTTGTAATCGTAATGTAAAATTCTTTACTGACACATAATAATTCCTCAATCAATCGAAACTGTATTGGTGTAAAACCAGTGAAACCATCCAATACAATAACACTGTCCTTAAGTAACTCGGACCTTCTAACATTTTGTTTAAATAAATCTAGTAATTCTTCCATCGTGAGAAATCGGTCTTTGATAAAATCTTGAAAACTATTATACAAAATGCTTAAGTCTTTCAGCTTTGTTTCTAATCCACCTTTACGTTCAATTTTATAAATAAACTCCTCAAGATCCGATGACGATATATCATATTGGTAAAATTCTGAGAGGACCGATTTTACTTCATGTATATATCCCACTCGCTTGATATTTCTTCGTAGCAAAACGAGTTGGTCTTCCACATCTAAGGCCACTTTACGCAATATAAGATTCTTCCCCGTATCATCTAATAGGGGCTTCATTTGTATCCCGAGTTCATCAAAAACTTTATGTGCCAAACGTGTAAAACTCAGGACATCAATGTTTGTAATCCCTCCTCGCTCATGAAGTGAACACAACTCCTTCTGCGTCTGCATTGTAAATTGATCAGGTACAATTACATAGAAATTCGTAGCCTCTTCTTCCAACGACGTTCGAATCACATCCATATATAATGTTCTACTTTTTCCAGAACCACCTGATCCAAAATAGCCTTGCAATCCCATAAATATCCCCCATTACTATCCTATTCTACTTTTGTAGATTCGACTTTTGTATACTTCGCGCTATACTCGGAATATGTTGTATCAACATATTTTTTAAAACATTTACTAAAATAATTTGGGTCTGGAATTCCAACTTTAGCTGCTACTCGATACATTGCTTCACCATTTTGAGCATACTTTTTCGCTTGCTCAAGACGTATTTTACATAAAACATCTACAAAACTATCTCCGACTTCTGACTTGAATTTTCTGCTTAAATAGCTTGCATTAAACCCAAAAATTTGGGCTACTTTTGTCAAATTCAAATCTGAATCCGCATAATTTTTTTGTAGATATTCTATTATTTGGTCCACTGAAGAATTTTCTTTTTCACCACACCCTAGTTCAGCTAAATCAACTTCAAAATCATCCTTATACAGCATTCTCTCTTCATCTAATTTGCTTCGAACACGTTCGAGTGTTTCAATGATATCTTTTCGAACGATGGGCTTTAATCGATATTGGACAACTCCAATCCCAATGCATTCCTGCGCATATGAAAATTCTTCATGTGCAGTTAAAATAACGATTTTCAGGCGCGGATAGCGTTTTAATGCTAATTTTGAAAACTCAATTCCGTCCATAAATGGCATACGGATATCTACAAAGCAAAGATCTGGTCTTAGTTCATCAATTATATTGATTGCTTCGATTCCACTTTCTGCTTCACCAACGATTTCCATATTATAATCATTCCATGAAATCATTTTCTTCATCAGGTTTCTTACTGTTGCCTCATCATCAATTAACATGACTTTATACATCGTTGACTCCTCCCATCGAAACGTGTTTATGGTTCAATTTTTAAATAGAAAACAATCCGAAAACCTTCGCCCTCATCTGTCGTTACTTCAAACCGCCCTTTATTACCTGCATAATATTGGAACCGCTCCACCGTCTTTTTCAAACCAAAACTTGTTGTTTCGCCGTTTAGTATTGTTTGCAACTGTTCACCTGACATTCCAACACCATTATCTGAAATCTCAAGAATCATTTCCTCATCAATCATTCGACTCATTATATGAATGTAACCACGTTCCCCTTTTGGTCTAATTCCATGATATATACAGTTTTCTACCAAAGGCTGAAGCAGTAATTTGGGAACCTTTTGACTATTACACTTTTCCTCAATATGATAGCTTACATCAAAAATATCTCCGTATCTCATTTTTTGGATTTTCAAGTAATCACTTACGATACTGATTTCTGTTTTTAAAGTAACTTCACTATTCCCTTTGCTTAAAAATTGTCTATAGAAACTTCCCAATGTTTCTAATGCATCATAAATTTCTTCCCTCTTAGCATCAACGGATAAGCTTGCGATCATTTCCAATGTATTATAGAGGAAGTGGGGTTTAATCTGTTCTTGAAGCAACTCGATTTCAGCCTGTCTGATGGACTTTTCCTTATCTATCAATTGTTCAATCAACTCATTCGTTGATACCAGCATACTATTATAGCTGTCCTTTAAAAGTCCTATCTCATCATCGCTGTTATGAATACTTACTCGTCTTAACCAGCCGTCCTTTACACTTGACATGGATTCTACAAGTTTATTAATCGGAGTCGTAATATAGACTGATATAAAAGCTCCAATCACAATAATTACAAACACGGTAAACAGAAATAATAATATAACCGCAACATAAATTTCTTTTCCCACTTGTTGAAAAACGGACACATCTTCATAAGAGACTAATACAAATTCTGAGTTTGGTATTTTTTGATAGGCATATACTGTTTTTTTGAAAAAACCTTCACTTGTATAAATACCCGTCTCATTTCTCCCAACAAAAGATAACTTGGACGCTTCAAATGCTTGATCACTACAAAGTAATTCTCCGTTTTCATCTAAATATGCAAAGTGACGTCCGCCACCAATTGCTTCCTGATATGTTTTTTCGAACGTTTCCAATGGAAAATTAACTGCTAACATTCCTCGAACCGCATTGTTATTCGTATCGTTTACAATTCGTATCATAGAAATAATCGTTTTATTATAAGATGTTCTAAATGCTCCATTTCCATTGACAGAAAGTATATAACCACCCTTTTTTCCCTGGATCGGACCTAACCAGTTCGGTGTATCAATGAGGTCTTCATCAACATAGGTAACACCTCTACCCACCGTCATATAATTTCCATCTGTTCGAAATACGAGCACCGAGCTTGCAACCGCATCTGCATATGCATTCTGCAATTCATAAATTCTATTTGCCGCATCAATATAGTCGTTTAACTTCTTGTTTGGATCACCTTCAAGATAATTGACCAATTCTTTATTAATCAGTAGCTGCCTACTGAAATTGTTGATTTTCTCAATTTCAGATGTGAGATTTGTCCCTACAGTGGCAATTGCTTTTTTATTATTTTCAATCGCATATGCGAAAATTTGCTCCCGCAAAACCACTGAGAACAGCAAAAAAGCGCCTACCAGGTAAATACTTAGAATTACCAAAAACAGTAGTCGTACTTTTTCTTTGATCTTTAATGATGAAAACTTTAAGTGCCTGGCATTTTTCAAGAATTTCACCTTTGCCCTATTTCTCCAAATAAATTATTCACATCCTTTTCTATTATAAGAGATATCTTCTCTACTTGCAATTTCTATCACTGCATTACATAATTTTTCTCCAACATCCTCTTTATCATTTGGGTGTAGATTGTATACATCATTGCGCTCTTTAAGAACAATCATCTCCACTGTTGGCTTCGCTTGTTTGAAAAACTGTTCTTGTTCCATTTGAAGTTCTCTCCATTTCAAATAATGATCTGGGTCGAATGGATTTATATAATCCGCAATTTTTACATAAGCAAAATAGAGCTTTTCATTTTGAAATAGTTCATGAAGTTCAGATAGTAAATAGTCCATTTTTTTGCTGTAGTGTCTTGGAGAATCCGTGTTGCTCTCGCCCTGATACCAGAGAACGCCCTTAATGCACAACCCTCTTAACGGGTAGAGCATGGCATTATAAAGCACAGTTGGTAAATAAGATAAATTCGATACTTCTTTACCTTCTTGGTCCATTTTGCATCCTATAGCCATTTCCCAATCGCCCTCTAAACCAATTGACCGACTTGGAAAATGCAATGCGTACTCTTGCTCTAAAACTGCCCTGAACTGACCTTTAAAGGCAACTAATCGAACCGCCAATAAATTTTCTTTTTGTACTTGGTCTTTCGCTATAGAATAAATTCTATGTTTATATTGATGCGCTGTCTCTCCGATTTTTTCACCATTCCAATAGGTCTCATCAGCATCTTGTAATAGCCCTAAAACTAACATTGCATCTTCGTTTTGTGGGCACCCATTCACTTCCTTAAAAAGCCAAATACTGCCTGGATGTTGCTTGTCACCGTTCAAAATGCCTGGCGCGGAAACTGTTTGAAGCATATGGCTTGCAGGCATTTTCTTATTCCAATGAGCGTTGATTCCCAAATCTTTTTGATAAACGAAATGATTCCAGTTAATAAATTCTTTTTGTTCGCTAATTTCAGAACGAATTCTATTTTCATCATTCAAATAAAATTCACATATTTCTTCGGCAATGCTTGGATCAAGTTGATATTTCATAGAAAGAAATGCCTCTATTGGAGCTCCAGAAGCAGCCGCTAATACCAAACCGACAGGAACATGATACTCCCTTACATATTTGCAGGCAAAAAACCAACCTACTGCTGAGAATTTCGCGTTATTGTAACTGACTGCTGGTATCCACTCACTTTTAATTACAAGATCCTCATCTTGAGCAAAACAATACTCTACTGGTACTTTATATTGACGAATATAGGGGTCATTAAAAGATTCATAGCGTTCTTTCGGAATATAAGGGAATGACTCTAAATCCATTTCCATGTTGGATTGACCACTTAGGACAAAAACATCTCCAATATAGACATCTTTATAGATTTCCTCAATTAATTGATTTTCAAGGCTTATTTGAAGTGTTAAAGTATATGGCCCACCCTTCAGGGAATCTTCGAAAAAACACATTGTCTTGCCTGATTCGTTTTTATATGGAATCATTACATCCTTCAAGATTATTTTCTTTAAAGCCCCATGCTTCAAAACACTGAATATATCTATCCATTGTTCTCTTTGCAAAACCATTCCGTTAGAAAATATTGTATTCATATTATTAATCTCCTAGCAACTATTTTTCAAAATAAAAAAAGCCATCTTGGCTCTTTTTATTCTATTACTGAATAGGATAATGAAATTGGTTCAACACTTAACATACTATTGCCTTCAAGGTTTGGTGGATTTGTCCCAACATACAACCGATTTTCACCAATTGTAAGGATTTTATTGCCCATTTCATCATAATCGTATAATTGATTTTTTAACACTCGTAATGTTATTGTTTTTTCTTCCTTATCTGTCAATTTCACTCGTTCAAATGCTACCAATGCATAATTGCATGGTGCATACTCACTGCAAAGGGATTTACGATAGATTTGGATGACTTCTTCTGCTACCATTTTAGATTGATTCGAAACTGTAACAGAGACTTCAAATCCTCCAAACGTCAAGTCCCTTATTGAAACTTTTGATGTCGTTTTCAACGAAGCCTTTACAATGGATATGTTGGCAAATGATAAGCCATATCCAAAGGAATATAACGGTTTACCCGGATAATTTTTATAGGTTCTATTCTTCATTGAGTAATCTGTAAATTCAGGTAATAGATCCAAACCCTCATAAAAAGTAATAGGAAGTTTTCCACTTGGCGATACTTTACCAAACATTATATCTGCAACTGCTTCTCCGCCCTGTGCCCCCGGATAACCTGCAAACAAAATGGCACTTGCTTGTTCCTTGGCCAGGGAAATATCGATCGCACTTCCTGCTAGAAGCACTAAAATGACTGGTTTACCTAATTGCAATATTTGTTCCATTAATCGAATCTGTGTGTCTGGAAGAGATAAATCTTTCTTGTCTCCAGACCCGTAATGATTTCCCTCGTCTTGCTCTTCGCCCTCTAGCGTTTCGTCTAATCCTAAACACAGAACAACTACATCGCTATGCTTTGCAACAGATACTGCCTCTGCTAAGCGGTCCTCTTTTTTTGCCAGTGGCTCTTCCATTTCTCTAAATAAATGTGAACCTTTTGCATACAATACTCTAATACTACCATCTGTTTCATCTTCTATATGCTTTTGAATTCCTTCTAAAATCGTTGTATGGTATGGTGAAGTCCCGTAATAATTTCCAATTAATGCAAGTCTTGAATCTGCATTCGGACCAATCACTCCTATAGTCTTTTTGATTGTGGAATTAAGTGGTAAAATTCCATCATTTTTTAGCATTACGATGCTTCTTCTAGCAGCATCTAATGCCAACTCTCGATGCTCTCTACAACAAACAGTCTCATATTTTATTTCATCAAATTCCGATTCATCAAATAGACCTAATTTAAATCTTGTCGCAAACAGTCTTGTAGCTGATTCTTGAATTACTTCTTTACTAATTCTGCCATTGATATATGCACTATATACATGAAGGTAAGTATTTCCACAATTCAAATCACAACCAGCATTTAAAGCCATCGCCGCTGATTCTTCTGCCGTAGCGGTAACCATGTGATGCGTATGAAAATCTCTAATTGCCCAACAATCCGACACATAATATCCCTTGAACTCCCATGTTTCCCTCAGTAACTCCTGAATCAACCATTGATTACCGCAACATGGTATTCCATTCAAACTATTGTAGGCGCCCATAACGCCCTCCACATTAGCTTCCCGAACGCAAGCTTCAAATGCAGGTAAATACGTTTCCATCAAATCTTTAGGCGTTGGTCTTGCGTCAAATTCATGACGCAAGTCCTCTGGCCCACTATGAACCGCAAAGTGTTTGGCGCAGGCGGCAGCCTTCATAATTGATTTATCGCCTTGCACTCCACGGACAAAAGCTTTTCCTAACTCTGAGGAAAGATAAGGGTCTTCACCATAGGTTTCATGACCTCTTCCCCATCTTGGATCTCTAAATATATTTACATTTGGTGCCCAAAATGTAAGTCCTTTATAAATGTCACGGTCATTTTCCTTCACGCTTTCGTTATACTTTGCTCTTCCTTCTGTTGCAATTACATCACCAATTCGCTCTATTAAGTTAGCATCAAATATTGCTGCCAAATTAATTGCCTGCGGAAAACTTGTGGCGCTTCCAGCTCTCGCAACTCCATGTAAAGCCTCGTTCCACCAATTATAAGATGGAACATTCAGTCGCTTAATTTCAGGAGACTCATAACTCAATTGTGTACAGACTTCTTCCATTGTCATTTTGGAAACAAGTTCTTTCGCACGATTATAAAATTCTACATTTTTTGACATCCAATCACTCATTCTTTAACCCTTAACTGCTCCAGCAGCCATACTTTCTTGGATTTTTTCACTCATAAAGATATAGATTAACAGTGTAGGAAATGTTGCAATCACTAATGCTGCACCAATTGGACCCCAGTCCGTTGTATAAGAACCACACAGCGTTTGAATACCCACTGGTAATGTTCGGTAATCCGAATTACTGATAAAAGTCACCGCAAACATTAATTCGTTCCAGGCCTGTAAAAATACAAAAATAGCAATTGTAGATAAACAAGGCTTCATAAGTGGAACAATGATTTTGAAGAAAATCTGATAAATATTACATCCATCAATACAAGCGGCTTCTTCTAATTCTTTTGGAATTCCTTCCATAAAGCTTGATGCAATCAAGATTGACATCGCTAGCGCAAATGCTGCATAAGGAATAATAAGTGCCTGATATGAATTGGTCATCTTTAATTTACTTAAGATAATAAATACTGGTAGAATTGCTGCGTGAATCGGAACAGTCAACCCTAGCATAAAGAATCCATTGGCAAATCTTCTACCCTTCCACTCCATACGCTGTAATGCATAAGTAGCCATCAAAGATGCAACTACTGCAATCAAAATAGTCATACCTGTAACAAATAAACTGTTTAAAAAGTATCGACCGATATCACCAACCTTAAGCGCTGCTGCATAGTTTGAAAACAGCCAATGTTTTGGTAAACCAATCATATTGTCACCAAAAATTTCACTATTATCTTTTAATGAGAATGTGAACATCCAGTAAATTGGAAAGACTTGAACAAGCGACCAAATACATAAAATGACAAATACTACTCTATTTCCAATACTACCTTTTTTCATTTTGATCGCCTCCCATCTGGAATACACTCTTAATTAACCAAGCAAAGAAGAAACAAAGGAAAATGATTAAGATTGCAATTGTACTACCAAACCCATATCTATTTCGACCAAAGATCATGGAAACCATTAGTGTACTTGGAACCTCACTTGCATGCGCAGGACCACCATTGGTTAATACATAAATCAAATCAAATGCCTTTAGCGAACCGGTAACTGCGAAAATAGTACAAACCTGTAAAACAGGCTTTAGTAAAGGAACTGTAATATGTCTGGCTACTTGAATTGCATTTGCACCATCAATTTTAGCTGCTTCACTTAACTCAAGCGAGATTGATTTAATTCCTGCATACATCAACAACATATGATATCCTATGTATTGCCAAAGGATCGGAATAAATACAGCTAAAAGTGCAGTTTCTCTATCCCCTAACCAAGTTCTTGTGAATGAGTCAAGACCAAGTGCACGAAGTCCTGCATTTACAATACCATACTCTGGGTTATAAATTTTCATCCATAATTGCCCAATAACAACTGTTGAAATCAACACTGGTGTAAAGAACAATGCCACGAAAAATTTTTCGCCCTTAACTCCTCTAGCAAGTGCTATCGCTAAGAAAAGCGATATAGGCAACTGAATTCCTACTGATAGTAACGCTAGTGCAAATGCATTAAACAGTGTTTTAGGGAACCCTGCTGATTTAGATGTAAATAATTCTGTATAATTTGATATTCCTATAAATTCTGGACTTGTCATTCCATCCCATTTAAAAAAGCTATAGTAAGCGGATGAAAGGATTGGCAAAATAACAATTCCTAGGAAAAGTATCGTGGCTGGTAATAAGAATATAATTAATGCCACCTTATTGCTCCACATTTTTTTCATGGCTGCCTCCTTTTTTTATGAAAATACCTCCCAAACGATAAAATTTCAGCTTTTATCCTCCGGGAGGTATTCATTATGCCTTATTCTACTTCTCTAATTGTGCTGCCATTGCTTCAGCAAATTCTTCAGGTGATAAGTCACCAATGTATAATTGTTGAAGTAATGCTAAATATTCTCCTGCATCTTCTGCTTCCATTAATGTATCAAACCATAATGTGAAAGATGTTGCTCCAGTAGCATATTCTGCAACTTGTTGAGTCATTGGATTTACTGCACTTGCATCATAATCTACTTTCCAAGCTGGGATTCCAGCTCCATCAAGGTATGCGTAGTGAGAAATTGCTTTTGTTAATTCAAATACTGCTGCTGCTGCAAGATCAGGATTTTCTGAAGCTGCTGAAGCCATTAATGTATCCGATGCTCCACCCATGAAATCTGTGATTTTTGCATTTGCTGGGTTAATTACTGGAATTGGAGCTACTGCGAAATCTGCAGGGTTTTCTGGGTCAGTCTGTAAAGATCCTGCCATCCAGCTTCCTGTGATATACATAGCTACTTTTCCTGCATAGAATTCTTGGCTAGCTTCGTCATTTGAAAGACCTTCTGCTCCATCAAGGAAATATCCAGCATCAACTAATTCTTTGATTTTCTTAGCTGATTCAATGAAGTCTGGATCATTGTAAGATTGGCCTTGTTTTGTAAGAGCAGATTTAACTTTTTCTGGTCCTGCTGATTTTAATGTTAATGCATCATGAGTCATAGCAAGTACCCATGTATCTTTAACGCTGATTCCGATTGGTGTAACGCCTGCATCTTTGAATGTTTTACATACGTTGATGTATTCATCCCAAGTTGTTGGAGCTTTAAGACCTTTCTCGTCAAACATTTTCTTGTTGTAGAATAAACAAGATACAGGTGTTGTCATTGCTGATCCATAAAGTTTTCCACCATAAGTTGCATTTTGTAATGCTGCTTTTGAAATGCCATCTTGATATGTTGGATAATATTGATCAAGTTCTAATACTTTTCCTGATTCTACAAAGGAAGTAGAGAATCCACCGCCCCATGTAAAGAATACATCTGGAAGTTCATTTGCTGCTACAGCAGCTTTGATTTTTGTTTTGTAAGATTCATTTTCGAATGTTTCGAATTTGATTGTAACACCAGGATGTGCTGCTTCAAATTCTTCAATTGCTTTTAAGTAAGCTGGATGAAATGCATCACTTTCTGTTGCAATTGACCATACTGTTAATGTTACGTCTTTTGCTTCTGCTTCTGTAGCTTCAGCTTCTGTAGCTTCTGCCTCTGTTGTTTCTGCGTCTGTTGTCTCTACTTCAGTAGTTGCCTTTGTGCCCGAACACGCTACTAGAGAAAACGAAACAATTGTTGCAAGACATAAAGCTGTAAATTGTTTTAACCTCTTCATTCTTATCCTCCTTCTGCAATGCTTTTTACATTGCCACCTCAGTGTAATTTTATTATAGTGAACAAAAATTTAATTGAAAACGGATATTTTTTACTGACCATAGTAATATTTTTACATGATTGCTATTCTAATAAAAGTATCATACAATAAAAAATAGATTCTAGACTAAAAATAAACTCGTTGAAATGGAGCTAACAATGAAAGAAACCCTCTATACAATTCCACTAACAGATGCTTTTATGGCTGATACTGAGTGCCCTTTTTGTTATATTGAACGTGCTGTTGAACAGGACTTAATGGATTATGTGCTCGGTTCTGGATCTTCCTATATGGAAAGCGATACAAGGGAACAAACAGATAAAGACGGCTTTTGCAGAGAACACTTTAAAAAAATGTTTGATTATGGTAATACACTTGGTAATGCATGGATTTTGAAAACACACTATCAAAAATTGCACCAGGAATTACAACAACAAATCAAACAATATAAGCCAAATAAAGTAACCCTAATGCAGAAAGTAAAAAAGCAAGGTGGGGATAATTCCATGTCTGCATGGGTAGCACAAGTAGATTCTTCTTGCTATATCTGCAATCGATTTGAAACAACCTATGAACGCTATTTGGATACATTTTTCTTTATGTATAAGAAAGACCAAGATCTTGAAAATATGCTCAAAAAGAGTAAGGGCTTTTGTCTTCACCATTTTGGCGATCTTTGCGAGCGTGGTGAACTTTCTCTTAACGATACTCAAAAGGCTACCTTTTATCCACTCATTTTTTCGATTATGGAAGAGAATTTCAAACGTCTGAGCGATGATGTTTCCTGGATGGTTGAAAAATTTGACTATCGCAACAAAGACGCTGACTGGCGTCAATCAAAAGATGCCATTCAACGTGGAATGCAAAAAATAAAAGGAGGATTCCCTTCGGACCCTCCTTATAAAACAAGTAAATAGATTTTACTATGCTTCAATTTCTCTTATTAAATTAACCATCTCAATTGCAGAAACGGCACAATCATACCCTTTATTGCCCGCTTTCGTTCCGGCTCTCTCAATGGCCTGCTCGATGTTTTCTGTTGTTACAACACCAAACATCACCGGAATATCACTACCTAGTGAAACAGTTGCAATTCCTTTGGATACTTCGCTACACACATAATCATAATGTGTTGTGCTTCCTCTAATTACAGCACCCAAACAAATCACTGCATCATATTTTCCGCTTTTTGCCATTTTTGAGGCAATGAGCGGAATTTCAAATGCTCCTGGAACCCAAGCAATATCCATTTCTTCTTCCGAAACACCATGTCTTCTTAGCCCATCCATTGCGCCATCTAATAATTTACCAACAATAAATTCATTAAATCTGGCTGCTACGATTCCTACTCTCATTTCTTTTGATACTAATTGTCCTTCAAATGTTTTCATAATTACCTCTTTCCTTTTCTTATATAGTTTTTTGATTCAAATCAATAATCAATCATATGTCCCATTTTTTCCTGTTTCGTCTTTAAATAGAACAAATCATGCTCCGTTGCTTCCATCTGAATTGGTACGCGCTCCACAATTTCTATACCATAATCTGAAAGTGCATATACTTTGTCAGGATTATTCGTAAGAAGTTTCATTGACTTTATGCCTAGATCCCTTAGAATTTGAGCGCCAATATAGTATTCACGCAGATCCTCTTCGAATCCAAGTGCAAGGTTTGCCTCCACTGTATCCATTCCCTGATCCTGTAATGCATACGCTTTCAACTTGTTAATTAGTCCAATTCCTCGACCTTCTTGTCTCATGTAAAGCAAAACTCCTCGGCCTTCTTTTTCAATTTGGGTCATTGCTGCTGCAAATTGCTGTCCACAATCACATTTTGCAGAGCCAAAGGTGTCACCCGTCAAACACTCCGAATGAACACGACACAGAACATCTTTACCATCTCCAATGTCACCCTTTACAAGCGCAACATGATGTTCTCCATTTAATTTGTTGACATATCCAACCGCTTGGAACAATCCATATTTTGTAGGCATTTTGGTAACAGCCGCCTTTTCAATTAAGACTTCGTTTTTCTTTCTGTACGCTTTTAAGTCTTGAATTGTAATAAATTTCATCTTCCACTTTTTAGCAAGTTCGATGAGTTGTGGAGTTCTCATCATGGTTCCATTCTCATCCATAATTTCACAACATAGCCCACAGGCTTTTAGCCCAGCTAGTCTTACCAAATCAACTGTTGCTTCTGTATGCCCTTCTCGTTCAAGCACACCATTTTTCTTAGCCAATAATGGAAACATATGTCCTGGTCTTCGAAAATCTTCTGCTTTTGTATTCTCATCCACACACTTCATTGCCGTAACCGATCTTTCAAGTGCAGAAATACCAGTTGTCGTTGAGATATGGTCGATTGAAATCGTAAAGGCTGTCTCATGATTATCTGTGTTTTTCATAGTCATCTGCGGAAGCTGCAACCGTTCGCAAAGTTCTTCGCTCATCGGCATGCAAATCAAGCCCTTCCCATGAATCGCCATAAAGTTAACATTTTCTGTTGTTGCAAATTCTGAGGCACAGATAAAATCCCCTTCATTCTCACGGTCTTCATCATCTGTCACCATAATGATTTTGCCATCTCTTAAATCCTGCAATGCATCTTCAATTGCATCATATTTAAATTCTTCCATATAACACTCCATTCTGGCTATGCCTGCCCACTTTAAAAACCTGCATTTCTTAAAAATTCCATTGTAATTTTGCTTTCTATTTTAGTTCCTTTTTTCTCGGAATTTTCTTCATTCTTTTGAATGTATTTTGCTAGCACATCTGTTTCTAGGTTTACTAAACTTCCTACTTCTCGTAGTGATAGCACCGTTTCTTTTGCTGTGTGCGGAATTACTGACACCTTGAAATATCCATCTGCAACTGCAATTACCGTTAAGCTAATTCCATCGATTGCGATGGATCCTTTTTCCACAATCTGGTCCGTTATTTTTGATTCTGCCTGAATTGTATATAGAATAGCATTTTCACTTTTTTGGATATTACTAATGATTCCCGTTCCATCAATATGTCCCGAAACGATATGTCCCCCAAATCTACCATTTGCTCCTAATGCACGTTCAAGATTTACTTTTGTATTCTTTGTGGCCTTACCAAGCGAAGAACGATTTCTCGTTTCTTTCATAATATCTGCATAAAATATGCTGCTGGTAAATTTGGTAACTGTCAAACATACTCCATTAACGCTAACACTATCTCCGATTTTTAGGTCATCAAATATGATCTTTCCAGAAATCGCAAGTTCAAATGTTCCTGCTTTACTAAGAATCCCTTGAATCTCACCAACTTCTTCAACAATCCCTGTGAACATTGTATTCCACCTCGCCTTCTATTAAGATATCTTCTCCAATATGCTTGCTTGTAAGATTCACAATTTGGTAGGCCTGTTCCACATCCTCAATTCCAATTCCTGCAACTGGTGTTTTGCCTAACTGACCTCCAAATATTTTGGGCGCAATATACACTTGAATTGCCTGAACAATTTGTTGTCTAAGTGCTGCCTCATGTAGGGTTGCCCCACCTTCTAATAAAATGCTGTCAACTTGATGTTCTCCTAAGACCTTCATGAGATGTTTCAAATCTATCCGTCCGTCTTTTTGATGTATATCAAGGATTTTGCATCCAGCTTCCAAAAAATACGCTCGTTTTTCTTGATCTGTAGAACAAGTTGCAATCCAAGTTGGTACTTGTTTTGCAGTCTGAACAACAATTGACTCATTTGGTAAACGAAGATTTGTATCACAAATAATTCGAATCGGATGGTTTCCGTTTTCAATGCGACAATCCAAACTAGGATTATCAATACAGACTGTCTCAATTCCTACCATAATCGCCGCCAAACGATTTCTAAGTTCATGCACATTTTTTCTAGACGTTTCCCCTGAAATCCATTTTGACTTACCTGTTTTGGTAGCGATCTTACCGTCTAGTGTCATCGCATATTTCATTACGACATAGGGCGTCTTTGTCTGAATATAATGAAAGAACGCGTTATTTAAGTGAATACATTCTTGCTCTAATATTCCTTCCACCACCTGAATCTGATGTTCTTTCAAAATTTCAATACCCTGTCTTGCAACAAGTGGATTTGGGTCGATTGAGCCAACCACTACTTTGGCAAATTTATGTTCTATAATAATTTGGGTGCAGGGTGGTGTCTTCCCATAGTGACAACAAGGCTCCAATGTCACATAAATGGTTGCTCCCTCCATGCTTTCTTTGCAAGCAAGGATGGCATTTCGTTCTGCATGATAACCTCCATATACTGCATGGTGACCTTTTGAAATCACCTTGCCATTTTTCACAATAATAGCTCCCACCAAAGGATTCGGATTTACTTTACCAATTCCTTTTTTTGCTTCCTTTATTGCAAGACTCATATAATGCTCATCCTGAGTCATTCCCTGCTGTATTGATTGTTCCATTGATTGTTGCATAAACTCCTCCACCCTTAAGGTTCCTGCTCTTGAGAGGTTCAAAAAAAGCTCTGAAAATGATTTTCAGAGCTTACAAAAACACACTAACTGTTTTCTTCTTTCATCCAGACTGTACTGTCGGCTCTGGAATCACACCAGATCATGCCATATAGGCTCGTGGGCTATACCACCGGTAGGGAATCGCACCCTGCCCTGAAGATTTATTTGTTTTTACAGTATCACACACCTAATAACTTGTCAATAAGTGCTAGGATTGCCTGCTTTTTATCACTATAGGAAGTGTCTTTATTGGTATGTAATACTGCGCTCACACCATATAAAAGGAACGAAACCAGATAATCCATATTCTCAATTGGTCCTTGGATTACCCCCTCATTTTGATAATAAACCAGCACCTCTTTAAGAATTGGCTCAATTGCCTCTAGACTTTTTTCATGAAGTTCTTTTCTGCATTTCTCTTCTTTAAATGATTCATTCATATTCTGATAATTCACAATTACTCGTTCCAATTCATCTAACATCTCATCGAATAATTCATGAATGTTTTTTGTCTTCAATAATTCTAGTTTTTCCAAGAACTTTGCAATATATTGATCATGATATTGCTGTAAAACTTCCCTATAAATATCATCTTTTGATTGAAAATAATGATAAAACATACCAATTTCGCCTCCGGCATCTTGAACAATGGAGCGAATCGATGTCTTATCATAACCCCGACTTAGAAATTGCTGAAAAGCAATTTGAATGAGTTCTTGTTTTCTTTCTATTGCTTGCATTCGTTTTATACTCATTTATTTCTACTTCTCCTATATTGAATGATTCCTGCAAAAGTTACCAATGGCATAATTAAAATGCGATATAATCCATTCCCTGGATGTAACCAATTAAAATGGTATACATGTGGCTTATAATCTATTTGCCCTTGATTTAAGTTTTCTCCAATTGTCAGTTCAACAATTCGCAACTCCTCTTTGTCACCAAGTTTATCAATTATGCCTCCACTTTTATCAACGGCTAACGACCCACCCCTCAAGCAAAAATCTTCGTTAAATGTTCTGACCCATTTCCTACCCGAAAATTCTGGATAGGTTCCAACCGCGTTTACATATACTGTAGGAACACCTAAATAGTTTGAATATACGCTCGCGACTAAATATGGCTGTTCTTGAAAATGTTCAAAATCCTTCTGTGAAATCTGATTTGTTGTTCGAAAAGGCGCTGGGCTTGCATGAGGCATTAACATGAAGTTAATAGATTCCTTCTTCATTCTTTTTAATCTTTTAAAATAGTGATTATCTGCGCAGATTCCAATCCCAATCTTCCCAAATTTGGTTACAACTGACAAATCACCTTTTTCTCTACTAAAGCAATACGATTCAGCTGATTCTTTTCGTATAACTCCGCAAATCTCACCTTCTGTTCCCGCAAGAATGTAACTGTTATAAAAATGATTATCTTTTTTTTCAATAAATCCAACACCAATGTAGATTTCTAATTTTTTTGATAAATCGCAACACCATTTTGTGAGGTTTCCACCTAATTCCTCAGCGTATTTCCATATTGACTGATTTGGTATATAACCACACGCAGAAAGTTCTGGAAATACTACGATTTGTGCACCCTTATTGGCCGCTTCCTTAATCTGTAATTCCATTTTAACAATATTTTGTTGTAGATGATTATATAAATTCTCGCTTTGTACAATTGCTACTTTTATATTCATTCTAACAACCTCCTTTACCGAACACTGTTCTGTTTTTCTAATTATACACTACCGAACACCATTCTGTAAAGTTTCTATTTGAAATCATTTTGCCTGCTTATAGTCATAACGATAAATCCAAAGATTGATCATAACGATTAATGCTAGTACACACACAGAACTCACTATACCTACAAGCATCTCTTCTGTACTATAAATAAAGCCATAGAGCAAATAGCCGAATACACATCCTATTAAATATAAATTTACAATCACTTGAAAGCTTTTATATTTAAACAACTTCGTATTTGATCCTTCCTCTCGTATTCCAATCCAAATAATCAAACCAAACAGAAGAATACTTGTTAACAATCCACCAATTACGGTCACACTCCACGGAGCTTGGTACATGGAATAGCTCAATAAAGGGAACCCCAGAACCATATACAATACACTCGCAAATACGATAGAATGGGACATTTGCTTAAATAGATAGAATGCCAAATATAACGTGACCATAAGGATAAATAAAAATAATAATTTTTTCATTACATACAGAATAAGATTCTGATTCATCGCCCCATAAAATCCCACTTCACTATATTGGATTTGCCACAAAATACCTTTTACCCAAAAATACAGGCAGGGTATCGTAATCATTCCAATCCCCGTCAACAATTCATAAATCGTTTTCGTTTTTTTGCTAATCGGAAGCGTAATTTCAAATTCATGATTGTTAAAATACTTCCACTTAAAAAGTTGAACAAGAAATACAAAGATTGTAAATAGGATAATGGCAATATACTCTGTATTTATATCATCATACAACACTCCTATTTGCTCTTCATATCCAAATTGATTTCCTCCCAAAATGGATGCTCTATCAAACAATTCATCTATCATCCTTTCATATAGATTGGGATAATTATTTAATAATTCACCAAGTTTCGTATATTCCTCTTCCTCCCAGTCTTTTGTATACGTATCCATAATCGTAAGAAAATCTTCTTCAATTGTTTTACCAGAAACCTCTTTATAAATTTGATTTACTTTTTTTTCAAAAATCTTTTTTACGTGCCCCTGTTCCTGATCACTTAGTAAATCTAGGTTTTGTACTTTTGCTTCTTTTACACTTTGGCAATAAGCTTCACTTAATTTCCCACTAAACATCTCGCTACCTTGATATGACGATACATAAAATTCCTCTTTGTTCTTGTCTTCCCAATAATGTTTTTCATAAGAAGTTTCTACAGACTCACTAAACCAATAATAAATTGAATCTTCTATCGATTTATCCCCTTCAACAATTGACTTTGCAAAAAATTTAACATATTTCGACTCATATTTTTCTTCAAAAGTGAACCATTGTAGTACATGCTTCGTCATTCCAATATTTATTTTTTCTGCTACAAAAATTGTCATTACCAGAATCATAATCACTACAAAAAAGTAATACTTTTGATCCCTTTTCCACAGTTTTCTCATAATTTATCTCCTTTACTTTTTATGTGGTTTAAGATTGAAATTAATTCTGCATCCAGCAAACACTAACAAACCTATCATTTAACTTGCTCTCTTATAGTCATATCGATAAATCCATAGATTGGCCATCATTAATAGTGCAAGTAATAGTATAAAACCAAACATAAAAGACAGTATTTCTCCTTCCACAAGATAAAATCCGCCAATAAGCGATCCGCAAAATAGCACACCAATTAAATACAAATTCATGATCACTTGAAAACTTATGTATTTAAATAACTTTGTATTTGATCCTTCCTCTTTCACTCCAATCCAGATATTCAGAACAAACAAAAAAACGCTAACTACTAAGCCAACAATTACTAAAACTTTGCGTGGTGTATAGTACACAAAAAGACTCAACATAGGGAACACAAAAACCATATATAAAACACATGCAAATACGATAGAATGAGACATTTGCTTAAATAAATAAAATGTCATATATATCAAGAGGCAAGAAATAAAAAAATAGGACATTTGCTGCACTGTATACACAAGTATAGGTTGGCTCTTTGCTCCCAAAAATTCTAATTCACTAAATTGAATTTGCCAAATAACTCCCTTCATTATAAAGTATAAGCTTGGTAAGGATATCGCTCCTACTCCAATCAGTAAATCATAGATTGTCCTAGTTTTCTTATGAATTGGAAGTACTAGTTCAAATTCATGATTATCCAATAATTTCCACTTCAATATTTGTACTATAAAAATGAAAACCATACATACAATAATTGCAATAAATTCATAAGGGACTTTTTCATGAAAAATGTCATATCCAAATAAGTACAATGCGTTATAGGACGCGTAATCGGATGCCTCAAAGAATAATGCCCCAATCAAATTATTATATCCTGATTCTACGGTATTCTCCCCATTCCACTTTATGGAATATAGTTTAGTTCCACTTATATAATCTTGTTCTATTGTTCTTCCCACAACTTCTGCGTATACTTGGTTTATTTTTTTCTCAAAAATCTCAATAGATTCTTCCTTCTCAGTCATTGATTCAACGTTATGCACTTTTGCTTGCTTGATACTTTGTTGATATGCTTCTGCTAATTTGCCTCTATATACTTCTCTACTTAGAATTGGTTCTTCTTTACTTATAGATATATTTTTCAATCCATGTTGATAAATATATCTTGATTCTAGAACACCCATAAAACACTTATTATACAAACTCAATGACTTTAGAACAGTATCTCTTTCCATTAGTTCAAAATCATATAACATTGCAAATTCTGCATCTTCATTATGTATAAGTACATTCTTCGACATCATCAGATGCACCTTCTCAGCTACAAAAAATGACACGATCATAATCAGGATGATTACAAACAGATAATATTTTCGGTCTCTCTTCCACAATTTCTTCATAGCAGTTCCTCTTTGTTCTTGGAGGTCGTTATTGCAAGATAGATTGCTTCAAGACTACTTGGTACTTCTTGAATATAAACTTCTTCTCCTTGAACAATCTCTTCTATAGAACGAAGCATTGTATCAATCAGAATCCGGTAAATCTGTCCAATATTCTCGCAGGAAAGAACAACATGTTCTTTTTGTAAATCATCCAACGTTCGTTCTAACTCTTTGACATCTTTTATTTTCACTTCGTAAGCTCTATATCTACTTTTCACATCTTCCACTGAATTCTGCGCCAAAACTTCTCCATGGCTAAGAATCGTTATTTGATCACATACTTTTTCTAAATGCTCTAAATGATGACTTGAGATGAGTACTCCCAATTGATTATTTTCCACTTCTGCGATTAAGTGATCAAAAAACAGTTTCTTCCCAGCCACATCTAAACCACTTGTTGGCTCATCCATAATCAAATAGTCCGGTGATTGAGAAAGTGCTAGCATAAATGCAAATCGCATCTTTTGACCTTTCGATAGTTTACCAACACTCACTTTCGTATTCAATTGAAAATCCTGGTTTAACGTATCAAACTTCGTTCTTGAAAAAGATTCATAAAATATTTCAAACAACTCAACCATCTTTTCAACTGTATAATTTTTATAATACTCATTCACATCTGCAATATAAGCAATTTTTTCTTTCACTTTTGGGTTATCATATACTGGTTTTTCATCACACAATACTTCACCCTTATCACATCCATAAATACCAACCAAGCATTTCATAATTGTTGTTTTTCCAGCACTGTTTTCACCTATCAATCCATGAATTTCTCCTCTTTTTAGTACAATGGAAAAATCCTTTACAATATCTTTTTTGTAATACTTTTTATATACATTTTTAGCAACAAACATAACCTTCCCCCTACCCAATTGAATCATATATTTCGTTTACACGTTTCAAAATTTCTTCTTTTGAAACACCCATCATCTTAAAACCAAGGAGTTGCTGAAATAACTTTTCTTCCAAACCAGCTAATTTTTGCTCATCTACTTTAAATACCAAATCACTCGCTATAAACGTTCCCTTTCCTACGATTGTTTCGATAATACCCTGCCGCTCCAACTCTTGATAAGCTTTGGCAACCGTTGTAGGTGTAATGGAAAGTTCTAATGCGAGTTTTCTTACAGAAGGAATTGTATCTCCTCTTGCTAAATATCCCTTCATAACATTCAATTTAATTTGCTCTATAATCTGCTCATAAATTGGTTTTCCCGCTTTGCTATCGAGTTGAATCATCTTACACTCCCCTTTCTACCCGCAAATCGTTTTAAGTGTATTACTACATGTAATACACTTAGGGTAAATGATTTTTATATATTTGTCAATCTATACTCTATATTTTTCTGTATTTGAATTTCATTCTATTAAAAGTTTTGAAGCAGATCTCCTGAAATATCAATTATATCTCGTATCAATATCCTTGTCCCATCTTGCATGATTACTGCTTTTTCATACAGATCTATTTTTTTCACAATGCCCCTGATACATCTGTACGTTCCCCCTTTTTTTCTTTCATCCTCTTGAAAAAAAGTGATTTCAATTTCTTTTTGTTTATTTTCCTTTTCCTGTATGATTCTTAATTTATTATCTAAAATGCTTATTTCCATTTCATCTAGTTCAATTCGTTTATCCGTTAATCTTGCTGTTTCTTTCACTGCACTATCATAACCCGTTAACGCTGCAAACGGTGAAAACTGGGCGGCTCTGTCACGCATAGACATCGGCAAATAATCCGTTGAAGACGGACGTGCTAAATGGATTATATCGTCATATGATTGTTCATAAGAATTTTGTTTTTCCATTTCATCTTTCCTTCTATCCAAAGCTGAATGCATGCATTGTTTATGCCTTATGACCTCCGATTTGTTTGTTTCTTTCTACCGTCATGGCACCTTCCTCTAGGTTTGTTCCTTTTATAATGGCATTTTTTCCATATTTCTTCTTTATTGTAAGAATCGCCTGCTGAATCTTTTTTTCTTTTAAAAGAATTGCTTCTTGTTCTTCATAATTCGTAAATAAATCAAGTTGTTCATAAGCCACTTTTTTAACTAATAATTGTTCCTCTACTACTCGATTTGCAGTTATATTGATTCTTCGAACCAATAAATTGGGGTCTGCTATCTGAGAATACAACCCCATAACTGCTTCTAAAATTATTTTTGTGGATGATGTCTGTTTGGAAAGTGTCACCGTACCATGTGCATGTTTTGGAACCTTACGTCCATAATGATCCGTTGTTACTGGTCCATGATAGTTTTTCCTAATTTCAGGATTACTCAGATTTTCGATGTCATAACCCACTGTCAAAACCATTTGATCTGTAACAAATGATTTTTCTACAAGATCTAGTACCAAGGAATCTGTCATTTCCCAAACGATCAATTTTGCTTTCTCATAAGAATAGGGACTTTGTAAAACCTGACCAGCTCCAATACTATTCGTATCTGATTTATACGCCTTTATCTCTGCCATTGTACATGGTTCATAGCCCCATGCATGATCAATTAAGAGTTCGGCGTTAATGCCAAACAATTTGTAAAGTAACGCCTCATTATAATAATCTTTTTGTTTTCCAATTGAGCACCTAGCCACATCACCCATAGTAAATAATCCATTCTCTTCTAGCTTTTTAGCATACCCTCTACCAACACGCCAAAAATCAGTTAGTGGTCTATGTGTCCATAGAATCTGACGATAACTCATTTCATCTAATTCAGCAATTCGTACACCCTCTACATCCTCCGGAATGTGTTTTGCAACAATATCCATAGCAACTTTCGCAAGATATAAATTGGTTCCAATTCCAGCTGTTGCAGTAATGCCAATCGTCTGAAAAACGTCCCTAATTATTTGTGTCGTGAATTCTCTAGCAGTAAAATGGGCTGCCTGTAAATACTGTGTTACATCTATAAAAACCTCATCTACAGAATAAACATGGATATCCTCTGGTGCAACATACTTTAGATAAATCTGATAAATTCGTGTACTATATTCCATATATAGTGACATTCTCGGTGGAGCTGTTATAAAATCAATGGCTAATTCTGTATTTTCCTTCAATTCTCTTTCATTAACGGATGAGCCTACAACCCTTTGTCTGGGTGATTTGCTTCGTCTGACTGCATTTGCTTCTCTGACCTTTTGCAGTACTTCAAATAATCTTGCTCGTCCAGATATCCCAAACGATTTCAATGACGGAGTAACTGCAAGACATATGGTTTTCTCTGTTCTACTAGGGTCCGCAACGACAAGATTCGTCACTAATGGATCTAACCCCCGCTCCAAACATTCTACAGAAGCATAGAATGATTTAAGATCAATTGCAACATATTTATGATTGTTATCTTCCATACTTTTATCCCCAAAGTGCACTTGCGTCATTACTACTGCGATTTAGTTTTGAAAAATCAGTCTTTGTAAAGGATCTCGTTGCTAGTACCAAAAAGATGAACCCAATTCCCATCAAAATCAAAAAAGAGAGGATTGGACTGATTACAAAATTACCTATTTGTATTGCAATTCCCTCATTTACTAATTGTTCAGCAGAATTGTTTTGCTTCTCTAAAATAATCATTCGAAAAAATGAAGTCGCATAGGTCATAGGGTTTAAATAAGCCACTACTTTCAATGTTTTTGGTAACATTTGAAGTGGTATATAGGCTCCTGACAAAAATGTGAGTGGCATGGTAATTGCAGTCTTAACAATTTGGAATGTTTGACCATTTTTCACTTTGGTTGCCATAAATAACCCAACTCCCGAAAATACAACTCCAACACAGATCATTGTAGCTAAAACATAAAATGGTGTTCGAATACTCGTAAAACGAATACCTGTAAACAATCCCAAAATCAAAATCATAATTCCTTGCATTGTCGCAACGGTTGCTGCGGCTAAGAGTTGACCAACTGCCACATGAATACGTTTCACTGGTGAAACCAACACTTCCTTCATAAATCCACTAATCAAATCATCTACCGTTGAAGATGCAAGATTTAATGAGCTTTCAAATACGGTTGTAATAATAACTCCGGACAACATATAAGGGATTGGATTATCAATAAATCCATTTTTAAAAACTGCTCCAAATACATATACAAAAAAGAACGGGAAAACCAATGAAAAAATAAGTCCCACTCGATTTCTAACAAACGCCTTAAGCCCACGAATCCATAATGCTATAATTGTATGCATATTTTTTTACCTTTCCTTTTTACTTTGGAAAATTAAGCTTCATCACGAATCTTTTTACCAGTTATTTCCAAGAAAACATCGTTAAATGTTCCCTTCTTGATTTCAATATCCCTAAGATTTTCTTTTTGCTTGGCAATTAAATCCAATATTTTATCAATACGATCTGCATCTATTTTATAATAGTGCTCTTTCTTGCTATAGTGAAGATTTTCATTTACTAATGCGGTTTCAAGTTCTAGATCATCAATCGCAGTAATTAGACATTTATCCTTTGTATATTTTTTCTTTAATTCATATGGTGTATCATGTGCAACAATCTTACCACCATCAATAATGGCTACTTTGCTACAGATTTCTGCCTCTTCCATATAGTGCGTTGTTAGAAAAATCGTAATATTTTTTTCCTTTTGAAGTTTTTTAATATAATCCCAAATATGTAGACGCGTCTGTGGATCCAAACCTGTTGTGGGTTCGTCTAAGAAAAGAACCCGTGGATAGTGAATCAGTCCACGCGCAATCTCAACTCTTCGCTTCATTCCTCCTGACAAACTACTTACTAGTTTTTTTCTTTCTGCAAGTAAGTCTACTAGTTCAAGTGCAAAAACGATTCGTTTCTCGACCTCATCTTTTGGAATGTGATAAAACACACAGTGCATTTTCAAATTTTCTTCAATTGTCATCTTTGCATCCAAAGTAGATTCTTGAAATACAACACCAATTGCACCACGTACCTCATTTTTTTCCTTTGAAACATCTTTTCCGGCAATGGTAAGATGTCCTGATGTTTTTTCAAAAATCGTACAAAGTGTATTGATTGTGGTGCTTTTACCAGCTCCATTAGGCCCTAAAAACGCGAATATAGTTCCCTCTTCCACGGTAAATGAAATGTTGTCAACTGCTGTAAAATCTCCATATTTTTTGGTAAAATTCTCAACTGTTATGATTGCTGCCATTCTTTTGTTCTATCCTTTCCGTATTTGATAAAAATTGAAATGAGTAATCTATCATAAAGTGTACAACCATGGATAATAGTAGCGATCCCGTAGAAATGTATAATACCGAAAATAAAAAGCCTACTCCCGCCGTTTTGAGGACTCCTTTTACACCTTGATAGGCATGTCCAAATCCAAACAATAGATTTACAATGATCAGTATTCCAAGTATCGGCATCTGCGGGAAAAATCTTCCAAAAACATAGATGAGGGTTCCTCGATACACAATTTCTTCTGTAATTCCAGCATTAAGAGCTACCCATGTCCAGATTTTCTTTTCTTTCATTGTAAGTGGCTGTAGCATTTTAATTGGCAATTCCATTTGTTTATCTTTCAATTTAATTTGTTTGTTGCTATAAACAGTATACTTTATAATTGTGTATACTGCATCTAAAACCAATAATAGGATGATCATTAAAGATAATCCTATTATTGCAAAGTTGACCGGATTGGTTAACGCCGCTTCAAACACCTTATGATTAGGCATTGCAATCCCAATATCACTAAGCTCCATCGTCGTTGCAAGAACAATTACTATTGGAATCACTGCCATAATTATATTCACAAGAATCGTACTTTGATACATCTGTAACTTTTCTTTTTCTGAAAGCGTAATGTCTTTATTTGCTTTAAAATAAAAATATCCACTGACTGACTGATACAACATAAATACTGATAAGCTAATGAAATAGATTGTCATAACTAACATCCTTTAGTTCCTCCTTGATTGTATTGTACTCTATTTCATTATCCTACAGCCTCCCCTTAGTGGAGAGTCAACCATTTTCTACTGTTTCATTATTTACTCTGTCATTCTTTGCAAACATCCAAATTCCAAAAATAATAATCACAACTCCTACTACCCCGTTCATAATTCTAATCATTTGAGCTGTTAAAAAAACTTGCAGTGTTGAGCCCAAAATAGCAATTAGTGTAGAAAAGAGAAGTGTTGATAAAATACACCCAATACCGAATCCACGAATTTGACCTTTACTGTAGTGATTACTAGTAATTTGTGAGGCAAATACTCCACTCCAAAACAAAATTGTAAGTGGATTTGAGGCTGTCAAAATAAATGCCTGCCAAAATAGATTCATATGTTCTACACCCTCACCTACAGAAAATCCTCCCAATAACTGAATTCCAAATGCTCCTAGAATGGTACTTATTCCAAATAGAATCATCACCAAAGCGCCCAATGCTTTCATTATCATTTTTACATTTTCATATTTGAATATTGATACAACTCCACAACTTGCCAATTGTACATATAAAAAATCAACGATCGTCACTGCCAATACAACCTGCATGCTAGGTAAAAAACCATCTGAAGCTGCGGTCTTGAATATTAATAGGCACATGGGCCCAATTGCAAATTGTAAAATCATTCCAAACCTTAATCCATTGATGATACTATCCATTTTCTTCATTATTTTCATTACTCCATTTTTTAACCACTATTACGCTTTATTCTACTTACCAATTTTACTAATAAATTTATCATTTGACAATTCACATTTTTCATAATATACTTTATTCATATAGAATTACTATGATTTATTTAAAGGAGGTTTATTATGCCATTCATCAAAAATCTAGAACATGAAAAAATTATTACACTGGCGCAGGAAGTAACTGTACAGCCAGGCCAAGTTGTGAGTAAGACAATCACTCAAAATAAGGCTGTAAGCATTACATTATTTGCCTTTTCGAAAGGCGAAGAAATTGGAACCCACGATTCTAGCGGTGATGCACTCGTTACGATTCTTGAGGGTACAGGTAAGTTGATTGTGGGAGACAAAGAGTTCATCTGTAAAGACGGCGAATCCCTCATTATGCCTGCCAAAATTCCACATTCCGTTGTTGCCATAGAAGATTTCAAAATGATGCTTACAGTTATCTTCTAAATATCATTTAAACAAATGTAACAGATTGTCCTGCGCCTAATTCAAAGTGGTATTTTGCAATCCCTAAATCAAAATAGGCGCAGGGACCGATTCCACGCTTTGCTCGAATGGTATTTTCTTGATCTTTCACATGCTCAAAATAAAACCCTTGTTTGTTCATTCCGGTTGGTGCAAGTAAAACTGCCTGAATACCATTCTTAAACCATTCAGGAGAGTTACTATCAAGATTGGAGATTTGACTAGCCTCCTTTGATTTGTGCAATACGCCCTCATTCACTCCATACCCAAGGCTAATAATGATATGAATTTTTTCCCCCTCTGCAATTTTCATTGCACTCTTTACCTTTTTATAGGTTGAGTAGACCCAACAGGTTTGAAGTCCTAACTCAGTAGCGTATAGGACTATTTTTTCTCCATAGTATCCACAGATTTCTTCCATATCCTTCCCTTTTTTTCCAATCAAAGCAATATAATTAGACACCCCTTGAAACTTTCCGTAATGTGCCATAAAACTATCAAATGCTTTTGGTTCATTTTGAATAAGCTGAATACTCAGTCCACTTTTTTGATTACATTCTTTAATCATTATTTGCATTTTCTCAATCATTTCATCACTAATCACTTGATCACTATAGTTTCTTACGGAGTGTCTTTTACTCATTAATTCAATTTTGTTTTCAGTCATTTTTTTTCCTCTTTCTATCCCTAAATTTTTAGATAATTCATCAAAATAGTTTCTGTCAATGCTTCCCAATCTCCTTCAAAATGAAATCCTCTCATGTTTGACATTGCTGCTAATCCATGTACTGCTGACCACATAAGAAGCATTGTATTTCTTTGATCCACTTTGTGAATTCCAACCTTATCCAAATAATCTATTGCATATTTCTTAAAAATCCGAAATGGTTCATAATCACCATCTATCTCATCTTCTAAGACATCTATGTGATAATCATCGTTATCGTAAATAAATTGAAAATAATTGGGGTTTTGCGCAAAAAAATTCACATATGCTTTTCCAATACTCATTGTTTTACACTCGATTGCCTCATCTTCTGTCACTGCTTTCAATGCTTGTACGAACCGATTATTGACGTGTCTTTTCATTGCACCAAGAAGAGCATCTTTATTTTCAAAATGATTGTAACAGGCTGTTGGTGAAACTCCCACTCGCTTCGCAACTTTTCGAAGAGTGAAGTTAGAATTTCCTTCCTCATTAATAAGGGCAATTCCAGCCTCAATCAATTCATAGCTCAAATTCCCATGATGATATGGTTTTTCTTCTGTTTTCATCTCATTTACCTCGTTTAGACTATATCACTCAATGTTAACATGTGTCAACATTTGTGCAAAAAAATTTACTTTATTTATTGATTCATGGTATCCTAATAAAAAACCTGTATAAAGGAATGCATGCTATGATAAAGACTATATTAAAGAATACATTTCAGAATTTATCCAATGACTCGGTTCCATTCTTATTGTTCCTTACGCTATTTCTTACAATACTTCTTGCTGGATGCAAATCACCAACTAGGCGTCTCGATCATAATTTGAAAATGCCACTCGCTTCCTCTCAAACACTTTCTCTCTCCATTGACAGTGAGCACATGCATCAAACTATGCCTTTTCGTATTTACTTACCAAAGGGATTTGATTCAAATAACAACTATCCAATTCTATATTGTTTTCATGGACATGGTGGAGATGAATCTTTCTGGAGTGATCTTGGTTTACTAGAACAAGCAGATGAGCTTATTGAACAAGGCATACTTTCACCTTGCATTCTTGTTTTGCCTTATATACGTGATAGTCGAATAGAAGAATTGGAACATGAGTTAAAAATGAATGGTCATCTTGGAGAACGAATTATTGACCTCTATGTCACACAGGAATTAATCCCCTATGTTGATGCAAATTATACATATGAAACACAGAATAAGAACTCCTCAAATCGTTATATCGGAGGCTTCTCAGAAGGAGGTATGATTGCGTTAAGGATTGCACTTCACCATCCAGATTTATTTAAAAAAGTAGGTGCCTACTCCCCTGCACTTTTGTCCGATCGATTTAGCCATAATGAGCTTGAAAAATGGCTCTTTAAAGATCAGACTGAACTTGTTGACGACGAAAACACACAAAAACAATTTTATCAACAAAACACCTATCAAGAACTACGATTGTATATCGATGCTGGTACTAATAATGATCCCTTTCTAACAAGAATCCAGTCCTTTCATGAAGCGTTAGAAAAAAGATCATTATCCTCTCAGTTTAACTCCTATGACGGGGGCCATTCTATGGACCCTCAAAGATTTAGAGACTATTTGCTTTTTTATTTCTCGTCATCGGAATCATAAAACCAAACGAATGCATTTTTTATTGAAGGTTTAAAGACTGTATTATGATCATAATCTTCAATCACTTCATATTTTAAATTAAGTTCTTCATAATTTCTATTCTTCATAAAATTGGTAAATGTTTCGATTGGTTTTTGGAATCCTGGTTGTTCAAGTCCTCCAACTGTTACATATACGTTATTGGCCAATTTATGGCTTCTCTCATAGTACTTTTTTTCAAAATCTCGAATGTACTTTCCATTCGTTGATGCCTGAAAAGAAGGACTCCCTATATAATAATTTCGAAATGTATTTTTGCCAATTGTATCACTATTAAAAAGTGCATAGAATGCCCAGTATCCACCATAAGAATGGCCTGTAAGCGTAAGTTCAGCGGCATCAATTGAATACGTTTCTTGAAGATATGGTACCAAATTATCCACAATAAAATGCAAGTAACTCTCTGGATCTTCTAATAAATCTCTCTCTCTAATCTTAAAGTAGTCATAATCATTTGGATATCCCACACTCACAACAATACTTTCTTTCATTGTACCCTCTAGCATATATTGACGAAATTCAGGATGATCACTTAATCTCCAAACCCCATCCGTCATTAAAACCATGGGGTATTTACTCTTCTCATTATAATCTTTTGGTAACGATATATGCACTACAAAGGTATCGTTTATTTCTTGATCATAGATTGTTAATTCTTGAATATATTGTGCGCACTCTGGATCCAAATCAACTACTTCTTGATAATATATATGTTCTTTCGACAATTGCCCGATTTGAATACTATTCTTTTCATTTGGAAGCAATTCACTCGCAAAAATTTTTTCAGATTCAGTCCCTGCTTCATTTTGACTGATAGTATTATTAATACTTATACTATCACTGCTTATACTATTATTACTGCTTATAATATCATTGCTACTCAAAGTCGTTTCATCTAATACTTGATTGCTTTCTTTCTTACATGCAGACAGAAGAAATACGAGTGAAAGCAATACTAGTAACGTTGTTTTTTTAGTGATATTTGTGATTATTGGATATTTCATAGACATTTATTTTCCTCTCCAACACTGAATAACTCCTTAGATATTAAGCTATTCTTATTATGTTATTTCATATTCCATACTTGTATTCCAGGTTCTATAATAGTTTGACCACTATTATACGTTAGGGCTTTATAATACTTTTTGCCTTGTACAACTTCTGGCTCACTAAATAAATGAACTTTAACACCTACACGTTCCATTTCAAAAGGTGAAATATCACGTATACGATCTTCGCTCAAATAGATTACTCTTGAGGCCGCATCTGAAATTGTCTTCGGGTTTGCGCACAACCCCAAAACAACTACCAAAAATAGGATTCCTCCTAGTAAAACATGAACCTTTTTCGTTTCTCTATATTTTAGAATATTGAAAATACGCCGTTTTACATTCTTATGTGCAAATGTAACCGGGCTTTCTTCTATTCGAAACGATTTACACGAAAAATCAACAATTGATTTAGCATACGCTTTTTTGACAGATGTATCTAATTTTTTAATTACACACTCGTCGCAGGATAATTCCATATCCATACTCAGAAAGTTAAAAGCAATCCATACAAATGGATTAAACCAATGAATACTACATACCAATAAAGCCACTGCTTTAATTAGTGGGTCATGCCGCTTGATATGGGTCAATTCATGGAGTATGATGTATTGCTGTTCTTCCTTTGACAGGTTTTTTGGTATATATACTTTAGAAGAAACAATCCCAAAAACAAAAGGAGTTTTAAGTGTTTCTACTTCATAAATATTGTCACCTAAGTACTTTGCATCTTTTAGTTTTGCACGAAATTTGACGTAAGTATATCCATGATACATACAGAGTCCAACAACTCCAATCAGCCAAATCACAACTATTATTTGTGTGTATACTTGAGTCGGAATTTGTCGAGTCGAACTATTCGCACTCAAAATTGCTGCCTTGCTTGGGATGAAGCAAAATGGACTTTCAAAAGAAAATGGTACTAATAGGCGAAAAGCAACTACTGCCCAAAGTCCATAGGAAAGATTTTTAGGCGCAATTTTATGAAGAAGTATCCTAAACAATAATATAAACACAATCACATAACTTGCTGTAATGCTCATACCAATTACTGTATCTAGTAAATTATACATTTCTCCTCCTCCATATTATTCCTTCGGCCTTTTCTATTTACTTTATTCTATTTTACAAAAATATTGGATTGCTAAGCTTTATCATTATAATCATCAATCAGTTTTTTTAACTCTTCTGCTTCTTTCTTGGTCAATTTGTTGTTTCCAATAAATGCTGTTAAAAACTTTGGTAAGGATCCTCCAAAAGTATCTTCTACAAAACGAGTTGTTTGATTTGCGAAATAATTTTCTTTTGTTAATTTTGCTGTAACAACTGCATTTTCATTCTGTAATATATTATTTTCACATAATTTTTTGAGCACGGTGTAGGTTGTAGATTTTTTCCACAAAAATGCTCTCTCACAAAGTTTTACGAGTTCGCCTGAAGTAATTGGCTGATGTTCCCATACAAGCTCTGTAAATTTAAGCTCACTATCTGTTAATTTATAATATTTCATGAATATCCTCCAAAAAAAATAAGTGGTCTAAGCTTGCTAGACCACTTTAGTCTATAATCTTTAGACCACTTTGTCAATATCTTAATTGTCTTTCTTCAAATGACAACTTCCACCACAATGATTACAGCTTCCTCCACAGTGAATTGATTTTCCATTTTTATGTTCTTTTATCATTCCCTTTACAATTCCTACTACGATCGCAACTATGACAATTAAAACAATTGCAGTTCCCATATCATCACCTTTACTTTCTAGTTCTATGTTGCCCATATTTTGGAATCACTAAAAATACAATGAGACCGATTATACAAATCATTGCCAAAACTGTTCCAAACCCAAATGTTCCATTTACAATTAAATTTCCAATCTGGTAAATACTCAATGAGACAACGTATGCCAAAACAGTTTGATATACAATTGCAAATGCAAACCATTTTCCATTATTCATTTCTCGTCTAATTGCCCCCATTGCTGCAAAGCACGGTGCACAGAGTAAATTGAATACTAAGAATGAATACGCGCCTATACTCGTCAACGATTCTGATAAAGAACCCCATATTTGAGATCCATCCTCGGATACTTCTGCCATTCCATACAACACACCAAAGGTTCCCACTACATTTTCTTTGGCAATTAGCCCTGTAAGTGCAGCGACTGCCATCTTCCAATCTCCCCACCCTAACGGTGCAAAAATTGGAGCAATGATACTTCCTACAAAAGCCAAAATACTATTTCCAAGTTCGGTCTCACCTAACATCCTAAAACTTCCATCAATCCAGCCAAACCGCATTAAGAACCATAGTACAATGGTCGATAATAAGATAATTGTACCTGCTTTCTTAATAAATGACCACCCTCTTTCCCACATACTTCTGAAAAGATTTTGAATGGTAGGCATATGATAAGTCGGTAATTCCATAACAAATGGTGCCGGCTCTTGCGAAAAGAGTTTTGTTTTTTTGAGTATAATGCCCGATAAGAGAACTGCTGTAATACCGACAAAATAACTACTTGGTGCAACCCACCACGCTCCATCAAAAAGCGCTCCTGCAATTAATGCAATAATTGGTAATTTGGCTCCACATGGAACAAAAGATGTTGTAATAATGGTCATTTTCCGGTCTTTATCATTCTCAATTGTTCTTGAAGCCATAATCCCTGGAACACTACACCCACTTCCAATTAACATCGGAATAAAGGACTTTCCAGATAGTCCAAATCGGCGAAAGATTCGATCCATAATAAACGCTACCCTGGCCATATAACCGCAAGCCTCTAGGAATGCTAATAGAAAAAAAAGTACCATCATCTGTGGAACAAATCCAAGTACTGCGCCGACTCCTCCAACAATTCCATCCACAATTAGGAACTTTAACCAATCTGCTGTATGGATTGATTCAAGTATGGCTTCTAGTATTCCGGGAATACTTGGAAACTGGACCGAGAATATACTAAATCCCTCTCCAAATAATCCATCGTTTGTGAAATCCGTAACCCAAGCCCCTACTGTTGATACCGAAATAAAGTATACCAAAAACATAATAAATGCAAAGATTGGTAATGCAAATATACGATTTGTTAAAATCGAATCAATTTTGTCCGATGTGGTCAATGAATTATTCGGATTTTTCTTCAAACACTTACTTACAATCTGCGACAAATACAGATATCTTTCATTCGTAATAATACTCTCGCTATCATCATCATATAGTTCTTCAAGTTTTTTAATTTCATTCTCAATTTGAGGTGCGCTTTTCATAGATGCAACTATTTTTTCGTCTTTCTCCAGAACTTTAATTGCGTAAAACCTCTTTTGATTTTCCGGGATATCTTCTTGAATTTTATTTTTTACTTCACTAATAAGCTTTTCAAGTTCCGACGAAAAAACTGGTTTCTCCTCTTGATCCTTTTCTTTATTTACAATTTCAATCGCTCGCCCACAAACCTCCTTTATTCCAGTCCCTTTCAACGCCGATATTTCAAAAATTGGATACCCCAACATCGCTTCAAGTTTTACTATATCAATCTTATTACCACTTTTTTCAACCAAATCCATCATATTGATTGCGATGATTACCGGAATGCCCAATTCAAAAATCTGAGTTGATAAATACAAATTCCGCTCTATATTGGTTCCATCCACTATATTTATAATTGCATCCGGCCTTTCCGTTAATAAATAATTTCTAGTTACTACTTCTTCAAGTGTATACGGAGATAAGGAATATATACCTGGCAAATCGATGACGGCTACTTCTAGTTCATCATTTGAATAGAATGATTTCTTTAATTTTCCTTCTTTTTTTTCAACCGTTACTCCTGGCCAATTACCAACAAACTGATTTGACCCAGTCAAATGGTTAAATAATGTTGTTTTTCCACTATTTGGATTTCCTGCTAATGCAATTTTTATTTCCATAATCGTCTCCGTTTCCGTTTGCCACTTTAGTTACTCCACTTCAATCATTTGAGCATCTGCTTTTCGAATCGATAATTCATAGCCCCTCACGGTAACTTCTATTGGGTCACCAAGAGGTGCTACTTTACGCACATATAGTTCTACTCCTTTTGTGATTCCCATATCCATTATTCGTCTTTTAACTGGACCCTCTCCAGTTATTTTGACAACTGTTACGGATTCTTTTGCGGATAGATCTTTCAACGTTTTCATACACTTCTCCATACCCTTCTATTTTAGACAATGATTTTATTTGCTAACTCTTTTCCAATTGCAACTCTAGAATCCTTCACGTTTACAATGAGATTGCCATTTCGTTCTGATATGATTGTTACTATTCCACCTGTTACAAAACCTAGGTTTTCTAAAAAACGGCGTGTTTCCTCTTTTCCACCAACCTTAATAATCGTATTTGATTCTCCACACTTTGTCATTGATAATGGCATATTATCACCCTTTCACAATTTATTTCTCTCACAATATTCATTTCTATTTGATAATGATTATCATTTGTCGTAAGATTAGTATATTCTAACTCTTGTTAGTTGTCAATAACCATTCTCTATTTATTTCGATTGTGATATACTATTGATTTAAGATAGTAACTTTAATGACAGACAAAGGAGCTTAATTCCATGGTGCATATTAATGAATCAGCCGAAAATTATCTTGAAACCATTTTGCAACTTAGCAAAACATTACCCGTTGTTCGATCCGTTGATGTTGCAAATGAACTAGGTTTCAAAAAATCCAGTATTAGTGTTGCAATGAAGCACCTTCGTGAAAACGGATATATTACAATGGATGACACTGGATTTATCTATTTGACCAAATCTGGAAAGTCCATTGCCGAAATGATTTATGAGCGACATGAATTATTATCAAACTGGTTAAAGGATTTGGGCGTTCCTAGTGAGATTGCATCAAATGATGCATGTAAAATGGAGCATGTCATTAGCAAAGATAGTTTTGAAGCGATTAAAAAACTGGTTCAAAAAAATCCACAATCCTAAATTCAGGATTGTGGATTTTTAAACATGGTGATTAATTTTCTTCTTGCACTTTCACGAAGCCATAACTTTCTTCAATCTTTTTATAAATCTTGTTTAACCAGATTGAATTGACAAATGCCGGTAGTGAAAATCCTAACAAGAATAATAGAGGAACAAGTTTTAAATGATTTATGATATAGAACACTGGTGCCAATGTGAACACGATCATTAATGCTGTTTTTGGAATATTGGTCAGTGCAATTACGACTGCGTTCTTCAAAGCATTCTTTGTATCATTTTCAAATTTTGACAGAAGCGGAAAAATATGAAATGCTATCATTATAAATAACAATCCCATGATCAATAAAATCATTTTGAAGATCAACTGATACTCTCCATCTGCTTTTACGAAAATGTAAATGTCAGCGACCAAAAGACCGATTAAACCCAACATACCTGACCAAATAAGGGTTGTTTGTTTGAAATTTTGTCGAAATGACCGAAAGAATTGAGACGTAATATTTCCTTCAGAATCCTTAATCAATTTCAAAGAAACATAATACATTGCTGTTGTACTTGCACCAATGGTAATAATCGGAATCGAGCAAAGAATAAACAATATATTGAGCCAAAGTAAATCAGCAACTTTAGATAAAAACTGCATTAATGGACTATCATACTTAAACATATCAAACATAGTATTCTCCGTTCATTCTACTTCCATATTCTATAGGAACCACTTAAAGCTAAGAACGCAAAAAAGTACAAACAATTATCATAATAACGACGTTCACCCTCTCTAAGAGGTGTATTATAAAACGTCTTAACATACTCCATCTTGCGGTTATGTTTGGCGGCTAATGATGCTTGCGCATTGGTTGCCAGCAAACCGATTGGATGCAATGCTTTTTGTCCTAATTTTGTTCCATTAATTTCATAGGTATCATAATCATTTGTTTCTAAATTATCATAAAAGAAATTTTGGATCTTTTCTGCACATTCACATTCCCATTCATCTTTTGCAAACCATTCATAGTCTAGTCCAATGTTGGCTGCTAATCGATAGGAATCACTGTAAAACCAATCATGTCGATCAATGAACATCCAATCAGGTCGTTCTGGTGTCTTTCTAAGTGGATTGCCATCATACTCTGCATACTCTGCATTGAGACCCGTCACTTCATGACAGGCTTTCTTCAGATACTCTCTACTAGCGCTTGCCGCTTTTACGAAAAACTCTCGATCTTCTTCCAATGTCCAAAGTGCAAATAACTCGTAAAAATGTGGAACATGGTAGGATGGATCTGAAAAATCACAATTTGGAATAAACTTAATCAAATGATTACTGCGCTCCCACATGGACTCTCCAATTCCATCTGTTTCACCCTTGTGAATGCATTCATGCAATAACTCTTGCGCTTCTTTTGAATAACAGAAAATTCCTTCACCATCACCCCAGCGATTCGATGCAAAAAAGAGTGCCATTGCAAAAAATTCTTCTCCATCAGGTGCTGGTCCATATGAGTTCTTTGTTCCGTCCAAACCACAGGACCATGCAAAGTAACCTTTATTTTCTCCCGAATCCATGTACATATATGTTTTGGTCCACTTCCAAATTCTGTCGAACTCTTCTTTTTTATCCATTTGAACACAGAACATCATTCCATAGGACATACCTTCTGTACGTACATCATTGTTGCCCGTGTCCGTCATATATCCCATATCTTCGCCAATTGGGTAGTAAACTCTTACTCCTTCTGGACCATAGAACAGTGCTTGAAAAATAGCATTCTTTTTTTGCTCTATTTCTAATTCGTCATATCCTGCCTGCGCAAACATATTATTATATTGATTCGTGTAAAAAGCTCCTTGCATGTTCATCTCCTATCTGGTTCTATAACACTATTAAATCTTATTCTTTAACACCACCGATTGTTAATCCAGTTACAAAGTATCTCTGTAAGAACGGATATAAACATACAATTGGAAGTATTGTAACAATTGTCGCAGCCGCTCTGATTGAAACCGGCGTTACTGCTCCTGCAGCGTTTTTCATACTATCAACGCTACTACTCTGATTGGTAACGGATGCCAATAGTTTCATCAACTCGTATTGAAGTGTTGTAAACTGTGCATTCATACGATTGTATAACATTGCATCAAACCATGAGTTCCATTGATATACTGCAACAAACAGCGCAATCGTAGCATATACAGGTTTACATAATGGAGAAATAATTTTAACAAATATGGTCATGTAGCCTGCTCCATCTAGCTGTGCAGATTCTTCCAAACTGTCCGGTAAACCAAGCATAAATGTTCTAATTACTAATACGTTAAAAGCACTTACCATTCCAGGAATTACATATACCCAAAAACTATTCGTTAATCCAAGTCCTTTGTATAACAGGAATATAGGAATCAAGCCTCCATTTACATACATTGTGATTACCCAGAAAAAGGATAACTGGGCTTTAAATAAGAAACGCTTTCTACTTATAATATAGGCCAATAATGCATTTGCAAATAATGACGTTAACGTTCCAATTACAGTCCTCAATACAGTAATATATGCTCCCTGCATTAAGTTTTGTTTTCTGATTACGGTTATGTAATTCTCAAACGTCCATTTTCTTGGAAACAAGTAAATGCCTCCACGAACACCATCGATTCCATCGTTAAACGAAATTGCCAATGTATTTAAAACTGGGTATAGGGTAATTAACACAAATAAAAACATGAAAATTCCATTGCACACCATAAATATGCGATCCTCAACTTGATGTACTTTTTTACTATTTTTGGAAACTGAAACGCTTTGTTCTAAGTCAGATACAGCTTCTTTTGTTTGTTCACTCATTGTTCAGTTTCACCTCCTAGTATAATCTTTCTTCACTGGTTCTTCTTGCAATCACATTTGCAATTACAATCAGGGTAATACTAACTACACTCTTAAACATACCTGCGGCAGTACCGAGGGAAAAATCACTCTGGCTCACGCCCCATTTTAACACATAGATATCAATTGTATCTGCAACACCCTTAACAAGTCCATTTCCTAATAAGTACTGAATTTCAAATCCTGCGTTCAATACATTTCCAACATTCATTAAGAGCAAGATAATAATCGTTGCTTTAATTCCAGGCAATGTAATATGTTTGATTTTCTGCCATCTTCCCGCTCCATCAATGGATGCTGCTTCATATAATGTTGGGTCAATTGCCGATATCGCTGCTAAGTAAATAATTGCATTCCACCCAGTTTCTTTCCAAAGGTTTGTAAATGCAACTATTGGCCAGAAAAACTCTTTATGTGCAAAGAAATCAATTGGTCTAGCAATAAAGTTCAGATTCACAAGAATTTCATTAACAATACCATTTGCTGACAATGCATCATGCAAAATACCAGTTACAATAATCATTGACAAAAAGTGAGGTAAATAAGAAATTGTTTGAATCGGTTTTTTGAAAAATTTATTTCTTACTTCATTTAAAAGAATTGCGAAAACAATTGCCATAACAAAACTTGTAACTAGATTCAATACACCCATTGCAAGTGTATTTCGAACCACCCTTATAAAAGTATCATCCTCAAAAAGGAATTTGAACTTATCAAGCCCTATAAATTTCGAATGCAATAAGCCAGTTTTTGGCTTATAATTTTGAAATGCCATAATCCATCCACCTAATGGCAAATAGTAAAAGACAAATCCATATACTACAAAGATCGCAGACCAAATCAAAAGGACGTATTGGCGCTTGATCTCTTTTATATTATATTTAGAATCCATATTCACTCCATTCCATAATAATAGCAGCCACAGTTGTTAGTAATTAACCATGGCTGCCAATAATTATTTGCTTATTCTTCTATCTAACTCAGTTTGCATTTCAGCCAAGAAATCTTCTGGTTTAGCGGTTGAATAGACATCCATATATTCAGACCATTTTTTATCAAAATCATCAGCCATAACAACTTGAGGTAACCATTCATGCTTGATTTCGCCCATCTTTGTCCAAGCTACTCCACCAGGTGTATCTGTTGTCAATGTATTTGAGTATGACCACATTGGATACCAAACACCTGCTTTATCAACTGAACCGATCATGTCTGGGTAAGTTGTAACTCCATAAGCTTCAAAACATTTAACTACGTTATCATTTAAACTATCTAAGAACTCAACTGGTTGTTCTGCTGGTTGCATAGCATTTTTGCCGTCTCTACTTGTTCCATACCATAATGGGAAGTAAGAGTATGTAGATAAATGAGACGCTTTATAACTTGTATCTGCTACTGTCATTCTCATGTCTTCTGTACGGTAGTACATTCCGTCTTCATCTACTGCGTAATCTACGCCTTCAACTCCCCAGAATCTTAAATCATGAATTTCTTGAGATAATACATCATTAATGAATTTGAATGCTGCGTCTGGATCTTCACAGCTAGTTGTTACTGCGATACCACTACTTGGATTTAATTGAGCTCCAGGAGTATACCATTGATTTTCCATTCCTTTATCAATTGTAATTCCAAGTGGAACATAGTTACATCCTTGATTATCTAATCCTTGTTGTTTAAATACATCATTTACTGTGTAAGCGAAGTTCCACCATTGGTCAACCATACCAAGAACGCGTCCTGTAGAAAGTTTTGCAATGTATTCGTCATAAGTCTGTGTGAATGAAGTAGGATCTACTAATCCTGCTTTGTATTCAATGTTTAATTTTTCAAAATATCTTTTTGCAACATCGGTTGTATTGTAATCTTCAACTTTTAAAGTTTCAGGATTAACAATTACAGATCCATCGTTAGGATTTCCAGCCAAGAATAGAGGTGGATTTTCTAAACAGAAGTATCTCCAGTCATCACAAAGAATTGTGTAAGGAATGTTTTCTGTTCCATCTGCCATTGTAGGATTTGCTGCTGCATAATCTCTTAACAAATCAAAATATTCATCTAAGCTTTCAATTTTTGGATATTTAGCCCATTCTAAAACTCTAACCTGAATCCAGAATGCTTCTCCACTATGTGTTGTTGTTTTTGATTCTCCATACACTTGATCAAATGGGTTCATCCAGTAGATGTGACCATCTTCTTGGCGGAATTCTTCCCAATCTGCATCTGAATAAAATTCTTTAATGTTAGGATATTTTTCAATATATTCATCCCAAGCAACTAATGCACCAGCATCATATAATGCTTGCATTCCGTCACCACCGTTAATAAAGTCAGGATATTCTCCTCCTGCTATAATTGTTCCAACTGCTTCATCAGCTGTTTGTCCAGCTAACCAGGTTTCTTTTACTTTTACCCCAGTTTTTTCAGCGATCATCTGCTGAATTTCATTGTCATCATTAATTTCTGATCCTGGTACTGCAAAAAAAGCTGTGAATTCTTTGATCTCACCAGTTGCTTCTGTTTCTGTTTCAGTAGCGTCGGTAGATCCTCCCTTGTTTTCAGCACTCTTTGCGCATCCCATTAACATACTTGCTGTTAATGATACAACTGTCAAAAGTGCTATAATCTTTTTCATTTTCACTTGTCTATCTCCTTTCGATTTACTTGTACCTTTATTATATTCATCCAACCAATATATTAAAACCGATAAACTCTATCTCATATACCGATAAACTCTAGTTCATGATTTTTTATCACATCTCATGATTTTTCATGATCTAGCATTTGACGCCTGTACTTTGCAGGTGCAACGCCCTTTTTTTCAATGAATTTGGTAATAAAGTAATCTAAATCTTTATATCCTACTTCTTCTGCAATATGGCTGATTTTAAGATCTGTCTGAATCAATTTGTAAGATGCCTTCTCAATCCGGAATTCACTTAAATAGTCTTTAAACGATACTCCATATTTTTTACGAAAAATTTGTCCTAAATAGGAGCTATTCACGTAGTATTTCTGACTCAATCCTCGAAGTGTTAGGTTTTGAGCATAGTTTTGATGGATTTCTTTTTCAATTTCACCCAGTATTCCTCTTGAAACATTTTTTCGAAGCTGAATAATATAATCAGCATACTCATTTGCAAATTTCGTTAGATGCACCCTGCTTCCACGATTAATTCCTCTTTCAAAAGTGCTTTCACTAATATATCGCATCACTTCCTCTTGATTAATTCCTTCATCCTGTTCTACAGCAAGGTAAATCAACCGAAATAGGAGGTAATTTGTATTAATTGCAATGTTTTTTTCATTGAATCCAACATGCTCCATCTCATCAAATAGTAAATCAACATTCTCCTTGATTTTTCCTTTTTCATTGAGAGAAACAGCATTGATTAACTGATCCAAACTTTCGACACAAAGCACAACGCCTTCTGCCCTAGTGTTAATAACCTCCTCGTAATAATAGATTGCCTGCGACATGCAAAACCCTTGGAAAGAACGTAGCATAAACGCACTACTATAAGATCTATACAGCTTGGAAACTTGTTCAACTGGCTTGCCCGCTATAAAAACCAACTCCATTCCAAGTTCCTTTTGAAGATATGCAAGCAGGTTTTCTAAATACTCGTTATTCTCTTGTCCTCTTTCTTTTGCCATTTTTTGACAAAATACAAACCCTAACATATATTCGCCTTCAGATTGAATATACTCTAGTATACAGCAATCAGAAAATTTCCCTAAATAGGTTTTACACTCCTGATATACTCGTTCAATTTTGTGTAAACGCTCCTCATCCTCTAAATCATCTTCCATCATGATATCATTTGAGTAGATGTGAACATATCTCATATGCGATTCATTTTCAAAAATAGGATTCTGTACGATAAAATCATCTAATTGATGATCATCAAATTTCCCCGACAAAATGGTTTTGAAATTGTGCTCATTATAAATTCGCTCCATTTCTTTATTCTTCATTTCTCGGGTTTCTAGCTGTTCGTATTTATGAGCAATTTCTCGAATTACTCTTAGAAGTTCTTCTTTTTGTACGGGCTTTAAAAGATACTCCGTACAAGAAGACCTGATTGCGCGTTGCGCATAGGCAAAATCACTATACCCACTCAATATGATGAATTCCAATTTTGCTCTTGTCTTTCGTACTTCTTCTAATAACTCGAGTCCATTCATTACAGGCATCTGAATGTCTGCAACAATAAGCTCCACCTCATGCTCTGCTAAGTAGTCCATTGCCTCCCTACCATTGTAAGCAATATGAGCTACTTCATATCCTTCATCCTTCCAATTTATAATCTTGCTAATTCCTAATGCTATAAATGGCTCATCATCCACAATCATCACTCTTAACATGTTAGATTACCTCTTCTTTTGAAAGCATATGGATTGGTATTGTTATAATCATAGACGTACCTACTCCTACTTCACTTTCCAATACAAATTTGGCCTCTTTATTGGTAACCATCTTAAGTCTCAAACTCGCGTTCAATATACCAATATGGTTACTTTCTTTAATGTCTTCTAAACAGCAATCGTTCATACGCTTATTTAAATCATCGGCATACTCTTCTTCGATTCCACATCCTGTATCTTCTACCTCTAGAATTAATTCATCTTCTATTTTATAGGCTCTGACAAATATTTTGCATACTCCTGCCTTATTTCCAAGTCCATGTACACAAGAATTTTCAACAAATGTAACTAAGCTTAATTTAGGAAGATAATACTGTTCACAATCTGGATGAATCGTAATTTCAAAATCCAGGCGATCTCCAAATCGATATTTTTGAAGCAATAGATAATTCTCTATAAATTTTGTTTCTTCTAAAATTGTTGTGAAATCGCCTTGCCAATCCACGTTTTTACGTACTAAAACGGATAATTTTTCAATCATATCAGCCGTTTCATTTTCTGACTTTAGGACACTGTGCATTCGAATACTTTCTAAAACATTAAATAAAAAATGGGGGTTGATCTGACTTTGGAGAGCTAATAATTCTGCATTTTGTTTGGCAATATCAATTTCCTGGCGTTCCATTTTATCTTTATAAACTGTTTTGATTAATTCATTTGATTTGGTTGCCATCCGGTTATAATTCTTCATTAAGGACGCAATTTCATCTTTGCCATCAATATTTTGGATTAGTTGTAGGTCATCGGCTATGGACTCTTTGAATACGTTACTGAGTAGACTTAAGCGATTTGTAAATGAGTTATTAATCAAATACATTAACAAAATCGGTAAAATTGTGTTAATGGAGATCATAAATAGAATCAGCGGAATTTCTTCAATTAACTTTAATAAAAAGCTATCTTTTGGTCTCATTACCAATATTTGAATAGGTAATCCACTAATTGTTGTGTCTAGTCGATAACCTGGCTTAATTGAAGAATCCAAGGAGGCAAATGGCTGGGTATAATAAGAGGCTCCATCATTTGAAAGTAATATTTGATCTCCACTACATACATACACTGGCATAGAATAATTACGATAAGTCAGATTCCTTACTATAGAATTGTAGTCAATATCACACTTAAGATACTTTTCATATTCAGAATTTTTGAAATAATTTAACTTTCGGATATAAGAAATTTGTCTTTTGGGTGTAGCAAATAAACTTTTATTATTGGAATAGTAGAAAAATAATTGCGCAGACCGATTTGTAGAACGGATTTTTTTCATCCATTCTTCCTCCTTGAATGCGCTAATTGCATAGAAATTTCCACTCGAAATAATTGTTTTATTGTTTGTATAAAAAGTAATATTTGAATTCTTTGAATTAAATCCAATCACCATTTTTTTACGCAACTGATAATAGGAATCAAAAAAGATATTTGACGAATTATAATTTGTTTCTAGAAAATTATTCATATAGGGATTAATGTAAATCTGATTCACCAAAATAGTCACACCATCCACAGAACTCTTCAAATCATATAGAACCGAATCTGCTATGTTCTTCATTTCTGTACGATTCTTCTGTGTCTCTTCTCTCCATAAGATTCCTAATATCACGCTGTCTGTAATAACTAAAGGAATTAATACACACCCAACAAATAGATAGAGCAATTTTTTGTGAAGACTAAAATCATTTAATTTAGATAATAATTTTCGTGCTATTTTTCGGATTACTTTTTGCATCTTTTTCCTCACTTTATTTTATCGTCTATTACCAAAATAACATAAAATGAGGAAAAGAAACAGTCATTGTCTTACTTAATCCTCGTCTACGTAACCAAATCCCAATATTGTAAAGCATAAATCTTCTTCACCTTTGACCATGGAAATTTCAACCTCATGAATTTTTGATTTTTGCTCACGAAGAACTATTTTAGCATTCGAGTGCGTCCACCCAACTTCTCTCGAATCATAGATACAGGCTGTTTTACCATCCACTTTTATCTCTGCTTTTCCAAATTCTATTTGCCCTGAATCTTTAGGCAACACTACTAACAGCCTACAATTAATTTGCATCTTGAATGTAGTACGGTCTGTTTTCGCTCCTTGATACATCCAGTTGTCCGAAAACATTTTGGTTGGAGTCGTTTGATCATCTAACTCAATATATTGTAAGTCATTGTCCGATTCATCAAAATCTCCACAGTCAATTTGAATATGCTCTGGCACTCGTGCTCGATCAAAATACTTGATTTTTTCAAAATCAGTACTTCTACAAGGAATGCTTATTTGGTCGATTCCCTTCAATAAATTTAGTAAGCAATCTGCCATCATCTGATGTCCAAGGTTAGATGGATGGAACATATCATAGAAAAACTGCCCCTTTGTAACAATTCTGCCCTGTTCATTACTTAAATAGAACTGATTGGTTACAGCGTTCTTAATACTTACCATTGGCAACTGATAGGCTTGTCCAATTGGAATCATTCGCTCTTGCAGATTATAATCATGAGCAAAAACAGAAAACAAAAGAATCACTGCTGGTTGATTTGGTGCGTTTAATATTTTACGAATCAATCCTTCATAACAATCTCCATTTGTCTCATCACCTTCATCATTTACCGCATACTCAACGATTACAAGATCAGGAGTTCTCGCTCCAAATTTCAGGACATCCTTGTCATAACGCACAACTCCCAATTCAGATGAGGTTCCACCAATACCGGCCTTAATAAATTCAATATGATCGGCTGAATCGTTTGTAAACGCATCCCTGATTCCACAAAATGTTCGATAGGCATAGCAATTCTTTGAAGACGGTACTGCGCCCGCACCTTGGGTAATCGAACCTCCAATAAAAGCGATGCTGACTGGATCATTTCGCTTGATTCTATCCACAATTTCCTTGATTTTATAATAATTTCCGTATTGAATCAAAGATTTTTGAATCATTTCGTGATAGGGCTCACTTGACTGATCAACTTCAAATTCCTCAACTTCAATCGGGCATTCTATATTTGACTTAAAATATAGTTTAACATCTACCGCTGCAAGTGAAACCTCCTTAGGAAATTGAAATACCAATTTCCCAACTCGATCATCATCTTCGGACCACGTAACTTCTTCTAATGATACTCTGTGCTCCACACCTGTTGGATCTACACTCATCTGAATATGGGTCCCGCTTTTATATGGATCTATTTTACCATAGACCATACATTCAAACTGGACAGGCTCTTGGCTTTGCATTCCATTCACGAATTCCGTAATTTCAATAGATACACCAATTGCATGAATCAGTTCTTTAAAGCCCTGCAAAGTTCCTAGTTTTGCTAATATCTCTTGTTTTTTCACACCACCAAGAATTTCTGCAGCATTCTCTATTCGGCCATCACTTAAATAGAATTCCCCAATAGAACGGCCAGGTTCTACTTCTACCACTTCCATTAATGTATTTTTTAAAATATAGAATCCGTTTTGGGTTTGAATTGGATCTTTAGGTGCTTTTAACTGTATGCTACTCATCTTTGGCCTCCCATTTATTTTGCTTAATTCGCCTACATTTTAGTATTTGACCATATTAGTCATGAATGCTCTCATATGCAAATTTTGTTACAACTGCTCTATGATTACTTGATTGATCACTCATATTTGAATTCGTTGATGTTGCATACACTCCAATTGTACATCCCACAAATCCGCCTGCAACCTCCGTTGATAAGTTCGCGATTGAACACTCTGATAGACTAATTTCCTGTTTCTCACCAACAAACAATTTTGCTGTAAGTCCATCGATTACCATCTGTAGACAAATATCACCATTTATTGTCTCAACATCACTCAGCATAACCTCTTTTAACACTTGGTCGCTCTTTGCCTGACAAAGAATCGTTGAAATTTTATCTTTTGTAATTTCAAGACACAAGTGGTATTCGTTACTTTGCATTAGCACTAGTCCCATTGCTTCTTGATCTTCTAATTCCGTTTTCTTAAAATGCGCACTTGCAATAAATTTGTGATGCTGTTGGCGAATAGACAGAAAGGATGGATTTCCTTCTTCCTTTAATAAATCTTTTCCAAATGTTAGTTCTAGTCCATCATCCGCAAACTTGTACATTTCGTCGGACGGATTGCGAAGCAATAAGAATTCATCTCCGATTTCTTTCATTTTTGTGAAATCATATGCTTTATTTCCATTTGGATATGCACTCTTACCATTCGTTTGGTAGGTATATGAATTCACGTCCTTCATAGGATCCCATGGATCAAGATCTATATTGACTTCTTCAGTCAAAATGCCAACGCCTGCATTTACAACTGGCCAATCCTCTTCCCAGGTTACTTTCGCAAGGAATGTTTCACGTCCCATGGTTGTATATCCCATTAATGGTCTTACGGCTAGCATTACCATATACCACTCGCCATTTTTGGTTTCTACTAGATCACCATGTCCAACATATTGAATCGGATATGCTTTTCCAAGATGTCTATGAGTAATAATTGGATTTTTAGGATAATTTTCATACGGTCCCCATACACTCTTACTTCTTGTAACTGCGATACAATGATCAGGTCCCGTTCCGCCTTCTGCATGTAAAATATAGTAATATCCATTCATTTTGTAGATATGTGGTCCTTCTGGCCAAATTACATTTTTCATAGAACCATTCCAAACGTTTTTCTTTTCTCCTATTAGCTCCATCTTTTGAACATCAATCTCTTGAATCCAGATAAACCAATCTCCATTATATTTAACACCATCTGGATTTGGATGCGTTCCAATATAATAACATTTCCCATCCTCATCAAAGAATAAGCTTGGATCAATTCCATCTGCACCCTCTAGATAATATGGCTCCGACCATGGGCCTCTTGGGTCAGTTGCTGTCACAATAAAATTGTCACGATGCGAAACATTGGTACAAATCAGGTAAAAAATTCCATCATTGTATCGAATCGTTGGTGCATAAAGTCCAGCAGAGTGACCGCTCTTTACAAGTGGTAACTGAGACACACGATCAAGTGCATTCCCAATCTGTTCCCAATTTGCAAGATCCTTGCTATGTAATATTGGAAGCCCTGGAAAATAAGAAAACGTTGAATTTACTAAATAAAAATCTTCTCCAACTGCGCAGATGGATGGGTCAGGATAAAATCCTGGTAAAATTGGGTTTTTTGCTATAACACTCATTGATTAATCTCCTTTAAATGTAATGAATATATTGTTTTTTATTCTTGTACCTCGTTATTTTAGTAACCATTCAATCGAAAGCTCTAGATGCTTATTCCAAAACTCAAAGTTGTGATCTCCCGTTTCTTCAATATAATCGCACGCAAGCTCTTGTTGTTGCAAAAATTGTTGAAACCTTCTATTGGTTTCGATCAAAAAATCCTGTTCTCCACAAGCCATATAAATTTCGGGCATCACTTTATCCTCTGACTTTTTGCGAATGACTAATTGTTCTAAATGACTATCTAGTTCATTCAATTTGGATAATTCACCAAACATTAATTCAAAGTACTCATAGTTTGCGACTACATTTCCACTGCCTTTTTCCATTGTGGAAAGTTCATAAATAATGCATGCACTAGAAAGTGCCACAATCTTGCTAAACGACTCTTGAAATCTGAGTCCAACGTGTAATGCTCCGTATCCCCCCATGGAATATCCACCAATAAAGTGATCCTCTCGTTTTGTTGATAGCTGAAAGGTGTTGATCACATAGTTTAGTAACTCTTCTCCCACGTACGTTGCATAATTTCTTCCCGTTGCTTTACCATCTATATAAAAACTATTTTCCCCGTTTGGTAATACAATACATAAATTATAAAATTCAGACAAACGTTTCACTGGACTGTTTAAAAGCCAGTCACTGTTGATTCCATTATATCCATGAAGCAATACTAAAATTTTGGTTTCGCGACTATGGTGTTTACTTGTATCTTGACTCACATCATTTGGCAAAAAAACTTTGAATGAAACAATTCTCCGCAAACAGTCTGAGTAACGTTCAATATCAAAAAGTGCCATTTAAATCCCTCCTCTTTTAATAAATGATTGTTTTGAATGAAAGCACATTTCAAACGGCAATTCCTGCTTATAAGGTAGCCAATCCTTCATTTCTTTATCATCATGATCATACCCATTTGGATTTGCATGTTTGACAAAGTTTGTCAAATAGTTGCACATAATCCTTGAAAGGTCATAATGCTTTCCTTCATAAGGGCGACTGCAATGGCTAAGCGTTTCAAAGAAAAACCACAAATCTACTGAATGGAACGCTTCTCCACTACCTTCTCCTGGAATTTCTTCTTCAAATCGATAATAAAAATGATCCTTTTGATTACCGTTCATCTCGCATCTCTTAATTGCATCTAAAATCGTATATTCAATAATGCTTAGTGGTTCTTTTAATTGAAGACCAAGTTTTTCCTTTTCCGAATCATTTAGCAAAAATTCACGGTCGGTATTTCCAAAAAGCATTGGAATTTGAAGCTGCTTATTCTTACGAAAAAGGTGAATCGGGTTGCCATTACAGTAGTTCTGATCCATATTGATTACCATTCTTTTATTGGTCTTTGCATATTCGCAATATTGGTCTCTTATATAGAAGGCATCTAATGCTCTGGCTTCTTCAAGACTCTTAATACCAAGAAATTTGAAGAATGCTTCTCCATTTTTCTCAGCCTCAGTGAGTGTTGGTGGAGCTTGAATAAGCTCATGTTCACAAACCTCATGAAACATACCGCTCATCATGATTGCCTTTTGAAAAAGTCCTGTGTTTTGTGGCATTACTGTATGTGTTAGGACTGCTGCCGCACCAGCTGATTGGCCCGCTATCGTAATATTGTTAGGATCGCCTCCAAACTTATGTATATTGGATTTCACCCATTCTATTCCTGCCTTTTGATCTAATAAGCCAAAATTAGTAGGAGCGTCTGACTGTTCCTTGGTTAGTTCCGGATGAGCAAGAAATCCAAATACATTTAGTCGATAATTAACAGTCACCAAAATAACATCGCGGCGTGCAATACGTTCTCCATTAAATTCCATCTCTGAAGGATAGCCCCATTGAAAAGCTCCCCCAAAAAACCATATTAGAACAGGTTTGCAATCTGTTTCAGATTTTGCATTTGTCCAAATGTTCAGATAGAGACAGTCTTCTGACATCGCAATCTTAGAATCTACATGCCACTCTCTTGTGTATAAATCATCCCCGATTCCAGGAGTATCTTGTACTGATATAGCTTGAAATGCATAGGCCTCTAAAGGTTCTTGCCAGTTCGGACAAGGCATAGGTGCTCTAAAACGATTTTCGTGAATTGGTTTATCTGCAAATGGAATCCCTTTATATACCGTAATTCTGGGATCATTTGCTGGTAGTCCTTTTACCAATCCATTTTCTAGTTCTACTTGTCTAATCACCGGATCACATACCTCACTAATTTTCTTCACAGATAAACTCAAAAGAGCCTAAACTTGCAGTTCCATTTCCAACGTAGGTAATATAGATTGAATAGATTCCATCGTCTAGAACGAAATCTGTTTCATACCGTTCCCAAACATTGGAATTCTTAACTTTAATGGTAGCTAATGCGTCTTGCTGCATCTGTGTTCTAATTTCAAATTTACCATCTGCATATCCGCGAACACGAATTGCCATCTTTTTTACGCCCTTACATTCGAAATACTTAAATCCGGCTGTAGCCGACTTTTTCATATTGGCAATGTAACCCGGATTCTCATCTCCATCCGCACCGTCTTGTGTAATTCTTGGACAATTCTCACTCCCAACATAGATGCTTGGTTGATCTGTAAAAAGATGGCATGCTATGTACGCTGGAAACTCTTTATTTCCTAAAAGTGGTCCATTATTTATACCACTGCTTGTAATCTCTACTTGTGGAATACTACCATCCTCTAGTATTGTTATTTTTTCTGCGCACCCCTGTCTGCTATACCAATTACCATTTGTATGCCTGTGATAGAATATATAGTAGTCTGAACCAATCTTCTCAATTCCACCATGATTGTTGGCTCCATAAGCCGTCGGCATGTCGGCAGCTTTGTAGGTATCGATATGTAAATCACTGTTACTCACAATAACACCACCATATGTAAATTCGCGATCAGGATAAGGGCTTGTTGCGTAACAAAGTTCATGCATTACTTGGGATGAATAAACAAAATAGTACAAGTCCCCTACTTTTCGAATGGATGGTGCTTCAAAAAAAGCATGCCCTTCAAAAGATGTCCCTTGTGCGTACACAGCAGACGGAACAATGAACTGCGGTTCTTGTTTGATTGTCAACATATCAGGTCCAAGAACCGTAACCATTGAGCCTGATCTCGATCGATCATTTGGTCCACAAAAACCTGTATATAAATAGGTGACTTCTCCCATTGTAATCACTGCTGGGTCAAACTGAGGCTCATCGGTTTCTTTGTCTCCTAACAGTACACCATCTTCATACTGTACATAACCATAGAATTCATACTCGCCTGCCGGGGTATCGCAAACAGCTACCGAAACAACGGATACATGGTCTAATACATAATATAAATAATATCTTCCATCTGATCCCATTGTTACATCTGGAGCATATAAACACATCTTTCCCTCTTTATTCAAAGGGTCTTTTGTCTTTGGATAAATAACACCTTCATATCTGAAATTTGTAAGGTCATCCACTGATGCTGAATAGCATACATAATCGCCTAAGCAAAATACATGCCCATTAAAAAAATCATGTGAACCATAAATATATATGCGGTCACCAAACACATGTGGTTCTCCATCTGGAATATACTCCCACGACGGTAAATAAGGATTGAATATTTCTTTTTTTACGTCCTTCATAATTCCTCCTATCAATTTAGTAAAACGTTTTACTAAATAAATACTATTCTGTTTTTATTATCTTGTCAATTGGTTTTATCAACAAAATGTGAGCCTCATTATTGGTAAAAAAAGAGAGCGAGGCCTATTTGGCAACGCTCACTGAATCACGAATAACAAGTTTTCCACTTACTTTTTTAACACTTTCACTATTTTCAATCAAACTATCATCCTCTAAGATATTGACCATCCACTCTGCTGCCGTTGTCCCAACTTGTTTGAAGTCTAGGTCAGTCGATGTTAATCTTGGTCTCAGGCAGTTTCCTTCATTAAAATTGTCACACCCAACAATTGAAATTTGATCACCAACAACCATCCCCTCGTCGTAAAAATAATCGTAAACACCAATTGCCATGCGATCATTCAAACAAAATATGCAGCTGACTTTCTTCTCAATCATTTCTTTTGCAGTTGCATAACCACCTTCTCTACTCCAGTCACTATAACTAATTAGTTCTTCTTGATAGATCATTCCTGCTTCATCAAGTGCTTTCTGATAACCAGACAAACGTACAATTGTATGTAAATTATCTTTTCCACCTGCCAAAACTCCGATTCTTTTATGACCTCTTTGCAGAATATAGTTTGTTGTGTTATAACCAACCATTTCATCGTCCAATATAACACTTGGAATCTTACTTACCGTCGATAATCCATATACTACAATCATTGGAATTGTTAAATTCGTTGGCAGGAAATCGATATGCCTGCAGTGTCCAGCTACATAGATGATCCCATCTACTTTGATCGATAGTAGTTGCTGAATCGTTGGCTTAGATACCTCACTAAGACGTTCGTGATCTCCATACCAATCATCCTTCCACCTTTCATATAGGCGCATGTTCATTAAAACTACACGATAATCTTTCTCTTGCGCGTATGCCATAATAGATTCAACAATGGGAACTGTTCCAATCTGCAAAAGGTCTTCTACTACAATTCCCCACGTTCTTGTTTTGATTTTACGAATTCCTTGCGCAAAAAAGTTGGGTTGATATCCTGTTTCTTCAACGATTTTCATGATTTTGTCTCGTGTTTTACTACCCACGTTAGGCTTTCCGTTCAATACATTGGAAACGGTACTTACTGTAACTCCAGACATTTTCGCAATTTCTTTTAATGTAATCAAGGATTCACCCGCTCTCTTGTGGATAAGATACATTTTACCTGCTCAAGCACCTCGATGTCAGCCGGCAGCCATTCTACTTCATCAATAGAATCTTTGGTAAGCCATTTTGCTTCATCATGCTGCGTTAATGTGATTTCTTCATCTAAAAGGTCACATAGAAAACATTGCATGGATAGGTGAAATGCTGGATATGTGTATTCTATTGTTGCAATTTTCTCTATTACTTTAATTTCAACTTCCAATTCCTCCTGGATTTCTCGAACAAGTGCTTCTTCTGGCTGCTCGCCTTCTTCGATTTTTCCACCTGGAAATTCCCAGCCCCCTTTAAACTCTCCATATCCCCTCTTCGTTGAAAGGACTTTATGATCTTTCACAATAATTGCAGCAACTACCTGAACTAGTTTCATGTCTATCCTCATCCCTCTTTAAGCTCTAATTGCCCATCTTAGTTTTGCGCTACGTGCCCTTCCATTGGTACTGCATTCCTTGGCTGATGGACGTATTGCTTCATTTGCTATTTCTTTATAGATACCTTCTTTCAAAAAGTGTTTGAACGATTTTTTAACCATCCGGTCTTCTCCTGAATGGAATGTTAGAATTGCAACTTTTCCACCACTTTTAAGCGCATCAGGTATTTTTTCCAAAAGGTCGTGAAGTACTTCAAATTCACTGTTTACATCTATTCTCAGCGCCTGAAAACATCTTTGACAGGCCTTTTTGATGTCTTCACTCCGCGTTTTTTCTGGAAGAAATTGCAAGGTTTCCTTTATAATTTCTTGCAAATGAGTGGTTGTCGTAATTGGTCTTTTACTCCTAACCGCTTTCATAATTGCCTTTGAAATGAGCTCCGCATTCGGTTCATCTGCATTTTCCAAAAGCATATATTGTAGTTCTTCTTGAGTTACATTCTTTAATCGCTGCGCAGCCGAAATTCCTTTTTCAGGATTTAGCCGCAAATCAAGAGGTCCCTCTATTTTGAATGAGAAGCCACGATCGGGATTATCAATTTGCATTGACGAAACTCCCAAATCTGCCAAAATGAAATCCAGCGGACCTGACTGTACAACAATTTGGTCTATTTGAGAAAAATTCAAATGTTGAATTGTAAGTATTTTGTCGTCATATCCCTTACTCGCCAACCGCTCCCTTGTTTTTGGTAATTCGATTGCATCTACATCCGTCGCATAGAGATGTCCTTTAAAATCAAGACACTTTAAAATTTCCGAAGTATGCCCTCCGAATCCCAAAGTCGCATCAAGACCAATCTGACCTGGTTTCACGTCCAAGATCTCTAGTATCTCATCCACACAAATAGATCGGTGCATTCCCGCTGGTGTACTTCCTTTTTGAATCACTTTGGATATGGTATCCATATATTTATCCGGCTGTAATTCCTTGTATTTTTCCTTATACGTTTTAGGATGCGTGCCGCTGTAACGAACACGTCTTTGATGCTTTTTTTCTTGATTGTCCATATTTTTTCCTTTTTATTCGAACGATTATTATATATTGATTTTTTTAATATAAATTCCCTTTATATTTCCAGAGTAATATAAATCATTGCTTTTTTTCTCACCACAAAGTAAATAAAGCGTTGTACCATCGATATTCCAATGAATCACATTTTGATATATGTTCGTTTCATTTGTTTTAATAGTCCTAACAGTGATTGCTCTTGGATCATAATAACTCGCTTCATAATAATCATCTTCGATTTGATAATTTACTTTTTGCTTGCTTTCAAATTCAGGATTTTGAGTAAAGAATTGTTGCTTTGCCTCGCTGTAAGTCACTGCAAATCCACCATTCAACTCTACATCCATCACTTTGGTGATTTCACCAGTCTCAAGATTAATTGCATTGATTGAATTGGTATACATTGTGTAATAGTATGCCTCATCCTCTTCTATATAGATAAATTGGGCAAATCGCAATTGTTCAGAATTAGAAATCACTTTCTTATTTTTACCATCCTGGTCAACGGCAAAAAATTCATCCCCACCATCATTGTAGGGATTCTTCCCGTAAATATAGGCATACATTTTATTGTCATGCATGAAAAATGTATTTACATAGTTTTCTGAATAATCTCCCATTGATAAAATATCCTGATACGTTACTTGTGGATTGTTAATCTTTCCAACACTTATATTCTTTGGTACATAAATGTTTCCCAAAGAAACAAACCATAGAATACTACTAATGATCAAAATTGCTACCACGAACTTTATATGCTTTTGTGACAATCTCAATAAAACAAATGCAATCAAGGTAACAGCAAAAGAAAATAGACCCATCATAATTAGAATCACAAAGTATAACGGAACGATAAACAGCGAAAGCATTTTACCAAATTCGCTGCTGTCATCAATGGGAATTCCAGTACATGATAGTATGCTAGAGATTAACACTATGGTAAATAACATTCCGCTAATCATGATAACCCAGCTAGATTTTCGAAGTATTTCATCTGCTCGCTCTTTCAAAAAAAACTTAAGACAATAGCTCATCGCGATTGACAGTAGGGCAAGCAAAGACATTGATAAGAATAGTGGTGAAAATATTGCATAATCTCCGCCTTTGATGGAGGCATTTATTTCAAATGACATTGCAATCAGCATAAAAAAACAGACTAGATAAAGAATCGAGAACACGATTGCCTTCCATTGGTTCATCACAAACAACTTTACTTTTGTTAATAATATCATGAGAATCCCCTTTACTTCACTTATGTGTTCACCTACTTGCAATTTTTTAAAAATTGAACGTCCTCCTTCTTAGAGGGCGTTCATCCTATATGAAACTCATTCTCTGAGCAGCTATACTATTTGATTTTCATGTCAAAATGTTCGATATGTTCCTGCAACCAATTTGCTAGATATGCCAAAACCTTATCAATCACGTCATCTTGGTTTTCAAGTGATACCCGAACTGTTTCCTGACTCAATTTGTCTAATTCTAAGATGAATTTTCTATGTTGAGCTTTTTGGAATTCAAGTTCAGCATACTGGATTTGTTCCATATACAGTTCTTCTTCTGTGAAATGATATTGTGTATAATCTCTTAATCCACTGATAATAGTGAATAAACGTTCATCTTTAAACAGAATATTCTCGTCTTTAAGTAATTGATAAGCATCATCCGCTAGCTTAAAAATCTTACGATGTTGATTATCAATTTGTTCCACACCTGTCAAATATTGTTCTTTTAATTCGTACATATGATTTCCTCTGTCTTTTTAAATATGATGATTTCATTATATCCTAATTGATTGCAATTTTAAAGAGGCTTAGACCTGTATTTCATTTTAACGCTAGCCTTTGCTTTCGGCTTTGTGTTTTTGTATTCTAAAATTGCGTCTAAAAATAGTTGACCATATTTATCATACTTCGCTTGTGCTACTCCACTAATTTGAAGCATCTCATACTTGGTTGTGGGTAACTTAGTACTCATCGCCGATAAGGTTTTATCTGTAAATACAATATAGGCAGGAACTTTGCTCTTTTTCGCTAGTTCTCCTCGCAAAACACGCAACTTCTCAAATAATACTTCATCTTCCCTCATCAAAAGTGGTGTCATCCTAGCTTTCGTATCTATGGATCGTTCATTCTTATGTTTTCCTATGGTTGATGCTTTTGCCTTTGACATTTTCATTACAAGTGAAGTTGGATCTTTTAAAAATGCATAGGAACTTGATGTTAGCTTTAGTACTGCGTACTGATCATCTGACTGCGTTAATAATCCTACACTTAATAAATGTTTGAAAATTTGTGACATTTTTTGAACTGTAATAGAAGGCTCACTTGCAAAGTAACGATTCTCACCCAATTGATATTGTACCACCTTTTTGGTGTACTTACCTCGCAGAGTATCAATTATTACAGCTGCTCCATATCGCTCACCACACGCATGAATGCATCGAAAAACAGTCTCTGCAATCGTTGTTATGTCAACTTCCTCAAACTGTGTCAAACAACTCGAGCAGTTTGAACAGTATTCACTAGCCACTTCTCCAAAATACCCCAACATATATTTGCGTAAACATTCATTTGTATAACAATAATAGGTCATCTTCTTAAGTCGATTATGTTCTCTTTTACGAACTTCCATTAATTCACTTGAATCTAACTCTTCATTTTCTCGATTGTTGTCGATGAAAAATTCATTTGTTTTTATATCCTGTGCGCTAAATAATAGCAAGCAACATGCTGCTTCACCATCTCTGCCAGCACGACCAGCTTCCTGATAATAGCTTTCCATATTTTTAGGCATATTGTAATGAATGACAAATCGAACATCTGATTTATCAATCCCCATTCCAAACGCGTTGGTGGCTACCATAATCTGCTTACGATCATAGATGAAATCTTCCTGGTTCCTTCTTCGTTCATCGTCATCAAGACCCGCATGATACCTAGTTGCCTGATATCCATTTGCATTTAACGTCTCACAAACTTCTTCCACTAATTTTCTAGAAATACAGTAGATGATTCCATTTTCACCTTCATGCTTTTCTAAAAACTCAAGCATTTGACTTGCCTTATCTTTTGGACTCTCAACTAGGAATTGTAAATTTGACCTGTCAAATCCCGTAGAAACAAGTACTGGGTTTTGCAATTGCAAAATATCAACAACGTCTTTTTTTACCGCTTCAGTAGCTGTTGCAGTAAAGGCTCCTACAACTGGCCTTTTCGGTAATTGCTCAACAAATTCCAGGATTTTTAGGTAACTCGGCCTGAAATCCTGTCCCCACTGTGATACGCAGTGGCATTCATCCACACTCACAAAATCAATGGAGACTTCTTTTGCAAAAGATAAAAAAGACTCTGCCATAAGCCTTTCTGGCGCTACATATATGATTTTGTACTTACCTGCTTTTGCATACTCTAATGCTTTAAAATACTGGTTTTGGGTCAGTGAGCTATTCAAAAAAGCCGCAAAAATACCTGCCTGATTAAGCGCTGCAACCTGATCCTTCATTAAGGAAATAAGGGGTGAAATCACAATCGTCACACCCTCAAATAATAGTGCCGGTAACTGATAGCAAATAGATTTTCCTGCACCCGTTGGCATAATCCCAAAGACGTCCTGCTTTTGCAGGATCGCATCCACCAATTCCTCCTGCCCTAGTCGAAACTCATCGTATCCAAAATAATGTTTTAATACTTTATATTTTTCTACTGTCATGCTCACACCAATTTCATTCTACTTAAGCAGATTCGTGAGCGTTTGATTCATTGCCACTACATCTTCTTTGTACCTTGGATACTTCTTAATATTGCGAACACTATGATCCATCGTATTGGTTAACCCAATACCGCCCACTTCTTCAAATTTGCCTTTTATAATCAACCCATTCACCAGGCACTTTGCCAAGTAGGTTTCTTTTCCATCAAACATCTGCAATGTTTTTAATTGATTCTCTATGATCGTTTGTGCTATTTTACGTTCTGATGGAAGGAGCGCCAACATCGGAAGTGCAAGTAAAAATCCACAGTCAAACTGTTCAAATAGCTGAATCTCTTTCCACGTTAAAAACCAAGCTTCAAATTCTCCGCCCATATTTCCTAAATATCGGTCGTTTAGATAGTAATTCGTTTCTTCTGGCTGGAACTCAATCACAAATACATGATCATCCGATAAATTCAACGTAATATAGTTAGGTGATTCATATTCTCCGTCCTCATCCACTTTGTCAGGATAAAACTCCTGATACCATTTTCCAAAATTAGGAACTATTTTCTTGGGATTTACATTTGTCACTACCACTTCATCAAAATTCAGTTCTCTCTTATCATCGTATCCTCGTATCAACAATAAGTAATTCCACCAAAAATTTTTATTCGCTTTGGAATAATCTTCTATCTTAAGTTCCTGACCCATCGTAACTTCTCCTATTCTCTAACCATTCTTGTATTGTACCTTGCTTCGTCATTCTTTACTAGATAAAATCTTCTTCAAATTCATTCTCGTGCTTCTTAAAAAAATTATAGTACTCCAACACATTTGACAACTGCGTCCATTTTTTTACATCCACCGGGTCTTCACTCAGATCATAAATTTTTGCACCCCTTAGCGACAGGATGAACGGGGAATGTGTTGCAATAATAAACTGACAACCAAAAAATCTCGCACTATCTTCTAAAAAAGCAACAAGCTCCTTTTGCTTCTCTGGAGACAGACTATTCTCCGGCTCATCTAGCAAATACAATCCATTTTCTTTGATTTTATCAGCAAAATAAATAAAAGCACTCTCGCCATTGGAATGCTCTCGCATATTCCCAATCAAATTATTACGAATATACTTTGACTGTGTTTTACTTCTTGCCATATTCACTTTCATTAATTGCTCATAATCATCTAGTGATTTCATTTGAAATTTCGAATACTTAGCGTCTAGGTACTCATCAAATAATTCTTCTCTTTTTTGATGAATTCCTTCATTCATACTTCTTAGATTCAGCATAAAATCAAACACATCGTCGCTCGTAATCATTCTACTATCTTTGGTAATGCTGTTTTCAAGTTCATAAGTACACATACTTGTATAGTTTTCAAAAAAATTCGTCCGATTGAAAAGTGATGAGCGATTCAGCTTTACTGTTTCAGAAATCACATTGAGAGCTGTTGTTTTCCCTGATCCATTTCCACCATATAAAATAGTGACTGGCTCAAAATCAAGAACGCGTAAACGGTTTTTAGATATGATCTGAAATGGATAAAATGAATCATAACAAGTTTTCCTAATTCCCATCAAAAAATCATATTCGTCTTCCACATCTGGAAATTTAAATTGTGATAAAAAAAGCATTGCGGCCTCCCTAATAATAAAACTAATTCAATTTATTATATTATTGATATTGTTAATATCTATCTTCATCTATAAGTGACCTATCCATTTTATAATTTCTTCTAAATTATCTTTATTAACTACAGCCCAAAACATTCTAATTGGCCTTTTTCCTTTAAGCTCTTTGACATTGATGCAAGAATACGAACCAAACTCTTCTGGTATCATCTTTTTCATTTCATTTATTTTGGTCCCTCGCTCTTTTCCTTCTAAATTTTCAAATTCTAACATTTTCTCTATTTTTAATGCCGTGCCAATAAGACTCAAGTCACTTCCGTCCAGAATAGCTTCATATATAAGTTCTACAAGTGCAGCTCCACATGCCACAATCTGTGGATTAAAATCAACCTTTGCATTCAAATATAAGCTATTAAAATCATTAATTGTCTTCTTTAATATTCCATCGCTTCCACCATCTGCTCTTTTATAGCGAAGCATCTGCCCTCTTACATCTGCCTTGATTTCTTCAACATCAAAAATACTTTGTCTCTCTTCGCATTCCTGCTGCGCCCGCTTTAAGTACTTTTTTCGAATTTCTTTAACACTAAGCTTTTCATGGTGCAAATTTGTTAACATCCAAATATCATAAAATTGCTTTATTTGTTCATCCAGTCTATCATCTTGCACTCCAATTGTATTTGGTCCCAACGTTGTAAGTTTATCGGCAAACAAATGATCCAGAGATAAAATTTGATATTCCAAATCACTATTTACCGCAAATATATTATTTCCTTTTGCAAGAATATATTCCACTGGTTCATTTTGCATAATGAACTCAACCTTTACCTCCTGAGTAATGCCATCTTTTTCTTCGCTTCTTAGTTCTTTAGCAGTTAGTACAGAAGGCACATCCACATAGTATGTATATAATGGCAATGTTGTTCTTGGATTCTTTGGAATATATTCTTTCCATGAAAATATCCTACTGTGCTCGTTTAACTGATTAACAATGTCCTCTAATACAATATCGATTTCTTCTTTTACACCATAAAATATCATATCTATATCAACACTTGTTCTTTGCGCTTCAATCGGTAAATAGAATTGAATCGCTGCACCTCCTTTAAGAACAATTCTGTCTCCTAGTTTCTCTTGAATTTGCTGAAAAAGTTCCAAATCCCATAAGAACTTTTCCATCCTTTCCATATTTTTAAATCCATGTTCTTGCATTCGAATTTCAAATGTTTCTTTTAAAAACGATTCGGGTTTATTTTTTAATTTATATTTATAGTCTCTCAAATGTTTTCCTCCTGACTAAATGTACTTAACAATTTCTTTTGCACCTTCCGATAAGTATTTGTTTTCAACAATATATCTGATATCGTATTGCAGATTTCTTTTATATGAAATAGTAATCATCTTTTTTTGATCTATCGCTCCCAGACGAATCATATTACTATATGTTTTTCCTAATTCCTGCAATGGCATTGGATATGCATTACGTGTAATAGCATAAAACAAATCAATAAATGCTTTTTCGGTTAATGCAATATTGCTATCCGCATAATCAAAATTATCTGTTAGATACAGAATTACATTAGGTCTCATAATTGTATAAACATATTCGTCATCTAAGTCTTTTACAGAACTAGCTTTTACCACCGTTATTTCATTTTCCTTTAGTAACTGAATAATATCCGTCTCCGAGTTTTTCTCTACAAATAACATAATTGGATATTCTTCTGGTACATGTTGCATAAATTTTATAACCACATCGATTCCCGAAAAAAAATACTCATATCCTTCCGCATCCAACATTGCTCCAACCTTTTTAGCTGTTTCAGAAAGATATACTGCTGATTTTCCTTTTATTTCGTTTAGAGAATATACCCCATTCCTTATTCTTTTTAAATATCCTTCTTTTACTAACTTTGAGATTGTCCAATATAAACTACTTTTTTCTAATTCCGGAAATAATACCGAAATATCAGAAACCATAATATTTACTTGATCCCTTAAGTTTTCTTTAATGATATTATATCTAGATTCTAAAGATGATGCTTCTTTTTTCATTGTAGGCCTCCTATATTTAATATTTAGCCGCAAATATCATATTTGCGGCTATTTTATAGTTTTATCGTATTTTCATCAATTATACACCATTATTAGATATGTTTCAATAATTCTGCCGCAAATATCATATTTGCGGCTATTTTATAGTTTTAATCTTATTTCCACTTCCTTCCCATCGTCACCCTGATACTCTTTCCACAACCATAATCCTCTCCACAACAACATCCACCAACTCTCTTGTCAATTTCTCTACTTCAAATACTTCCCCATGACTTCCAACGCCGCAATCCTTAAATCTAAACTCTTAATCTCGTCTTCCAATGCCCGCCGGGTCTTTAATATATCCAAATGGATCATATCAACCAACAAACTTCCCTTGCTTCTTTAAAACAGCCATAGAGGTCTTAACTTTTTCTGACAGTTCCTCACTGTAATACCCACTATTTACTGCTATAAATCTTACATCCGTGAATGGAAATATCTGTTCAATTCCTTATCTAGATGTAATTGCATTCACTTTATATTTTCAAACAAAATGCGGCCAATTTCATAATCAGCCGCATTTCATTTAAATTTTTATTCAATTCGTAATATAGTCGTAGACATCTTCCTGCACTGGCGTCAATAACGCATATTCTATTTCAACCGCAGTCTTGGTGGTATTGCTCATGATAAATTCATGGGTTCTTCCCGTTGCCTTGATTTTTCCAAGATAATAGAATTCTTTGGAGGTTTTATCGTCCTTATTCTTTCTCACAAATAATTCCATCTGAACGCCTAGCTCTTGGGCCTGTAGTGCAACTTTCACATCTTGTGATTGGGTGGTTCTGCCGGATTTTGAGATCGCAATCAGGGTTGATGGATCCACAAATCGATCTTCATACTTCACGGTATCTTGAATTCCATCTTCCTTATTGTAGTTAATAAATACTGGGTAAGTTTTGGTCTTACTATCATAACGATAGCCACCAATATTGAGTGCAACTTCACCTTTTTCCCACTCTAGTAATCTGCAGACGTCTTCATAAGTATATTTGGCATATAACTGAAAGGTTGTTCCCTGATGGCGTTCACTATAATAGGTTTGATTTCGGTATATTCCAAACGCAATGACCTCCTGTACCATGCTATAAAAATTAGTATCCCTTAATTCCTTTCCAAAAGCATCACTGATTCTGTAATCTGTTCCTTCTTGTTCAATAAAAATACACTCTTGATAAGTTGTTTTCCCTGACCCTGTAGCAAATTGATTGGTTAATATATTGACTACATTTTGCTGTGTTTTCGTGGTGCTTTCAATCTGATAGGCATCCATAAGCTCCTTTTTCCAAAGGCCTAGTACCCCGCCTTGATACGCTAAGAGTCTTTTCAACAGTAATAGTTCGTGAATCCGTTTCCCAGATGCAAATTTTTTGCTGATGTATTCAAGAAATTTCTCACCACGACTTGAAATTCTTATGGTATACTCCTTCTCATACTTTACAAGGAATTTGTAGTAAGACCCTAGGGATTGGTTTTCAAATATGCGTAGCACGTCCACTTCCCCATGTTCGTCAAAATCAAGCAGGTTTGGAATTCTTCCAAGTTTGAACTTTAGTTGTTGATAACTTTCTTTGATCAATCGCACATCATTAAAATTAGAGGTGTCAATCGACTCATAAATTCGCTTTCTCGTAATTTCATCAAAATGAATGGTTGAACTGCCTGGAATGATTCGATTCCCCTGCGCCACATACTTTCGAATGGAATCTTTGTTGTAACTTCGATCTCCTGATAACGCAATGGGTATCATAAAGTTGTTTTTATAATTCCCAATAAAATCAATAATCACAACAAACTCTTTATCTTCCGCTTTACGAAGTCCTCTTCCTAATTGTTGAACAAATACAATTGGGGACTGCGTCGGTCTTAGCATAATCACTTGATTGATTTGCGGAATATCGACACCCTCATTAAAAATATCCACGGTGAAAATATAATCGAGTATATCCTCATGTCCGTCACTTACCAAGCACTCAATAGCATCTTCTCGTTCCTCCTGAGAGTGTTCTCCCGTCAAAGCAACTGTCCGATAGCCTCGCTGATTAAATTTAGAACTTAAATCCTTGGCTTCTCTTTTCGTACTACAGAAAACAAGTCCTTTTACTCGATCTCCACTGTGTCCAAAATAATCTGCTTTTGCAAGAATATGGGAAACTCGCTCATCGGATGTGAGTAACCCAAAATGGATTTGCTGCGTCTCCTCATCAATGCTGTAACCCTCTATTTCCATATCCTGAATTCCGTAATAATGAAATGGACAGAGTAAATCTTCTTCCATAGCCTGCCACAGCCTGATTTCATAGGCAATATTGTGATCAAAAGCACTAAATACATCAAACTCATCGCTTCGCTCTGGTGAAGCGGTCATTCCAAGCCATAGTTTAGGATTGAAATAATTCATAATATCCTGATAACTTCTAGCACCACTACGATGTGCTTCATCAATAATGATGACATCAAACTCCTCTTTGTTAAACTGCGTTCGGATTTCCTCTTTTGCCATCATTTGCATGGTTGAGAAAATAAAATCCTTGTCCAATTCTCGCTGATTTCCAGAAAGCAAACCAAAAGTCTTCGATTTACCAAACACACGCCGATAACTGTGAAGTGCTTGTTTTGCAATTTGTTCCCTATGTACTAGAAAAAGTACTTTTTGAGGGTTCATATTTCGAATTGCAAATGCAGAGGCGTAGGTTTTACCGGTACCCGCTCGTGTCAAGGGTGTGACGAGTAAAAAATGATTTTTTCTTTGGAAAGCTACAAGGTGTATTACCGAAGACATTTGCTCCGATTTAGCATGGCTTGCTGCTGTTCCTTGGGTATCCATTTCTGGATAGGTTACCTTATTAAATTGTCTCGATTCCAGGTAACCTGAAATCAAATACGGTGGCGGGGTGTGATTCCCGCTTTGCAATCGCCTGGTGGCTACACCGCTATGTAATTATTTTTTCAACTTATCCTTGCATAACCCAATAACTATTAAAATTACTATCATAGATACTGATCCACACGCAATTCCTTGTCCAATGTTTGTAATAATCAAATTTAATTGATTAACAATTTCATTTGATGAAATAAGTAGTATTATTAATAATGTTATTATTACTCCAGTAATCCAAACTGTTATTTTCCCTCCACGAAAATTTTCTAAAGCAATTTTCATTAATTCCTTAATCTTCTTTCCATTGTATATACTTGATAGTGGGACATATGCTCCAATCCATATACTCACCGAAATACTGATTAAAATTCCATACTCCTTATCTGAATTTTTCATAATAAGAAGGATTGCTGAGGATATAACTCCAAGCATTGCTAATAAATGACATATGTTCTTATCTTTTTCAGTTAAAATAGCTTCATTACCCGACATCAGTTGATACATTTTTTCAGCTAATATCCATGTAAACACCAAAAATACTGAACAGAAAAATGCACTTATAATAACACTTCCTAAAGCAATAGACAATATTGAATAAAATAAAGAAAGAACAAATGTAACCATAGTAAAGATTGTTGCACAAAAAACCACCTTCATACCAGAAAAAATTTTTTCTACAACCTTATTAAATAATATAATTCCAATGATAAATAATCCAAACACAAAATAAATCCCTATAAAACCTAACCAAAACATAGTTCAACACTCCTATTATGTATATTTTTTTGTTATTGCAAACCCAGCTATTTCAAACCATCTCGTTGCTCTGTGTAGTATTAAATCTAAAAATTTACTGTTATGACGCCCCTCTTTACATACAATACCGGAGATTACGAATGCATATTGTGAAAGTCTAAAGAATAATTCTTTTTCCTCTCTCTTCAATAAGCAAATTAACACTTTTCAAATATTTGTAAAACTCAATTCCTATTAATGGTAACTCTTTATTCATTAAATCATGTTTATTCCACAACTGAATAGGAATATATTCCAAGTCCACATATGTATTAAAATAATTCTGATCCACAAAATTTTTCCATCCACTACAATTTTCATCGTTAACTTCTCTAAATAAATCTAACCAATTACTTGTATAATAAAAATGTTCATCTGAATTTACTATTTCCCTTATCTCATCATCAATTCCTCTGTAATAAATATAAATAGCACGAAGCAAAATATCTGGAAATTCATATTCTCCGCATTGACCACTTCTATATGAATTGAAATACAAAGGACATGGAAATTGATTTCCAATTGTATGTGTTAATAACGCAAAAACATCAAACTCTTCTAATATCTCTTTACAATACTTATCTTCCGCCAAATTATAATCACTAAAAATTATGTCAAAATTATCAATTAGCCATTTGTAATTTTTATTCGTAAAAAAATTAGGCATATTCTCAATATTCACTTTTTTAAGATACCAATTTACAAAATAGTTAAATGGAGTAGAAAAAGAATTTAATGTATCTCCTGAAAATGTCTTTTCAAAGCAATTTGCTTCTTTCCCCTTTGTAATTTGGGGCTGATAGGAATCTAAAAATATTTCCCACTTCAAATTATGTTTATTATACTTTTCTCGTCTTTTGGGAGCATTCTTATATTGAATTTGCAACTTTCCTCTAGATAAATATTTATAGCCGTTCAGATAAGTATCCATCGCATATTTTGATACATCACAATCATAATCCAATTTTTGCGATATTTTATAGTTCAGAAATTTTTTTATATTCGAAAATTTATCAAATTCATTATTTATGTTATAATTCCAAGTTTTCATCAAACACCTCTAGATTGCTAATGGCATTACTGAATTAGCCACTCTTAGTTCTTTCGTTACTGGTGTCGTATAATATCTCTGCTCAATCCCCCACAGCAAATATTTCATATCATCTTCATTTTCAACTGAAAATGTACTTGCTTCATACTGCAAATGAGGATAATATTTATGCGTATATTCCAATACTTCTTTTCGCTGTTTCTTATTAAATCCTTTTAGTGTTTCCATTGCCATTGCAATTCTTTTTCGATTCAAAGTTTTAATTTTATCAATGCCATACCCATTAATTGTTTCTATGAAATCATTTTGTAAAAAGCTCTCCGTTTCTTCTTTAGTGGCTTCTTTAAATAGAATATCTATGCCTTTAAAGATCGGTGCTACCGTTTGAAGTTTTCTAAAATATAAAGTATCATTTCTTTTATTATACATTGCATCTGGGCAATCATTAATTACAATACTTTTTTCTCCTTTTTCAAGGCTTACATTATCCCCAAGTGTTATTCGCTTTTGCATAAAGATACTATGTTTTAATATTCTTTGAAAATAATATTTACCGCTTTGATATGAACAAATATATTCGATAATATCCGTATGGGCTTTATCAATTGCTGCATATTCTGTTGAACTAAATTCACTGCATAAAAAATCCAAACAATATTCCTTTGCTGAAAATGCTGATAACTTAAACCATTCATCTTCTTCAAGAATTGCAGAAGGTGCATACTCGTTTGCTCCTGTTAATCCATTTAGCTCTTCAAATATTGCATCACCTGTGTAAAGTTTTCTAAACCCATCTTCATTCTTAATTTTCACTTTTGCCAATACATAATTCATCTTATCCTCTCCAATCTATGAATGTATAATTATTTATTCTTCTTAATTTCGAAAATTCTAATCCTTTCACACTTCTAATATTTTTTCTAGAAATGACGAAAATTTTCAACCCAGTATCTGTTGTAACATAATAAAATTTAAACCCAAACAACAAAAACATCGGATTAAAAAATAATGTTTGCGAATTAAACGTAAAGATAAAAATCAATACAAATACCCAAATTAATGTGAATTTATTGTTCACACTCAGCGCAATAAAGAAATACCCCAAATAACTAGGTAAATATGAATTATTTGCCGGCTCAATATCTATGATGCCTCCCTCTATTATATCTTTACCCAAAAAATTAGATATCCCTAAACATATTCCTGAAAAAAGAACTGTAAATAAAATATATATCCCATAAGAACAATTTTCATTGAGGGATGAAATTGGCAAAACAACTTGTTCTTTAATCAAGTATACTACTATAAGCAATATTGTGGAATTCAGTGTTAAAATACATCTGTAAAACCATTTCACTAAAAACACCACCTTTCTCATCTATTATACTTCTCGAATTCATTTAAATCCACCCATTTTCTTTCTATTGCATTGTTTATTCAGTTATATGATTAAACATATCCCTGAACTTCCACTTCACCTCCAACCTCTCCTCACCATACAAAATAATCTCATCCACGAACGTATCCACAATCTCTTTCGTCAATTTCGTCAGCTGAATCCTGCCATCCAGCATTTCCAATCCTGCCGCCTCCGGTACATCCATATCTGAAATCTTTCTCACCGCAGCCTGCTGTTTCTCAATATTCTCCTGCATTTTCTCCATCATTTGCTCATACATTTTTTTCTGCTCCAGATAGGTATCTTTATCCGTCACATCCGTTTTGTATGCTTCATAACTTGCACGGAGATCCTGCTGTAATAACGTCATTGTGCGTTCCATATCAGCCAGATGTTTTTCTGCTGTAGCCAATCGCTCTTTATTCTTAGTACGTTGCACATCTATCACAGACCTGGAATCGACCAGCACATCTGCATATTGTTGCAACATACTTAGAAGCACCTCTTCAATATCGGCATCCAGAATACTCATTTTACAGTCACCACTACTTTGGTCCAGATATTTCTTATTGCAGTAATACTTAGGGCGACCACTATAAGTGTGAGCAAGAGTATGTCCACAATCACCGCATTTCATTTTACCGATAAGACAATGTCTTGCATGACGTTTTCCATCTGTAAAATTCTTCGTATTCGCTTTCCGTAACTCTGCAATCTTTAAAAATTCTTTCTTAGTCACAATTCCCTGATGGCAGTTTTCTACCCTATTCCATTCTTCTTCCGGAATTGTAACACAGCTTCTTGCCCCGACTTCTTTACTCTCATAACGGTTATACACTAGCGTTCCCATATATTGCTCATTATCAAGAATTCTTCCAATGGCTACTACATTCCAAAGTGGCTTCTTTTGTGTATATCTGGCTAGCATTCTTTCATTGCCTTCCATTTCAGCAATATATATTCCTGGCGAAACAATTCCTTCATCATTTAAATTTCTAGCGATCATATACATAGAAATTCCAGATTTATAGTCTCTGAAAATCCTCTTTACTATCCTGGAAGCCACTTCATCAACTACTAGCTGATGTTTATCTTCTGGACTTTTCACATAACCATAAGGAGCATATGCCGCGATATAATTTCCATTACTTCGAATTGTCTTCAAAGAAGATTTAACTTTCTCTGATAAATCTTCACTATAAAAATCATAAAGCAATGTCTTGAAAGAAATATCAATTTCTCCAATACCGCCAATATGATCTTTGCTGTCGTAGTTATCATTAATTGAGATAAATCGAATACCCATGAAAGGAAATATCTGCTCAATATATTTTCCCTGAACGATATGGTCCCTTGAAAATCTTGAGAAATCCTTCACGATAATACATGAAAATTGCTGCCGTTTCATCAGGTCCAGCATATTTTGCATGTCAGGTCGTTCCATGTTTTTGCCCGAATATCCGTTATCTGCAAATTCAATGATATTCAATTTTTTAAGTTCATTATCTTTATTGATAAAAGACCGGATGTATTTACGCTGATTGCTGATACTATTGCTTTCATCGGCCATAAAATCATCTTCTTTGGATAATCTCATATAAATTGCTATCTGCTCCATGTTATGCGTGCTCCCTTCTGTACTTTTCCCTCTCCTCTGCAAGGGGATCTTTAAAATTATAGGTAATATTAATATTCTTATTTGGATACAACTCAATGCGGGAAATCATAGCTTCAATAATTTCTCTGTTCAATGATGCTTTTCCTCTCATACAGGATGCCGCAGACCACCATCGTACTTCCTTATTCAGCTTTTTCTTCTCTCTGGTTTTATTCTCCGTTTCATCCACAATCCGCCCTCTAAGTTCTACAATTTCTTTTGCATTTTTCTTCTGCAACGTAGATAATTCCTGCTTTGTAATTTCTCCCAGAACATAGGATTCATATGACTTGCTCTCACTGTATTCTACTTTCTCAATTCGCTTTCCCAATGATTTTATTTTATTATCAAATGCAGCCATTTTCTCAGCTATCATTTCATTCATCTCTTCAACCATGGCATCTGCCTTTTCGTACTGCATTGCAATCTGAAATGACAGTGCACCATATACTAACTGAATCAGATCCGCTTCTAGCCAAGAACCAATACACTTCTTTTCTCCACCAGCATCATAGCTATATCGGCACTGATAAAAATACTGTCTTCTCATTTTCCCATTCCGTTCAACCAGTCTGGACATCATCGGTATTTTCTTACCACATACCCCACAATAAATGATACCTTCAAAAACATCTGCTCTCGTGGGAATATTCTTGCCCCGTTCCGAGGAAAAGGCACTTTCTTCCACCTTCTTTGCAAATAAATCCCTTACGGCATAAAAGGTTTCTTTATCAATAATCGACTCATGTGTATTTTCTACGACGACCCATTCATTTTTATCTGTAAAATGCTGTTTCTCATTTTCACTCAGCCTGGTTCTTCGTTTCCCCTGGACCATATTTCCGATATAAGCCTGATTGGAAAGTATGCTTGAAATGGTTCCGATATACCATGGTTTGGCGTCTTTTATATTAGAATAATATAGGCTCTTCGTTTTCAGATATTCACCGGGACTGGATAGATTGTAATTCTGCAATGCAATCGATATATTACGTAAGTTGATTCCCTCCAGTGCCATTGAAAATATCTGCCGAACCACCTGTGCTGCCTGTTCATCAATCACATATTTTCTCAATGAATCTTTTGAATCTGCAAGATATCCATAAGGAGCATTACTTCCAACGAACTTCCCTTTTTCCATATCCATTCTTCTACTGCATGCAACTCTTTTGGAAATATCCTTGGCATACATATCATTAACAAGATTCTTTAGAGAAATTTCCAGGGATTTATTCTGATTAAATCCCTCGTCTGAATCAAAATGGTCATTGACTGAAATAAACCGAATTCCCAGAAAGGGCAGTATCGTCTCAATATAATTGCCTGACTCAATGTAAGTTCTACCGAATCTGGACAAATCCTTTACAATAATACAGTTGATTTTTCCTGACCTTGCATCTTCCATCATCTGCTGAAATGCCGGTCTGTCAAAACTTGTACCAGATACTCCGTTATCAATATACTCAAACGTATCTGTAAATCCAGGTTTCTCCTTTGTAAAGTTCCGCATGATTGCAAGTTGATTCGCTATGGAATCTGATGGCTTCATCTTTAATTCCACAGATAATCTGGCATAAAGGGCAGTTCGATAGGTTCTAGCCTCCATTGCCTGACTATCTTCCGAAACTACAGCACTTACAGCTACAGCATTAAACCTTCCAGCTTTTCGTGCCATTCTATCCAACCTCCTTTAGCTCAATCACATAATTTCCATCAATAATCTTTGCATCCGCTTCCAAAACTTCCTGCTCCAATAATTCATTAGCCGTTTGGACAATACCTGCAACCTTATCCATTACGTTGCTATACTTAAACACAATTTCTACCGTGTCATCGTATATCAGAATTCTGTCTATAAAAGTTGCAAGAACCAATCTGTCCACTTCTTGTATCCTAAAATTCTCACGAAACTTTGCCAGATCTTTTGTAATGGCAAGCCCTTTATGATAGATACTGTGAATGATTTTCTCCTGCTTCTTAATTGCCGATTCTAGTTCAGCTTCCTTTCCAGTATATGTTTCTCTATATCTGACAAACTGCTCTTTTGTAATAATTCCATCTTGCAAATCATTATAAAGGGAAGCTTTAAGAGCAGCATACTTAGTTGATTCTGCTCTTAATCCTACAATCTCCTTATCATGCGCCACTGCTTCATCATAATTTACATTTAGCGCATCCAGATGTTTCACCAAGGCTTCACAGTTACGCATATTATCAACATAAGTCTGTAACTGACCAAGGATAATTTCATCCAGAACCTCTTCCCTGATGGAATGCCTGTTGCAATTACCTTTCCCGTTGCGGTTATAATTGGAACAAATATAATTCACTACCGGCTTTCCTCTGTACAGATAAGAACGTCTGACCATGCTCATTCCACATTCCCCACAATACAGCAGCCCTGCATACATATAGGCTTCTTTCTGCCCAGATATGGCCTTTGTATCACGACTCATAAGTATCTGAACCGCATCAAAATCTGGCTTCGTAATAATAGGCTCATGGGCATCTTCAATTACAATCCAGTCACACTTCGGTACCAGAACTTCCTTCTTCACCTTATGATTAATTCGTGTTCTTTTGCCCTGCGCCAGAATGCCTACATAAACCTCATCCTTTAAAATTCGCCCAATGGTCTGAGCCGACCACTTAGAATCCCCTGCTCTCTGAAAACTGGTAGAATATTTCTGACCAGATTTTTTCTTATAAGCTGCTGGTGACAATACACCCATGGTATTCAGCTCATTTGCAATGGCAGAAGCACTCATCCCTGCTAATTTCCTAGCAAAAATATCCTGTACAATTACCATTGCATATTCATCTGGAACAAGCTGATTCTTGTTCTCCTCTGCCTTGGCATATCCATATGGTGCAAACGCTCCCACAAACTCCCCATTGGCTCTTTTCACCTGCTGACTGGAACGAACCTTTGTGGAAATATCATGACAGTAATTATCGTTAATCAGATTTTTCATGGGCACAATAATATGTTTCTCCCCATGATCTGCTGTCAGACTGTCAAAATTATCCGTGATTGCAATAAATCTTACTCCATATTTATCAAAGGTCTTAAGAATCAGCTCATCTCCACCAATGTGTTCTCTGGCAATTCTGGATAAATCCTTTACAATAATGCAATCTAATTTTCCTTCTTCCACTGCCTTCATCATATTCTGGTATCCAGGTCTTTCAAAATTACTACCCGAAAATCCATCGTCTATAAATATATCTGCTAGTTTGAATTCCAGTCTGTTCTTCATAAAATCTTCAACCAGAAGCTTCTGGTTGGTAATGCTGTTACTATCTATCTTTCCCTTACCATCACGGTCATCATCTCCTGATGAAAGTCTTAAATACATTCCAGTTCTATATTGGTCAAGTTTTTTCATTCTCATCTATAATTCCTCCTGTTGCTCATCGTAATCTAAAGTTTCTCATCTAAACTTCAGCGATGCCTTCCGGTCAATATACGAAACCATCAGGTCTTCCATGGGAGCATCTCCAAATCCAACTTTTATCTTGTATTTGTTAATACTCTTAACATTGCGTGCCACAACTTTCTCCTTCGCCACAACATCTTTACTGGCATCGCTAACAATTGCTTCCGTCTGTTCTACTATCAAATAATCCTCTCCTTCTCTTGTAAAAACGGAGACAGCTTTATAAATATCATCGTGATATGCGTGGCATTGAACCTACCACACTGTCGCAATTCAGATTAAATGTAAACGCATATGTTTTCATCTGACTCTAATTTTGCGAAACAAAAAAACCGCTCTCCACAGCTAACAAAGTCAAACTCTGCAATCTACACATAAAATGTATAAATTACGAGCTTCTAGCTAATTACTTCTTTACCTACGGGATGGATGTGCATTCCAACAAAATGAATCTGTAAACTGATTCACTCAGCATAAATAACAACACATGTAAAAAACCAACATGCGTTATTGGCACTCCTAAAACTTTTGTAGAACAGATCGATTTTCTGTACCAGATAATTTACCTACCTGTAATGCGTACAAAACATCTTTACTTTATTATTCTGTTCCTAATCCTTTTTCCCCTTTTGGGGTTCCGTATGCAATGAAGCTTTTGCTTCACTTTGTTGACCATGGACAGCGGTCTTTTTAATTTGTGGTGTTCTTTTTTATCACCGATATTATAAAGCTGTCTTTTATGTCAACTATTTTATTTAAATTGCCTGAAAAATGATGCTGGTCTTGCGCTTGGCTAGGCACTCACAACAAGGTTATTAGTTGGTGCAGTTCTGTGTTTGGCTGAACACTCAGGCTGAACTACATTTATTATTATATCAGCAGAACAAATGTTTGTCCACTTGAATTTGCTAAAATATTTCATAAAAAATGCACGTTAAAAATAGGCTGAATTGCCAGTCATATTTATCACACGCAACGCTCTTTATCCAAACATAAATTCAAATCAACCTATTATTCGCTCCATAAATTGAATCAACCCTTGCTACACCAGCATCAATATTTCATAAATTATATTTTACAATATATTCGATGCCCTTTTGGATACCTCTTCGCCCGGACATCAGGGAACTACAGACAAGTCGCTTACGCGTTCACGACGCAATACCAAAATTACCGGTATCACTATCCCTTCTGCTTGAATTCGAAGGTTTATGGTGCTCCATCCACTGAGCTCCATTACATGGATTATTATCCTCCCACCGTACTTAACATGTCCTGCTGCTTCATCTTCACCTTTTATGGTCCATCAACTCTCGTCGCATGCTTTGCTGATATTCTGCCAGACAATACCCTGGGATTTTCCTCAATCTGTAGTTGCTATTCAGTTGTCAATTATCCCTCAACAGTACTTTGCTACTGATGTGTATATCTTAGCAGACTATGTTTTTTTCGGAAAGAAACCAGGTTGGTGTATTTTAGAGAAATAGAACCAGAAATTGGTGTATTTTTTTATTTTTGATCTTGTTTAATGATATAAACTATGATAAAATATGAAAGTGTTTTAAATCAAATAATTCAAATAATTCTTTACTTATAAGAAAATATATTGTATTATTAATTTGTCGAACGATCGTTCGTATTTTAAAAAGGAGGTAACCGCAAATGGACAAAACTGTATGTGAACTATTTGCCGGTGTTGGCGGATTCCGTTTAGGGCTTGAGCAAGCTGATAAAAATTGGTCTACCGTGTGGGCTAATCAATGGGAGCCCGGTAAGAAATCTCAACACGCTTATGATTGCTACTGTGCTAATTTTGGCCAAAGTGAAAATCATGTCAATGAGAGCATCTCTGATATTGATAAATCGAGTATTCCAGACCACAATTTGCTTGTCGGCGGGTTCCCTTGTCAGGACTATTCAGTTGCAAGAACAGGTGCAACTGGTATCAATGGTAAAAAAGGGGTCCTTTGGTGGGACATTAGAGATATTTTGGAAACAAAACAACCAAGTTTTGTTATTTTAGAAAATGTAGATCGATTATTAAAATCACCATCTACACAAAGAGGTAGAGATTTTGGTATTATTCTTACCTGCTTTTATAATCTCGGATATAGTGTAGAGTGGAGAGTTATCAATGCTGCTGAATACGGATTTGCACAGCGCAGACGTAGAACTTTTATTTTTGCATATCGTAATTCAACTACATATGCATCATATATTGCAAAATCAATTAACCACCCCGAATGTATTTTTAACAATGTAGGATTTTTCGCTCACACATTTAGAGGAGAAGCTATTTCACTTGATGACCTTCGTACTAAAGAATTATCAGATACTGACTTAGCAGACGTAACTGAACATTTTTCATGCGACTTTGGTAATTCTGGATACATGCACAAAGGAACAATCTATACATGTAAAACTACTCCTGTATATGAGGCTCCAACTCCTATGCGCGAAATACTTACACACAATGTTGATAAAAAATTCTATCT